>Ga0272441_10000015_pt1 | contig 400395 bp, 371 predicted proteins | sample SSMProp6N_FD_193582 | JGI IMG/M metagenome (GOLD analysis project Ga0272441, IMG submission 193582) | Marine sediment archaeal communities from Little Sippewissett salt marsh, Falmouth, MA, United States - SSM-Prop-6N | ecosystem: Environmental > Aquatic > Marine > Wetlands > Sediment ... | reverse complement strand
CCTACAACGGTGAGGTCCGCACCGACGGGGCTTGTCCCGATTCTTACACCCTCACCCGTACCTGGACCGCGACCGACGACTGTGACAACTCCACCACCTGCACCCAAGTCATCACTGTCCAAGACACCACCCCGCCGGTCATCACCTGTCCCGCGAACATCACAACGTGCAACGATCCTGGCCTATGCTCGGCCGTTTTGGATCCGGGTACAGCAACGGCCACCGACAACTGCGACCCGAGCCCAACCGTCAAGGGCACGCGAAACGACGACCGGCCGCTGACAGACGCTTACCCCTGCGGAATCACAACCATTACGTGGACGGCCACCGACAACTGCAACAACAGCGCGTCCTGCGTTCAAATCATCGAGGTCGAAGACTGCGATCCGCCGATCATCAGCGGTCTATCTGAGAAGCCTCTCCCCATCCGAGGAAGTCCCCTCATCCTGGCTTCGATCGGATGGATGATCCTGCTCATCCGGCGCTTGAAGTCCTCTGACAAGGAGGTGGAACGATGATCCTACGAAAGCTCGGACTGATTCTGTTTCTTGCGGTCACCTTCGGGACCATGGCGTGGACTCAGACAGGCGGAGATCTTCTTCCACCCATCATCCACATGGGGCACCGATGGACCCCTCAAGGAATCTCTGGGGGCGGGCCGGTGGACGAGAGTTGCCAGTCAACGGTCTTGTTCGAGGCGACCATTACCGACAACTGCTGCATCCAGACAGAGAGCGTAACCGTCACAATTGAGGAGATCACCGGCAACGCAGCCCTGAGCGAAGAAACGGTTCAGATGACACACCTGGTGAGTCCACCCAGCGCTCCTGAAGGCGAGGCGGTTGAGCTATCGGGAAGCGTCCTGGTCTCGGCGGTGACTGGGTGTCCGGCCATCGTGCAGGTGACGATTGAGGCGGTGGACTGTTCCGGCAATCCGGCCACCCCGGTGGTTTGGACGCAGGCGGTATCCGATCAGACACCGCCAGCCATCTCCTGCCCGGCCGATCTGGGCGTCATCAGTCCTCCCGGTCAGTGCTCGGCAATCGTCGATCCCGGCGTGCCGGATGTGACGGACAACTGCGATGCGGCACCCATCGTAGAAGGAACACGGAGCGATGGTTTGGATCTTGCCGAACCGTACCCCTGCGGCGAGACAACGATTGTCTGGACGGCAACCGATGCGTGCGACAACGAAGCGTCCTGCGAACAGACGATCACGGTCAGCCCGTTCCCCACGCCGGGAGGAAGCGGTGGCGGAGGGAGCTCCGGATCGGCAAGCTTCAACCAGAGCCCCCTCCCGAACGCGGGGCAGGATCAGATCGTGTGCGTCGGCGAGTACGTCTGCCTTGATGCATCCGCCTCGTACGATCCGGATGCCGGGTTCGATCCCGGAGCCGAGGAATCGCCCCTGGTGGAAGACGCTCCGCCGCTTGAGTACAGCTGGAGCTTTGGCACGTGGCACTACGAGAATGGCCGGCCGGTGTCACACATTCCCGAAGGAAGCCAGGTCGAAGGAACCCTTGAAGCGGCGGACACTGCTTTCCCATGCTTCAAGCCGGATCTTCCGGGAGACTACGTCCTCGTCTTGACCACGACCGATGAATACGGCGCGAGCGCAGTCGATGAGATCACGCTTCATGCGCAGGAGTGCTCCGAGATCTATGCCTGCTCGTATCCGAGCGGGTGGAATCTCTTCTCACTGCCGGCCCAGCCCGTGGATGCGCGCGCCGGAGAGATCCTCGGTTCCACCAGTGCGGACACCCCGGCATACACCTACGACCGTGGCTACCAGGAAGTGATCACGCTGAATCCGATGAGCGGGTACTGGATGCACTTCGTCACGAGAGACACCGTGACGATCCTGGGAAGACAGGTTCAGAATGACGTCACGCTGAGGCTGGAGGAACCCGGATGGCACCTGATCAGCAGTCCGTTCACGGTCCCGTGGGATCGCGTTCTCGTGTTCATCAACGGCGCGGAACGATTCGTCGGTGAACAGATTGCACGCGAGGCCATCGACAATTCCTGCACCTGCTACGATCCGAGCGCCGGTGTGTACCGGATCTCAGAGGAGATTCTCCCGTGTCAGGGGTATTGGGTCCGAACACGAGAGCCTGATGTGGTCCTCAAGTTCGAATGGACAAGCCTCTCCGAAGCAGCGCCCCCGGCACAGGGCGGCTGCACGGCCGGTGAGGTCACAACCCTCGTTCCTACTCCGCCGGACAATACGCTCTTGTCTGAGATCTCGGCGCTCGCCTATCCGAACCCCGTGCGACACAGTACGGTGCACTTCAGCGCCCGCGCCATGTTCCAGTGCGAAGAGGTACGAGTACAAGTCTTCACCGTATCCGGGAAGCTCGTCTGGGAAGGCGCCTGCGATGGCGATACGCTCGATTGGGTACCGCGAACCGAGAGCGGAGAACGCCTTCCGTGGGGCCCCTACATCTACTGCCTCTACGGACGCATCAGCGGTAACTGGATCAAGGCGACCTGCTCGATCCTCTTCCTCGCCGAGCTGGACTAGCCGCTCCTTGCCGAATGAACCAGGCACCACTCACGGGCTCAACCAGCCGTTCGTCGCCAAGAGTGACCAGCCGATTGGGGTGACCTTGTGACCGAGATCCGGCCACAACCGCTCCATGCAGACAGCGGGTATCGATTGCATCTCGATAGCTCATTCGCTGGAACGGAAGCCCGCCATCGGATAGCCTCGCCTGGTGGAGGTGCCTGAATCGATGATCGCCGTCTCGCTGGACCGGGTCACGGTTTCCTATGGCGCCACATCCGTGTTCGAGCACCTGACATGGGAAGCCCACGATGACCGCATCGTAGGATTGGTCGGGCCAAACGGCTGCGGGAAGAGCACCATCCTGAAGGCCATTGTCGGCGAGGTTTCCCCATCGGAAGGAACCATCGCCCGAAGAGCCGGTCTCTCGATCGGCTACCTGCCCCAATCCGTCCATTTCGAACCGGGCGTCTGCGTGTCCAAGGCCGTCCGGAACGGCGCGAAGGTTCTGGAGAGCATTGAGCTCGAGCTCGCGCGAGTGGAAGAGAAACTGGCGGACCCGGCCGTGTACGAGGATGAAGCGGCCCTCACCGCCGTGCTCCACCAGCAGGAGGAGTTGCTACGCCGCTACGATCATCTTGGAGGCCCCGGACTCGAGACGCGCGTCCGCTCGATCCTATCCGCGCTTGGATTCGATGAGGAGGATCTCACATCCCCTGTGGATATCTTGAGCGGCGGGCAGCGAAAACTCGTCGGCCTCGCGGCGCAGGCCGTCGGCCACCCGGACCTTCTCCTGCTCGACGAACCGGACAACCATCTCGACCTCCCCGGGAAGCAACACTTGGAGCGATTCTTGCGGGAATTCCCCGGCGGCGTGGTGCTCGTGTCACACGATCGGTATCTGCTTGATTTGGTTGCCGACGAGATCGTTGAATTGGAAGGTGGCGTGCTGACGAGATTCGCCGGCAACTACTCCGAGTATGCGATCGAAAAGGAGCACCTGCGCGCACGGCAGGCGCAGCGGTATGCAGATCAGCAAAAGGAGATCCACCGCCTGGAGCAGTCGGCCAAGCGCCTGATGACCTGGGGACGGGTGTACGACAACGTCAAGTTCATCAAACGCGGCCAGGCGATCATGAAACGTATCGAGCGGATCGAGCCGGTGGCTCAGCCACACAAAGAACGTGCAATGAATCTCCACCTTGCAGGCTGGCGAGGAAGTACGAAGGTGCTCGAGATCGAAGGCCTGTCCAAGGCGTACGCGGAGGCGCACAGCAAGCGCCAAAAGGTCGTCTTGGACGGACTCGACCTCCTCATCCGGCATGGTGAGCGAGTCGGCCTCGTCGGCGCCAACGGAAGCGGGAAGTCGGTCCTCTTCCGCTGCATTCTCGGGCAGGAAACGCCCACAGCGGGAACCATCGCCATCGGCCCGAGCATTCGCACGGGGTACTACGCACAGGAACACGAGACCGTCGATCTCTCCCGGACGGTTCTCGACGTACTGCGCCACACGGCTGGGATCTCGGAATCCACCGCCATGCAGACATTGAATCGATTTGCCTTCACGTATGATCAAGCACGCCGGCCGGCCGAAGACCTCTCAGGCGGGGAACGCAGTCGTCTTCAGTTGGCCCTGATCGTCCTGTCGGGAGCCAACTTCCTGCTACTCGACGAACCGACGAACAACCTCGACATCCGATCAGCAGAGATCCTGGAAGAGGCACTGGAGGCATTCGAAGGGTCCGTACTCGCGATCTCACATGACCGATACTTCCTCGATCGGACGGTAGACCGTGTGATTGAGCTGCGTTCCGGGCAACTCGACGAATACGTGGGCGGCTACAGCGACTATGCAACGCGCACAGGTTCAGCGCTCACGCATCGGAAGGACACGCCGTGAGAATCGCGCTGGTGTCCGATACGCACATCCCGGCTTCTCTTCCCGGATTGCCCCAGGCGCTTCTGGATCGGCTGGGGGAGGCCGATGTCATCCTGCACGCCGGCGACATCACATCGCCGGCCGTGATAGACCAGCTCCAAGAGATTGCGCCGACCACCGCCGTGGCCGGCAATGTCGATCCACCCGAGACCACCCTGCGGTATCCAGCATCGACCATCGTGACGCTTTCCGGAAGAAGGATCGGTCTCCAACACGGCCACCAGCGGCACGCGCTACAGAACCGCTACATCGGATACCCCTATGACGCACCGGAATTCGAGCTATTCTACCAGGCAATGTCCACCCAGCTCCCGGATGCCAAGGTCATCGTATTCGGTCATTTCCACAGCCCGCTGATCAAGCGATGGCGAGGTATCCTGTTCGTCAACCCGGGATCGATTGCTCCGCCACACGCGAAACCGACATTTGCGTGGCTCGATCTGGGCGAACGGATCGAGGCGACAGTCATCGGGCTGTCACCCAGGATCACGTGACCCCAGAATCGCCATGACAAGAGCGCTCGCCGCTGGGTAGAGGCAAGTCCCCAACCAGGCGGACATGGGTGTTGACCTCCGAAACCACCTGATGCTATACTCGCTTAGAAGTTGATCGCGACATTGGCTGAGAAGGGCAAACCCGTCGCAAGGCGGGGACGCAAAGTCACGGGTCGTACATCGATCGCCGGATTGCCAGACGAAGTCTGACATCCGGCGTTTTGGATGTATACACACCAGCTGATGAGTGCGATCGATGATTCCACGGCTGGACGATGTGCATGGCCGGACGAACAGGCAAACCATTCGTGAGGATGGGGCGCAAAACCACGGACCTCTCGCAGGAAGCCGGGCTGCCAAACCGACCATGGGGCAGCTTGGGAGACGATGATGGAGTTCATCTGTCGTGGGAGGGGGAGAGGTCGGCTACTGGCTTCGCTGCGGTCCCTACGCATGCGATCAGTTCCCCTTTGCCATGAGCGAGAATCGGGGAACCAACGCATCAATTCCATCCCTCCCAGTCATTTCGCGTGCAAAGGCAGCCGTTCTGGCTTTCTCGATGTAGATCTACAACTCCCCTCCGAGGACACTCTTGAATCAGCAGTTAAGTCGATTGCATGTAATCACCCTGCATTATCAGCGTATTCAAAATGCAGACTTCCGGCAAAGCGCCCGGTCAACATGGAGGGAGAAACGCGCCACGTGTAGCGAACTGGCCGATGCGCCTGGTACTGGTCCAAAAGGAGGTTTCAGATGCAGGCAAGCAAGGCCTGGCAAGCACTGTTAGTACTGTTGATTGGAGTAGGATTTACACTAAAGGTTTGCGCCTGCTCATACCGAGGTCCAACCACCATGACTGCGAGTGAGCAACACACCCCGGCTGTGTGGACTGACAAGGAGGACTACACCCCTGGTGAAACCGTTCGGATCCACGGAAGTGGGTTCGCTTCAAACGCTCGCTTGACAATCAGAGTCACCCGACCTGATGGCTCTGTGGTTACCGGCGACGGCTCCTTCGCGCCGTGGCCGACGGCCTATGACGATGTTGAAGCGGATGAAACAGGCGCTTTCACGTATGACTACATCCTCAACGGCATCGAGGGCGAATACTCAATCGGAGTGCTGGACGGCAATGGCAACACCCTTGCCACTTGCACGTTCACGGATTCGCGAACGGTACTCTCTGCAACAACCATAACCCATGGCGGAGACACAGCACCACCGGGTACGATTACGGTACCGCCCGGTGCAACCGTTTCCGCTGCCGTTCACGTATCCACGGATTGGTGGTGGTACGGCGATGACGATTGGAAATCCACGAGTTGGCGGATCGGTTCTTCCGGTGGCTACACCTGTGTGAACACGGGCAATCACACATCAAGCGGAACGTACTCAGAGACGTTCGATATCACAGCCCCCATGGCGCCAGGCCTCTACAACGTCTCATTCAGAGCCTACAGCAACAACACTTGCTCCTCCGGCCAGAGCAGTACGTTCACCTTGACCGATGCAATCAATGTATCGCAACCTGCCGGGATCCACATCGACAAGACGTCGCTGGAGTCCACAGTCGAGGTAGGGGAAACGATTCACTACTCGTATGAGGTGACCAATGAAACCGGCCGAGGCGCCCTGTCAAACATCAATGTAACAGACGATCGGTGCCCATTCCCAACCGGACCAATCAAGACCGGAGGGGATTTGGATGATCTCCTGGAGGATTTCGAGGTATGGACCTACACCTGTGACTATATCGCAAGCGAGTCGGATGGATCGTCGGTAACGAATACTGCAACGGCAGAAGGCACGCCTCCCACAGGAGGTGTGGTCGACGACACAGACACGCTAACCGTAGGCGTTACACCACCATCTCCAGACATCAACCCGACGCTCAGTGAAACCTGTGGTCTGGATATGGTCCTTGTGCTTGATAGCTCCGACAGCCTCACCACGACTGAGTTGCAGCAGGTACGCAACGCAGCCCATGACTTCGTCGATGCATTCTTGCCAGCGACCCCGACGTTGATCGGTGTCGTGGATTTCGACACGCAGATCATTGGGACATCTCTTGATCTCACCGATAGCAAGACAGCCATCGACGCTGCGATCGATGGGATCGGTCACACTGGGGCTACTGAACTCACCAACTGGGATGCAGCGCTGACCAAAGCAAGAGGCATTCTGACCGGAATCAACGACCGCAATGATGCAGAGCACCCAGATCTCATTGTTCTCGTCACCGATGGAGATCCTACAACCTACGGTTATCCAACAAGCCAAGGCAGCTACGGAGGCACCGAACCAGATGCGGTGGACATCAACCGCGCAACCCTTGCCGCCAATGCCGCCAAGGCTCAGGGTATTCGCGTTGTGGCTCTGGGCGTAGGCGGCGCGCCAACCGTAGCGAACCTCTCTCTGGTCTCGGGCCCGGTTGTCTCGCCACCTGCCACTATTTCCTCGACCACCGATGCGATTACATCCGGTTTCAGCGCGCTTGCAGGAATTCTGGCAAACCTTGCTTCGGAACTCTGTGGCGGAACCATCACCGTACACAAGGTGATCGATGCCGATGGAAACCTGGGAACCACCGGAGATCAAACGGCTTCGGGAAACGACGTAGCGGGATGGGTCTTCTCGCTCAGCGTGAGTGGTGGCAGTTCCACGCCATCGAGTGGATCAACCGACACGAGCGGCTCGACAGTCCCGTTCGACATCGCAATCACTGGTTCAACCGCAACCATCAGCATCGTGGAGACGGTCGAGCCCGGTTACAACTCGTTCGCCGCCAGTTGCAGCGGGGCGACCAGCAACGGAACGTACGTGGGTGCAACAAGTAGTGTCGACGGCATCGCGGTCACCTCGCGTGAAATCGTCGCTTGTACGTTCTACAACACACCCCAAGTCGCAGGGATCTCGATCACGAAAACAGTCACCGATGTCGGCGGTGGCGGAGCCGGTGGAAGCGTGGACAACGCTGGGGATCTCATCTCGTACGAGGTTGTCGTAACCAATACCGGAAACGTCGCGATCACGGGAACGTTGGCCGATACACTGACTACATCGGTAGGCTCTTACACCGAGTCAGCAACACCCGCCGATGATGTCTTGTCCCCAGGCGAAACCTGGACCTGGACCTACAGCTACGAAGCCACGCAGGACGACATCGACACCGATGGCGGCGGCGACGGCTTCATCGACAACGAAGCAACCTTCACGCCAAGTACGGGAAGCTCTCAGAGCGCCAATGCAAGAGTCCCAGTGGGCGGCACTGCCGGCTTCACTATCGAGAAGACTGTAACCGATGTAGGCGGAGATGGAGACAGTGGAAGTGTCGACGAACCCGGAGATGTGATCTCGTACCAGGTGGTCGTGACCAATACCGGCACCTTGACACTCACAGGAACGTTGACGGATACCCTTGTCGATCCGGTCGGGCCGTACACCGAGTCGGAGACGCCCGACGATGATTTGCTGTCCCCCGGGGAAACCTGGACTTGGACCTACAGCTACCAGGCCACACAAGATGACTTCAACGACTATGGTGGAGGCGACGGGGATATCGACAACGAGGCAACCTTTACGCCGAGCAGTGGCAGCACACAAAGTGACAGCAAGGCTGTGCCCATCGTTCGGCAAGGGGGCATCTCTATCATCAAGGTCTCAGATCCGCAGGAAGACACAAACTTCGAGTTCAATGGGGCCTTCGGCCAATTCTTCCTGGATGATGCATCGCCTGATGATCTGGATGGTGTTCCAAACCGTCATGATGAGACGACACTTCGCCCGAATGTGTACCAGATCTGGGAAATCGTGCCTGATGGTTGGATCTGCACGGTGTCAATCGCCACGAGTGATCCATCGGATACGTCTTCCACCCGGTTCGATCCATCCAATGATCGCATGTACGCTGAGCTCGATCTTGATGAAGGAGAGAGCATCGTTGTCACATTCACCAACACGAAGCAGTTCTGCTCTCTGACCGTGTACAAAGAAACGACGCCAGATGGCGGTTCAGATTTCGAGTTCACGGACGATGTTGAGGATCCTTTCTCATTCGTCCTAGGAGACGGACAGAGCAAGACCTTCTCAGAGATCGCTCCCGGCCAATACACCATCATCGAGAGCAATCTGCCAGGAACGACTCCCCCTGCTACTCCGTGGGTGATTGAGGCCATCGAGAGCACCGGAGATGGGCTGGTTTCGTTCGGAGATGGAGCAACCGTCCATTCGACATTCCAGACGGGAGATGATCGCGTCATCATCACCCTCGCGAATCGTGACGAAGGCAGCATCATCTTCCGGAATCGTAGTGGGCAACGCCCCCCTGGAGGCGGGGGTGGTAGCGGTGGCGGTGGTTCGGCCAGCTACAACATGAATCCGCTTCCCAATGCTGGACCGGATCGACTTGTGTGCGTTGGGGAGTACGTGTGTCTCGATGCTTCAGCATCCCACGATCCGGACGGGGGCTTCCAGCCGTTTGCGGAAGCCCAGCCCGAACAGGCACAGGAGGTTCCGCCACTTGAGTACGCCTGGGCTTTCTCTGTCTGGTACTACCGGAACGGGAGACCCGTGCTGCATGTCCCTGAGGCAAGCCAGGCCGCGACAACCCTCGAGGGCACGGACACAGCCTTCCCGTGCTTTGTACCGGATGTTCCAGGAGACTACGTCCTCCTGCTAACGGTGACCGATGAGTATGGAGCGGCCGCAGTCGATGAGATCACCCTTCGCGCGAAGGAATGCTCGGAGACCTACAGCTGTCCCTATCCGGAAGGGTGGAACCTGTTTTCCTTGCCTGCTCAGCCAGTCGATGCGCGAGCCGAAAGCGTTCTCGAGGATACCAGCGCTGACAGTCCTGCCTACAGCTACGACAACGGATACTACGAGACCGTCGGGATTGGTCCGACCGGCGGATACTGGGTGCACTTCCTGTCCCCGGATACCGTGACCGTCCTTGGACGGTTGATCCAAGACGACATCACACTACGCCTGGAGGAACCCGGGTGGCATCTCATCAGCAGTCCGTTCTCGATTCCGTGGGATCGCGTCCTCGTGTTTGTCAATGGGGCGGAGCGGTTCATTGGAGAAGAGATCGCGCGTGAGGCAATCGACACTACCTGCGTCTGCTATGACCCCACGGTTGATGTCTACAGAATGTCAGCCGAGATCCTTCCATGTCAGGGGTACTGGGTGAGAACAAGAGCACAAGACGTGGTGCTGAAATTCGAGTGGACTGCTGCTTCGCAGGCCGCGCCGCCCGCGCAAGGAGGCTGTACATCAGGGAGAGCCACCACGATAGCCCCGCTCCCACCCACGACATCCCAGTCATCTCAGGTGTCCGCAGTCGCCTACCCCAATCCGGTCCGTCACAGCACGGTACACTTTGAATTGCGTGGACTCATTCGCAGTCAGGAGATCCGTGTCGAGATCTATGACCTATCCGGCAAACCCGTGTGGCAAGGGGCAGGCGATGGCAACCGCTTGGATTGGGTCCCGCGTGCGGCAGATGGTGGCCGCCTCCCATGGGGACCTTACATCTACTGCACGTACGGACTGGTGAGTGGGGAGTGGCGTCGCGCAGACTGCGCGATCCTGTTCCTTGCCGAAGAGGATTGATCGGAACTCCGATGAGCTACAGCATGCAACGCGAATCCGTCGGCCAAAGCAACGGAAAGGCGATCCTGCGTGGCCTGTTCGAGCAGTACCCGGATCACTGCTATGTATTGACCGACGACGGGACGATTCTGAAAGCCAATGACGCTGCGCTTCGGGAAACCGGAGCCGAACCGAGTTCCGTCGTCGGTCATCCCTTCCATCCCCACATCGATGAGGAATCCGAGGACATCGCACGGAGGATGTTGCGCGACCTCAAACAGGGGAAGCCGGTCCGCAACGTCGAGCTGTGTCTGCAGTGCAAGCCAACAAAGCGCGTTTCCATGCTGTTCAACGGCAACCGCCTTCCCTGCGAGGGTTCGCCGGAGACGATGGCCCTCCTTGTTGGAAGAGACATCACGCGGATCCGACAGAGGGAGCGTCGCGACACGTACCTCGCCACGCACGATGCCCTTACTGGCGCCTACAACCGCCATTGCCTCAACACGGTCCTTCAACAGGAACTCAAGCGAGCAAGACGCTACGGTCATTGCGTAGGCATCCTGATGCTCGACATCGACGGTCTCAAGTTGATCAACGACACCCACGGGCACGAGCAGGGCGATGTGGCACTTCGCTACGTGGCTCGTATTCTGCGGCAATCGGTACGCGATTGTGATTGGGTCATCCGCTACGGTGGCGATGAGTTTCTGGTTCTCTTCCCGGAGACCGGCATTGAAGCTTCCCAGATCGCGCGCCGCATCGAGCAGACATTCATCCGAAAGGGAAGACACGAGACCGGGTTGATGGTTCCGGTCGCCGTGTCCGTCGGCGCATCGCACTGGAATCCGGACAATGAACGAGACATCCAAGATGTCATTAATGAAGCCGACCGGCGCATGTACGAAAGCCGCAATGCCTAGCCGTCCGGGCTGAGGCAAGCCGCGCCACCCATCGAAGCTGAGACATCCGATCGATCCCCCATCCCTATCAAGGACCCAGGAACGGTTGCGAACCTGACCATTTCCTTCCTACCCGATTGACGAAACCCTTATCCATTGCCCGATATCGATACTTAGTCTCCGTTTCCATCCGTCTCGATATGCAAGGTACGTGGAACAATCGTATTATCCCGCCCACGGGTAGGTGAAAGTGTGAAGAGAGTATCCATTGCTTTGTTGCTCGCCCTCGGCCTGATAGCATGGTCCGCTGCGGCAGCAACCGTCGAATCCATAGCGGCCGACCGGGCCGTATTATCGCTTATCCACACGTGGAATGCAGCCCCCATGCAACCCCTGTCGGAGGAGGCGGCACACGCTCCGGCGCGTCCGCTGTACGATGCATCGGGAAGTAGATTGCTCGCGTATGTCTACGACATCGTCCCACAAGGGTACGTTGTGGTCGCCTCCGATACGCAGCTCCCGCCAATCATCGCCTATTCCCCAACCTCGGCGTTCCCCTGGGAGGACTCAGCAGCCAATGTCCTGCTGCCCATGCTTCGCAGCGATCTCTCGCTACGCTTCGATGCACTCGAACAGGGTTTGATTCCACAGGAGCAACGCACGATGCGGCAACAGGAGTGGGAAGCGCTCGCCGCGCCGGCAGGCGTCGAACCAACTGCCGCAACAGGCGATGGAATGGTCGGCCCGCTGATCGAGGCACCAACATGGGCGCAGCGCGCGCCGTGGAACGAGTTCTGTCCCATCGATCCCGCGACACAAGCGCGATCGGCAACCGGCTGCGTGGCAACGGCGCTGGCTCAGATCCTTGCCTACTGGGATTATCCCGCGTCCGTTCGTTTCTCCGAGAACGACAACTATACCACCGGGATGCGGAGCATCCGGATCGATGCCCCCAACGCATCGATCGATCTCATCGATTACGGATCCGTCGATTTCTACAACCCGGATGATGAAACGATGGCGAGGCTATCGTATGCAGCCGGCGTGTCGGTACGAATGGACTACTCATCCCGCGGCTCGGGAGCGTATGCCATCGATCTGGCGGTCGCTCTCGCCGGCGCGCCCGCACCGGTCTCCCGCGCAGTCCACCCCGGCGTGTGGCAGTACGAATCGGCGGATATCCGCACGTACTCGCTTCCTCAGTGGGGTGCTCCGTTCTATCAGACATCATCGGAGTTCTTCGACACGATGCGGTCCGACCTGTACGAGGAACGCCCGGCCATCCTCTGCGTGACCACAGGCCTTCCCAATGGCGGACACACCCTGATCGTCGATGGGTACGAGCCATTGAGCGATCGATTTCATCTCAATTTGGGGTGGGGAGGATACTCAGACGGGTGGTACGCGCTGCCCACGGACATGCCGCCGGGATACAGCATCATCGAATACGGCGTCTTCAACATCTCGCCTCCGCCCAAGCCGGAGGAGCCGGAGGAACCTGCCGTACAGGTCGCAGGAGGCGGCGACGCCGTAGAGGCCTCTGATGAGCTGTTCTACGCCGGACCGAACCCGTTTTCCGATGAGGTCTTCTTTGCCTATCGCGGCGCTACCTCCCCGTCGACGCTCTATGCCCGGGTCTTTGACCTGCGCGGAAGGCTCGTCTGGGAAGAGGAGGCACCCGGTGCGATGAGGATCCGTTGGACCGGCGTTGATATGCAAGGGGATCCCCTTGCCAACGGAACCTACCTCTACGTGGTCCTCGCGATCCGTGGTGAACACATCCAGAAGGGCCGCGGCACGGTAACCCTGACGCGCTAGGCCTACCGGCACCGCCCGTTCGCCGTCTCCGCACAGGTGCTCCACCTCGGTCCTCATTGCCCGTTCCTGGTCCGTCCCCGGGACGGCTCTCTATAATGGTGTACCGGCATTCGGCAACTCCGAAGAGACGCGAGAAGGAGGCATCATGGCCCACGGAGATCTCTGCCACATCGGGCTGTTCACAACCGACACCGAGAAGACCAAGGCATTCTACAGTTCGCTCTTCGGCTGGAGGTTCGAATCGATTCCCGGATTCGAGACCTATGCGATGTTCACCACACCGGCCGGCCTAGGGGGAGGCTTCGATGCAGGCCCCCGTGCCGAGTCCCCAATCGACAAGGGACCGATTCTCCACATCGAAGTCGAGGATATCGACCAGACCCTCGAGAGAATCGAGGAAGCCGGAGGAAGAACCCTCGCCCCCAAGACGAAGATCTCCGATGCATTCGGATTCTTCGCCGTGTTCATCGACAACGTGGGCAACCGGCTCGCCCTGTGGAGTGGATAGCAGACATGCTCGATCAAGCCGAACTCAGGAAGCGAGAGTACACCGGTCGCATCAACCGCGTGATGGACTACGTGAGGGAGAATCTCGACGGGGACTTGCGACTGGAGAAGTTGGCGCGCATCGCCAACTTCTCTCCGTATCACTTCCACCGCGTCTTCAAGGCAATCGTCGGGGAGACAACGAACGCCTACATCCGCCGCCATCGAGCGGAGAAGGCGGCGTGTCATCTGGTGCAAAACTCCAGGATGTCGATCACGGAAATCGCTATGGCATGTGGCTACTCGTCCTCATCCTCCTTCGCGCGAGAGTTCCGCCAGATGTATGGCATGAGTGCGACACAGTTCCGAGATGGAGGACACTCGTCGCTTAAGACCCTCCGAGAGACGGTGGAAGGCTCCTCCGAAGCGGGACCCGACATCTCAGCACCCGTGCCGCGCCGCGCGGAGATGGTCTTCCGTGCTGCAGCGATTCGCCTGCCCAAGCGGCACGTCGCCTACATCCGCCATGTCGCGGGCCCTACAACCAGATCGGCCAGGCATTCAACCGGTTGATGCAATGGGCCGGCTCGCGAGATCTCGTGAGTCCTTCCGAAACTGTGGTGCTGGCGATCTACCACGACAACCCGTATGTCACACCGGCATCGAAGCTCCGATCGGATGCGTGCGTCACCGTTCCGAAGGGAACGCCGATCGCCGACGATATTGGCTCCATGGTCATACCCGGCGGTCTCTTCGCTGTGGCTCACGTTGAGATTGATGGGTCGCAGTACGGCGAAGCCTGGGATCGGCTCATGGGAGAGTGGATGCCACAGAGCGGCTACCAGCCCGATGACCGCCTCTGCTATGAGATCTACCTCAACGATCCCGGAACCCACCCCGAGAGCAAGCACATCGTCGAGCTGTGCGAACCGATCCGTCCGCTGTAGCAGCCCATCGCAAGATCCGATCAATAGAGAGCAGGATTGGGAAATGGAATCGCAACAACCGGAAAGACATCCCGCGCCGCCGGCACTACGGTGAAACCATCCGAACACGAAGGAGTGGTGTGTGATGAAGTTCGAAGCCTCGATCAAGGATCTGCCGGAGCGTCATGTCGCGTGCATCCGTCATGTGGGTCCTTACCCGAAGATCGGTGAAGCCATCGAGAGGCTGTTTGCGTGGGCGGAACCGAGGGGACTCATCCGGTTCCCTGAAACGGCCGTGCTTGCGGTGTACCACGACAGTCCGGAGGAAGTCGACACATCCGATCTACGCTCCGATGCGTGCATCACCGTTCCGGAAGGAACACCCGTCGATGGAGACGTCAAGCGGATGACCATTCCGGGAGGAGTCTTTGCAGTGGCTCACGTGGAGATCGACGCATCGGAATACGGAGAGGCGTGGGACAAGCTGATCGGTGAATGGATGCCGGAAAGCGAATACGAGCCGGATGTGCCCTCCGAGAGGCTGTGCTACGAACTCTACCTGAACGATCCGGACCAGCATCCTGAGAAGAAGCACATCGTCGATATCTGTGAACCGGTTCGAAGGAAGCCGTAGCCAGCCGGCAGGCCGCCTGAGCGGGGCGGTCGAACCGCCCCGCGTGTTGTACCCCTCTCGATCATCGCTCCGGCACGGCGTACACCAGGGCGGAAACCGGATCCGCATCGTGAGAAGATCCGTGGTAGGCAGCAAGCCTGCCAACAGCGCGCAACACGTGTACGTCCGGCGAGGAGAGAGGCAGCTCCATGAAGCCGGGGGATTGCCAGGCAGCCCGAAGGATTCTAGAAAACGCGGGTGAGGATCCCAGCAACGATCAGCGCGCCGAGGACGAACGAGGCGGCCGGGTACACGTAGTATGCACGGCCGACGACGCCCTGGGTCTCAAGCGTCACGTCCTTGTATCGCTTGAGGTACGCGGCGATCCGCCGCCAGCGGAACCACCTGAAGTCCTTGGGATCGACGTCCTCTCCGTTCTTCTGAAGGACCTTCGTAATCTCCCCCGTTGAGAGCGATGCCACCAAGAGCGCAGCAATTGCTAGGACTCCAAATACCGTGAGCAGGTCCAACGTAGTCCGCCTCCTTCATCGTGCGTTTCTCGAGTAGGGATACTGTAGGGCCGCACACACGGCAGATCAACGCGAAGTCCGGCTCTTTGCTTCGATTGCCCGTTCAGTCCGCGTATCGGCCGAGATGGATCCTGACCCATTCGTCGGCATAGTACCCGTAATGCGATGAAACAGTCCTTTGCTTGAGATCGAACAGGCTCGCACTTCCGAAGATCACCTTTTGCTTCCCGTCCCGGCTGACTGGGTTTCTTCGGTAGTAGTCGGGATAGTCTCCACCCGGATCCAGAAAGCCTAAGACCCGACGGGCAGACTCGGCCGTCATCGGTCCATCCCGGTCCAGCGTTGCGAGGATTCTTCGATTGAGTTCGTCGTATCGCCATTGACTGTCGTTGACCCGTGCACGCGACATGCGCGCCGCCCAGGGGTGCATCGTGCACAATCGCATCTCCGGGACGACGAAGTGGTTGGTGGTCAACACGACCTGTCCTCGCCGGCCTCGGACGGGCGCGAAGTAGAACGCACCCGGGCAGTTGCGATCGGACGGCCGCCGGTTGATGAAGCCGTCTACATCGAACGCGTCCTCCCGCAGGTTCCGGCGGTAGTACCGCCAAAGAAGTGGATTGAATTCATCCAGGTAGGCCTCCGGAACGCCATACGATTCCCATCGCACCGCGGCACCTCGCCTCACATCAGCCGAAGGGTGATCCTGCAGAAACAGCTCATCGGGAAGGAACTTGCGGATCGCTCCACCGGGATACTGGGCAAACGGAACCGCCTCCATGGTTGCTCCGGCCTCCACAACGCATGCCCGGTCGGTCGTGTGCCCTCCATCCGCCACGATGTAGTTCCACGTCACCCCTCGTTGCGCATCGATGATGCAATCCACCGCAGCATTCGCGTTCTCGCCGTGCTCGATTGCGTGGCGCACGAGCAGCAAGGAATTCATCCCGGGCCGGAGCGGATTGCAGTTCGCTCCCACTGCTACATCGACACCGGCAGCAACACCGTGCAGATTCATCGCGGCAATGCTGCCAACGATCCCGGGTGCTGTCATGCTGACAAACGGCAGAGCATCGGGAGACTTCACGGGATCGGGCCGGTAGACGATCAGCGCTGCCGCATCGTGGAACACGCCGCCTGTGGGAAACATGTAATCGCGCGCGAGCAATGCGCCGTCCGCAGCCGCCTCATTGAGCACGGCGAACCCATTGCAGGCAATCGGAACGAACAGGTCCTTCGGAGACAACGCCGGTGTCCGCGCGGGAAGAAGCTTGCCGGTGTAGGCACGCGCAAGGAGGGTATCCAATCCCGCATTGAGGACCCACAGCTCCTCCTCGGTCACGCTCGTTGAGCGATTCTCGAGCCTCGCTGCAACGCGGCATCCTGCAACCAGGCCGCGGATCTCCTGGTGTATCGCAATGGGCACGTCGGCCAGCACCCGGGCGGAGCGAATCATCTCATGCATGCTGTCAACCAATGGCTTGTGCACCGACAGAATCTTTGGGCCCCGCACACCGGTGAAATCAAGTCGTTCGCCGTGGATCGTCTCACGGACCATCGCCCCCACCACGCGATCGATGAACGTCTCCGTCATGCGGTCGATCTCCGGTTCGGCCAATCGCCCGAGCAGGTATCCCATCTCAAATGGGGCTCCCTCAACGTAGTACGCCCGCTTCGGCCGCCCGGTGTCGTGGTTCGTCGCCGTTCGATGATGCGCCACCATGCCGATTCTTCCGCGGAACGCAACCACGCAGCCCTCCCGGACGGTGTATCCATCATCTGAGAACGCGACACGCAAGCGAGAAACCCGCTGCATCATCTCATCGTCATCGATCTGTTCCATTCCATCGCAAGGCGGCATATCGTAAGTCTACCGGATTCGCTGTCTCCAAGCTCCACGCGTGCACACGCTCCCCGTTCCATGTACCCTCGACCCGCAATACCCACGAAAGCGAGGACACGATGCCCTACAACTGGCTGCTGCTTGATGCCGATGGAACCCTGTTCGACTACGACAAGGCGGAGTCTAAGGCACTCCGGACATCTCTTGTCCGCATCGGCATACGGTTCCGCCCCGAATACCATGCCACGTACCGCACCATCAACGCCGCATTGTGGAAGGCCTTCGAGCGCAACGAGATCACGCAGACAGAAGTGCGCACAAAGCGGTTCGAGCAACTCTTCGATGAAATCGGCGTGCAAGCGGACGCCACGGCATTTGACTCCCTGTATCTGGAAGCCCTGAGCCGGGAGGCGGATCTGATCGATGGAGCGCGAAGCGTGCTTGCCCAGTTGGCAAAACACGCAAAGATGGTCCTGCTGACCAACGGCATCCCCCATGTCCAGCGATCGCGCCTTGCGCGCTCGGAACTGGCACCCTACTTCCAGGCGATCATCATCAGCGGCGAGATCGGCGTGGCAAAACCCGATCCACGCATTTACGAGGCCACGTTCGACGCGATTCGGAATCCCAGGAAGGCCACGGTGCTCATGGTGGGGGACAGCCTCACATCGGACATCCAGGGGGGAAACAACGCGGGAATCGACACGTGCTGGTACAATCCGACGCGTCATCCCTCGCCGCGCGATCCTACCCCGACCTACGAGATTGCATCCCTGGACGAACTCGTGCCGCTCGTGGCCAGCCAGTAGATCGCGTCGAAGTTCTTTCCGGTCTTCCGCCGACTTGGCAGGCCGCCGCCACCCCGTACACTGGAGAGACCCTTCGAGGGAGATGGAAGTGAACGAGAGGATCTTGCGCGGCCAACTGATCGTATTGCTCGACGGCGGCCAGGCGCATGCCCGGATTGAGGGTGTAGTGTCCGCGCTTTCTCATGCCAATGCAGAGCGCGCATCCAGGGGATCCGCCACTCCCCCTGGGAGATTCTCGAGCACATGCGGATCGCACAACGGGATATCCTTCGGTTCACAACCGACCCCGGTCATGTCTCACCACCATGGCCCGCCGGCTATTGGCCCCCATCCACTGTACCGGCGTCGGAGCGTGCACTGCATCGGTCGGTCGAGTCATTCCTCGATGACTTGCATACCCTACGCACGATGGTGGCGGATCCGGCCACGGATCTCTTCTCCGCGATACCCCATGGCGAGGGACAGACCGTTCTTCGCGAGATCCTGTTGGTCGCAGACCACAATGCCTACCATATGGGACAATTGATGTTGATCCTGACGCTATCGACCCAGGATCGATCGTAGACTTCCAGAATAACCGTTCGGTCCCGCCGATCACCACGCCGAGGCTCTTCGCCAGATCCGCGACGAAGCACGATGGCTCCCGAAAGGAAGATCCCTTTCAAGAGCCATCCAATCCCTGATGAGATCGAGGTCAAACGATTGCTATCCGCGAGAAGACCTGGCGGAACCCGGTCTCGAGCCGCTGCCCCGCAGCCGCCCGCGCGGACGGAACGATCGGCCTGCGGTCGACCGCGATGTCGTCTGCCGGAACTGTCTCTCGGGGTTGAAGTCGCCGTAGTCGAATCCTTCAAGGCGACGCCGCTCGATCGCGCAGCCAAGGACCCTTTCGATGTCACGAATCATCGCACCATCGCCGCGTACAGCAAGCGTGAAGGCTTCACCCGTTCGATGGATCCGGCCGGTTCGCCCGATCCGGTGCGTATAGGCATCCACGGTATCCGGCATGTCGTAGTTGATCACATGAGAGATCCCCGACACATCGATCCCTCGGGCCGCGATATCTGTGGCGACGAGCACATCGTACTTCCCTCGGCGATAGCCTTCGATCGCTCGCTGGCGCTGATTCTGTGTCATGTTCCCCTGGAGAGCCGACGCATGGTGTCCGGCCTTCCTGAGTTTCGTCGCCAGATTCTGAGCGCGGTGCTTCGTACGCGTAAACACAAGCACTCGACCAGTCGAAGTTCCGCCGAGCAAAGCCAGAAGGAAGGGTGCCTTCTCGGAAGGCGAGACCGGGAACAACGAGTGAGACACTGTCTCGACGGGTGCCGTCGTACCGATCTGTACTGTAACCGGATCCCGGAGAATCGACTCGGAGAGCGCCCGAATCTCTCGGGGCATGGTCGCCGAGAAGAACAGCGTTTGCCGTTTTTCTGGAAGCCGCCCGATGATCCGCTTGATGTCCGGAAGGAATCCCATATCGCACATCCGGTCGGCTTCGTCGAGGACCAGCACTTCCACAGTCGAGAGGTCGATGCTGCCGGCATTGAGGTGATCCAGCAGCCGCCCGGGGCACGCCACCAGAATCTCCGTTCCCTTTGCAATGGCTTGCAGCTGAGGCCTCTTGCTCACGCCCCCATAGACTGTCGCACTGCGCACCTTCGTACGCTTGGCAAGCTCCGCGGTTGCCTGGTGAATCTGCTCAGCCAATTCCCTGGTCGGCGCAAGGACCAACGCCCGAACGCGCTGCAGGGGTCCTGAGGTCAAACGCTGCAAGATCGGCAGCATGAAGGCGGCCGTCTTTCCTGTGCCCGTCTGGGCCAGCCCAAGAACATCGTGTCCCTTGAGGATGGCCGGAATGGATTGCTCCTGAATCGGAGTCGGTCTCTCAAAACCCACGTCATGAACCGCGGCGGCAATCCGCCGGTCAAAATCAAACTGCTCAAAACTCACTTCGAACACTCCTTGACTCACAGTTGAGCCAAGTCGCACTCTTAGCTCTTGATGGTGCTTTGCAATTCGACAAACGGTTGACTATGCGAACGATTTGCTAGCTTTCACTTTGTGCAGTATAGCCGGCAACACCGTCTAGATCCACTTCCGTGTCCCTTGGATACGGAACATCCGTCTCCGGAATCCGGTTGAACCTGGCTGAAGGGAACGGTAGCCTATTGGAACACATCGCCTCATCGAAAGGCAGGATCGGCTGAATCGAAGCGAGAGAGGGACCCCATTGACAGACATCATCCTACGCCGCAACGCAGCACCCGTGTATGCCTTTCTGAGCCACATCGCAGATGAGCTGTCTTCGCCAGATGCTCTCCGGGATAGGAGAATCCTTGATTGCGGTGCTGGGGGAGCAACGCCGCCACTCGCCTGTTTGCGCAGCATGGGCTCGCGTGCTGGGGGATCGACATCTCCAAGCAGCAGATCGAGCAAGCGGAGCCCTTTTGCACTCGACATCGGCTCAACATCTCCTTTGCTGTGGCTGACATGCGGACCATCCCACACGACAGCGGATCGTTCGATTACGTGTACGAGCGCTACTCGATGTGTCATCTCAGCAAGGAAGGAACTGCCCGCGCAATCGGCGAGATGTTCCGGGTTCTGAAACCGGGAGGCATGGCCTTTCTAGGCGTCATCTCGGACGCGACGAGACCGCGGGGGTTGCTCGGAGAGGAGCGCGCGCCAGGCGAGTTCTGGACACGAGAACGCGGCGATGCGGAGACTCGCCACTCGGTGTTCGCGGACGATGAAGCGAATCACCTGGTCGAGGCATGGGAGAACGAGACCTGCGTTACCCGATCAAGCGCGTTGCACCGGGCGGTGAAGGATCTGTCCTTGGATGAATGGATGACGTGGCGCGAGGACGAGCCCGGAAGTCCGACGGAAGCGTCCTGGAAATCGGCGTATGCCGTGCGCGAGCGCTGGGCTCGGTACGCACACCGATACTACATCCTCCGAAAGCCGGCCATCTCCACGTAAGATGGGAGACGTTGGAGTGACCGCTAGCGCAGCGGGTCCACCAACTTGCGCCAGAGGCTGAGCGCATGCTCAATCGGATCGACCGGACCGACACCGTGCTCAGAGAAAAAGTCATTCACGTTGCGCAGATCGCGAACCAATAGATCGAACGCATCGTCGTTGTATCGAGGATCAACCGCCTGAGGGAAGTCAATGATCGTGAGATGATCGTTCCAATAGAGCATGTTGTAGGCCGACAGATCCGCGTGCACACGGTGGAGTGACAGGAACAACTGGACATTGTCGAGGACTTGACGATACAGCCTCTCCGCTTCGGCCGCCGCCAACTCGACATTCACCAACACCGGTGCGGGATGTTCGCGATCGCCGATGTACTCCATCAGAATCACCGGCCCAACCCGGAGGATCGGTTCCGGAACGTCCGCCTTGGCTTGGTAGAGGATCTCGAGTGTCCGCATCTCGTGTGCAATCCATGCATTGAACTTGTGCAGCCGTCCCCGTTGCGACTTCTTGCCCAATGCCCGAAGGATGCGAGCATCCGGCCGCGCCCCCCGCTCGCGCCCGTGTTGATACACCGCATCCTTCTTGAAGCTGCGTTGCTCCACAGGACGGTAGATCTTCGCGGCAACGAGTTCCCTTTCGAGGGATGGGTCCGCATGGCAGCAGTACACCACCGCCTCCTTGCCGCTCTTGATGGGGCGAACGACATCGGCAACGAGTCCGTCTTCGATCAGGGGATCGAGGTGTGAGAGGAGGATCTCTTCGACCGTGCGATCGTCTTCCTCTGGCCGCCGTCGCCTCTCCTCTTCTAGGCTCGGCTCATCGTACGTGCGAATCTCGTTCTCCTCCTCTCCGGAAAGACTGCATGGTAACCATGGTGAAGTATACCCGACAGGTCCGGTTTTCTTGGCCGTTCGATTTCGAACCGGCCGTCATGCAGCGAAGCGAACTCGGAACCTTGGCGAATACGCCGGATCTGCACCGAGCACGCGACAGTCGGTGCCAGTCTGTGCCGGCCGCCGCACTTCGTGGTTTACGCAGGCGGCTCGACGAACAAGGCCTTGTGAACCTTCTTCAACCAGTCGATGATCTTGATCTGTTGAGGACAGACGTCCTCGCACTGACCGCACGCCACACAACGGTCGGCCCGATTGTCGGCGTTCATGAACTGGTTGTAACGCGTACGTCCACCCTCGGGATCGCCGTACATGATCGAGTCGTTGTAGATCTCGAAGATCCGCGGAATATTGACGCCCTCCGGACACGGAAGGCAATACCTGCAACCGGTACACGGTACCGGACAGAGCGCTCGATAGGCGGCACTCACTTGATCGACCAGCGCGAGTTCATCCGCTGTCAGCAGTCCCACGCTGGAACGATCGGCGCTGGCGAGATTTTCCTCGACATGAGCCATCTCGGACATCCCGCTGAGCAGCAGGGAGACTTCCGGGTGATTCCACACCCATTGAAGCGCCCAATCCGGCTGTGACCGCTTGATCGGTGATTGCGCCCAGAGCTTGGCGACACTCTCCGGTGCCGGCCGGGTCAGCGATCCTCCACGAAGCGGCTCCATCACCACAACTGCCAAGCCTTTGCCTGCCGCGTATCGGAGTCCTTCTCGACCGGCCTGGAATCCGACATCCATGAAGTTGTACATGATCTGACAGAACGTCCAGTCGTACGCATCGACGATCCGCTTGAACGCGGAAAGGTCGTCGTGAAAGGAGAAGCCAAGGTGCCCGATCCGCCCACTGGAAACGGCGCGTTCGGCCCACTCGAGGACCCCTAAATCGCGAACCTTAGGCCAACTCTTGGCGTTCAGCGCATGCAATAGATAGAAGTCGATTCGTTCCGTCTGAAGCCGCGTCAGCTGCTCGTTGAGATACGTGTCGAAGTCCTCGGCTTTCTCCACCAGCCAAACCGGCATCTTGGTCGCAAGCTTGACCCGGTCCCGGTAGCCATCCCGAAGACACCGCCCGACAAACGGTTCGCTCTGTTCGCGGTGATAGGGCCACGCGGTATCGACATAGTTCACGCCCGCATCGATCGCGGTCCGTACCATCCGCATCGCCAATGCTTCGTCGATCTTCGATGAATCATCCCCAAGCGTCGGGAGCCGCATCGCTCCGAACCCGAGCGCCGAGGGCTTCCAGGAAAGCCGGCCGAATGTACGGAACCGCATAGGCATCGCCTCCATCCTGATGGTGGCGGATCGTTCCACTGGACGCAAGGAAGCCCGGGTCATCGCGCGACGGATCGCCCGCGCCCCGTCGGAGCATCGCGTGTGTTGCCTACGAACGCCAGAAGCTGAACTCGGGTTCGAAGCACACCCCATCGATCTCGGATACGGCTTCCGTCAGTCTCTTCTGCGCGTCGTAGATGGCGGTGTTGTAGATCGAGGGACCGATCTCCTGCAACACGAATCGAAGCAAGAGTGTTGCCTTCAGATCGCCGATCTCCTGCTCAAGGCACTCGGAAAAATAGCGCTTGATCGAAGAAACGATCCGTTCGCGCGTCTCTTTGTCCAACTCGATGCTCATGTCGATCCCTCCCCATTAGGATATCGGAACACGGCCTCGACGGCGCGCATCCCAGGCGGGCCTCCGGGACCGTCGAAAGAGAACTGCCCGCTTCGGCATAATGTCAGACACGCATCAACGACCTTCTCATCGAATCGAATGCCGCGCCCCTGCAGAATCTCCTCGAGTGCGCGCCCCATACCTAGCGACGGGCGGTAGGGACGATGGGAGGACATCGCAGACCTCGGATGAGCGGAAGACATCGGCAACACGATGGAAGATCTCTTCCTCGTTCGCCGCCTCACGGAGTGAAACGGAAGCTCTCTCGATACAACGAAAGGTCTCAAGAAGCTCGCGAGTCGCCAATTCCAAACTCTCCTCCGTCTGTCGATTCTGTCGCTATGCAGCCAGCACCTTCAGATTGCGTTATCGAGTCTTTTCTATCACATTCTAGCACAAAACCTTAATGGATCGAAGGCCACCACGCAAGAACCGGAGGAGGGAATCTCCAAGCAAGAGGAAGCAACCATCTCACCGAAGGGTGAGACGGCTGCATCCAATTTCCTCCCATAGGGGGGTTCGGACGTCTACGGAGTGCGGCTCGTGATCTCGATCAGGTGATACCCGAACTGCGTAGCTACCGGTCCGTGCACCTCCCCGATCGACTCCGAGAACACCACGCGATCGAACTCCGGGACCATCTGTCCCGGCGAGAATTCGCCGAGATCCCCACCAGAAGAGCCGGAAGGACACTCCGAGTACTCCGCCGCCAATTGGGCGAAGTCATCGCCGTTCTCGATCCGTTGCTTGAGCTCCTCGCAGAGCGATTCCGAATCCACCAAGATGTGTCGTGCCGTTGCCTTTGCCATTCGTTCCTCCGTATTCGCACAGGCCCAGCGAACTGGCCATTTGCGTCAATTGAGATCGCACTATGGTATCGGCAACCACCTTGGCATTCAGGCCTTGAACTCTCCAAGGATCGATGCCGGTGAACCGCAGGTTGAGATCAAGTATAGGGTAATGTATAGTAGATGTACCCGAACCGGCAAACCTGATGAAAGTCAGGGACGCAAAGTCACGGGCCTACAGGAGAAATCCCATGGTCGCCGGACTGCCGAAGGTTCCAGAGCCGATGTGGCGCACATCGGCCTCCCTTCAAACGTCCGCTCCATGAGTCTTCCTCCGACAGACACCCGTGCCGCATGTTCGGTAGGCAATGATGAACAGGATGAGACGGGTTCCAACAGAGTCGAGAGATGAACAAGATAGCGGGTAGCCTCCTTGCGTCACAGGCTCCGGTACGAGCACACCACGGGGAGCGGATTGCCACCCGCTCCCCGGCCTGTGTTTCATCCGCCATCACAACGCCATCAGCTGAGCCGGAAAGGGACACCGATTCGTGGAGATACCGCATGATAAGACAACACAAGCGGAGGGGGATATGACCCGAAAGCAAACAGCCGACAAACTCAGTGTGTACATTCCTCGACGGAAACTCGACTCGAATCCGATAGAACGGCTTCTGAAGCTCAGCAGGAGACGCGATCGTTCGCTCAACTACCTCGCGGTCGAAGCGATCTTCTCCTACCTCGAACGCGAGGAGAACAAGCGCTGATCGGTGGAACTTCCGCCCTGTCGACACCCGTTCAGAAGGACCGGTGACTGCATTGATTGGCAAATAGCCACCGCAGACAAGAGCCGATCCCCGTATCGAGGGCAATCAACACGAAGACTGCGTCAGCCTCTCGCCTCGCTTCTGAGCGTGCAGCAATCGGCCGATCCGGCTGCAGGATCAAGGCAGGTCTGAGAGAAACACAGCCCAGCCCGTGCAGTAGCCGAGAGCAGGAGCAGGTCCGAAGTAAGGCGAACCGCGCATTTCTCCTCTGGACATCCGCAGTTCAGGCTCACGGTTCCCTTGAAATGTTCTTCGGCGCCGGGAAAATGGTTCCTCATATGTGCCGGTTTGTATTGGATTCCACGGTCTAGCAAGGAGGATGACGTGCTTGCATCTCGCTGGATTCATCCCAAACGCTTCATTCATCGATCGATCCCAATGGCGCTCCCGGTCGTTCTTCTCGCGGTTTCCTCATGCCTCGCGCGAGAAGTCGAGACGCCTTCGCTGCCCGATCTCACAGGACAGTGGGCGATGGTCCAGGTGATGCCAGCCATTGCCGAACTTCCGTTCCTTGGATCGACGATGCTCGTGACAACCGTTTACGCTCTTGTCGATGTCGTTCAGACCGGCGCCGAAGTGGTCATGCAGGACGCCTACTGCTTCACGGATGTAGAGATGAAGCCTCCGCACATCGAGAGCGAGGTCCCAGAGAGGTTCATGCGCTCACTTGCCCCAGCACCGCGTCTTGCTACGCTCGAGATCCAGGAACGGGAAGTCCTGTTCACGCAAGACTGGGTCACCGAGGTCCGTGGTGCCAGACTGGAGAACCCGGAATCCGATCCTCTTCCCATTGGGACCTACGACTCTCGTGTCTATGACCAGGATGGCGATGGTCACCCCGGACTCACGATTCCTGTGACGGCACTCGGATTGGTTTCCGGTGATACGTACGTCGTTCATCGCCTTCGCTACCGCCTTGCGGGTGCAGTGATCGACAGCCACACGATCCTCGGCACCATGGAATGGTCGAGCGAACAGAATGTGCTCTCGGCCACGGATGCCATTCTGATGATGAACTACACGTTCCGTCTCGATCCGGATCTGTCCAAGCACCGCTTCGTGATGCAACGGATCGACGGCAGCCCGACGTGCGAAATGCTCCGTGCGGTATCGCACGAACTCCTCGATCTCCTTTCGGCTCCTTTGCCGCCCTGCACCATGGCGCGCTGAGGTGCAGCACCACCCGAACAAGGAAGGCCGCCACGCGTGCATTTTGGGTCCTTCGAAACCGGTCAAGCTCGAGGTCGGTTTCGTTTTATGGGCCGGGCGGTGCCTTCGGCGTTGCCGACCGGATCCTCGAGTTCGATCCCGACTGCCAATGCGCCGTGGTCGGTCACCCTTCGCGGAAGTTCCGGTGGATCCTGATCGGAACCTCAACACCCACGCGTGCCGCCTCGAACGGCCCTTCGACCGCCCGGACGAACAGGGGGACGATCGAGTCCGATTCCGCAGCATTGCAACAGAGGTCCGTCAATCGACAGCTAGCTTCTGCGGGCTGGCCTGCCTGTGAAGACGCACGCCAGCAGGCGAACCGCAGGCTCAAGGCCGCTGGAATGCGGCGCCCTCTCACCGATGGGCTGCTTGCGAATTCGGGTGAATGAATGTCACAGTGCGAGCGCCAGGAATACGGTTCCGAGCGAGAGAACCAACGCGCCGCCGATGAGAAGAGACACGCTGACCGGCCGGATCACTGGAATGCGAACGCCGGCAACGACATCAAAAGACATCCCATCCGATGCATCCTCGTTCATCACGACAAACGCGTACTCCCCTTCCTGGATCTCCCACCGGAGTTCCTGAGTCCCTGTGCCAGCTGCCGATCCCAACCAGAAGTCCTGGTCAACCGGCCGCTCCGGCTCACGAAGCGTTGCCGCCGAACGATGCTCAAGGGGCGGCGAAGCGCTGCCGAGATCCTCGATGATGGCGTGAGGAACTCCCCCGAGATAGTCCTCAACCGACGGCGTCGGGGCGATGCCCACGAAGATCCCCTGGCTCGCGCTCTGGTTCTCCACCTGAAGGCGGAAGGTCGCCAGCTCGAAGTCCACGGGAAACTCCGGGTCCAAGTCAACATCGGTTGATGCAACCACCAGTGCGTACCCATCCACCTCCGCCTCGATCGCGGTGGAATTGATAAACCCCTCCTGGTCGGTGAGCACCGTGTCAACCCACAGCAGGCTTCCGCCACCGATGAGAAGCCCCGCGGCAACGACGAGCCCTGTGATCCCAACAAGTCCGAGAAGAAGCTTCAGCATCCGAGCCTCCTTTCCTATACCCGCCTGATCAGCATAGCCGGTGGATCGCATGCAGCCAATGCCGGACCGCTGAACATTGCACGCGGGATCGCTCCACGATACCGTAGGCTGACTACGTGTGACCGAGGTGAGGGAATGAAACTGCTTGAAGGCAAACAGGGACTCTTCTTTGGCGTTGCCAACGATCGGAGCATCGCGTGGCACATCGCCCGGAATGCCATCGAACATGGTGCCCGCTGCGGATTCGCCTACCTCCCGGGAGACAAGATGGAGAAGCGTGTGCGCCGCACACTCGAAGCAGGCGGCGTAGAGGATCCGTGGATGTCTCCGTGCGATGTATCGTCCGACACCGATCTCGATGCTTTGTACGGCGCCGTGGTGCGGGATTTCGGCACCCTCGATTTCGTTGTCCACTCCGTGGCCTATGCCGACCGCTCCTACCTTCAGGAAGGAACTTTCCTGGACACGCCGCGCGATGTGTTCTCCCAGGCACTCGACATCTCAGCGTATACCCTGCTGGCCATCGCCAAACGGTCTGTACCGCTCATGCGTCAAGGCGGATCGATCCTTGCCATGTCTTACTACGGAGCGGAGAAGGCCGCCCCGGGGTACAACGTGATGGGTGTCGCCAAGTCGGCGCTGGAATCGATCACACGATACCTGTCCACCGAACTGGGTGAACACGGCATTCGAGTAAACTGCCTATCCGCCGGGCCGTGCCGCACGCTGTCCGCCATGGCCGTGGGGGGAATCGATCGCATCCTCGCCAAGGTGGAGCAGTCCGCCCCGCTACGCCGAAACATCGAGACCGATGAAGTCGGCAAGTCAGCCGTGTACCTGCTCAGTGATCTGTCGTCGGGCGTAACCGGAGAGACCCATCACGTCGACGCCGGGTACAACGCGATCGTAGCCTAGCCCGCTACCCGCAATACCCCATCAGAAAAACCCGCGTCGGATACGCCACGGAGGGAACCGCACACTCACCCCCGAGCAAGGAGTCTCGATGATTGAATATCGGATGCTCAAGCCGAGCGAAATCGAGAAGATCCACCACATCGACCGGACGGAGAAGATTCGGATCGGCTACACGATCGAGGAAGGCCATCTGGCGCAGAAGAGCGTCAATTGGGATTCCGTCCGCTGGCGTGAAGGAGACGGCGACTACAGCTATGGGCGGATCATCGGCGGCGTCAAAGCCTGTCTTGCCGATGGGGGATCTGCGATCGGAGCATTCGATGCCGACCGCTTGGTCGGCATCGCCACGTACCACCCGAACCTACAGGATCGAATGGGCCATCTGGAGCTCCTTCACATTACGAACAGGTACCGCCGCCGCGGTATCGCTTCGCAATTGTTCGAGGAGATCCTTCGCCTGGCCCGAAAGGATGGTGCAAACCGGCTGTACGTATCGGCAACGCCGACGGAGTCAGCCGTCGGTTTCTACTCAAGCCGCGGGTTCGTTCCCACAGCGTCCCCCGATCCTGCGCTCTTCGAAGAGGAACCGGACGACATCCATATGGTTCTCGATCTACGGTAGGGCGTGACGATTCCTCCAGGGAAGAGAAGAGCTGGGCGATCTGTGGACTGTCGAACGCGTACCGGCGGACCTTGAACACCTCGTTGCGCGGACCGTTCTTGCCCGGTTTTCCAAACGGATTGACGTACTCCCACGCGCGCGCGCCGGTCGCCGTCACTTCGAGGATCCGTCCGCTTCCTCCTTCACAGATCAGCGTGTTCCCATTGGACAGCCGCTGCGCTCCGGAGATGTTCGCGGAATAGAGCCCCGGGCCGCGGTACTGCCATGCCGGTTCAGCGGGCACGTATGGAACACCGGTCTCTGGCTGTGCATAGCTTCCGTCCGTGAGTACCGGAACAGCGACCTCATCGACGGTTGAATAGGGCCTCGTTCTCTCCGGACGCCCCAGGCCGTTGTTGAATGCGAGCAGGTGCCCGGCGCCGGGAAGACCCGCCTCGATCCAGTGGACATCATGCTGACCGAACCATACCTGATCGGAGAGGTCGCCCGCCCGGTGCGCTCGAGGGTTTCCCCATCGGTAGAGTAGATCACCTCCACGCCCCGATCTGCCTCCGCTGTGCTGCGCCGCCTCGCACGTTGTGGTCGAGTGATCGATGATCCAAACCTCACCGAACTCGTGAACCGACAGAGCGATCTGGTCGAGCTGCGCGTTGTAGGCGATCGAGTTGGTGTGATTCCAGTCCTTTCCTCCCCCCTGATGGGCGTAGTTGAGGTCAACCAATCCGGGCTCAGCGGCAACATCTCCGAAGTACTCCTTCGTCGGATCGAAGTCCTGAACGAGGTGGTCCCACACCCGCCAGATCCACACGATTTCCCCGCCGGACGGAGGCTCCGGCCGGACCTCGATGACGATATCGGCCCAAAGCTCATCGTCCTTCAGGAGCAACGGATCACGTCCCGCAGCGATCGCTTCGGCACGCGAGACGGCTTCCCAAGCGATCATCAGGATATTGCCGTTCGGGAGCGCCGCCACATCGTGATGGAGCCGCCTCTGTGTGTCAGACAATGTGTACTCCCACACGACCGTCCCATCGGGCGCGATCTCCCGAACCCGTCCGCCCGCACCACCCTGGTCGAACCTCCGTTCCCCTTCCGGCAGCACCTGCTCCGTCCGAAGGAGGTTTCCGTTATCGAGCAGGTAGACCGCATTCCCCGCCGGTGCATCGCTCTCCCAGGTATGCACGACGGTACCGTCCATATCTAGCAGGTAGGTTGTGGTCAAGGCGATCGGAGCCATCAACGTATACCCGGGCCACGCGTCCTCCGACTTCTCGAGAAGTCCGCTGCGCTGCCCCGGATCCCCAAGGGAGATCTCCCCCAGCGCCAAGACCAACACCACGACGACCGCTATCATCCGTTTCATCGAGCACTCTCTTGCGCAACAGGCAAGATTCCGGCCCCTGCGTCAACCAAGGGCGACATCCAGGGTCATCATCACAGCGAATCCGATCATCGCGCCCATGGTGGCGACGTGGGTATTCTTCTCCAACTGTGACTCGGGGATCAGCTCCTCGACGACCACGTAGATCATCGCCCCCGCAGCAAACGATAGCGCATACGGAAGCAGCGGCCGCATGAGAAGGACGGCCGCCGCGCCCAGCACTCCGGCAATCGGTTCGACCACACCGGAGAGTTGTCCGTACCAGAAGCTCTTTGCGCGGCTCATCCCTTCCCTGCGAAGCGGCACCGATACGGCAGTACCCTCGGGCAAATTCTGGATCCCAATGCCAAGAGCCAGCGCTGCTGCGCCGGCAAGAGACGCTTCCGGCGTACCCGCCGCAACAGCGCCGAAGGCAACCCCAACAGCGAGGCCTTCGGGAATGTTGTGCAGGGTAATCGCCAACACCAGCAAGACACTTCGTTGCCACCGGGTGGGTATCCCTTCGGCCTCTTCCAATGGGAATCCGAGGTGAAGATGCGGCAGAATCCGGTCGACAGCCCAGAGAAAGACGCCCCCGACAAGAAAGCCAATCACCGCAGGTACCCACGCCGGAACGGGACCGCCCTCGGCAAGATCGATCGCCGGCGCCAAGAGGGACCAGAAGCTCGCCGCGATCATCACGCCGGCCGCGAACCCGAGCATCCCATCGAGAAGACGCTGGTCAACTCGGCGAAAGGCGAAGACCGCCCCCGCCCCCAAAGCGGTCATCGCCCAGGTAAAGCAAGTGGCGATGAGCGCCTGTACCACCGGATGAAACTCTGTGATCCACGCCATGTCGCCCGCATCCTCCTCTCTGGCCGAAAGCATTTTAGCGCAGGATCGGCCAGGCGTTCGACGCCGTACAGAACATCGAGTACGATCCAGCCGATGAACACCATGAGTTCCCGTTCCCTTCGGGCCGGCGGATCCCCTTACGAGATCGGCAAGGCACTGGGTGCCCGGTGCGGCAGCCTTCTCGGACAAACGATTGACACCTACATCCAACAGGGGCCGAGCCGGTTCGGATCCGTCGACGTCTCAAGACTTCGCCCCGGGGCTCTTCCTTGGCTACGGCACCTTCCACAACGGTTCCAGGACGAGATCGAAGGACTGGCCGATGGAAGCGGACTGCCGCTTCAACGTCTTGCCGAGTGGAGCTACGTCGAAGCGTGTACAACATACGGCTGCTCCAGCGTTCTGTCGTCATTCGATCAGGGACATCCGTGGGTCGGACGCAACAACGATCTCTGGGCGCCGTCGGTGTGGGGCTATTCCACGGTCCGCGATCACCAACGCCGCCTTTCGACGCTCTCGTTCGGCATGCCAGCCGAGCCGTTCACCTGCACGGGAGTCAATGAACGCAAGCTTTGGCTTCACTACCATTACCTGCCGCCGCGCGATCGCGATCCCGCGCCACCTGATGCGTGGTTCGAGTTTGTATGGATGACCGAGGCGCTGGAGACCTGTTCGGACCTGGAAGATGTCGAATCACTGCTTGGCGACCGTCCCCGCCGCGGCTGCATGTTGCTCTTTGCAGTGGATGGGAAGAGCGATCGGCGGGCCGTCTATCAGTGTGAACCCACGTCGTTCCTCCGCTGGCCGGATTCGGGCGCTTCGCTCCCGGGAACGAACCACCGCTACGGAGAGCAGCATCCGTCTCCGGGGTCGGCACACAGGCTTCAGCGTATCCACCAGCTCCTCGGATTGCCGACGGCGGATCCACCGTTGCATCGGCTGCGCACGCTCCTTGCAGATCCCGAGGTCGAACAGAATGAGGACGGCTCGGGAACGGTCTTCAGCGCCATCGCCTGCCCCGCGACCGGCGAGATCTGGTTCACGTTCGGCGGCTATCCGGCCGCAAGTCACGGGCGGTGGGAACCGGTTCCATGGCCGTGGGTCGCGTGAATTCCCGGGCTAGGAACGATATCTCTCACCCCACGGATTTCACCCATGGTGCGAAATCCGGTCACGCTAGCGACAGCAAAGCCCCATCAGCCGGGCCAGGAGACTCAGGACGCGAACCGACCAGTCCGTTGCCCGGGCACCTTTCTTCCGCCAGCTGTCGGACAACGGCAGATTCGGCGTCCCGGTGGCGCGCAACCCGAGATCCCACCATCCCTCGTCATCCCGGCACGACGCCAGCCAATCAAAGAGCGGCTTCGCGTGGGTTCCGACCGGCCGAAAGCGCGAGAGAAGCTCGTGTGAACGAATCCATCGCTCGATCGTGCTCGCGGATGCGCCTTCTTCCGGAACCCGGGACAGCGGAACATCGAGCATTCCGATCCCCTCGTTGCTCGAGTAGATCCACCCTGTAATCGCCGCCCGCAACTCATCCGGCAGATCGGATGATCTCGCCGACAGCAACGTCAGTGGGTAACGGTTGGACAGCACAAGGTAGCTTCCGGCGACCGTAGCTCCCGTCCACTCGGCGTGTGCCTCGATCTCGGCGGATGGATCGTAGGTGCCGCTTGCAAAGCTTCGCTTTGCGATATGCAACCACGTTGTCCAAACCGGATCGAGCGCACGGTGCTCCGGATCGATCTGAGCGAGCGTCGCGGCGCCAAACAGACGGATCCCGGGTCCCCAGCGATCGTTCTTCTCCGGAGGATCCGGCGGGACCACTCGTCCGTCAATCACCGCCGCAAGATAGTGCATCGCGTGGTTCAGGATGGGATGGGTTCGATCGAGGCCCAAGGCAAGCGCACGCGCCACACCGAACTCGGTGGTCGGAATCCGTTGGCGGGCCGACGTATCGCGAGAATGAAGCCTTCCCCAACTCCCATCCGCTCGCTGCTCCTGCTCAAGGATGTGAGCGTGCGGCGATCGACCCGACTGTTCGATCGCCTGAGCGAGCCGTTCATCGCGCTCAGCCACGCAGATCACATCGCGAAGCAGCCGCGCACGAACCGTAGCCGCCGGTCTCTGACGCAGAATGCTCAAGGCGAGCGCTCTGAGGTCGTCGGACGTCAGACGGCTTCCCGTCGCATGGTCTGCTTGCTCTTTCTTCCCAGACGAGGTAACGATTCCGGTGTCCTTCCTCGATAGATCTTCGTCCTGCCGCACAGCCACCCACGGATGGCCCGCAACAGGCTATCGAACGGTCAGTATAGACCCGCAGGCCAATCGATGTCGAGGAGCGAACTGGACCCGTCCCGCAGGGCATCGATTGCGGCTTGTCCTCAACCGAACATCGCTCCTCCACGTTCACCGAATCACAGGCGATTCCGGCAAGGAGCCAGAAGCCGAACCGGCTTTCGCCCTGGATTGCGCACCGGTGGTTCGATATTTTTTCATCATCGGACAAAGGGTAGGACAAAGGAGAATCCATGCTCACGGTCAATGCGTATTTCGACGGGCGAGTGAAGTCGATCGGTTTCGAAGACACTGAGGGGCGCGTCACAGCCGGCGTGATGGAGGCCGGCGAGTACACGTTCTCGACGGGTTCACCGGAACACATGTTCGTGGTCACCGGGGCACTCGTGGTCAAGCGTCCCGAAGATGCCGACTGGACAACGTTCCCCGCCGGGGAATCGTTCCACGTTCCTGGTGGCACTTCCTTCGAAGTGAAGGTTGAGCAACCGACAGCCTACGTCTGCCGATACCGCTGACGTCACGCTGCGGTCAAACGAGTAGGAACAGATCCCGGGCGGAATCATCGCATCCTGGCGGCCTTGTCAATTCACTGGAGCCGTGCCTGAGCGCCTTCACAGATCGTTCGCGCCTTTGCGGTATACTCCCAGACCATTGACGCGTCAACGCTCTTCGGACAAGGCCGCACCCGTCTTGCCTCCTATCCCGGCCGCCGCTTGAGCAAGGGAGTCGGTATGCATCCACGGAAACAGAAACAGGTCAAGTTCTCTCTTTGGTACGTTGTCTTCGCCCTGATCGGCATCTGGCTGTTTCAGGCGCTGATCTTCCAACCGATGGTCATCAACCGGGCCGAGATGCCCTACAGTGAGTTTCTCGCGCGGATCGAGGCCGGTGAGATCGTCTCCGTCACGCTCGGTGGCGATCGCATCTACTTCGAGCTACGGACAGGGGAGCTGGGAGACAGCGACGCTACCTTCCGAAACACAGTCGCGGTAGATGATCCCGGTCTGATCGAACGGCTCACGGCCGCCGGCGCCTCGTTCGAGGGAACAGCGCCGACAGGGGGGATTCTCACCACGCTTCTCGGGTGGATCATCCCTCTCTTGCCCCTTGCACTGATCTGGTACTTCATGTTCCGGCGGATGGGACAACAGGGGCAAGGGGTCATGTCGATCGGCAAGAGCAAGGCCCGCGAGATCACCGGCGAGATGAGCGGGGTCAAATTCGCCGACGTCGGTGGCGTCGATGAGGTCGAGGTCGAACTCAAGGAGATCATCGAGTTCCTCAAGACACCCAGCCGGTTCACCCAGCTCGGTGCCAAACTGCCCAAGGGAGTCCTGTTGGTCGGTCCGCCCGGAACCGGGAAGACCCTGCTTGCCAAAGCGACGGCCGGTGAAGCCGGCGTCCCCTTCTTCTCGATGAGCGGATCCGATTTCGTCGAGATGTTCGTTGGCGTGGGTGCGTCACGGGTGCGTGATCTCTTTGAGCAGGCAAAGAATCGCGCACCATGTATCGTCTTCATCGACGAGATCGACGCCATCGGAGAGTCTCGAAGCTCCATCGGAAACGTGGGCCGAAACGACGAACGAGAACAGACCCTTAACCAGCTCCTCGCGGAAATGGATGGATTTAAGCCAAACCACGGCGTGATCCTGATGGGAGCGACGAATCGTCCCGAGATTCTCGACAGGGCCTTGTTGCGTCCCGGTCGTTTCGACCGGCAGATCGAGGTCGGCCTGCCGACCGAGGAAGGTCGCCGTCAGATTCTCGAGATCCACGCGCAATCCGTCATTCTGGGTCCGGACGCCGATCTGGACCGGATGGCGCAAATCACGCCCGGCTTCTCCGGGGCCGACCTGGCGAATCTCGTCAACGAGGCGGCACTCCTTGCGGTGCGAAGAGGAAGCGAGGCCGTGGAGGCCGCAGACCTCGACCTGTCGCTGGAGCGCGTGGTGGCCGGGCTTCAACGGAACGTTCCGCTGAAAGGGGAGACCCGGCATCGCGTTGCGGTGCACGAAGCGGGGCATGCGCTGGTCGGACAGCTCTTGCCCAACTCCGATCCGATCCACCGCGTGAGCATCATTCCCACGGCAAAGGGAGCACTCGGTTACACCATGCAAGCGCCTTCAGAGGATCAGCTTCTCCTCAGCAAGGAGGAACTCGAAGAGCGCTTGATGGGCCTCTTGGGAGGACGGAGCGCCGAGCTCCTTGCGTTCGGAGAGCCCTCCACAGGCGCCTCGGACGACCTGGAGCGCGCAACCGATCTGGCACGGCGCATGGTCACCGAATTCGGGATGTCCGATGCTCTGGGACCTGTTCGCTACGCCCGGCCCGCGGGCTACAATCACCTCGGAGCCCAGGGTGGCCTCAAGAGCGACACGAGTCCAGAGATCGCATCGCTGATCGATCGCGAGACGCGCCGCCTGGTGGAAGAGGCCCAGAATCGAGCGCTCGCGCTCCTGACCGAGAATCGCGACGTCCTGGATGCGATTTCCGAATTGCTCGAAGAGAGAGAAGTGATCACCGGAGACGACGTCCGCAGATTGGCCGAGAAAGCGACACCCACCTAGCCGGGGCGACTCCTTCTGGGCTGCGTGGAGAAGGAAAATGGTGCCGTAGGTCGCAAAAGGATCGCGGGCGAATACGCCGCGGGGCGCGTCCTGCACCCCGCGGAACCCGAAGTCGATTTGGCTCTCCTGCCTTCACCTCCGCTCGACATGCCCGAACCGTAACCGCAACACCCTAGAAACACAGGATCGTTCTCTTAATAACCCTCAGCTGGAAAACGTTCTATGGATCTGCCACGCCTCGCGCTTGAAAAACCGTTGTGCGGCATGTATAGTGCTAAACGTTTACCGTAAACGTTTACGGTAAACGTTTACGATTCGCGGGACAGGCTCTGAATCGGCAGCAAAAGGAGCGTGTGAGTGGCCACGATCAAAGACGTTGCTCAGAAGGCTGGTGTCTCGGTTGCGACGGTGTCGCACGTCATCAATGGCACGCGCTCCGTAGCCGCAGCCACCGAAATGCGTGTCCGTGAGGCGATGGTGGAGCTTTCCTACGAGCCCAATGTCGTGGCGCAATCGCTCCGAACCAATACGACCCGCGCCATCGGCATCCTCGTTTCCGATATCTCCAATCCGTTCTTCGCTTCGATCGTACGAGGTGCAGAAGACCGCGCGGCCCAGGCGGGATACTCGTTGATCGTGTGTAACAGCGATGAGTCGCCGGAGAAGGAGAAACAGTACGTCAACTTCCTGGTACGGCGACGGATCGATGGCCTCCTCCTCTCTCCGACCTGCCAATGCTCCGCGGAAACCCTCCTCCCCCTTCAGAAGAGGAACATCCCCTTCGTCTTCGTGGACCGCTCGATCCCAGGTGTTCAGGCGAACTCGGTCCTATCAGACAACCTCGCCGGAGCCCGCGAGGCCACACAACACCTCATCTCCGCCGGCCATCGCCGGATCGGCATCATCCTCGGCATTCAAGGAACCACGACATCGGAGGAGCGTCTCGCGGGGTATCGGCTGGCGCTGGAAGAGGCCGGCCTGCCGTGGCGCGAGGAGTACATTCAATGGGGCGGCTACCGCACGGAGGGCGGAGCCACGGCTACGCGTGCGTTGCTTGCGCTGGACGAAATTCCCTCCGCGCTGTTCAGCACAAACAACACCATGACCGTCGGTGTCTTGGCCGAGATCGTACGCAGCAACCTCCACATCCCCGCCGACATTTCGCTAATCAGCTTCGACGACCTCGAATGGTCGGAGTTTCTGTCTCCCCCGTTGACCGCCGTAACGCAGTATCCCCATGAGTTGGGTCAACGCGGAATGCAGATGCTCCTCGAACATCTAGATCCAACCGTAGACAAGACCAAAGCAGAAACAGTCCGGATTCCGGTGGATATCAAAGTACGTGGTTCCAGCGGAAGACCGACCAAATAGGAGGCAACATGAAACAGTTGGTGCATGGCGTCGTCCCCCCAATGATCACGGTTTTCAACGAGGATGGGACGATCGACGAGCAGGGAACAAGGAAGCACGTGCGATTCCTTATCGATGGCGGGGTTCACGCGATTTCGGTCGGGGGCAGCACCGGGGAATTCATCGCACTGACGCTTGAAGATCGCAAGCGCCTCACGGAACTGGTCATCGACGAGGCCAATGGAAAGGTCCCCGTGTATCCGGGAACCGCGCACTACAGTACGGCCATCACCATCGAGCTCACCAAGCACGCACAGCAGTGCGGCGCTGAGGGTGTCTTGATCATCCCTCCATACTACCTGAACCCGCCGAAGCACGACGTGTACAACCACTTCCGTGCCATCCGCGAAGCCACGGACATCTCGATCATCCTGTACAACAACGTCTGGTTTGCTGGATACGAGTTCGATCCTTGGGAAGTCCAGATGTTGACGGAAGAAGATGTGCTGCACGGCATCAAGTGCGCCCATGGAGATCCGTGGAAAGTGCACACCATCAAGAAGCTCTGCCAAGACAAGATGACGGTCTACTACGGACACGACGTCAACGGCCTGGAAGCGCTCCTCTGCGGTGCGGACGGATGGCTCACCGGTCTTGTGAACCTTACCCCCCGGCTGTGTGTGAATCTATTCGAAGCAACCCGCAAGGGCGACCTGGAAGCATCGCGAAAGCAGTGGGACGCGCTCATTCCGATCGTCAACTTCGTTTGCGTGAATCGCGTCAACAACTACCCGCACTTCGTCCAGATCTTCAAGGATGGGTTGAACCTCATCGGCCAGCAGGTCGGACAGCCGCTCCCGCCGCTCTCGTCTCTGAAGAAGGAAGAGATGGACAAGCTGCGCAACATGCTGAACGACCTTGGATTGATCAAGGCATAGGGAGGTGGTTTACCCATAGGAAGACGTGCACTGTGAAGGCGTACACCAAAAGAGCTACTACTTAGGAGGACACAGATGCGTAACAGATTCTTCGTGACCCTTGGACTCATTGCGGTATTGCTCGGCTCGTTGTCGGTCATCGGTTTGGCGGGTACGCTCGATGACATTCTGTCCAGCGGCGAACTCGTCATCTGCACCGAGCTCGGGAACGTTCCATGGAACTACCAGGATCCGGCAACGGGTGAAGTCACCGGCTTTACGACCGAACTCGTCCAGATGTACGCGGACTCCATCGGTGTTGATCTCGTCGTCAAGTCGTTCGACTGGGCCGGGGTCATTCCTGCTCTTCTGAACAACAAGGCCGACATGATCGCCGCGCCGCTTTCGCGGACGATGACCCGATCTACCAAGATCCTCTACACTGAACCCTACATCATCGCACCAGGTGTCGTGGTGGCTCGCAAGGGCGAATTCGCTTCGCTCGATGATCTGAACAAGTCCGGCGTTATCCTGACGACGACCAGCGGTTCGATCCACGAGGAAATCGCCATCGCCAACTACCCGAATGCCACGATGAACGCGGTCCCGACGGTTGCCGATCACAATGCGGCACTCGTCGCCGGACGCGCCGACGCCGTGTTCACCGGGAAGTTCGTTGGTGAAAGCACCGTCGAAGGCAACGCGAACCTCGAAGTCCTTCCAGGATTCACGTTCATGGACTCGTTCGCTTGCGCAGTACGGTTTGATTCGTTCGACCTATGGACCAGCTTCAATCTCTTCATGAGACTGATCAAGCTGGACGGGCGCTACGCCGACCTCTACGAGAAATGGTTCGAGGTCGAGTGGGTTCCTTACAACATCGAAACAGCTAACTAGGGATGGAACCTGGGGGGGGCATTCCAACGGTCCCCCCCAGGCCCCGTACTGCACCATTGATTATAGGGAGATCGAATGGATTTTACATGGCGACTCGTCGTTCAATGGGGTCCGCAGTTCCTCGAGGGCCTCAAACAGACAGTGATCGTATTCGCCATTGCAACGGTATTCGCACTCATCACCGGCACGCTGGTCGCTCTGGTGGGAACCCTGCAATCCCGCGTTGTACGTGCCATCTGCCGCGTCTACATCTCCATCTTCCGAAACTCGCCGCTCCTCGTTCAGTTGTTCTTCATCTTCTACGGTCTCCCGTTCATCGGCATCCGCTTCTCTCCGGTTGTTTGCGGAGTTCTGGCGATCACCCTCAATGAGGGAGCCTTCGTGGCCGAGATCCTCCGAGGCACGATCCAAGCAATCCCCCGGGGGGACTGGGAGGCTGGCGCCAGCCTGAGCCTGAGCCGATTCCAGATTCTACGGCATATCGTCCTCCCCCAGGCGATTCGAGACGCGATTCCTTCTCTTGCGGGCCAGGCCTCGATCATTCTCAAGGACACCAGCGTGCTTTCCTTGATCATGATCACGGAACTCACGCGCGTCAGCGGATTGCTGTTCAACAAGACCTTTGACACAACGGGCTACATCGTCGTCGCCGGGATGTACATCGCGCTGTTCCTGATCATCACGCAACTATCGCAGCTTCTCGAAAAGAAGCTCCGCGTACTGAGGTAGGTTCACGATGATAGAAATTTCCTTTGCATCGATGCTGCGGATCCTGAGCGCGGGCGCATTGGAGACCCTAAAGCTCCTTCCTTTCTGCATCGCTTTCTCACTGATCGGGGGAGTGGTTCTGGGCATCATCCAGTCCAGCAGGGTTCCGATCGTCAACCAGATCATCGCGCTCTATGTCTTGATCATGCGCGGGATCCCGCCCTTGATCATCCTGTTTCTCGTCTTCTTCACCGCCAACCTCGATTCCGGAGTTGTTTCGGCAATCCTTGCCCTGTCGTTGTACCACGTAGCCTATGTCACGGAGATCGTGCGCGGGGGAATCTCTTCGATCTCAAGGGGCCAGTTCGAGGCGGGCAGATCGCTCGGTCTGCGCAACACACAGGTCATGCACCGGGTCATCATCCCACAGATTTGGCGCGGGATTCTTCCTGCATTGGCGGGGCAGTACATCATCCTGGTCAAGGACACCGCGCTGGTCTCCGTGGTCGGTGTTCGCGAGATCCTTTGGTCGGGTCGGCAGATCATGCAGCTGACGTACGATCCGTTCCCCATTTATCTTCTGATTGGCGTGTTCTTCTACGTGATCTGCTTTCTTCTCGAACGGCTCTCGGTATTTGCCGAGCGCCGCGCCAGAGCGTTCGCGTCAATCTCTGGAGGGAGAAACCGATGAAAGGCGACGTTCTGGTCGAATTTGAACATGTGGACAAGCGATTTGGCGATACCGTGGTCTTGGACGATTTCAGCTACAAGTTCCTTGAGGGCAATACCCACGTGATCTGCGGTCGCAGCGGTGCAGGGAAGAGCACACTCATCCGTTGCATCAACTTCATCGAGCACATCGATAGCGGGTCACTCCGCTTCGAGGGGATCGAGGTTAGTCGGAAGACGGCTCATGAAGTTCGAAAGCGAGTTGCGATGGTGTTCCAGCAGTTCAATCTCTTTCCCCATCTGACCATACTGGATAACGCAACTCTCGGCCCGATCCGCGCGCTCGGGAAGAAGAGAAGGGAAGCGGAGGAAATCGCTCTACAGCTCCTCGATCGCGTAGGCATTGGGGACCGCTCCAAAGCCCATCCGGCTCAGCTTTCCGGGGGGCAGCAGCAACGTGCAGCGATCGTTCGCGCGCTTGCGATGAATCCCGATCTCATCCTCTTTGATGAGCCCACGTCCGCGCTCGATCCGGAGATGATCGGGGAAGTCCTCGATGTCATGGAGGGCATTGCACACGAGGGACGAAGCATGATTGTCGTCACACACGAGATGGGCTTCGCGAAGGAGGCGGCACATCTCGTCTCCTTCATGGAGGACGGTTCGTTCATCGAGACGCAGCCGGCCATTCAGTTCTTCGAGAACCCGCAACACGAAACGACCCAGCGATTCCTGCGTCAGATCCTGCCCGCATAGGAACCGGCCGTGAAAGGAATAGACATGCTTGAACTCGAACTTATGATCCCGGGACCGGTTCCGGTGAGTCGGGAGACGCTTGCGGAGTTCTCGAAGCCGATCATCGCGCACTACGGAGAAACCTGGGCGGACTTCTACAACGAAACCATGTCCGAGCTGGCGCGAGTCTTTCAGACAAAGAACGAGGTCCTCTGCAACGTAGGGAGTGGAACCTCGGGGATCGAGGCCGCGATTTCGAGCGTGGCCGAACGGGGGGAGACCCTCGTCGTGTTCTCCAATGGTCTGTTCGGAGATCGGCTGGAAATTCTGTCACATGCGCACGGGATACGCGTGATCAAGGAGACCTGGCCCTCATCGTCGCAGATCGATCCGGAACGGGCCGCAGATGTCCTTCGACAACACCCGGAAGCTGCTGCGGTCGCCGTGGTTCATTGCGAGAGCTCTTCCGGCGTACTCAATCCGGTAAAGGACCTCGCGGAGGTGGCCCACCGGGCCGGGCTTCCGATCCTTGTCGATGCCGTGTCCTCACTGGGTGGAGCCAATCTGCCGGTGGATGACTGGGGCATCGACGTGTGCGTCACCGCATCGCAGAAGGCGCTGCAGGCCCCTCCCGGCTTGACCTTTGTCACGGTGGCGCCGGAGATGTGGGATCGTATCGAATGCAAGGAAACCCCCGGCTGGTACCTCAACCTGAAGATCTGGAAGAAGTACGCCGAAGAATGGCGTACGCATCACCCACACCCAACCACCATGTCCACGCCACTGGTTCGAGCCTTGAGACAAGCGGTCGGGGAGATCCTCGGCGAGGGCCTCACGAAGCGATTCGAGCGGCACCAAGCCACGGCGATGCGTCTGCGGGAGCGGCTGGAATCGATCGGGTTCGAGCGGTTCCTCGATCCAATGGTCGCATCGCCCACATCGGTTGCCGTGCGCCGCCATCCCAAGATGTCGACGGATGACGTTGTACGGAGGCTGGCCGAGGAGCACAAGATCAAGATCGCCGGGGGACTTGGACCGACCCAGGGACAAATCATCCGTATCGGAAACATGGGATTCGAAGCCACGACCGAACGCGTCGATCACGTCGCATCGGCCATTGAACAACTCATACAGCAAACATGAACTGCTAAGGAAGGGACTCATTGTGATCAAACGAAGAATAGGACTCCTCACATTCTCCGACGGGCGGGAGAACGCCCACCGTGAAGTTGAGCCGGTCGCACGCCGATTCCAGGAGCGCTTGGCGACCGTGCTGAATGAGTCAGGTGAAATCGAGATCGTCGCCGGGGAGCAGATCGTCTGGACCCCCGCAATCGCCCAGCAAGAGGCCAAGCGTCTGCATGCGATGGATTGCGAAATGACGATCTTCAACTTCGCGGTCTGGAGCTTTCCCCACCTGGCGGTCATCGCCTCACGCTTCGCCCCAGGGCCGTTCCTGTTGTTCTCCAACATCAACCCGAGCTATCCCGGTATGGTCGGGATGCTCGCGAGCGCCGGGGCGCTCGATCAAGTTGGGACATTCCATGGTCGCCTTTCCGGCGACATCGAAGAGGAGGATGTCCGCCGTCGACTGATGGCTTTCGTCCGCGGCGCCACCGCCGTGAAACGCCTTGTGGGAGAGACGTACGGCCAGTTCGGCGGACGTCCGATGGGCATGTACACTGCGGTCGCCAATTCGGATCAATGGATGGAGATCTTCGGAATCGATGTCGAACATATCGACCAATCGGAGATCATCCGTCTGGCAGGAGAGGCTCCGCAAGACGAGGTCGACAAGGCGTTTGCGTGGATCACGGAACACGTCGGAGAAATTCGCTATGACGGAGACCGGCTCACGCCCGAGACACTGAAGCGTCAGATTCGAAGCTACATCGCCGCCCGTTCGATCATCAAGGACAAGGACCTCTCGTTCGTCGGATTCAAGGCCCAGCCGGAGCTGACGGATCACTTCACCACGATGGACCTGACCGAGGCGTTTCTCAACGACCCGTACGATTGGAACGGGCCCAAGGAGCCAACGGTCGCTGCGACGGAATCGGACATGGACGGCGCCCTGACCATGGAGATCCTCAAGCATATTTCGGGACAGCCGACGCTGTTTGCCGACGTCCGCCACTACGATGCGGAGATCGACTGTTTCGACCTGTGCAACTCAGGAACGCACGCGACGTACTTCGCCGCTGGCTCGATGGATCCGACCGAGAACCTTCCACGCGTTTCGCTCTATCCGCAGACGTTCTACTTCCCCGCCGGAGGAGCCGCCGTTCGTCACATCGCAGCGCCAGGCAAGGTAACGCTCGCCCGCCTTGCACGCCGATCGGGACAGTATTGGCTCGCCATCCTTCCGGCTGAGTTCGTCAAACTCACCTCGGAAGATGCGGAGCGAAGGGCCGCGACATCGCAGATCGAGTGGCCCCACGCTTTCGCGCGGCTCGAAGTCGATGCCGACACATTCCTGGCGGAGTACGACTCTAACCACATCCACGGGGTGTACGGCAACTACGTTGATGAGCTGATTTGGGCCGCTAAGTGCATCGGCATTCCGTACCAGGTGTTTTCGAACCGCTAGAGGAGGAAGAGATGGTTCTCGTTGGAATCGATATCGGCACACACGGAACAAAGGGCGTGCTCGTCCGCTCGAACGGGGAAGTGTGCGCCTCGGCTCATCGAGCGTACTCGGTGCTTCACCCGCATCCGTTGTGGGCCGAGCAAAACGGCAATGTATGGCTTGCCGCTGCAATCGAAGTCATCAACGAGTTGGTACACCAGGCGGATCGACCCGGGGATATCGCTGGCGTCTGTGTAAGCGGACTGTACGGCGGCAGCGGAATCCCCGTCGATAAACAGATCCGTCCCATTCGCCCGTGTCTGATCTGGATGGATCGCCGCGCGGTGGACGAGGTCGAAGCGGTGCGTCACACAGTTGCTGCAGAGAAACTCCTTGCGGTGTCCGGGAACACCGTGGACACCTACTTCGGATTCACCAAGCTCCTGTGGCTGAAGGAGAACGAACCGGAGAACTGGGATCGAACCGCACTGTTTCTTCCCCCCAACGCCTACGTCAACTACCATCTCACAGGCGAGATCGCCATCGATCACTCCAGCGCAGGAAACCTCGGGGGCGTATACGACCTCAAGAACCGCTGCTGGTCAAAGGAGATGGCGGAAGTCCTTGGAATCCCACTGGAGAAAATGCCCTCGCGTCTGGTCCCTTCGGATCGGGTCATCGGAACCATCACCCGGGATGCAGCAGTCAAGACTGGCCTGTGCGAAGGGACACCGGTGCTCGCCGGTGGGGTCGACGCCCCCATGGCCACCTTGGCCGCGGGCGCGGCGGCACCGGGCCACAACGTCGCCATGATGGGCACCTCGACCTGTTGGGGCGTCATCCATTCGGGAGCCCACGTCGCCGAACGGCTGGTATCCATGCCGCACGTCGCCGACAGCGAGAACACCGTGTATACGTGGGGCGGAGCCGCAACCTCCGGCGCCCTGGTGGAGTGGGCGGTGGAGATCCTTCAGAGCCTTCATCCCCAGGCCATGTCGGGAAGCGACGTGCTCCGCGCAATGGATGAACGCGCAGCCCGGATCGCACCGGGAGCCGATGGGTTGATCGCAATGCCGTACTTCATGGGAGAACGAGCTCCGTTGTGGGATCAGAATGCACGCGGCGCGTTTGTCGGACTGACACTCGCACACAGCAGCGCGCACATCTTCCGCGCGATTCTCGAAGCGAGTGCTTTTTCACTGCGCCAAGCGATCGAAGCCGGCGTAGAGATGGGATTGCCAATCTCCGGAGAGACCATGGTCGTCGGCGGCGTCGCCAAGTCTCCGCTCTGGATGTCAATCCTCGCCGATGTCACTGGACAGCGGATGAAGACCATCCGGGCGGGAGGGTTCGGCGCCCCACTTGCCGATGCGTTCCTCGCCGGCAAGGCCACGGGGAAGATCGATCCCGAGGCAAACATCGGCGATTGGATCGAATACACCGAGGGGATCGCCCCCGATGCTGCGAAACAGGAAAGGTATGAGAGGCTGTACAGGATCTACCGCACTACCTACAAAGCGTTGAGCCCCGTCTATGACAGGCTCTCCGCTCCATTGCCATGAGCGCCTTCCCGCCACGAGGCGATTCCTTGCCCCATCCCAACAGCAACCGACTCCAACAACGTCGAAACACACGATGGGAAGGCGCTCGCGGCAGCTTGGCACGGACGGAGATGCCGCAACGAGCACCCGCGCTTCGCGCCCTAACCCACGAGTGATCGCTGGTTCTTGACCTGTCGATCCGGGCACCGCTGAGAGTGAGAGACGGGCGCCTTCCTTGTATGGTGAACGACGATTCCAAGTCGTTGCTTGCGATGAATGGGGTCCGCTCCCGCGATCCCCGTGTGCCGGAAGGCGCCCGTGGCTCTCAGTTCTACATTGGCTTCTTCTGGATCAGTTCCTCCATCGGCCGGTACGGGATCTCACACCCGAACCGCGCGCCGGAGAACGCGCGTTGCGCCGCTTTCCCCTCAAGGGTTTCGCGGACTCGCGCGTGACACGGCCGGCCGATCACACCAACCGAACGTTGGAGATGTAGGTGGCGCGTTAAGAGGCCAGTCCCTTCTTGGTAATCGATAAGGTAGAAGTGATCGGGGAAGATCCCCACAGGGCTCTCGTCGATCCATCCCGCCATGATCTCATTCTTGATCAACAGCCGCATGACGTGCCCAGCGCTCGCCCCCTCACCGGTCAAGTGTGCCTCGGACCAGTAGAATCCTCCCTCGGTCTTGTCACGAATTTCCGATACCCGCCCAGTGAACGAGACCGCGGCGTGCAGATGGGCGGACAGGCCTTCCATCAGATCGTCCCCGGACTCCTTCAATCGTCGCATCGCCCGGCCGAGGGCCACGGCTTCCGAGATCGTCGCCGGGACAACGGCGCGCTTGAGCTGCGCACCGGTCATCGGGTGATGACAGTTGGCGGAGAGGCCCGGCTTCCTCCCGGCGATGAACCGGCCGATGTCGTCGGGAAAGAAGAGGTCAGCGTCCTCAACGTACGTGATGGCGCCACCTGTGGAGGCAAAGGCAATCGGCGTCAGAGGCACACCATGCGCGACGAAACTACTCATCTGTGTTTCGGGAGCCGCTCGTCCGATTCCATCGCCATCGATGGTCGCGATACCCATGCGCGCTGCCGCAGACAGGATCGCCGGTGTGTTTCCCCCGCCCAGCTCGAACGGCACGAGGTAATCCACGGCCCGTCTCGCCAACCGCTCCATGGCCCGAACGGCCCGCTCGAGCGGGTAATCCTTCTCCCACGAGCCGATCGTTTCGGCCCAGGAGGAACGGATCGCCATGTGACCGATGAATCCGCCGCTGACGACGAACGCATCATCAGGCACATCCTCGGGCGCGATCAATTCGTAACGCCGACCCTTGGCGTAGTCGGCCGCCATTTGCGCCGCGCCCCGTACTGGGTCGCCACCGCCTCCGGTGCCAAGGACCACCAGCCCTGCCAGCAGGTCGTCGAGCTGCTCCTGCTCCAATACGGTCTTCGTATCGCTGGTCATAGACGACGCATTGTGCGGACTACCGCACGATGCGCAACCCTCCCCCTTCGAGAACCCGGTCGACTTCCTCACGCGTTGACCAGTTCAGATCACCGGGAAGCGTCTGCTTGAGCGCGGACATCCCCACGCCATAACGTACGCCCAGCGCGGTGCCCTCAGCCACATAGCCTGCGAGGAATCCTCCGACAAACGAATCACCCGAACCCACGCGATCGACCACTTCGATGTCGAACGTCGGCGCCCGGTGGATCTCTCCACTGGCCTTGTCGTACGCAATGGCCGTCCATACGTTCTTCCACACGGAAGGGTTCTCGCGAAGCGTGATGGCCACGGTTTCCAGGTTGAAGGTATCGGCCAGGCGGCGGGCGACATCTTCGTAGCTCTTCTCTTCAATCCCGAAGACCCGCTTGGTATCCTCCTCGGTTGTGAACAAAATGTCCGTCCAACCGGCGATCTCCGTCATCACTTTGCGTGCCTCTTCCTGCGACCAAAGCCGGGCACGGTAGTTCAGATCGACACAGACCTTGACGCCGGCTTCGTGCGCCATACGGACCGCTTCGATCGTTGCTTCGGCAGCCGAGGGCGACAACGCCGCGGTGATTCCCGAGGTGTAGAAGAGGCCCGCACCATCGAACACGGTGGCCCAATCAATCTCTCCCGGCTGGATCCGAGAGATCGCCGAATCGCGTCGGTCGTAGATGACGGCATTGGCACGCGGCGAGGCACCGAACTCGATGTAGTACGTTCCGACGCGGTCCTCATCGGTCCATGCAATGTGTGACGTATCGACGCCGTGTTCACGCGCCTTGTTCTCGATCATCCGTCCGAGAGGATTTCGCGTCAGGCGCGTGACGTACGAGACGTCGAGTCCAAGACGGCAAGCGGCCACTGCGGCATTCAGTTCCGAACCGCCGACGCGGACATCCAACGCCGAAGTCTGTTCCAATCGCTCGTGATTCGGCGGAGAGAGACGGATCATCGTCTCTCCGAATGTCACCAACTTCGTCTTCATCGCCCGACCTCCTGCTTGGCCGCCTCCACAGCGTTCAACAAGGAGCGAGCCCGCTGCGTCAGCAGATCGAACCGCCCCTCATGGACCGCTTGCTTGTCCACCAACCACCCTCCGGCACAGACCATCGCGGCACCCGCACGGATGAACGCCGGTGCGGTCTCTTCCGACACCCCACCGGTCGGAACCAGTGGAATCTGCGGCAATGGTCCGTGTACTGCCTTGAGATACCCCGGTCCTAGAACGCCTGCCGGGAAGACCTTGATCATGTCCGATCCCGCTTCCCAAGCCGCAAGGATCTCCGTAGGGGTCATGGCACCGGTGATGACCGGAACCCCGTACCTCCGAGCCATCTCGATGACATCAAGCTCCACGGTCGGCGTTACCAAGAATCGCGCCCCAGCAAGAATCGCCTGGCGCGCCGTGGCTCCGTCGAGCACGGTTCCCGCACCCATGGTTACGCTCGTCAACTCTCTTGATACACGCTCGATCGCTCCAAGTGCTCCGGGGCACGTCATCGTGATCTCTACGCAGTTCAGGCCTCCTTGATGAAGGGCCTCCACCGCACGAAGAAGAGCATCCTCCTCTTCGATCCGTATGATGCCGAGCACGCTGCTCGCACACAGCCGTTCGATGATCGTTGTCTTGGTCATCGAGCCTCCTTTCTCGCAATTAAACCAACTGCTGTCTCTTCCCTCATGTCTGTATGTCGGTCGGCCGAATGGTTCATCAATCTGCCAGATCCTCGAACTCCGACAACCCAAGATCCTCGAGACACGATCTATATGGACGTCCAGTCTCGGTATTCCAACCGTGCAGCGCGTAGTAGCGGTCGAGCATCACTTCCCACTCGGTCTCCGCAAGCACGTGTCCCCCCTCCAGTTTCTCTGTCTGTAACCTCTTCGGCGGTACATCGTCCCGGCGCTCGAACCCGGCAAACCGCATGTTGATCAGCTTGCCCAACGTGTGAATCCGCTCGCCGAGCCGATCGAGACCCTCGATCGATTCCTGCGTGCCGAGCGCCGCTTCGAGCGCCTGTGCCATATCCGGAAACGCAGGCAAGATGGGATCGGACCATGCACTAATCGAATAGCACATTCCGACACTATCCAAGATGGAGTGCAGTTTCTCGTAGAAAACAACCACTTCCGGCTTTCCGACATAGCTGTCGGCATCCAGGACAACCGGTGCGGTGCCCGCCATCCCAACGATTTCAGCGGGAATCGTCCCACCGAGTTCGATCACCGGCGCGCCCCGCGTGTGGGTTCCTCCACGTTCGGAGACCACCACACCCAGGGCCCATCCCTTGTACGGGCGAAGGATCTCCTCGAGCTCCTGTCCCTTGATGGCGATGGTGTATTGGTCGCTCCCCTTGCCCAGCCACGCGGCGGCATGGCAGCAACCTTTGGCGAGCTGCGCACCGATCCCTTCGCGCCGCGCAATCATCCCAATCAGTTGCAGAACGCCGTCCGCACACCCCCATGAGAGGTCGAGCCCGTCAACAGCTTTCGAGTCGAGAGCCCCTCGTTGGAAGGCCTCCATCGCCCAGGCAATCACGCCCGAGGTGTTGTCGATATCCAGGCCAAGACGATTGCACAGTCCGTGCGTCGCAATGATCGCTGCTGGATCGAAGATCCCGAGCTTGGCGCCGAAGTCGGTTACCGTGTTTGCATGAACACCGGTGGATTCCGCCCCAGCCAACGGACCACGATCCACCCGGTATCGGCGTCCGCAATCCACCGGACAGTCCGGACACCCGTACGCTTCGACGAAGTAGGGAGTGAAGCGATCGCACGTTATGGCGCGGCGCTCGTCGTCTGTGAGCCTTCCGGATTGGAAATTCCGAACCGGCTCGAACGCGACAGGCGACAGCTCAATCGTTCCGTAGTCTCGCACACGCGCCTGTCCGGAGCGGCCGATCCTCTCGGTGAGCTCCGCAGCCAGCTCGCGCATCCGCTCCGGATCGTGCGAGCGCAGCCGTTCATTCCCGACGGCCACAACGGCCTTCAATCGCTTGGCCCCCATCCGTGCACCCAAGGCACAACGCCCGGCGGCCTTCCGGCTGTCAAAGATCACTGCAGCAGCCATCACGCCGTTCTCCCCCGCCGGGCCGATGATGGCGGTCGATATCTCCTCGCCCTCTTCCTGCCGAAGCCACGCATCGGCCTCATCCACCGTCGCTCCCCAGATCGCCCGTGCGTCCTTCAGTGTGGCCTTGCCATCCTGCAGCACAAGGTATGACGGCCGTGGAGCCGTTCCGAGAAGAACCAATTGCTCGAATCCCGCGCTCCGCATCCTCCACGAGAATGCCCCGCCTGCGCTCGATGAGCCGATCCCGCCGGTCAATGGACTGATCCCGGTCAGATTGACCCGCGATGCGCCGGGATACCCCACCCCAACGAGGGGACCAGAAGCGAACATCAAGGCGTCACGGGCGACCTCCAGGTCGCTCTTGGCCAGCCGGAGCAGGTGAACGTAGTTCTCCCCGCGCCCGCCGAGAAACTCGGGGGCAATCGCATCCTTCTCACACCGGCCCTGGAACAGATCGATAGAAGCTCGGACAAACTCCGATGCCACACGTGTCATGTCATCCCCCCCTCTTCTCTGCCTACGGCCTCAAGTTGCGCGGGAACCCGCTCGTGCTGCACAAGGTCCTGCCAGGACTCCCGCTGTCGAACAAGGTGTGTTTCCCCACCGAGGATCATGACTTCGGCAGGGCGGGGATGGGAGTTGTACTGCGAGGCCATCGCGAATCCATACGCTCCCGCATCCATCACCGCCAACAGCCCCCCTTGGGGAACATCTCCCATGGCGCAATCCTTCGCCAAGACATCGCTTCCTTCACAAATCGGCCCCACCACATCAGCCGGCGTGGCGTTTCCCTCGATCTCGCGGACCGGCACGATACGATGCGATGCACCATAAAGGCACGGGCGGATCAGGGTATTCATCCCGGCGTCGACCACCACGAAACGTTTTCCGTGCGCCCTCTTGCGAAGGACGACGCGCGTCAGGAGCACCCCCGCGTCCCCCACGACGATCCGACCCGGCTCGAGGTGAAGCCGCATTCCGGACGGCCACGCCATACGCAGCGCCTCTGCGAGGGCCTTTAGCGGGTACGCTCCACCTGCCACGTCGTACGGAATACCGAACCCTCCGCCGAGATCCAGAAACTCCGGACCCAATCCGCGATCTCGCGCTTCAGCGAGAACCACCTTCAGGGCGTCGAGTCCGTCGAGGTACGGCTGGACTTCACGGATCTGTGAGCCCAAATGGATGTGGAGTCCCACAAGACGCAATGCCTTCGACGCAGACAACAGCTCGAGCGCCCTCCAGCGTGCTTCGGGATCCAGCCCGAACTTGCTTCCGAAGGCTCCGGTCGCCAAGTAGGGATGGGTTTGCGCATCGATCCTCGGATGAACGCGGATCGCAACGGGAACCTCGGCGGATGCAGCCGTGGCTGCTTGAGCAAGGTTTTCCAGCTCCTCCACGGACTCCACGATCACCGCACGAAGCCCGGCAGCCGATGCTTCTATCGACTCCTCCGGTCGCTTGCCGACCCCTGAGAAAACCATGGCGTCCGCGGAAACTCCGGCATCGACCGCACGACGAAACTCCCCCATCGAAACAACTTCCACCCCGAACCCCCCACGGTGCACAACCCGCAACACCGAACCGTTCGAATTGGCCTTCGCCGCATAGAAGAACGACACGGGGAGTCCAGCGAACGCTCGTTGGAATCGATCGATGTTCGCCCGGATCCGGCTGGCACTGTACACGTACACCGGCGTGCCGAAGCGCTCCGCAATCTCAGAGAAGGAAACTCCGTCGCTATGAAGCTCCCCATGGACAGCGCCGATCCAATCGGACAGCTGCCCTGCGGTCGCGCAAGGTGCCCGTCGCTCCTGCGTCATGCCACTACCCCTCCACCGGCTGTCCGTTGTCTGAGGCACCCAGCTCCACGTGGTGACAGGCCACGAGGTGTTTGGGACCCATCTTGACGACTGGGGGCGGTTCCTTGGTACACAGCTCGGTTGCCTTGGAGCAACGGGGATGGAACCGGCACCCGGAAGGGGGGACGAGGAGGTTCGGCACCTCACCGCGAAGCGTGCCCAGCGCCGTGCCCCGCGGCGCGAAATCGGGCACCGCACGGATCAGGCCGGTGGTATACGGATGCCCGGGCTGCCGGACGATGATCTCCACCGGACCCGATTCCACCACGGTTCCAGCGTACATCACGACAATCCGATCGCAGATGTTGGTCACCACACCGAGATCGTGCGAGATGACCAAGACCGACATACCCGTTCTCTCCTGAATCTGTGCAAGCAACTCCAGGATCTGAAGCTGAACGGAGACATCCAGTGCAGTGGTCGGTTCGTCCGCGATCAGCAGCTTCGCCTCGCACGCCAGGCCCATGGCAATCAGGACCCGCTGCTGCATCCCTCCACTCAATTCGTGGGGATACTGTTTGAGCAGCTGCTTCGGACGGGCCAGCGCCACGGCAGCCATGCTCTCCTCCGCGCGTTTGAGTAGCGCGCTCTTCTTCTCGTGGCTGTGCAGCCTCAGGACGCCGGTGAACTGTTGTCCGATGGTGAACACAGGGTTCAGCGAGGACATCGGCTTCTGGAACACCATGGCAATGCCGCGTCCGCGGAGCGACTTCCGGACCTCTTTCTCGCTCAGCTTCAAGACATCACGACCGTCGAAGAGGATCTGTCCGCTGACGATTCGTCCCGGCGGCGTGATCAAGCGGAGGATCGAACGCGTCGTGACGCTCTTGCCGCACCCGGTTTCCCCGACCAGGCCCACGGTTTCCGATCGATCCACCGAAAACGATACACCGTCTACAGCGCGTACCACACCTTGATAGGTAAAGAAATACGTCTTGAGTTCCTGCACATCGAGCAGGATGTCGGCATTGCTCACGTCGTCCCCCCTCACTGGATGTCCCTTGAAACCACGTCTCGGATCGTGTCACCCAAGAGGATGAACCCCGCAACGAGAAGGAAGATCATCACACCGGGGAAAGTGATCATCCACCAGTCGGCCGGAAGATACTGCCGTCCGATGCTCACCATTAGCCCCCACGACGGCGTCGGCGGCTGTGCGCCGAGACCGAGGAAGCTGAGTCCGGAAGACGTCAGTACGGCAAGCCCCAGCTGCAGCGTCGTTTGGACGGCAATCGGTCCGACACAATTCGGAAGAAGATGACGGAAGAGAATCCGCGGCGTCCTCGCACCCATGGATCGAAGGGCCAGCATGTAGTCGGTGTTCTTCAGCTTGAGGGTCTCTCCACGGACGATCCGGGCATGCCATGTCCACCAGACAATCGACATCGCCAGCATCACATTGGTCACCGAAGGGCCGAGGGCCGCCGCTCCGACCATCGCCAGCACGAAAGTCGGCACAGAGAGGAAGACATCGACCAATCGCATGATCACCATATCAACGAATCCGCCGAAGTATCCGCTGATCAACCCAAGGAGGGTTCCCAACGTAGCCGAGATGCTGACCACCACGAATGCGATCTTCAATGAAACCCGCGAACCGTAAACCACGCGGCTAAAAATGTCCCTGCCAAGATCATCGGTACCGAACAGGTGATCCGCCGAAGGAGATTGGAACGATTGCGCGAAGTTGATCTTCTGCGGGTTGTATGGAGCGATCACAGGCGCAAAGATCGCCAGAACAACGACAAGCAGGATCAACAAGATCCCAATGACCGCGAGCGGCGAGCGACGGACGATGTAGGCCGTGCGGCGCATCAAGCTGTCTCGCTTTGGTTCGTTGTCAACCTTGGTTTTCACAGTACCCGTAGTCCTTTCTCAGTATCGAATCCTCGGATCGAGAAGCGCGTACAGCAGATCCGTCACCAAATTCACGACCGCGTACACGATGGCGATAAAGATCGCGACACCGATCACCGGGGCATAGTCAACATGGAGAATGGACGTTGCAGCGAACAGCCCCATGCCGGGCCAGTCGAACACCGTCTCCACCAGCACGGCCCCTCCAAGGAGATAGCCGGTGGTCAAGCCGATCACCGAAACGGCCGAGATGAGGGAGTTCTTGAGCGCGTATACGTAGTTCACCTTCACCGCGGAGTGTCCATAAGCGCGAGCCATCAACGTGTAGTCTTCTCCCAGTGTCTTCAGCATGGACGATCGAACCATCGCCGTGGTGGTCGAGAGATTCGTCAGCGCCAGGGTGATGCCGGGGATCAACAGATGCAGGAGCGCGTTCCCGAGGACACGCCAGTTCCCCGTAAGCAAGCTATCCAGGACGTACAAACCGGTGATCCTATGAGGAGGAGTCAATGTCAGCGAGAGCCTTCCTCCCATCGGGAACCAACCCAGGTAGTACGAGAAGACCAGGATAAACATCAAACCCAGCCAAAACTGTGGTAGCGCGACACCGCCGACCGCGATCCCGCGTGCGAACACATCCAGTGGGCTGTTTCGGTGAACCGCGGCCACCACCCCCAACAGGATCCCAAACACGATGATCAAGGACAGGCTAAACAACGTCAGCTCGATGGTTGCGGGAAGGTAGGTCACAAGCTCCTTGAGCACAGGTCTTCTCGTCACAATGGACTTGCCGAAGTCTCCCTTCGCCAGATCACCCAGGTAAGCCCAGTACTGCGTCAGAAGCGGCTTATCCAGTCCATATTCCGCAGTCACCTTCTCGATCTGTGCTTCGCTGGTATGGGGTCCGAGGAGCATGCGTACGGCACTCCCCGGCACCAAGTGGGTCATGAAGAACATCAGCGTCGCGACAAGCCACAGGGTGATCGGAATCCACAGGACCCGCTTGATGACGTATCGAATCATGATGCAGGTTCTCCCTTCTTTGCTATCTGAGCTTGCACAGTGGCCCGTTGACGACATCGGGGACACAACGCCAAGCGGTCGCTCTCCATCGCCGGTGTCCGCGTTTCGCTGCTTCCTCCGTGAAGAGCGAACGGTCTACCGCACGCAGAACAGCGGGTGACGGTTAGATCCATCACCGGAACTCGTGCCGCTCGAGGGCCAAACAAGAGATCGAACTCGGAGAAGGCGACCGCGTCCTTCGGGCAGACCGCTTCGCACCGGCGGCAAAAGATGCAACGCCCGGCATCCCACGTGATCCGACCGGAGTCCTCGAACTGCTCCACCTCGAGCGCACCGGTCGGACAACTCCGGACACAGCCGATGCAGCCGTCACAACGTTCCGGCCGAATCTCAAGCCGCTTGCTCATTGCGCACCGTCCGTATCCGCACAACTCATGCAGGGATCGAATGAGGCCACAATCCGCCGCACATCGCTTCGATTCTCTCCGACCAATGCACGTTCGAGTCCATGGAGGCTTCGCGGCGTCGGCACCTCAACGGCGTATTCCTTGATCAACCCCTCGCGCGTCAGGCGGACACGATGCCGGTTCGCCCCTCGCGGTGCTTCGACTGTGGCCTCACCCATGAAATCGCCCTTTGGCGCAGGCAATTCATCGATTCGGATGGTCCCGGCCGGGAGATCAGAGAGGAGACGGTACACGAGATCGAGCGATGTCCGCAGTTCTCTCAACCGAACCTTGCTCCTTGCCCAGGCGCATCCTCCCTGCTCAACCACCGGCTCCTGCAGGTGCCCGACATAGGCGCTATACGGCTCCTGAACCCGCACATCCACGGGGATGCCGGCTGCGCGGCCATTGGGGCCGGTCCCCCACGCCTCCTGTGCATCGACAGGAACCCACCGTCCGTGATCCTCCAGGACCGGACGCACCTCATGTTCGAAGGACGCATCCAGCTCGCCGATCCGATCGGCCAACGGCTCCAGTCTCGCAAGGGTTTCGCCAACTGCCGGTTGATCGATGTCACGTGTGATTCCGCCGATCCGGTTCATTCCGTAGTGGATCCGGTTGTCGGTCAAGCGCACCAGGCATTCGGTCACTTCGTTCCTCACAGCCCATGCCAGGGGCTCCGCCGCGGCCGCTTCCACGAGCGCCGCAACCTCTGCAAGATTCAATGAGTGGCTCTGCATCCGCTCCAGTTCGGCCACGAGGGTGCGCACAGCGGAAGCCCGGGAAGGAATCGATACGCCGAGGGCCCGCTCGACCGCTTCGCAGAAGGCCGTCGTATGTGCATGCGAGCAGATCCCGCAGATCCTCTCGATCACGAAGATCGCTGCATCCGGCTCACGATAGCGTTCGGCAATTAGACGCCCGACCCCTCGTGCCGCAAACCCGCCTTCGAGCGTCGCGTGGGTCACCACTTCACCCGAATCGACGCCCAAACGGACCGAATAGACCTCCGGGATCTCACACCGCAAGACGATCTCACGCATCGCCATGGACGCACACCTCCCGTTCCGCCATGTGAAGGACCGCACTCACGATGGCCGCAGGGGAAGGAGGACAACCGTACACAGCAACCATCAACTCCGTACTGTCCGGCTCGAGATGGCTGGGCAGCGATTCCGGAGTCCGGGAGAAAACCCCCTGGCTGGCCGCGCAAGCGCCCACCAGGACCACCGGCAATCCGTTCTCGACCCCCTCCAGATTCACCCGCTCAGCGTTCTTGGCAGTCATTGCCCCGGTCACCAACAAGAGGTCAGCCCGTTCAGCCTGCGAAACAAGCTGTAGGCGGTCGGATGCCTGAAGCGCTGCCAGCACCTCGATATCGCAGCCGTTGCACGATCCGATGTTGAAATGACGAATGCGTATCCTTTGTTCCACGACTATCCTCCGCTGATCCCATGGATGAGCGAAACCCGATCCCCATCGTGCACTTCCGTATCAAGCCCCGCGGAGTGCATCACGTTCATTCCATTGACGAGCACGGCAAGCCCCGTCCGAAGCTTCGGCTCACCGTGCTGCTCCTCCCAGATTTCCCGTTCCTCGTTCTGAGGGAGGGGAAGGCCGCGCAGCAGATCACCCAACGGCACCGGCTCGGCAACCGGAACGGTGTACGTTCGGTTGCCGAGCACCTGCACCGGAGTGATCAGCACGCGCACCCGGACACTCATGCGCTGTCGTCGCCCCGCAAGCCGCCGAGCTCAAGCGCTTTGAGCTTCTCTTCTGTTGGCACTCCGCTGCTTTCGTCCCACCCGCGCAAGGCGTAGTAGGCTTCGAGCATTCCGTCAAGTTTCTCCGGTGTCAGCGTCCGCTCACCGTTCGCCAGTGTCGGAGAGGCCTCAAACATCCGTGGCGGAAGGACATCCAGCTCGCGGCGGGATAGACCCTCGCGAAGGTTGAACAACCGCTCCAGGGTCATCACGCGTTCTCCCACACGGCGAGCCTCGTCTTCCGAAACCTCGATCCCTGTCGCCGTGGAGAACATCTCCGCCATGTTGTTGAAGTTGATCCGCGTGTACGACCACGTATCGGTGAAGACGCAGATGCCAACGCAATCGGTGAGCGCATACAGGTCCTCATGCCAAGCGACCATCTCCGGCTTCCCATTGGGAGACAGACTGTCAACACCCTCTTCCGTCCCCGCCACGTCGATCGCCAACTGCCGGACTTCCGGCGTATAGCCGATCTCGGCAAGGCATTCCGTGGTCAGGTGATCGGGGCCCCGCGGATTGAGTGCAAAGGCCAGCGCATAGGACATCGTGCCGCGAACGTCCACCATCGACTGCTCCAGCCCCTTGGCTTGAATGGCGAACTGCTCCGACCCTTGACCGATGGTCTGTGAAGCAATCCGGCTTCCTTCCGCAAGAAGACTGGCGAATTCGCCTTCTCGTCGCGCCATCTTCCGGATGAGATCAAGCATCGCATCGGCACTACCCCAAGAGAGATCAAGTCCCTCGATCTGCTCAGGCGTCAGCAATCCGCGTTGATTGCACTCCATCGCAAACGAGACCATCGATCCGGCGGAGATCGTGTCCATGCCCAAGATGTCGCACAGCTCATTTCCCTTGAGGATCGCCTCGGTATCGGTGATACCGCACTTCGAACCCAGCGACGCCAGCGTCTCATACTCAGGACCGGCGGTAAACGTTCCGGCATAGCGGCCGGAGCTGACCCGAGCGAATCGTCCGCAATGCAAGACACACGATGAGCACGCTTCCGGATGCGCGAACCGTTCGGAAACATACTCGCCACTGATCTTGTATGCATCTTCGGTATACCCGTCCTGGAAGTTGTTGTGTGGGAGCGAACCGCTCTCGTTCGCCCCGAGGAGCCCCTGGGCCGTACCGAACTTGAAGGAGCGTGTCCAGCAGTACTCGTCCTCCCGAATCGCCCGGCGGGCGCTCAGGGCAACCTCCATGAACCGCTCCGGTTGTGCGATCGTCACATCGCCCGTTCCGCGAACGGCAATCGCCTTGAGGTTCTTCGAACCCATCACCGCGCCCGCGCCGCCACGCCCTGCCGCACGGTAGATCGAGACCATCACGCTCGCGAACTTGACCAGATTTTCGCCGGCGGGCCCGATCATCAGGGTCTTGATCTGGTCGTCACCGATCTCTTCCTTGAGCAACCGGTCGGTCTCCCGAGTGTCGAGGCCCCAAAGCCTCCCGGCATCACGAATCTCAACCCGGCCGTCGTCAATCCAGAGATAAACTGGATGATCCGATTTTCCCAACACAGTGATCCCGTCGAAACCGGCGTACTTAAGATCGGGAACGAGATGCGAGCCGACGTTCGTCTTCAGGTAGAGGTTGGTGGCCGGCGATTTGCAGGTCACGGTCATTCGGCCGGAATTCGGCGCACACGTCCCGCCAAGAGAGCCCGTACCAAAGATCAACGGGTTCTCGGGTCCCAATGGATCGATCCCGGGCTCGGTCAGATCCCATAGCATCCGCGCGTTGATTCCTCGTCCGCCAAGGTAGCCCTTGATGAGCCACGGCTCCAACGGCTTGTCTTCCACCCGGCCGGCAGAGAGGTCTACCCACAACCAGCGTCCGGTCATCCCGTCCATCATCGACCCCCTCCTCCGGTAGCTGCTGCCGCTTTGCGGGCCGCAGCACCGCCCGCCTTCTGCCGTGCGATCAAGCGCTCGGGCACCCAGGTGAGTGCCCCGGCCGTACAGTACTGGGCGCAATACGGATCCCCGCCAACACTCGCGCATGCATCGCACTTCATCCACTGCTGATCCGGGCCAAAGCTGATCGCGCCAAAGGGACAGACATTCATGCACTCGTTGCAGCCGATGCACCGCGTGGCGTTGCGAACGACCCGCCCCGCCTCATCCCGGTACAACGCACCGGTGGGACAGACCTGGATGCATGGCGCGTCCTCACACTGTTCACACACCACAGGGATGAAGATTCCACGTGCGTCATCCCGCCAAACCCGTATCCTGGACCGCTCGTAGTTGAATTTCTTGTCATGGACGAACGAACAGATCAACATGCAGGAGTTGCACCCCGTGCACTTGTCTGGATCAACGACCAGTTTCATCCGTTCCTGCTCATTAGATTTCACGCGCAGGACCTCCTCTCCGTCCGACGTTCTGCGGCGATGTATCTCCCGCCTTGCGCCGCAGGTACGCCCTGCAGTGTTTGCAGTAGTGCTTCGCTCCGTCCCCCGCAATGTCATCCACGATGGCATGCTTCTCACACAGTGGCATTCCACAGAGGGCGCAGGTGTGCACTACAGGCTCGGCACATCCGGTAAAGCCGCAGTGGGACGTCATGTTCGATCCCCCAAGAGCTGCTCAACCGGTTGGAACGGAACATCCTCGTTGTATCGCTTGGAACTGAATGCTTCGGCGCCCAGCGGGTGCTTCATCGCCGTTCGCAGACGCTCGTGGCACGGGCGGACCAGCACGATGACCTCTAGGCCCTCCTTGATGTCCGGCGTCAAGACGCCTTCGTTGTCCTCGGGATCCATCATCATGATCAGGTCCGGGAAGACCGTCACGGGTTCCCCATCGAGACGCGCGAGCATGTACTCGTTCTTGATCGTGAGCTCGACAGTGTGTCCGTCGTATGCGCCCAGACCTTCGACACGCGTACGCGCGTGGTAGAACCCGCCTCGATTCTCGCCCTTCATGTCGACGACACGGCCGTGCAGCAGCGGCAAGGCGGAGAACTGCTGGCAGAGCCGATCCAACTTCTCTTCCGGTGTGCCGTCCAACGACGCCATGCACTTGCCCCACGCGATCGTCTCCGTAATGGTGTTGGGAATGACACTCCGCTTGAGATCCGCACCACTCATCGGGTAGTGCGCGTTGGCCATGAACCCCGGCCGAGTCGACACGAGGAACCGCCCGACTTCGTCCGGCAACGTGATGCTGTCGCTCGACTTCACCGTCACGACCGTTCCGGTGGAATCGACGAGCGGCATCGGTGTCAGTGAGATGCCGTGCCCGATGAAGCTGGTCATGTGCGTCTCGGGCGCCGCTCGCCCCACTGCATCCCCATCGACCACCGGAATTCCCAGGCGGGCGCCCGCGGAGAGGATGACCGGTGTATTCCCTCCCCCCATCTCGAACGGGACGAGGTACCCGATCTTCTTGCCCAGGATGCTCTCGATCTCCCGCATCGCGCCTTCCAGCTCGAACGACTTCTCCCACGTGTCGATCACGCGATCCAGCGTACGATCTTCGGCAACCGATCCCAGGTATCCTCCGCTGACCACGAGCGCATCGTCTTCCACCTCATCGGGAGAGACGATGGTGTACGAACGCCCCTTGGCCAAGTCGGCTTCGATGACGCTGATTCCCCATGCCCACGGATCCCCGCCACCGCCGGTGCCCAGAAGCCCCATCCCTTTGAGCATCCACTCCAGTTCTTGCCGATTGTCAAGTACTCTCATTGCCCCTCCTTACCCGATTTTCAGTAGTGCGATATCTTCGGCGGTCTTTCTTCCCTCCTGCAGGAGGTGCGCGGTGTACGCCACGCGCTTGCCCACCTGTCGTGCAGCCGTCAGCCCGATCTCGTCTTCCTTGACCGCCTCGCGCGAGTCGATCTCCATTTGCCATGCCGCACCGCCGATGTAGTCGCCGCCCACGCAGACGAACCCATTCGACAGCATCACCTGCAGAATGTTCGTCAACGCATTCTCGACACCACCGTGCCGGTGGAATCCCACGGCCAGCGCTCCCGCAGCGGTCTTGGTCCAATCCGGCGGCGTGTGCGGGAAATCCTCGTGCCACAGCTGTTTGAACAAGCAGGTGCACCGCTCGAAGAAGGCGCGAAGCATGGAGTTCACGCTGTAGAAGTAGACCGGCGCGCCGATAATCAAACCATCCGGCGGCGTATCGAGCAATGGCGACACCAGCTCCAACCAGTCATCCTTCTTCCAACAGTAGTCCTTGTTGCGCACACACGCCGCGCAATCCGTGCACGGCTCGATCTTCTTGCCGACAAACGACACAAACTCCGTTTCCACATCAAACGGCATGCCGGCGGCCGCATCGAGAGATTCCTTTACGAGGATCTCCGTGTTGGCCCGGCGCGGACTGGCTGAAATCCCGAGAATCCTGACCAAGCTACCCTCCTGTGTTGCTCACCCGCCGGCCGAAACCGAGAGGCAAACGCCATTGCCGCACCTCTCTCCCAGCGAGACGACCTCCTAGGGCAAGGCACGCGTTGCCCGCCTTACATCTACTTCTCTCCAATGGCTCCGTCCGATCCAACATTCGTCCCACGTCTCGCCTTGGAGGCGAGGCGGCAGGAGACCCAGTGGTCGGCGTCCTTCTCAACCAATGCGGGCCGCGGCAGCGTTTCGCATTCGGCCGAGCGCTTCGTACACCGCTCATAGAACGCACATCGCTCCCGCTCCCCAGCCTTCGGACTGGGGGGGGAACCCTTGAGAACAACTTTCTTCTCCTCGAGTCGTGTCCCTACCGTCAATACGGACTGAATCAGCGCTGCGCTGTACGGATGGGAAGCACGTGAGAAGATCGTCTCCGTATCGCCCGCTTCGACCAGCTGTCCGAGGTAGAGCACCCCCATTCGATCGGCCATCCACCGAATCACCGCCGCATCGTGCGAGATGAACAGGTAGGTCAGGTCGAAGTCACGTTTCAAGTCACATAGCAGGTTCAGCACCCGTGATTGCACCGACACATCCAATGCCGAGGTCGGCTCGTCCAAGATGAGGAACTTCGGGGTGAGGATCAGGGCGCGGCACACGCAGACCCTCTGTTGCTCTCCTCCACTCAATTCCCGTGGATATCGCTTGAGAAGAGACTCTTGAAGCCCGACGGCTGCGGCAAACTTCAGCACGACATCCCGGCGCTCGCTGCGGGACATGTGCGGATGATGGATCTTCAGCGGCTCTTCGATCGTGTTCCGCACAGACAGCAAGGGATCCATCGCCTCCTGCGGGTTCTGGAAGACGATCTGAAACTCCTTCCGTCGCTTCCACAGGGCTTTGTCGCTCATAGAGGCCAGGTCTTCGCCTTCGAAGTACACGTGTCCGCTCGTGGGCTCGACCAAACGAATCATCGATCGCGCACAGGTCGTCTTGCCGCAGCCGCTTTCGCCCATCAAGGCGTAGGTTTCACCCCGCCGGATCTCGAACGAGACATCGTCTACCGCACGAACCCCGACCGCCTTGTCGTTCTTCCGAAAGAGGCTCCCCCCGCGAACGGAGAAGTGTTTCTTCAGGTGCTCTACTCTCACAAGTGCTTCTTGTGTTGTTGTCATGGTATAAGGGGCGGAGAGGGGTTTCCCTCTCCGCCCAAAGAGCGATTCGCCCGCTCTAGCGGTACATCCGATAGTAATCGTAAGTTCGGAACAGGACGTCCGGAACCACGTTCTTGAGGTCTTCTCGATAGCTGAACGGATACGGCATCTCCCACACGAACACTGCCGGAGCATCGTTGATGAGAATCTGGTTGGCTTCGCGATACAGCGCGGCGCGCTCATCACGATCGACCGTCTTCTCTGCCTGATCCAGGAGCTGATCGAAAATGGGGTTGCTGTAGCCGTTGTTGTATCCAGCCGGCCCAAGGGCGTCGGAATGGAACGTCTCGTACAGGATCCCGTGCGGATCCGCGAAACGGGCCGCCGAGTAGAACATGTAGATTTCCGGCGACTGGTCGGGATCGGCCATCAACGGGAAGATCGTCGACCAAGGCATGTTCTCGACCTTGAGGTTCACGCCCACTTCAGCCAGGTTCTGCTGAGCAACCAGCGCCGCGCGGCGTTGATACTCCGCACCGGCGATGTAGACCAGTGTCAGCGAGAGCTCACCCGGTTCGTACCCAGCGGAAGCCAGAAGGCGCTTCGACTCTTCCGGATCGTACGGGTAGGTGTACGCCGTCTCGTCGCCGCCCAGCATTGTGGTTGGGATGGCGCCGTGCGCGATGCCTGCGCCCGGGAACAGCGTACGGATCGATTCCAGATCCAACGCATACAGAATCGCCTTGCGGACGCGAACGTCAGCCAGCGATCCGTCGTGCGACTGAATCGGGAAGAACATCTGAGCCATGCCTGGAAGCGCCTGAGAGAAGATGTCATCGCGCGCATCGAGTTCGGCCATGTGGGTCTCCGGAATCTCGTACGCGATGTCGGCTTCGCCGCTCTTGAGCATCAGCTCTTCCACCGAAGGTTCGCGCACGGTTCGCACGAAGACGGTGTCGAAGTGCTCGCCTTCCCATCCACCCCAGTATTCAGGGTTCTGGACGAGCTTAGCATACTGACCATGCACCCACTCTTCCAGCATATACGGTCCGGTCCCACAGGTGTGATCGTACAGGTATTCGCCGGCCCACGGATCTTCATCGGTCGCATGTTCCCGGACGAACGTCGGGGAGACGATCGCGAGTGCTTTCCGTGTCGCCATCGCGTCTTCCCAGAATGCCCACGTCTCACTGCTCCGGAACTGAATTGTGTATTCGTCGATGATCTCGACTTCTTCAATCAGTGCGAGATACGTTGCAGGGGCAAGTCCGAGATCAACCGTTCGCTCAACATTGAACTTGACTGCTTCGGCGTTGAACGGGGTTCCATCGGTAAACGTGACACCCTGTCGTAGGTAGAACGTCGCCGACTTACCATCGGCTGCGATCTCCCAGGTCTCCGCCAGCATCGGCTGGATGCTGAAGTCCGTCGGGTCATACGTGAGAAGGTTTTCGTAGATGTTGTACGTCACCATTCCGGCTTCATAGCTGGTGATAACCGCCGGATCCAGCCGCGGTGGGTCCGTTGTCGTAACAACCGTCAGCACACCGTCCTCGGCAGCCACGCCGACCAACCCAAGACCCAAACCAACAATGAGTAGCGCCAAAAAGACAACTCTGCGCATGTTTCCTCCTTTGAGTTACCGCAAGATCTACGCGTAAAGACCAAGGTGCTTCCGTCCGTTCATCACCCCCGTGAAGTGTTTCGAACACCATGGACACAACAGAGCGGGCGTACGACGTCTCACAACACCGCGAACCAGGAGAGGCAATCTGATGGCCTGAAGGCGAGCGAGTGCGCCGGACGGCTCCGTGCGTCGCTGAAGCTGATTCTTGCGTCGGAAAGCGCGAAATCGGATGGATCTCCCACACGTGCGTGCGATCGTGGGTCCACCGCTTGTGGCGAATCGGTGGACCCAGGAACTACAGGAGATTCGGACACATCGCCAACCCCATGAGTCTCCTGGATCCCTAAGCATGCATCCTCCTGTCGATGACAGCTCAAACGGTCCAAGCAGTATCTCTATCGCCAAAGGCTCTGTCAAGTTTCTTTTGCTATATGCAAAAGATGGCGCTTGTGCGTCCCTTCTTGATTCCGATTTGAGCCTTCGGAATCCACGGATCTCCGACTGACGACCGCAGCACGTAATGCTGAAAAGCAAAGCCTTCCCTCTCCAATCCTTCTCCACAATACCTCCACGAAATCCCCACGAACTCTTCCCCGCCTTGACGCACAACAGCGGGGCAACGTATTCTTTGTCAATGCATAAATGCTTTTTCTTGGCCGTGCATCGAAACAAGGAGGACGAGATGCGAGAGTTCTTCAATATGAGTTGCGGTCAGGCCGAGCTCGTGGAAGCCAGCAAGGCCTCGTTGGGAAGAGACATCATCCCGATCTATTCGCCCACTTTCTGGAATATGGAAGAAGAGGCGCTCGCGCTGCTTAAGAAAAACATGAAGACAGCAAACGACATGATCATTGTCTTCGGCACCGGAACGTCCGGAATCGAGGCGACACTCAATTCGATCCTCGAGCCCGGCGATCACTTCCTTGTCGGGCACAATGGTATGTTCGGCGAGATCATGCGCATCATGGTCGAGACGGTAGGAGGCATTCCGGTGGTGGTGAAGGCTCCGCTGGGCTCTCCGATCGACCCGGCCGCAATCGAGAAGCAACTGGATGCAGATCCAAGCATCGTAGGGATCGGTGTCGTTCACGGGGAGACAAGCGTCGGCGTCGCCAACCCGCTGGCTCCAATCGGCCGGATCGCTCGGGAACGAGATCTTCTGCTCGTCGTCGATGCCATCTCCTCCTTCGGAAGCGAACACCTCGATGTCGATGCGTGGAACATCGATCTGTGCGTTGTCAATGGGCAGAAGTGCCTCGGAGCGCCACAGGGAAACACGTTCGTGTCCGTCAGTCCCCGTGCCTGGAAGACGATGGAATCACGGAAGACGCGCATTCGAGGGTTCTACATGAACCTCCTTGGATGCCGTGACTACCTCGATATGGCCCGGGTGGAACAGGCCAACTGGGAAGCAGGAGCCAATGTCCATCAGTTCACCTTGCGGGAAGCGCCGCACCCGGCGTCCCCCTCGTTCGTCATTCTGAAAGGGGTCTGGGAATCGCTCCGTGCACTGGAGCAAGAAGGGCTCGAACCGTACATCCGTAGGCATCAAATCGCCGGGAAGGCCGTGCGTGCAGCCGTCCAGGCCATGGGATTGGAAACGATGTGCAAGGACGAACGGTTCGCGGACAACGCCGTGACGGCCATCCTGCTTCCCGCAGGAATCGAAGATTTCCAGCTTCGCCGGCACCTGTTCGAGACCTACCACGTGATCCTTGGAGACGCAAACATGCTCTCGTGGGATCAGTACACCGAGCAGATCGGCAGACAGTACGTACGACTGGGGACCATGGGAGAGGCCGCTCGCCGCAACAAGGTGTTGTACGGGTTGTTCGCTCTGGGTAGCGCGTTGCGCGATCTCGGCGCATCCATCGATGTCACAGCGGGGATCCAAGCCGCGACATCGGAGTATCAGGAGGCATGACGATGACCAGACCACTCCTCTCGGAGAGGATTCAGCAACTGCCATATTCGGGGATCCGCGAGATCTTCGATCTTGCGGGCAAGATGGAAGACGTGATTCACTTCGAGATCGGCGAGCCCGACTTCGACACACCGCGGAACATCATCGATGCCGCCTTTGAGGCTGCGAGAAACGGCGCCACGCACTACACGTCCAGCGGCGGAATCGTTCCGCTGCGCAACGCCATTGCCCGCCGGCTTACCACAACGCTCGGGGTGAGCTACGAGCCGGAAGAGATCGTTGTGACATCCGGAGGAATGGAGGCACTCTTGCTTTCGTTCATCGTGACGATGGACCAAGGAGATGAACTCCTGCTTCCGGCGCCCCATTGGCCGAACTACCCGGCTCATGCGATGCTTGCAAATGCGCGGACCGTCGCGGTTCCCCTTCGTATCGAAGATGGCTACAAGCCATCCATTGCCGCCTTGCAACAGGCGCTCACCCCGAACACGAGGGCGCTCCTGCTCAACTACCCCCACAATCCCACCGGCGCAACCCTTGACAGGAACGATTTGGAGCCGCTTGCGGAATTCGCGATCAAGAACGATCTCCTCGTATTCTCGGATGAAGCCTACGAAACGCTCGTCTTCGACGATGAATTCGTCAGCATCGCTTCGGCGCCCGGGATGAAGGAGCGGACCATCGTGCTCCGCACGTTCTCCAAGAGCTATGCGATGACCGGTTGGCGCGTCGGGTACCTCGCAGCACCGGCGCCGATCGCCCAAAAGGCGGCGAAGCTCCATGAGCACACCTCTGCCTGTACCAGCGCGCTATCCCAGATGGCGGCCCTGGCTGCCCTCGACACCCCCGATACCGTGCCGCAGGAAATGGTGGCCAGCTATCGGCGGCGGCGCGACCTGTTGATCCACGGTCTCGAGGCGATTCCCGGTCTGAAACCGTTCACTCCCAGGGGAACGTTCTACGCGTTCGTCGATATCTCGGCTTTGGGTAAGACCGCGCAAGAGTTCGCCTTGTCCTTGCTTCGAAACGCAGGCGTCGCCGTCGCACCCGGCACGGCGTTCAGTGAAGCCGGAGAGGGATTCATTCGAATCTGTTTCGCAAATTCGGATGACAACATCCGCGAAGGATTGCGCCGAATCGAAAAGGCGGTTCAAGAAATGAACGCGCAGAGCCAAAGCGAGGCCGCGACACCATGAGTCGCGCCGCGGTCAACCCAAAGCTTCTTGTTTCGATTCAGGGATCATGTATGCTTTGCAAAGGACCGCGCAGTGGCCTACCGGCAAGACGTAGTGCCTGCAAACGATGGACGCAAGGGGGGACCGGCGCCGCATGACACGAGACCGATACATCAACACGTCGCTATCCAAGGCGCTGACGCTTCTCGATCTCTTCTGCAGCGAGCAATCGCGCTATACGCTCACCGAGATCGCCCGTGCGTGCGGAACCCAGCCCGGAACGGTCTACCCGATCGTCTATACGCTAGAGAAGCACGGGTATTTGATCCGAGAGAAGGAGACCAAGACGTATCATCTGGGCCTCAAGGTCCTTGCCCATGCCAATCGAGTGCTTTCCGATCTGGACATCCGGGATCAAGCGCGGCCGGTTCTCAGAAAGCTCTCTTCCGAACTGGTTTGCAATGCGCACCTCGCGATCCCGTACAATGAGGAGGTACTTTACCTCGACCGGGAAGAAGCCGCTCCAAGCGTTGTGGTGGCTTCGGTCATCGGCTGGCGGGCGCCGCTCTACTGCACCGCGCTCGGCAAGATCTTCCTTGCATTTTGCCCGGAACTGGAAGATCACCTCATGGCATCAGAGAAGGCTCTGACACCGGTGACGCCCAACACCATCACAAACTTGGAGGTCCTGGCCCACGAGATCCGTGGCATTCGAGAGTCCGGCTACAGCTACGATCGAGAGGAGTTTCACCTCGGACACACGTGCATGGCTGCGCCGGTACGAGACTACCGCGACGAAGTCATCGCCGCGATTTCGATCTCCAATGCCACGTCACGATTCGAGTACGAGCCTCGGGAGAAGTTCCTCCGGGCCGTCATCGATGGCGCATGGCAGATCTCCAGATCGCTCGGTTGCTGCCGCCGAAGGCCGCTGGCTGTGTAAATCCGGTCGACCGAACGAAACGATCTGGCTTCGCTCTCCATCCGACGCCTTGGCGTCTTCTCTTTCCATCCGAAAAGAAAGAGGGAGGGGCTCTATACGAGCCCCTCCCATACAGAAACAAGAGCCTACCGTGATGGTCTACGGAGACGGTTCGAGTTCATCCATTTCGATCATTCCACGGATGTACCATTCCGGCGCGGAAAGGCTGCCCTTCCTGCCCGGAACCGTGTAATCGTAGCCGTGCGCGTAGTACTGGATCAGCGTGTCACCGAGATTCCACCACGCATCCACGACCTGATTGGCGTTCTCGATGCAGTAGTTGGTCAGGTAGGCACGCGCAGCCTCCGGGTTCTGCTCGTACAGCTCGGCTGCAAATTCGTCCAAGACTGCCACTTCGGCGATCTCTCGCCCTTCGTAGCGGTCCTGTGCGGCTTGTACGTACTTCAGCGTGGGCTGATAGAACGGAAGCATCACGTAGTCGACGTACTCGAACGCCCACCGGGCGGCCTCTCGATCGAATTCCCAGTGGTTCGCGAACGTGAGCGATTCCGGAAGCTGGGTGATGCCGCAGTAGAACGGCATGAAGCAGGTGCTGTCCGCTTCGCCCATTCCGAGCCAGAGCACGCCACCGATCTCGTCGGGGAGCCATGCGCGCGACTGGCAGACGGAGGTGTACTCCGTGTGGAACGGCTGGAGTGGGCGACCGAAGTAGTAGCGCTCCGCCGTTTCATCGCCATCCATGTCGATGCTCGCGCTCCGCGGATATCGATTCGGAAGACCGAACGGTCCCGCCGCGAACTCATCGACCATATCGAGCTCGGAACCCTCGAAGTGGTCGCGGTTGATTGCGAAGATATCCTGCAACGACAGCTTCTCGTCGGGCTTGACGGAGAACGGGAACTCATGAAGCGGGGTGTCGGCGCTGAAGTTCTGCGACGGAGCCACCAGATTGAATCCCCTCCACTGCCGTCCGTAGTAGCCGCGGGAGTTCGCCGGTGTGATCAGTTCCCCATTCGACCAAACGCGAGGATCGTACGCCTTGCTCCAGTCGAACGGCTCGCCGCAATCGGGATCGTACCAGCCGTTCTCGACCGCTACGCTCATCACGTTGGACGAGTACATGAAGTTCTCGTCGTCATCGAAATCGATGACGCGAATGATGCTCTGATTGGGAACGACCGCCACGTGGTCATCCGGAACACGGCGAGCGGCCCACACGGCTCCGGGTCCTTCGCTGACGCCTGGCGCCCAAAGCGGTCCTACGCCGAAGATCTCGAAGATCCACGCTTCGTTCTCATCGGCAACCGCTAGGCACTCGCCGGAATCGGTGCGGCTGTAGCCCCACTCCTCCGCCAGCGCGCCCATCAGTTGGATGGCTTCCCGTGCGGTGGAGCAGCGCTCCAAGGCGAACTGCTCGAGGTTGCAGATGTCCATGATGGCATTGGGATTTCGAAGCTCTCGCCGTCCGCCGATCGTCGACTCGTTCAGCTGCACCTGTTGATCGTTGATGTGCAGGTGCAGGCTGTGCATGAACGCATGGGTATGCGCTACCTGCGGAATTTCCACGCCCGAGTAGGTTGACGGCTCATCGAGCGGCCGTGTGTAATCGGGGGCAAACGTCTGGGTCTGGCGGATGATGTAGATCTTCCGCATCTCGCCATCTTCATGATCGGCTGCCGGTACGTAGTGCCAAGCCATCTCGGCGTTCTGGCAGTCGGCGGTCATGTAAGTGATAACCGAGCCATCCACCGTTGCATCCTTGCCGACTGCAAGAACAGTGCATCCATCGTCGTCGTATTCCGATGCGTCCCACGCGACATCATCCTGTGCGAGAACGCCCACCACGCCTACCAGACAGAGCAGAAGAAACAGAACACCAAATCTCTTCACCTGCATTACTCTTCCTCCTTATGTACGACTTCCTAGAGATGAGTGCTGCGATGCTGACCGTATGCGGACGTTTCACCCCCCTTCACATCCTTGATATGTGTTGTATGTCTGTTACTCACTGGTAATAGACTGTCTCTGGTGACGCTTCGGACGGATCGTGCAGGAACGCACCAACGCCGGATGACAGAACATCGGCGTAGTACGGCACGCCCGTCACGGTGATCGTCGATTCGGGATTCGCTTTGGAGAACTGTTTCATCAGTTCGAGAATCACCGAACAGTGCTGACCCACGCGATTCTCGATCGGCCAACCGTTTTCGTCGTACGGCACGAAGAGCCTCTTCTGCGCCGCAAGGCTCAGCAAGAAGTCATCCTTGCCATTGAGGAGGAGCTCCACCGTTTTCGGTCCGGTCGGCTGATCGAGGAATGGGATCGGCGCTTCAAGCAAGAACGGATACGCATCACTGTGGTCCGCGATCTCCCGATGGGTCAACCCGTGGAAGTTCTTCGGAGACGGCTCGACGTGATTCGCGAAGCCTTCCTTCATCTTGACCGTCAGCGAGGTCATGGTGGCAACGCGCACCGATCTCTCCGGCGCTACGATGCAGTTGGTTACCGGGAACATCGTCTCTGCTCCGTGGAGATCAACCGCAACATCCACACCCTCCTCGCGAATGAGCTGCATCGCCGCGTAGCAGACCTGCTCCATCAGCACCCCATCCGGCCGCCCGGGCCAGGTGCGGTTCGTGTTGCGCGCATCGATGTAAGACAGAAGCTGCTTCTCCGGATAGTGAACGAACACATCGGGATCCGGCCACTGGTCAAGTTGACTTGCTCCTCGGCCACCCATCCGGAACTGCTTCTCTCCCCAGGCCGTCTCGATCCCGAAGTAGAGCGGATACCCGTCCCCCTGCCACGTGCTACGGCTTGCACTGTTGTTGTAGGTCGGAATGACAATCAGGGTTCCCTGCTCGACAACGGCGTTCTCAACAAAAAGGAAACCCGCAAGGCCCGCCGAGATCTCGTTTGGATGGGTATTGGCAATCACCAAGGTGGTCCCGCCGGGAACGCCACTCTCCAGGAAGAAGACGTTGGTATCTCCCGCCGTTCCCCTCAATCCCGGGTGGTAGTCGCTGAGTTTTGCCACGCGGGTGACCCCTGGCCCCGCAACAATGGGAACATCCAGGTGCCGGTGTGCGAACAGCTGAGCACCAGCCGCGCCGACGACCAAGCCAAACACGAGCAGCAAGATCCCCTTCGTCATCCACGTACGTGGCAAAGCATCTCTCCTTCCCTTACTTGACATGGAGCACCCGCAAGACAAAAGGAACAGCAATGACCAAGTAGAGAATCATGTCGGTCACGTTTTTCTTCTCTCGCGCGAATTGCCAGGCAATCAAGAAAATCAGGAACGCGCTCATGATATAGTAGAGTATCTGTATTACGCCCATTTCCCCTCCCTTACCCCTTGACCGCTAGACAACCAGGAACCCCAGTTCTTTGCTGAACACCACCATCAAGACGCCGACAATGGTGATCACGACCCAAGGAACCCATGTCTGCTTCAAGAAGGATCGATAGCTTCCTTCGTTCTTCGACATCATCATGCTCAGACGTCCGATCAGCGCGGTGGGCGGCAAGCCGTCTCCCAAGGCCCAGAGCAGACTCATCCCAGCAAGGGCAACCGTGGCATGAAGCCCGAGCGAATCGAAGAACCATACCAAGGGGATTCCCAAGACGGCGGCACCGCCATACGTCAAGATCCCTTCCGACACGGGAATGATGATCGGAAGGAGAATGAACAGGAGGACCAGCGGTGTACTGATCACGGCAAACGACAACAGGCCGCGAACACCGGTCGTGGTCATCACTTGCTGGAGAATGCCCACGATGATCATCGTGGAGAGAAGCGGCAGCAGGCGCTTCAGCGTGTCCAGCGAAAGGCGGAAGATGTTGACCCTATTCGGACTCACGAGCAACGCAACAATGGCAGCAATCACGAATTGAAGTGGCAATCCCATGATCGGAATCTGGAACGGCCACAACCGATACGCAAGAATCAGGCCGAAGAAGACCGCAAACGGAAGTGCAACGCGCCACCAGCTCATGCCTGCCGGCACCGGAGGCATCTCCGCCATGATCCCGTCTAGATTCCCTGGCTTGCCCTTCCAGCCGAGGAACAGCACCGTGAACGAACCGAGAAGGAGCACAGGAACAAGCAACGGAAGGTTGAATCCTACGTAGGGAATCGCTGTCCCCGCGCAGGTGATCATTGCCCAGATGTTCACCGGAGGGGCGACGGCACTCAATCCGGCGACGATAAACAGGATGGCGGACACCTTCCCCTTGGGGATTCCGAGCGCCGTCAACGCCAGCGCAACCGGCGCCCCCACCACCAGCAGCGATACGCTGCCCGCTCCCGTCAATGCACCCGGGACAAGAAGCACAAGCATCAGCAGAAGAAGCATGACGATCCGCTGGCGGCCGAATCGCCGAATGATCCCTTGCACGATGTACGTCACACCACCCGACGTGTTGACGATCTCCATGAAGATCGTCGCGGTCACGAAGATAAGGACGGCATCCAGATAGGTGAACGACCCTTCGACCAGATGCCGCGCTACTTGCGTAATGTGTGGCGTCCCAACGACCGCCCCGGCCAACGCTCCTGCAATGGCTGTCGCCAGCATGCTGAGCTCCACCGAGAACTTCCACTTGGTCAATCCGTAGGCTGCCACCATCACAAGCAAGATGATTCCGACCTGTACTGTCAAGCTATCCACCTCTCCCTCTGCGCTCGATGGAGGACAGGCGCGAGGTTCCGCCATCCAGCGAATGCCTCGCGCCTATAGACCTGGCTATTCTTCGACAGAGAACGCTGTCTTGAGTACATCCACCAGGCCGAGTGCATATTCGACCTCGATCAGCGTAATCCCCTGCTCTTCGGCGAGCACCGTGAACCGATCGTCCTCGTTCCCTTCGGCCGCCACGATAAGACAATCAGCATAGGGGACCACACAATCGATCATTCGTTCGTTGTCACTGCCCGGCGCGCCGCGGCCGGTGTAACCCGCAACATGGACAGCCACAACCGTCACGTCGTTCTCTTGGCAGTAGGCCAGGATGGATTCCACACGCGCCACTTCATCCTCAACCGTCAAACCCGAGGCGCCCATGCCCTTCAGACTCGCTCCAATCACCACGATGAGCGTCCCGAACGGCGTTCCGACGGGATAGGCCTCGGTATCGGTCATGTACTCTACGTGGAACCCAGGACCGGAGACCGCGCCGCCAAGTCCAACGCCCGTGCTGAGCATCTCGACATCCGGCACATCGCAGTAGTCGTAGCCAACACCGGCTTCCTCCACCAGAATGTTCAGGGTAATGATGTCTGCGCTCTGTCCGGCGGAGGTCGTGAAGACCGGATACGACAACGCAGGGATCTCACCGTCGTCCGCAAGCGCCGGCACCGTCGCCAGCAACCCTACTACTAGGATCAGGCAGAGCCCGAAACACTTTCCACTTCTCATGTTGCAACTCCTCTCCGTCCCGAGAACGGGTTTTCGTGACCTCTCAAGACAAGCAGGTGAGCCTATGAAGGCTCACCTGCTCTGTTTGAGTCCGATTCTCTACTCTTGGTCAATATCGTCTATTCCCGGGACCAGACCACTCTCGGGAATGATCGTGCTCTGTCCGAAGCCGACCCCGTCCATCCATGCCTGCGGATAGCCGACGGAGTCACGCTGGTACGTATCGTCGCCGTAGACGTATCCATCGGCATACCGTCCTACAAGCTGACTCGCCAGCTTCCAGTACGCATCGACGACGCGGGTTGCACTGGCATTCGTGTACGTCGTCAGGAAGGAACGGGACAGATCCGGATCCTGGTTGTACAGAGCAAGTGCGGTCTCCTCGATGAACGGCTGCATCGCGAAGAATTCTTCCTCGATCGGATCCCGTACTGCCTTGATGTCTTCGATCATGTAGCAGTACTTGAGATCGGCCCAGTTCGAGACAAAGTTGAACGCCCACCAGGCCGATTCACGGCTGAACATATCGTACGATCCGCCGCGCATGCCGACCCGGAAGGACTCCGGAAGTTCGGTCGCACCGCAGTAGAGCGGGATGTAGCAGGTGCTGTGCGGCGCGTCGTATCCGAACCAGGTCAGGCCGCCGATCCAATTGGGCAGTCCGGCACGTGCCACCACAACGGTGGAGAAGTTCGTCCGGAACAGCGAGATCGCTCGTTCCCAACCGGAGCTGCCTTCAGGATTCTGGCTCCCGGACGTCGGGTACCGGTTCGGCGTGCCGAACGGGCCAGCCTCGAGACCCTGCGTTAGGTCGAACTCCGTGCCTTCGTAGTGGTCCCGCTCGATTTCCATGACCTTCTGTACGGTAACCGGCACATCCGGCTTCACGGAGAACGGATAACGCTCCATCCACGGGCTCAGATTCAAGGAAGGCGCCATCAGATCGAGCACCCTCCATTCGCGACGCGCGTTGTACGGCGAGTAGGCCTTCGCGCCATAGGTCTCATAAACCTTGAACGGAACGCCGCTGTCGGGATCCCACATGCCCAGCTCCTGCGCCAGCGAGTAGACGTTCGACGACGCCATGAAGTGGTCGGTATCTTCCAGGTCGATCTCACCGATCCGGCTGCGATTGGCGGAGACACTGACTTCCCCATCCGGCACCCGCTGAGCGATCCAAACGGCGCCCGCGCGTTCGCTGCCCGGAGCCCACAGGGCGCCAGGGCCGAAGATCTCGAACAACCAGACTTCTTCCGTATCGATGACGGTGATGCACTCACCCGAGACGCAATACCCATATTTCTCGGCGAGCGAACCCATCACTTGGATGGCCTCCCGAGCCGTGGCCGCGCGCTGGAGCGCAATCCGCTGGAGTTCGACAACCTCGAACCATCCCGCGGAGTTCCGCAGCTCTCTGGCGCCGCCAATGGTGCTCTCGCCCATCCCGACCTGGTTCTCGTTCTGGAACGAGTACGACGCATCGGTGTAGGCATACGTGTGCGCCACCTGTGGGATGCTCCCCGGCGAGTACAGAGGGTCCCTCAGTTGCGTGTACGGGCCATCGTCGGTGTTCTTCCAAACCTCAAGCATGGACCCAGGTTCCCAGTCCTTGGCTGGGACCATGAACACGTAGAACGTATCGGTTCCCGAGTCATCCGTGTGGGTGGTCATGGCCGAGCCATCCGCCGAAGCTCCCGGCGTAACGGGGATCATCGTGCATGCGAGCGCAGCGGATCCTGCCAACAGGACAAGAGCCAACGAGAACAACATGAATCTGTAGACGGACTTTCTATGCATTCCATCTCCTTGTGTGATCTTCCTATGTATCCTTTTCGTATACGACAACGCCGTCTGGTCACTACAAGTTTTTTGAATCCCAAGTTTCAGCCCGAGAGCACGTACGACGAAAAAGAGACACACGCCTAGCGTTTGCCTCCTCTGCACCGTGTGTGCAAGAAGTGCACCCCCCCCTGTTCTCCACTTCCAGTCTTCACATTAACTACTCACTAGTATCCATTTGCGTCGCGGTCAAGCAATGGCTTCCGCCAAGCTTGCTGTGATCATTTGGCATCACCTGCATATCCCAGTGATATATGACTCGCTATCATTTGACACCCCGGTTCGGAATCCGCAGCCCCTCTTCGCCACGAATCTCAAATCGGGAAACAGAGAAGTGAGCGCGTCGACTGCATCGAGCAGCGAGCCTTTCGATTCCATGTAGAAACACGAGAAATGCCCCGGCAAACGGGCAGAGATTCCTCCCAAGAGGAAAGGAATCTCCCGCAGAGGAAGAGCCGCTTCAGAAACGTTCCTCCAGGAGTTCGATGTCGCACAGATTCAGTCGAGCCTTCTTGACCAGCGCGTGGAGATCGCGCACAACGAGTCGCCCCTGCTCGCCGGTCTCGATGAGCCCGCGCTCTCGTAGGGGCTTCAGATGGCGCAACAAGGACGCGATGGAGATTCCCAGGTACTCTGCCATCATCTGCCGTGACATGGTGGTATTCAACAGCAGACCGTCCGCATGCGGCGCGCCCGTCAGTCGAGCCAAGGCAATGAGCAGGGCGCAAAGCCTCCGTTCTACGGGTTCTGAGCCACGCCGAACGAGCTTGAACTCGAGCCACCGGATCTCCGGCGCCATGACTCGGCAAAGGTCGTGAAACAGGAGCGGGTGATCCTTGGCGCAATCCAAGAGGCTTTCTCGCTCAAGAAACAACACCTTGCTCTGCTCGATGGCTTTAGCAAACTCGGAGTAGACACACCGACCGTTCAAGAACAGCGTCTCGATTCCGAATGCCCTGCCCGGGCCAAGCAAACGGAGCCGGCACGTCGCTCCGCTGGTGCCCGCGTGCCTTCCCGTACACAGGATCCCGCTCTCGACGACATGAACCCCGGACGCATAAGCCCCTTCGTGGGCGACCAGCCCTCCCGGCTCGTAGTGCGTCACGAGTGCTAGATCCATGAGTGAGCGAAGCCCGGATGGATCCAACGACGGGAAGATCCGACCGAGAATCTCGCTGTGTTCCTCTGCCCAACGGTTGATGGTCATGGCTAGCTGTATTATAGACCTCGCTACCTATAGATCACTGGTATACTATCGGTCGTTTCCCTTATGGAACCTAGGTTTCCCTCTCGTGATCCATATTCTCCTTGTCTTCGTGTCAGCTCCTTTCCTCGCTGTTGGATCAGGGACCAAGTCAAGAAGCGGTTCTGGGTATCGAACGAAGGGGCGGAGTATGGCAGGATCGATCCTTCGCCCCTCGCCAACTCGAACCTAGGCGAACTCTTCCAAGGCAAGCGCCTCAACGACTCCTTGCGGAGGAACGCCCGATTCCAGATCCCATCCGTGCAGCTCGTAGAACTCTCGGACCATCCCGCCCATCCGTTCCTCATCGAGGCGGGGGACATCTCCCGTAGGCGTCTTCAGAGGCTCGTTCATCAACCGCCACGGGGCATACTGATTCGGATCGTTGACCCACCCAAGCCGCAGGTTGATGAGCCTCTCCAGCGTAATCATCCGCCGGCCGGCATCCATGATCTCATCGGCGTCAAGCGAGATGCCGGTGAACGCCGAGAACAGTCGGGCACAACGTTCCGGGTTTGCTCCATACGCAGCGGTTGAGGCGAACGCACAGACGCCAAGCGCATCCGACACCGCGTAGATGTCTTCGTGGTATCGGACGATCTCCGCACGCTTCTCCGTGGTGTCCGAGCGTGCATACGCCTCATCGCCGGTGATCTCGGCAATCAATCCCCGCATCTCCGGCGTCATCCCGAACTCGGCAATGCATTCGGTGTGCAGATGATCGGGCCCTCGAGGATTCATCGCGAAGGCAAGGGCGTATCCTAGCGCCCCCCGCGTCTCTACGCGGCTCTGCTCAAGCCCCCGCGTCTGCACGGCCCACTTCCACGAGTCACCACCGATCCGCTCGGCCGCTCTCCGGGTTCCCTCCGCCAGCAGATCGCCCAGCCCTTCGCGCCGTGCGATCATTCCCGGAAGCTCGGTCACCGCTTGCTCACTGCCGAAACGCAGATCCATGTCGCCAACCAGCTCGGCGGGAAGGAGGCCTTTCTCGTAGGTTTCCATCGCCCACTGAATCACGCCACCGGCGGAGATGGTGTCCAACCCCAGGTCATTGCATCGTTCGTTCGCACACTGCAGCGCGCCGATCGATTCGATCGCCGGTCCCGAACCCAGAGCGCTCACGGTCTCGTACTCCGGCCCCGCGGAACAGGCGCCTGCATAGGGTCCGTCATCGATCCGCACGAACCTGTGACACGAGTAGATGCACGAGGCACAGCCAATCCGGCCCTTGAGCAGTCCGTGATCGTTCCAATACTTGCTCGTGAGCTGCTCAATCCGCTCAATCCTTCCCCGTTGGAAGTTCCGTGACGGAAGGGTGTCGGTTTCATTCATCGTATCCACGGAAGCCGCTGTTCCATACGTGTAGTAGCTATCCGACATCGTGTCGGCGTACAGCGCCTCGCGCATGTCGGCTGCTGCCTCGCCAAATGCCTCCGCCGACACCGGTGAACAGGTCTGATGAGGCCGGCCGACCGCGATGGCCTTAAGATTCTTGCTCCCCAGGACTGCACCCCCACCGCCGCGAGCCGCCGCGTTGTAGATCGACGACATCACAGAGGCAAAGGCCACGCGGTTCTCCCCGGCCGGCCCGATGCATGCAACATTGATGTTGTGCCCATGGCGTTCTTCCAGCTCTGCCGTGGTGTCTCGAACGCCTTTTCCCCACAGGGAACGCGCATCGCGCAGTTGAGCATCGTCATCGCCGATCCACAGGTACGTCGGATGCTCCGCGGCGCCACGAATCACGATGTAGTCGATGCCGCTCAGTTTGCAGTAGAGGCCGAAGTGCCCGCCGACATTGGCCTTACAGTACAACCCGGTCACCGGACTGATGAACGTGATTCCGGATCTTCCGGTCATCGGCGCATTGGTTCCGGTCAGTGTACCCATCGAGAAGATGAACGTCGCCTCCGGATCGAGCGGTGCGACGCCTTCCCGCATCGAGCGCGCCAGTATCGCTGCAGCGACCCCACGTCCCCCGAGGAATCGCTCGATGTCACGCGGCGCAACCTCTTCCCTCTTGATCACGCCGCTCGATAGATCGATATCAAGGACGTACTGAGAGTACGCAGTGTGGCTAGCGCTCATCGCCCCCCCCGATCACCGCAAACGAAATCGCCTGCGCCTTGCGGCACATGGCAATGCACTTCGGTTCGCCTCCGCACAGATCGCAGACAAACGGCGACTTCACGCCCTGCACGAAGTGAATGCCTCCGTGCGGGCACGCGCGTTCACACAATCCGCATCCGGTACAGAGATCGCCGTCCACGCGGATGGCTCCGGTGTCCGGATGAATGCTCAACGCCCCCACCGGACACGCCGCAATGCAGTGCCGTTCCTCACACTGAATGCACACTCGCGGGCGGAATGTTGCACTGACTTCCCTGCGCTCCACCTGGATGCGCGCATGGTCAAGCCCAAAGGCTCCCTCGTGCTGAAACGAACACTCCAGCATGCAGCTCTCGCAGCCCGTACATGCATCCGGGTTCACGACCAACCGTTTCACGCAGTCCCTCCTTCGGATGGAGATTCCATGATCCAGATACACTCCGGATCTCCGCAAAGCAATCTCCCGCCCCAGGTGAAGACCAGATCGGGGTTGAATCCGTGAACGAATCCCCGGTCACCGGCACAGAACATCGGGCCGAGCTCCCGTCGCTTTTCCGGAGGAAGCTGGTAGAGGGCAAACGTCTGCTTGATCACGCATCCCTTGCTGTGAACGACCAGTCTCTTGCCATCCCATTCCGTGTCGGGGCCCGTTGGGTAGAGCTCCTCCCACGTCTCCTTGAGTGCGGCAAGATCGTTTCTCCCCTTCTCCTGCGCAAGGGTCCGTCCAAACCGAACCCCAGCCTCGAACAAGACGTTCCCGCAGATTTCGCGCGCTGCATCGGCTCCATACCGCGCTTCCACCTTGTCCCACATCGTCAGGAACAGCGTGGCTTCCCACTGGTAGCCCGCGCACATGTGACTCTCGCGACACTCGTTACCCATGTCGGCACCTCCGTCTTGCCCTTGTGGCAAGCTACTTCCCTTTGAGAACTAGGCTGCCCTGCCCGCGAGAAATCGCTTCACTGGCTTGGATTCGAGGTCTTCTCCTCCGCGTTTCGACGAGAACACTTCTCCTCCGCGTCTACTGGTAGTCCTCATGGCGATAGACCAATCCAGGTGCGTCCCGGTTTACACGAGAGTTGGTCACCCGACCTACCAGCACGATGTGATCACCAAACATCGGTCGGGAGATCACTTCGCACTCGAGGAACGACACGCAGTCCGTGAGAATCGGTATGCCCGACTCCCCCGGCTCTACGTCGTAGCCCTCCAATTTGTCGATATCCCGGCCGCTCGTTCGGCCGAAGTGTCGCGCAACCTCTACCTGATCTGCGCCAAGCACCTGAACGGCAAAGACATCGCAATCCGCGGCAAGTTGGAAAGAGTAGTTCTCCTCCCACACCGCTGCTTGGATGATCACCGGAACCTCCGACACTCGGACCACCCAACCTGCAGCATACGCATTAACCCGCTCTCCGGATCGAAGAGTCACCACAAACACGCCACTGGGAATGGTCCATTCGGCCCTCATCTTCTCATCGTCTGATCGGATCGTCATTGCTTTCTCCGCTTCCCCACAAGATCTCTCGTTTCGAAGTCTCAATGGAATCGTCGCTTTCGCCGTTTCTGTCTACAGATACTTCAGATCGTCGGATGATATCCAACGCGCCGGGCCGCGTCGTTCGCCACGCATGCACGATCCGTGACGATCCGCATGCCAAGGCGAACCTGTACTTCGACCATCTGGGACGCACTTGGTGAAGGCGCCAATCGAACGTGAACCATGTGCTTCCCATCCCTTCAGTTAGCCGGTGTAACCGATCGATCGCGATAGATTCACTCCGCCTCGCACAACCTCGTCGATGAATCCTTTCAAAGGCTCCATCTCAAGACGCGCCCTTGCGAGAGAGATGGAGATTGCCGCAACCACTCTTCCCTGATAATCGATGACTGGTGCCCCGATACAGAGCTGCCCCAGATGAAACTCCTCATCATCGATGGCGTAGCCCTGCTCATGAACCGCCTCCAGCTCGGCACGCAGCCCCTTGGACGTTGCAATCGTCTTCGGCGTCACTTGCAGAAGATCGAGCTTCGCGATCTCTTCTTCGCAGGTTGCCGGATCCGATGCAAGGAAGACCTTTCCCAACGCCGTGCAGTGAAGCGGAACCCGCCTTCCGATGATCGACGGGAACACCACACCGCTGGATGCCTCTTCCCGATCTACGTACAACACCTCATTCTCATAGCGCACCGCAAGGTGCGCATTGACCTGCAACTCGTTGGCAAGCCTCTTGAGAACAGGCTTGGCTCGCTCCCGAACGTCCAGTGACGACAGCACGTGGTTCGCCCGCTCGAGGATCGCCAATCCGAGACGGTAGTGCTTGGAATCCGGATCTCTTTCAAGGAACCCGTGCTTCAGCAGGGTTTGAATGATCGGGTACAGCCCTCCCGGGGTCGCGTCGATGAGTCTGGCGATCTCCGAAAGGGAAAGGTGCTGTGTCTCTGGGCCAAACAGCTTGAGAACCCGAAGGCTCTTCTCCAGTGATGAATTGACATACTTCGTTTCGCTCATGCTTTCGATTTCCTATAAAGCCATTATACATCTACAAACTCCTCTTCAGCAACCGCCGGGTCCTGCCACCACGCAGCTTGTCCCTCCGAACAGGCACCGCGTCCGTTGTGTTGAATACACAAAATGCACTCATGACCATACATTAAATACAAATAGACTGTATAATAAAGCGCGGCCGCTGCAAGATGCAACGGCCGCGTACAGGATCTCACATAGAGTCGGTTCTGTGTTACTCGTACCTCAGGGCATCCACGACGGGCAGTCTCGACGCACGCCGCGCGGGCCACAGACCGGCGATTGCGCCGAGCAGGAACGATCCGATGAGCGTTTGTACGATGAGCCAAGGATTGATCACCGTGACCATCTCGAAGCCGGTGGTCAAGCGATTGATCAGCGATACACCAAAGACGCTCAAGGCAACGCCGAGTCCCGATCCGACGATGCCGCCAACCAGTCCCATCATCCCCGACTCGATCAGGAAAATCGTTAGGACGTGGCTGTTCTTCGCCCCGACGGCCTTCATTACGCCGATCTCTTTGGTCCGCTCGAGCACAGACGTGAACATCGTATTCATCACGCCGACACCGCCGACGACCAGAGAGATCCCGGCGATTCCGGCAAGAAACGCACTGATCGCGCCGGTCATCTGACTGATCGTGTCACTGATGTCGGTGTATGTCACCGCGCTGACTTCAGATCCTCGGGCCTTGAGCGCGTCTTCGGCCCGGTCGGCCACATCATCCACTTCGTAACCGGGCCGGGTCCGGACCAACGTCACCAGCACGTCGTCGGCCGGTCCCCACAAGAGATCCATTGTCTCATACGGTACGCTGATCGTGTCACCCTCGGAGCCGGAACCGAACTGCATGTTGAATCCGCCCCCATCCTCCTGCTCGTTATCCTCTGGTGGAGCCATGATCCCGATGATCGTCAGGTCAAGCTCGGAGGTTCCGTCGCCGGCCACGAGGATCGTATCCCCAACGTCGACGCCGAGCCGCTGGGAGATGTCGTAATCCAAGACAGCAACCTCGATATCGCCAGGCTCGAACAACCGGCCTCCGGGAAGCACCTCCAGTTCTCCGGTGAACGATTTGAACTGCGTGGACAGTTCGGGCGACAGCCCCATCACCGGGAAGAAGCCCTGAAGGACGTTTCCTTCGGCATCAGCCTGCCCTTGAACGTAGCCGGTTCGCTCGCGCAGCGCTGCTGCCACCTGGACCCCTTCGATCGAGCGGAGCAGCTCAAGATCGAGAGCGTACTCGCCGGCATCGCCGCCGTGGGCTCCTGGGCCGAACGCGTTTTCATCTACGATGACGAAGTTGTCGAGGCCGAATACGCCGGAGACCTGTTCGTTGATCGTTCGCTCCAGGCTGTATCCGATGGACATCAGAGCTACCACGGCAGTGATTCCGATGAACACCCCGATCACGGTGAGCCAGCTGCGTAGCCGGCGATGAAGAATGCTCTGCCCAGCCAGAAGGAAGAACTCTCTAAGCATTCCTATCACCCCTGTCTGTTTGCGGCTGCTCGCTCCGCGGATCGATACACCCGTCACGCAGTCGGATCACCCGGTCGGCGATCTCTGCAGCTTCCGGGTCGTGGGTCACGAGAATCACCGTCTTCCCGTCGCGCGTGCTCAGTTCCTTCAGCAGGACCAAGACCGCATTGCCGGTCTCGGTATCGAGGTTCCCGGTCGGCTCGTCGGCAAGGATAATCTCCGGGTCATTGGCCAATGACCGGGCAATCGCTACCCTTTGCCGTTCTCCGCCAGACAGCTCGTTGGGTCGGTGTTTCAGCCGTTCCCCAAGCCCGACACGCTTGAGCAGCTCCTTCGCGCGGCGAACACGGTCAGCCTTGCCGAGTCCCTGGAAGATCATCGGCAACTCGACATTCCGTTGCGCGGTCAAGGTATGGATCAAGTTGAAGGTCTGAAACACAAACCCGATCTTCTTGCCACGGATTGTCACCAGCTGCCGCTCTTTGACTTCGCTCAGGTCGAGATCATCGAGCACCGCCTGCCCGGCAGTCGGGCGATCGAGGGCTCCGAGGATGTGCATCAAGGTGGACTTGCCCGATCCCGAGGGTCCCATGATCGCAACGACTTCGCCCTTCTCGATCTCGAGATCCAGCCCTCGGAGGGCACGAACCAGCGTCTTGCCAAGCTCGTAGTTCTTGGTCACACCCTTCATCCGCAACACCGGCATCGCTACCCCTCACCTTCGGTGTGGGTGTACTCCACCAGCTCCAGCACGAACGTCTCCACCCACTCGCCGCCCCGAAGCTCCTCCGCGCGAATCCGCGGGGAGATGTAGACCGGGTGCGTCAGGGCAAACGCAATCGTCATTCGCGTGTCCGGTTCGTCGGGGTCGACCATCGACCCTTCGAGGCACCAGACCCCGGAGATCGTGACGCCCACGATGTCGACGAACGATCCGCCGCCGGGAAGCAGGTAGTCCTGCCCTTCCTGCAACCGGCTGCGCTGATCCATCAGCGCCTGGAGCGACGAATAGCTCACATCATGGCCCCCGCCGGAGGAGACCATCGCGGCGCCGAAGATGAACCCGAATCCCACGCCCAGCTCATCCTCGCTCCCGGTCTGCTCGGTGACCATGCGCACGGTATAGCGGTCGTCTCCATACGACGTGACGATGAGTTCCAGGATCTGGGGTTCACTCGTATCTTCGGAGGTCACGTTGTACACCATCGTCGTCGTTCCCACCGGGAACACATCGAGGTCCGACTGTGCCACGGCAAAGAGCCCCACAACCAGCATTACGGATCCCGCGAACAAACCGATTCTTGTCTTCATGATTCCTCCCTGATTCCTCTCCATCCTAGTCGGTGGATGTCAGCATTGTGTGAGCATCCGGTCCATGTTCACCCCTCTATGGGTGCGCTAATCCTCTTCGTCCAAGAGACCGGCGTCAGGGCCCCCGTCGGGGACACCCGGACCATCGCGCTCCTGCGCCTTCAACGCCTCGAGTTGCGCCCCAAACCGCGCCACATCCGCTTCGAGTGCATCGATCCGATCCGAAAGCGCGCGGATCGATCCAGCGTTCTGTATCGCACCCTGGTTCGCAGTTTCCGCCATCGCCCCGACACGATCGATCTCCTCTTGCGCCTGCTGAGCCCGCTCTCGAATCCCCGTGCAGCCCACAAGCATTGACAACGCAACGGCCAGCGCCAAAATCACCATCGATGCCCGCCGTATCTTCGTTTCGTGCCTTCGCTTCATGCCGGTTGCTCCTGCGCTCGGAACTGGCTCATATACAGCCGGTGATAGGCGCCTTCCTGCGCCAGAAGCTCCTCGTGCCGTCCCTGTTCCACAATCTTCCCTTCCTCGATCACGATCACCTGATCCGCGTTTCGAATCGTGGACAAACGATGCGCAATCACGAAGCTCGTGCGCCCCTTCATCAACTCGGAGAGTGCCTGCTGGATCTGGACCTCGGTTCGCGTATCCACCGAGCTGGTCGCTTCATCGAGAATGAGAATCCTCGGATCGGCGAGAATCGCACGGGCAATGGCAATCAGCTGCCGCTGCCCCTCAGACAGATTCGCGCCGCGCTCCGACAACACCGTATTGTAGCCCTCGGGCAGATGGCGAATGAATCCATCGGCATTGGCCAAGCTAGCGGCTGCCATCACCTCATCGTCCGTTGCATCGAGACGGCCGTAGCGGATGTTGTCCATCACGCTCTCCGCAAACAAGAAAGTCTGCTGCAGCACCACGCCGAGCTGTCTACGCAGCGATGCCTTGGTGACGTCCCGGATGTCTGTTCCGTCGATGCGCACGCAACCTTGTTCGATTTCGTAGAACCTGGACAAGAGATTGACGATCGTCGTCTTCCCGGCGCCCGTCGGACCGACCAGTGCCGTGGTCTGCCCGGGTCGCGCGTGGAGATCGACTGTTTGGAGAACCGGAACCTCCTCGACGTACGCGAAGCTCACCCGATCGAAAACCACGTCTCCACGGATCTCCTGCAACGCCACAGCATCTTCGTGATCCACGAGATCCGGCGCTTGGTCTAAGACATCGAACACACGCTCCGCGCCGGCAAGCGCCGACTGGATCTGGTTGTACAGATCTCCCAGCTGACGGAGAGGCTCGGCAAACCGCCTGGAATAGGTGATAAACGTGGCGATCAACCCGATCGACACCACGCCGCGGATCGCCAGCCATCCGCCCAATCCGGCAACCACCGCTACATTGGCGTTCGACAGGATCCCCATCATCGGCATCACGAGAAGTGCTAGGGTCATCGCGCGTGTTCCCGTCCTCCGAACGGCACCGTTGTCGCGGTCGAACCTGTCCAAGACCCGTCCTTCTTGACCGAATGCCATCACGACGCGCTGCCCGCTGAAGGTCTCTTCCAGGGTGGCATTGAGTGTTCCGAGGTTCTCCTGATAGCCCCGGAATGCGCCCCGCGTCTTCTTGCCGACCAACGCAACCAGTGTCACCATCAATGGCAGGAAGATCATGGATGCCAACGCAAGCCAAGGACTCAAGACGAACATCACGACCAAGATTCCAACGAGGGTCAGCAAGCCCGAGAACAGCTGCGTCACGTTCTGGCTCAACACACGGCTGATCGCATCCATGTCGTTGGTCAACCGGCTCATTAGATCCCCCGAAGCGCGCGAGTCGTGAAACTTGAGACTCAGCCGTTGCAGGTGCTCGAACAGCTCTCCACGAAGGCCACGCATCGCCTTTTGTGCGATCGTCGCGATCAACACGCCCTGGCCGGCTTGCGCGATCCAGTAGATGCCGTACGCCGCGAGCATCGCGCCAAGAATCTTGAGCAGCGAAGCCACCGGTTCTTGCGCAACGAGCCGATCGATCGCAACGCCCATCAGATACGGGCCGACCAGCGCCATCCCGGTAGCCACCGTGGCCATGCCGAAGATCAGGACGATGGTGGCGCGATACGGCCTGAGGTATCCCAGGAGGCGTCCGAGGGTTCCCCGCACGTTCTTCGCCTTTTCGAATCCCATCCCATGTCCGCGCCCCGGACGCATAAGGTTCCGTGGACGACTCGGCTGTGCCGTTTGAGACCGATGATTACTGGTCATGGCGGCCTCCTGTTTCCGTTGCCAAGTCCCCCGGCGATGAGTTCCTCACCAGGTCCGGCTCACTGTCGGCGTTTCCCTCGCCAAGCTGGGATCGATAGATCTCTCTGTAGATCGGACTCGTCGCAAGAAGCTCATCGTGCGTACCGATCGATGCCACGCGTCCCCGATCGAGCACCAGGATCTTGTCGGCCAACAGCACGGTCGAGATCCTCTGGGCAACGATGAACCTCGTTGTCCTGTCGGCGGACTCCGCGATCAATCGATCCAATGCGTCTTGAAGGCGGACCTCGGTCTCGATATCGACCGCACTGGTCGAATCATCGAGAATCAGGACCCGTGGGCGGACCAGCAACGCACGGGCGATGGCGACGCGTTGGCGTTGTCCCCCGGACAATGTGACGCCGCGTTGTCCGACGACGGTGTCGTATCCGCCCGGCAGCTCCTCGATGAAGTCCGCCGCCTGGGCGGCTTGTGCGGCCCTCGTGACCTCTTCATCCGTTGCATCCGGTCGCCCGTAGGCAATGTTCTCGCGAATCGTACCCCCGAAGAGCACGGCTTCCTGAAGGGCAATCCCGATCTCCGCACGCAGATCGGCCAGATCGAGATCCCGGATATCGACCCCGTCGAGCATGATCCGGCCATCATCGACATCGTAAAACCGCGGGATCAGATGAATCAGCGTCGACTTCCCCGATCCGGTGGCACCGAGGATGGCGATGGTCTCTCCCGGCTCGGCGGAGAAGCTGACATCGCACAGCACCCGATCCCCATGACTGCCTGGGTATCCGAACGAGACATGCTCGAATTCGATCCGCCCCTCGGCGCCGTGCAGGCTTCGCGCATTCGGCCGGTTGGTTACCATCGGTTCCCCTTCGAGCACCTCGAGGATCCGTTTGGCCGACGCATCCGCTGCAGCAACCGGCGCGATCATCCCGGCGAGCATCATCACGGGGAACAGCGCAAACATGAGGTAGTTGATCGACGCAACGACCTTCCCCACCGTGATGGTCCCGGCGAGCGTCGCAGTCCCACCGAACCACAGCGCCCCGATCACCGCGAGATTCAGCACCAGCGTCATCGTGGGGAGCAGAACCGCGGTCAACCGCATCACCTGAATGTTCTTCTGCATCAGCTCGGTATTGGCGTCGCCGAACCGCTCGATCTCCTTCCGCTCGCGCACAAATGCCTTCACAACCCGAACCCCGGCAAGGTTCTCCTGCAACACCGTATTGAGACGGTCAAGCCTTTGCTGCACCCGGGTGAACAGCGGCTGCACCTTCCGGGCGAACCAGGCGATGAACAGCACGATGAACGGGATGAACGCAAGCAACATCAGTGCAAGGGTTCTGCTGGTCAGTACGAGCATGACGACCGCCCCGACAACCCATACAGGCGCACGGGTCAGGATCCGAAGCGACATCATCACGATCATCTGCGTGAACTGCACATCACTCGTGGAGCGGGTGATCAACTGCCCAGTCTGTACTGCATCGAGATTGGCAAAGGAGAACTTCTGCACGCGGCGGACCAAGGCACTTCTGACATCGTGTGCAAACGACTGTCCGACGCGCACTGAAAAATAGTTGTTCCCAAGTGCCAGGAGCGCCGACACGAGCGCCGCGGCAAGCATGATCAACCCGGTGGACCAAATGACCGTAAGGTCGCGATTCCCAATTCCCACATCGATGATCCGTTGCGTAAGCCGTGGAATGAGGAGATCCGCGAACACCATTCCCAACAGCAAAACCAGCGCAGAGACGGCCTGTCTCCTGTACGGCTTGACGAAGCGAAACAGCTTCCACAGAGACCTCATGCCGCATCACCCCGGCGAAGACCCGTATCCTGAAGATGGTGATTCTCACCGCCGCGGTCATCTCGCGCGGACGTCGACAGCAACCGGGTGTGAATCCTCTCGAGGTAGTCGCGGAATGCGGCCCGTTCGTCGTCGGTCAAGGCACCCGTGACTTCGTCCTCCAACTCACCGATCGAAGCGCGAGCCTCCTCGTGCATCGCACGGGCCTTGTCCGTTGCGTAGACGCGAACGACTCGATCGTCGTGGTCATCGCGCCGCCGTTCGATCCATCCATCGCGCTCCATTCGCTTGAGCATGTTGGTGACCGTCGGCGGACTCACGTGTTTGGCGCGCGCGATCTCCTGTTGTGACATCCCATCTCCATGGCAGAGATGCATGAGCAGGAATCCTTGCCCGCGGTGAAGACCGATCTTTTCCATCTTCACCCGCATGCGCTCGCCGGACAGGCGGCAGACCTGCATAAGCAACTGACCAATGGTCATCTCCCGACCTTGAACCGACCCGCTCTTCATTGATTACTCACCCAACCTTCAACCGCCTAACAATTCGACGGCTAAATATATGCGCAACCCTCCTGTCTGTCAAGGGGGGTAGCGTTCCGGACGAATCCCCCTCGCCATCCGGCATCGGGTACGATTTCGTGACCAGAAGAGTAGACCGGCGTATGATCAGGTTCGATGCAAAGGAGCGACGTTTGAGATGAAGACGAACCATGTGAGATCTCAAGGCCGGGAAGCACAGGTCCTCAGATTCCTTGCCGTGGGAATCGTGCTCTGGCTCGTCGCCGGCTGGCCGATCGCCGCCCAAGGGGATGATGCGGTCTTCCTTGCCGCGACATCGTACACCCCCCTGCAAGTTCAGTCGGAGGCAAATGCGCTGGCAAGCCGCTATGCCGATGCCCTCTCGGAAACTGCCGGCTCGTACGCCACGCCGCCGGTCGTCGAGGTGATCAACACCCCGAACCTGGCGTACTACAACCACCGTACCCAGCGGATCGTCGTGCCCCACTGGCCCAGTCTGGAAGGACCCACACGCGATTTCTTCCTGTCACTCGCCGACGACGAATCCACGACGGCTCAGCTGTTCGTTGGTCTGTTCGACTGGTTTCTGGTTGCACACGAGATGACCCATTGGTTTCAACGACAGGCCGGCATCGTCCTCGATCGGTATCCATCGGAAGCGATGGCCAATGATCTCGCAGTCGCCTTCCATATGGAGACCGACCATGGAGAGGAACGGCTGCTTGCGTTGGCGGGACTTCTCGGCCAGGCCCTGACTCGCTTGCCTGATCCCACACCGCTTGGCGAAAGCCCCGCTGCGTTCTTCAACGCCAACTATCGCGAGCTCGCCGTAGATCCCGGCCGGTACGGCTACTATCAGTTTCGCTTCATCCTCGATGCCATCGACCGGCGGGCCGACCTGGAGTTCAGCATCGAGGTGTCACGAGCCATCTCGGGCACATAGCCGGCGGATCCTCGTCGGGATGCACCGAGATCAAGGCGCTTTGATCGTGGGCAGCGTCCGCGAGGTTCGATTCACAGGATTCGGCGGGGTCAGCCGGCACCAACGGCTCTGCCAACATCCCTCACCGGTTCCAAAGCGACCGATTCATCCATCAAACTCGCAGATGCGCTCGCGAGCGACCCGGGCGGATGCCCTTGCGTACGCACGATACAGCGGATTCCCGCGTGTTCCGATATCGATCCGGCCATCGGCGATCCACTGTGCCACGGTGTACTGCACGCCCCATGCCCCCATCTCCGAGAGCGTGGCGTCATCCGCTCCACATGTGTGCGGGACATCCACGTGCCGGGCCTCGTGAAAGATCAGGTATACCAGCCCATCCAGCCCGACGCCGGCCTGAGGATCCACCCAACCCTTGCGGCACTGAAGCAAGAACGGATCGGCCTTCTTCAATACGATGGCCGTGATGTCCCCCGGATGATCGACTGCGGGGAACCGCTGACAGCAGTGGCTGTATGTTGCGTCTGCGCTGATGACAATCCCGTTGATCCGCGACTTGAGCCACGCGTAGGGATGAAGATCGGTCCACGGAAGGGACTCGCCCAGTCGCATGTGCCGGATCACGCGGAGTGCCTGGTAAACGAGCAACTCGTCGGATGGCACGGTCGAACCAGAAATCCGTCCAACACAAACATACGGAGAGAATCCGGCTCCATCTGCCGGTTCGATGAACACCGGAAAATCTTGTCGAAGGATCGCCAGTTCTTCTTCGGCAGGGCACTGTCGAAGGAAGATGTCGATGTCGACAATCCGGGATACACCGGGGATCTGAGCGTACGCCTCCGAGGCACATGCAGCGCACGAAGCGCACACCGCCCCGACAAGCGCGAGCATTAACCAGCGGATCCAGGCAACTTCGCTGCTCATCCGACCTCCTTAGCCGGCGAGTCATATCGGGCCGGTCACACGCCGAGCGGCGGAACGCCCCGGGAACTGCATTTCATGGTGATGGCGGTGTTTCGGCTCCAAAGACAGATCAGTCTTTGGTGCCGATCCCAGCCAGCCGTCCAGTAACAAAGGCCCACAGGAAATTGTGTCCGCCGATCGGGCCAAATGCGTCCAGGATCTCCCCGCAGAAGTAGAGTCCAGCAACCCGGCGGCTCTCCATCGTCCGCGGATCGACTTCCGAGAGATGAACGCCGCCACCGGTCACTTCAGCGACATCGAATCCGCCCGTCCGCTGCCAGGGGAGCCGGTAGCGAACCAAGGCATCGATCAATCGGTCGCGGTCTTCCTTACGCAACGTGGCCAGGCGGGCATCGGCCAGGTCCAACTCCGCGACCAACGCATCCACGAAGCGATCGGCGAAGATCGTCTTCAACACCCCTCGCACCGTCTTCGACCCCGTGGCGAGAAGCGCGCGCCACTCGTCCTCCGTGTGTTCCGACCAAGATATTGTGACCGGAACGTGTTGCCCCACCAGCTCGCCTCGGGATGCCACGTGCGAAACATTCATCACCGCCGGGCCGCTGTATCCACGATGGGTGAACACGAATCCCCCGCGGAAATCGGCGCTCATCGACGTTCCCCGGGCCGACGCGTGTACATCCATCGAGATCCCGGCAAGCCTTCGGTGGATCCGGGGAGAATCGAGCAATGGAACCAACGCAGGATACGGATCCACCACTTGATGTCCCAGCCGCCGCGCGATCTCGAGACCCGCACCGTCGCTGCCAGTCTCCGGGTAGGAGCAGCCCCCGGTAGCCACGACGACCTTCCGGGCGAGGATCTCCTTCTTGTTTCGAAGGATCAGACGAAACGGAGATTCGACCAAGACATCCTCCACCCGCGCACCCTTGCGGACCGTGACCTTGGCCCGCTTCAATGCGGCGTGGAAGCGTTCGTACGCCTCCTCTCCACCGCCGACCGGGAACGTCTTCCCCGTTCTCTTCTGGAGGTACAGCTTGAGGCGAACCGTCTTCTCCAGAAACGCGCACACTTCGTCAAGCGGCCATGAAAGAAGGATCTTCCGCAGGGTGTTCGGAGACGATTCGGTAACAAACGCCTTCGGGTTCACGATTTCGGGGACGATGTTGCACCGCCCTCCCCCGGAGAGAAGGATCTTCTGCCCAGGACGCACGCCACCATCGATCAGCAGCACATCGCGGTTCTTTCCGGCGGCATGCAGTGCCGCAAGGATACCGGCGGGACCGGCACCGATCACAACAACCTCTCGAACATCTTGCTGGGCCATACCCAAAGGATACCTCAATTGTCCGAAAGCGCGAGGGACGCCCTCTTCGCGCTTTTCCCACGCATTCTTCACGGAATTCACACCGCTCGGCTGAAGAATCATGACCAATTACTCCAAATAAAAAGGAGGGCCCTTTCGTGAATCGAACGCGGATTCCCAGGAAGAAGAACCTCTGGTCCATTGCCGGAATCGTCGTTGCGATCGTCATCGCATTGGTCTGGATCGCGTTGGCGAATGGCGGCGAGAACAACGAGGAAGATCTTCTCTCGGAGCTGAGGCAGGAGTTGATTCCGTTGGAAGGATCGGCGACCGATTATGGAATCCCGTACTCGCTTTCATCCCTTCCGCAATTCGTCGAATGGTGGGTTACCCTCGTCCCGGAGGTCGAAAACGATCCGCGATACATCGAATCCCTGAGCGCGCTCGTAGCTCCCTGTTGCGATGACAATCCGGCGTATAGCTGCTGCTGCGAGGGGGAAGAGGGTCAGGCGTGCAACATCATCCGCAGCGGCAAGGGACTCGCCGCACACCTGATTCACGATCTCGATTACCCGCTTGACCAGGTCCAAGCGAGCGTCTTGGATTGGTTCCGGTTTGCGCGTCCCGACTACTACCTCGCTGTTGCACTACAGGAGCAGGGCGTATCGCCGAAACGACATGATCTGACGGATCGAGGGTCTTGCTATCGAGGAATGTGCAACACGGCGGTGAGTCTGGGGGGCTGCGGCGGAATGAACGAGTTGATTGAGCCGGCCCTCTACGACGCCGACACCTAAACGATCTGCCACCCCACAACCACAGCGCAGGGTTGGCTTTGGCGGGGTTCCCGATCCGGGGACCCCGCTGCCCCTTCTCTGGTTTGCGTTCCTTCCTTGTGATGTCCGTGAGACGGTCCATGCGGTAGGTTGTGTCGGACAAGACCACATCGCACGAAGGGGAGCCGCATGCTGAAGACGGTCGCGCTTCACGGAAGCGCCCGAATAGGGGGAGACACCGATACACTAACGGAACACGTTCTGCGTGGCCTCCGCGAGTCATGCCGCCTCGAAGAAACACACTTCCGTCCGATCGAGATGAACATCGCACACTGCAAGGCGTGCATGCACTGCGCCACCGGTAGCAATTGCATCATCGACGACGACATGCAGCGAGTGTATCCGGCCTTCTCCGCCGCCGACGTCGTGGTGATCGCAACGCCGATGTTCTGGGGATACATGACATCCCCACTCAAGACGCTGTTTGACCGATTGGAAGCGCTCGCCTCACCCGCCCACTTCGGCGGCAAGGACTTCGTCCTCGTGATCGGCTATCGCCATTACTACGGGTCGATGATCGAATGGCTCGAGCGCATTGCCGGAGGCTTCGGCAGCCGCTCACACCCGCTTGCCTGCCGCACCTACGATCCTGTCACCCAGCGGGACATCCCGGTGACGCAACGCGATGATTGGCTGCACCAGGCTCGCGAGATCGGCCGAACGATCGCGGCGCTGCGATCGCCCCCACCGGTGGAGCGGAATCCGGTTGCCTGATCCCACCGAGAGGGCCTACCCGCCGACGGAGACGAGGACGACCCCGACCAGCACCAGCGCGCCGCCGAGGAAGGCCGCTGGCATGGGACGTTCTTTCAGGAAGAGCACGCTGTAGACAAAGGCGAAAAGGATCGTCGAGCCGCGAACCGGGGAGATCACGCTCGCCGGCGCGATCTGGAGGCTCGATAGCCACAGCACCCATCCCAAGAACGCCCCGCCGGCTCCGGAGATCGCCGTCAACAGGAGCCCGCGCGGGCTAATGCGCAAGGGAATCTTCGTTCTGAGAAACGGCATCAAAAGCGCCGTCCCGGCGACGGCGGACAGGGAAAACACCAGGAGTTGCAGCGGTGGAGTCATTCCCGCGTCCAACGCAAGTTTCGAAGGAACAGTTTCCGCAACGCCCCACAAGATTGCCGTGAGCAATGCAAGCGCCGATCCTACAAGAGCCGATCGCAACCTCAGCCGCCCGCGGCCGATCAGGAAGTAGGCACCGGCAACCACCAGAATCGCCGCGATGATCACAGTCCACCGAGAGCTCTCGCCGAGGAAGAGGACCGCACTCACAACGCCCCACAACGGTACCGTGCTCGCCAGGGTCGTCGTTTGATGCGTTTCGGTCCGTTCCAGGGCCAGCTGATACAGCAAACCGCCGGCAACGGCATCGACCAACCCGGCGCCGATTGCCCAACCGAATGCATTCCAGCCGGGGAAGAATAGGTCACCTCGGATCGCGGCATAGCCCGCGGCAAGCGCCGCGACAACGATCCATCGGCCCAAGAGGTAGGTCAGATGATCCGTTTGACGGAGCGCCGGCTTGGCCACCGTCATGCCGATTGCCCACGTTGCACCGGAAGCAAGCGCAAGCGGAATCGCCCAACCCAAAGCCATCGTCCCTCCTCCTTGATGTCGCCGAATCCCGGATCACTCCCCGCTGGCTTTCGCGCATTCACAGCCACCCAAGGATCCTGATCATACACCGCCCCTCTGCAATGCTCCGCCCCAGGAACGTCATCGCGTCGGACGTCGTGAGAGAGCACCGACCCATCCCACACGAAAGGAACTTCCGAAGTCCGAACACATGCCGACTGCGAGAGACCGTGCCCAAGAGGCAGATCATCCCACAAGTGAGACCAGTACGACCCCCATCAAGACCAATCCCGCTCCCACGACCGCCAGGCGGGACGGACGCTCCCGCAGGAAGGCCACGCTATAGATGAAGCAGAACAGGAGCGTCGACCCGCGCACCGGAGAGATCACACTCGCCGAGGCAAGCCGCAGACTCGAGAGCCAGAGCACCCATCCCAACCCTCCTCCTGCCGCGCCGGACAAGACAGCGAGAAGGACGCCACGCCGATCGATCCTTCGCGGGATCTTCTTTCGCAGCAGAGGCATGAGGAGGGCTGCACCGCCAGCGGCAGTCAAGGAGAAGATCAACAGAAGCATCGCCGGAGACAGGCCGCCGTCCAGCGCCAGTTTCGAAGGAACTGTTTCGGCAACGCCCCACAGAACGCCGGTCGACAAAGCAAGAACAGAGCCACGAAGATCCGCACGGGAACTCGAATGTCGGCCACCGATGAGAAGAAAGGAGCCGACCACCACCACAACTGCCGCCAGGATTACCGAGCACTGAGGAGGATCACCGAGGAATAGAATCGCGCAAAGCACTCCCCAAAGCGGTGCCGTACTCGCAAGCGTCGTCGCCTGGTAGGCAGTCATCCGCTCCATGGCCGTCATGTAGAGCAATCCCCCGATCACCGCATCCAGAAGGCCGGCGCCGGCAGCAAGAGCAATCAGGCGAATGTCCGGAAGAAACAGCTCTCCATTCACCCATCCAAGGACAAATGCGAGGAACGCGACCACGCTCCAGCTGCGCAGCATATACGACAGCAAGTCGATGTGCCGAAGCGCAGGCTTGGCCAGTGTCATCCCCACAGCCCAAGCCGCCGCCGCAGCGATCGCAAGAGGAATTGCCCAACCGACCATCCTCCGCCCCCTTTCACAAGACGTCGTTTCGCGCCCACCGGATTGTGACCCCGGCGAACACTGCACGGCGCGGGTTGTATGGAGAAATGCGTCGGGGCGAGCGATTATGACACAAACGGGGGCTCATCTCGATCCCGAAAGGAACGCAACGGTGTCAGACATTCTCGATCGACGCCGATTCGGTGAAGATGCGCTTGAACACCTGCTACGCGGCTATCGACGTCATGCCGCTGGATCCTGCATCCATCCGAACTGCTCATCGCTCCGGCAACAGACGTTGATCCACGGGCAGGAACCGATCGCGGTGATCGTCGGCTGTTCCGATTCGCGCGTTCCCCCCCCGAGATCGTCTTCGATCAGGGACTCGGCGACCTGTTCGTGGTCCGGACGGCTGGCTACGTGGTCGATGACGTCGCCCTGGCAAGCATCGAATATACCGTGGACATCTTGGCGTTCCACTGGTCATCGTTCTGGGACACACGAATTGCGGTGCCGTGGGCGCTGCGGTGAAGGCGGAAGGCGAGACAGGGCACCTCTCAGCGATCATCGAGCAAATCCGCCCTGCGGTGGAGCAGGCACGAGATCTGCCGGGAAATCTTGTGGACAACGCGGCGAAAATCCACGCAACCCGCGTCTCAGCGCGTCTACGTTCGTCGAACCCGATCCTTCAAGAACGGTTCCGCAGTGAGACGCTCGACGTTGTGGCGGCATTCTATGCCCTGGAGACCGGACGGGTCGAGATCCTCCGCGACAGCGCCAGGTAGTGCTCTCAGTTACCCCACAGGTCCCCGGTATTCACCGGCCTACCCTGCAGCTTCAGGGAGTAGAGCAGCTGCGCCTTGTGCAGGGCAAGGAGCCGGATCCTGTGCAGCAGCCGGTGCCCGAGCACCATCACCTGAGGATCCCACGGCGCGGAGGTTCGGTTCTTCGCCAAGCCCTGCTCCCCAGCTTGCGCAAGCATCTCCAATGCGAGCTTCCTGTCCTCAGCGAGCAACCGCTTGGCTTCTGTCACACTCCCGAGTATCGACAACCGGCCGGTCGGCGGCAGCATCTCCTCCGGCGGGATGTCCGCAGGATCGACCCCGTCGGGCATGCCCCAGTCTCCGGTGACAGAACTCCGGCACGACGCGCCGCACGCATCGGTCAGGTGCCGAAGGAGCTGCCCCATAGTCTTTCAGTTCGCGAGAACATCAGCCGTTTCCATCCCAGATCCTCATCGCCTATGCGACCCATCAGCCGTCGGCGGACGCATACGCGGCTTTGATTTCGGCCTTCAGTAGCTCGGTCCGATTCATCATCCCTTGCATCCGTCGGCAACCGACGCGGCCTCGAAGGCATCAGGCATGTCCTCAGGGAGGCAACGCATCGTAAGAACTCAGGATCAATGAAAGACGGGATCGTCGTTCTGCATAATCCGGACCGTCTACTGCTCAGAACCTCCGGCGAGCGAATCGTGGATCCGGAAGATCGCCATCAACACTTCGCACAGAACCCGCACGACCACCGGCCCGACAAACAGAACCAACAGACCATTGACGATTCCAATCCCGCGGGCAAACGCACCGGCGGATGACGCAATCATCGTGATCCCTTCGACAACGCATACCCCAACACCGATCCAGAAGACCACTTGAATCAGGGTCGGAGTGAAGAACCTCCGAAACGACAGAAAATCGCCCATTCGTCCTACCTCCCCTGGGTTTGTCCTTTGCACTTGCTGACCATTTCCTGCTCCATCCTACAACGGATCGTCATAGAATGCTTCACCCATCACACAACAGGCAAACGGTCGCGGCCCGGACGGACAGGGGCCACGGGCTTCAGTCGTCCCACATGTCGCGGAGCATCTGTTGAACCCGAATCTCCACATCATCGAGATCGGGCGCAACGCGCTCTTCCGGCGGCTGGTCCAGCGCAACCTTCTCCACCGTGCGCAGGACATCGTCGGTGAAGAATCGCGACAGCTGGGCATACGAGTGCGCGTCGCCTAGCGCATACCACTTGTGGTAGTAGCGTAACGGCCGCGTGATGTAGAGGTAGTCCTTCGCCCGGGTCAGCGCAACGTATGCCAGGCGGCGCTCCTCTTCGATCTCCTCGCGCGTTCCAGTGGACATGTCCGACGGGAGAAATCCGTCGACGGCATGGATGAGGTATACCACATCCCACTCGCACCCCTTGGCCGAGTGAATCGTCGACAAGACCACCCAGTCATCGTCCTTGTGGGGCGGTCCGGCCAGATCGCCGGTCGAACTCGGCGGGTCGAGTTGAAGATCCACGAGGAACTGCTGCCGCGACTCATATCCGGTAGAAATCTGTTCGAGACTTACCAGATCCCGAATGCGTGATCCGGGATTGTCGTACGTCTTTTCGAGCAACGGATCGTAGAACTTCCGGATCCGTTCGACCTGAATCGCCGGATGTTTGTCGCCGATCGGTACGAGTTCATCCAGCAGGCGCGCCAGTCCGGCCATCGACTCCCGCGCCGCCGGTGGCGCGGTGTACGTCCGGATCGACCGGGGATCGTTGTCGTTCTCCGCAACGTGGGCCGCGACCTTCGCCGCGGTGGACGGGCCGATGCCATCCATCAGCTGTAGGATGCGAAACCAGGCCATGTCGTCTCGCGGATTCTCGAGCACCCGGAGGAACGACACGAGGTCCTTCACGTGGGCCGCTTCGAGAAACCGAAGCCCCCCGTACTTATGGTACGGGATGTTCCGGCGCGACAGTTCGATTTCAAGCGTGTCGGAGAGGTGCCCGGCACGGAACAGGATCGCCTGACGCCGCAGCGGAATCCCTTCTTCATAGTGCCGGAGCACGCGATCGATGACATACTCGTCCTGCTCGGTCACGTCCTTGCACGTAACCAGCCGCGGCAATTGCCCACTCTTGCGGTTGGACCACAATTCCTTCGAGTACAGCTCGGGGGCTTCCGAGATCAGCTGATTGGCCGTCTCGAGAATCGGCTTCACCGAGCGGTAGTTCTGTTCCAAGGTGATGATCGTCGCATCGGGGAAGTGCTTGGGGAAGTCGAGCATGTTCCGCACCGTGGCACCACGGAACCGGTAGATGCTCTGCGCATCATCGCCCACAACGGTGATCTTGTGGTTCGTGACCCGCATCCCCCGCAGGATATTCGACTGCAGGATGTTCGTATCCTGGTACTCGTCAACCAGGATGTGCTCGAACTGTTTGGAAAGCTCTTCGGCAACCCGGTCGTCGGACAAGAGATACGACCAGTAGAGCAGGAGATCGTCGTAATCCAGGACATTCCGCTCCTGCTTGCGGGCGACATACCGGCGGAACATCTCCTTTAATTCATCTTCCCACTGCTCGCACCACGGATAGTCGTGCGTGAGCACGTGTGGAAGTTCCTCGCCGCTGTTGACGCACCGCGAGTACACAGAGAGGCAGGTCGATTTGCGCGGAAAGCGGATCTCGCGCGAATGGAGCCCCATCTCGTGCCGGATCATGTTCATCGCGTCTTCGGCATCGCCCTGGTCGAGCACCGTGAAGTCGTTCCGCAGGCCGACCACCTTGGAATACGCGCGCAAGAGACGGTTGGCCGCCGAATGGAACGTTCCGCCCCACACCTGACCGATCGACGATGTGCCTCGCGCAATCACGCTTGATGCGCGCCGCAGCATCTCTTCCGACGCGCGCCGCGTGAAGGTAAGCAACAGAATCCGCGATGGATCGACACCCTGCGCAATCAGATACGCCACCCGGTAGGCGAGCGTCTTGGTCTTGCCACTCCCCGCGCCGGCGACCACCAGAAGCGGTCCTCCGTCGTGCGTCACCGCCGCACGCTGCTGCGGATTCAGATCATTGAGCCACGCCAATACATCGTTCGGTTCCCTCATCGTGGAGCTACCTTAGCCGATCGATCCCGGAGAATCTATCCCCCGGTCAGCGCACCGGAAGCGCAAGGTCGAAGCGCATGCCCGATCGCGCGAACCGGCGATTCGACACCAGCGCGGACACCGGTCTACGATGCGAACAGCAGGGGATCGAAGGAGGGACAGTGCTCGAGCTTCCCGAGATGGTGACGCTGGCGAAACAGATGACCGAGGCCTCCGCCGGAGATCCGATCATCTCCGTGACGATCGCCCCGGATCGGCCGAAGTTCCTCTTCCTCCACCCCGAACCGGAAGCATTCATCGAGCGCCTTGTCGGACGTACCATCCTCAACGCAACGCACGCCGGCAAGTGGGTCCTTGCGCGGCTCGAAAACGGCGAGCGTCTGTGTCTCGGCGAGATGTTCGGACGGATCCTGTACGTGCCGGCGGGAGATGCGTCACCAAAGAAGGTCCACGTGACGATCGCCTTTGCCTCCGGCGCGGCCCTGGCGATCACGATCCAGGCGTGGGGCGGCGTCCAGGTGCTTACCGATCGTGAGCTCGCCGAGCATCCCTACGCCCGCGTCAACCTCCCCGACCCCACGAGTGCGGCGTTCACGCGGGAGCACTTCGAGCGGGTGTTGGACGATCGCCACGCATGGAATCGTAAGCCGATCAAGGCGTTTCTCGTTCACGAGGGCAACGTCCCTGGAATCGGCAACGGGATGCTGCAGGACATCCTGTTTCGCGCCCGGTTGAGCCCCAAGCGAAAGGTTCCCGACATCGCGCCGGCGGAGCGGGAGCGCCTTTACGGCTCAATCGTCCATACGATCGCCGATGCCGTGCTCCTCGGCGGCCGCGACACGGAGAAGGACCTGTACGGAAACCCCGGGAAGTACGTCGCACGAATGGATCGCCGCACGGCCGGCACCCCGTGCCCCGACTGCGGCACGGCCATCGAGAAGATCTCCTACCTCGGCGGCTCGTGCTACCTGTGCCCAAGGTGTCAGGCGTAGCGACCCCGGAAATCCCAGCTCTCGCGATGCAGACAACCCCCTTCTTGTCCTTTTCATTTCTTGATGTTACCTTGCTTTGTTGTTGAGATATGAGTCAATCTGCATGCTCGGCAACACGGGACCGATCCCGGAGCCGTAGCACACGCCGTCGAAAGACAGGAGGTACGGAGTGTCCAAGGGATTGACCGCAGGGATCGTCTTGATCGCGGGATCCATCCTGCTTTGGCTTTGGCCCACCGAGCCATGGGTGTTCGCGCTACGCTGCGCCGCAGTCTATGCGCTCGTCTGGGAATCGACTCGATGGCTGGCACGGGCGGCACCCCGTTGGCTACGATGGCTGTTCGCGATTCTGGCCGCCTTCGGGTTCGCCGCATCGCTCATCTGGGGGCGGTTCGACGACGCCGTTCCGCTCGATCGGGCGATCTGGACCGGGGCCTGCTGCGGCGCACTGATCTACGCCGCCATCTGGGAATGGCTCCCGCGACGTACCCGAGAGCGGTGGGAGGACGGCCGATGAAGCCATCGACCCTATGGCGCGGAAACCATCGCGGGATCGCCGCAGCGGTCTCCGTACTCTCCATCGCCCTCGTCCTGTGGTTCGATCCCTCGCCTCGAACACTCCAGTCTCTGCTTGGCCTGGCGCTCTTCTGGATCGGCAGCGAGGCAGCTTCCTGGCTCGCAAGCGTCCTTCCATGGTGGATCCGGTGGCTTCTAACCGCAGCCGCCGGCGCCGTTGCCGGATTCGCCATTGCCCGCTGCACCGGAAACGCTCCGACCTGCGCGATGCTTCGCGCAGCCTGGATCGGCCTCACCGCCAGGGCGTTCCTGGTCAGCGCAGTATGGGAGATCCTTCCTGAGCGGTGGAAGATTCGGAGCTTCGGCAACCAGATTGAACCCGGCTGAGCGGTCGAATCCTGCACGACCTTCCGTCACCCCGCGTCGATCCACCGGAGCCATCGGCACGACGCGTCGGCCAACGAAATATAGCTACTCCGCACCGTAGTAGTCGCCGGGAAGATTGGCGTAATCGAGACCTTCGACCGGAATCGGGAAGGACTTCGTGGTCGACCGCCCGAAGTTGTCGATCAACGTCACGGTGATCTCACCGATTTGCTCGGGGATCTCTTCCTCTCCGCTGCTCGAGGACGGGAACTGCTCGAAATAGGCGTTGGTGTTCTTCCATCCGAGATACGGATACCCCTCGTCGAGCGCCGTGGGCGAGTAGGGCGGACCGCTGGTCTCGATGCTCCGGTAGACCGGATAGACGATGCACGCATTCTCCTGGAGCCAGCCCCGGTAGATCGCGTGACACGCACCCGGCTCATACGGCGGATGAAACACCGTGAAGGAACCGTGTTCGCTGCCGGAAACCTCGATCGACGCAACCCGCCACGTTCCGTCGTAATAGATCGAGCGATCGAAGCTGATCAGCGTCCGGTCGAACGGCACCAGCCGCCACAGCTCCTTGTTCCCGTTGATCACGGGCGGGTAGATGAGAGGCCTTGCATTGCTGCCGAACGCCTCGATCGACTTCGTGATCACGTACTCGCCGTCCGTCCACACCACCGTCGCCTCCCACTCGAGGGTCTCCACCGTCACCGTGAGTGTTCCCGATTCCTGCTCGATGGTCGCCTCAGGAAGGTGGAAGGTGAAGGTTCCGCGAGGTGCTTCGGCCACGATGGCCGCCTCAAAAGGCACATGCCCGACTTCGGGCGAGATCTCCACCGACAATGTCGGCGGCGGCGAGAGGCAGCCCACTAGACATCCGAGCAATCCGCACAAGACCACACCCGCTAGTCTACGCATGGTATCTTTTCTACATTATCAGAATTGATCACACGAATCCACCAAAGAAACTCGGGCGGTCCGTCTGCACTGCAGGTGGGCCAATCCGGTGGGAAGCCTCGAAGGGTGTCTTGGTGGACCCGGGAGATCGGCTGGTGGGTTCGAGCCGAGGGACGCGAGTCGGTCAGCAAAGCGGTCTGGCGGTCCCACGAAGTGATCCTCTCCGATACGGGTGCCTTGAACGCCGGGGAGGTCAACGCACGCTTTTCCGATGTCCCATCGGCCACAGCGCTTGTCGATCGCACGCGAGGACGAACAGCTACAGCGCGGTCCCCCAGAAGGCCTTCCCGTCTTCCCTCCATTGGGTGATGCACGCCATCATTGGGGCCGGTTGGAGATTGTGCTTCGCGAGGTCTGAAGGGTTGGCCCAGAGGAATTCGAGGTGGCGCTCCCGGGATTCGGGCGGGGTGGATGAATCCAGGTTCGGGACGGTCACTTCGAACACGAGGTTGATCTCGTGGTGATCGAACCCATCCTCGGCCCACCCGGCTTCGACCGCTCCGATGAATCGTCCAACGATCGCCGTTTCTCCGATCTCCTCATAGATTTCTCGAATCAATGCGGCATCGGCCTTCTCACGATGGTCGATGTGGCCTCCGGGAAGAAAGGTGTTGCCTGCTCCGATCTGCCGGGCCAGGAGAACCTTCCCTCCGGCGGAGAGAATGCCTCGGGCCAGATAGTGAAACGGAGTGTTTGGCTTCTTGTTCATGGTGTGGTGTGGGAAGCGTCTCCCGATCCGGATCCGCTCTGGTTCGCGGTTTCCAAGGCAACGAACACGCCTTCGAAGGTGCCAACACGTTCACCGTGGCAATGCAGAACGGCAGGCACCGTCACCCTCGCCTTCCCCTTTCGTTTCAGTGTGTGGAGGAATGCGCTCCAGTCGGACGGATCCTCGACAACCGACGATGCGGTGAACTCACCGGTGATCGGCCGCAGAAACTCCATCGTGTTCCGCTGGATCACGAGTTGGCACGAGAGGCCCTCTCGTTCGATCGCTTCGTAAACCAGCGTCCAGGCCGCCAACATCGCGACCGCCGATGCACTCCCGCCAAACACGGTGTCTCGATGGTTGATGTTCGGCGCAAACGGCGCAGACAGGGTGACACACGAGACCGTCGCGCTTCTCACGGAAACGCCCATGGCGCGCGACTGCGGGATGTGTTCGTGAAGATATCTCTCCATTGCCGATTCATTCACTCCAAGATCCCTCCGCGTGTCGGCCCTCCGCGATTCCACCTGTCGTCTTCTTGGCTTGAGTATACGGAGGAACCACGCTCTTTCTCACGATTCGTACGCTACCAATGTTCGGGCGATCTCAGATGGGTGATGTAAGGCGAAAGGCAACGACTCTTGCGCGGACTACTCCTGTGCCAAGCCGTCGGGGCCAGCAGCGGGTATAATCGGCCCCGATTCCGCGGCTACACAGCAAGGAGAACATCGAACGCATCGTGGAAAATCAGAAGACCCATGCCTCATCTGCTCGGCAAGTACTTGCCGGAGAGCCCCAGACGATTCCCGAATCGTTCCGCCGCACCGTGAACCGTGTTCCGGAACGCTTGGCGATACGAAATACGCAACCGGTTGCAGGCGAGCCGGACGAGATCCGGTATCGCGAACTCGATGAGCAGAGCGATCGTGTCGCTGCGGCGCTGGCGATGCACGGGGTACGAAAAGGCGACCGTGTTGCGATCCAGTCGCTTCCCCGGATTCGGTTTGCGGCTTCGCTGCTTGGGATCCTGAAGATTGGAGCTTGGGCGGTTCCGCTGGACCCGCTGCTGACCGTCGCGGAGACCGATGGGATCCTGCACAACGCGAACCCCAAGGCGGCGTTTGTAGAGAGGAAGTACGTCGAACGCTTCCTGCCTTCTGTTTCCGATGTCGTGAACCTGGATGATTCGGGAGAAGGGATTCCGTTCTCTTCGTTTGTCGAGGTCTCCGCACCTGCGCCCACGGTCTGTGTAGAGCCGAGCGACATCGCTGTTCTTGCCTATACATCGGGAACCACAGGGGGCGCCAAGGGCGTCATGCTTTCCCACGGCAATCTGATGGCTGATACGGTGCTCTCGACCCGGGTGATGCCGATGAGCGAGAAGGATGTGTTCCTCAGCATTGCACCCTGGCATCACGCGTTGGGACTGACCAGTTCGCTCCTTGTGCCACTTCATCACGGCGCGGTCACGATGTTCACCAAGGACTATCGGGCCATTGCCGCTATCCTCGCGAAACACGGAGTCAGTGTCTTCATCGGCGTTCCCAAGCTCTATCACGCGATGTACGATCGGCTCTGTGCCCAGATCAACGCCAAGCCGCTGGGGCGGTGGATGCTTCGGCGCATGCCTCGCGTGGTCGGACACACGGTCCGCAAGAAACTGACCGGGGGGCGTCTTCGGTTCTTCGTCTCCGGGTCCGCGCCACTCGAAGGACGCGTGAGCCTTGGCTTCCGGCGACTGGGAATCGGTCTACTCGAGGGATACGGATTGACAGAGACGTCTCCGATTGTCTGCTTCTGCGACCCATTCTGCCGGAAGTCCGCTTCGGTCGGTCCGCCCCTGCCTTCGATCGAGGTGAAGGTGATCGATCCCGGCACGGATGGCGTCGGCGAGCTGTGTGTGCGGGGTCCTACGGTGATGAAAGGGTACTACCGGGATCCGCAATCCACATCACAAACGATCGATCCGGACGGGTGGTTCCATACCGGCGATCTGGCAATGCTGGACGCCGAAAGGGAGATCTTCCTCAAGGGCCGTGCCAAGAACGTCATCGTGCTGGAGAGCGGGAAAAAGGTATACCCCGAAGAGGTCGAATGGGAGATTGCCCGGATTCCGTTTGTCGAGGAAGTCATGGTACGCAGCGGATTGGATGGCGGGCATGAGGTGGTGCAGGCGCTCGTCTATCCGAACCGTGCGGTTCTGACGGATGCGGGTGTGGATGATTCAGCGCAAGAAGCCATCTGGCAAGCCATTCGGGTTCGTCAAAACAGGCTCTCGCCGTACAAGCGGATCCGCAGCCGCGAACACCTGGTGCTCGTCGATCGGCCGTTCCCCAAAACGAGCACGCTCGATATCAAGCGCCACGCGGTCGCCTCAGCGTAGTCTCCAAGCCGTATCCGTTCATCGATCCACTGAGCAAGACCTGATCCGTACAATGCTTTCCTTGTGCACCTGCTGGCGGGGCAAGCAGCAAGGCGATTATCGACTGCGCAACAGAGCCAGAACAGCCGTCGAAACGATGGCACACAACGCGAGCGTCGTCTGCAACCAGGGGTAAACGCGCAACTGTTCGACCCGTTCGAGGTGTGCCGCCTGGATCGCTGCGGCCTCCTGAACGACCGTCGCAGGGAACAGGTCTCGGATCCGGACGCGTTGCGCTCCTTTCGCCAGCTCCTCTTGCAAGCGAAGCGTCAGGGGACTGTCAAACTGGAACCAGTAGTACAGGGTGATCTCCTGCGATTCCAGATCGAAAATGTTGGAGTAGACGGTATTGAGCAGCACGCCGTCACGGAGGAAGACCGCCTCCTGGTGGGCGGCATCGAGGATCTCCGTGAACAACGCAACGGAGATCTCGCCCCGTCCGATGTGCTCATGAAGCATGCGGTCGATGGTTCGATACCGCCAACAGAATCCAACCGGCACCGGCCCGGCCCGGTTGATGTTGGTTGAAAGCAAGTACCCATCCCCGGGCGGCTTGCGGGTGAATTCGAGTTGCCCGTCGGAACCAGCGCTGATGACCACGGCATCTCCGGACGAGTCGGCGAAGAACCACTGATTGCGCAAGCTGTCCCCCCAACTGTACGCCTCCGCAATCTCAAGAGCCCGGTCCACGGTGTCCGCCGTTTGAAGGATCTTCCTCACGATTCCGATGGGCCCGCCGGGGTGCCGCGGCAATTCGGAGTGAGGCGCGAGAGATGCCTCACCCACGGCATTGGTGTCGAACGCCAAGCCCGCCTCGTTCAATCCGCCCTGTGGATCGTTGAATCCGAACGTGATATACCCGAACGTAGAATCATCGGCGGCCGGAACGATCTCGTAGTAGGTGTGGGGATTCCCATCATCGACGTTGCTCCCGAAAAGCGATCGGCCGTCGACCGATGCCGCGAAGATCGAACAAGCAGCAATCGGGACGCCCACGTTGATCAAAACGGCTAGCAGCAGAAGGGTCGAACCCATCACACGAGACACTTTTCGGATCGCCTCCCTCGAATGCGACGGCCCACTCGTCCTCTCTCAGTCGGAATCGGCATCATGAGCCAAGAACGAGTCTCCGGGTTCACTCGCGCCCATATCCAATCGGAACGGCGGATACGTATCCGTCATCAGTGCCGCGTAGGCCCAGACTCGGAAGAACCAACGGTTGAATCCCATGACGAGATCGAACAGACCACGTGGATACCGTCCGGTGAACAGGAGGGCCACCCCGGCGATCAGGACGAGCAAGGCGATCAATCCGCCACCGATCTCGAACACCGGATTCACCCCGACGCGTTCACCGGCATCAGTAACCCAGTAGAACAAGCCGCTGAACAACACGCCAACGATCAGGTAGTGCGGGATGGCGAGCAACCACCACTTGACCAGCACCAGGCCACGGGACAGCTGATCGGGATACCCTACGTCGAAGCGGGCCGGGTACTCGACGTCTTCCAGGGTGAACGGCGGATACCGATCGGTTCCCAGTGCGCTGTACGCGTAGAAAGCCACCCGCCACGACCAGCGCATCACGCCGAGGTTGAACTCGAAGATGCCCCTTGGATACCGCCCGGTGAACAAGATGGCGATCCAAGCAAAGAAGCTCAGAACCACGAACGCGGCCCACAGGAAAGCAAGAACGATCACGTGCGGAATGACAAGAAACCACTTGACCAGCCAAAGGGCGGGACTCAATGGCTCATCCAGCGATCCCTGCAACGCAGCGGGGTAGGGGCCACGCAAGGCCTCCGCGCCCTGCTCCATAGGTGCCGCCGTGATGCTGCGGGTCGCACCGAGGATCAACAGCGAAGCGAGCGCAGCCAACACCAGTCCTCCGGCGAGCAAGCCGATGCCGATCGGGCCAAGGACCGGCAGCTTTCCTGCTGCAACCACCGAAGCCGACACCTTGGCGGAACCATCCGAGTTCATGATCACCGCCGACCACGTGCCGGGTTCCAGGTCCCAGTCGAGAACCTGCTCGTCGCCCCCTTGAACGGACGCCACCCAGAAGGTCTGTTCGGCGGGCGGGGTTGCCGGAGCGTTTCCAGTCAAGGAGATCGTCTTGAGATCCTCCATCTTCTCGCCCATATCGGTGATCTCATCGTGTGCGACGCCCTTCAAGTAGGCACTGAGAGGGTCCGCGGGGGCGATTCCGACAAAGACCTCACTGCTCCCGGTGGATCGGACCCGGAGGCGCACGGTGGCCAAGGGAGCGGACGGCCACCAGTCTCCAGGATGCAGCGCAAGCTCCGCCGCTTCGGTGGTGAGCGCATAGCCCTCCGCCGAGATCCAGTAGGTCGGGCTACTGAAGAATCCATCCGCATCCCGCTGCGTCTCGACAGCCCACAGAAGGGCTCCTCCACCGATCAGCAGACCCACTGCGACCAAGGCGAGGATCGTCCCGAACGTCGCCATCAGTACCTTGCCTGCACTCACCCCCATACCTCCTGTGCCCTCTTCCCCCAACTCCGCGTTGCTAGCGTAGACACGATGGGATCACAGGCCAAATCGATCGAGCGATCAACGGGCCGCGCCGGCCGTTCGCCGCCCCTGTCTACGACCGCTGGTCGATCGGAAGCACGGGTTGATTCCAAAGTCCGACATACTTCGACATCGGCCGGATGAGTCGATTGTCGCCGTACTGCTCGACGATATGAGCCAACCACCCGGCTGTTCGCGCTCCGGCGAATACCGCCGTGAAGAACTCGCGCGGCAGCCCCAGTGCGTGCTGAACCAACGCCGAGTAGAAGTCGACGTTCGGGTAGATGCCCTTTCTCTGCAAGACGATCTGCTCTGCCCGTTCGCCGATCTCATTCAGATCTTGCAGATCGGCACGGTGACAGAGGAGCCGGGCCCACTCGCGCAGCAATCGGGCGCGAGGATCTTCAACCTTGTACACGCGATGCCCAAATCCCATGATCTTCTGTCCGTCGTTGAGCATCCCCTCGACGTAGGCCTCCACCTGGTCTCCGGTGTCCAAGCCGTCAAACAGCTCCATGGCCCGTTCATTGGCTCCCCCGTGCAGTGGGCCTTTGAGCGTACCGAGCCCGCTGGTCACGGCAGCGTGCATGTCCGCCAGGGTACTTGCGGTTACACGGGTGGCGAAGGTCGAGGCATTGAATCCATGATCGAGATGAAGCATCAAAAGAAGTTCGAACGCATCTCTCTCTTCCGTATCCGGAGAGGTGCCCCTGAGCATGTAGAGGAAGTTCTCGGCTACGCCCATGTGTGGATCGGCGGAGAGCACGTTAAGCCCTTCTCGCATGCGATACAGATCGGCGACGATGGTGATCGTTTGAGCGAACAGGCGGATCCGTTTTCGCTCGTTGGCTTCGGAGGTCATGTTGCCGCTGTCGGGATCGAACATCGCAAGCGCGGACACGGCCGTTCGAAGGACATCCATCGGATGTGCCCCCTGAGGCGCCAATTCGATCATCCGCAGTACCTGGGACGGAAGTCTCATCTCACCGATCAAACGGCTGCGAAAGGTCTCAAGTTCCTGTTTGGTGGGAAGCTTCCCGTACCACAGGAGGTGCACAGCCTCGGCAAACGATGCGTTTTCCGCCAGGTCTCGGATATCGTGTCCCCGGTAGATCAGCAACCCATTGATTCCATCCACGTAGCTCGTGCTGGTTTCCCCGGCAATCACGTTCTCCAGTCCGCGGACGGCCACAGCTTCGTCTCTTCGCTTGTTCATCTCGATCCACCTTTCATTGCATGGTCTCCTTGGCAGCGAGCCCTGCCACGGGGCAAAAGAAAAACGCCTCAGGCTCCTGCCTGAGAACGTTTCTTGAGGATCTATCAGCCCGCTCGATTGGAAGCGGTTGCTGCTAGATCCGACCTACGGTTGATGTGGACGGAAGGATGCGCACATCGCTGAATCGATCCTCTGCATCCCGGTTCTGTCCATGCTGAAATCAGGGTACTGCAACCGTTGTCGGTTCGCAACCCACAGCAAGACCCGTCCACACACGACACTCTCTCGATGCAATCACACGCTTGGCCGTCCGAGGTTCGGCGCGGAGAGCGGGAAGCAAGGCGCAGGGGCGAAGAAGCTCCCACACCGAAGCGCGTATCCGAACCGATAACCCCGGTCTTGGTTCGGCGTTCGCTTTACGCGAAGTCTTCTCCTGTACCCCAGTTCTCGATCACGTAGTCGAGGTCCTTGTCTCCTCGACCGCTGAGGTTGACAAGGATGGTTCCACGCTCCATGTCACGTGCTCTCTCAAGTGCGTAGGCCACTGCATGGGCACTCTCGAGCGCGGGAATGATCCCTTCCATCCGCGAGAGTCTGAAGAACGCCTCTTTGCACTCGTCGTCAGAGCAAGCCGTGTACCTCACCCGGCCCGTGTCCTTCAGGTAGCAGTGTTCGGGTCCGATGCCGGGGTAGTCCAATCCGCTGGCGCACGAGTACACCGGTGCCGGTGCCCCCTCACGGTCCTGCAGCAGATAACACTTGAATCCGTGGATGATCCCCTCATGTCCGTACGTCATGGTGGCGGCGTGTTCGCCTGGCGCCGCACCGCGGCCGAGAGGCTCGATGCCGACGAGTTCGCACGGATCATCCAGGAATGCGCTGAACATCCCGATGGCGTTCGATCCGCCACCGACGCAAGCACAAACCACATCAGGGAGATTGCCCGTCATCTGATGAAATTGCTCTCGCGATTCGATGCCGACGATGTGCTGGAAATCGCGGACCATCAATGGAAACGGGTGTGGTCCAACGACCGACCCGATGCAGTAAATGGCGTTCTCATAGTCGGCGAGATACGCTTCGAATGCCGAATCAACAGCCTCTTTCAACGTTCTCAGCCCGTGAGATGCCGGCACAACTTTGGCCCCGAGAAGCTTCATTCGACTGACGTTCGGCGCCTGCTTGGCCATGTCTACCTCGCCCATGTGAATCTCACACTCCAAACCGAAGAACGCGGCGGCAGTTGCCAGTGCCACACCGTGTTGTCCAGCGCCGGTTTCCGCAATCACCCGCTTCTTTCCCATGTAGCGAGCGAGGAGGGCCTCGCCCATACAGTGGTTGAGCTTGTGGGCTCCGGTGTGGTTCAGATCTTCGCGTTTCAGGTAGATCTGTGCGCCTCCGTTCCTCAGCGACAAGCGCCGGGCATGATAGACCGGCGTAGGACGTCCTTGGAAGTGTCTACGGATGTTCCGGAGTTCTGCAATGAATCGCGCATCATTGGCGATGCGCTCGTACGCTTCTGTGATTTCGGCCAACGGTTTTTCCAGTTCCGGGGGCAAGAATCGACCCCCATACGAGCCGAAGAAACCATTGGAATCCGGCATAGCGTGTGATCTGATGTATGGCGACATGTCTCTCCTGCCTGGTTGCCCTTCCATTGCTTCTCCTTAGTCGACGTTGGCAAGCGAGGCCTCATGGTGAGCGGTTCTCAGGCTGGCGGACCCGGTGCCCGACGTCGTCATGCTTTCCCGCGATCTGCGGATCACGTGGTTGTCATGCGTTGCAGGCCAATCCTACGTCTCCTCCTAATGAGCCTCAACCCAGGTTCGACACACAGGGAACCTATCTCTTCGGCGTCACACATTCATTGAAACGTAATGACATGAAGTGTAAAATCCGCTTCGGATGGGTGGGGTCGGGGATCCCGTTGGAGGGATAGCCGCAATGGATTGCGGTACAGAACCTACACCCCCGGCCCCTCGTTCTTTCGAGAAGTCCCCTTCCCGAAAGGTGGCGAACCGCTTCGTCCCCGCTACGGCAGACAGTGCCGAATTCCCAATGGAGCGGCACATCGCATGCCGAACGCCGTTGGGTTGATTGCCTCCGGGTAGGTGCGCTGCTCGCTTTCGATGGGGTTCGCTCGACGAGCTGCTCTGCCATAAGATGCCGGCAGGCGGACCAGGAGGATTCCGATGAAGCGCCAAGTGCTCGCCACAACGCTGTCGAACCAAATGGCACAGGGATTCGGCATGCTGCGTGACGCCGCGCGGGTCATTCCTAAAGAGATGTGGAACCAGAGTGCCACACCGAGTTGCACGCCGGGCCGGCTGTTTTCCACGCCATCGAAACGGTTGAGTTCTACTCGAGCCAAGATTCCGAAGGCTTCTCCTGGAGACGTCACGGAGATTGGGAGAGCCCGCACGAGACGATCGATTCTCGAGATCGGCTGCTTGCGTATGCAGAGGATGTGGAAGAAAGACAACCCATGTGGTTGAACGGGTTGGGCGATCGCGGCCGGCTCGAAGAGGATGCCGGATTTCCCTGGTTTTCAACAGTATTCGGGCGAGTCATCTACTCGCTGCGTCACATCCGGCACACGCTGGGAGAAGTCAACGTGCTACTCACGGCAGCGGGCCTTCGTCCTGCCGAATGGCGGTAGAGGGAATCCTGCCGCAGCAATGCGTCTAAAGATTAGCGAAGACGGGTGTCCCTCCCACAAGGTCACCGAGCGGCCACAAGGTGGCGCGTTGCTCGACATCCCCCTTTGATCCCGGTACAACCAAGGATTGGGGAGGGATGCAATGGCACGGAATGTAGAGATCAAGGCAAGGCTTCGTGATCCGGAAACGGTGCGACGGCTGGCGGAATCCATGGCCGATCGGCCCGCTCAACGATTGTTTCAGGAAGACACGTTCTACCGAACCGGCAGCGTCAGGCTCAAACTGCGCGTCTTCCCGGACGGACGCGGAGAGCTGATTTCGTACGACCGGCCCGATGCAACCGGCCCCACGGAATCGACCTATTCCATTTATCGAACCGACGATCCGGGGAGCCTCCACGAGGTCCTTGCTTCCGCGCTGGGCATCCGCGGGGTAGTGCGAAAGAACCGGGATCTTCTCACGATCGGACAGACGAGGGTTCACCTCGACGAAGTGGCAGACCTGGGATCGTTCTTGGAGCTGGAGGTGGTCCTCCGAGAAGACCAGACACAGGAAGAAGGAGCGATCATCGCCGAGGAGATCCTTGCCAAGCTCGGCGTTCGTGCTGAAGACACGGTGGCTTGTGCCTACATCGACCTCCTGGACAGGAACAGCGACCGGGCATGGTAGTCCTTCGTACCTTCGATGATCCCGCAGACTTCCTTGCGGTTGTCGAGGTGCCGCTAATGGCCCGCGAGGCTGAGAACGCATTGATCCTCGGCGTGGCACTTCGACTCCGGTCAGGGCAACCGTATGGAGACGAAGCACCGTACCTGGCGTGCGTCGAGGAGACCGGCCGCATCACGGATGTCTTCGTGCGAACGCCTCCGCATCAACTGCTCCTTGCCGCGGATACGGATTGCGAAGCGACGCTCGAGCTTGTGGCAGAACACCTCAGTCAGGGCGGCAAGACACTTCCCGGCGTTCACGGCCGGGTGGAGCACGCGGAGGCGTTCGCCAACCGGTGGATTGCGCGGACCGGATCCGTCTGCGTCGCAAGAATGGGACAACGGCTGTTCAAGCTGGTCGAGGTCTCTTCTCCGACCGCACCTTCCGGCATTCCTCGCTGGGCCGAGCCGGATGACACGAACGTGCTCATCGCGTGGGTCAATGCGTTTCTCGACGAGGCCTTGCCCGAAGACGAGAAGCCCGACCCTCGGGCGATGATCGAGCGATTGATCCGGAGCAAGCAGCTCTTGATGTGGGATGACCACGGCCCGGCGTCGATTTGTAGTTGCGGCCGTCCGACGCCACACGGCATGTCGGTCAACCTCGTCTACACCCCGCCCGGGCTTCGAGGACATGGCTATGCCTCGGCCAATGTGGCCGAGATGAGCCGGCGAATCCTCGGTTCGGGTAAGGCGTTCTGTACGCTGTTCACCGACTTGGCAAATCCGATCTCCAACAAGATCTACGAACGGATCGGCTACCGGGCGGTGAACGATTTCGTGGACATTCGGTTCCACGATGCCACCGGCGGCGCTTGAACACTGTCCGGGTCGAGCCGTAGACTTCACCCATGGTCGTCAACGCACACGAAACCAAGACCAAGATCGTCTGCACGATCGGTCCGGCTTGCAAAGACCCGAACGTCCTTTCGCGAATGATCCGTGAGGGAATGGATGTCGCTCGAATCAACTTCTCCCATGGAACCTGCAAAGACAACCTCGCGCTGATCGACCTGGTTCGCCGCGTGGCTGAGCAGGAGAACGCCACGGTGGCCGTTCTCGCCGATCTTCAGGGTCCGAAGCTCCGGATCGGCCGTCTGGCCGAACCCGTTGATCTTCGCCGGGGGGATTGGGTTTCCTTGACCACCGGTCCGGCCGATGGCAGGCACCACGTGATCCCGCTTCCTCATCCGGAACTGATCACTGGGGCCAAGGTCGGCGAGCGGTTGCTGTTTGATGATGGCCTAATCGAGACCGTCGTACGCGAGGTTCGTCCCGAGACCCTCGTCGCCGATGTGGTGATCGGCGGTCGACTTGATTCGAACAAGGGAATCGCCGCACCTGGGAGTACGGGCCGTCTCTCGGCACTGAGCGACAAGGATCGAAGCGATGCGGTGTCCGCAACCAGGTACGGCGTCGACTTCATCGCCCTGTCGTTCGTCCAGACTTCGGAGGATGTGCAGCAACTGCGCGCGCACATCGACCAGGAGCCCGGCGGCGCGGAGGTCGCAATCGTCGCCAAGATCGAGAAACGCGAAGCGCTGGAGCACCTGGATGAGATCCTTGATGTGTCCGATGCCATCATGGTTGCGCGTGGGGACCTCGGAATCGAGGTTCCGCCGCAGAACGTCCCGTTCTACCAGAAAGAGATCATCCGGCGGTGCAACCGAATCGGTGTCCCGGTCATCACGGCAACGCAGATGCTGCAATCGATGGTGGATCACCTCAGGCCGACCCGTGCGGAGGCAAGCGATGTAGCCAACGCGATCCTCGATGGAACGGATGCCGTGATGCTGTCCGCGGAGACCGCGGTGGGAGACCATCCGGTTGATGCGGTCGCCATGATGCGCGAGATCTCAGCCATTGCCGAGATGCAGATGAGATCCCGCTTCGATGACGTTCCGTTTGCCTCCGTGGAGCATGTTCACCCGATCACGGATGCCATCAGCGATGCAACCGCAAGAATCGCCGCCGATCTGGACGCTCGTCTGATTGCCGTGTCGACCGTCAGCGGATACACCGCGAGACAGATTGCGCGTGAGCGCCCGCGAGAGCCAATCGTTGCCATGACACCGACCGAGCACGTTTCCCGTCAGTTGGCGATGGTTTGGGGCGTGACCCCGATGCTTGTTCCCCTCTACAACGGAACGGACGACATGCTGAAGACACTGTCTCGCGTGCTGCTCGATTCGGGATCTGCCGAACGTGGGGACATCGTGGTCGTGTCGGCCGGCATCCCTTCGGGCGTTCTGGGTAAGACGAATTTCATCAAGGTCCACCGGATCTAGCCATCCGCTCCTCTTCCACTTACTACACCGGGTTCTTCGTTTGTCTCTCCGTGACCGCTTCAGCTAGGCTGGCTTGATTAGAGGTCGCACACAAGGCCATGACCGCGATTCGTCACAGGATTTCACGGGGTGTGAAAGATCCGAGGAAAGGACACAAAGGAGGATCCATGAACGCAATCGGGCGGGTTTCCTGCGTAAGCCTGTTGCTGGTGATCGCACTCGCTCTTTCGACAGGCTTTTCCGCGGCAGCGCAAGGCACATTCCGCGTCGCGATGTTCGAGGCAGTGGCGCTGGATCCAGCGGCCATCGAGGCGGATTCGGAGATTGCCATCGTCAACGCAGTCTATGACTACCTCATCGATATTGGCCCCGATGGGACGATCGTGCCGCGCCTCGCGACCTCGTGGACGATCAGCCCCGACGGCCTGGCGTATACCTTCACGCTAGCTAGCGGGATTCGTTTCCACGATGGCAGTCCACTCCTTCCCGGCGATGTGCAGTGGACCTTCGATCGATTGAGGGATCCGGCACTCGGATTCGACACCACCTCGCTGTACGCGAACATCGACCGGATCGAGGTGTCGGCCCCGCTGCAGGTGACGTTCCATCTCAAGAAGACCAATCCCTTCTTTCTCTTTGACTTGACCGACAATCGAGCGGTTGTGGTAAAACGCGGGACGGAGGACTTCTCGACGTTCAATGGAACCGGGCCGTACATCGTGGATAGCTACCGGCCGGGCGAGCGAATCGACTTTCAAGCCAATCCGGACTACTTCGTGATTGGGCTGCCGCTGCTCGAGAAACTGGAGTTCATCTTCTTCCGCGATCAAGTGTCCGCAGTCGATGCGCTGCTTGGAAACCAAGTCGACATGGTCTGGCGAATCCCGATCAGTCTGTTCGAGAGCCTCCGCGAAGAAGATGGCATCGCCACCATCGATGTTCCGACCAATGCGTTCGATCTGGTTCGGTTCCGAATGGATCAGGAACCCGGAAACGATCCCCGTGTCCTGCAGGCGCTGAAGCACGCAACAGATCGCGAAGCGATCCTTCAAGCCGTACAGCTGGGCTACGGCGGCGTCGGCAATGACACGCCGGTGGGACCGATGTTCACACAGCTTCATGATGAGACCATTCAACCGCTGGCCTTCGACCGGGACGAGGCCCGTCGCCTTCTCGCGGATGCCGGATACAGTGATGGCCTTTCTCTCGACTTGTACGCCCCGAATTCGGGCAGCCGGCCGCTGCTTGCGCAAGCGTTGAAGGCCCAGTGGGCGGAGGTCGGCGTAGACGTGAACCTGAACATCGTCCCCGAGAGCTTCTATTGGAGCGAAGAGGGGTGGCTCGAGGTCAACCTTGGGATCACCAATTGGGGCTCGAGGCCGTATCCGCAGTTCTACCTGACGCAGATGTTCACTTGCGACTCCACGTGGAATGAATCGCGGTTCTGCAATGAGGCATTCGATCGTCTCGTATCGCTTGCCGGATCCACAGCGGATCAGGACGAACTCGTTGCCACGTACTCCCAGATTCAGCGGATCCTTGCCGAAGAGGGACCGGTGCTGATTCTCTACTTCTGGCCGCAGGTCGCTGCCTATCGCGAGGTGTTCGCCGGCGTTGAGTTGAAGGCGTTTGCCGGACGAACCGATTTCCGGACGGTATACATGCCGTAGCCAATGGGACGGCGGGGTGTACCCCCGTCACATTGCAGGGAGGGAAGCAGGCGGCACCGTTGCCTGATCGAGAGGGGAGACGTTCTGTCCAGCCGTCAAGCGACGCCTTTGCGGGTGTTTCGAGACATGTACCGAAGGCCGGTATCGGCATTCGGTACGTCGATCGTCCTGGTTTTCGTAATCCTTGCAACGCTTGGACCGTTGATCACGCCATACGGTGTCAATGAGCAGATCTACGCCGATGCGCGCCAGTCCCCTTCGCTTCGTCACCTGTTCGGCACGGACCTTCTCGGACGGGATGTCTTCAGCCGCGTGATTCAAGGCACACGGAGCATCCTCTCGATCACGGGCTTGGGCGCGCTGCTGGCGGTCGTCGTGGGAACATCATTCGGTCTGGTATCGGGGTACCTCGGCGGGTGGTTCGACGAAATCCTGATGCGGTTGTTCGACAGCCTGCTCGCAATTCCCGCGTTGCTTCTGGCACTGGTCCTTCTCGGTACGGTCGGTCAGTCTCAGGCCAGCGTGCTCGCTGTGATTGCGGCGGTATACGTTCCAATTGTGGCCCGTGTCGTGCGCAGCGAAGTGCTCGCCATCAAGCGGCAGGCGTTCGTGGAGACCGCACGATTGCAGGGCGAATCGCTTCCGTGGGTGCTGTTTCGCGAGATCCTCCCGTCCGTCCTCCCCGCGCTGTCGGTTGAGGCAGCGCTTCGTTTCTCCTACAGCATCTTCTTGGTGGCGTCGCTTGGGTACCTCGGCGTCGGTGTGCAGCCGCCTTCGCCCGACTGGGGCCTGATGGTACGCGAAGCCAGGGATTCCGCACGGTTGATCCCTTGGGCCCTCTATTTTCCGGCCGGAGCGATTGCGCTTCTCGTGGTATCGGTCAACCTTGCCGCGGATGGACTAAAGCGGAGTCTTCAGGCCGCGACGGAGTCGCTTTCGCCATGGACCCGTCGTCGCATCGTGCGTACGCGCAGGGAAGCGTGTCGAGAGCCCTCCGGACCGAGGACGGATGCGATGATCTCGGTCGATCGCCTGACGATCTCGTATCTCGTCAACAGGCGGTGGCTCGATGCGGTACGCGATGTTTCACTCGACATCCCGCGGGGTCAAACGGTTGGCCTGGTCGGAGAGAGTGGGTCGGGAAAGACGACGCTTGCCTTGGCGTTGGTTCAGTACTTGAGCGCCAACGGCGCCGTACGCCGCGGCTCGATCTGCTTCAACGGCCAATCGCTGATCGGGCGAACCAAGCGCGAAGTCCGGGCGCTTCGCGGCAGGCAGATCGCCTTGATTCCCCAGGATCCGTTGGCATCGCTCAATCCCTCGATGCGTGTCGGTCGACAGATCGTCGAGGCGATTCGTGCGCATGCCAAGATCTCACGCGGTGAAGCCATCCATCGCGCGAACGAGCTCATCGCCGATGTTCGCCTCCCGGACCCCGAGCGCACCTTCCGCCTCTATCCGCATCAACTATCCGGCGGAATGCAACAGCGGATTGCCATCGCAATGGGCCTGGCCCCCGGCCCGCAGTTCCTGATCCTCGACGAGCCGACCACCGGATTGGATGTCACCACCGAAGCGGCGATTCTCGATCTAGTCGCTCTACTGTTGGCCAATGGCAACAGATCGAGCCTGTACATCTCACACGACCTCGGGGTTGTGTCGCAAGTCGCCGACCGCGTGGCTGTGCTGTACGCCGGAGAGTTGGTGGAGAGCGGAACGCGGGACGACGTGTTCATCGATCCGGTTCATCCCTACACACGGGGACTTCTCGACAGCATTCCCGGAATTGGCCTTGGCGCCGGCAAAGAACGATTGCCATCCATGCCGGGCTCCATCCCCCCCTTGGATGAACTGCCGGAGGGATGTGTATTCCAACCGCGTTGTCCGCTGGCGGCTCCAGTCTGTTCCGAGCGGCCTCCGCTGGAACGAATCGGCAATGCCCGTTGCGTTCGTTGTGTCCGTTGGAGCGTGGGCAAGACCCTGCGCCGTTCATCCTTGGAACGACATCCTGTGTCGGCACGATCCGTCGAGTACGGCGATGCCTTCGCCCTACGGGTAGAGAATCTTCGAACGGAGTTTCCGATTCGCAGAACCTCAGCCGACGTCCTGCGGCGGCGTTCAAGACGCGCCGTGCAAGCAGTTCGTGGTGTCTCCTTGGTGATTCGCCCGGGAACCACGCTTGGCTTGGTCGGCGAGTCGGGCAGTGGCAAAACCACCTTGGCCCGGAGCGTGTTGGGGCTGGCTGTTCCCACCGAGGGATCCGTTTCTTGCGCCGGAAGGAGGCTGCCGCGCGCCCTGGCCCAACGGAACCGGGCCGACCTTCGGTTGGTTCAAGCCGTCTCGCAGAATCCCGACCAGGCGCTCAATCCGTACATGACCATCGGCGCGTCGCTGCGTCGACCGCTTCAGCGCCTCGTCGGAATGAAACGCAGCGAGGCATTGAGGCACGTTGCGAAGCTGCTCGACAGAGTCGGATTGACGCAGGGATTCGCACACAGGGTTCCTTCGCAGCTCTCCGGAGGCGAGAAGCAACGCGTGGCCATCGCGCGCGCGTTTGCCTCCGCTCCCCCGTTGATCCTGTGCGATGAAGCGACGTCCTCACTGGATGTCTCGGTACAGGCACGAATTCTGAACCTCTTGCGCGATCTTCAGGAGGGTTCGGGAGGGGCTTACCTGTTCATCACCCACGACCTCGCCGTGGTTGCGCACGTGGCGGACGCCATCGCGGTGATGTACCTGGGATCGCTGTTGGAGTACGGGTCGAGGGAGGATGTGCTCCTTCCGCCCTATCAACCGTACACCGAAGTCCTGCTCTCTGCGACACCCACGTTAGACAAGGCACGCCAGCAAACACCGCTGCATCTCACGGGGGCTGCACCGAGCGCCATCGGCGAGCCTGTCGGCTGTCCGTTCCGATCGCGGTGTCCTCATACACTGGGCGAGATCTGTCGAGACGTATTCCCTCCGTGGCAAGAGATCAATACGGGACACGGCATCTTGTGTCACATTCCACGCGAAACCCTGCAGCGCATTCAGCGTGGGGTATTCGCAATGCAGCGACGGGAGGATGCATGAGCCGGCTGATGCTTCGGCGGATGGGGTTCCTCATGCTGACCCTGGTCCTCACATCGGTGATCATCTTCTCGATCACGCAGTTTCTTCCCGGAGACGTGGCGCGTGTTCTCCTGCCGCGGGATGCATCGGAGGAAGCCATTCGAGCCAAACGAGAGGCGTTGGGACTCAACAGACCCGCTGTGGTGCAATACGTGTCATGGCTCGGGCGATTCGCCCGCGGAGACTGGGGTACGTCGTACGCGTGGAACGAATCGATACGTCCTCGCGTGTTCGATGCACTCCGCAACTCATTGATGCTCGCGGGCGTAGCGCTTCTGTTTTCGCTTCCGCTCTCGCTCGGCCTGGGCGTGTGGGCCGGACTGCGCGAGCATCGTTTCGCGGATCACGTAATCAGCGTGATCAGCCTCTCCGTGGTCGGGCTTCCGGAATTCGTGACCGGCGTGCTGTTGATCGGATGGCTGGCGCACGACCTGCGATGGCTGCCGGCGACGTCTTCCATCCGTGCTGGAACAGGGTTTGGCGAGGCGTTCCGTTTTCTCATTCTGCCGGGACTCACGGCCACCCTGGTACTCCTGGCGTACCTCGCCCGTCTGACGCGGGCGGAGGTCATCGAGCAATTGCGGAGACCCTACGTCCGCACAGCGGTGCTCAAGGGGCTCTCGTGGCCGGCCGTTGTCATGCGCCACGTCCTGCGCAATGCGCTGCTCCCAACGGTCACCGTGATCGCCATCAGTTTCAGCTGGCTGATCGGCGGACTCATCGTCATCGAGAACGTCTTCAACTACCCCGGATTGGGCCGCCTTCTGCTCACGGCAATCGAGAACCATGATACCCCGCTCATTCAGGCCGTCTCGATGGTGGTGGTCACCGGAGTCGTTCTGGCCAACCTCTCCGCCGATCTCCTGTACGGCATGTTGAATCCGCGGATTCGTTACGACTGATCGGTCGTGGACGCCTAATTCTTCGCGAAGACGAGGACCGCGATCACTACAAGTGCCGCAACAACGGCAAGCACGGCCAGAGGGATGAAGCTCATGGTGTCTCCTTTGCACACAGAAAGCTGGGATGATCAACGATCATACAACGCACAGAACGTGGGACCCAATGCGTGGCGGCTGAGTCATTCCGGGAGTCCGACCGGCCATTGCCGAATCCACCAGGCGGCTTGAAGGCTACCTGCCGGTGGAGAGTTAGGAAATCACGCCGATCAACACAACCTCGCCTAGAGCGTGATCCAAGCGGCATCCACGGTTCACCGCAACATGTCCGGAGGTTGGGTTTCGACATCATGTTTCGGGCAGGTCGGCGAACAGCGCCTTCATCTGCTTCCGGTAGGTGTCGAAGGCCTCGCGTCCTTCCCTGGTCAGCTTCACCATGGTGTGGGGCTTGCGCTCGATGAACTCCTTGATGATCTCCACGTAGCCCGCGTCCTCGAGGCGGCTGAGGTGAGAGGAGAGGTTGCCCCACGTGAGTCCGGTATTCTGCATCAGAAAGACGTAGTCCGCGCTCTCAACGACATAGAGGTGCGCGGTGATCAGCAGCCGCGCCGGCTCGTGGATCACCCGGTCGATCCGAATCGGCTCTTCCTTGTCCGGACTACGTCTTGCCATCACATTCTCCTTCCGGATCAGGAGAGTCGGTCGCCCTACCTGGATCAACGGGATTCTCAGAGTGGCGAGGATAACGGACCAGGAAGCGCAGCAACAGGACCACGCCGACCAAGGCGATGACCCCGCCGACAGAGATCAAGGCGATTCCCAGGTGAATCCCGGTGATCAGTTCGGTGGCCAGGAGTGTGCCGAACAGCAACCCTGCGTGCGCGTAGAGCCGGGGGAAGTCGGCGGCCCATGCAACGACGGCCAGGGCGCCCCCCCAGACGAGCCCCAGGACCGTGAGAAAGTGTGAATGGATCCAGCCGATCCAAGCCGGAGCAGTAGACGACTGGGTCGCCCAGAAGGTGAGCAAGAACATGACTGCCCCGACGACAACGAGCCCGCCGAGGAGGGCCTGAATCCGGTTCTTGCTTTGCTGCCGCCGCGACTTGAACGTAACGTGCCCGATGCGCGGCACGATCAGCCGCCGCGCAAGGTCCTTCATCGACGGAACCAGCGCAGCAACCCAGATCGGTGAGAGCCAGTAGAAGCCCGTGAAGATCGTTGCCCCAAAGGATGCGAGCAGCAGACCAATGCCGATATCCCACAGGCCGTGCTCGAACGTCCTCGCCCAGGCTCTTCGTTCGATCTCCTGTAGTCTTAGCCTAGGAGCCATGGGATCCTCCCTTCTCTGTCTTGATCGACACATTGCGCACGAAGCGAATGAGGTAGACGCCGCCGATCGAAACGCTGACGATCCCGGCCGCGCCAAACGCCATGGCGCCCGGGATCGGCGTCATCATATCGTGTCCCGCCACAGCGAGTCCGAAGACCGATGCCACGAACAGCGCGACATGGATGAGGACCCTTGGAGACTCGACGATCCAGGCCGTCGCGATCATGGGAATCCCAACGATGAGTGAAACGACGACCGGGAGCGCGTACGTGCCAAGCATGGAGAACCATGCCACCGGCGAGCGCCCCAGTGCCGTGGATAAGACCAGCAACGCGGTGACCAGCACGCACACCGCCAAGGCGACTCGAAAGCCGCGAACCCTGTACATCCGGGTCCGAGCGAATCTGGCTACGCCAATCCGTGGCGTGACCAGCCGGCGCCTGCCCACCCCGTACAGCCAAGCAGCAGAGAACTGCAGGACGGCCAGAATCGCCAGTCGCACGGGCGGCGGTGCACCGAACGCCTCGGTGAGCGCGGAGATCGAGATGGCCAGCATGAGTCCACCGAAGAACAGATCGAACAGCCCGTTCTGCTGGCGCACCCTCCAACTCTCGGTTTCCATCTTGCGGAGATCCAGTTCTCTCATGATGACTCCTCGAGCGGCCCGGGACGCGGGATCCGGTGTGCACAATCCTTCAGCCACCGCTCTTTGATCAAGTACTTTGCGCTGCAAAGTACTCCGCAGTATACATTTACCTTCCTTCCGTGTCAAGGAAATCGCTTGCTACGCCCTTCGTACGCTATGATCTCTTCATCCTACGATCGCAGGACGGTGAGCGATGGCTTGGATTCGAATGATCAACGAACAGGAGGCGGACACGGAATTGGCCGCGGTCTACGACCAGGTGAAGGGGTCTCGTGGCAAGCTATCGAACATCATGGCAGTGCACAGCCTCCTTCCGCAGACGATGCAGGCACACATGGACCTGTATCTGACGGTGATGTTCGATGCGTCCGGACTCTCCCGTGAGGAACGCGAGATGATCGCTGTCGTCGTTTCAACAGCCAATCGCTGCCCGTACTGCATCAACCACCATGCGCAGGCATTGAGGCACTACTGGAACGATGAGGAACGGCTGATTGCGTTTGTCGCTGACTACGCGAGCGCGGACGTGTCTCCGCGAATGCAGGCGGTCCTCGACTACGCGTACCGGCTGACGAAGGCACCGAACGAGGTGCTCGAGACGCACGTCGAGAGGCTGCGAGAACACGGACTGGGGGATCCGGACATCCTGTCGGTGAACCTCATTATCAGCTACTTCAATTTCGTCAACCGGATCGCCCTGGGACTTGGCGTCGAATTCTCGGCGGACGAAATCCGCGGGTATCAGTACTAGGAACGAAAGACCAAGGAAAGGGGAACGGCTCCCCGGAGAAGAGCCATTCCCCCTCTGAGATCACCCGCGGATGTCTCTCCGCGGAACACACGATGCGGTTACCCCTTCTTCTTGTCCTTGTCCTGAGCTTTCTCGTCGGCCTTTCCATTGTTTCCCTGTGATCCGTGTTGGTTGACCTCTTCCTCTGGTTCCTCGTTCTCGCCCTGGTTCTCGTTCTGTTCGGTGTCTTGGTGTTTGAATTCACCCTGTCCGGTCACCTCGTTGGCGGCCTGCCCCCACGACTGATCCTCCGCGGTGGCCCGCTCGAGTTCGTCGAGGAGCTTCAGAATTTCCTCTTCGGACAGGTTGTCACGAAGAGCATCGTTGGTCACCCGAATGATGATCCCCGGCGGAAGGCCGTCGGCGACCAACTCGGAGACGCGGGCCAAGGCAACGTCACCGGTTCCTGCTTTGCCAAGCGCATTCAAGACGCCCGGTGGGGTCAGTGCTTCATTCAGTGTGACGGCCAACGTGCTGACCGGGTCTGCAACCGTTCCGCTGGCGGTATCCGCGAGAACGGTCAGGAGTGTGGTATACCGCAGATCGAACGCCTCGGGCTCAAGCACGCCCTCCCATTCCACAAGGGCCAACATCTCGAGTGCTTCCTCAACCGTCAAGGCGGAAGCATCCAGTGCCGACTGGAATGCGTCGATCAATGCGGCCTGCTGTTCTTCGGTCGCCGCGGTTTGGCCCTCGATCAAGACGATCACCGGTTCAAGCGGCGAAGAGGGTGTCTGGGTGTCCGGAATCGGAACAATCACAACAGACGGCGTTTGCACGTCCTGAGCAACGGCACCGATCGAGACAATCAAGAGAAGTGTAACCAACAACATGGACGCTGGTCCTGCTTTCGGCAGTCCGGCCATCGTAGGAACCTCCCGTAGATCCGTGACTTTGCGTCCCCGGCTTTCGCACAGGTTTGCCTTTTCGTATAGGCTCTGGATCCAGTATATACCATCGGGCCGATGGCGTTGAAGGGTCGAATCGGCGGCTTCCGTGAACCTACAGGAAGCCGGATCCGACAAACGGGCATCAGAGGATCAGGAGGAGATTCAATGACGACGTCGCAGGCGTTCTACGCGCAATCGGGAAAGTGGCTCGATCGAATCATGGAGGAGTCCCCCGTGTTGGCAACTCAGATGGGGGAGCACCGTTACGACACGAAGCTGGGCGACCACTCACTCCAAGCCCAGGAGCGGCTCATGGCCGTCGTTCGCGGAATGCAGGATGACCTGGCAGACATGGATACCGCGGCATGGGACAACGATGCGAAGATCGACCACACCCTGCTGACGCAGATCTTCAAATCGCTGGTTCGTGGCTACGACAAACAGCGAACACATCGCCGGAATCCCGGGGAAGTTCTCGATACCGTTACAGGCGGTGTGATGTTCCTCATCATGAAGGAATTCGCGCCGCTGCCGGAGCGGTTGGCCTGTGCGCTCGCGCGGGCAAGAGAGATTCCTCAGGTCCTTGCGGATGGACGGAAGAATCTCATTCTCAAGGAAGTGCCGCGGGTTTGGGCCGAGACAGCACTCGAAACAGCGCAGACAACTCCGATGTTGTTCACGGCATTGCTGCCGGCGATGGCGCAGCAAGCGACGCCCGAGTCGGCAGAGGAATGGTCTGAGGTGGGACAGCGCGCAGCCGAAGCGATTCAATCGTATGCGGAATTCCTTCGCGACGAGGTGCTTCCGGTTGCATCGGGATCGTTCGCGGTGGGCACGGACCTATTCAATGAGATCCTTCGCGAGGATCACATGGTGGACTACGATGCCGATCGGCTTCTCGAGACAGGCTGGGCGCAGCTTCGATTGACCCGGAAACTGATGGAGGACGTGGCCCGGGAGATCGATCCGTCCAAGACGGTGCGGGAACTGCTGGAAGAGGCCAAGGCCGATCATCCGAGCGCGGAAGGCCTCCTTCAAGCGTACCGCGACGCGATGCAGGCGGCGAAGCAGTTCGTCATCGATCGCGAGATCGCTTCGATTCCAGAGCAGGAGAGCCTGCGGATTGTCGAAACACCTGTCTACCTTCGCCCGATCATCCCGTACGCAGCCTACATGCCGGCGGGCATTCTCGAAGACGCGCAAGAGGGAATCTTCGTCGTCACGCCGGTCGATGCCGATGCCCCGGCGGACGAACAGGAAGAGAAGCTGAAAGGGCACTTCCACATCAAGCTTCCTGTCACCGCGTTACACGAAGCCTATCCCGGACATCATCTGCAATTGACCTGGTCGAATCGAAACGAAGCACTCCCGCGACGGATGGGGAGCTTCCTTGCGACGCTGTTCATCGAGGGATGGGCATTCTACTGCGAGGAACTGATGGAGGAGTTAGGGTTCATTTCCGAGCCGGTGCAGCGGCTTGGTCGGCTGTCCGATCAGTTATGGCGTGCGGCACGGATCATCCTCGATGTATCCCTGCATACTCGCGGAATGACCGTGGACGAAGCGGTCGATTTTCTCGTGAACGAGTGCCAGCTTGAACGATCCAACGCGGTCGCCGAGGTTCGCCGCTATACGATGACCCCCACGCAACCACAGTCGTATCTGATGGGCAAACTGCAGATCCTCGATCTGATCGATGATCTCAAGAAGACTCGACCGGAAGCGACGTTGCGCGAGATTCACGATGCGATCCTCAAGGCCGGATCCCTCCCACCACGGCTGATGCGCCGAGCGCTTCTCGGTTCCGGATAGGCGGATGCCTCCCTCCTGATGACCGGTGCCGCCGCCGGCCCGGTAAGATGAGTTGTCCGGCGACGCGGATCGATCGCCGGACGGCGGGAGAGGAGAGCATACGGCCGTGTTGCGCTTAACGGTTTCGTCGATGGAGGACATTCTCGGAGACGTTCTTCGGGCGCGTCGCCAGGATCTCGATCTACGGCGCGTCACGAACATCGACCCGTACGCGTTGCTCTTCCTCGCGCTGCTCATTCGACAGCGCGAGGAAGAGGACGTTCCGCTGACCGTGCGGTGGCCGGAATCCAACGAGGTCCGTCGCTGGATGCAGGCGATGCGATTCTTCGACGATGCGGGCATCAGGCCGCGGACGGCGAGCGGTTCGCCAACTGTCAAAGAGACGGCACAGCCGGTTACCCGGATCAAGGATGAAGCCGGAATCGGTCGCGTGGTGGATCGATTCGAAGCGCTCCTGCGCGCGGCGTATCCCTTGTCGGAAGGATCGCGCCGGACACTGACCGCGGTCATGATCGAGTTGTTCCAGAACATTCCTCATCACAGCAATGCAACAGGAGATGTGGCCGATGTGCACGGCATTGCCGCGATGGCCGACGATCACGAATCGCTTCTGTTATCCATTGCCGACAAGGGCATCGGATTCCGCCGGAGCCTGGAGCTTCGCGAAGGCCTTGCCGACTTGTCGGATGAAGCCGCGTTGTATCAGGTGATGGTCGTCGGAAAGAGCCGGTACATTGACCCGGGACGAGGGGGGGAATTGCGCCGAATCGCGAACCTCGCCCGGCTCTGGGAAGGGGAGTTCATCGTGCGAAGCGGGACATCGATGTTCGTTGCCCACGAAGAGGATGAGCGGTTCTACGATGTGTCGTGGTTTCCCGGTGTACAGATCGCGTTACGGCTCCCCCGAACGCTGTTCGATGCACGCCCGGTTGATTTTTCCGACGTCAGCGCGTTCAATGGAAAGGATGAACGAACAGATGTTTGACATCTCTCAGTTTGGCCCTCGATTGGGGACGCGTCTCGAAGGGGAGAAGGCGCGGGCACGTCTGGTGGCGGCAATCGAAGCGCTTCCCCGGGACGGGCGAATCATCATCAGTCTTCAAGGCATCGACGTCTTGAGCGGTTCGTTCGCCGATGAAGTGATCGGCAAGGCGTATCAGGGACTGGTCGCCGGATTGTACGAGGAACGCACGATGATCCTCCGGACCCCTTCATTGGAACTCACCGATGATCTGGCCCACAAGCTCGAACGCCGAAAATTGGCGATGCTCTGTCTGGCGAATGGCCGGTGGTCGCTTCTGGGGCAATATGGACCGGAGTTGGAGGAAACGCTCGATCTGATCATCGAACGGAAAACAACGACCGCACGTGACCTTGCCGCTGTACTGAATATCGCGATGAACACCTGTGCCAACCGCGTGGCCCGCTTGGCGCACCTGCGCCTGATCGTGCGCGAGCAAATCGGGATGAACGGTCCCCAACCCGTATACCAACTCCACTCCATCCTCGACAGTTGACAAGCGCCCGATCATTTCATACACTGATCGGCGTGATCGAACATGCTACAGACCCTTTCCGAACCGATCGATGCATTGGTGATTTACCGCCGCGGGGCCCCGCACCCCCTCCTTCACGCGTTCCGATGGAAGAATCGCCGGTATGACGTGACCGCGATCCATCTTGTGCACGAGGAGCACGAGGGGGAAACGCAGTATTTGTGCTATTCGCTCGATTGCTCGGGAGAGACGTTCTACGTTCGATTGAACACGAAACGGGGGTTGTGGACGCTCGAAGCGATCGACACAGGGAGTCCTTGAGGGGGGTGTTCGATGAAACGAATCATCTTGCATCTCGACATGGATTCGTATTTCGCATCGGTCGAGCAACAAGCGCGGCCGTTGCTGCGCGGCAAACCGATCGGGATCACAGGACGTCCTACGGATCGATCCATCATCACGGCGTTCTCGCGTGAGGCAAAGAGAAACAACGTGCAAGCGGGAATGCCGGCCTGGGAAGCGCTCGAGGCTTGTCCCAATCTGATTCTCGTTCCGGGGAATCCAGAGCGGTACATGTCGATCACCAAGCGGTTCGTGGAGATCCTGAAGGCGTACACCTCGATGATCGAGGTCTTCAGTGTCGATGAAGTCTTCATGGATGTTACGCAAGAGGCGCCGTTGCGCGGCGGGCCGGTTCGTATGGCGCAGGAGATTCAAGCTTCGTTCCGAACCCACCTTGGACCTTGCATTACGGCAACGATCGGCATCGCCGGCAACAAGGCCTTCGCCAAGCTGATTGGGAAGCGTCACAAACCGAATGGCATCGGGGTGCTCATGCCGGGGGAACTCCCGCGGCTTCTCGATACAACGCCGGTGGAAGACCTCTGCGGAATCGGCCCCCGGATCGGCGCCCGGCTTTCTCGCGTCGGGATTCGCACGTTGGCCGAACTCGGTGCGACACCGGCAACGTTCCTCAAGCGAGAGTTCGGGGTCTACGGACTGTGGCTCCATCAAGTCGGTCAAGGATCCGATCCGACGCCGCTTTTGCCCTACACGGAGATTCCCGCACCGAAATCGGTGGGACACTCCAAATCGCTTCCCCCGGAGATGCGTTCCATGCCGGTGGCGTTGTGCGTGTTGCGCGACTTGTGCGACAACGTCGGCCGAAGGATGCGTCGGCTCGGGTATATGGGGCGCACGGTCCACTGCGGATTCCGCACCGGATCGATCGGTCCCCATACGGCGAAACAGACCACCTTGGCCCTTCCAACGGACGATGGCGAAGCGATCTACAAGGCATGCCTCATCGTGCTCGAGAAGATTCCGGTGAAACCGGACAACGTATCCAATGTGAGCGTTTCGGTCGGAAAACTGTGTCCGCGGGAGCAGGTTTCCGGGTTCCTTCTCGATTTCGATCGGCAACGCGAGCAATTGAATCATGCGGTGGATCGCATTCGGGATCGATACGGCGCCCAGGCGATCCGCTTGGGAACATCTCTCCTGTTGAAGCCAATTCCGCAACACGTCGGCGGATTCCTCACGCCCGGAGAGGATCGAGACTTCTCATAAACCCTACCCTTCACCCTCACCGCGCTTGCGCGGAGGATGGCACGTCTCTACGCTACAACCAGGCGCTTGAGCCGGGACAAAACGAAACGAGGAGACATCATGCGAACGCTATCGACCCTCCTGGTGATCTTGGTCGGTCTGTCTTGGGGCCTGCAGGCCGATGATCACGGCGACTCCCCTCTCTCGGCAACACCCGTTGCCGTGGGTGGAGACCTGATCGGAGCCTGTACCGATCCGGCGGGCGACATGGACTACTTCCTGTTCCAGGCGCTGGGCGGGCGAACCTACCTCCTACTGACCAGTCACTTGAGCACCGGGATGGATACCGTCCTGTATCTGTTTGACTCCGATGGCGGGACGATTCTCGTGGTTGACGATGACTCCGGTGATCAGGGCGGCTCGCGCATCGAGTGGCCGGCCCCGCGAAGCGGAACGTACTTCGCCATGGTCCGGCATGCGCAAGCAACGGCAGGGACTGGGTGTTACGACCTCTCCATTGGGGTCTTACAAGTGGATGACCATGGAAATGATCCACTCTCGGCAACGCCGCTTCCGATCGGCGAGCGCGCGCTGGATGGATTCCTTGAGACCGCGAGTGATCTCGATGTGTTCCTCTTCGCTGTCGAAGCCGGCTACGACTACAAGGTCGACATCTCCAAGACCTCGGGAACCGGCGACATCGTCCTGCGTCTGTTCGGCGAAAACGGAATCGACGAGTTGGCTCGTACATCCACCGATGGGCAAGACGGCTCGATTCGTTGGTCGCCCGAACGGGATGGAACGCTCTTTGCCACCGTCAGCCGTGAAGGCGGCAATGGCGATGGTGATGCAGGCTACGAGATTCATGCGTCCCGTCCCGGATACAGCGACGACCACGGCAACAGCGCATCGAGTGCATCGGATGTCAGCGCGTCGGGTGATGCCGTGGAAGGGCGGATCGAGGTGGCGGGCGACAGGGACTGGTTCCGCTTCGCGGTTCGCCGAGCCGGTGAATACACGATCGCCGTCGATGCGGTCAATGGCGGAATCTTCCGCGCCGCGCTGGTCGGACTCGATGGGGAGACCGTTCTTGAGGAAGCGGCAGCATTTGCCGGCGAGGAGGTCCGCTTGACGTGGGTCGCACCGAGCGACGGTGCGTACTTCATCGAGATCTCCCTTGGTTCCGGAACCGGATCGTACGTCCTGTCATTGGATGCGACCCTGCAGCTCGAACTCCTCGGTCAGTTCAATCCCCAAGGCTACTCGCTCGATCTCGCGGCCGAGGACGACTTGGTGTATCTCATCGTAGGGACCAAGGGGCTCCTGGTCGTGGATGCAACCGATCCCACCCGCCCCACGGAGATCGGCTCCAACAGCACCCGGGGGTATGCCCAGGCGGTCGCCGTTCGCGACACAACCGTGTACATCGCCAACCGCGGCGACGGGCTGACGATCCTCGATGCATCCGATCCGATGCGTCCGGTCGAGATCGCCTCGCTGGAAACCCTCGGCTCGGCCCAGGCGGTCGCACTGCACGGGAACACGGCGTATGTCGCCGATCAACGCGGAGGAATGCAGATCATCGATGTCGCGACGCCCGCCAATCCGAAGGCTCTCGGCACGTACGAGACGCTCGGATTCGCGCAGGCGGTCTGGATCGATGGCAACATCGCCTACGTAGCCCTGGGCGACGCAGGGCTAGAGATGGTCGATGTCTCTTCTCCGGGGGCGCCGCAGCGGCTGGGGTTTGTCGAACTCGTCGGAGATGCGGGCGATGTGGTCGTCTCGAACGGCATCGCCTACATCGCCGCAGGATACCGCGGCGTGCGAATCGTCGATGTCTCCGATCCAGCGTCACCGCAAGAGCTTTCGTTCCTCAGCACGGCGGGAGAGGCGATGGGGGTAACCCTGGTCGGGAACCGCCTCTATGTGGCCGAACGGACCGAGGGGTTGTCGGTGTTCTCGGTCGCCGATCCGCGGGCTCCGGTGCAGGTGGCCCACGTCGATACCCCGGGCGAAGCGATGCAGGTCGCTGTCTCAGGCGACCTGGCGTACGTCGCAGACCGCGAGTCCGGGATGCAGATCGTCCGGCTCCTACCGTAGTGCCAAACGGAAGAGGGGAGCGCCGCAACGCTCCCTTCTTCCGTTTCTCTTTTCCGATCCCTGTTCTAGTTCGGCCGCGGTTGGCTCAGCTCGGCCGGAACGGTCTCCGATCGATCGGTCCCGTTCTCTGTGAACACATTCCCGTAGCCGGCGACCAGCGACGCCGGATCGGCGAAGATTCCGAATCCGATGTTGGAGGCAAAGGTGTTCTCCCGCACCGAGCCGATCGAGACCGAGAGCCGAAGCCCATCGGCCTGGTTGCCGGAGACCTCCGACAGCGCCAGCGACAAGACCGAGCGGTTCGACAGCTCGATCCCGTGCGCGGCGTTCGCGCGGATCGCAGACGCTCGAATCGAAGCCGCGGAGGAATCGATGGTCAGGCCGTTTCCGGCGTTCTCCGCCACCGAGGCTTCCACCACGAGCAGGGCCGACCGTTCTTGCACGGATACGCCCACGGATCGGTTCGCGCGGATCGATGTTCCGCCGAGGAGCGCGGCCACCGAACGCGTCAGCGAGAGTCCGCCGAGATCGTTGTCCTCGACAAGGGCTTCGATGGTCATCAGTGCCGTCTGATTGATCGCTTCGATTCCCCAGCCGGCGTTTTGATGGATCGTGGTCTTGGTGATCGATGCGGGCGAGTTGTCGAGGAGTACCGCCGTCGCGGGATGGTCGACGATTTCCGATGAAAGCAACGTAATCGTTGCGTTCGAGGTATGAATCGCGAGGTCCCCGTTGGCTCGAAGGATCGATCCGTTCGATACAACCCCGGAGCTGTTGGTGAAATCGAGCGCATAGTCCGCGTTGTCGCGAACGGTGCTGGCACTGACGGTCACCTGCGAGTCGGCGGCCACAACGCCCGACCCGTCGTTCTCGGAGATCACACTCTCCACGAGTTCGAGCGACGATCGATCGAGTTGGATACCGTCTGCTGGGTGATCGGTGACCACGGTATCGTCGAACGCGATCGTGGACAGCACAGCATCGACGCCCGGACCCCTGTTGGATGCGATCCGCGTGCTGGTGACTTCCGCGCGGGCGTCGTCGAGGCCGAGGGCCGCATCGCCATGTCCGGTGATTGTGCTCCCGTTGATCGTCACGGTGGCACCCGATGCGAACACGGCACGGGCATCGTTGTCAAAGACCTCGCAGTCCTGAAGGCTGACCGAACTGGTATCGAGGATCACGGCGTCATCGGGGTGCCCGCTGATCGTGCTTCCGATGACCGTAATCCGGGATCGTTCGGCGGCCGTGATCGCCGACGTTCCGTTGTCGGTGATCAGACAGGTGGCAAGGGTTGCCGAGGTCGATCGCGCGTCGAGCCCCGCTGCGCCGTTGTCCACAAGCGAGGTTCCCTGGATGGTGAGCTTCGATCCGGTGGCTTGAACAGCATGCGAGCCGTTTTCGCTGAGGGTGGAGTCGATGATCTTCGAGGAACTGTCGAGCAGCGAGACGCCCTCTTCGGCGTGATCCTCGATTCGGGTCGCCTGCGACAGATTGACGATCGCTTGGACTCCGGCAATGCCGACGTCTCCATTGGCTTCGATCAATCCTGCGACCACGTCCACCGCGGAATCGGTCAGCGAGACGCCGCCGTTGCGGTTGTCCCGCACGGTGCTCGAGGTGATCGTACACGTCGCACCGTTGATGCCGGAGATTCCGTATCCGTTGTTGCTATGGACCTGTGAATCAACAACCTCCGCCGCGGTTCCCGACAGCGCCAGTCCGTCGCCCGGATGATCGGTCACCGTAGACTCGTCGACCGCTACCTTTCCGTTCGCCGACAGGATGCCCACCGTTCCATTCCGGGAGACATCCACTCCGGCGAGTTCCACCGCGCTTTCCTCCAACGAGATGCCTGCTTCGTCGTTTTCGGTGATCTCCCCGCCGGAAACCTTCACCTCGGAGTTGACCGTGGCGTATACGCCCCGGCCCCGATTCCCTTCCACCTGCGACACCTCGATTTCCGCCTTGCTGTCCGTAAGATTCAGTCCATCCTGCGGATGATCGGTGACCTCACAGCTTGACAGCAGAACCGTCGATGTGGCAGCAAGGATTCCGTGCGCGCCGTTCTGGGTAAGGGTGCTTCCCTTGACTTCGGCAAACGAGTCCGTCAACGCCAATCCGGAGGCGTCGTTGTCGGCGATCTCGCTTCCATCGACGATTCGAAGGACCGAACTGGTGGCGAGGATTCCGTTGGCATCGTTGTTTTCGATCGACGTCGCCCGGACATCGACAGACGAATTCGACAGGGTGATGCCTCCGGTATCGTGACCCGAGACCGTCGTATTGATCAAGGTCACACGCGACCGCTCCTGACCGTGGACTCCGGCCTGGCCGTTGTCGGCGATGGAGCCGCGTTCGGCGGTGACCTGAGTGAACTCGAGCCACATGCCGAATTTGCTGTTGCCGGACGCCGCGCAATCGATCAGATTCGCGCCGGAGGACTCCGCGTACAACCCGCTGCCTCCGTTCCCGGTGATCGCGACATCCGATCCATTGATCGACGCCTTGGTCAGTAACAGGCCGTGCGATGCGTTGTCACGGATCGATCCTCCCGTGATCGCAGCAACGGCATGGGTAGCGACCAGCCCCGCCCCGGAACTTCCGAAGATGTCGGTGGATTCGATACCCGCCGCAGCGTTCGATAACACCACCCCATCGCTGCCCTGATCCGATACCGTGCACGAGAACAACGATGCCGTGGAGTCCACCGCCAGCAGGCCGACATCCGTGTTCCGTTCAAGCGCTGTTGTGGTCAGATCGGCGGTGGAGTTCACCAGATCGATTCCCCGCTGGCTGTTGCCGGTGACCGCCGAATCGACCATGACCACCGCGGAGACATCCGCAGTGATTCCATGTTCGGCATTGTCCGACACGGTGCAGTCGAGGAAGTCCCCGGAGCTGCTCGACAGCATCACGCCGTCCTCGGGATGGTCGGAGATGGTGGTCGCTGTCGCGATGGCACTCGAGTTCTGCTCGGCAAGGATTCCGTGAATGCCGTTGGCCGTGATCGAGCCCCGCAGGATGTCGATCAGTGCGTTCTCCAGCAGGATCCCGTTGCGGAGGTTGTTGCGCGCTGTCGAGTCGATCAGATGGAGCCGCGAGCCGATCTCGTAGACACCCTCGCGCTGATTCTGCGAGGTCTCGATCCGGGTGGCCACGGCGGAGCTTTCCTCCATGTGGAGGCCGTGAAGCGTCTGCCCACTCAGCGTCGAGCCGGAGATCTTCGCTTCCGAACGGAGGAGGTAGACGCCGCTGGATGTGTTGTCGCGGGCGAAGCTGTCGTTCATCTCGAGGAAGCTGTCCTCCACGGCCACGCCGTGTTGCGTGTTGCTCGCGAACACGGCCTGATTGGCGATCGAGAGGACCGAACCGGCGATGGCATAGGCTCCGTGCCGGCCGTTGGATGCGAGTTCGCTGGCATCGATGGTTCCCGTCGCCGAATCCAGCATCAGACCATTGGCGCCGTTGGAGGAGATCTGCGATCCGCTCGAAATCGTCACCTCGGTCTGCGGGGAAGCGTGTACCCCATCCACGGTGTTTCCCGTGACGCGACTCCCGGCAATGACCGCCGTGGAGACCGGGTCCTCAGCTTCGCCCGGGACGGCATCTCCCACGGTGTGAATGCCGTGTCTCTGGTTGTCATTGACCTCGGCTTCGGACACGTTTCCGGTGGCATTCTCGATGTAGACACCGTCGACGGCATTGGAGACCACCTGGCTTCCGCCTTGAACGACTGCGGTGCCACCGGCCGTGACGTGGACACCGTGCTGTCCATTTCCGCTTACGGCTCCCCCCTCAAGCGTGAGTGCCGAGCTCTCCACGAGGATCCCATCGAGGATGTTGTCCCGGATGGTTGCGTTGCGGACCGTCCCCGTGGCGCCCTGGATCAAACGGATGCCGGCGATCCCATTCCCCGTTGCCGAGGATCCGTCGACGGTCACCGTGGTAGCCTCAGCCACCAGCCCGCTCTGTGCATTGTCCGACAGCATCGACCCGTTGGAGACCGTGGCCGTGGATCCATTGATGACTTGGACTCCATCCTGACCCTGCCGAGCGATCAGGCTATCGGAGATCGTGACCACCGACCCCTCATCAAGGAGAATGCCGATCCCGGCATTGTCTTCGATCGTGCTGTTCCGCACCGTCCCTTGCGAAGCCAGGTACACCACAGCGGATGCCTGATGTCCGCTGACCGTTGCGCCATCGAGCGTGAGGTTGGCATTCGATGCCTGGATCCCCACACCGATGTTGTCATGAACGAGCGCATTGCCGCGAAGAGTGAACGTTGCATCTTGGACAAGGACGCCTCCCAAGCGATTGGCGGTGATCTCCGTCGCACCGCCGGTATCGTCGAAGGTCACGGTGGCTTCCCCATCGACCACAAGGCCGTACCCGCGGTTCTCCGAGAACGTGCTCTCGTCGATCTTGGCGGTGGCGGCGTGAATGCGCATCCCGCCTTCCACGTTCTTGAGAACCGATGTCTCAATGAGCGTCATCTCCGGAGGATTGACCAGGTCGTTCTCTTCTCCCACCAGTTCGATGCCCCAGCCGCCGTTCTCCTGAACGATACACTCCTCGAGGGTGATCTCGTCCCCCGTGATACCGACACCGACGTTCTTCTGGATCGTGCACTCGACGAACTCGATATCGCGTCCGCCGGTGGAGATCACCCCGACCGATCCGCTTTGGATGATGATATTCTCGAAGACGATGTCGTAGCACCGTGTCATCTCGATCACCGGCTGGGTGTCCCGGCGACCCTGGATCGTGGCCTCACCGCGGCCCCCTTCCGTCTTGACCGTGACATCGCGCACATTCCGTATGCTGATGTTCTCGCGGAGTGTCCGGTACCTCGAGATCACGATTTCATCGCCTCTCTTCGCCGATTCCAGAGCCCTCTCAAGGGTTGTATAGTCTCCGGGCACGCGAATCGTTGCCGCGGATACGGCAATTGCAGCGATTCCGAGGAAAACGATAGAAAACACCAAGACGGCGCAGAGCCGTCCACCGGGTAGACGCATGACTGCCTCCTCTCCCAAGGTCCATGAACACCCTCTGCTGCGCAACACCCTACCTACACATCTACTGCATTTCCGGTTTCCAGCCAAATGGAAGAATTCGTGGAAAATACTTCGGCGTACCGGATTGGCGAGCGCAAGAGAACCTGGGAAACCCAGACGGGAGGGCTAGTCACGCACTCGGTGCGCAGGACGCCCGGTTCCTGGATGTCACCTAGCGATCTGGAGCGAACGGATTGGTGTTTGCCAAATCCGGTGAAGACAGCGGAAGCGCGGAAACGGGTGTGCCAAAGGGAAGTTCCAGCGAGATCCACGCACCGAGTTCACCGCGGCGCACCGTAACTTCTGCGCGAAGGATCGTGCGGGCGAGTTCCGCAACCATGCTGAAGATCAGGGCATCGAATCCCGCGGGGGCGAGGCCGAAACGAACTGCCAATACCGAACCGATCGCTTGGGTATGTGTGATCAGGTCGAGCTTCAGGAAGCACCTGAGCTGGGGCAGGCCCACCAACGGTCCGGCGAGTGTCGTGTCGATCGCCACATTCGCCACAACGGAGTCGACGCCGGGAGGGATCCACCCGCTGCCGGATCGGGGCACCGACGATGCGCTGAGCCGCAGGAGGAGCTCGTAGTCGGGCAGAATCTGCGGAGCGAGCCGGGTCGACAGATCGCCGCCCACCGCGCCACGCAATCCGAGTGCCGCGCCACGCGAAGAGAAAGCCAAATCCAACGGCCAGAGCCACAGACGGAAGCCGAGCCTAGGCCAGTCTACGGGCACAACGTCGAAACCAGCGTGGATCTCGCCTCCTCCGGTGCCCCACAGCCCCTGAAGTGAGATCCCTTCCTCAACCCGGATTTCCGGCCACGCCGAGATGTCCGTGGCAAACGTCGCAGACGCCGCACCAAGGTCCAACGAGAGATCCAGCCATCCGGAGGCCCCCAGGGCGGGGAGAACGTCAATGCGCGAACCGGCTACGCCGTGGAATGTCGCGGCTTCGACGGAGCAGGGCGCAATGAGCAGCACCAACGCTCCGATCAAGGCAACTCGAACTGACGGATGCATACACGGCCTCCTGCAACAAGGGTAGACGCTCCATGGTCCGTCCTGCAACTTCTGGTTGCTTCACGGAGGATTCGAAGGTGACATGCCGGAGAGGCCACCCGAGGATCCACCGGACCCTGGGGATGCAGCCTCCCGTCGCTATACTCACGGGGAGGTGAGCGTTGATGGGAGTGAACTACCGTCCGATCGAAGATGCACGGATTGCCGACATCGCGTGTTGTCCTGGCGGCCTCGAACTGGAAGGCAAGGAATTCCTCGGGCGAATCGACCAGGTCGAGGTTTGGCATCGGCGGATGTTCACGCTGGGACTACGAGGCGTGGTATCCTATGAAGACGGGCGGCCTCGCGGATTCGCCGAATACATGCCGGCTGAGACGGCACCCATGCCGATCGATGCGGAGGGAGCAGCCGTCTTGCTGTGCTATCACTGGGCCGGCACGGCGGCGGAAGACCCTGAGCACCTGATCCAGGAGAAGCGCTTGGTCGAACACGTCATTGCCATGGCTCGGCCCGGATTTCGAGGAATGGCGGCACTTGCCTGGGATCACCCGATCCACTTCCCGATCGCGCTCCTTGAAGGCCTCGGATTCCGGGAAGTCGACCGGGACGGCCCGGTCGCATTGATGTGGCTTCCGTTTCGTTCTGAAGGGCAGTTGCCGAAGCGGGTTCCGACGAAGCTTCGTCCGCAGGATCTCTCGAGGTCCGGGATGCTCGCCGTCGATGTGGCCTCCAGTGCTCGTTGCCCGTACAGCCTTCACCACGCCGCTCGAATCAAGCGCCTGGCGGCACGGCATCCCCAGGCGCACCGGATCTCACTAAACGAGTACGTGATTGACTCCCACGCCGATGCGCGGACCTTCGCCGCATCGCCATGGGACTGGGGCTGGGTGTACTTCAATGCAGAGGCCGTGCTTCCGTTTGGGCTGCCCGATGAGAAGATCACCGAGCACATGTCGAGCAAGATTGCGAAGATCCCCTCCGCGGACTCGAGCCACGTAGACTCCGGGTGATGTTCCGCCTGCGAGGATCCCGGCGCGCATGCACGGGGAACTCCGTGGCTGAAAGAGAGGTCAGGATGTGGAAGACACTACTGATAGGCGCCACGGCCGCAATCGCGGCGGCGGCGCTTGTCGTGATGATCGCCAACACCCGGTTTGATCGAGCCATCGATCGGCGGATCGGGGAGATGTTCGCCGGACGGCAACCGGACAGTGGCCGGGTGGTGACCGAGGAAGACCTCTCTGGTCTTCCCGATCCGATTTCGCGGTGGCTGCGATGGTCCGGTGTGATCGGACGTCCGTACCCGGAGACTGTGCGGCTTCAACAAGAAGGCCGTTTCCGTATGGCACCCGATCAGCGATGGGCGCCCATTGTCGCCGATCAGTACTACACCCTTGCCCCGCCTGAGCTGATCTGGCGAGTCCGGATGACGATGTTCCCAGGCCTCTTCGTTCGCGGCGTGGACTCGCTTGAAGGTGGGAGAGGACGGATCACGATCAAGCTGATGGGCCTCTTCCCGATCGCCGACATGCGTGGCGAGGCATTCGACCAAGGTGTCCTGCTGCGCTACTTACAGGAGATCGTCTGGTTCCCGTTTGCCGCGCTCGGCGAATCCATCACGTGGGAAGTCATCGACGACACCTCCGCGCGCGCTGTTCTGCACGCAGACGACCTCGATGTCGAGGGAGTCTTTCACATCGATGCGCAGGGACAGGTCACGGAGTTCTCCGCGATCCGCTACGCCGACGAGAAGCCGGAGCCCGTGTTGCGTCCGTGGCGTGTTCCGATGTCGGACTACGGCACGTTCGATGGAATCCGCGTCCCGACGCACGGCTTAGGTATCTGGGTCCGAGAGGATGGGGAGTTCGTCTATGCCGATCTCACAATCACCGACATCGGCTTCGACGTCCCGGCGGTTTACGGCCGATAGCGGCAACAGGTTTCTGAACCCGTTAGGCGATCCGCGCGACAAACCACCGAAGGGAAGGAGCCTGGATGATCGAGTTGGTCAAGATGACGGAGGATGCATTTCACGCGTGGCAAACCTTGGAAGCGGAGAATTGCGCCGTCGAGCAGGTGCGCGTAGGAACCTGGCCGAAGGAAGATGCTGTTGCCAAGGCACATGAGACGTTCGACCAGTATCTCCCGCATGGGATCGACACGTCCGAACATCGCGTGATGATGATCGTGGATTCGGATCGGTCCGAAGCCGTGGGAACCATCTGGTATGCTGCACTCGGTGAAGCCGGTGCGTGGCGTGGGGGACTGCTGAGTCTCCGCGTGTATCCTGAACACCTGAGAAAGGGTTACGCCAGCGCTGCATGCCGGCTGATGGAGGCAGATCTTGCGGCGCAAGGCGCATCGGTCATTCGCCTGCACGTGTTCGGTTGTAATGCAGCCGCACGTGCATTGTACGAGCACTTGGGATACGAGGAGACGGATGTGGTGATGCGCAAGAGGCTTCATGACACGACCGCCGCGGACACGCTGCGGAAAGCGTAGGAGAGACGTCATTGGCTATCCATCAGAGTGACGCCAACGCGCTTTCGGACACGCACTTCGAGCCGGGAGAACTCGGCCACCTACTGCCTGGGAACGCCTGCCGGCTGCTCGACGGCCGACGAACGCCAGGCGTGATCGAACACGTTGATGAGAAAAGCGCGCAGTTCCGATGGCGAATCACTGCATTCGAGGATGCGGGACGCCATTGGGATGTTCCGGCAGAGGACGTTGTGAAGTACCAGTTTCCGCTCGGTTCCCCTCGCCGGGATACGCGGACTACCCGCATCTTGGAGCAAAGAATCCGGGAGGTGGCGTCTCCGTTCGAGATCCAGGTCGATCCAGAGGCGGAAGCACGAACCGAAGGACGAATCCGAAGGTTGGAGAACATCGCCGGGAAGTGGTTGAATCAGCACTCGACGCACTTCGCCAACGGCACGGTTCTGGACCTCTCGAGTCAGAAGGGATCAGAAGATCTCGCACTCGATCTCGAGGCCTTCTTGCGGGACAACGGCCTGCTTGAGATCGAAAGGCAGACGGCGGAGCTCATGGTCCTCAATCCGAGTTCCGGGGAGTGGATCAAGGGGATGTTGATCGTTCTCGCCGAGATGGGCCTGGTCACCTACGTCGGTACCGGCCCTCGCACCGACAATATCTTTGTTGGTGATGGAGCGAGGTCAGTGCGGCGGCGCTACCTCGAACACCGCCTTGCCTTCGTTCGCGCCGTATTCCGCAAGGCGGGGCATCACGACGTGGTGCTGTATCGCGGAATGGCATCCGAAAGACCGTGGAGCGATCGACCTCGTTCCATAACCGCCTACACCGGCTCTCTTCGCGTTGCCCGTGCGTTCAGCAACTTCGATCGAGAGAGCAAGTTCCGTACCTCGTACTTGATCAAGCAAACTCTACCGATAGAGCGTTTGTGGATGACATATCTCGAGACCCGGCAGATGAACCTCCGGTATCTCGAGGCCGAGGTCGTGGTGCTCTGCCGAAAGCCGGAGGCGAATCTCTTGCCGGCATTCGCATAGCTCAATCCGTTGCGCCGGACAGCAGTGACCGGCAATGGATACCGGTTTATTCATTGTATTCAGATTGGATTGAAAATTCCGAACAGGTTATACTCCGCCCTCCACTGGAGGGATGATGAACGAAACGGCGTATCGTCAATACCTTGAAGATGCCGGCGACATGATGGAGGCGCACGGGCTTCCTCATACAGCAGGGCGGGTGGTGGGCGCATTGCTCGTCTGCGTGCCTCCCGAGCGGACGCTCAATGAACTGGCCGAGGATCTACAAGCCAGCAAAGGGTCGATCAGCATGTCCACGCAGATGCTGATTCGCCTCGGTCTGATCGAACGGATCAGTCTGCCCGGAGAACGCCGGCGGCACTACCGCATGAAACGCGATGTGTGGAAAGACTTCTTCTCCGATCGAACAGATCACCTCCTGGGACACGTCCAGCTGACCTCGCGGGGATTGGTCCTTCTGGAAGATGAATCCATAGAAATGAAACAACGGTTGCTGGAGTTCCAGGCATACATCGACTTCGTGAGAGAAGAGCTTCCGCGGATCCAGGAACGGTGGAAGACTCGACGGACGGAACTGGTCCGGCAATGGAACGAGAAGCTCAAGGAAGAGGAGGCACAGGGATGACAAAAAAGAAACTCACCGCACTGGCGCTTCTCTTGGTTCTGGGTATTGCGTCGGTCTCGATCGCCCAGGAACCACCCGCAGCGATGCGGGTACTGGTTGTGGATTCCACCAAGACATTCCTCTCGACGATGCGGGTAGGGGGTCTGGTCGGTGCACTGAAGCAGGTTGGATTGTTCGAAGTCGATGTCCGGTTGTCCGACGTCTCTTCGAGCTTCGTCGATCCGCTCGAGGGCTTGTCGCGTCCTTCGGATGTGATGCCGTACGCCGCAATCCTCGTTGTACCAAGAGGGGTCGACGATGGATCGGCCCAGTGGATCTGGGTGGTGACGGACGGTCTCGATCGACTCTCCCCCGGAGAGCGTACAGGCGTTGCCGTGATCTCCCAGGTCGTGAATCAGGTGTTCGACGGAGTCGGTACAGCAACGGGCGTGACGGACGATCTCTTCCCGGCGTTTCTGTGGGCCGTCTACGTACAGGAAGGGTGGATGAATGAATAGACTGATCCGGATGGCCGTCGATCACCCCGTGTGGACCATCGCGATCACGCTGCTGCTGGCTGCTGGATTCGCGTTCCCGATTCAGTACATGGAACAGGAGACGGACTTCCGCGAGTTCCTCGAGGATGATGACCCGATCATCGTGCTCATGGATGAGGCCGAGGCACGATACGGGAAGTCTTGGGGCATCATGGTCATGCTGTTCAATGAAGGCTCCATCTTCAATGAGCGCACGCTGGCGAAGGTCGAACGGATGACCGAAGTCTTCGAAGACATCCCGGGGATCAAGAGTGTCACCACGCCGCTGAACTCTCAAACGATCGTTGGTACCGAGACAGCCATCAGTGTGAGCAAAGCATCGCCCGGCGGTATCGCGCCAACGACCCCGGAACAGATGGAGACCTTCCGCTCACGCGTCCTGGCAGATGAGAACCTCGTGGGGGGCGTCATCAGCCCCGGTGGGCAGGCCGCGCTGATCAACATCGAGCTCGAAGTCGGGGCGGACGAGTACGGGCTCACGCCGGACATCGTGGAGATCGTCAAAGCGAATCGAGGAGACGGAGACGAGCTCTTCATCTACGGCGATGCCTATTTCGATACGGTCATGGCCGAGGAAATGGAAGCGGATACTGCGCTTCTCTTCCCGCTCGCCATTCTGGTCATGGTCGTCCTGCTCTTCGTGAGCTTCCTCACGATTCGGGGCATCCTCCTACCGATTGCCGTCGTACTGCTGTCGGTGATTGTGGCGATGGGGGCGATGGTCCTTCTCGGATTCCCGATGACCACCATGTCCTTTATCGCACCGATCCTGTTGCTGGCGATCGGCATCGCCGACGCGATTCACGTGCTCAATCGCTACAACGAAGAGATCGCCAAGGGCGGCCCGAAGCGTGAGGCGATCCTCGCCACGATGGACGAGATGAAGGGACCTGTGGTGATGACATCGCTCACCACGGCGGTCGGATTCTTGTCGCTCCTGACAGCATTCATGGTCCCGCAGCGTCACTTCGGCATCGTGACAGCCGTGGGCGTTCTCGCGGCGATGCTGTTCTCTCTTCTCCTGATTCCCGCCGTGATGTCGTTGCTCAAGAAACCGCGGATCCGCGATCTGAAGAAGGGGCTTCGCCCACTCACTCGCGTACTGATGGGATTCGAGAGGATCATCGTCGGACACCGAAAGACCGTCTTGATCGTGGTCCTTCTCATCTTCGGAACGATGTTGGCGGGGATTCCCCGGCTTCGTGTCGAGACATCGAACGAGGAGTTCCTCGGCAAGGATCACGAAGCTGTTCAGGTCCTCGATTTCACCTCGGAGTACTTCTCAGGAGACATGAACATCCTGGTGGAATTCGATACGGGCCAACGCGATGGACTGAAGGATCCAGAGGTGTTGACTGCCATGCTGGATCTGGAGGAGTTCATGCTGGCAAACGGCGTGAGCAAGACGTTCTCGCTGACGACGCTCGTTCGTCAGATGAACGAACGGTTCAATGCCGATGATCCGGCGTTCTACGTGATTCCCGACCAGCAGAACATGATCTCTCAGTTGCTCCTGCTGTTCACGTTCCAAGGGGGCACCCTGGGCGACATGGCATTGGGCGACTTCAGTGCCGGAACGGTCATGGGCATGTACAAGATGGAGTCGTCCGGGAATGTCTCCCGGCTGGCAGGGGTCATCCAAGGGTACCTGGATGAGCACTTCCCACAGGACGGAGCGCTGCACGTGCGGATGATCGGTGCGACCACGCTGATGGATCGCATCTTCACACAGATGACCCGGAGTCAGCTCGTTGGCCTGGCTTCAACGATCGCCGCCGTCTCGGTTCTCGTGATGCTGTTGATGGGTTCTGTGGTCGCAGGCCTGATTGCGGCCATCCCCCTCATCCTGACGGTCACGTTCAGCATGGGCATCATGGCATACACCGGACAGCCGCTCGATATCATGACCCTGATGGTATCCGTGGTTGCCGTCGGCATCGGCGTAGACTACTCGATCCACTTCATCTCCCGGTTCCGCAACGAGTACCGGAAGGACCGGGATGCCGAACGGGCATTGCAGAAGACCATACAGACCACGGGGCGGGGGATCACCTACAACGCGCTCACCGTGGCCCTGGGATTCTTCATTCTGATCTTCGCTTCATTCAAGGGGATACGGACCTTCGGGTGGCAGATCGCCCTGACCATGGGCGTGAGCGCCCTGTCCGCCATCTCGATCATCCCGGCCATCCTGGTGCAATGGAAGCCGAAGTTCCTCGGGCGCGCGGCATGGAAACGAAACGAATTCGAGAAACAAAGCAGCAACTAGAGAGTACGTACACTTGAAGGAGGCAACGAATGAAAAAGAGAGCAATAGCAGGGGGAACCACGTTGGCGATGGTCCTCCTGTTCGGGATCCTTTCCGTTGCGATCACGCCGGACGAGATCTTCGACCGGATGGATACGGAGGCTGACCTCCTGACCGAAGGAAGCATGGTCTCGACGATTCGATTCGAGAACAGTTACGCCGATGGAACGACGGCCTCGAACCTCTTCGGCTCCCTGAGCAAGCCCGGTTTCTCGTTGATCTACTTCATCGAGCCGGACGATGTGCAGGGGACGATCTTCCTGACCCATGAAGCCGGCGAAGAGGACGGCAGCAACCGCCTCTGGCTGTACTTGCCTGTCCTCGGGACTCCAAAGGAGCTGGTTTCGGAAGAGGAGCGCGGCGGGAGTTTCGCTGGGAGTTCCCTCTCCTATGAGGACTTGGGGGATGACGATCGCCGCGATGACTACGACGCTGTGCTCATCGGTGAAGAGGACGTCGTGGTCGGCGATCTCACCCGGTCGGCCTACAAGATCGAATCCACGGCCAAACCGGAAGCCGATGTCGACACCCTGCGGACGGTCCTCTGGATCGACACGGAGTTCTTCATCATGCTGAAGATGGAGGGGTACAACGACCTCGGAAACCTCGAAAGCACGATGCAGGTCCTGTCCCTCGGGGAGTTCGAAGGGAAGCTGACACCGAACGAGTTGCTGGCGGAAGACGTCAGCGATGGAAGCTCGACCACGGTGGTCTTCATCGACCAACGCCGCCCGGATGCGGAAATCGGTGACGAAGTCTTCGCGCCGGAGAACCTTGCCGGTTTCGATTCCTCGTTGTGGGGATTCTAATTCCAACGCAAGACTGTTTGGCGGGCCGTCGTGCGATTCGTGCACGGTGGCCCGCTCTCCTACATCGCTCCTTGAGAACCCGACAGGCCTGGCCTTCGATCCAAAAGAGCGCCGGAGCGGAGCAGACGTCGCCCTATTCCGCGTGGGTGAGGATTTGCAGCCGGGCGAGTGCTTGTTCGAGCCGGTATGGCCGCGGGGCATCAGGACTCGGCCGATTTCCGCCCAACTCCCGGACCGTGTTTCGAAGGATTCCATACGCGCCGAACACACGGAGAATCTCCGGGAGATTCTCCGGCAGGTCTCGCACGGATCCGTACCCGCCGAGCAGAGCGTCCTGCAAGATCTCTCCCTCCTGCCGCTTGGCGAGCCAAGCGCAGGTGACGGCAACATCGCCCAAGAAGCGGCCCCACGTGCAACCGGAGAAGCCGATCACCCCAAGGGTGTCCTCACCAAAAAGGATGTTCTGTCCCTTGATTCGGCCGTGAATCGGCCCCGCCGATTCGGGACCGGACCCAAGCGACACCAGGGCCTCCGACACAAAGACCGCCGCATCACGAAACACGTCAATCTCCGCACTGGAAAGGCAGTCGGCAAGAAGAGCCTCGTCGATCATCGCCTCGGCATTGCTCGGCTCAATGTGCATCGGTTCGAGTTCGATCGGCCAACCGAATCCGCGAGCATGGTTGTGAAGCGTCGCGATCCACCGGCCGAGCCGAACCGTGTGATCACGGCTCAAGTCCTCATCAAGAATTGTGCCACCGACCCAGCGAAACAACACCGCCGCGTGACGGCCGGGAACCCCTTCCACGGAGGTCATCCGGTAGAAATCGCCGGTTCGCGCCAGGATCGGTTCGGGAACCTCGAGCCCCGTGTCTCGCCGGATCGCGGAAAGCCAGAGGAGTTCGCGCTTTAGCGCGTCAAGATCCTGATCCGGGCTGCACAGGCGCAATGCGAAGTGTGTCTCCTCGCTCGAGGACGACCCGACCTCGAAGACCACGCTCTCCCCCTGCTTCAAGCAGCGAACGGGCGCATCTTCCAGCCCGTAGGAAGCAAGCGCCTTGTGGCCCAGCCGCTCGTACAGAGAGACCTTCTCCTCGTCCGGAAGTTCGTGAAATCGATGCATATCGTGCACAGTTTCCACATGTGTTGCGCGGTAGGCAACATGCACCGAGCTGGATTGCCGGGCTCCACCTGTCTACGATGATAGAGATACGTCATCATGGTTGAACAGCAGGCGTCCATCGGAGTTCATCGCCGGGCGCGGTTTGGGCAGACGAGGGAAGGCACAACAGAGATGAAACAGCGTATTTCGATTCATGAGAGCCTGCGTGAGGGCTGGCGAATCTACCGGCAGCAGCCGGTCCTTCTGATCAGTGGTTGGGTGTTGGCAGTCCTGGCCGGATATGCGGTACAGTTTCTCGTTCCGTCCTACGATCCGACGCTACAGAGCCTCGCCATCACCGCAGCGGCGGCCCCGTTCTACGCCGGGCTTCAAGTGGTTGCCCTGCGCCTGCTTCGCCAGGAACAGGCGGACTTCTTCGATTTGTTCACCGGCTTCCTGCGGTGGGGATGGGTCGTCCTCGCGGCACTAATGGTGACGGTGCTCGTGGCGATCGCCGGGGTGTTGCTGGTGGTTCCCGGATTGATCCTCCTGATCGCATTCCTGTATGTTCCGATCCTCGTTGCCGAAGGAAGCTTGAGTCCCACAAGCGCGCTCGGTGCCAGCTGGCGAGTCACCTTTGGGAACAAGGTGCCGTTGTTCGTGCTGGCTGCCGTGTTCTACGCGATTCCCATCGTGGCACTCGTGGCCTACGCGGTGTCGCTTCTCTCTGCGGTTGGCGCCGGCGGACCTGCGGAGGTCTCGCAGGAGGTGCTCATCGCGACCTACGTCTATTCAGGACTCCAGGTTCTTTTCTTGGGACCGCTGAGCTCGGCTTCGTTCATGGCCGCCTACGATCAGCTCACGCGCCCCATCGAAACCGAAGGATCACACTAGATTCCACCACGCTGCCGTCCTGCATCGCATGCGAAACCGATGGTGGCCGCACGGAGCAGCGCATCCCTTCCAAGGCCGGGGAACGCAGACCGCGCGAAGGGTCAATGTTGATGGGGTAGGATCCTGCGGCACGCAAACGGAGGTTCCAGGGGCGGGTCAATCGGCTTCAGTGGAGGAAAGGTCGAAGCCGTTGGGGAAGTAGTCGCTGCGATAGACACGGAATCCGCTTTCATCCTCGCCGGATACCAGAGCGAGGAACTCCGGCCCAAGAGCCAGGAGAATGCTGCCACCGGTGGAGCCGCCGATTCGGTACCGGTCGACAAGCACAGCATCGCCCTCTACGCGAAGCGTTGCGGTTCCATCGCGCAGGATGGAGATCTGCGGCAAGAGATCCGTCTCCTCGGTCGGCTCGTTCCCCGGCCGGCCGCCAAAGAAGAAGACGTCGTAGGTTTCCTCCGCGATCCCTCGCTCAATCAACCGCGCGGGGAGGAGCGCGTAGGTGCTGAAGGTCCCTACGATCAATACACGGTCAGCATCAACCGAGACATCCAACGGCTCGTCGTTGCTCGACCCTTGCATACGGTTGTCGATCAAGCGGGCCTCAATCGACTGGCTCTGTCCCAGAGGAGCGTCAAGCTCGAATCGATACGACAGAGGAGAGGAATCGGTTGTCCCGGAAAGCTCCTGTTCGAAGTTCATCCGAAGGGTCGCCAACACCACCTTGAACGAAAACTGGCCGGTGGACCGAAGAGACATGCCATCCTCCGTGTATCGAAGACGGTAGGATTCGGTGGCAAAGACCTTTCCATCGGCCTCTGCAACCAGAGTTCCTTCCGTATCAAACAGGAACGGAGCGGGCTCGGGAGGAGGCGGTTCGACCTGCGGCATGTCGTCCCCGGAAACCGGCGTCTGAGGCTCGCCCAAGCTCGAGGCGGGGGCGGGCTCGACATCCGCTTCGGACGGCCGCCATGCCGTAGGAAGATCCTTGGGCTCCGTACGAGCGATCGGAAGCGGCGGCGGGGCTGTCCACCACAGGACGAGCAGGAACGCCACGACGACGGTGACCAGGCCGCCAGCAACGATCAAGGCAATCTTCCATCCCCGAGACATCGGTCTCTCCTTCCACGAAATCTCATCCCGCGACTTCCAGAGTACCTGGTACTTGCGAATTTGGTGTGTGGACAACGTTGGGAGATGCAACGGCGACCTCTGCAATGGCTCAAGAGGGGGAGAACGTAGGGTGCGGTGGCCGGTTCTTGATCGCGGCGGAGGAACGTGGTGTCTGATATGACATGAAAATCGACCTCGTGACGGGATCACTGCAAGAGCGATTCGCGCCATACCGTCGAGAGAATCCCAGCAGCTTCATCCTGACGTCCGCTGTGCCGATCGCGCCGATTCGCGAGGACCTGCCATCACCGCCGCGCGATTCGCTGAATCCTTGCTCACGGAGCCGTGGCGGGACGATTCCCCGTCCATGACGTCGATCCCGGGTAGGGCCCACGAGCACGTACGCGATCATGCCGGTAAACGTTCGGTGGTATGACGTCATGATGAGGCTCGCGCGGTGGCGGTTCTTGGAACAGGTCGAGTCCTCGCTCTTCGATGAGGCAAACGCTCGTTCGCCGTTAGGCCGCCGCTGCCACAGCCACGGCCACGAGATCGTACCCGTCGGCTCCCACGATCTCGGCGCGAACGAACTGCCCGGGGAGAATCTCCTCGCCTTCAACCAGTGTGACCGGATCCACATCCGGAGCCTGCGTCGCGGTTCGTCCGATGAACAAGTCAGGCTCTTCGGTCGACGCGTCGATAACCACCTCGAGGGTCTCGCCGAGCATCGCACGGTGGCGCTCCGCAACGACCTCCTGTTGGGCAACCATGATTGCATCCACGCGCCGGGCCACGACATCCAGCGGCACGCGGCCGGGCAGATCGAACGCCGTGGTTCCCTCTTCCGGCGAGTAGGCGAATGCGCCCATGTGATCGAATCGGATGGCGTTCACGTCGGCAAGGAGTTGCTGGAATTCCTCGTCGGTCTCTCCAGGATAGCCGATGATGAAGGTCGTTCGGATCGCCATTCCAGGCACTGCGTCACGCAGCTTCTCGATCAGCCGAAGCGTCTGTTCACGGGTTACGCGCCGGCGCATGTCGGCGAGGATCCGGTCGTTGGTATGTTGCAGTGGAAGGTCTACATACGGCACGAGACGGGGAAGCTCCCGGTAGCAAGCGATCAACTCGTCGGTGATATACGCCGGGTGTGCATAGAGCAGACGGAGCCAATGCAGCTCCTCGATGTCCGACAAGCGAGCCAGCAGGTCGTGTATGCGCGGCGCGCCGGGAAGATCCTTCCCATACGACGTCGTATCCTGACCGATCAGCGTGATTTCACGTACGCCGCCTTCAACCAACTGACGGGCTTCGTGAACGATGTCCGACGCCGGGCGACTGGTCAAGGGGCCCCGGATGAGAGGGATGGTGCAGTAGGAGCACCGGTTGTCACATCCATCGGAGACGCGCACGTAGGCCGTGTGTTGTGGTGTCAGGAGCAGACGGGCATCTTCGGTCTCCACATCGTCCAGTCCGCACGCGGCGGTGATGGCACGATGCTCGTGAAGGCCGAAGAACCCATCGACGTCAGGGAGCTTCTCACGCAGTCCCGGCCCGTCACGCTGAACGAGGCAGCCGATCACAAAGAGCTTCTGTCCCGGAGGACGGTCTTCGGCCTGGAGGTATTGGCGGATGGTCTCCATCGACTCCCGGATCGCGGGGCCGATGAAGCCACACGTATTGACAAGAACGATGTCGGCGTCCTCCGCTGCCGCGCCGACCCATGCGCCGGCCGACGCAAGCCGAGCCAGAAGCTGCTCCGAATCGACAAGGTTCTTGGCACACCCGAGGCTTGCCATGTGAATCTTCGGATGTGTCTTACGTGTTGCGGTCATCGCTTGCCCTCTTGGTTGATCATCCTGCCTCCGCTTCTCATCACCGGATCCTGCGGGTCTTACGCGGAGGCACACGCTCTCCGCCGGCCGACCATCCGGATGAATCCCATGGTGCGTCCACGATCGATGTCAAGGACCCGAGCATCGGGGCCGGGATCATCGGACCTCGCATCGGGATGGTGACGACGATACACGGCCTCTTCCCACACGCGCCACATCCTCCAGCCATCGGGCATGGCGTCCGCGGCATCGACATCGACGAGCTCTGTCCGTTCCCACATCCACCGCCACTCCTGCACCGTGTGCCACGTCCAGCATTCCTGCGCCCAGAACGGGCGGAGATGATCGGGCAGGCATCCGTTGATCGGCGACATGAACCCCGGGACGACCATGCCAATCGGCCCTCCCGGCTTGACGTACTCCACCAGCCGGGGCAATGCAAGGTCGTCGGTGCCGAAGTAAATGTAGGAGTCGACGCACAGGATGGCATCGAAAAATCCGTGGGCAAATGGAAGGTCTCGCGCATCGGCGTGAATGGCAAAGACTTGATCCTCCACTCCAGTCGAACGGAAGCGCTTCGCGTTCTCCGTCGCCGAGATCCACAGGTCCACAGCCCACACCTGGACGCCGAACTCTTGGGCAAGGAACAGGCTCGAGAGGCCCTTCCCACACCCCAGGTCAAGGACACGCATGCCCGGCTGCAGGTCTACCCGTTGGCACAACCACTCTGCGAGCCACACGGGGTGGGGCCCCATCGAGAGATCGAGCGCCAGGTCATCCGCATACCCCAATGAACGCGGCAGGCTCAGTCCCGCAGGTAGTGATGCATGCAATCGGGTCGTCTCTGCCATTCTTGCTCCTCTCTGTACTGCTGCGATGAAGCGATCTTATCCGGTTTGCCGGGATCAGGCTCGCGTGGTCTCAACCCGCTTGCTCAACGGAGCAGGGCTAGGATCATTCTCTAACGCAAAGGAGGGAAACCGTTGGTGTTCAAGCAAGGATTCCTGAGACCGTACAGCGGAATGGCGCGTTCCGGTGTGCGCTGGCGATCAGCGACCATCGCAGGATCCCTCGTGTTCGATGCGTACTGGGCGCAGTGGATCACGGCCTCGCCTTCCGGCTTCCGATCCTCGCCGGAACGAAGAAGATCGAGCACATCCGACGGCACCCGGAGGTCTGCCTTGCGTGCGGTAGCACCGGCTCGTCGCACCAGGGATCGTACGTGCACATCGAGGGCCAAGCGACGATTTCGCCCGATGCGTAGGACCGGCGATCGTCAACGGCCCCGCTTCACGGGGTGTGACCCTGATGCCCACAAAGGACGATGACCGGGTCAGTACTCACAGAAGGGTCGCGAGTTCGCGTATGGCTACGGCTGTTCGTCATTCCCGGGAGAACGAACGCTAGGTATTGCGCTCCTCCAGAATCGCGATCATGACTTCATCGAGCCGCCCCAATCCTTCGGCATTGATCCGCGCAATGTGCTCGATGGTCTCTTCGACCGAGACGGCGGCGACGCCCTGTGCCCCCTCGATTCGCGCACCCCGGCTGGCAAGCAACGACGAGACGTACGCTTCGTGAGCCGCTGTACCGACCTTCAACGCGCAACTCTCTTTGGCGCCATCACAGAACTGCCCAGCGGTGTTGGAGAGAAGCATCCGGATCGATTCGGCTGCGGATTCGGCCGGGAGGTCGAGCAACGAGCAGATTCCCGCGGCCGCGCCTGATCCCGCGGCCACGACACACCCGCAAACCGGCGCCAGCCGGCCGACACGCGCCTTGATATAGCTGGTCACGAGGTGGCTCACGGCGATGGCCTGCGCCAGCGTTGCATCGTCGACGCCACGCGCCTGGGCAACCAAGGCAACCGGAAGGATGGCTGTGATTCCAGCGTTGCCGCTCCCTCCACTCGACATGACCGGAAGTCTGCCGCCCGACATTCTAAACTCCGACGCCGCGACGCATGCGGTCCGAATCCGATACCCCAGGTCGGGCTCGATGACGCCGTCACGCTGAAGCGCAGCCAGGGCTCCCGCTAGCGAAACCGGTCGTTCCTCACGTGGTCGAGCCCCGGCCTCAGAGATGGCGCGGTTCATCACGACGCCTTCCAAGATGTAGTCCCGGGCCTCGTCGGGAAGACTCTCCGGCAGACGATACAGCTCGGCAAACGTGTCAGGGAGCTTCTCCGCGCGATTCCCCCACGAGCCTTCCTTGGACAGGGCGTTGGTCAGCGTCTGTCCGTTCAAGCGCACCACGTCGATCCTCGCGTGTTCATCGCGGATGATCGCGGTGGCTTCCTCGGATTCGGTACGAACGATGGCTTCGACGTATACGCAGGGCGCCTCCTCAGCCCGTTCGATCCGGATGCGCCCGCTATCCACCCAGCGCACCGCCGCCGCGACATCCTCAGGCGTGCAGCCGTGAAGCAACTCGAGTCCATCGTCCGAGTTTCCCCTCAACATGGCCAGAGCGGCTGCCACGGCGTTGCCTCGAGCCTTCGGAACGCCCGGGATGCCGACATCCTTTCCGTTCTTGTAGATCGAATCGCTGACACGAGCGGTGACGGACACAACCGTCTCGGCGGAACTGAGCGCCTCGCGAGCTCGTGCAGTCGCCAGCGCAACCGCGCCCGGCTCCGTACACCCCAGTGCCGGAACGACCTCCCGGCGCAAAAAGGACAACCAATCGAACATTGCGACTCCCTTGCTTCGAATCGATAGGATTCTCAAACAGCGGAAACAGTACGAAATGCGTACGACCGGATGCAACAGCAACAAGAGAGAGAATGCTGTTCGTGCGTGATCTTGCGAGATGCGGTTCGCGGTCCATGTCGGAGTTGGGTTCGCGGTTATCCTGGAGTAGAATATTCCATTATGGAATACCCACGGGGCTCTCGCTCGTTTGACGTTGAGTACGCCGCATTGGGTGTGTTGATGGCCGGGCCGATGCATGGGTATCAACTTCGCGAGCAACTGTCGGCAGGATTGGGGTCACTGTGGCGAATCGCCTCGAGTCAGCTGTACAACGTGCTGCATCGCCTGGAAGGGAAGGGGTGGATCGATTGTCACGTTGAGGCGCAATCCGGTCGTCCATCCCGCAACGTCTATCGCGTAACGCCGAACGGTGAGCGTGCCTTCTGGTCGTGGGCAACCGCCCCCGTGCACCACCTGCGCGATCTGCGGATCGAGCTCCTGGCCAAGATCTACTTCTTGCGGCGGCTCGATCCCGGAAGGATCCCGGCACTGATCGATGCGGAGCTGGACACATTGCGCAAGTTGTATGGCCGGCTCGAAGCGCGAGATTCAATCGAAAGCGATGACGCCGATTTCGGCCGCCTGGCATTGTCGTTTCGTACGTGGCAGATCGAGCAGACCGTTCGCTGGCTCGAGCGGAATCGGAGCGAGCTCGGCGAAGTGAGGGAGGAAGAATGAAGCGGGGAATGTTGTGTTTCTTGAGTGTGTGCACCATCGCGAGTCTCTTGTCGCTTGCCGCACCGATCATTGAGGTCACGGACCAGATGGATCAAACGGTTGCGGTGTCCACGCCTGTTGAACGGATCGTCAGTGTCTATGGTATGGGCACGTACTACCTCTATGCATTGGGCGCATCCGATCGGCTGGTACGTGCGTGGTATGTCGGTGTGAAGACCATTGCGCAGGCACCGGAGGAGATGTTTCGCTTCGAACCTCACCTCGAAGAACTTCTGACATCCGGCGATCCGAGCATCGAGGAAATGATCGCGCTGGATCCCGATCTGATCCTGGTCGATGGATCACGGCACGGTGCATTCGCCGAGCAGATGCTCGACCTCGGTGTACCGGTGCTTCAGTTCTGTGTCGAGACGCCGGAGCGTCTGCAGGAGGCACTGCTTCTCGTTGCAGAGACACTCGGAGGGGAAGCGCAACGCAGGGCCGCGTTGTTTGGGGAATCGTACCACCGCATCACGGCCACGGTTGCCGAGGATCTGGCGCTGCTTGCCGCCGCGGACCGGGCCCGTGTGCTGTTCATCGGCACCGATTTACTCCGGGTCGCAAGCGGAGACATGTACCAAACGCTCCTGTTGGAAGCGGCGGGGGGCTCGTCGGTATCGGCTGAGTTGTCCGGATCGTGGAACGAAGTGAGCATGGAGCAGGTTCTGCTGTGGAATCCCGATGTGATCATCATTCCCCCGTATGGCCCAGTTCAACCGTCTGATATCCTCGATGACCCTGTGTGGCAATCGGTCGCCGCCGTGCGCGATGGCCGGGTCCACCGGATGCCCCGGTACATCGCCCCGATGGATACGCCGGTTCCCGAATCGCTGCTCGGCGTCGCGTGGCTGGCTTCGGTTCTGTATCCGGAGCAGGTCTCGATCGATCTTGCTTCGGAGGTCCATGCCTTCTACGCCACCTATTATGGAATGCCCCTTTCCGAAGAAGAGCTGGAGGCACTGACCAGGAGATGACCGGCCGCCGCGAATCGTCCGCCTGGATCCTTGTTGCGCTCGCGCCGGTGGTGTTCCTTGCAGCGTTGCTCGTCGGGCGGTTCGGCATTCGCTTCACCGATACGTTTCGCGCCCTCCTAGGGCTGGGAGGTGTAGAGGATGTCTTCCGGGCGCTCGTCCTCCAGGTTCGACTGCCGCGAGTCCTTGCGGCGGCGTGCATTGGGGCGAACCTCGCAGCGAGCGGCGCGGCGTTTCAAGGATTGTTCCGCAATCCTCTGGTCGATTCCCGGATTCTCGGCGTAAGCTCAGGGGCGGCATTCGGCGCGGCGGTTGCACTTCTTGCCTCCGCGGGATGGCTGGGCGTTCAGGTCTCAGCATTTGCGTTCGCACTCGTTGCCGTGGGTATCGTGTGTACGATCGGATCCCGCCTCGGTTCCTCACCGTTGGTACTGGTTATCGGCGGCGTCCTGGTAAGCGCGCTGTTCAATGCGCTCCTCGGGTTGACCAAGTACGTCGCCGATCCCTTGAGCACGCTGCCGGCGATCACGTACTGGTTGTTGGGCGGATTGAGCACGGCCCGTTGGGCATCGATCATACCGCTCCTTGCGGTCACCGTCTTGGGCGTGACCTTTCTTGTCGCAGTTCGCTGGCGGCTCAATGTCCTGACACTGTCGGATGCTGAGGCAACCGCGATGGGGGTCAGGGTTCGGGGTTTCCGTTGGGCGGTGATTCTCGTGGGGACCGTGCTGGTCGCCGCCTCGGTGGCCGTGGGTGGCATGATCGGCTGGATCGGCCTGGTGGTCCCCCATCTTGCGCGCGCATGGGTCGGTCCCGATCACGGACGGATGATCCCGGTATCGATCGCTGTGGGTGCGATCATTCTGATGGTTCTCGACAGCGTCGCACGGTCTGCCATGGCGAGCGAGATTCCGCTGGGTATTCTCACGGGACTGATCGGAGTCCCCGCCTTCTTCCTGCTGTTTGTGCGCTTCCTGTCTCAGCGGGAGAGCACGCGATGAGGATTGATGCCGATCGCTTGTCTTATGCGTATGTTCGCGGGCGAGACGTTCTTCGCAAGGTATCGTTCTCGGTCGGCGCTGGGCAGGTTGCGTTCCTGCTCGGCGCAAACGGCTGTGGGAAGACCACGTTGGTCGAATGCTTGGCAGGGATCCGTACGCCACGTTCGGGGAAAGTCCTCCTCGATGGACGATCCCTCGAGCAGTATGCGCTGCGCGAGCGTGCACGCCGGATCGGTCTTGTCCCTCAGATCCACGAGCCCGTCTACGCCTACACCGTGTTCGACATCGTGTTGATGGGACGGAGCCCCCACCTTGGGCTGTTCGCCCGGCCAGGAAGACGAGATCGAATGGAAGTCCGCCGTGCATTGGAGGCGGTCGGCCTGTGGATGCTTCGGCATCGGCCGTACACCCAGACCAGCGGGGGAGAACGACAGTTGGCATTGATTGCCCGCGGCTTGGCCCAGGGGGCAACGTGCCTGCTCATGGACGAGCCAGCCGCACATCTCGATCCCCGGCATCAACACGATGTCTTTCGGGTTGTAACTCAGCTTGCGAGCGACGGATTCACCGTCTTGGTGACCTCCCACCATCCGAACAACGCCCTCCTGTATGGAGACAGCGCCATCCTGATGATCGACGGCGCCGTGGTCGCGCAGGGATCGCCGGAATCCGTTCTCACCGCGGAACACTTGGAAGCGACCTACGGGATGCCCTTTGAACTCATTCACGGACCCAACGGTTCGAAGGCGGTTCTACCCAAGGCCCCCAGGTAGCCGATGTCTTCTCCAGGCTGTGCGCCTGTCGCTTGCTGTCGGAGGTTGAACAACGTATAACCAAGGCGTTTCCCACGAGATGAGAAAGGCGCCATGCCCGAACGAAGACGCAACACGAAGCAATGCAAGGGTGGTTCATCGCTGCGCAGCGCGCTCAGCGAACTGCGAACCGCCTACGGGAATGCGGATGCCTTGGTTCGTTCGTACGATCGTGCGGCTGAAAGGTCGATCCTGTTCCGCGGACTCGCTTGGCTGATCGAGCGGGCCTATCCGGCACGTGCATTCCTGGAGCTCGCGGCCGATCTGGATCGTGATATCGCCACTCACGGCCTTCAGCAGGCCTGTGCACGGGTCGTCGAACGATTCATTCCCCGCCGTGAAACGACGATTCCGGCCGAAGCGATCCCGATGCTTCATGCGGGGGGGACCATCCTCTACGGGAACCATCCATCGCTGGTGACTCCCTTTCTGGTTGGATCGTGCGTCGAACGCGACGATCTCCGCTATGTTTCGACCAGCTACGTGTGCCGACTGATCCCCGAACTTGGCACGCGCGCGTATCCGGTTGAGGTCATCCTCGATCGGAAGCTCACGGAGTACCGCCGGGGCGGCGTCATGCGTGTGCTGGCCCACAGCCTTGTCTCCCGGCTCCACCCCCTCCCGGACCGAGCCATGCAAAGGGAGAGAAACGCGCGCTCTCTTGCCGAGGCGACCGAACACGTGCGCCGCGGAGGCGCTCTGATCATCTGTCCCGATGGCGGCGGCGTCCGGTCGAGGGAATGGTACGAAGGGATCGGCCGCATCGTGGGGAACCTGCATGCCTCCGGCCACGCAAACGACGTACACGTGGTTCCGTTCTGGGAGGGAAACAGCACAAACCGGCGAATCTACTGCCAGCTGCGACGAAGCCCTTGGGCTCGCCTGCGGTATCGAGTGATCGCGCGGCGACCCGTGCTGCTCCGATTCGGACAACCGCTGTCCGTGGCCGAGGTGGTGACATCGCAGCAAACGGCAGCGCAGACTGTCGGCTTCCTGCGACGGTACTACGAATCGCAGTGCATCCCTGCCGTGGAACTCGAGTAGCCCGTCCGTCCGCCCCCCGATCGACCGAATGCCGAAGCGTTTGTGACGCCCCTATGAGCACACAGACCAGCTACGATGCTTCGATATCGCCCTCAGGCTCGATTACCGACCGCTGCCAGCTCTTGCTGGCAAGCAGCGCGATCGCCACAAGTCCGGAAAAGACGTTGGATAGCGACATCCCGATCCAGACTCCGTCGGATTGCATGTGAAGAAGGAACGCAAACACGTACGACAGAGGGATGCGCAGCACCCACACGCGCAAGATGCCTAGGAACATCGTCGGCGCATTGTGGCCCGCGCCGCGGTAGATGGAGTGTGCAGCGAAGAAGGCGGCCAAGAACGGCATACCCGCCGAGAACAATTGAATAAACCGCGCACCGATCTGTACGGCTTCCACCTCGCCCGGCATGAAGATCCGGATCAACGGGTAGCGAGCGAGATAGAGGAACACCGCTTCAATCGTCACAATCACGAACAAGGCTACAATTCCCTTGCGCACGACTTCGCGGGCGCGATCCATCGCCTGCGCTCCGAGGGCTTGACCGACCATGGTCGTTAGGCCGACACCGAGACCATCGGTGGCAATGAACAGCATGCCGAAGATCCGGTCGGCGACGCCGTAGCCGGCAAGAGCCGAAGCGGGATTGTCTAGCCGGCCGATGATGTAGATCATCAACAGGAAGCCGAGTGCGACGCTGGTTTGCCCAACGGACGCGGGAAGGCCTATCTTCAGAGCCTTCCAGACCCACTTCCGTCGAAGCATCAGTGCCTGTCGATCCAGGTGCAGCACACCGCGCTTTCTCCGGAAGAGTGCAATGAAGATCAGCGACGTCAGCCCCTGTGCGGCAACCGTTGCCAATGCGACGCCTTCGATACCCATCTGGGGGAAAGGCCCCCATCCAAGAATCAGTGCGGCGTCCAGTGGAACGTTGATAACGATTCCCACGAGGTTGACCAGAAGCGGCGTGACCGTATCGCCCGTTGATGAGAGCGACATATAGAACAGCTGCGGCAGCATCATCGTCGGCATGCCGAGGAAGATGATCCGCATGTACAGATCGGCCTGATGTGCAATGGCCGGTTCCTTCACCAGGATGGATAGGATGTACGGCAGGAGCAGATAGCCTGTGACACCGATGACGACCCCGGCAATGAGCGAGACGGTGAACAGCTGGTTCATCGCCTGGTTTGCCTCTTTCGGGCGGTTCGCACCGATGTTCTGAGCCACAAGGGCCGTGACCGCTGCACCGGCGAACCCCGCGACAAACGAGATGAGAAGCCACACGAAAGGCCAAGAAATCTGGATTCCCGCCATCACATCTTCAGGTTGCCCGCCCGGGAGCCGTCCGATCCAGAAGGCGTCCGTCAGGTTATAAATCGTGAAGAGTATCGAAGAAAGCACGGCGGGACCGCCGATCTTCACCATCGTTCTCAGCGTATGACCGGTAAGAATCTCTTCTCGATCGGGTGTCTTGAATGTTCGTCTCATGGCTTGATTACGGGACCGTTCCGTTCGTTCTCAATCGTGGCGTATGCCCCCGGTGGTCTTTGGTCTGTGCACGAGGAAACAGGATTGTACCCCTGTTCATCCAGCCGTTCACGGGTTTGTCGAGCAATGCTCCGGTTTCGGTTCAATTACACACCCCACGCAGCAAGGCCAATGGCAAGAAATCTCGTTTGGATACAGGATCAGTTGCGGACAGCAACGAATGAATGGAACGAAAAGCGGCGCACTCAACCATGGAGTGCGCCGCGTGATGATCAAGATCTTACGAAGCTACGTGATCACCGTAACGTCAATAGCTTGTGGGCCCTTCTGCCCCTGGCCAAGCGTGAACTCGACCTTCTGTCCATCTTCCAGCGACTTGTAACCCGTGCCGCGGATAGAACTGAAGTGCACGAACACGTCTTCACCCTGTTCACGTTCGATGAATCCGAAGCCCTTACTGTCGTTGAACCACTTTACGGTACCGATTTCGCGATCGGACATGCCTAACAACCTCCTCCATGCTGGGAGTTTTAGCGACGCAGAGCGTTTCAGTGGATAGCAGACAGAACTGGACTCCAAGAAACCGACTGCAAAACTACCAACAACATTATGTAGTATACCTGGACCCGGATGGTGTGCAAGGACAGCTGTCCGCACTTGTGTGCATGACTGTGTAAGTAGGCAAGGAACTTGTCGATGTTGTTTCGTTGCCTCGCCGGACACTCGAACCACGATTCCTGGTCGCTCTAACGCGTTCTGGCTGGTCCATTCGATGGGCGGTACCCCACCGAGTATGGTCCGAACAAAGGCTAGCACCGCCGGACGGCTGCCGCGAAGTACGCGCCCCCTGACGAGGGAAAATAGCGGAACGACAGGACAGCGCGTACAATCTCATCCTCTTGCGTGACAAGGTCGAGCGATGCTTCGATCGCCTTGTCGCGGCGAAGCGCATCCCACAGACCAAGCCATCGCTCCTGAGAACAGTCGGCGGTGATGCGGGTCATATCGAGGCGAAGTAGATTCGCTCGGGACAGCCCGATCATCGAGCTCATCTCTTCGGTGGCATACACGAGGCGACCGCTCCGGTCTCCCCACACGACCGGCCGGGGTTTGTGTTGCAGGGTGAATCGGGCCAAAGCAACCAGTGGCATGGTTCGTGCATCACCTCTCCTGCGTACAGGCGATGGCTCACTGGATCAACACCATCGCCCAGCCCCATATGGGTTGCAAGACGCTGCGTCTCAAGCGACCTACGTCAAAATCCCGTGTTATCGACCTCCGCTGGATTCATGCGCCAACGGTGCACGGGAAGGAGGACTATACTACCAGAGTCAAGTATACCCAGCAGGTCAAGTCGATCCAACGGATTGCACTCGTCTCGCACAGGAAGCGAAGCATTCCCGCGGGTGGGATATACTGAACCGAACTACGCAGAATCAATCACCGCAGAGGAGGTCCCATGACCACATTCGGAGAGAACCTTCGAGAGCTTCGGGTCGCCGCAGGGCTAACCCAGGCGCAGATTGCCGAACGAATCGGTGTATCGAACACCTACGTATCGGCACTGGAAAGCGGAAGGAAACCCGCTCCTCCGCATGCACTGGTCGAGTCACTCGCCGCGTGCCTGGACATCGAGGGAGAGACCCTCTGGCAGCTGGCACGGGAAGAACGGGAGGACAGGCTTCGAAAACGCATCGACGGAACGCCGACGTCGTTGCGCGTAACGCGAACACCGAATCGTTCGGAAGCACCCTCTGTTTCTCCTCCGGAGAACCGAAGCATGGACCGATTGGTTCGATCCGTCCGCGGGGCCTGTTCCGATCAGAAGAGCCGCCGAAAGGTTGCCGAGGTCCTGGAGATCATCGCCCGTTCGCTTCGCGAGGAGGAGTAGTCATCGTGGCATCCCCGCGGATCTCCTCTCTTGTGGCACGCGCAGTCGCCCAATTGATCCGGTTGCGCCAGTTTCGTGGTGTTTATCCGTGATGATCCGTCAAATGGCCTCTCTCCCGAGCGTCTTCGATGTCCTCAAGCCTGCGGTTGGGCCCAGCTCTTCTCACACCCTCGGACCGATGCGCGCCGGGCAGGTATTTCGCCGAAGACTGGAATCCTACACAGGGCCGCAGCCGGGTGGACGAATCCAAGTGACGCTGTGCGGTAGCCTCGCCCACACCGGCAAGGGGCACTTGACCGACCGGGCGGTGGTGGCCGGATTGGCTGGATTCGGTCCCGACACTCTGCAAGATCGAACCCTACACGAGATCTATCAAGATGTGTGCGAGGTCGGGATGATCGCAACGGCTTCGAACTGGTTCGTCTTCCATCCGCAAGAAGACATCGTGTTCGACAGGGAGACCGAATCACTTCCGCATCCGAACACCATGCGGTTCGCGTTGCTCGACCTTCACGACAAGGTACAGCTGTCCACGGTGTTTCTGTCGCTGGGCGGCGGAAGTCTGGCGGAGGGAGAACTCTCCCGGATCGATGAGGCAGAGGGCGACAAACCGCAGGTCTCGGCACGGGAGATCATCGAGTGCTGTCGCACGCACCGAATCTTGTTGCCGGAATTCGTGATAGATGTCGAACGCGAGATCCACGGGAGATCTCCCGATGCAGTCCTAGAAGAGGCGGGGCGAATCTGGGAGCGGATGCGGGGCGCGATAGCCGATGGGCTACGAAACACGGGCGTTCTTCCCGGTCCGCTGAAGCTCGACCGCCGGGCGGCGGCGATGTACGCTCGCCTTCGAGAAGCCGGACCCGCAACGCGGATGGTGTCGGAGGAGACATCGCGCGCTGCAATCTACGCCATCGCCGTTGCGGAAGAGAACGCCGATGGAGGGCGCGTGGTGACCGCGCCGACGTGCGGAGCAGCAGGGGTGGTCCCGGCTTGTCTTCGTGCGACCCAGGAGGCCCTCGGCCTTCCGGATGGCTCCATCCACGAGGCGCTCCTCGTGGCCGGGCTCATCGGCGCGCTCGCGATGGCCAAGGCATCGATCGCCGGAGCGCTGGTCGGATGTCAGGGCGAAATTGGTGTGGCCAGTGCAATGGCGGCCGCCGCAGTGTGTCATCTGTTGGGCGGAAGCGTGGAAGACCAGATCGACCGAGCCGCTGAAACGGCCCTCGAGCACTACCTCGGTCTAACGTGTGACCCGGTTGCCGGCCTGGTTCAGGTCCCGTGCATCGAGCGCAATGCCGCCGGCGCGGTATCGGCCCTCAATGCTGCGAGTCTCGCATTGATGAGCGGCGGGCGGGACCGCGTGGGATTCGATGCGACACTGGAGGCGATGCGTCAAACGGGCATGGACATGCCCAGCCGGTACAAGGAGACCTCCCTTGGAGGTCTTGCCGCGATCAGCGATCTCGATTCGGATGGGATACCCGACGATTGGCGTGGTCTCGACGAGTGACTTCGGATCTAAACCGCTCGGGCCGGGTCTAGTCGCCGCCTAGCGGTGCGAGAAGACTCGCCAATGGTTCCGTTTCTCCGCGAACGATCGAGTAGATCAGGAGATCCTCGTAGCCACCCCGGTCGAAGTGAGCTCGCCTCAACCTGCCTTCGAGCACGCAACCGGCACGCTCGGCAACCTTCTGAGATCCCTTGTTCCGCGGATCGAGAAGAATCTGAATCCTCGCGATCGGCTCCTTCTCAAACAGGTAGGCAGTGCAGAGCCGAACCGCCTCGGTCATGGTTCCCTTGCCGCGATCCTCGGGCTTGTAGATGCGATACCCGATTTCGTACCCATCGTAGCTTCTCGAGGCCTTGTAGATGTTGATGTGACCGAGCCGCCGGCCGGCACGGTTAGTGATGAGGAGGATCTTGAATTCGTCCGTCCACCACGCGGTTTCCCGGAACTGCCTGAACCAGCCAGGCTCGGAAGTGCAGCCAAGCGGCCAGTACGCTCCGATCTCGCGAACATCGGCGGCAAGATCGTACAGCCCTTCCAGGTCCTCCTCCCGGAACGGACGGAGCACAACGGATCGTCCCACGAGCATGGGAGACCTCCTCGTGCAGACGTTTGGGTGCCATGGCACGCTACGGTCATCCTACAGCAAAACACCGCCCGCAGAGCGCCGCACCGGGAAACGGGGCTCAGAGCCCCGGAGAACCCGTAAGATCCGACGGCATTTCATTCAGCGTGATTGCGGCAGCAGCAAGTCGCTCGCAATCGACGAGTTCGATCCGATCCGCCCGGGTATGCACGGTTTCGCGACAGCGGAGTTCGAGATTACAGGATGTGACCGCGATAGCCGGTCGGCCGACGGCCACGAACATCGTATGATCTTCCTGGACCTAGGGCGCATCGCGGCGGCCGGGACGCTCCAGATTGACCACCAGCCGAATCTCCTCCATCCGGTCGCGGCGATCCTTCAGGTACCAGATCTGCCTGGGAATCGCGCAGTGATCCTCCCCATTCAGTGCGGTGATCTCGAACGTGATGCCGCGGTCGTCGTCTCAGGGCAATCCAGAGAGGGAAAGAAACGTTGCCACGACATTGCATACGGTGGTCGGGATTCGGCGCATCGACATCAGTCGCCCGCTACGTTGGGTCCAGACGGTAATCCCACCCGCAGAACCTGTCTCCCTTGAGGATCGAGTCGGTGATCACGCAATGTTTGAATTGCATTCCAAGAATCGGCTCCCAGAACTGCCGAGCCCATCCTGCCGCCCGGTAGCAGAAGATGGGATCGACACAGGGCGCCTTGGCTTCGCGAATGAGTGAACAGAAGCAGTAGGCTTTGCGCAACGCATCGTGGGTCTTGGCGTCATCGTACGCCGCGCGGTTGTACGCCACTTTGCTCAGATGAAGGGTCTCTCCGTTCGTCCACGGCGGATCGATCCAACCACCGGTCTGCGATGGCGAGAGCTCCGCATTCTGAGCGTCCAGCACCGCTTGAACGCTACATCCCGAGGCCTCATACAGCGCCTTGTACTTCTCCGTATCCTCCGCCGGCCGAACGAGCGCCACCCGAGAAAGGATGTCGAACTGCTGGTCGAGGTCGGTGTGTCGCTTCAACCGTTCGAGTGTTGCGCCCACCCAGGCGACGCGTTCGTCAACGAGGGTGAATGGCGTGATCCCGTCTCCGCCGGCCCAGATGCGCTCGGCGGTGCGTTCGCCAAGGACTCGAATCAGCTGTTCCAGGTACACCTCGGGCCACGAGAGCACGGCAAGCCGCACTTCAATCCGGCTGGGCTCTCCGTTTCTTGGCAAGCCATCGTGGTAGATCTCGACCAACTCCAGCTCGGGAGAGAGCCCGACCCGGTTCATATGCTGTGCGATCTTCTTCGTGGTTTCGCGAAGTGTCTCAACCGGGCCGGTGTGTAGGGAGGAAAAGAACGAAAGGTGTCTCAAAGCATGCGTCTTCACTTCATCATGCTCAATGGGTCCCGAGACGGGGAACCCGATCTCCGAGTCGAAACCGTCGACCGGCGTGTCAAAGCGCAGAATGTGGGTCAGTGGGCCATCGGCGGCCTCCGCGCAGACTTCGCGGAGCCTTTCCACGCGTGGAACGAGTTCCTCGCGTGATTTGATCGGATGCCGAATGCCCGCAAAGGTCGTTTCTTCCCGGACATGGTGCTGAATCTCACGGTTGGGTTCCACGGTCTCCCCCTCCTGTCTTCGAGCCATACCAGGCGCGATGGCTGATTCTGGCCAGTCTGCTCGTCTCCCGTCTCAGAAGCGTTGCATGCGATGGCAGAGAAAACGTGGGATTACCCGGAACGCCTGCTGCGGCGCCGCGCCGCGCGATGCCATTCGGCGTGAAGAAACGGCTGTGAGCACCCCTGCACAATATCCTCGTAAGCCGCTTCGCCCTCCGACTCGAGCATCGCGCGGAGAACCAACAAGCGGTCGTCGATCTCGCGATGAACCGCCGCTACACCACGGATTGCCGGTCCGTGACTCGGAAGAATGATTCGGTCGGCATAGGCCCGGAGCCGCTCCAAGGAATCGATGTGTGCAACAAGGCCCTCGAAACGGACCCACGGGAAGAGCGCCTCTCCACGGGCCGAGCGCATCAAGTTGTCGCCAACGTGAACGTAGTCCTCGTCGATCAGCGTGTAGCGGCTACACGCTGAGTGGCCGGGGGCATCGACGAAGCGAAGCCTGAAGGGACCGACACCGAGTTCGTCATCCTCGGTCACCACGCGGGTCGGAAGGAACGGCCTGCCGGCTTCCTTCCCGCCGAGAAGAGCCAGCGTCTCCTCGTACTGTGGACTTCCGACGATCTCGACACCAGGAAGCTCCCGAAGACCGAAGATGTGATCGTGGTGGAAGTGCGACAGGATGACGCGTGCGATCCGGTAGCCACGCGCGCTCAGATCCCTGCGAACCTGCTCCGCCTGGGGTTCGTTCGCTGCATCCAGGAGCGTTGCCGTCTTCTCCTGTTCATCGAGAAGCGCGTAGAGGTTGTATCCGTAGTGGGTCCCGGGATCGGCGGGGAATTCGTACAGAAGGATGTTTTCGGCGAATCTACTCGTGGTCATCATCGATCATCTCCTCGTCCGGCCGACGCACGGCACGGGCTCCAGACCGGTTTGCTCAGTCGCGAAAGATCAGTTCCCGATAGAAACGCAGCTCATCGATCGACGCGCGAATGTCGTCGATTGCCCGGTGTCGGATCCCCTTGTCAAGCTTGGCCACCATCCCGGGGAACCAGCGGAATGCCAGCTCGTTGATCGAGCTGACATCGACATTGCGATGACTAAGATGGTCGTTGAGATCCGGCATGTACCGCATGAGAAAGCGCCGGTCGAGAAAGATCGAGTTGCCGCACAAAGGCGATGCACGCCGCGGGCTGTGCTGGCGCACGAACCGTAGGGTCTGCTGCTCCGCTTCGGACAGTGAGATGTCCGAAGCGCGGGATGCCTCGAGCAAGCCGGACGGACCGTGGTGCCGCTCAACCCACGGATCGACTCGGTCCAAGACTGCGTCCGGCTGATGAACGACCAAGACCGGGCCTTCCTCGATGATCCGGAGGTTCTGATCGGTCACGATGGTGGCGATCTCGATAATGGCGCGACGAGCGACATTCAATCCGGTGGTCTCCAAATCGATCCAGACGAGGTTCTCGCGATCTCTAGACATGGACGCTCCTTCTACTGGGAAGCTTACCGGTCCGGAGCCGAATCAGCCACCGGCAGACCACCGAAACGCCCTCGCTGTCGCGGGAGACCGGGTCTATCCTGTGCGTACGATGAAATCCAATAGGAAGCAGCATACTCGCCCGCTCATTTGGACAGGAGATCTTGCCTGCATGCCTGCATCATGGAGCAGTCGTTCGAGAACGATTTTCTCCGAAGAGGAGCGTCGACCCGTAAGGTCGTCTGCCCGCTTGCCGTCGCGCTTCGCCGAGCGGATCTTCCGGTGAGAGCCAGGGTCCGCACCATGAGCAAGGCGCAACGCGCTCGGCAGACGGCGCGAGGGCTCCATCGAATCGAGTCGATCATCCGCTTGGGGCTTCGCATCGCAGATTGAGACCGCCGCGTTCGCAAGCGCTGTTCCGAAACACTCTGTGTACGCCCCAGCCGCCGACTCAACTGCCAGAACATGCTGGAATTGGTACGCTGCGCTACGGTGTGTATCATCCATCTATGGAATCCAACCAGTGGAAACCTCGGCATCGCCTCGTGAGGTCGATCCTTCGCGTCGTGATTCGACTGATGTTCGCCATGCTAACCCGGCTCCGCGTCGAAGGGACTGAGCATCTGACCCAGGAAGGCCCGTTGCTTGTCGTCGCCAATCACTTCCACTTCGCCGATCCCGTCGTCGTGATCCGCGCCATGCCTTGGCCGCTAGATTTCATCGGCGGATTCCGGATGCCGAATGCGCCGACCGGTGTCAAGTGGCTGACTCGCCTGTGGGGCACGTTTCGGGTTCGGCGTGCCGGCTCCTCACGCGAGGCGCTTCGCGCGGCCGAGGAAGTGTTGACAGCCGGCGGGGTCCTCGGCATCTTTCCCGAAGGCGGAAGTTGGGCGAGCGTACTGCGCCCGGCCCGGCCCGGCACAGCGTACCTTGCAGCACGCACAGGAGCACGGGTGCTTCCCGTGGGAATCGACGGCATGACCGAGATCTTTCCTTCACTCGGAAGATTGCGGCGGGCGAGGGTTACGGTCCGGATCGGCGAACCGATTGGACCGTACGACGAGGTCCCCAGCGGGCGGGCGGGACGGGAAGAGATCGACCGGATCGGCGAGCGAATCATGCGGGGGATTGCCGATCTGATCCCGGCGGAGCGCCGGGGGGTCTATTCGGAGGACCGGGAGATTCGGGCGGCGGCGCAGGAAGCCGCCCTGTATCCGTGGGCAAAGGGAAACGGGGGCGGAAGATGAGCGATCAACAACCCAGCCGGCGCGCGCGCCGGGCATGGTACCTATACGACGCCGGAAACTCGGCATACGCAGCGGTGGTCCTTCTCGCCATCTACGCGACGTACTTCAAGGAGACCGTCGTTGGCGGCGCACTGGGGACGTTCTACTGGGGAATCGCCGTGACGACGGCAACAGCGATCGTCGCGGTGATATCGCCGATCCTCGGAACCATTGCCGATGTATCCGGACTCAAGAAGCGCTTCCTCGGCTTGTTCACGTTGATCGCGTGTGGCTTTACAGCCTCTCTGTTCTTCGTCACCGAAGGCGCCATCTTCCTTGGCATGGCCCTGTTCATCCTTGCCGAGGCCGGCTACCGAAGTGCTCAGGTCTTCTACAACTCCTTCCTACCGGAAATCGCATCCGACAGCCAGATGGGACGCGTATCCGGCAATGGATGGGCGATTGGCTCAGCCGGCGGCGTGCTCTGCCTTCTCATCGTGCTGGCCGCGGTCAAGCTGATCGGAGGAGCGATGATCGTGCGGCTCTCGATGGTGTTCACCGCACTGTACTTCGCGGCATTCGCCGCGCCGCTCTTCCTGCGGCTTCGCGAGCTCGGCGAACGGCGCCCGTTGCCCCGCGGGCGAGAGCTTGTGGCCCTGCCATTCAAGCGGTTGGCGGAGACGATTCGCGCCGCCCGGCAGCATCGCGAGTTCGGCAAGTTCCTGTTGGCGTTCCTGATCTACAACGAAGGGATTCTCATCACACTCAGCTACGGGGCCATCCTCGGGGCGACCCTGTTCGGTCTCGCGCAAGAACAGATCATCATCTTCATGATCCTCGTGCAGGTCGCCAGCATCCCGGGCGCCTTCTTCCCCGGACTGATGATCGGCCGGCTCGGTGTGCGCAACACCTTGTTGTTCTCTCTCGCCGGAATGGTGGGAGCCATTGTTTGGCTCTTCTTCGCCCGCAACATCATGGCATTCTACGTGATCGGCGCGATTGCCGGCTTCTCGCTCACCGGTGCGCAATCCGTGAGTCGTGCGACCGTCGGACTCCTGGCACCGAAGGGGCGAAGCGCCGAGTTCTACGGATTCTTCGCCGTGGCCGGAAGAACCTCATCTGCTGTGGGACCGGCGATCTTCGGAGCCATCGCGTTTCATGTCGCCAATGTGCTCGAGCGAGGCGGCCAGACGGTCGTGCTTGCCGAACAGATCGCCTTGCGGTATGCACTCTTTTCCATCCTCGCGTTCCTGTTCGGCGGTGCCGCGCTCCTGTTGACGACCACCGCAAAGGCAGGGCGAAGAGCCAAGGATTAGACCGGTCTGCCGGAAGCAACCTGTTTGCTCAGCGGGGCTGCGCAAGCGATCCTCTAGGCCTCAAGAAGACGATCTTGATCAAAGGTCTTCCTGGCATGCGAAAGACCGGATTCTCGGCGACGGACTGAGCGTGGTGCGTCGAAGCGCGGGTTTCGTTCCGTCTCGTGGTTCAGCGCGCTCACAGCGCTTGTTGCTCCCCCGGTTTCTGGGCAACGTGGAAGATCCCCCGTGCGCGCGCATTCAGGAACTCCTGAACCTCGATCCTGTATCCACCGGGATCAGTCAGGAAGAACGTCCGGATTTCGATTTCATCCATGGTGACGATCTCGCCGGCCGGCGCGCCCGCCGCAACAAGCCGCCGGTGCCATGCCGGAACATCATCGACCACCATCGTGAGCAAGACGGCGTTCTCCGGCTGCGTTCGACAGGTCCCTTTCCCGGCTCGCGCATCGACAAGCCCCACGAAGGCATCCCGGGAGATCCGGAAGACGCGGGCCCATTCCTGATCCAAGACCGATTCCAATCCGAGCACATCCCGGTAGAACGCCACGGCGGCGGCGAATCGGTCGTAGTAGAACCACGTAATGGCCGATCTCGGACGCACCTTGTTCATCGAACCCTCCTTTGGCAAAGGTCGCTTCGGCTCTCGCCGGCACCGCAAGAAGACCACGCCACGCAACGGCGACCTTGTCACCAAGAGTGTATCCGCGCAATCGGTGTGGAACGTATGCTGCGCTGTGTCGGGAACCCGCGGACAGGCCGTCTCATAGCAGCAATGCAGGAAGCTCCAGGTGTCCTCGAATCTAGCTTCGGGCTACGGGGTGGCATAGCGTTTCCGCAATGGGCTAACGAATACGGCAGCCGACTTCCCTCGTGATGCTAGACAGGGAAGAGGAACGTGTCTTCCGGGGAGAAACTGACGCTTCGCTGCTCCCCGATCGCCAGGCCCCGTGCCTGGTCGCTCGCCATTCTCACTGCGTGAGCGCCCAAAGGACTGTGGAGCTGTACGATGCTCGTGTCTCCGTGGTACTCCACCCCGACGACCTCCGCCGCAAAAGCATTCTCACGCGATGCATCGAGGATCATCTGCTCGATCTTGACGAACAAGAGAACGGGAGATCCCGGCGAGGCCCCCTCACCGTTGCCCGAAGCGACACGGAAAGAGCAACTGCCCACTTGCACATCGATTCCATCGCCGGTTGCCGTCGACACCTCGCCTTCGAATCGATTGGTCTGCCCGATGAACGAGGCGGCAAAGCGGGTCTCGGGATGGAGGTACACCTCGTGGGGCGGCCCCACCTGCTCCACCCGGCCCATGCTCATCACGGCGATTCGATCGGATGAGGCCAATGCCTCGGCCTGATCGTGGGTCACGTAGATCGTCGTCAGTGACAGGGCCTGCTGGATACGACGGATCTCGAACCGCAGGGCATCGCGCAGCTTGGCGTCGAGTGCTGACAAGGGTTCGTCCAACAAAAGGATCTTCGGCTGCGGGGCAAGGGCGCGGGCAAGGGCCACCCGCTGCTGCTGTCCGGCCGACAGTTGGTCGGGTTTTCGCTTCTCGAGCCCGGTCAATCCGATCATCTCCATCAGATTCCCGATACGGTCAGCGGTCCCGCGAATGCGTCGGTAGCGCAATCCGTACGCCACGTTCTGCCAAACGTTCATGTGTGGGAACAGCGCGTACTGCTGGAAGACCATCCCCACGCCCCGCCGCTCGGGCGGACGCGCGAGCACAGTGGTTCCATCGAATCGGATATCGCCTTCATCGGGGCGCTCGAAGCCCGCGATCATCCTCAGGATGGTGGTTTTTCCACATCCTGACGGGCCGAGCAGCGTCAGGAACTGCTCCGACATGGCGGTCAGGGACACCCCCGCGACGGCCACCGTGCGATCGAACCGTTTGACAACGCTGCTCAGACTGACTTCGACCATTTCGCTCCTCCGAACATCCGTTCTCCGAACCGTTCAATCACCACAAAGGCCACCGCGGTCGCTGCCATCAGGAGACAGCTCATGGCGCTGGCGCCGCCGAACGATCGCGCTGAACGCAGATCATTCACAACCAAGGGCATCGTCTTCCACTCCGGACGGGCAAGCATGATGGTCGCGCTCATCTCTCCCAGGGAGATCGCAAACGCGAGCACGGCGCCGACCAAGACGCCGCGGCGGATGAGCGGGAGTTCGATATCCATGAAGGCGCGCCAGCGGGTGGCACCGAGGCTGCGTGCCGCCTCAACCGGACCGCGGTCCAATCCCTCCAGCACCGGGACGACAGCTCGGATGACGAACGGATAGGCGAGAATGGCGTGCGCAAGGACGATCGCGGTCCATGTGCTCCCGAGTTGCACCGGCGGACGCAGAAACGCGGACAGGAGCGCCGCGCCCAATGCCACCGACGAGATGCCCAACGGAGCCATCACCAGCGTGTCGAACAACCGGCGTCCGCGAAACCGGTACCGCGCAATCACAAAGGCAATCGGCACACCGAGCGCGAGCGCTGCAATCATGGCCGCGCCTCCGGTCCGCAGGCTGTTGAGCACCGAGCGAAGCGGCGGTGCACCAATCAGCGCGCTGTACTCCGGCTGGAAGATCGCCGCATACCACTGCAGCGTGAACACCGCCTGCCCACCCCACTGGCGCGTGAAGGAATCGACGATCACGCTCACGACGGGCCCCAAGACCAACAGCGCACTGGCCGCGATAAACAGCCACAGGATCGCCTTGCTCCAATGCCATCCGCGGAACAGCGGCTCGGTCGCACGTCTCGGCGCCCCGCCGATCGGATGGGAGAAGCGACCCTCGAGTGCGATGTACACGTAAGTGAACAACAGGGAAATCGCGATCTCGACAATGGCCAGCGCGGCGCCGGTCGGCTGCTGGAATAGCACGATGAATTGCGTATAGATCTCAACTTCCAGTGTGGTGAACTGCGCGCCGCCGAGTGCGAGCACGATCGGGAAGCTCAAGAAACTGAAGATGAACGCCAGCGCCGAACTTGTCATCAGGCCCGGAACGAGCATCGGCAGCGTGATTCCAACGAACCGGCGCACCCGCCCCGCCCCGAGCGCACGGGCGCTCTCCTCGTACGCCGGATCGATCTGCTCCCACTGCGCGTTCACCATCCTCGCCACCAACGGGGCGTTGTAGAAGGCGTGCGCAAGCACGATGCCCTTAAGGGAGAACAGAACGCGTAGCGGAGCACTCTCGAGTCCGAACAGCGACATCAACATGCGGTTGAGATGTCCGTTGTTTCCGAAGAAGAGGATGAATCCGACCGCCACCGTGATCGAGGGAAGGACAAACGGCACGATCGTCAGGGATCGCAAGGTCGATTTGAGCGGGAAGCGATACCGCGTAAAGAGATACGCCCATGGAACTCCAATGGCGACCGACAGCAACGTGCTCCACAACGCCTGCTTGGCAGTGAACAGGATGACCCGCTGGAAGTACGGATCGGTGAACACGCTCTGCAGGATGCGAAGCGTGAACCGGCCGTCCTCCGTGACCCCCTCGCGGAACAGGCGCAACAGCGGGTAGTAGAAGGCGGCCCCAAGAAACAGCAGAGGAAGCGTGATCAGCAGAATCCGGCCGGTCCGATTCGTGGTCACCCTCCCAGAATCACCGCCGCCCACTCACGCAACCAATGATCGAGGTGTTTCAAGACATCTTCCGGTGCAACCATCACCGGCTGGGGCGGTGTCACGGCGTACTGGTAGAACGAAACGGGAAGCAGCGCCGCCGGATTGGCCGGGAACATCCATTCGGTGGTCGGGATGAGTTCCTGGATCTCAGGAGACAGCACCAGATCGAGGAACGCGGTCGCCAGTTCGAGGTGATCCGTCCCGCGGATCGCTCCCATGTAGTAGATGTTCCGGTAGCCTTGATTGTTGAGCAGCATGACCTTGTGCCGTGCGCTTCCGTGATCGATGACCGAGTACGCCGTGTCGGTGGAGAAGCTGAGGACGATCGGCCCTTCGCCGCCGAGGAACAGGTCGTAGGCTTCGCCCCATCCGCCCGCCACGGTGAGAACATTCGGCGTCAGCTTGCGCCAGTAGTCGAGGTACCCAGGATCGCCGTACTCGTGAATCGTCCAAAGCAAGAACGAAAGCCCGGGCGCAGAGGTTCGAGGATCCTCGAGGATGATCCGGTTCTCGTAGGCCGGATCGAGCAGCTCATCGAACGTCCTCGGTAGGGTGTCCGTTCCGATCCGTTCGCTGTCGTACACGAAGGTGATGTAGCCGTGTTCGTACGGAATCAGCGCGCCGGCCGGATCGAGCCGCAAGGACGAGGGAACCCCCGTCAGGTTGGGCAGATCGGTTCCGCTCAGCGGTGCAAACAAGTCGAATGCCGTGACGCGGGCCAGGTCGGCGGCCTCAATGCCGATGAAGACATCCGCGCCCTGGCGCCCGGCCTCCCGTTCCTGTAAGAGCCGTGACAGCATCGTCCGCGAGTCTGCGATCGCCACGAATTGAACGTCCACGGCGTAAAGTTCCTCAAACGCCTGCTCGATCGCGGCGGCCGGCCCCCAGGAGGCGAAGCTGTCGTAGGTGTAGACAACCAACGGTGTTCGTTCGACTTCTCCGCCTGCAAGCAGGGAGAAGCCCATCAGTACGACGAGGAGACAGTACAACGTACGCATGAGACATCCCTCCAAACGTCAGAGGGGGGTGCGAGATGACCCGTGAAGCGTGGTGTCGTGCGCCAGTTCCTACGCCGGCATTATCCGGTTCAGGTTCCAGGGTCGGCCGATGGTTCGGCCCTCTCAGCCCGGTCCGTCCGAGCTCCCCTCTCGTCGGCTGCCAGTGTACCGCGAGGGGGAAAGAGGATCAATCGGGCCGCAAGTCCTCACGCGCAGATCCGCTCTGAAGCACTTCGTAGCGAAGCCACACAAACCCGCTCTCCAGGGGCCGCACCTCGAGGAGGCGCAGGCGGTCGGGCCATGCATCGGGTGATAGATTCGGGCTTTGGAACAACATCGGTGTCGTTTCGCCACCGATCAATTCCGGACGCAAGATCAGATCGACTTCATCGATCAGTCCCTCGCGCAGCAGGGCGCCATTGAGTCTGCCCACGGCCTCGGACACCAGGCAGGTCACACCAAGCTTCGCTGTCATCTTGGTCATCGCCTCTCTGAGGTCCACCCGGTCTTCTCCTGAGACCAGGTACGGGATCCGTTGCACCTGCAGGAAGGCGAGAGTCTCCGGGGGGGTGGTCCAGCTGACCAGATGCAACATGTGGTGTCCCGGTGTCTCCGTTCCTTTGTACCCACTGCGCAGGCGCCCGCGGCTGTCGACCACCACCAGCCAGGTGGTATGCCCTGGGTTTTTCACGACCTCTTCGGGGAGGAAGTCCTGGTACAGCGATCGGATATCCCCCTCAACCGGCGGGAGTTCCCGCAACGGCGCATCTTCCCGAACCAGCGAGCCGCTGCCAAGCATCTTCGCCTGAGGGTGGTACAAGGCATCGATTTCGTCGCGGATCATGGTCCAGACCGCCGCGTTTCCTTCCGAAACGGAACTCCGTGGATCGTCCATCTCCTCCCACTGGGTCCGATTCGGGGCGAGCGCAATCCGCGCATCCACCGAGGTTGAACCCAAGGAGAGTATTCTGGGCCTGTCATTCATGGCGCCTCCCAAAGCGAACACCAATTTCCAAGCGGTAGCGTGCTTGTGCGATTAGATCCTACGCAAGGGGAAGTCGACCCTCAATCCGTAACCGGAACGGCGACTCGTCACTCGTGGGGCCTGTTGCTATTTCCCGAGCAGCATTCTCCACAGCGAGCGCTGGAGTTTGTGCGTTTGGCGCTTCCTCGATGATGGCCCGCTCGGCGTCTTTGCGGTTCTTTCTTTCGACTTGTTCCGTTCCACAGTGCGCCGTGGCGAAAACTTCAACATCTAGAAACCTCCTCGTACGAAGTATAACACATGGTATGAAAAAGAACAGAGATCGGTGCTGCGTTTCTTGCTCACGGTGTCCCCGACCGGCGCGTATTGCCGAAAGCACGCGGTAGAAGCGCGATCAACTTCTGCAGCCGAGCGCGAGAACGTCTTCGTTTCGCGTGTTCGAATCCGCATCATGACGACATCTCAGGAATGCTGGTGAGCAATCGCGATGACATGGTCGTGAAACAAGTGTTGTGGGCGTTGCGGGATCTCGTCGCCGGCGATCGGAAGGCGGTGATGCGCTTTCTCGATGAGCACAACGATCGGTTGGCGGCGCAGGGGAAACGGGAGGTACGCCACAATCCGGGGACCAGGCGGAAGACGCCTCGCCGGTGGGAATCACTGTGGTGAGATTTCCTCTGGCGTTGTCAGTCCTGTAGGTCCAGAAGCCGGGGGCTCATGGTTGCGGTATCGAGGATGACGGCGGTTGCCTTGCCCGTGAGGTAGCCGCACGATTCACCCGGGTTGATCACCACACACGGTTCGGTTCGCAGGTCGATGCGGTGCGTATGCCCGTAGACGATCAGGTCATAGTGCCCGCTGGAGACGAGCGCGTCGATCGACTTCGGCTCGTGCATTAGAACCACGCGGATTTCGTCGATCTCGAACGTGTGGTAGCCGGGATGGATGGCGCCGATTTCCTCGAACCGCTTCGTGAGATAGAGGCGATCGCCGTCGTTGTTGCCGAACACACCGACGAACCGCGCCTCGAGCTTCGCGAGGGGGATCGCGGTGAATGGCGACACGAAGTCCCCCGCGTGCAGGACAAGGTCCACCCCCTCCTGGTAGAACCGCGCAACCGCCTGCTCAAGCAACGGAAGGCAATCATGACTGTCCGACAGGATACCGATCTTCATGCTTCCTCCTTCCAGCAACACATCTTAGTGTCCCGCGACACGCCATTGCCGCCAACAGGGGCGTCGGACCCTGCCAAGTCTCTGCAATTGGAAGATGGAGCCACCCCACGCTCGCGTTCGATTGTGCAAGAGGAAGCCCTGGAGGGCCGGACCATCGAAACGAAGACATCACCTGAAAGACAGTTCCTATTTGTGTCCATTGCTGTACATTCTCACCCTGAATTCATGCAGATCCAGAGCAGCATCGTGGATGTTGCCATTCCGAAGTGAACGAGACATCTACAAAGGATCGTAGGCGGGCTCGCACCGGAACCTGGTGCCTGATCGTGATGGCCATCCCGTGCTTTGCATCGTGCGTTGCGGCAGCCGAAAACCAGACAAGCCGGTAGCCCCATCCACCAGGGAACCGTCCGTCTTGTGCAGCCGCCCAACGACGGGCAGGAATGGTAGCTTGGCCAAGGCCGTTGCATTGGGGTGTAATCGGCAAAGGCAGGCTAGGTTCCAGCCGCAGGCACCGTTGCACTTCTAGGCGTCGAGACGTTCGACCGTGTTGCGGAACCGCAGGCCGGCGCGCTCGGTCTCTCCCATCAAGATCAATTCCGCCGCAAAGCCGGCGGCCTCTGTGATGATCTCTCGACAGAAGAGCGCGTGCTCGCGGCAAAGCCACTGCGTTTGCCACGGGGCCGTCAATTCCCGACAGAGCGTGTGACCGAACCGGGCGGCGAACCAGTTCGGGATCTGATTGAACACGCGATACAGCCCAGGATGCTCGTACAGCTGTTCACGCGAACGGGCCAGGGTGTCGTGGCGATCAACTCCCGATGGCAGGCGATCGCGCCCGCATGCGGCACTGACGGAGAGCACCGCTCCCGTCAACGCCCCACAGGCATCGCCGTACAGGCCGATGCCGCCACCGAAGCCGGTCGCCAGCTTCCAGATGTTGCTGGGCCATTCCGTCTCGATCTCCGAGAAGACGGCCTCGGCCACGCATTCGGCGCAGTTGTAGCCGGAGGAAAAGCTCCTGCGAGCCTTCTGCTTGATCCTGTCGATCGTCTGCTCTTTGTCCACGGGATCCCCCTTCCAAGAGATCCTACCCTCCCTTCGGAAAGACCAAAGCCCACGGTTCGGGCGCAACGTGGACATCTGGTTGAGCCCACAGCGCCCCGAACACGACACGAAAAAAGGAGATACGGATCGTGCGTTTGCCAAGAAGACCGAAGAAGACAGGGCCGCGCCGCGTGAGAAAGGCATTCACAACCGGCCACAGCAACTCACGCTGGGAGAATACGCCCAAGCCTTGCACGAGGAGATGTCCGCCGCATCCGGGAGAACATCCAACGCGCGGGATTCGAGTTCTTCTCCTAAGGAGGAGTATCCCTCGAACGTGCCGACGCCGTGGCTCGACCGCCGTCACGGATGGCCGTTGCACCCTCTTGCTCGTAGCATTCATCCACTGCAGCCGGGGGAGTATCACTCTCTCGGGAAGGGAAATGGCAGGAAGGAATCAGCTATCGTCGCTCGAGGTCAACCTCATCGATCGTCAGATCACGATCGAAATCATCAATCGTGGCGATGATTCGCGGTTGGACGACGCGGTACAGGGCGAACGAGTACTCGACGATGTAGCGGAGATCATCTTCCTGGCCATCGCTGTCGAAATCGCCGATGCGCACGTCCCGAGGCTGCACGATTTGCACCCGAACATCCGCCAAGATGTCGCTGTTGATGTCGAGGGCAATTGAGTTCGCCACCCCACAGCAAACGGACGGCTCAAGCCACAGGCGATCGTCGGCGCACTCGTCCAGATCGAGATCGATTGGCCCAAACGCGATCGGGTGTTCCTCCGGGTCGTTGGGGTGCGTCCCTGCGAGTTTCTCGTCTTGATCGGAGAATCCATCGCCGTCACGATCGATCGGCTCGGTGGTCTCCGGCGCGGAGAGTGGAATCAGCTCGGAGTTGCAGGGGTCATCATCCAACCCGTCAATCAGGCCATCGGAATCGGAGTCACGGTTGGTCGGATCGAGCATCGGCACAAAGCGGATCCAATAGTCGACTGGGTCTTCATCGATCAATCCGTCACCGTCGTTGTCGATTCCGTCGATCGGATCCTCGTCGATCCATCCGTCCGTGTCGTTGTCCAAAGTTGAGTACTCCAACCGAAGGCAGTTCCAGAAGACCTCGGGGCCATCGAGAATCCAATCGTTGTCGGTATCGTGATCCAACGGGTTTGTCGGATTGAACGGCGGCTCCAGCGGGTCTTCGCCATCGCGGCCATCGCCATCCTCGTCAATTCCATCGGAGAAGGGATCCTCGTTGTACAAACCGTCCCCATCGTTGTCCCAATTTGCGTACAACACGGAGACCTGAGATTGATAGCGTTCTTCGTAGTCGGTCAGCCCGTCGTGGTCCGTGTCCGGATCGCACGGGTTGGTCTCTGTTGGGTACGGAAGCGGTGGACCGGGCAACGGATCCTGGTGATCGAATTCGCTGGGAAGGAAATCGAAGTTCCCGTCGTGATTTCGATCCTCGTACCCGTCTTCGAGCTGATCGCCGTCTGTATCGGGATTCAACGGATCGAGGCACCCGCACTCGGGGTACGTCACGTGAATCGGGCGGCCGAAGGCGTCAACCAGAGGGATCCAGCCTTGCCGGGAAGTGGAGAACCCGAGAACCTCGATTCCATCACCATCCCCGTCGCTGTCGGTGTCGTATTGGTTCGGGTCGGTCTCGCCGCCTTCCCAGTACGATGAGCCGTTGTCCCATGTTCCATCACCACTCGAGTCCTCTCCATACCCCCACAGGTTCGGATGATCACCGATTCCATCGGCGCTGCCGTCACGGATGGGTGTCGTGCACGGATCGAGTCCTGGCTCGCTGCATGCCTTGCAGATCGGATTGATCACGATGGCCGGGTCTTCACTCATCATGAACGGTGTCCCCGTACCCCCGTCGCACAGACCATCGCCATCGGTGTCCGCGTTGAGCGGATTGGTCGGGTTCGTGCCGAACACCTCTGCAGAGTCGAGGAGACCATCGTCATCGGTGTCCGGGTCGAACGGATCGGTCGGGATCGGTCCGCCGCCGGTCTGCTCATGTCCATCGCTCCGGCCGTCGTTGTCCGTATCCCAGTCGAGCCAGTCGGTACCGATGGCGAACTCTTCGCCGTCGAGCAATCCATCCCCATCGGAGTCGGCATCGCAGATGGAATGCGTCTCATCATCCCGTTGCTCGCGCAAGCAGAACGGGACGTCGCACAACTCACCGAGGATCGTGAATACCGCCCCGGGATAGGCGACATCCGCAGCCTCCAGATCCTCGTGCACGTCGCTCCCATCCGGTAGACCGTCCTGATCGGAGTCGGCGCTGTTGGCATAACCATCCCGGATCGCGTCGTACGCGATAACGGGCTCATAGGGAGCACAACCCGGGCCCGGCGTATGTTCGCAGCTGCAACCCACCCGGAACTCGATCGCATCGGAGAGCCCATCGCCATCGGTGTCGAGCTGGAGCGGATCGGTTTCGTCGCGAGGATCCCTGAACGGCGGATAGCTCGTTCCGCTGAACGCCTCTTCGCAATCGGAAAGGGCCAGGATCGTCCCTGCGCCCGAGTGTCCCGGACACGTCGGCCCAAATGAAGTTGCCGGATTGCGCGCTGCGATGTTTCCATCCGCTTGATCACCGTCGGTGTCCGGGTTGTTCGGATCGGTGAAGTAGGTCTGAAGTTCCTCGCGATCGGAAAGACCGTCATCGTCTGAATCCCAGTCCAGCGGATCGGTGCCGAGACCGATCTCTTCGCCATCGAGCAATCCATCCCCATCGGAATCGGCGTCACAGAGCGAGCAGACGGCATCATCGTACAGCTCGCCGTCGTTCCCGAGGCTCTCCAGGACGTCGGCGAAGGTATCTTCGCCATCCTGGATTCCATCATCATCGGAATCGGAGTCGTTCACGAAACCGTCCCGGGAAGGCCCGGGCTCCCCGGAGCAGTTGCATCCCGGAGAAAACTCGATGTCGTCGCGGATTCCGTCGCCATCGGTGTCTTTGGACAAGGGATCCGACTGATCGGCGAGCAACTCGAACGGCGCGATACCTGTTCGGCTGAGCGCCTCTTCTCCATCCGAGTCCAATGCAATGGTGGTATAGTCGCCGGCGAAGCCGCCCAGAGTCGCTGTTACCGGTCGAGCAAAGAGAACGCCCTTGGCCTCGTCTCCATCGGTGTCCGGATCGTTCGGATCGGTGAAGTAGGTTTCGAGTTCCTCGCGGTCGGAGAGGCCGTCGTCGTCTGAGTCCCAATCGAGCGGATCAGTGCCGAGACCGATCTCCACGCCATCGAGTAGACCGTCGCCATCCGAGTCCGGATCGCACAGCGAGCAGATGGAATCGTCGTACAATTCGCCATCGTTCCCGTTGATCTCCAGGACGTCAGGGGCCGTGTCCTCCCCGTCTTGGATTCCGTCGTCATCGGAATCGGCATCGTTGACAAACCCGTCCGTTCCGCCGGTGCAATTGCACCCGGCGACAATCTCGAGATCGTCGGTCAGGCCATCCCCATCCGTGTCCGCCATCCGTGGGTTCGCGTGATCTCGTGCGTCCGGGAGCGCCCAGGTGGCGACCTCGTCACCATCGGAGACGGTGTCGTTGTCGGTGTCCGCATCGAGTGGATCGGTCCCGTACGTGTGAATCTCGTCGTAGTCGGACAGACCGTCGTCGTCTGAGTCGGAATCGAGACCGGGAACCGTCGGCCCCCACAAAACGCCTTCTTCGCCAACGGTCGTAGAGACCCCGGTCCACATCACCGACGTACCCAACAGGCTAGCTTCTTCCCCGTCGCTCAGTCCGTCTCCGTCGGTGTCCGCCAGACACAGGTGTGTTTCGCCCGTTCCCACGCGTCCGGTCCCACCCAAGGTTCCATCGAACTGGCCGTTCCCGTTGGTGTCTTCCGCGCCATCCTGGAGTCCGTCGTCGTCGGAATCCGCATCATTGACAAACGGGGAGTAGCCCGTTGGCGCCGTGGCCTCGTCATATGGGAGGGTGTCGGTCGAATCGGCCAATCGCCCGGGATCGAATTCGATCAGGTCACTCAGTCCATCCCCATCGGTGTCTTGCATCAGAGGATCTGCGTGATCGACCGGCAGGGCGCGTGCCGACGCGCCGTAGGACGTGCCGATCTCATCGTAATCGTTGACTCCGTCGTCGTCGGTATCACTGCGACAGAAGTCCGTCTGGAAGTCGAGGAACTCCTGGCCATCGCCGAGCCCGTCTCCATCGGAATCCCAATGAATCGGACTCGGACAGTACAGGAGTTCGCCGGGTTCAGCGCTCTTTTCGAGGTACCATCCGGCCCAGAGCAACTCCTCCCCATCTCCGAGCGAATCTCCGTCCGAGTCATCGCTCTCGTCCGACAGGAGTGTCCCACTGCAGTACTCGTGCTCAATAATCCGGTAGATTCCGTCCCCGTCCCAGTCGATGCAGATGTTCTGCGAAATCTGATTCAGCGCTAGAACCGTCGTGGCAACGATCGTGTCGCAGATGGCCCCGGCGGCGTCGGTGATGTCAGCCACGCCGAGCCATGAGCAGACGATGGTCCCGATGTTGCCGACAATGTCCGAAACGAGATCCAGGCTCCAGCAGGCCTTGGTATAGGCATCCACCAAGCTGCCGATCGGAACGATGTCAAGATCGCCGATGTCGCCGCCGATCACCTCCGGCTCCGCCATCATCGGGTAGTGGGCGTCATCCCCCGGGTAATAGGGAGCCATGAGGACCGGCCCCTCAACCGAGGTATCGACGGTGAAGGTGCAGGAGGCTTCATCGTCATCGACCGCGACAAGCGTTCCGAGCGTCTCGTGTCGCTCGTTTTCGACGATGCCTGCCGGCGTGATCGGGTCTCCATCCGGATGGCTGTCGGCCACCGTGACGGTGCATGTGTGTACCGTGTCCAGCGTTTCCGGGTTGGTGCACTCGCAGGTGACTTCAGCAAGGCGACGCAGGATCCGCACCGTCGCCGTTGCCTCGCTCGAGCTGTAGTCGCCGTAGGGATTGAAGTATGCCGTAATCTGGTGCGTATCAGGAGTTCCGGTCAGCGGTGTGTACTCCACGCTGCACCCCAGGCGATTCGACTGATAGCAGTAGCTATCCGAGAACTCGCCGCCTCCGGCGGGGGCGTCAGTCGTAAAGTAGATCTCGCCATCTACGTGTGCGCCGGGATCGAGGACATCAAGGCCCTTGGCCGTAATGGTTGCCGTCTCGTTGATGCTCTGCCCCGATGGATCGATCTCGAGTTCTACTTTCGTTGCCCTTCGGACTTTCAGCGTCTCTTTGTCGTTAGAGCTGTCGTATCCGCCTCCGAAGTACGTTGCTGTGATCTCGTGTGTCTGATCTTCGGCGTCCTCTGGGGTGTAGTACACGTAGCACGTTCCGCCACTTGGAGAACACGAACCGTTGTCAAATGACCCCCCATCCGAAGGATCGACCGAGAAGAGAACGCTCCCCGTCGACAACGGACTCCCGTTCGAAGTTACCTCAACCTTGCACTTCACCGAAGAACCCACGTTGGCCGGGCTGAAGTAAAGCGTGAGGTCGGTGTCCGTTCCGATAGCCGCGGCAGTAGCGAGGCTCAATCCGATGCTTGTCAGAAGCATCAACAGCACGATCGGCGTAGCGCGGCGTTGTCCATGTCGAGGCGTCATCTTGGCCCTCTTCGTCCTTCCGCCCTGCTGGTCCGACTTCATTCCATCCCTTCCTAGAACGTCACACCCACGGCGATCAACGCGCGGGTTAGGCCGTGGCGTCCGAACGTGACCTGTGCTGAAACCACCGCCGGACTGAAACGGAAACTGAACTTGTTCGCCCAACTTGCGAATCCGAACTTGTCTCCGCGCTGACTGAATGTGATCGAGGTGTTGGTCGAGAACACACCCTCGGCGAGGGTGAGGTTTGCCGCGATACCCGTAATGCCGCGCTCGATTCCCGTCACACTCAGCGCCCATGAACCGTTGATCGGACCGAGGCTAAGGGTTGAACCGCACTGCGCGGACAACCCTCGGATCTCCAGGCTGTCCAATGCGATACTGAATCGGAACGGACCGTGGGTCGCCGTCAGGGTGAGGCTACTAACGGTGGGCGGGAACGAAGCGAACGAGATCGAGGTCCCCAAGCTTGTTCCTTCCCACGCCTCTCCCGAGATCGCAATCGTGGTTGCAACCTTGGCTTCTTCCCCCGTTGATATAGAGAAACTGGTTCCAAGCATGATGTCCTGTATCCCGACACCGAGCAGCGAAACACTTCCAAGGCGGATCCCGTTAGCGCCCACCCGCGCAAAGGAATCGCCAGGGGTGACTTTCCCTTGGTCTGTATGTCCCTTGATGCTCTTGCGAGCATTGGAGGCAGAAAGCCCGAGACTTGCCTGCATCGTGAAACCGCCGCTTGCGCGCCAGTTGGCCGTTATGAGGCTTCCGACCGAGAAGTGTTGATCTTCTCGCTCGTAGAAAAGCGGGTCGTATGCCCCGGAAGGACTCGGGAAGCTGACGTCCTCCAGCATGAACAGATGCTCGATGTCGAACCCGCCCACCGAGAGATCCGTGGTGACTCGAGCCGAGGCGAGCAGCGCCTCCCCCGGCGGCACCATCACGGAGTTGGGGAGATTGCTCACGTCGGTTTCGTGCTCGAACGGAACCGCAATCCAGATCTCCGGCACAAGGGATAGGTTATCCAGGTAGCTGCCGAACAAAAGAAGGTCCCCGAAATCGATCGGAGCGGAAAGCACGAAATGTTCCAACCCTGCAGTGTTGACAGCCGCCTTGACTCGCGGATCGATGAATCCGGTCTCCAGTGTCAGGTCGAGTCTTGAATTGATCGCCAACTCGAACATCGTATATTCGCTCGGTGTATCCAGCTTGATCTCATCCGGGACCGTCGTGGGAATCCTCCGTGCCGAGAGATCGAGTTCCACGTGTCCAGCGATTTGAGCCGCCGCACCCAAAGTGATCGAGCCGATGAGCAACCCGGCAAGAACCGTTGGGGCCAGTCGCCGCCAGCTCGGGACGGAACGTATTCCTCGACGGGGAATGAATCGATGCGAGGACCCATCGGACAGCTCAGCCGGCGGCGCAGAAAAACGGTTCCTCCGAAGCCAAGTGGATCGAACCCTTGATGGCACGAAGTCCCAACCCGATCTCCTCCGCGCAGAGCCTGGTCTCCGAAGCAAACAGCCCCTCCTTGCGTGAACTGGTGCCACGATCCTCCTGCAGACAGATTCAACAAAGCTGTGTAGCACATTTATACACTGTTTGGCAAATCCATCATCAGCTACCAGGTATCTTGACTCCGTAAGCTGACAGAAGCTGCTAAAAAATGAGCAATCTAGGAAAATGATTCGCAATTGTCAAGTGTTCCGCTTAACGGCGGACAGCATTCGACGGCCGGTTGCACTCGCCGTAGCAGTCGCACCCCTTGCTGAAAGCGCTGGTTCAATACGGCGTCGGAATCAACACCACTTCGAAGGGGAGATACGAGTTCGAAGCATTGCGCATCGCTTCGGGAAACGGTTCGGTGAATCGCAGGCTCGGCTCGGTCTGCGCAACGACAAACACCTGGCCGAGGATCTTCGGATCATCCGGATCAAACGACAGGCCGGTCCGTCCGTAGTAGACCGTGCCACCCTCTGTGCCCAACTCCTGATCGAGGAACTCGTAGAACGCCGGTTGATTCGGCAACACGTACACGAGGTCTCCAATAGCGAAGTCCTCGCGATATAACGTGCTCGAGGCAAGCGAGATCCGATCCGAATAGCGGAACCCGAGCACTCCTGCTTTCCCGGGCCCCGGGATGATGCAGACGTTGAACGGAATCATCGAATTCATCGCGTTTCTGATCTTCTCGGGGAAGGGTTGAGTGAATCGCAGGCCCAGCTCGACCTCCGCAACGACGAATACGTGGCCTAGGATCTTCGGATCCTCCGGATCGAACGATAGGCCGGTCCGCCCGTAGTAGACCGTGCCCTCATCGGTCCCCAGCTCCTGATCGAGGAACGCATCGAACGCCGGTTGATCCGGCAACACGTAGACCAAGTCTCCCACGGCGAAGTCCTCTCGATAGAACTCGCTGGTGTGAAGCGAGACCTGATCCATGTATCGGAAGAGGAGAACGCCCGTCTTCCCTTGGCTGCACAGATCGATCAGATTTGGGGCCTGTGAGTCCTCGATTGCCAGGGCAGCCCCGCACAAGAAGACCGCCAGAAAGAGCGCAAGACAGCACTCCCGGAGAATACGCATGGTGCCTCCTCTTATGGCTGAATCTGCTCAAGACTACCGCAACACCCTTCGGGGATCGAATCTTGCTGTGTCAGGGAATCCGCACTGCGCCGCTCTCAGCGTCGTTACCGCCCGGGAGCGACCCTTGGATAGGGCGCATCGGGTGGTAGGCCACGCGCCCCGATCGAGAACAACGATTTCGCAGAGAGAACACGGCGAGAGACCGGAAGCCCCCTGCGTGCCTTGTGGCCTAGGAGTACTCCTCCAATGGTTCAGTCAGCTCGAAGCCGGCCCTCCGGATGCTGCGCACGACTCGTGATGGCACGCTGGCGGCAGTCTTGGCGCCGTTCTTCCGTCCAAACATTCTCGCCTCAGTCAGGGGCCGCTGCACATGTCCTTCTGCACACCAGACTCCACCCTGTGAAGTACACGCTCGTCGAATCGATGTCCCAGTGTGTATCGAATGCGCTGGATTAGTGAAAAACAAACATACCTTGAAATCTCTCCATATCGTCATTATCATTCTCTATATCTGCTGCAGAAGACGATTCACGGTTTCCTTCCCAGGATTGAGGTTCGACGACGTTACGCCACCCGATCTGTCAGAGCGCCCTCGGGGAAGCTGTATGAACCGTTCACGCCGTTGAAACGACCTACACAGGACCAGGAGGTTCGCATGAGCCCGCACCCCGAAATTGACGAGAAGCGCATGTTTGCGATCGACCAACAGGTTGTCGGAGTCGAGGACACGTTTCAGGATGAGGATCTGATCATCGATCTCGGCGGCGGCGGTGAAGGCGTCATCGGCCAGCTGCGTGGCCGGCAGGTGGTTGCTGTGGATCTCCGCCGGGGAGAACTCGAAGAGTGCGCCTCGGGACCGATCAAGGTCGTCGCCGACGCGACCGACCTCCCGTTTCTCGATGCGTCGTTTGATGCAGCCACCGCGTTCTTCTTCCTGATGTACGTTCCCAACGAGCAGCTGACCGCGGTGCTGCGCGAGGCCCATCGGGTCCTGCGCCCCGGCGGGACGTTCCACGTCTGGGACGTCACCATTCCACCTCGCGGTGACCGCGAGCAATCAGTGTTCGTGGTGCCCATCAAGGCGGTTCTGCCGGATCGTACGATCGAAACGGGCTACGGGACCCGGTGGGAGGGTCGCGAGATGTCTTGCGACGCCATTGCCCAAATGGCGCGGGATGCCGGATTTGCCGTGGACGCGATGGCACAGGAAGGGGAAACGTTCCGATTGACCCTCACCCGGCCGGCGGAGTGATAGCTCTCCATCATCGCCGTTGACTGAACCAGCGCTGTAGTCCACGTCAGATGGTGCAATGCCCCGTGAGATGATCGCCAGTGGGCGATGTGGATGCGGGCCGGGAGATGCTGATCCGGCGGGGGATCGGTCGGCAGCAACTGAAGAACAAGGTCCTGGAGATTGCAGAATCGCCTAATCTACCGGGCTGAGACCGCTTTCCGGATGATCTGCCGCACCCTTCAGCACGTTCAGCAACCCCGAGTCCGCGTTGCCCACAGAAATCCATTCACATTCCTCGTTCGTAACAGTCGCAGCGTGCGCGCGGACTGTGAAACCGGTGGGGCGGTTTTGTGTGGCGTTCGTTAGGGGGGATCAGCTTTCGCTTTGATGAGCCTCTCACCTGCTATGCAATCTCTAGCTAAGTCCTGGAAGTGACGCCAGGATGGAAGCGCTGAATCTGGAAAGAAAACGTCAGGCCTCAACCAGCCACCCCCGGTTTGCTGATCGATCGATGTCATCGAGGTCACGACACGAAGATGACTAGTTAATATGTATAGCTAGTCTCTGTGATTGACAGCAACTGCAATATGGCTATGATACAAAGAGTAGGTACCGTAGTATGTCGACACTATGGCGACTTTGCGCAATCGCGAGCAGTAGGTTATGCATTCGCCGCGGTCTGCGAAACACGGCCAGACCATGGCTGGTCGTCATCGTCACACTGCTTGCGGTTTCCGGCGCGGCCTTCTCGAGTTCTGCAACTGACGTTGAGGAACTGAGCGGGGCAGCACTGGAGCAATGGCTTCGTCTTGCGTACGTGGAGACTGAGGACCAAGCCGGATTCGGTGATCTTCCGATCGAAGTTCCTTGGACCCCGACCCTCTACTCAACCTCTGCAGCTGTTCTCATTCGTACCGCCCTGGATGCTCCGATTCGAGATGGCCATGCGATCGCATCGTGGATTGGGTCGTTGCGAACACCAGACGGGTTGTACGATGATCCGAGTGAAGGCGCACCAATCCTCATCGAGACGTATTGGGCTCTCTCCGCACTACGCGCGTTGGATGCAATCCCTGATGATTCGGTCCTTACGCATGAGAGCTTGGTACGTCTCATCGATCGCGACGGTCTCGCGCCGCCCGTGGGAGAGGGGGAGCCAACGCTCCTTGCACGTCTGCTCGGGGCGTGGCAAGTCATTCGCTGTCTCCACGAACTCGGAACCCTTGGCAGTGATCCGATGCGCCAGAGGCTCCAGCCGACGCTCGATCAGTGCCTTCTGCAGCTGGAGGAGAGCGCCGGGCAAGCTAGGAACTGCCGCCCTTGGTCTCAGGAAGAGGGCTGCACGCTCTCTTCGACTGCCTTGCGGTTTATTTGTGCCATTGAACCGTCCCTACTGCCAGAAGCAGGTGAAGAACTCCTTCAATACCAACTCAATGCCATTGCCGATGCACCGACCGACTTCATCGGCTCGATATACATCACCGAACTGCTGGAGGCTGCAGAGAGATACTACGGGTGGTCTACGATTCCCGGTGGAGTGTCATCTGCCATTCGAGTCTACCTTCACAATCGAGTTGCTCCGAGCTTGGAGCCGTTCGGCGCATTTGGTTGGGGCAACACGTGGGGGATCTGGTTGGACCCGCAGATGAATATCGCGTATGCATCTCTGTTTCACAGGATTGAAGAAATCCATCCGTACTCCGCTCGACTGCTCGGTGCATTGGATGCGGCCCGGATAGAGGCCGGTTGGGTGCGAATGGCCATAGCCGTTCCGCATCCCGATTACACCTACTTCGGCCTAACGCTCTGCCGCGCGATAGAGGCGAATTTCCATGACGAGAAGAAACTCGTGAGGAACGCCACATCCATATTGGAAGGCAGCGAGTCTACACTGCAGGATCTGCTCTATGCCGTTCGAATACTGAAAGATTTGTGTCGATTTGGCCTAGCCGAGAGAGAGATGCTGTCGTCCCGGATTGGCCTACTGTGGGAATCGCAGCTTGTCGAGGATGCCTACTGGCTTGTGCGGCTGGTCCTGGAATCGGGGATTGAGCCAACTGGTGATATCCGAGCAGTACTCGAGACCCGCGCCCGGCAAGGTGCTGAACCAAGGTTGGAAGACAGGCCAATGCTGTGGCTGCGCGAGAGTGCCTGGCTTCTCACGATTCTCGCAACCGATTGCTTCGATCCACAAGAGATCGTCGAAACAGTGATCTCGCTTCAGAGCCCGGAAGGAGGATTCCTCTCACGGTCTCAAGCACCGTATCCCGACCTCTTCTCCACGTTGTGCGCCGTGGAGACCCTTGCGGAGCTAGGCGAACTTAATCGGATCTCGGCGAGTCACTGCCTGAAATGGGTCGAGCGGTGCTATGACAGTCCCGGATACTTGCCAGCCAGCCCGTTGGACGTTTCGGATGACGAACAAGGATATGCCGATCTCTATACGACCTACATGGCCGTGAGGATCAAGGAGATCCTTGAATAAGGCGAAGACAGATGATCGGCGCGGTTTCACAGACAAGCGGCGCTTCCACGGATCATAAGGGGAGCCGAGATCGATGAAGCACAAGCCTCAAGGAGCCGGAACCCTCATCTTGGCCGGAACCCTGAACACAGCCATCCTCCTGTTTGCCTCGCTCTTCGTAACGAAATGGATCGTCTACAGGAGCCTGAGCGACGCCCTGGGCGACCTCCGGAGAGCCTGGCACAATGCCCCCGTTCTCTTGGTTCTCGCATGGGTTGGGATCTCGGCCTTCGGCGAGACAATTCAGGCTCTTATCTCTTGCTACAACGAGAAGCGAAACACGGCACGCAGACAAGGTGGCGATTGAGCGACAAGTACATCCGCGGAGAGAATCCCGAGAAGACGTCGTGAATCGTGAGGGAGAAAGGGTGATGAGCGATCACGCAGTCAGCATGGCCAGTAGTCTTCGATAGCACTGGGAGCCTAACCGATGAGAGCGACTGAGAGATGCGAACCAAGAGGCCGCAAGCGCCGTTTTTCTTGGCGGGCTGCACTTGTCGGAGGACTCCTCTGGTTGATCTGCTTCCTTGGTGTGGGCATTGCGATTCGTGTGGCCGGCGGCAGCTCCCTTCCCAAGGCGCTCGATGACATCGGACTGCTCGATTGGCGTGCAACTCTCGTATACCTCGGATTCGCGATCCTCGTCGGTGTGGGTTTTGCGTTCGTCCGCCTCCACGTGGCCCGCAAGAGGGACGCCAACAGAAAGAACGGGGCATCCAGCGAACCTTAGAGCTGACAACGACAACATCCATGCCGGATCATTCGCCAAAGCGTCGGGGAAGGCGTAGCGATTCCCGGCGCTTCATTCCCTCTCAGCCTGATCTCGCGGTGCTGTCGCGATCCTTCTTGTATTCGTCAATCACGTCCATGATGCGTTTGCCGAGGTCGGAATACTCCGTCTCGCCGCACTCCTGCGTCAGGTTGGCAAGCGACACGCGAATGCTCCAGTTGTTGCGATCCTTCGGGGAGATTTCGCCCAACGCCGCCTTCTCCTCTTCGAAGAACCCGTACCCCGGCAGACAGACGCACCCTTCAGCAATCGCCAAGCAATAGACGAAATCGACCGGATAGAACGTTTGGTTCATATACCTGCCCAATCCCTTCTCGTAGGCCTCCGCCACTTCGAGGATGTCGATCAGGGCGTAGTAGTGTGTGGCGTACTCCGATTGCGGATACGTGATTGGCTTGGGCAATGGCTCGTAGAGCGCGGCGATGCGGCTGTCGACCAATCCACGGACGTACTTCTTGTACGTCTCTCGATGCAGAAGGTCGTACAGGCAGAACAGTGACATCATCACCTGCTGCGGGCACGACAGCCCGGCGGTATGGGCCAGCGCGACGTCCCGGCTGTCCAGCACGAGCCGCTCGATGAACGGAATGGCTTCCACGTCTTCCGACACGATCCGGTAGCGCTTCTCCAGTTTCTTCTTCTGTGCCTTCGATAACTCGGCGATCCGTTGATCGATGACGTTGTCCTTCTGAAGCATCATCGCGCCGAGCCGCCAGCCGGTGGCCCCGAAATACTTCGAGAACGAGTACACGACCAAGCAGTTCCGTGGAAGCCTCTCAATCAGCGAATGGAACGTCCCGACAAAGGTGGCGTACACCGCATCGATCAGGATGATCAACTCCGGATTGTCCTTCTCTACAACCTCCTCGATTCGGTCTACGGTCTCGTGGTCCAGTGCGACGGCGGTGGGGTTGGTTGGATTGACCATGTACAAGACCTTGATCGAGTGATCTTCCAGCTTCTTGATCTGATCCTCGGGGATCTGCCACTTGTCGTTCTCATCCGCCTCGATCGACACCACTTTGAAGCGAAAATCGTTCAGCTGCGGAATCTCGAGATACGGAGAGAAGATCGGCGTGGCGATCGCCACCGTCTCCCCTTTTCTGAGGAGGAAGTTCTCTTCCAGAGACTTGAATGCGTAGACCATCCCCGCCGTGCCGCCCTCGGTGGCGAAGCAATCGAATTCGCTCGGATCGATGTCTCCCTCGAACAGAACCTCACTCAGGTACTTCCCGGCGATCCTCTCGATATTCGGAATGATTCGCGGAGGAGAGGGGTAGAAGTCGCCGAGGATCCCATCGACCAATTCGTACACCAGCTCATCCGGCTGGATGTGTAGATTCTCTATGGCGTAGGCGAGCGCATCCTGCAGGAACTCCTCGCCTTCGGACTCATCGTACTGAAGCCAGCTGAGGAGCGCGTGGTAGATGGCCGTCTTGTGCGGACGCACCGCCACATCGTCCTTCAGGTCGAGACAGGCATCGACCGCGAAATCCATCAGCTTGGCGAATCCGCGCCGCGCCACGGTGTTGAGGAAGTTCGGATTGCCCCCGCATAGACGGAGCTCCTGCCAATCTCGTGCGAACGAATGGCCAAGCAAGATCGCCTTCTTGTTGGGGCCTTCTCCCCAGATCTGAAAGGCTGAGATAGCAGTATTGCCCCGCCTCCTAGGCTGCACATCCCCTCGTCCGATAGCCTGGGGCTAATGGCACGAATCTGCGAAACTACGATTTCGGGTACGTCACCAAGACTTGATGCGACCTCCACATCTCGAATCCGAGGCTCTCGATGATGTACACGACCGTGGACTGATTGGCCCCCGGGATAGCTTGGTCCCGCAGGTGCACTTGCTGTAGCCATGAATGCCTGGCCAGAGACCAGAACTCGAATGAGAAAGGCTGGCGCAATTCCTGCTCACGACTCTGCTGTAGTCCGCAATAGTCGCAAGTCCCCCTTTACTTCGGGAACACAGATCAGCTGGAAGTGCTGCGAGTCGCTATCTTGGCAAAGGAGACGGCTATCTAGCTATACTAGTAATGAACTCTTCCAACACCATGCTGAGAGACTGAAAGGAAATCAGAGAGTGGATCTGTACAACCCCAACCTCGAGATGAACGAGGGAGATAACGCACCGTGGCCACTGGTTATGCTCTTTGGATCCTTCCGGCCTCGCGGCCTGCGATACCTCACGGCTCTGAGAAACCGTCTCCGAGAGAAGAACATCAAGGCCTTCATTGTGGATGACGAGCTCTATCACGAAGCCGAACTGCGGGGCAAAGGGATTGCTCCGAATGAGCTGGACACCAGCTTGTCCATCGCCGGAGACTGCGACATCGGCTGTTTCTTCTTCTTCAGCGGAAGAACGCTGGGGACTCCAACCAACCTCGAGGCGATGGATCAGGCAGTGGCAATGGAGTTGACAGCCTACTACCTAGCTGCAATGGAGGACAGGCGCGAAGGACGCCTGGCGAGACCGCGCGCGAAGATGTTCTTCGACTCAAAAGAGCGAAAGAGTGGTTGCTCCCACTTGCTGTTGCGTCTCATGGGGGCAATCACAGAAGGCTATCCTCCTGAGATTCAGATTCCGGTCTATCCTCCAGCGAACCACTGCGAATGGAAGATTGTTCGGAGCAACGCGACAAGGAAAAGGGAGCTGGTTAGACAGGTCGGCTTCGACGTGTTCAACTTCTGTGTCCAGTCATACATGGAATTCCTTGACGAGCGTTTCCCAGGAGACGCTGCAAAGGCAAAAAGGAACAGATTGAAGGCGCAACTGGCCATGATGGAATGGAAGACCTAACCAGCTAGCTAGGCTCCGAACTCAGCCTTCTGCAAGTTCCTGAAGGAACCGCAGCTTCGCTGTCTGGACGTAGAAGCCTTTCCGCGGTCTTCCTCTCTTTTTCTCCTCAGAAGTCTCTTGAGAAGAGAAGGCCGGCAAGCTAACGACTTCTAGCCTCTCAATCAGCCCAAGCTTCTCAAGCTTCCTGAGCTGTCGCGTTAGGGTCTGATTGTGCATCTCCCTTCCCAATCTCTCCCCTGCCTTCTTCAGCAAGGCAGTGAACGAGGTAGAATCGGGGGAAGGTTCAGCATCCAGGATGACTCCCAAGACAGCCTTTCCGGAGTCTGTACTGAAAGCCGATAGCAGAGGAGCGAAAGGGAGAGCAGCTCTCTCCAAGGCTTCTAGGCGAGAGTCTCGATCAGGAGTCACCTGTTGCTTGGTATCTGGTTTCGGTTTCCGAGTTGCTGGTGACTGTTGATGCGTTCTCTTCGTGGTCTGAGTGCGACCCATAATGTTCTCCCAAAGAAGTTCCTAACCAACGTTCTCTCTCAATAGACAACGCAAATGGTTTCTGCAACGCGCTCAGACTCAGTGAGCACCCGGCCAGTATATAGGTCTCTCTGATTTTTGTCAATAGGGCGTGTCTAAAATCGAACAAGAACTCACTCGTTGCCCCAGACATACAATGTTCCTGTGTTCAGCACGCACGCCACGCGTTTCACCTCGAGATGTCGAGGACATACCAAGAACCAACCACGAACTGGCGTATCCTATTCAGAAATGGAGATTGCACGCACGCTCGCTCGCTGCGCGACAAGGGGATGTGCAGCCTAGGAACTCCTCAGAAGCTGCACATCCCCTCTTTCGATTGACTGGAGTCGATGGCGCGAATCTGTGGGACTACGACTCCGGGTACGTCACCAGAACTTGATGTGACCTCGACATCTCGAAACCGAGGCTCTCGATGATGTACACGGCCGTGAATTCATGCCACCCCGGCGACAGCATGTAACGCCCGAAGATATGCCGCCAGCGGAAGTCCCGTATGGGCTCATCCAACTCGTTGTCCGGATGGCTTGCCGGCAGAACCCGATGCCAGATGTGCGCGGAAACCTGTTCACCATCCGCATACAGATCGACGCGGTAGCCATCTTCCATCAGCCTCTCCAGCGCATCCTTGGGCGTGGGATACTCGGAGAGCGGGAACCGCCCCCATCCACCCCAGATATAGCATGGCTCGCTGCCATCGATCACATCAGGGTCTTTGCCAAGGATCGTAATGGCTTGCAGCTGAGCCAGGCAAGGGATCGCGAGAAATGCCACGATAGCCAGAAAAACAGTAGCCAGACGCCAATCCTTCATAACCAACACCTCCTATAGTAAATCTATCAACTCTCAATGATTGTCGTCAAATCGCACAAGACTTCCGATTCGACAGCTATCAGCTGTCTGACAGATGGTGTATACTCCGACGGCCTGAACGCCGGCATCGGAAGAAGCCGGAATGGCTTGACGAGGTACTGGCACTTCTCGGGACGGAGGATGGACCCATGGGTTTCCAACAGCTGGCAGACACGAATAGACCGCGTCATGTTGTCGATCAGATCCTTTCGTCGATTCGCGATGGGACGTTGCCTGCCGGAGAGCGGATTCCGTCGGAGGCAAAGCTGGCGGAATTGACGGGCGTCGGACGGACGTCGGTGCGTGAAGCCTTGGCGGCGCTGCGGCTGATGGGCGTGATCGAAACCCGTGTTGGAGCGGGCAGTTTCGTATCGGCTGCCCTTGACGGCGGCCGCATGCTGGCGGACGCAGCCAGCGAGATTGCTTCGGCCATCTCAGCCAGTGAAGAAGCGCTCCAGCTCCAAGAGGCGCGCGCGGTGTTCGAGACGGGGCTGGTCCGGCTAACGGTGGCCCGATGGACATCGGAGAAGGGTGCAGGATTCGCCGATCTGCTCTCGGAGATGTCCGGCGCTGCCGAAGCCGAGCGTTATGAAGATTACATTCGACTCCATCGAGAGTTCCATCTCACCCTCGCGCAGGCCACCGACAATGCGGTGGTTGAGCAGACCGAGCGAAGCTTTCTTGAATACATGGACCACGAGGGTTGGCAGGATATGGAACGCCAGGCCTACCTGCCAAACCGGGGCGAATACTTGCGGGAATCGGTGCTCGAGCACAGGGCAATCATCGATGCGATCTCTGCCGGCGAGGCGCAGGAAGCGGCAGACCTGCTGCACGACCATTTTGTGCGGCACGAGGGCTGATCGACCTGCGGTCGATCAGCCAGGAGCCAGTCCTAGAAAGACCTGGAAGCGGAGGAAGGACGAATAGGCACCGAGTGAGGAGTGTGGTGTGAGCACGAAACGAGCGTTCGATGTTGTCGGCCAGGCTTTTCCGAGGAAGGACGCGGTTGCCCGTGTCACCGGGCAGGAACGCTACACGGTGGACCTAAGCCTTCCCCGGATGATGCACGGGCGGATCCTCTCCAGTCCGTACGCCCACGCGATCGTCAAGTCGATCGATACCTCCGCCGCGGAGGAGATGGGCGCGGTGGTGCTGACGTTCGATGACATCCCCAAGGTTCGCTACAACGAGCGGATCATCACCATCCCAAAGGTCCTGCACAAAGATCACATGGTCCTTGCCGACAAGGTCCGGCGGATGGGCGAGGCGGTGGCGGCGGTGGCGGCAGAGACGGAAGAGGATGCCGAGCGCGCGGTCCGCGCGATCCGGGTCGAATACGAGGTCCTCCCGGCGCTGACGAGCGCCGAAGAGGCGCTGCAGCCCGATGCCCCGGCGATCTACGACACGGTGATGTTCGGCGAAGACGAGATTGCCATCGAAAGCAACATCGCCTGCACCCGCGATATCGACGAGGGTGACGTCGACAAGGCGTTCGCCGAAGCCGATGTGGTGGTCGAGGGAACGTTCGATCTTGAGAAGATCTACCACGCACAGATGGAGACCAAATCGTGCGTGGCACGGCCGGAGCCGGACGGTGGGCTCACGGTCTGGCCGACGACGCAGTCGATTCACAATGTCCGGATCCTCCTCGGACAGATCTTCGACATTCCTCTGTCCAAGGTGAACGTCCATCGCGTGCCGATCGGCGGGACGTTCGGATCGAGCATCCAGATGAATGCGCCGATTCCGATCTGCGCTGCACTCGCGCTGAAGGCCAAACGGCCGGTGAAGCTCTCCCTGACGCGTGAAGAGGATGCCCACGACCACACCCGCTACGGGTGCGCGATCGACCTCAAGTTGGCGGCAAAGAACGACGGTACGCTCCTTGGCGCCGACATGAAGATGACGGCCGACATCGGGGTGCACAACATCCAGGCGTACTCGTTCCTCGGCGTGTCGGTGGGCTGGCTGGTCAGCCTGTACAAGATTCCCAACATCCGCTACCGCGGCACGGCGGTGTACACCAACAAGGCGCTCTCGTGCGCGATGCAGGGGTTCGGCAATCCGCAGGTGACCTTTGCCACCGAATCGCTGATCGACGAGCTGGCCGACAGGCTGGGGATCGATCCAGTCGACCTGCGGATGCAGAACTACATCGGCCTCGGCGACACGTTCTGGGGACAGGGTCCTCAGGTGAAGTCGGTCGTGCTGTCCGACGGGGTGCCTGAACTGATGAAGAAGGGCGCGGAGCTGATCGGCTGGGCCAACCGCCGGCCGCCAGCAGAGAAGACAGGCCGGTTCCGCACCGGCATTGGCGTGGGGCGCGGATTCCATACCTCCAGTGCCGGTGCGCCACAGCCGGGCGATGTGATCGACTTCTCGGGCGCGATGGTCAAGCTGAACATCGACGGCTCGGTGGATGTGATCACTGCGCTGATGGACCACGGCGGCGGTACGCTCGAGGCGTTGGCAAAGATCGTTGGCGAAGAGCTCGGGGTGCCGTTTGACATGGTGAACATGGCGCCGGCCGAGACCTGTTCCACGGTCTACGATTGCGTCACCCACGCCACCCGCGGCGTGTACGCCGGTGGCGGGGCTGCATACAAGGCAGCGGCCTCTCTCAAGCGGGAGGTGCTGGAGACGGCAGCCAAGTTCATGAACGTCTATCCCGATGCCTTGGAACTGAAGCTCGATTCCGCACGGGGACAGGGCGTGGTCTACAGCCCGTCGATGCCGGAGAAGCGGATGACGCTCCAGGAAATCGCCACCCGCTGCTGGAGCGAGAGCTGGAAGACGATCGCCGCGGTGGAGAGCTACCGGCCGACGAACTGCCCACCAGCGTACGTCACCGTCTTCGTAGAAGTCGAAGTGGATACCTGGACCGGCGTGGTCAAGACGAAGAACGTGGCCATGGGCTCAGATTGCGGCACGGTAATGAACCCAGCGATGGCGATCGGCCAGCTCGAAGGCGGTCTCTCCAAGGGCGCCGGGTATGCGCTGTTTGAAACCAATACGTGGGACGGCGCCGGGCAGCTTCGTTCGCGCGGCTCGTGGGTCGATATGAAGGCAGCCGGAATCTCCGAAATGCCCGACAACGCCGGTTTGCACATGCATTTCGCGGATTCGTACGAGCCCACGGGGCCGTTTGGCGCCAAGGGCATCGGCGAAGCGGCGATGAATCCGGTGGCGGCAGCGTATGCCAATGCAATAACCAATGCAGTCGGGGTGCGGTTCTACAAGCTGCCGATTACACCCGAGTTGGTGCTGGAGAAGCTCGATACGCACGCAAGGAAGGACGGTGATCGCGGGTGAGCCATCACAAGCACGAGATGTCGAACTCACACGTTCTGACACACGACTTCGACTACATCCGGCCCGGATCGGTTAAGGACTTGGTCACAGTGTTGGCCGACAACCCGCAAGCCCGCATCCTCGCCGGCGGGACGAACCTGCTGGTCGACCTCAAACTGGCATCTTCCGAAAAGCTGGCCAGCGGCCCGAGTGCTTTGATCGACATCACCGGACTCGATGAACTGCGCGGCATCGAACCGACCGACGATGGAATCCGCATCGGCGCGCTGACGTCGATCCGCGATCTCGCCGTATCGGAGCCCCTGTGGCGTGACCACACCTGCTTGGCCGAAGCGGCGGCCAACTTCGGGTCGACCCAGGTGATGATGATGGGAACACTCGGTGGGAACATCGCCAACGGATCTCCGGCATCGGACACCGTCCCGGCGCTGGTGGTACTCGGGGCCAAGGCACTCATCCTCGGACCCAGCGGAGAGCGCACGGCACTGGTCGCCGATCTGCTCGTCGGCCCAGGAAAGGTGGTGCTCGATCCCGGCGAGTTCATCACAGCCGTAGTCCTTCCGAAAGCACCGGCCAATACAGGCAGCGCGTTTCTGAAACTAACCCGCGTGCGTGCAGATCTGGCCAAGGTGTCAGTGGCGGTGCGCGTGGTGAAGCGTGACGACACGGTGGTCGATGTGAGGATCGCCCTGGGATCGGTCGGCCCGACGGTCCTTCGTGCCAAGGCGGCCTCCGCTTCGTTGGCCGGCAAGGCATTCTCCGAAGAGATCGTCCTTGATGCGGCACGGCTGGCGGCAGGTGAGATCACGCCGATCGACGATGTTCGAAGCACGGCGGCCTACCGCCGGAAGGCCGCGATGGCGATCACCTTTGATGCCCTGCAAGAGGCCTGGAACCGCGCGGAACACGGCGTGAAGGACGTTCCTCGGGGGAGGTCAACCGTGACGGACGCCGAGCCGGCCCCTGCGGAGGATACGGCAGTGATCGAAGCCGGCGAGCGGATCGCGATCGAGCTGGTGGTCAACGGCACGCTGTACGAGCTGGATGTCGCACCAAACGACCTTCTGCTCAATGTGCTGAGGGAAAGGCTGCAACTGACAGGGGCCAAGTACGGTTGCGGCATCGGCGAGTGCGGCGCTTGCACGGTGTGGATGAACGGGTCGCCTGTTCTCGGTTGCCTGGTCCTCGCCATCAGCGCGCACGGTGCGGAGATCCTCACGGTGGAAGGGCTCGCTTCGCAAGATGGAACCCTCGATCCGCTGCAGGAAGCGTTCGTTCAGGAGAACGCGTTCCAGTGCGGCTACTGCACCCCGGGGATGCTGATGATGAGCAAGAAGCTGCTCGAGGAGATTGCCGATCCGACCGAAGCCGAGATCCGCGAGTACCTGAAGGGGAATTACTGCCGATGCACGGGTTATGCAAGTGTTGTCCGCGCTGTGCACAGCGCGGCGAAGAAGGCAACATCGTGACCATCTGCCTTCTTCGCAACTGCACACTCCGGGAGGAAGATAACACGGGTCCTCCCGGCAACACTTGCATAACCTTGGAGAACGCTCGATGGCGAGCGTTCTCCTGGGCTTGTGACGCATCGACGTCTGAGCTGTTCGCGGAAGTTGCATTCTGGAGGGGCAGACAGAGCGCTTCCCCGGCAATGCTGTCGCAGCCTGGAGAAGCTTGCTTGCAAGCTTCTCCCAGAGCTCCCAAAGGAGACCAAGATATCGCGAGCATTGTCCGCGCTGTGCACAGCGCGGCGAAGAAGGCAACATCGTGACCATCTGCCTTCTTCGCAACTGCACACTCCGGGAGGAAGATAACACGGGTCCTCCCGGCAACACTTGCATAACCTTGGAGAACGCTCGATGGCGAGCGTTCTCCTGGGCTTGTGACGCATGCCGCCGTTCGCGGCGGCTAGAGAAACGAAAGACCTGTTTCTCTCGGCTGGAAGTGAACACCGTCGGAACGATTCCCGGCAATGCTGTCGTAGCCTGGAGAAGCTTGCTTGCAAGCTTCTCCCAGGGCTGGCTGTTGCTTTACAGCAACAGCTAGAGAAACGAGAGGCTCGTTTCTCTCGGCTGGATGAGAAAGGCTGTTGTCTCATAGCGACACCGAAACGGTGCATGAGAGCGATATCCGGGTCTGGACGAGATGGGGTTTGACGGGTGATGCGTGAAATGAGGGCAAAGGAGGAGATGGCATGACACTTCCTGCGTTTGAGGTGCTCCAGCCGGAGAGTCTGCAAGAGGCTCTTGCGGTGTTGGCAGCCAATCCGCGGGTTCATCCCGTGTGCGGCGGAACGAATCTGATCGTCGATGTGCGGGCGGGCAAGATCCATCCGGAGACGGTGGTCGATCTCTCGCGGCTCGATGCGTTGCGCGGGATCACGGTCTCCGAGGATGAGATCCGCATCGGCGCAGCCACGCCGATCGCCGAGATCGAGCGGAATCAAACGATCCGCCGTTGCGTTCCACTGCTTGCGGCGTGCTGCAAAACGTTTGCCAATACCCTGATCCGCAATCGCGCCACGATCGGTGGAAACCTGGTGAATGCGGCCCCGTGCGCGGATACGGCTCCGGCGCTCCTTGTCCTCGATGCACAGGTGGAATTGACCTCGGCGTCCGGCGCTCGCTGGGTTCCGCTGGAAGAGTTCCTTGTGGGCGCTTTTCAAACCACACGCCGTTCCGACGAACTCCTGACGACGGTCCGCTTCCCATTGCCTCCTGCAAACGCACTCGGCGGTTTCCGGAAGATGGGCCTGCGCAAGATCTCGTGCATGGCCAAGGTGGATGTCGCGGTCTACCTGGAACTCGATGACAACGGGGTCTGCCGCAAGGCGCACATTGCGCTAGGAGCCGCCGCGCCTGTCGCCTTGAGAGCCGAGGAAGCAGAAGAGGCTCTCAAGGGACAGTTGCTTACAGCCGAAGCTGCCGTCCCTGCAAAGCAGGGACTTACGGGCGAGCCGCTTGTCCAGAAGACCATTGAGGAGGCTGCTCGCCTCACGGCGGAATCGACATTGCCCAGAGCGGGGTCGGAGTACAAGCGGCAGGTGGTGTACGGATTGACCCGCCGGATCTTGACGGCCTGTGCGAAAGGGGGGAACCGTTGATGAACAGCCGACTGATTCACTTGACGGTAAACGGCAAGTCTCACGAAGTCGCTGTGGCGCCGAATGCGGTGCTGCTTCACACGCTACGCGACCTGGGATACACGGATGTGAAGAACGGCTGCGAGATCGGCGAGTGCGGCGCATGCGCGGTCTTCCTCAATGGCGAGGCGGTCAATTCCTGCATGGTCCTCGCATGGCAGGCCGACCACGCAGAGATCGTAACCAACGCCGGTCTCGGCACGATGGACAAACCGCACCCGATCCAAGAGGCATTCGCGGACGCGGGTGCAATCCAGTGCGGCTTCTGCACCCCGGGGATGGTGATCTCGACCAAGGCGCTGCTCGATCGGAATCCCGACCCTACCGAAGAGGAGATCCGAGAAGCGCTCTCCGGCAACCTCTGTCGATGTACGGGCTACGGTCAGATCGTCGAAGCGGTTCGCCTTGCGGCGGAACGGCTGCGACGATCTTCCTCGTCCCCTGCGTCTTCGCTACGCGAAGCCGCGGATGACGTAACGGCATTGGGTGAACAAGGTCCCTCACAGCACGAAGAGAGGGGAGAACCCCATTCGGATGCCCGGATTCTCCCGGTGAGTGAGCAAAAGGAGGTGCGATGATGGAACGCGTTCAACCAAAACCACTGCCTCCACACAATCTCCCAGAACTAAGGCAAGTCGGAAAGCCTTTGCGCCGGGTGGATGCGTTGGGCAAGGCGGTCGGCGCCACGGTCTATGCGGCCGATTACTCGATGCCCAACATGCTGCACGCCAAAGTCCTCCGCAGCACGGTGCCCTCGGCACGCATCACGCGTCTGGATGTCTCCAAGGCCCACGCACTCCCCGGCGTGGTCTGCATCCTTACCAACGAAGACGCCCCGAATGCCAAGCTCAATACCGACATGCCGGGCCAGACGGGCAAGAAGGCGCGGTCCGGGTCGGATGCGCCGGTCTTGGCCAAGGATGTCGTCCGCTACGTCGGCGAGCCCATCGCGTTGGTCGCAGCGGAGTCGTTGGCATTGGCGGAACAGGCGTTGGGTCTGATCGAGATCGACTATGACGAGCTACCCGGAGTCTATTCGCCCGAGGAAGCACTCAAACCGGGGGCGCCGATCCTTTTCGAGCCGGACAACGCAGTCGCCCGGTGGAAGATCCGCAAAGGCAACCTCGAAGCAGGGATGGCCGAGGCGGACGTAATCGTGGAGTCCACGTTCAAGATGCCGTTCCTCGAACACTGCTACCTCGAGCCGGACGCAGGGGTCGGTTGGGTCGATGAGCAGGGCGTGATCAACATCCGCGTCGCCACGCAGGTGGTCGAGCACTTCCGCTCGGTCGCCCGTGCGCTCGGCGTTCCGCAGAACCGGATCCGGATCCGCGGCACGATGGTCGGCGGCGGGTTCGGCAGCAAGGAAGACATCACGGTAGAGATCTTCCTCGCACTCCTTGCGCGCGTAACCGGTCGGCCAGTCAAGCTGGTCTATACGCGCGAAGAGGTCTTCACCTCCACCGCGAAACGGCATCCGTTCACCATCACGCATCGAACCGGCGTCAAGCGCAACGGCAAGATCACCGCGGCGCAAATCAACATGATCGCCGACTCGGGCGCGTATCCGTACTTGAGTCCGTACGTGCTGCTCTACGCCACCGGCATGGCCGCCGGGCCGTACAAGATCGACAACCTTCACGTCGACAGTGTGGCTGCGGCAACGAATCGAACATTCACCAGCGCGTTCCGTGGCTTCGGTGGGCCGCAAGCGGCGGTGGGCTACGAGCAGCAGATGGACGAGATCGCCAAAGCGCTGGGCATGGATCCGCTGGCGGTACGCCGGGCGAACTACATGACCACCGGCGATACAACCGGCACCGGCCAGGTGATCGGCTCGGCGGTATGGCCGGAGGAGTGTCTGACCCGGGCGATTGCCGCACTCGGCGAGCGAACGCCGGATACGCCGACACGGAAGATCGGCCGGGGCTTCTCGTCGACGTTCCAGAGCTACGGACGGATCACCTGGTTCCACGATACGAGCCACGCGTGGGTCGGCATCGAGATGGACGGCACGGTGGTCATCCGCTGCGGCGTTCCCGACATCGGCGCCGGCCAGTCGAACAGCCTGTGTCAGATCGTCGCCGAGATCCTCGGGGTTCCGCTTGCGCAGGTCACGATCTATGCGACCGACTCCGCGGTCACGCCGTTGGCCGGTACATCCACGGCCACGCGGCAGCTGTACATGTCGGGAAATGCCGTGACCATGGCCGCCGACCACGTGCGGAAGACCCTCGTCGGCCGTGCGGCGCTGGAGTTCGGCGTTTCGGAAGAGCAGGTCGATCTAGCGGATGCCCGGGCCTTTGTAAAAGGGGACGAATCCACGAGCATTCCATTCCCCGACTTGGTTACCAAGTGCGCAGCGGAAGGTCTGGAGCTCGCGCACCTTTCACAGTTCAATGCGCCGTTTACCAACGGGATCGATCCCGAGACGGGCCAAGGCGACATCTGGCCGGACTTCACCTTCGGCGCCCAAGCGGTTGAAGTGGCGATCGATCTCGAAACCGGGCAGATCGAACTCCTGAAGAGCGCGGCGTGCCACGACGTCGGCCGCGCGATCAACAAGGCGGCGGTGATCGGTCAGATTGCCGGCGGGAGCCATCAGGGGCTCGGGTACGCGCTGATGGAAGACCACGAGTTCAACGGAGGCGTTCCCAGGACGACATCGTTTGCCGATTACTTGATCCCGACCACAGTCGACTTCCCAACCACCGAGGTGATCGTGCTCGAATCGGGGACGGGTGTCGGACCGTTTGGCGCCAAGGGCATCGGCGAGCCGGCGCTCACACCGGCGGCGCCTGCGGTGGCCAATGCCGTGGCCGACGCGCTCGGCGTGCGGATTCCGGAACTGCCGTTCACGCCCAAGCGCGTCCTGGAGGCCATCGACAAAAGGCGACAGAAGAAAGACGGATAGAGCAAAAGAAGAAGGCAGATCGACTGGAGGTGTTTGCGCGTGAAAGCTGGCGATGTTCTAGTCTTCGTCCTGATTGCAGCGATTTCCTTTGGCGGGCTCTATCTACTGGTCAGCCATGACGATCTCGCGGCAAGCGCTTTGACTAGCAGATTCACGAGATGTCAGGCTGATCATCCTGACTGGTCACCTGCCGTCTGCCAAGGAGTTGCCGAACGTCGGTTTGGCGAGTTCGACGTTCTTGCTCATCCTCTATGGGATTGGGACACCATCGGCTCGTCTCGCATTCGGGTCGGGATGTCGAAGGATATGGTCAAAGCCGCCTGGGGCGAACCTGACTATGTCAGTGAATCCGGGTTTCTGGGATTCGAGGAGGAATGGGCATGCGGAGGGCATCTTCTCCAATTCGAGGATGATCTCCTCTCCCAGATTAGTGATGCACAGATCTGGAGTGTCCGCAACATCCTTTCAATAGCAGAACGAAACGCCGTGGATTTCGAGAATCGAGCTTCGGGTAGGAGAGTTTTCGTTGTCGGATGGATTGGGAGCATTGACTCGAACTACGACGGATCGCCGCGCGTTAGATTCGAAGACCCCGATTACTGGGATGAAGTAGTGTGCGAATTTTCACCGGTGTTCCGGGACGAGGTAGGGGATCTTCGGAAAGGGCAATTCGTCGTCATCGTTGGAACTGGAGCCGGCATCGATTTTCTAGGCCCCTCATTCGTCTCGTGCCGGATCTTCTCACTACATCGCTAACAGCTGAAATGAAAGGATGGGATTTGACTCGACTTATCCTAACAGGAAACCAGGCGGTTGCATTGGGTGCCGTGCAGGCCAGGGTCAAGGTGGTGGCCGGATACCCGGGCACGCCGTCCACGGGATGCATCGCGCACCTGTTGACGATGAACCTGCCCGAACGCACCGTGGAATGGAGCACCAACGAGAAGGTCGCGTTCGAGGTGGCGTCCGGGGCTGCATGGGCCGGGCAGCGGGCGCTGGCCACGATGAAGATGTCGGGCGTCAATGTGGCGTACGACGCGCTGATCTCGATCGCCTATTCCGGAACCAACGGTGGCTTGGTGATCTACGTGGCCGACGACCCCGGCGTGAGCGCAGGGATGCCCGAACAGGACAGCCGGGGATTCGCGCTGATGTCGGATCTCCCGATGCTCGAGCCGGCATCGGTGGCGGATGCATACCGGTTGACTCAAGCTGCGTTCGAACTGTCCGAGGCGGCCAGTACGCCTGTCTTCCTGCGGCTTACGACAGCAGTCGCACTCGGTCATGCCATCGTCGATCTCGATCCAACCGTACCTCCACCCCCGGCACGCGACGTGGTGTTGGAAAAGAACATCACCCGCTACACCAAGGCTGGGTCGAAGATCTGCAAGGATCAGCACGCGGCGCTGATCGAGCGCCTGGACACGGCGGGCGAGTGGATCTCCGAAGCCGGCCTGAACCGGCTCGAGCTATCCGACGCGCCGGGCGGACTGGGAATCGTCAGCGTGGGCGCGGTCAATGCCTACCTCAACGAAGGTCTCGATGCAGCAAGATCCGCCGGCCATCAGGTTGGAGAGGTCTCGATCCTTCGCGCGGTGGCCACCACCCCGTTCCCGATAGAAGAGGTCAAGGATCTGTTGACACGCTGCGACACCGTCCTCGTGCTCGAGGAGCTGGAGCCGCACATGGAACGCGCGGTCACTGTGGCTGCACACCACTGGGGTTTCGATGGTCCGATCGTCGGGAAGCTCGATGGAACGCTGTCGCGAATCGGCGAGTATGGAGTGGCTGAGGTCCGCAAAGCGTTGGCAGCATGTAGCACGCAGCTTGTGAACAGAGGCGAAGCCGGAGATGCTTCCGCATCGATGACGGTTCCAGCCGCGAAGGCCGGCGAGTCTGTGACGATTCTCCCACGCGCACACCTAGCGACGCCTCGCAGCGATTCCGGAGACCTCTTGCCCGGTTGCCCGCCTTCGGCGGCCACCCTTACAGGAGAACCGTCAAAGACGGTTCTCTCCAGCACAGACTTGGCCGCTCCGCGTCCAATAACAGTCTGTGCTGGGTGCCCCCACCGTGGCTCCTATCTGGCAATCGAGGCCGCAATCAAGCAGGCCGGATTCGCCAAGGATGAGGTGATGGTGACCGGAGACATCGGATGCACGATCCTCGGGATGAACCCTCCGTTCAACCTGTTGTGGACCGAGGTCTCGATGGGATCGAGCATCGGTCTTGCGCAGGGGTACGTCCACGCAGGAATCGCCACGCCGGTGATCGCCACGATCGGAGACTCCACCTTCTTCCACGGTGGAATCCCCGGACTCCTCAACGCGATCCAACACGGCACGCCGCTGACGCTGGTGATCATGGACAACGGGTGGACGAGCATGACCGGGATGCAGGTCAACCCTGGAACCGATGCCGAATTCCAACCGGAGGGTGGACGACGGATCGATCTGGTGAAGGTGGTCGAAGGCCTCGGTCCCGACCGGATCGAGGTCGTCGATCCGTACGACGTCCCGTCGATGACGGATGTCCTTGCCGGCTGCTTGACCTCCGACGGCGTCAAGGTCGTGGTGGCGCAGCAGGAGTGTGCGATACAGGCACGGCGCCGGGGCGTTGCCGTGGGCACTGTGGCCGTGGATCCGGACAAGTGCATCCTGTGCAAGCGGTGTCTGAAGGTGACTGGGTGTCCGGCTCTGTCGGTGCTCCCCAATGCACCGACAGAGCTTGGAGAAACGGTCGAGGACCTGACCGTTTCTCTTGGTTCAGGTTCGAATGTACCGACAGAGCAAGCACCGCGAGAGCAAGAGCCAGAGGGTTCGGGTACGCCCCGCGGATCGATCGCGATTGATCCGCTCCTCTGCAACGGATGCGGCATCTGTGTCGAAACCTGTCCGACGAACGCCTTGGTGAGGGTCGGCTCCGGCACGAAAGGGGATGCGAAATGACCACCTGTGATCTGGTGCTGGTCGGTGTCGGCGGACAAGGCGTGTTGACCATCGGCGATCTGTTGTTGCGTGCGGCATTTGCCGCCGATCTTCCGGCGTCGTTCTGTCCGACCAAGGGAATGGCGCAACGTGGCGGGTTCGTGAAGGCCGAACTCCGCCTGGGCGCCGAAGGCGTCGGGCCGCGGATCGGCGAAGGCGGTGCCGATGTCGTGATCGCCATGGAACGCTCGGAAGCGCTGCGGGCGATCGGCTATCTGCGGCCAGGAGGGATGTTCCTTCTGTACGACCACGTGTGGGAGCCCACGGGCGTCCAACTTGGCGTGGATACCTACCCGACGCTGGATGAGGTCACGGCCGAGATCGAGGCGGAGGGCGCGGTGTGCATGGTGATCTCTCCGGCGGACTTGCCCGAGATGGATGGAACGCGGATCTCTCCGAACGTTTTCCTGTTGGGCGCCGCGCTCGGCGGGACGCAACTTCGCGACCTCCTTGACGCGTCTTCTGTCGAAGAGGTTGTGGCTTCCCGCTGGCCGAAGGCGTCAAAGATCAACCGCCACGCCTTCCGCGCGGGACTCGATGCTCCAAGGAAGAGGGGCGATGGGGAGAACCATGTCTTGGGTTGACGGGCTCTTCCGTCCACGGGGAATTGCGGTGGTGGGATCGATCTCCCCGGGGAAGATCGGCCGGGTCCTGATCGACCAGTTACACAACGGCGGATTCGAGCGGGTGTACGTCGTCAATCCGAAAGCCGCCGGCCTGCCGAACGTCACCGCAGCCACATCGGTGGGTGAACTCGTCTCAGCCGGTCACCCGATCGACTCGGTGGTGGTGGCGTCGCCGGCGGCCACGGTGGCCAGTGTTCTCGAAGACGCAGGGCAAGCCGGAGTCAGGGTGGCCATCATCATCACGGCGGGCTTTCGGGAGACGGGAAACGCCGAGGCCGAGAAGACGCTCCTTGAGGTGGCCTCGCGCTACGGCATGCGGCTGATCGGGCCGAACTGCGCAGGAATCGTAAACACGAAGCACAAGCTGTTCCCGACCCTGGAGACGCGGCCGCCGGCCGGCGATGTCGCGTTCATCTCGCAGAGCGGCGCGCTCGGCGGTGCGGTGCTGTCGTGGGCCGAGGAGCAGGGTGTCGGTTTTTCCAAGTTCGTGTCGTACGGCAATGCACTCGATGTAAGCGAGATCGAACTGCTCGATCTGTTGCGTGAGGATGACGAGTCGCGGGTGGTCTGCCTGTATATCGAGAGCGTGTCCGATGGACGGGCCTTTCTGCGCGCAGCGAAGGACCTGGCGGCCGTCAAGCCCCTTCTGGTGATCAAGTCCGGCCGATCGGACGTCGGGCGGCAGGCGACGCTGTCCCATACGGGCTCGATGGCCGGAACCGATGCGGTCTACGATGCCGCGCTCCGTCAGTGTGGCGCGCTCCGCGTGAACGGTATCGAGGAGATGTTCGACCTGTGCCGCGGATTCGTGTCGCTTCCTCCGGTGCGGGGCAGACGCCTGGCGATCGTCACCAACTCCGGCGGGCCCGGCGTACTCACTGCGGATGAAGCGGTCCGGTACGGTCTTGAGGTCGTGTCGCCCAGTGATGATCTGCGAGCGCAATTGCAGGAAAAGCTTCCTTCGTTCTGCAGCTTCGGCAATCCCATCGATCTCACGGTACAGGGCGATGAGGCCGGCTACCGCGACGCACTGATCGCAGCCCTGGGCGAAGCCGATGCCGCCGTGGCAATCAACGTGAACACGCCGTACCTCGATGCGGGCCCGATGGCACGCGGCGTGGTGGAAGCTGCCCGGGCAACTGGTAAACCGGTCGCCGCCAACTTCATGGCCGGAAAGACGGTTGAGACAGCCCTGCCGATTCTTGCATCCGGAGGCGTCGCGAACTTCGCCACCGGCGAGCGCGCGGTTCGCGTCCTTGCGGCGCAGGCACGCTACGCGCGTGCCGCGTGCGCTTCGCGGATATCGACCTCGGAACGCACCCCGGAATCGGCGGTTGCTCAGCCGCTACCGTGGGATCGGAATCCTCTGGAGCCGGAGGCGATGGATTGGCTCGAAGAGAAAGGAATCCCGGTGATCCCTCGCGTGTTGGCCCGCTCGACCGAAGAGGCAGTGCATGCCGCACGGTCGTTCGAGCAGCCGGTGGCGATGAAGGTCGTCAGCCCAGGGATCCTGCACAAGACGGATGCCGGCGGCGTGATCCTGGATGTGTCCGGTGACGGTGATGTGGCCGCGGCATTCGCGCAACTGCAGGATGTTGCGCGGGAAGCGGGATTCGCCGGGGTTCTGGTGACGCCGATGGTCCGAAACGCGGTGGAAGCGATTGTCGGACTCTCACGCGATCCGCAATTCGGCCCGGTGGTCGCCTTCGGGCTGGGAGGAATCCACACCGAGGTCCTTCGCGATGTGTCGTTCCGCATCGCGCCGATTCGGGGTCGGGACGCCTGGTCGATGCTCGACGAGCTTCGCAGTGCGGCCCTGCTTCACGGCGTCCGGGGCGGCGCGGCGCGCGATCTCGATGCGCTTGTGAGTCTGCTTTCCACGGTGTCGCAGCTGCCGTTCGCCCATCCGGAGATCGAGGAACTCGATCTCAATCCTGTGTTCTTGCTGGAGCGTGGGCTCCTGGTTGGAGATGTACGCGTACTCCGGACGCCGGCGGACCGTGCCGGCGAAACGATCGAGAAGTAGGGGGAAACATGCCACAACCGATTCATCCGCAGCGTGGTCTCGATGCACTCCGGCCGTATGTGCCGGGCAAGCCGATCGACGAGGTCAAGCGGGAGTACGGGCTCGACGATATCGTGAAGTTGGCGTCCAACGAGAACCCTCTGGGCGTGTCTCCCAAGGCGGCGGCCGCGATGCAGGCCGCAATCCACGGCGTCAACATCTACCCCGATGCCGCGAACTACGCCCTGCGAACGGCGATCGCCCGACACTTCGATCTCTCGATGGAACAGATCGCGGTGGGGAACGGAGCCGACGATCTGATCCTGCAGCTATCGATGGCCTATCTCGAGGAAGGCGATGAGGTGCTGGTGAGCCGATCATCGTTCCCGATCTACGATGTCTACGCCCATGCCATGAGAGCCAAGCTCGTGAAGACGCCGCTGACCGAGGATCTCCGTCTCGATCTCGAAGCGATGGCCGATGCGATCACCGACTGGACGAAGATCGTCTACGTGTGCAATCCGAACAATCCGACCGGGACCATCGTGACAGCCGATGCGGTGGATCGGTTCATGGACCGCGTCCCCGATCACGTGCTGGTGGTGTTCGACGAGGCGTACTTCGAGATGGTCGACTGTCCGTCGTTCCCGGACGCACTGAAGTACGTCCGTGAGGGCCGGAAGAACGTCGTGGTCCTGCGCACGTTCTCCAAGGTCTACGGGCTGGCAGGCATCCGCCTCGGGTACGCGTTCGGATGCCCCGGGACCCTGGCCCCGCTGTTCAAGATCAAGGCCGTGTTCACGGTGAATGTCCTTGCGCAGGCAGCGGGAATCGCCGCACTTGACGATCAGGAGTTCCTGCAGCGTTCCGTGCGGGAGAATGCCGAAGGCCGTCGGTTCTACGCACAGGAATTCGACCGGCTCGGCCTGGAGCATGCGGAGAGCCACACGAACTTCCTTCTCGTTCGCATCGGAGCCAACGCCGCCGAGGTGCAGCAGAAGCTCCTCGAGCGCGGTCTGATCGTTCGACCGTGTACCGGATACGATCTCCCGGAGCACCTGCGGATCTCGATCGGTACATCCGAACAGAACCGGCGATTGGTCGCGACATTGGATGGCATCCTGTACGGCGGAGAAACGTCACCGCAGGCAGATCCTCTACAGGCGGCGGAGTCCGCCGGCCCGGATCCGATGCCCGAGACCCGTCCCGAGCCGATCGTGAAAACGGATCCCGCTTCGGGCGAGACAGTGGATATCGAGGGATCAGCAACGGAAGAAGCGAATCCGCCTGAGCGGACGAACGCGGAAGAAGACGCACCCACGAACGAGCCGGTGCAGCAGTCCCTGTTCTAAAGCCGGCTTGTCCAGACCTGTCCGCTCAGCCGTGGCTGTGGAGTCCGCGGACCAGATAGTTCACACCGGCAAAGGTGAACGACGCAAGCAGGAGACCGATCACCGCGTTCCAGGCGGTCCGGCGTCCGCGCCAGTTTCGCTGGATCCGCAGATGGAGGTACAGGACGTAAACGAGCCATGTGACCAGCATGAACGTCTCCTTGGGATCCCATACCCAGAAGCGACCCCAGGCGTGCTTGGCCCAGATCGCCCCGAAGAAGAGGCCGCCCAGAGTGAAGAACGGGAAGCCGATCACAATGGCCCGGTATCCCAGGGCGTCCAGACGCTCGAGCAAGCGTGCCTTCCGGCGCCGCCTCGCCGTGTGATCTCACTCGGCAGGTCAATCCGGCGGGAATGCCATGTCCCAGACGGTGTCCTGAAATGGTCCAGTGAGAGACTCGAAAGCCTCGACATCTCTCGGCAAGCTCAGCCGCATCTCCTTCTCGAAATGTGACAGAAACTGTCTTATAGCGCTAGCTCTTGACATGATCGCGAATCTCAACTATGGTGGGGTAACGTTTTCGGAAAACGTTTTCGTATGGAAAAGAGAGCTTCGATTCGAGATGTAGCGGCCATAGCCGGAGTATCCCCGAGTACGGTTTCTCGGGTTCTCAACGGCAATGCAGAGAAACACATGCGCCCGGAGACGAGGGAGCGCGTCCTCAAAGCCATTCGGAAGCTGAACTACACCCCCTTCAAGGCGGCACGAACCCTACGTCACCAACGCACGAAGATCATCGGGCTTCTCATCCCCGATGTGTCAAACCTCTACTTCGCTCGGCTGACACGCGGGGTGGAGTCGGTCGCGTTCGACCGCGGCTTTTCGACACTCATCTGTGACAGTAACCACCAGCTGAAGAGAGAATCGCGCTATCTCGACATCCTTCTTGCAGAGGGGGTTGAAGGGGTTGTATTCGTCCCGGTGGGTGAGCCCGACATGGATGCGATTTCGCGGCTGATCGACCAGGGAATTCGAATCGTGGTGCCCGATCGGCGAGTGAAAGGGCTCCCTTCGATTGAGGCAGACAACCTGCAGGCCAGTCTCGAGCTGACCCAGCACCTGCTCGCGCTTGGATACCGGAAGCTGGGATACGTGTCGGGGCCGGCGGATGTCAGCACAGCCCAGGATCGTCTGGAGGGATTCCGCCGGGCACTGGCGTCGGCAGGGATGCAGCCGGTTGCTGTCGAGCAGGGCAACTTCACCTACGAGTCTGGGTACGTGTGCGCACAACGAATCATCGACGAACGCGATGTCGATGCCATTCTGGCAGCCAACGACCTGATGGCATTCGGGGTACTGCGGGCTGCGGACGAGGGAGGACTGTCTGTTCCCGGACAGCTGGGCGTCGCGGGGTTTGATCACGTGCCGAGCGTTCCGTATGCGAGTTTCGGTCACCCGGGATTGACGACGGTCCATGTCCCGGTCCACCGGATGGGACAGGTCGCAGCGCGGATGGTCCTGGATAGAAACGACGTCAGTGAGATGATTTCCACCACGCTGATTCCTGGCGGCACCTGCTGCGGGAGTGAAAAGGAGTAGTCCATGACAGGAAAGCAGGTTCGGTTGGGACGGTTGTTCCGCGCAGACGGCCGGTCGGTGGTCATCGCGCTCGATCACGCGCAATTCAAGGGAGCCATCGATGGTCTGACACCGATGTCTGCGATCGTGCGTGCCTCGTTTGATGGAGGAGCGGACGCGGTCATCCTCAACCCGGGCGCAGCCCGCGACTGCGCGGCGGAGATTGCCGGACGCGGATCCCTCATCGTACGCCTGACCGGGGCGAGTACCGACCACAACCCAAGGTTCGATTACCACCGCCGGATCAGCACGGTGGTTCAGGCGGTTGCGCTGGGCGCCGATGCGGTGATTGCCATGGGGTTCATCGGCGGCGAAGGCGAAGCTGCATCCCTGGAGTTGCTCGCCGAGATTGCCATGGAGTGTGCCGAACTGGGCATGCCGCTGATCGCAGAGATGCTGCCGGCGGACTTCGAGCATTTCCAGGATCCTGCTTGGATTGGGCTTGCGGCCCGGGCAGCATACGAGTTGGGGGCGGATGTCGTCAAGGGCTACACCACCGGATCCGATGCGGATGCGGATGCGATTCGACGTTGCGGTGTACCGTTCCTCGCTGCCGGGGGAGCCAAGACGGCCGATCCGGTGGAAATTGCCGAGCAGGCACTGCGCCACGGCGCGGCCGGAATCGCCTTCGGGCGGAATGTGTTTGCCGCGCCCGACCCATGCCACATGGTCGAGGAGCTGGTGATGGCGGTCCACCGATCCATCCCAAGCTGAGCCTCAAGAAATCCTGTGGACACGGCAGTCATGAGAACGGATTGGATGAAGGAGGTGGAACTGGAGGGCAGCGGCTGGGTGTACGCCGCAAACAGCTGATAAGGATCGTTAAAGGAGACAGACGAATGCACTCAATACGAAATGGCTTGTGTGTGATGGTCGCCGCGTTGTCGTTGTTCGCCGTCTTCGGTTCTATGCCGGTTCTTGGCGAACAGCCGGTAACTCTCCAGTACTACAGCCTGGCCTGGCAACCAGGTGTTGTGAAGGCCGTACGAGCAGCCGTCAAGGCGTGGAACGAGGCAAATCCGGACATTCAGGTGGACATTGTCTGGGGATCGTGGGCGGCAGCGAACGAGTTTCTCCTTACCAGCTTCCTCGGAGGAGACGCACCCGACGTATTCCATCAAGATGCCGTGATGTGCTACGAGTACGGAACCATGGGATTCGCAGAGCCGCTTGACGCCTACATCACCCCAGAGGAGCGGGCGGACATCGCACCATGGATGTGGGAGAGCGCCAGCGGCTACGACGGGACTACCTACGGATTTCCGTTCCTTGTGGAGACCCACGCGGTGTTCTACAACCGAACGCTCTTCGCCACCGCGGGGATCGATGTTCCGTCCAACCATGAGATCTCGTGGGAAGAGCTCGTTGAGTACGCGCAACGGCTGACGACGCGGGACGAAACCGGAGAAGTGAGGACCTGGGGACTTCTCGCTTCCGTGATGGAGAAGTTTCCGTGGATGCTCGTGCTGCAGAATGACGGTCGAATCGTTCATCGGAACGATGACGGAACGTGGTTCGTCGAAGTAGACGAGCGTGCTGAGGAAGCCCTTCGCTACTACTGCGATCTGGTCACGAAATGGGGCGTCATGCCCCCGGACGCCATCAGCAGCGACTACACCTACTTGATGAACGGCTTCGCCCACGAGCGCTACGCCATGATCATCTACGGATGCTGGAACCGCCGAATCCTCGTTCAGTGGGGCGACGTGGATTGGGGAATCCTCCATCTGCAAGGGCCGGTGAACAACATCACATCAGCCGGGCCGCAAGCGCACGGGATTTGGGCCGGGTCCAAACACAAGGACGAGGCGGCGCAATTCCTCCACTTCCTGTCGACCCGGGAGAACGTGGTCGATATCTCTTACCCAGATTGGATCTTTCCCGCCCGCGATTCCGGTCAAGAGGATCCACTGTTCAGTCAGCCGGAGCATTGGTGGGATCTGGCCAAGAGTTGGCTCATCTACAGCGCCGATGTCCTGCCGCGAATGCCGACCATCATCGCGTTTGATATGCGTGTTGTCGTACCCGAGATCGAACAGGTCATGCTCGGGACCCAGAGCTTCGAGGACGCGATCGAGGCAATCAACCGGCAGGGGAATGACTACCTGAAAAAGACTGGCCTGCAGTAGCAGTGCCTCACTGGATACACCAGCTAGGGAGGTGATGTGCGGACGCAAACGAGGCGGATCGACTGAGAAACGCATCGAGGCTGTTACCCGGCGAAACCCTCGCCAAAGGAGGAAGCAGGATGAGAACTGGTATCCGATGTTTGATCGTTGTGCTCGCTGTTGGACTGCTGGCGACCACGGCCATGGCCAAAGATGTGCCGATGCCGGAAGGCGAAGTCGTCCTCACGGTTGCCGGCACGATTGCTCTGACAAACCAGGATGGGGCCTTCGTGCTCGACATGGAGATGGTCAAGGCACTGCCCAAGACGGCATACCTCGTTGAAGATCCGTGGCTCGGTGAGCAAGTCTATGCCGGCGTGACGCTTGCGACGCTGTTGGAGTACGTAGGGGCCCCGCTTGGCGCAGAGAAGGTCGTGTTGGTCGCCTCGGACGACAAGGAATTCGAGATCGCGCTGGCCGATGCCTTGGTCTATCCGATCCTTCTGGCCTACGAGTCGGACGGAGACGAGATCATCGAAGGCATGGGCGGGCCGATCAAGATTGCGTACCCGTACAACGCCTATCCCGAAGTCGAGGAACTGTATCCGCCAGAGAATTGGACCTGGTGGGTTGTGACGGTTCGCGTCGACTACTAGATCAAGTCCGGCTCGGGTGGGATCCTCCCGCCCGAGCCTCTCTTTCTCGGAATTCAACGCGCTGCGTACGGTAGGCGAACGGCCGGCAGGACAAGAAGCAACCCTACGACATCGGCAACAGGAGGTCCGTATCGATGGCTCAGATGATGGCTCGCGGATTCCGGGAAGAGCGTCGTGCCTTGCCGTTCCTCCTGCCGACGTTGCTCATCATGGGCGCCATCAACCTCTACCCGTTCATCAACGGCCTGCTGCGCTCGCTCCACTCCTACCGGATCCTCTCGCAAAGCTATACCTTCACCGGGCTGTCGAACTTCCGGATGCTGTTGCACGACGAACTGTTCCTCAAGGCGTTCGCCAACAGCGCGACCTGGGTCGCTGCATCGGTTTCCTGTCAATTCGTGTTGGCAGGCGTGCTGGCCCTGGTCCTCAACTCCCGTGAACTCATCGGGCGGCGCGTGTTTCGAACGCTCGTCCTCATTCCGTGGGCGACGCCACCGGTGGTCGTTGCACTGACCTGGCGATACTTCCTCGCAGATCAGGGTCCGCTGAACCTGTTCCTGAGAGCGTTGGGCATTGCCAATCCTCCGTCATGGCTACTGGATCCGAATGTCGCATTGTGGTCATGCATCATGGCGAACGTGTGGATGAACATTCCATTCATGACGGTCATGCTGCTGGCCGGTCTCCAATCGGTGGAGCGCTCGATGTATGAAGCCGCGGCGATCGATGGCGCCGGATTCTTCCAGGCGACCGTTCGGATCACGATGCCGGCAATGAAGAAAGTGATCCTCATCGTTATCACCCTAATGAGCATCTGGACGTTCAACATGTTCGACATCGTCTATGTCCTGACCCGCGGAGGCCCGGGCAATGCCTCGTTGACGCTTCCGCTCTTCGCCTATCAGAATGCGTTCTTCTACTACCAGTTGGGGTACGCCGCAGCCGTCGGGATGGTCATCATGGCCTGCCTCCTCCTGTTGATCTTCTTCTACATCCGGCAGGTGCTGGAATGAGGATGTCACGTGGAAGACGAATTGCGCTTCACGCTGTAGCGGTTGTCTACGTGCTTGTGCTGACCCTGCCGCTCGCGATCGTGTTGCTCAACTCGCTCCGTACCGAAGGGGAAATCATCCGCTCCCCGTTGGCCCTCCCCCGACCGGCGACTTCGGCCAACTTCAGCGAGATCTTCCGCGACAGCACCTTCGGTGTAAATCTGAAGAACAGCTTCATCGTCGCCGGCATCACGGTCTGCCTGACCATCGCGGTAACAGCACCGGCGGGCTATGCAATGTCCCGGTTCCGCTTCCGCGGCAAGAGCCTCTTCTCCACATGGCTGCTTGCCACGCAGGCGTTCCCGGGCATCGTGATGGTCTTGGGGCTCTTCACAATCTTCAGCACCTACGGGCTGATCAACACGCGAATAGGCCTGGTGGTCATGCACACAAGCTTCAGTCTGCCATTCTCGATCTGGTTGCTCAAGGGATACTTCGATCGAATTCCATCGGCTCTTGAGGAAGCTGCGATGATCGACGGCTGCAATCGAGCCCGGGCCCTGCTGCGCGTGATTCTCCCCTTGGCAGTTCCCGGTCTGCTCGCGGTGGGCACCTTCTCGTTTCTCTTGTCGTGGAACGAGTTCTTCTTTGCGTTGATCGTGACACGGGATGAGATGTTGTTCACCCTTCCCGTCTTCCTGTCGCGGTTTCTCGGAATGGGCGGAATCGTCCGGTGGGGCCCGTTGAGCGCAGCGGCTCTGTTGGCCACGCTCCCTGCGCTGATCCTGTTCATGATCGGCCAACGGTACCTGGTGTCCGGATTGACTGGGGGCGCGGTCAAGTGACCAGCCCCGTTTGAGAACGTTTGAAAGGAGGTCGTCTTGAAGAGGTATGGAAGATCGTGGCTTGCGCTGTACGCAGTACTGTGCTGCATCGCCATTGGATCGGCGAGCGTGGCTGCGGCAAGCCTGGAGGGAACTGTCTTTCTCGATACCAACCGGGACCTGTCTCAGGATGAAAGGGAACCCGGACTCGCCAACGTCTCCGTGAGCGACGGTGTCACGGTCGTCCGAACCGACGCAGCGGGCCGCTTCCGGCTGGAGGCATCGGACACCGCGCGATTCGTCTTCATCACGCTGCCCAGCGGAACTCGAGCGCTGGACGCATGGTACATGCCGCTCTCCGAAGCCGGACCTTACAGCTTCCCCCTCGAATCCGTCGATGAGAGCGGTCCATTGGTCTTTGCTCAGTTGTCGGACATTCACTACGCGCCGACGCCAGAGGAGTTCAAAGAGGGGCTCCGCGACCGCCGGATGAAGATCCTTCCCGACCCGATCCTCGCGTCAATTGCTTCGGAGGTCAACGAAATCGCCCCGGATTTCGTCATCTTCGCCGGAGATCTGGCCGCGGACTCGAAGTATCCGTCCCCCGAATTGGTCGAAGCGTGGCTGACCGCCATGGGAAGGGACTACGCCGGAACCTTCACCGCTCCGGTCTATGGCGTGGTCGGCAACCACGATGTCGTTCGCGACGATGCGATCGGAACGGTGCTGTATGAGAACGTGCTCGGACCCTGCTACTACTCGTTCGATGTCAAGGGAACCCATTGCATCGTCTTGAACACGCAGACCCTCCTGGACTCGAAACTGCAGTACACCATCGATCGGACACAGCTCGAATGGCTCAGGCGGGATCTCGATCTGGTCCCTGCAAACGCACCGCTCCTCATCTTCTGCCACGAGCCGACGCCAGACTGGATCGACACACCAGAGAACGCCGAGTTGCTCGATCTGTTGGCGGAATCGTCAATCACTGCGCTCATCAATGGACACTGGCACACCAATGCGATTCTCCAACGAGAACCGTTCCTCGAGATCACGTCGGGGGCAGTCTGCGGTGCATGGTGGGAAGGACCGGGCCCGGACGGCACCGGCTTCGGCTACCGGATTCACCGGCTGGCCCGCGGTGGGCTGGACAGCATCTGGCGGACGGCTGAGACCCCCGAGATTGAGGTCGCGAGCCCAGAAGGAGCGATCCTGACCTACGTCAGCCGACTGGTCGCCAAAGCGTGGGGGGATGCACGCGGCAGAGCCACGGCCCGTTGGGACGGCGGCTTGGTTGTGCCGCTCAACACGCACCACAACGGACTCTGGACTGAGGCTACGGCCAACCTCAATGTCTCGACCCTGCCCAACGGCTACCACACACTGAATCTGCAGTTCATCCTGGAGGACGGCGAGAAGATCGAAGTCGAGAAGACCTACTACATCTCGAATCCGGAGATTTCGCTCGCCGAAGTCTTCGCCAACCCCGAGGTCTTTCAGGGGAGGATCGTCTCCGCGCCGCGGCTCGAAGTTCGCGCGGCGATGGGATCGAACATCTCGGCAAATGACGGCACGAAGACCACGATGATCGGCGGCTTGCCGTTCGCAGTGGCCCGTGGAGACTGGATCGGCATCGTCGGGATGTATCGCCCAACGAGCACCACGCCGATCAAGGCATACGATGATCTCTTCTTCACCCTGTACGAGGAATAGAAAGAGAGCACCAGAGGAGGCTGATGATGAAACAGCGATTCGCGGTGGTCTGCGCGGCGCTCTTGCTTGTCGCAATGGCCTGGAGCGTGGCGGGACAGGTCCAACTGACGTTTCTCTCCCCTGCGTGGCAGTCATCCACGGTCAAGGAGATCAAGGCCATCGTCGCGGAATGGAACAACTTACACCCGGAGATACAGGTAGAGATCGTCTGGCAGGCATGGGAACACATCGACGATTTCATGCTGACCAGCTTCCAAGGCGGGCAGGCGCCGGACATCTTCCACCAGGATGCCGTGATGTGCTACGAGTACGGCTTGATGGGGTATGCAGAGCCTCTCGACGCGTACCTGGATGAGGAACTCCTTACCGACACGCCGGAGAAGAGCTGGGACACGGTACAAGACGAACGCGGAAGAACGTTCGGAATCCCCTTCCTACAAGAAACCCTTGTCATCTTCTACAACAAGACGCTCTTTGCCGAGGCTGGGTTGTCGATTCCTGAAGACGGCATGATCTCCTGGCAAGAACTCCAGGATGCAGCGATCGCGCTCACCCAACGTGATGAAACCGGTGGCGTGACGACCTGGGGGCTGCTGGCGCCGCTCGAACAGCGGCTGTGGTGGTGTCTGGTCGAACAGAACGAAGGACATGTTCTCGTTCAGCACGACGACGGTACCTGGCATGTGGAGATCGATGACGGCGCCCGTGAGGCCATTGCCTACTACCTCGAACTCAAGACGCTCCACGGCGTGATGCCCGAGGAGATCCTGAGCTACGACTTCATGAGCCTATTGCAGGGCTTCAAGAACGGAAAATACGCCATGTTCAGCTACGGTTGCTGGGTTCGCAGCTGGATCGAGATGTTGACCCGGGACAAGCTCGATTGGGGCATGCTGCAGGTTCGCGGTCCCAAGCGGAACGAGACCGAGGCCGACCCACAGGCCGTCGGCATCTACGCACACTCGCCGCACAAGGCCGAGGCCGCGCAATTTCTACGCTTCTTCACCAACACCGACAACCAGGCGCGCTTGGCCTATGCGGATTGGCTGTTTCCGGTACGCCAATCCGCCGTGGATCGGCCCGAGTTCCAGACGGAGGAGCATCAGTGGAATGTCGCGCACCAGTGGTTGCCGTATGCGACCGATGTCAAGCCGCACATGTTCGGATTCTTCGCCTGGGAATGGCAGTCGTTCATTCCGCAGATGGAGCTTGTGATCCTGGGATCGCAGAACCTCGATGCGGCCCTGGAGGCAGCGACGGTGCAGGGCAATCAATTCCTGAGGAGGATGGGGCTCCAGTGATGCGCATTGCGGAAATGACGAAGCTTGGCGAGATCACGTTTCGGGAGGTTCCCCGTCCGGAACCCGGACCGGGCGAGATCGTCCTGAGGATTCACGCGGTCGGCATCTGCGGAACGGACCTCAAGGCCTACCGCCGCGGACATCCGTACTTCGCGCCGCCCTGCGTGCTTGGCCACGAATTCTCCGGTACGGTTCACACCGTCGGCGCCGATGTCAGCCGATTCACCGTCGGCGATCGCGTGGTTGCCGCGCCGTACGTCGAGTGCGGCGGATGCGAGGTGTGCCAGCGAGGATTGGGTGAGCTGTGCCGACAGAAACCATTCGTCTCCGGCGCGCTGCAGGAGTACGTCCTTCTCCCAGAGGAGATCGTCAACAAGGCTACGTTTGCGCTTCGTCCGGACATCTCGTTCGCTACCGCCAGCCTGGCTGAGCCCCTGGCCTGTGTGATCAACGGCATCGAGAAGGCGGCCGTTTCTGCGGATGACACGGTGCTGGTCATCGGGGGCGGTCCGATGGGCGCCTTGCTGGCGCTGGTGGCGCGGTCGATCACGCCGGATCTGGCGATCAGCGAGATTGCACCGGCCCGGATCGAAGCGCTCGGCCGGCTCGGGCTGCCCGTGATCAACCCAAGCGTGGAGGACCTTCCGGAGAGGCTCGAGATGCTCTTCGGCCGCCCGGCAGCGAGCCAGGTCTTGATCGCGGTCGGGTTGCCTCCGGTCGCGGAGGGCGCAATGAAGTACGTCGCTCCGGGAGGGACTGCGCTCCTGTTCGGAGGTCTGCCCAAGGGGGCGAAGCTGACCGTCGATCCCTATGCGATTCACTATCAGGAGGTGACCTTGTGCGGAAGCTTCGGGTTCCGGCTGGAGCACTTCCGTCGCGCGGTGGAGTGGCTCGAAGTCCACGGATCATTGGCCAAGTCGCTGATCTCTTCCACGGTTCGGTTCGAGGAAGTCGAGACAGCGTTCACGTTGGCCGAGCAGGCCGAAGGACTGAAGACGGTGGTTCTGTTCGAGGAGAACGATGAGCGCTAAACCGGCAACCCAGACGCGGCGGTGGCATCAGGAGAGGCAAGCGCTGCCGTTCATCCTGCCAGCGCTCCTCGTCCTCCTTGGGGTAAGTCTCTATCCCCTGATTCAGGGGGTGTCACGCGTAGTCTACGCGTACCGGGCATTGACCCAGCAGACCGTGTTCGTCGGCTGGGAAAACTTCTCCCTGCTGTTTCAAGATCCGACGTTCATCCGGGCACTCGGCAACAGCCTCGTCTGGACCCTGACGAGCGTCGGGACGATGTTCCTGCTGTCGTACTCGCTCGCCACGATGCTCAATGCACGCGCGCTGCGGTTCCGCCGCCTGTTCCGCTCAGCAACGCTCATTCCGTGGGCTCTCCCCGGGGTCGTCGTCTCTCTGATCTGGCGCTATATCTTCCTCTCGGGTGGGCCGCTCAACGCCCTGTTGGCCTCGCTCGGCGTCGCCCATCCGCCGGATTGGCTGACCAACCCGCAGCTGGCGCTGTGGACGTGCATCATCGCCAACATCTGGATGGGGATTCCGTTCGTCACCATCATGCTCCTTGCCGGACTGCAGTCGGTTGAGAATCAGATCATCGAGGCTGCCGCAATCGACGGCGCCAACTACCTGCAAACCCAATTGCGGGTGGTGATGCCGAGCATCAAGAAAGTGATCATGATCGTTCTGACGCTGGAGGCAATCTGGACGTTCAACTCGTTTGACATCGTGTTCGTCTTGACCAAGGGCGGGCCGGGCAGCGCATCGATCACGCTGCCGCTTTATGCTTACCAGAACGCGTTCATGTACTACCAAGCCGGCTACGGCGCGGCCATCGGTATCGTCATCTTGCTCATCCTGCTATCCGCCGTGGTGCTGTACATTCGCGAGGTGCTGCGATGAGAAGCCGTTCGGTCAAACACATCCTGTTGCACGTAGGCGTAATCTTGTTCATCTGCTTGCTGGCCTTTCCGATCGTGTTGCTCGTGTTCAACGCCCTCAAGACGGAGACGGAGATCTTCGAATCGCCGATGGGAATCCCTCGAGACATCACGTGGAGCAATTTCCGTCATGTGATCCTCGATACCTCATTCCTCATCAACCTTCGCAACTCGGTACTGGTTGCATTCTCCACGGTGCTTCTCGCCGTCATCGTGACCGCGCCGGCAGGCTACGCACTGTCGCGATTCAAGTTCCGCGGCCGGACGCTGTTCTCGATGTGGCTCCTCGCAACGCAAGCCTTCCCCGGGATCATCATGGTCCTCGGCCTGTTCACCGTGTTGACGGTGTACGGGCTCATCAATCGCCTTCCCGGACTGATCATCATGCACACCAGCTTCAGCATGCCGTTCTCGATCTGGCTGCTCAAGGGCTACTTCGACAAGATTCCCGTCGAGTTGGAGGAAGCTGCCCGAATCGATGGATGCTCGCGCCTGCGGTCCCTGATCCGGGTGGTCCTTCCCCTGTCGGTGCCCGGACTCCTTGCCGTCGGAACGTTCTCCCTCCTTCTCTCGTGGAATGAGTTCTTCTTTGCACTGGTCGTGATGCGGGACAACGCGCACTACACCCTGCCCGTTTACCTGGCAAGGTTCGTTGGTTCGGGCGGCGTCGTACAGTGGGGGCCGCTGAGCGCCGCGGCGTTGCTGGTCAGCATTCCTGTGTTCCTTCTGTTCATGCTGGGGCAGCGATACCTCGTGTCCGGACTCACCGGGGGAGCGATCAAGTGACCGTGCTGAGGTGGACGTCGATCCATACCGTTGGCGTTGTCGCCAATCCGCATGCCGGGCGCGGCGAGGGCGCGGCGGAAGCGGCGATCGCCTCGCTCTTCGAACATCTTGCCGGACGGGAGATCGTGGTCTGCCGGGGGAGCTTTGCCGATGAGGTGGCGCGACGGAGCGGAACAGCGCGACGCGCTGTAACGGTTCCGGGAGCCGGCGGCCCGCCAACGGCGGAGCAGTCGGCGGCACGGCTCGCTGCAGAAGGGGTCGATCTGATGATCGGCATCGGCGGAGATGGAACGCTCTGCGACATCGCGGCGGCGCTCCTTGCTGCCGACAGCCGGATTCCCTTGTACGGCATCGGAATCGGCTCATCCAATGTGGGGCCGCTCGTCAGCGCCACCGGAGACAGGATCGCTCGGATCGACTGGGACCGTGTTGCGCCAGTGGATGTACACGGGCTCCAGGCCGGGATATCCGGACGCCCTCTCGGGGTGGCATTCAATGATGTCGTTTGCGGAAACACGTACTTCGCGACCCGCAACGGACGGCGGGTGGACCTGGCTGCAGCGGACAAGATCAGGGGGGTCGAGCGGCCGGCCACGCCGCGGACCGTCTGCGGCGCCGGTACGTGGTTGGCGAAGAACGGGCAGCGCGTGCTCAGCGGAGCCGACCTGCCGATGGAGCAGATCATCGCCTCTCCGCTGAATCGGGTGGAGACGTGTGCCGGCAAGGCCGTCAGTGGGTTCCTCAGTTGGGGCCCGTACGTAGGCATGCATGCCGTGGTTGCCGCGGCGAGTTCGATCATGGTCCGAACCAAGCTGTCGATCGATGACGCAACAGCAGCCGAGCCGCTTCACCTGTGTCATATCGGCATCGGTCCGGACGATCTGGTGGAAGTCGGCGGCTTCCTTCCCAACGCGGTAATCGTCATCGATGGAAACCCGGCGCACATCCTGTCGCCGGAAGAGACGCTCCAGCTTCGGCTGAAACAAGGCGCGATCGCCGTTCTGCGGGAGATCAGCGCCTCATGAACCACATAGACGGGAGAATCATGGACTACCGGGGAGTGAGAATCGAAGACACGTTCTGTGAGTGCACCGATGTGTTCACGGCCAGGATCCTGCTTACGGCGATATCGGCACACGTAGCGATGGCCGAAGCAGCGCATCTGTGCGGATTCGGCATCATCACCGCGGCTCCGATTCAGGGCTGCGTCGAGGGGGCGGCCTCGCCCGAAGAGACCCCGGATCATCGTCCGGGGGCGCTCATTCACCTCAACGCCCCGGTGCCGGTGGGGTTCGATGCCTTCCGACGCGCGTTGCTGGAGCGGCTGTACATCGTGCCTCACCTCCCCACCTGCTCGGTCTTCGATGCCTCCATCGGGCAGGCCGTGGAGACGGTCGATGCGGCGGCGTACGTCGGCCGATGGGGCGACGGCTTCGAGACCGAAGATCGTGTCGGTTCGAAGGATACGATGAGAATCCCGATCATGACCGGCGATCAACAGATTGAACGTACGTTCGCCATCACGGTGGGAACGGATGGGGTGTTGGAGGTCTTCGGAGCAGGAATCGCCGCATGCATGCTTGGGGCGGAGAATGCTGCCCGGCGAATCCTCGATGACGTCGATGGCGTCGCCGTCTTCAACTACCCATTGGGAGGCATCAGTGGCGCGAAGGTTGGGGGCCGGCGCTACACCGAAGAGGGTGTGACGATCAATGAGCCGTTCTGTCCATCCGTTCGCCGCGCCGTGGAGACAAAGATCCCGGCGGATGCCGCCGCGGTGATCGAGTTTCCCCTTGTGGCAGTCGATGATGCAGCCATCCGAGCGGGACTGAAGGCAGCGGTTGACGCGTTTGCCGGGACGCCGGGAATCGTGGAGATCACCGCGCCGTCGTTCGGCGGAGCGTGGGAGGACGAGCAATCCATCTCCGCGCTGTGATTGCCGGCAAGCACACGGAAGAGGAGGCGCAAGGCCGATGAAGCCCGTCCCACACGGTCAGATCGAGCGGATCGCAGAGCGCTCGCGGATCGCAGAGCGATCCGGGCGGCTTGTCCGCGGGTTGATGCGTGATGCCGCGTTCCTTGGTGTACGGGTTGGGCTCGGCCCCGGAGACACAACGATCGTCGATTGCGGCCTGGAGGCGCCGGGGTCGTGGGAAGCGGGACGCCGCATCACCGAGCTGGCGCACGGCGGGTTGGCGCACGCAGGGCTGACCCTCGTAAACCTCGCCGGGGTATCCCTTCCGCAGATCACCGTCGACTCGTGGCTTCCAGCGTTGTCCGCGGCACGACTGCAGGTGTCCTTTCCGCTCGACGAAATCGATCCGGCAATTCGTGTGTCCGGTCCGATCTGCGCCAGGTCGTGCGGATTCGAGATCGACCGACCCTGGAGGGCGCGTAATGGACGATGCCCGTGGGGCATCGCGGTCGTGGAAACCGACGCGCCCTTATCGCTTGAGGCTTGCGAAGCGCTTTCCCAACGGGCGGCGCTGTCCCCCGAACGGCTTACCCTGGTTGTGGTGCCGTCGGCCAGCCTGGCAGGGGTGGTCCAGATCTCGGGCCGGCTGAACGAGAGCGTTGTCTTCACGTGGGAGCACAGCCTCGAACGCTCCCCGGAGTCCATCGTTCAGATCGTCGGTTCCTGTCCGATCCCCCCGGTGGGCGGGGTTGTCCTTCCCGATGACATGATCCACTACGCCGGCCGGGCCACAGTCGTTGTCGAAGAGGCACCGCCGGAAGTGGAATCGTTGGCGCGTTTGCTCACCTTCGCGTCCTCCGACAGCCACGGGAAGCTGTTTGCCGAGATCCTCGCCGAAGCCGGCGGGGTGTTCGAGGCGATTCCCGATTTGGTGCATCTGAACAAGGTCGCCGAAATCACGCTGGTGGATCGCAAGACAGGGCAGGTGACGACGGCGGGCCGCTGCAACGAGGCACTGCTCGGAGAGGCTCTGTTGAAGCGGATCGAACGGAGCGGAGGGAGGTCTGAATGAAGGGTCTACTGCCTGATCGGATCCTGCGAATCGACCTCACCTCGCGGGCGATCCATGAGGAGACCATCGATGAACGGTTGATGCGAGCCGTCCTTGGCGGCCGCGGAATCGCTGCACACTGGCTGGCCGAGGCCGGGATCTGGCGTCACGAGCCGCTGTCGCCGGAGGCGGCCGTGGTCATCGCTCCGGGCATGCTCGGCGGTACGCCGTGGCCTTCCGCGTCGCGGTATCACTTGGGATTCCGCTCGCCGCTCACCGGAATCTACGGATATGGAAACGCCGGCGGACTGGTCGGATCTCGATTGGCGGCCCAGGGCATCGGTGCGGTCGTGATCACCGGGAGGGCCGATGCGCCGGTGTTTTTGCGTCTGGCATCCGGAACTGCAACGCTGGAGCCCGCCACGGATCAATGGGGGATGAGCACGTCTCGGACCGAGGTCTATCTGCGGCAGAGGTCTCCCCGGGCGGCGATCGCCTGTATTGGACCGGCCGGCGAAGCACTGGTTCGATTCGCCGCAGTGATCAACGACGGAGGGCGTGCCGCGGCCCGTTGCGGCGGAGGCGCTGTGTTCGGATTCAAGCGTCTCAAGGCCTTCGTGGTCGAGACTGTAGACCGGCAAGAAATCCCAGACGGATTTCGTGAGCTGGCCAGCGCAGCGGCCGTCAGGCTCCTGGCCGATCCTGCCGTCCATGAGCTGCGCGAGGTGGGAACGCCCATTCTCGTTGCGTTGAAGAACGAGCGAGGGGATCTGCCGGCGTGGAATCATCGCCGTGGCCAAGTCCCGTTCATCGACCGGATCGCTGCACCGGCCCTGGAGCGTTACCAGGTCGGGCGCAAGGCGTGTGCTGGCTGTCCGATTCGGTGCGGTTGGATCTCGGAAGTCCCTTCGGGACCCCATCGAAGCCGAAGCGCAGGGCCCGAGTATGAGACCATCGATGCACTGGCCGCGAACTGCGCGTGTTCGGATCCGGAGGTCCTGCTTCACGCCAATGCGCGCTGCAACGATCTGGGTCTCGACACCATTTCCACCGGCGCAGCGATTGCCTTTGCCATGGAGTGCGCGGAGCACGGACTGCTGGGCGATCGCGGCAACGAGATCTCCTGGGGGGACGGCGCAGCGATCCTGTCGCTGATCGATGACATCGCATCGCGTCGAGACCTCGGCGACATCTTGGCGGATGGTGTCCGCGCGGCCTCGCACAGCCTGGGAGAGGCGACACAACGATTCGCGATGCACGTCAAGGGGCTCGAGATTCCCGGGCAAGACCCGCGGGCCAGCAAGGGATTCGGATTGGGGCACGCCACCTCGAACCGCGGCGCCGATCACCTATACGCCTTGCCGACGATTGCCGTGGCAGGGCTGGAACATGCGGCGGCCGATCTGTTTCCCGATCTGTTGCCCGACATTCTTGATCCGCTCGACGAAGAGACAAAGCCGGAACTGGTGGTCGCAAGCGAGAACTACAGCGCGGTGTCCGATGCGCTCGGCGTGTGCAAATTCACCACAACGGAGACGTACGCGTTGCGCGTGGAGGATCTCGCGGACGCGCTCACCGCATGGGGATGGCCTGTCGATGGCCGTGCGCTCCTGGAAGCGGGGGAGCGGATCGTCAATCTGGAAAGGCTTCTCAATGCGAGGATGGGCATCTCTTCCCAGGATGATTGTCTCCCGGAGCGCTTCCTGAGCGAACCCGTGGTGGTATCGAGCGGCGGGAAGGCCAGGACCATTACGCTGAAATCTCTTCCAGACATGCTGTCTCGCTACTACACCCTGCGTGGATGGACGAGCAACGGCCATCCGACCGAGGAGACGTGCGAGCGGCTTGGGTTGACACGGTGGAGGGAGGCGTGATGGCGGTTCGTGGTGGTTGCGTGGGACGGTTCCTCGATGTGGATTTGACCGACGAAACGGTGGCAATCCGCGAACTCCCCTGGCAATGGGCGAGGACGTGGCTTGGCGGCAACGGCTTCGGATCGCGGCTTCTCTGGGAACGGGTTCCGCCGCAAACAGATCCGTTGTCCCCAGAGTCCCTGCTTGTCATCGCCGCGGGGACGCTTACCGGAACAGGATGGCCGTGTTCGAGCCGGGTCGAGGCGATCGCGAAGTCTCCGCTCACGGGAATCTACGGCGACGCCAATGCCGGAGGGTTCTTCGGACCTGCGATGAAGAACGCCGGGGTGGACATGATCGTGGTGTCCGGAGCCGCATCGCGCCCGCTCTACCTTGCCGTCGACGACGGAACGCCGTCGCTTCACGACGCAGGGGCGCTGTGGGGGCTGGATACGCTGACGACGGAGGACCGGCTGCAAAACGCTCTCGGGGATTCACGATGGCAGGTTGCCTGCATCGGCCCGGCAGGCGAACGATTGGTACGATTCGCTTGCATCCAGGCCTCTCCAAATCGAAGTTTCGGGCGGTGCGGCCTGGGCGCGGTGATGGGCGCAAAGCGGCTCAAGGCGATTGCCGTTCGGGGAACCCAACGGCCACCGATAGTACACCGCACCGAGTTCTCCCGTCTTTGCCGCGAGATGAACACACGGATTCGTGCCAATGCCATGTTCACCGGGGTATCCCGCTATGGGACGCCGGGCCTCGTGAGTCTGATGAACGAAATCGGGCGATTCCCGACGCGCAACTTCCAGAACGGCGAATTCGAAGGCGCGGAGCAGATCTCCGGTGAACGGCTGCGGGATCGCTACTGGGTAGAGGATCGTGGTTGCTTCGCCTGCCCGATCCGCTGTGACAAACTGTATCGCGTAACCGGCGGAGAACACGACGGGCTCGAGGTATCGAGTGTCGAGTACGAGACACTCAATGCATTCGGAGCGGGCGTCGGATTGGCCGACCTCCCGGCCATTCTCTCCGCCAACGATCGATGCGACCGCCTGGGACTCGACACCATCTCTACCGGACGGGCGATCTCGTTTGCCCTGGAATTGGTCCAACACGGCCTGCTGTCGCCGGATGCGTTTGAAGGCCTCGATCCGGCGTGGGGATCCGCGCACACGGTCCTGTCACTGATCGAGCAAATCGCCCTGAGGAAAGGGATCGGTGATGTGCTTGCCGAGGGCGTCCGCCGCGCGGCAGGGGCCTTCGGTTCCGGCGCCGCCGAGTATGCCATGGAAGTCAAGGGAATGGAGATCCCGGCGCAAGATGGACGTGCACAGCAGTCGATGGGACTGGCGCACATCACATCGAATCGAGGGGCCGATCACCTCAAGGCGTTTCCTACGCTCGATGAAACCGGCAATCCGGATGAAGTCCGGCGGCGCTATGGCGAGGCATACTTGCCCGAAATGGCCGACCCACAGGCAACGAAACACAAGCCTTTCCTGGTGAAGGACGGCGAGGATTTCGGCGCGGTGGTCGACTCGGTCGGCGTCTGCAAGTCGGGCGGGACGTTCGTGTTGGCCGAGATCTATTGGAAGGACATCGCCGAGGGTCTGCGTGCGGCAACGGGATGGGATATCGAGGAGGCGGAGCTGCGCGAAACCGGAGAGAGGATCACGAACCTGATGCGTTGCTACAACGCGATGCACGGGATCACACGCGACGACGACCGGCTACCGGCGCGCTTCACACAGGAGCCGTCGCCAGCCACGGGATGTCGCGGCCAAACGGCGCACGCGGAAGAGATGCTCGATGAGTACTTCACCCTTCGAGGTTGGGACCTAAAGCGAGGTTGGCCCACGGAGCAGACGCTGCGCCGTCTCGGCCTTTCGGACGTGATTCCGGTGCTAGAAGGGAGGTGCCGATGACGGAGACCATCGTCCTCGGCAAAGGACTCCTGCGCTCCGCGGATGCGCCACTGGAATGGAACGCCGGCGTGGCCATCGAAGAAGGGGCCATCGTGGAGCTCGGCGCCAACGAAGACCTCATCCAGCGACATCCCGCGTGCGACGTCCTGGATGCGCACGGACTAGTTCTTTGCCCCGGGTTCGTCAATGCCCACATGCATGCCTACGGCGTGTTGGCTCATGGCATCCCGATCCGGGATGTGCCCGGCGGGTTCGACGGGTTCCTGAAAGGCTTTTGGTGGCCGCGGGTCGAAGACCGCCTCGATCACCGGATGATCGGCGCGGCGTTCGAGCTGGCGTGCATCGAATCGATACGGGCGGGGGTCACCACCTTCTGCGATGTGCTGGAAGCACCGTGGGTCGCTGATGGATCCCTCTCGGTCGAAGCAGAGATCGCCGAGCGCGCCGGCATCCGCGTCATCCTCTGCGTCGAGGCATCGGAACGGCACGGATCCGCGGTGGGGGAACGCGCGTTGGCGGAGAACGAACGCTTTGTGAAGAACGTCTCGCCGCATCCTCTGATCGATGGGATGCAGTGTATCCACACCAGCTTCACGTGCTCGGAAGACTTCGTTCGCCGCGCAAAGGAGAGCGCTGATCGAACCGGATGTGGGATCCATCTTCATCTCTCGGAGAGCAGCTACGAACCGGCAGAGGCGCTACGGCGCTATGGCATTCGGCCGACGCCGTGGTATGACGGGATTGGATTCCTCGACGGTTCCGTTCTTGCATCGCAGGTTGTGGACGTGGACGCAGAGGAGATCGACTGCCTGGCTCGCCGCGGCGTCCGCGTCGTCCACATGCCGTTGTCGAATTGCGAGGTCGGAGGAGGGATCGCCCCGGTGCCCGACATGATCGAACGGGGCTTGCGACCGGGATTGGGAAGCGATGGGTATCTCAATGACCCGTTTGATGTCATGCGAGGCGCGTTCCTTCTTCACAAGGCGAACTGCCGTGACAGCAGCGTCATGCCCTCCCGCACGGTGTGGTCGATGGCAACCTCATGGGGAGCGGCGGCTGCCGGACACCCGGAACTCGGGGTCCTTGCCCCCGGGCATCCGGCCGACTTGATCGGCATCGATCCAGTGACCGACACACCGGTCACCACCGAGAACGTTCTCGATCAGTTTCTGCTCTACCGGCGCGGTGCGCACGTGCAGCTGTCCATGGTGGCCGGCCGCACGCTCCTGCTCGGGGATGAACTGATCACCATGGATGAAGGAAGCGTACGGAAACGGGTCCGGCAGGAGGCCGAACGCCTGTGGGGAGCGACCAATGATTGAACTTGGGACCTCGATTGCTGGAATGGAATTGCAGCACCCGTTGATCCTCGCATCGGGGCCGCTGTCCCACAACGGAGCGGCCATAATCCGGGCACATGAGGCCGGCGCGGCCGCCGTGGTCACCAAGACCATCAGCCGGGTGGCTGCCTCGAACCCGGTTCCCTGTATCGCGTACGTCGATGGTGGCTTGCTGAATGTCGAGCGATGGTCCGAACTGTCTCCCCGCGACTGGATCGAGCGGGAGATTCCAATGGCCAAGGCAGCCGGCGTACATGTGATCGCCAGCCTCGGGTTGACGGCCGCGGACGTCGAGGCATTGGCCGCGGACGTGGAACGGGCCGGGGCGGACCTGGTGGAAGTGGTGAGCTATCGAGCGTCCGATCTCCCGGACATGGTCACCGCAGCGGTACGGCGGGTAGGCATTCCCGTGTTGGCCAAGATCAGCGCCAATTGGGCGGATCCGGTAGCCGTAGCTCAGCAGGCTGTCGCGTGTGGCGCTGTGGGGATCACCGCAATCGACTCGGTGGGACCGGCGCTTCGCATCAACCTCGAGACGCGGCGTCCGTTGATGGAAGACGGTTGGCTGACCGGCCCTGCGATCCTTCCGGTGGCGTTGCGGATTGTTTCCGCGGTGGCTGAGCAGGTAAGGGTCCCCGTTGTCGCGACCGGTGGAGTAAGTTGTGCCGACCACGCACTGGAGGCGCTGATTGCCGGTGCATCGGCCGTAGGACTCTGCACCTCACCCTTGATACACGGCCTCGGGATATTCCGCACGCTACGCAGAACGATGGCACAGCGGATGGAGGCCCTGGGGATGCGCGATGTTCGCGGAATGATCGGCACAGCCCGCCACCCGGTCTCGGAACCGGGTACCGGTGGGACCAAACGCTCTCTGGGGTGGGATGCGGAGCGTTGTACCGGCTGTCACCGCTGCATCGACCGATGTCCCTACAACGGGCGAACTGAACCGCAACGGGTGACGGAAGCGTGCCGGTTTTGCGGGCTCTGTGTCACGCTTTGCCCGAGCGGTGCGCTCTACTGGAAAGGAGAAGAAACGTGATTCTGCTCGAGCAAGCCAAGTATGTGGTCCGCGCCGCAGACCGGGTCGAGCAGGACGTCGACGTGTTGATCGATGGATCCCGGATCTCTCGGATCGGGTCGATCGACCGGAGAACCCTTCCGGAAGACACGATCGTCGTCTCCTGTCGAGGCCGGGCGGTGATCCCCGGGTTGATCAACGCACACACGCATCTGTACCAATCCTTGCTCAAGGGGCGAAGAGATGACCTCCCGCTGGTGGAGTGGTGTGAACGCGTTACCTTTCCGTTTGTGCGGGCCGTTCTGGATCGAGCCTGGAGGGCCGGGGACACGGAGATCGGCGCGATGTGGTCGGCGTTGGCAACGATCGAGATGCTGCGGGGCGGCATTACGACCTTCGTGGACATGGACATGAACCTCGATGGGGTCATTCGCACGTGGCTTGAACTCGGCATCCGCGGCGTTGCAGCAATGACGATGGTCGATCAATGGGTCCCTCCGGAGATGATGCTCTCGCCGGAGGCCACACGGGAGGAGACGCTCTCGTTGATCGAGACCTGGCATCGGGTGCCGTCGCCCGATCCGCTGATTACCGTGTTCCTCGGGCCATCGGCTCCCTTCACGTGCAGTCCGGCCCTGTTGCGATGGATCACCGATCAGGCGAAACGCTTCGATCTGGGCATCCAGATTCACGTCTCGGAGACCGCGTGGGAGGTGGATCACTCGCTGGAAACCACGGGGATGACACCGCTTGACTACCTGGCATCCGAAGGGCTGTTGGAACGACCTGTTACCGCGGTTCACGCGGTGCACTTGACGGAAGAAGAAATCCAGCTTGCCGCTGATCGCGACGTCGTGATCGTTCACAACCCGAAGTCGAACATGAAACTCGGAAGCGGCATCGCGCCGATCGGAGCGATGCGCAGTGCGGGCATTCCCGTTGCCCTGGGCACCGACGGTGCCGCATCGAACGATCTGCTTGACCTGTTTGAGGAGATGAGAACCGCCGCATTGCTCCAGAAAGTGGCAACAGAGGACCCAACAGCCCTCGGAGCCTGCGACGTGTTCCGTTTCGCCACCGAATTCGGCGCACTCGCGTGCCGCATCGATGCAGGAAGGCTCGACGAGGGGAAGCTGGCCGATTGTGTGGTAATCGACCTCGGAGGGGCACACCTCTTCCGTCTGACTGACGAGATTGTCCCCGCCCTGGTCTACTGTGCGAAGACATCGGATGTGGAGACGGTGATCGTCAACGGCCGCATCGTCGTCCGGGACAGGGTCCTGCAGACAGGCGACGAACGAACACTGCTGAATGAAATCAAGAGAGTGGGGAACCGATATGTCTGAACAGTTGAAGGTGGCGCTCGCGGCGATCGTGGGCGAGGAGAATGTCTCGGATCGGCAGGTCGATCGGCTGTGCTACTCGCGGGATTGCGGGCCTGATCCTGCGGGGATTCCAGCAGCAGTTGTCCGGCCGGCATCCACGGATGAGGTCGCGGCGATCGTGCAGTGGGCCAACGAGCATGGTCACACGGTCTTCACCCGGGGCAGAGGAACGACGTTCCTTGGAAGCGGCGTGCGGGAAGGCGTCGTTCTGATCGACATGACGCGGATGAACAGGATCTTTCGGATCGATGTGGATGCCGGATATGTCGATGTCGAGGGGGGAGCGATCTGGCACGGAGTCGACGCCGATCTCCGCCGGCTGGGATGGGAACTGGCGGTTCCCGGCGGCGGCGGGTTGTTCTCGTGCACGATTGGCGGGACCGTTGCGGTCAATGCGATCCCGCACGGTGCAACCGAATACGGAATGACCGGCGATCATGTCCTTTCGCTCGAAGTCGTCACCGGCGCCGGTGAGATCCTCCGCACCGGGTCTGCCGCCAATCCGAACTCGGAGCCGATCGAACGGGGAGCCAACGGTCCGGATCTTGCCGGCCTGTTCATCGGATCCTACGGGGTCTTGGGCATCATTACCCGCGTGGTGTACCGCATTCGCCGAGTCCCCGAATCGGAGCTTTACCGCTTCTACGCGTTCGATGACTATCGCTGTTCGATCGACGCTGCAGCCGGGATTCAGGGACGTGGCGCAGCGACCTTCATCGTGGGGATGTACGGCGGCCCCAAGCCAGCGGGAGAAGAGGGTGACGGATTCCTTCACCTGATCGTTCGCGATCGATCGGGCACAGCCGCTGTACGCATGCGCGAAGCGGAAGCCATCTGTGAATCGCACCGAGGGAGACCGTGTTCGGCCCACGGAACGCAGCACTACTGGGAAGAGCATATGTACTCATGGCTCCGTAACACGCCACCCGGTCCATACTACAGCGATCGTCCATTCTTCTGCCCCGAAGTTGCCGGCTTCGTCTCCACGCAAGGATTGAAGGCAGCCGTCGACCTGTTCCGAACGATGAAGAAGGAGCGCGAAGAGGAGTTCGCCAAGTTCGGAATCCGGGTCAAGGGACTGGATGCTTATTACTCCCGGAACGGCGCGTACTTGTGGATCGATACGCTATACGACGAGCGGCGAGACGATGCATGGGCCTACGGAATGCAGCTCCGAAGCGAGCTCGCCGAGCGGATGTTCACGGACGGCCGCATGAGCCCCGGGGGACTCGGGGCCGGGATTGCACCACACATCATGCCAAAACTGGGCACGGCACGGGATGCCTTTTCCGCATTGAAGAAGACGTTCGATCCGAAAGGCGTGTTGAATCCGGGTCTGTTGATCGATGACAAGGGGATGAACCGATGAATCTAGAGCAGTACAAGAGCCAAATCTACAGTTGTCTGCGGTGCGGGTTCTGCTTCGATCACGAGGAAGGGAGCCAACAAAAGATCTGCCCCCCGTACAACACCTACGGTCTGGAGTCGTACGGAGCACGAGGCAAAGTACTGATCGCACGCGCCGTGCTGGATGGCGTCATCGAATACGGCCCCGATGTGGCGGACTGCATCTACGCGTGCACCGAGTGCGACGCCTGTGTCGAGCAGTGTTTCAAGTACCTCGATCTGACAGCCATCTACCGGGCGATGAAGCAGGATCTTGCCGACCGCGATCTTCTGCCGTCCGAGCTGACTGCGGTCAACGATGCCCTGGAGGCTGAAGGAAATCCGTATCGCCGCCCCCGGGACAAGCGACTCTCCTGGGCACCAGGAACGGAACGGGTGGGCAAGTCGGCCGATGTCTTGTTGTTCGTCGGCTGTACACCGGCCTACCTGCGACGAGGGATCGCGCAGGGCGCGTACCGGATCCTGGACGCTGCCGGTGTGGACTTCGGACTGCTCGCCGATGAGGAGTGTTGCGGTCATCCGTACCTGGCCTTCGGGCTGCTTGATCAGGCACGGGCCGTTGCACGGCGCAACGTGGAGCGGATTGTCTCGGCGGGGGCAGAAACCGTTCTCTTCTCGTGTCCCGGCTGCCTGCGCACGTTCAGAGAGGAGATCCCGCATCTCCTCGGCGAACCCTTGCCGTTTGAGGTCCTCCATGTGTCCGAAGCGTGTGAGCAAATGCCGGAGTTGGCGAGGCTGCGCTGGGGGAAGTCTTCTCGGGTTGCGACCTATCACGATCCGTGCAATCTCGGCCGGGGCCTGGGAATCTACGAGCCACCGCGGGAGCTGATCCGTTCGGTCCCCAGCGCACGATTGACGGAGATGCCGCGAACGAGGGATCGAAGTTACTGCTGTGGGAATGGGGGATTCACGCGGTTCCCGCACGAGTCGATGGCCATCGAAAACGAAACGGACCGCTTCGCTGAAGCGGTTCAGACAGGGGCTGATCTCCTGATTACGTCATGTCCGGCCTGCGACACAGCCTTCCTCGATGCACGGCGGCGAGCACAGGCGGACATCGAGGTGCTGGATTTGGTGGAGTGGTTGGCCCAGCTTGTGTGAGACCAGGTGGGAGACACGATGACGAGAGACGAGAAGCGAGCGCGGGAAATTTCGGTGTTGTGGAAGACCGAGTCGGCCTCGGGCGTCGACATCTTCCCGACGAGGGCCGCGGTTCAGGCAACGGCCAATCTTGGATGTGACATGGCGGAAGCCGGGCCGCTGCTGCGCGAGGCGGAGTCGGCGTTCCAGAACGAGTCGTGGGACGAGCTTCTCGGCCGGATCGCCCGGATCAACGCACTGATCGTCGCTCGACTGCAGGACGTCCGGGCAACCGAACCGGCATCGTGGGATGCGTATCGACACGCGATCCCCGGTGACGGCCGGCGAACACCTGTGCCGATCTCTCACGAGCGGTACGAGGACTGCGTTCGAGGGTCATGGATCGGGAAGTGTATCGGAACGGCACTCGGCGACCCTGTCGAAGGGTGGACAAGCGAGCGGATCGAGCAAGAACACGGTCGGGTTCGCGACTACATCGTTCCGCCGAAGATTGAGAACGACGACACCGCGTATCCGATTCTTGTGCTTCATTCGCTTGATGAGTATGGACCGACATTCACGAGCGCACAGCTGGCGTGGGAGTGGGTCGAGCACCTCCCCTTGGCATTCACTGCGGAGTGGGCTGCACTGGAGAACGTGAAGGCCGGTGTTCTTCCCCCCGAGAGTCGATGGTTCCGCAACCCATGTGGCGCTTGGGTCGGAGCGCAGATGAGGGGGGAGATCCATGGGCTCATTGCACCGCTTGCCCCCGAAAAGGCCGCAGAATTAGCCTTTCGGGATGCGGTCATCTCTCACTACCAAGAAGGCCTGGACGGTGCCGTGTATGCGGCAGCCTTGACAAGTCTTGCATTCGCCGCGCCGTCGATCGAAGATCTGCTGCATGCGGCGCTTGCGTACGTCCCGCCTGGCGGCCGATTCGCCCGAACCGTTTCGGACACGATGGCCTGGTGCCGCCGCCACCGGACGTGGGAGGGCGTCTACGCAGAGATTCGGGAGCACCTCAAGCCCTACCACTGGATCCACACCCTGCCGAGCATCGCGTGCGTTGTTGCCGGATTGATGCTTGGAAACGGTGATTTTGAGGAATCTCTCCTGCTGACGCTCCGCTGTGGATACGACACGGATTGCACCGCGGGCCAGACCGGCGCGCTCTTGGGGACTCTACTGGGCGCGTCTCGCATTCCGGAGAAATGGAAGGGACCCATTCGGAACAAGTTCGAGAGCTACGTGATCGGCTTCGAAGAGATCACGTTCGACAGGCTCACCGCGTGGACCTGCGAGTGGGGGCAACGGTTGTCGTCCCATCGATTGCCCGAGACCAAGCCAGAGGAGCGGACATCGAGAGAGGAGGGCCGGCAATGATCGCCGTGCTCGGCAGCGCAAACATGGATATCGTCACCGAGGTCAACCGGATTCCCCTGCCGGGAGAGACCGTACAGGGAGAGAGTGTTCGGCGATATCCCGGAGGGAAGGGTGCGAATCAAGCTGTGGCTGCCGCTCGGTTGGGCGGAGATGTCGCCTTCTTCGGCAGGGTCGGAGACGATCCGTTTGGCCGCGAATTGCTCGACAGTCTGAGCCACAACGGCGTCGACGTGTCCGCCGTAGACCGGCTACCGGATGTTCCGACCGGCACGGCAAGCATCTGGGTCGAACAGTCAGGCGAGAATGCGATCGCGTGCGTTCCAGGGGCCAACGGAGTGGTCGATGCCTCCTACGTAGATCGAGTCTTCGACCGCTTGGCGGATGCCGACGTATTGATGCTCCAATTCGAGATCCCCCTCGCGACGATCGAGCATCTCTTGCAGCGTCTCCCGGACGAACGTCCTGTCGTCATTGTCGACCCCGCGCCCGCGCTCGACCTGGCCGGTCTTCGGCTGGAACGGATCGATATCTTGACACCCAATGAGAGCGAGCTGGCAGCCCTGACCGGGCTTGTCGGGATGGAACCTGCTGCTCGTAGCCTGTTGCACCGCGGTGTGCGAGGCGTGCTGTGCAAGGCGGGGAAGAACGGGGCATACTGGATCGATCACGAAGCAGCGCACGTCCCGAGTCTGAACATCGATGCCGTAGACAGCACCGCAGCGGGCGATGCCTTCAATGCCGCGCTGGCATGCGGAGTCTGCCGGCGCTCGATGCTCGATGCGATTCGCTGGGCGAACGTCGCGGGGGCGCTCACCGCGATGAGACGGGGGGCTCAGCCTTCTCTCCCAACGTACGAGGAAGTGGAACAGGCATTCCTCAGTGCCGAAGCGTCGATCGGATAAAGGTCCAGGTCGTCTGCGGGTTCACGAAACGAAACGTCCTCCACCAGGTTGGCCACGGTAGCGTCCGTCGGACCAGATCACCTGTCCCCGCAAGAGGGTCGCGTGAACCGCGCCGCGAAGCTCCAGCCCTTCGTAGGGAGAGAAGTCCGTCGCCATATGCAACGAGGCGGCTGCGGCCGTCCAGTTTTTTTCTGGGGCGAACAGCACGAGATCGGCATCGGCTCCGACCGCAATCTGGCCCTTGGCCGGCGCAAGCCCGAACCGTTGGGCCGGGTTGCTGGAGAGGTGCGAGACAAGCCACTCCATGGAGAGACCTCGGCGAACCACCCCCTCCGAGTGAACCAACGGAAGCAGGGTCTCAACCCCAGGAAGACCACACGGGACGTCGAGGACATGCTCGGGTTTCCGCTTGTCTCGCACAAGGAACGGACAGTGATCGGTGGCAATCATGTCGAGGGTGCCGTCTTCGAGTGCTGCCCACAGCGCTTCTCGATCCTCTTCGGTCCGCAGCGGGGGGACCACCGCAAACTGGCGACCGTCGGGCCGTCCATACGCGGCTTGATCGAGAAGGAGATAGTGTGGACAAGTCTCCGCCGTGATATCGATTCCGCGAGCCTTGGCGCGGCGTATGACATCGCATCCGCCCGCCGTACTAACGTGCGCGATGTGCACGCGAACACCGGTCTGTGCAGCGAGGTGACAGATGACCTCGATGGCCAGGGATTCACTGATCGCAGGTCGGCTTCGGCCGAAATCGGCCATCGTCGATGGCTCCCACGTCAAGACGGCAGCGCGAGAAGCCTCGACGATCTCGTGGTCTTCTGCGTGTACCATGGCCACGCCTCCCGCCGCGGCAATGGCGCGGAACGCATCCAGAAGCTCGGCATGATCGGAACGTTCGTCGTAGACCATGTAGAACTTGAAGCTGGTCGTGCCCTGGTCGACGGCCTGAAGAACCTCCTCGGCACGGCCCGGACGCCATCCGACGATCTCGGCATGAAAGGCGTAGTCAACCGCACTGTGCCGGGCCGCCCTGCGGCGCGAGGCAATCTGCTCGGCAAGCGACGTGTCGCGATCTCCGACCGTGAAGTCGACAACCGTGGTGACCCCGCCCGCGGCTGCAGCGATCGTGCCCGTCTCGAAGGTGTCACGAGACAGCATTCCAAAAGCAGGCGCCTCCATATGGGTATGCCCATCGATGACTCCAGGGAGAATCCAGAGGCCGTCGGCGTCGATGATCCGTTGTCCGGCGAGTTCGTCCGCAAGCGAAACGATCTTTCCTTCAGAAACGCCGATACACGTCGCGCGCGCTCCGGCGTGGCCAAGGACACGCCCGCCGCGGATCACGGTATCGAGCATGCGGGAGCCCCCTTCCGAATGCATCCCGTTTCCATTCCGGCCGATCATGCGTCGCTCCTTCGGTTTGCTGCCGGAATCAGTCTGGCGGCAAGAAGCGGTGGGATCTCGGGGAAGTTGCCCCACGAGGTCGGCACCTGGCCACCGACGGATCCCCCGAAGGCATGTTCGTCGAGTCCGTTGAGCACAAAGCCGGCATCGAGAAACGGCCGCAGCAGCACGTGCAATGGGCGATGGAAGTAGACCTGCGGCACCGGCTGTCCGCGAATGCCTATCCCCCTTGCCGAGAAGGGGGTCATGTAACGCGTGACCCGGACACCGTAAGTCGTGATCAGATCGCCGTCTCGATCCTCCTCTTCGATCGACATTCGGCAACCGACGTGGTTGAAACAAGGGTGCATGGTGGTGAACACGAATCGTGCGCTTGGCGTCAGATGTTGGGGCAGCTCTCGGGCCAGGACCTCGATGTCGGACATGTCCATGAGGGCCATGTTGCACACTGCGGCATCGAAACGTACATCCCCCAAGACGGCCCACTGCGCCGGATCCGTCGCATCGAGAACATGGTAGGTGATCCGCTCGAGGAGTTCGGTGGTTCGTTCGACCGCCCGCTCGATGAACGTCGCCGAGAAATCGAATGCGGTGACGCGTGCACCCAGCGAAGCCAGGCGCCGCGAGAACGCGCCGTTGCCGCAAGCGATGTCGAGCACACGCTCCCCCGGCACGATCTCAAGGAGCGCCTCGGCGGCAGGGCCGACCAGGGTGCGATGGAAATCGTTTCCCTCCTTGAAATACGCATCCCAAAACGGGGCATTGGTTTCCCATGCCGCCCGGACGCTGTCTCCGGCAGGCCCTTGGTGAATGGACTTCTCGGACACTGGAGCTCCTTTCGTTGGGGCCAGGATCGATCAACGGTCAATCGGCCATGTCTCCACCACAGTGTAGCGTCCATTTCTGCGCGTTTCCGATCCGCCTCTCACCGGCCGCCAAACGAAAGCCGGCGTCCTTAAACACGCGGCCCTAGAGCAGTGGAGCACGCCGGGCCCGTGCGTGTGCGTGACCGGGCGGCAACCACCAGCTCGCGACATGCGCGACCGCCAGAAGGATTGCAGTGAGTGCGAAGAGCACCGTGTACGAGGTGCCCTGCAGGATGAAACCGCCGACCGCCGGCCACACCACCACGAGGCCACTGGCCGTATTGAAAAGCCCCACATACGTGCTGCGCTGCCCATTTGGGGCAAGCTCGACCGTGAGGTTCGCGAATCCGATGAACCCGGCGGACATGAACAGCCCGATGGCGACAAACGCCCACGAGTAAAGCGGGGTCATCGCGGTTCCCGGGCCGATCCACACGAAGATGAGCCCGGTCAGCGGCGCGGTGAGGTTGAGCGCGGTGGCGATCTGAACCACCCGGTGGGTTCCCCTTCTCTCACTGATCCATCCGAACAACGCCCCGGCGGCAATTGCGCCGACGGTCTGAACAACGGTGAACACCCCGATCATCTCGAGTGGAACTCGCAGAACCCGGATGGCGAAGAGCACGTAGAAGCCGAGGGCCAATCCATCGAATCCGGCGAGCAGCCGAACGATGAGCAAGCGGCGAAAGGTGTGATCCTCTCGAAGGATCATCCCGAGATACCGCAGGTACGTTCCCCACGCCGGGCGGCGTGCATCCTCATCGTTTTCCGTAGGCTCTACCGGTTCCACCACCGCACTCCACGAGGCGAGAGACAGCATGAAGCAAGCTCCGGCCAACGCGAAGACGATCGTGTAGTTCATGGGAAACGCCGGTCCGGAGTCTCCGAGAAGGTGCGCAAGGAGCGCGCCTGCGCCGATGGCGATGGCGCCGCGAAGCGCCGTACTGGTTCCAAGGACACGTCCCCGGCGCGCGGTCGGAATGGCCTTGGCGAATACATCCCACCAGACGATCGAGTCGATGCCGAGCGCCGTATACATCGTGGTGTGCATCGCGAAGAACAGGCCGAGCGCCAACGCGGGAATACGGACGGCGCCCAGCGCAAGCGCCGCGGCAACCAGCAGATACATCGGCCGGGCGATCAGCCCCGCCCGTGTGAGGTACTTCTTCTTTCGCGGCTTGTGCCCGATCCACCGGGCGAAGAGCAGTTGAGGCAGACGCCAAGGACCCTCGGTGAGGCTGACGATCAATCCGATGAGTACAGCACTCCCGGTGAGATGGCTGACGAAACCGGGGAGCACGGTGGTTGTGCTGGAAAACAGCAATCCGATGCCGAACAGGGACGATTCACCGATGAACGCGAGGGCATTCCGGCGAACGTTGGGCAAGCGGTCTGGTGATGGCGACGATCCAACCACGATGTTTCCCTCCAACGAATCTGCGACGGAAGGATACGTGATTTTCGTGGGGTTTCCCCACCTGTTCTGATGGAACGAAGGCTAGTCCGAGGTATTCATTCGGTCGTCCGCGACCTGTAGGGCATTGCGAAGAAACGCATCCGATAGGACCCCCGCGGGCGATGGGGTCTCGCAGATTCGTTCCGGGATTCGAAACGAGGACACATCGAAGCCCTCGCGCACCTTGAACGCGTTCTTCCGGTGGAGGATTCCGGCGCCGTCAGCGGTCAACCGGTCTTCGCTCTTCTCGATGCCCACCGATGCCAGCGCATCCCGAACGATCGGTAGCGTATACACGCCCCGAGCGAAGAAACAGACGACCAGGCTCGACAGGATCTGCCGCCATTGTTCCTCTCGGCGCAGGGCATCGATCAGCTCCTCCGCGGAGGGCTTCCTTCCTTCGGCCGTCGCGCGTTGGTCGAGGCTGTAGCCAGCGCTGTCGAGGTGGCTGTGCCGGGCACCGGTGAGAAAGCCGAGGTGGCACCCAGGTCCGGTGTGGTATCCGGGCATCTCGTTGCCACCGAAGGCAAGGGCGAATGAATCGCCGCCGTAGACTTCCGAAGCATGGTCGACCCCGCGCGCCAAGGCGCGATACAGGTCCGTTGGCTGAGAAACGATCCTCCGAACCGCCTCGATGTAGGCATCGGCGCGTCCCCAAGCGAGTTCGATCTCCTCGAGATCCTCGAAACGGAGGAGCTTTCTGTTGTACGCCTCCGTGGCCCAAGCAAGGACCACGCCGGCGGACATCGCATCCAGACCTTGGATCTCGACTTCATCCATCAGCCGGAGCATGCCTTCCGGATCGCTGATGCCGAGCATGCTGCCGAGGGCATAGATTGGTTCGAAGTCGTAGCCGAGCATCGATGTCTTGTAGAAGTACGGCTCGTCGGGGTGCGGTGTCCGAAGCGCGGCAAGGTGGATACAGGCCACCGGGCAGTGCGTGCAAGCGAGCCGCCGACCGAGGAACCGCTTCGCCATCGCCTCGCCGGAGACCTGTTCTGCCGCCTCGAACCGGCCCGACGTCAGATTCCGGGTCGGCAGCGCGCCCAGCTCATTGAGCGGCAACACGTTGAGCGGCGTTCCGAGGTCGTGATACTTGCGCATCGCATCCGATCGCGTCGCCGCCTGATGCACCACATCGTAGGTCTCCCGATACCGCTTGGGCTCAACGACCGGCAGATTCCTTCGGCCGATGATCACGATCGCCTTCAGTCGCTTGCTTCCGAATACGGCGCCGAGCCCCAAGCGTCCGAAGTGCCGGTACGTTTCGGTGATCACACAAGCGTACGACACCTGCCGTTCGCCCGCCGGGCCAATCCGGAGGATCGACCGGTGTCCCGAGCCGGATTCCCGGTCTCGTAGCACTCTTCCCACGGTGTAGCTGCTGCGCAGGCCCCACAGGGCCGAGGCATCGCGGAACGACACCTTGCCGTCTTCGATCACCAAGTACACCGGCGACGATGACAATCCACGGATGACCACCGCACCGTATCCAGCCATTCGGATCGATGCTGCGCTCCGTCCGCCGGCGTGGCTCTCCCCAAGGTTGCCCGTGTGCGGTGACTTGAACATCGCCACCGTCTTGGAAGCCATCGGATACAGGCCTACGAGCGGACCCACAGCAAACACGATCGGATTCTCCGGGCTGAGGGGATCGGCACCGACGGGACAGAATTCGTCAAGCAAGCGAATGCCCGCACCGCTGCCGCCGAGATCGTCCTCGAACAGGGTGGGGCGTTCTTCGACCTCGAAGGATCTACGCGTCAAGTCGATGTGAAGGATGCGCCGCAGAGGGTCATTCGGATGCATGGATCCTCCCGGCGATTTCCTCGTGAGCCAGTACACCATGAGGACAGTAGCTTGCGCATACGCCACAGTAGACGCAGATGAGCGGATGGGATGTTTCTTCGTCCCAGAAAGCGGCGCCGAACGGACAAGCGTTGACACACGCTTTGCACGAGATACACGACGCCTGGTGGAAAGTCACCCCACCGCCGTCCCGCGGCGTCAGCGCATCGGTCGGGCAGGCACGCGCACAAGGGGGATCGTCGCAGGCGCGGCAGACGACCACCACGAAACCCTTCCGCATCCCCCCGGCCGATCGTACGCCGATTCGCGATGCAGCGATCCCTCCGAGGCCATTGCGGCGGGTACAGGCGAACATGCAAACCTGGCACCCGACACATCGATCGACATCCACGACCGCCAAGCGCTTCGCCATGGGACCCTCCACCACGTACTCTAGGCCGCTTGCCGGACTCGTACAACTCGTATGGGGAACTACGCGCCCTGTCCCCACGCGAGCCACACTCCCGTCAGGGGTTCGTCCGCGTCGTTTCGAAAGACGTGTGTAGCTCCCGATGGAATGTAGTACGCCTCATTGGTCTTGATCTCCGTGGTCCGATCGCCGATGGTGGCCAAGCCTTCCCCGGAAAGGACGATGAACCCTTGAGGGAATGGGTTCGTATCTCCGGGCCGGTTGAGCTGTTCCCCTTTGTGAAGGCAGTACCATGCACTGCGGAAGCCACGGTCGTAGAACAGCGCCACCGCGCGTCCTCCGTGAATCCTGCGGGTATGCTCCTCGCCAAGCAGGATCCGCTCCGGCCGGGTCGGATTGAAGAACCGAAGAACGAATTCCACCATGTCGGCAAGGCGGTCGGCCGTCATCTCCTCCCCCGCAGGCAGGTTGAAGTCGAGGGGAGCGGGGTCGGACAGCCTTTCCCTTCCCGCCGCCGTCAAGGGAGCCAGTTCGCCTTCGGAGAGCCGTCGAAGCGTCTCGCTGTCTACCGTGATCACAAAGGATGGATCCTCGGCTTTGCCTTCCCCAACGACGGGACGGCTGCCGCACACGAGATTGATGAAGAACACTGTTCTTGTGTCAGTGAGCTGAATCTCGATACGCCGCGGTTGAACAGCACCGAGCTTTACGCAGTACTGATCAGCCATTTCTTGTAGAATCGCAACAGGAGTACGCATATCGACCTCCTTGGGTAGCGTAACAGTATGATGTGTTATACGTGACGCATTGTCAACCTCTTCCCCTTCGCCGCTGTGCCCGCAGGCCTTGTCTTCCCCTATCCATGCACCGTGGAACACACCCCCTGCGTCAAGCACAATGCCTGGGAATCGACCGGATCGATTCGCCAGGTGCGTGACGCAAGACGATCGAGGAAACGTTGATCGTGGCTGACCAGGAGCAGACCGCAGGAACAGTCGCGAAGCGCCGACTCCAGACATTCGATCGACGGCAGATCCATGTGGTTGGTCGGTTCGTCCAGGATGATCAGGTGCGGTTCGTACGCGATCCGTTCGGCCAGCAGCAGCTTGCGGACCTCACCCGGACTCGGAAGCCGGCTCTCGAGGAGCCCTCGCGGATCGGAGCCGAGCCGGCTGACCCAGGTCATGATCCGGCCGCGCAGGTCGTTGGGCGCCCGTTGTACGCGCTCGAGGATGGCGGCCGAGGCTTCCGCATCGATCGCCTGCGCGATGTACACGATCCGATCCTGCGGAAGATCGAGCTGACGCAAGATGTGTCGGATGAACGTGCTCTTGCCCGATCCATTCGGACCGATCAGGGCAATCCGGTCCTGCGGCAGCATCACCAGATCTTCGAAGGTGAGGATCCGCTGTTCCCCGAGCGGCAGGCTTCCGGCCTCGATGCGAAACAGCGCGTTGCGTGTGGATGCACAGCCTTGAAAGGAGATTCCCATCGAGAACTGCGGCAGCCTTCGATCGCCAGTCGCGTTCGCCTGGGCCTGTTCGATGCGTCCCTCGAGTTGCCGAAGCCGCTTGCCGGCACCGCGATCGGCGAGTCGTGCCCGATCGATTCGCTCCTTGGCATCGTGATCCTTGCGCGCAATACCGCGCTTGGATCGCCCGCGGTGGGACTTCTCCTGCTGCGCGCGCCTGACCACCATCTCCTTCTCCAACCGCCGTGCATCGGCGAGGGCCTTCGCCCGGCGTTCCCCAGCCGCTCGATCCTCTTCGGCCAGGGCAGCGTAGGCCGTGGTGTACCCTCCGGAGCGAAGCGCGACCGCCTGTGGGGAGACGAACAGGCAGTGTCCGCACAGGCCGTCGAGGAGGGCTCGATCGTGGCTCACGAGAAGACCGATCCCCCGGTACGACCGCAGCGCCCGCTTAACCATGCTTCGCGCCTGCGTGTCAAGGTGATTCGTCGGCTCGTCCACCGCCAACAGCTCCGGATTCAGCCAGAGGCAGGTGGCGATCTGGGCGCGCTTGCGCTCCCCGTGGCTCAGTGTGCTCCACCGGGCAAGCCAATCGTCTTCGATCCCGAGCCGCCCACGAAGCCGGTACGCATCGCCATCCACTGCATCGAGAAACGCTTCGAACGGCTCCATCGGTTCGTCGGTCCGCTGCGGGCAGTACAGTGACGTTGCCGGCCGGGCGATCGTGCCACCGCGCGGCTCGAGTTCACCGCACGCCAGCCGCAACAGGGTCGTCTTCCCAAACCCGTTCGCTCCGATAATGCCGGTCCAGCCTTCCGAGACGCCAAACGACAGCTCCGAGAACAGCCCATCGGGTGCTCCGGTATAAGCAAAGGCTACTTGGTGAAACTGTATGGAGGACATGAAATCCCCTTTCGAATCGTGATCCGAAAGGCATGCGACGAGTCAAACGGGGCTAGTAATAGACGAATGAGGCACTGTGATGTAGATAGCCCATGCGCAGGATCGACCGTGACTCGATCGCATACCGTCTGCGCGACCTGGATAGGGGGCTACTCAGTCATCGATGCTGCCTCCAAAGATTGATTTCGGCGCGAGTATACCGCTTGTATCCTGCCCCATCGAGCCGACCTGGTGGGCGCTACCCGGCCGGCTCCATGCTTCGCATAACGATTTCGTACGTCGTCTCTTGTGAATCAACCGGCTCGATGCTCCAAGAAAACGTCGTCAGCGCACGCAAGAATCGTTGGTCGTGACTGACCAGCAGCAGGCCGCAAGAACAGTCGCGAAGCGCCGATTCCAAACATTCGATCGACGGCAGATCCATGTGGTTGGTCGGCTCGTCCAGGATGATCAGGTGCGGTTCGTGCGCAATCCGTTCGGCCAGCAGAAGTTTGCGGACCTCGCCCGGGCTGGGAAGCCGGCTCTCAAGGAGCCCTCGCGGATCCGAGCCGAGTCGGCTGACCCAGGTCATGATCCGGCCGAGCATCTCCTTGGGCGACTGTTGTACACGCTCGAGGATCGCGGCCGAGGCCTCCGCATCGATCTCCTGGGCAATGTACACGACCCGATCTTGCGGAAGATCGAGTTGCCGCAGGATGTGACGGATCAGCGTGCTCTTGCCCGATCCGTTCGGGCCGGCCAGGGCGACTCGATCCTGCGGCAGCATCACCAGATCTTCGAACGTGAGGGTCCGGTGTTCCCCGAGCGGCAGGGTGCCTGCTTCGATGCGAAACAGCGCGTTTCTCGGGGAACGCGCACCTTGGATTGCCACACCCATCGAGAACTGGGTCAGGGTTCGCTTGACGTTCGCCTTCTCTTTGACGTGTTCGATCCGTCCGTCGAGCTGACGGAACCGTTTGCCTGCACCCCCGCCGGAACCGCGGGCAGCGTAGGCCTTGGCCTTTGCATCGTGATCCCTAGGATTGACCCCTCGAAGCGACTTCGCCTTCTCTGCGAGCTTCAAGTGATCCCGCCGTACCGACCGTTCGCGTTCGAGGCGCCGCGCATCAGCAAGCGCCTTGCTCCGGCGTTCCCCGGCCGCTCGATCCTCTTCGGCCAGGGCAGCGTAGGCCGTGGTGTACCCTCCGGAGCGAAGCGCGACCGCCTGTGGCGAGACGAACAGGCAGTGTCTGCACAGGCCGTCGAGGAGGGCGCGATCGTGGCTCACGAGAAGACCGATCCCCCGGTACGACCGCAGCGCCCGCTCGACCATGCTTCGCGCCTGCGTGTCAAGGTGATTCGTCGGCTCGTCCACCGCCAACAGCTCCGGATTCAGCCAGAGGCAGGTGGCGATCTGGGCGCGCTTGCGCTCCCCGTGGCTCAGTGTGCTCCACCGGGCAAGCCAATCGTCTTCGATCCCGAGCCGCCCACGAAGCCGGTACGCATCGCCATCCACTGCATCGAGAAACGCTTCGAACGGCTCCATCGGTTCGTCGGTCCGCTGCGGGCAGTACAGTGACGTTGCCGGCCGGGCGATCGTGCCACCGCGCGGCTCGAGTTCACCGCACGCCAGCCGCAACAGGGTCGTCTTCCCAAACCCGTTCGCTCCGATAATGCCGGTCCAGCCTTCCGAGACGCCAAACGACAACTCCGAGAACAGCCCATCGGGTGCTCCGGTATAAGCAAAGGCTACTTGGTGAAACTGTATGGAGGACATGAGATCCCCTTTCGAATCGTGATCCGAAAGGCATGCGACGAGTCAAACGGGGCTAGTAATAAACGAATGAGGCACTGTGATGTAGATAGCCCATGCGCAGGATCGACCGTGACTCGATCGCATACCGTCTGCGCAAACAAGAAGAGGGCTATTTGATCATCGATTCGTGCCTCCAAGGCGTGATTTCGAATACGAAGTATACCGGCTCGGGCCGGAGTCGTCGAGATCTGTCTGCTACAAGGCTCTACCCATCTTGAGATACTCAACCCGCTTGACAAAGCCGCACGCCTCCGCGGCAGCGATGACAGCAGGCATCCACCGCGGGATACCGATCTCGATCCGCAACTTCGGGCTCAGAGAAATCACGTCATCCAACATCTTGCCAAACAGGTGAGCCGCCACATTGGGGTGTTTCGGATCGAGCCGGATCCGCAGGTTGTTCACGCCCTTGCCGCGAAGTGAGACCACGTAGCCGAAACGTCCGACCACCTCTCCACCGGATTCGCGAACGACGAAATCGGCTTGCTTCCGCCGCTGGACAAGCTTCGTGATCGGATAGAGAAGCCTCATCGCCAGGGGACGGCGGAACCGTCCCTTCTCGATCGGCTCATAGTCTCGTGTTTCCTCCGGCGCGATCCGCCGTTCGAGGTCGAACCGCGTTTTCCAGTCTGAGTCAGGAAGCCGGGAGATGGTGTAGCCATTGAGAAGGGGTCGGATGGGCTGATGAACCGGGTCGGTCAACGTGTAGTCGAGGATGCCGTCGTAGACTTCGAAACCTAGACTCTCGTAGAGCCGCTGTGCCGGCGTATTGCCGTTGATGACGCCAAGCCACGTCCGCTTTGCTCCGCGAGCCTTCATCATGTCGAGCGACTTCTCGAGACACGCACGCGCAAGACCACGGCGGCGATAGGCGGGCAGCACCCCGACGGTGTCGACACCCCAAGCGTCGGTCGTTCCTCGGCGCTGGATGATCGTCACACCGACGATCTTGCCGTCCTCGATCGCGACATAGCCACGAAACAGATCGCGCAAGGACGGCGAAACAGCCTGAAGGAGGCGAAACAGCGGCCACATCCGTTTGAAGCTCCTGACCGCATGGCCGATCTCTTCCTTCTCGTCGGTCTGAACGCTCCAGTCCGGGTTCTCGGGATACTGGAAGGTATCGCAAACCATGTCGGCCAGAGAGGTGAAATCCTCGGGCAGTTTGAGTGCTCTCAGCGCCATCGCTCATCCTCCTCGCTTGCTGCCGATTGCGCTTGCGTCGGAACGCGCGTCAGGTGTAGGTCGCGTCACCGGGGGCCGCCGGTTCAAATCGGCTTGTTGTGGAAGCAGACCCCGTTGTCCGCCACACCGCTGCAATTCGAGACAAGCGCCTTCTGGCAGCCGTATCGCGCACCGTCCGCGAGGCGAGCGCGTGTGTCGGCGCGGTTCGCACGGCAGGGTGAAAACCCTAGTCCGCCGGCGTGTCGATACGCCAGTACACACCGCCCTCACGATCCATCAGCCTATACACGATGAACTCGCGGCGGATGGTCGCGACATCCGAGTAGAACCTCCGCAAGAAATCGTTGATCTCCTGCTCGGGATACCGCCGATCAGGATCGAGTTGATCGACAAGCCAGCGCAGAATCACCATCCGCTTCTTCCAGCGCGCCGGCAGCCGCGTCAGTTGGCCGTTTACCACGAAGGTTCGAAGCACCTTTTCCTCTGCATCAGTCCGCGAAATACCCATGCCCCATGCTACCACGAATCACAGCGCGTAGGTCTGGAGGTTTCTCGCGCGGCACCGTATGATCGGACCTCGTTTTAGACCACGGGGGTGTCATGAGTCAGAGAAAACCGGAACCGATGGCGGAGTTCTTCGATGTCCGTGCTGAAGGGTACGATGAACACATGAAGCGAAGCGTTGAGTCATTCGAGACGTTCTACGCTGCGGTCGCCGATGGTGTCGGCACGACGGATCAACCAATGGATGTGCTTGATCTTGGCGCAGGGACCGGCCTCCAGATCGAAGGGATTCTCGAGCGCTCGCCGAAGGCACGGATTACGGCCATCGACCTCTCGGAGGAGATGCTGAGTCGGCTTCGAGCGAAATACGCCTCACGGATTGATGAGGACGGAGAGCGGAGCCAGATCCGCCTGGTGCTCGGTTCGTTCCTCGATCTCGATCTCGGCCGCACGGCGTACGACCGGGCCGTGTCTGTCATGGCACTGCATCACTGGTTTCCCGATGTCAAAGGGGATCTCTATCGTAGGATCTTCAGCGCACTCCGGCCCGGCGGGTTGTTCGTACACGGCGACTACGTCGTGGATGCGGAAGAGTCTCGGCGGATGGAAGCTCTGTACCACGAAGCCATGGCATCAAGCGATGCCAATGAGGAAACGCTTCACCATCTCGACATTCCGTTGACGCTGGACAAGGAGCTGGAACTCCTCGACCAAGCGGGATTCGACGAAGTCCGGGTGCAATTTCAAACCGAGAGCGCCGTGGTCTACATCGCGCGCAAGGCCGGCTGAACGGATCAGACAGCCCGCGGCCGAAGATCCTTTCGCATCGGCTGATACGGAAAATCCGCTCCGTCAAAGCAATCGCCGTACTGCACGGCGCCGTCCGTCTTGTAGCCGAGTGATTTGTAGAACGGGACCGCGTACAGCGACGACTGCATCGTGAGGGTGTCGGCGCCCTTGTCCCGTGACATCCGCTCGAGTTCTCTCATCAACATCCGCCCGATTCCATTGCGGTGCCGGTCTTCACGAACAAAGAGGCTGTGCAGCCGGCCCGGGCTTCCCCGCAAGACCCCGACGATCTCTCCGTCTTGCTCCGCCACCAGGACCCACGTGGCTTTGATGATGTTCGCGATGGCGTCGCGGTGTTCCTCCCGATCGGAGCCGGCATGGCGGAACGGACCGAGGAGTCTCTCCTGCTCCTCCGAAGAAGCGTACGCCAGATTGAACTTGCGGAAGGTTTCGGCGATCAATCGGCCGACCTCTACGGCATCACATTCTTGGTACGGCCGGAGCTGGAGCATGTCTTAACCCTCCATGGTTTGCCTGATTGCGTGCTCTGTGGAATTAGAAACAAGGGTAGCGGCCCCGCAAAGGGCGTTCAAGCGGTGTCCCCTACCCCGGCCGGCCACGGGGGAACATGGCGGCTTCGAGCGCTTCGGTCAGCGCGTCGTGGATCCGTTCGCTGAATGCAGCCAGGGATACCACGGTGGGACGTTCGTTTCCGGAGAGATGGCGCAGCACCTCTCGCACCGCGACGCATGCCGCGAGTCCAGCCGGATAGCCGTAAACGCCGCAGCTGATCGCCGGGAACGCAATCGTCTCGAGACGGTGTTCCGTAACCAATCGAAGCGCTGCGCGGTAGCAGGACGCCAACCGCTCCGGCTCGCCGGACGTTCCGCCATGCCAGACCGGCCCCACCGTGTGGATGATGTAGCGAGCCGGCAGATCGAACCCGTCCGTGATCCGTGCCTCACCGGTCGGGCACCGCACACCGGGCCGGATCTCGGGAATCTCCCGGCAAGCGGCCACAAGCCGCCGCCCGGCCGCACGGTGGATTGCGCCATCGACCCCGCCGCCGCCGAGCAGCGTCTCGTTCGCGGCATTGACGACGGCGTCCACGTCGAGCGCCGTGATGTCGCCTCGAACGATCTTGATCCGCTCAGCCGGTTGCATGAAGATTCCTCCAGCAACTAGGTCTTGTCGTCGCGTGCTTGCGTCCACGTCGCGCGGTCGGTCTCGTACACGTAGTAAGGCACGGGACACGTGGGTTGCTTCGTCGCATCGCCGGCCTCGAACACGCCTTCTCCCACCCGGATCATCCCGGCCGCCTCCTGCATCCGGATCGAAGGCACGTTCTCCCGGTTCGGTGTCCCGCGGACAATCCGGGCATCGGAGAGCGCAAAGGCGGCATCGACCAGGCCCTTCCACAGCTCGCGGCCGTAGCCTCGTCCCCACATCGCCGGCCGGAGCTTGATGTCCGGCTCGCACACGTTGCCTTCGTCCGGCGGGCCCAACCGGCACTGGCCAACCGGTTCGCCGGTCTCCTTGTCGCAGGCGATCAGGAGTGCAGTCAACACCGAATGCTCCATCTTCTCACGGCTGCGCTCGATCTCCTCCTCCGTGATCTTGAGCCCCTCCGGGAATCCGACCTGCCGCATCACCGCCGGATCGCTCCACAGGGCGTGGATCAGCGGCACATCGGCTGTGGTCGCGTGACATACCTTAAGCCTCTGCGTCTCGAAGACTGGCTTTGCGTCCTTCTTGGTCTTGTCTGTCATACCGCGATGGTAGACGATGGACGCAGCGACCGGAAGCCTGGCTCCGGATCGCGCTACACGTCGTCGATCACATGTTGCCTGCGCCGCCTTGGTAGCACCTCCCACAGGGCCGCTTCCAGCAGAGCAGACACAATGGAGAGCAAGCCGAACATCCTGACATTCTCGATACTGAGTGCCCTGGCCGCGGGCACGAAAGGGCCCAGGAAGCAACCAACGAAAATTCCACAGCCGGCGAGTCCCAGCAGGATCCGCGCCCAACGGGGAACGTGCCGTACCAGCCAACCCGGCGCATACAACGAAGCCACCCAAGCGCCGACCGCCAGCAAGCCGACGAGCACACCAATTCTGGGCACTACCCACAACAACATGATGAATACCGGAAGCGCGATCGCGGGGAGGATGCCGCGCATCCCGTGTTCGAACCGAATCGACTCAACCGATTCCGTCCACCACTGCACGCGGCGTGTTGGCGAAGCTCGTTTGCCTTCTTCGTACATCGGATCAGTGCCCCTCAAAGGCATGGGTCCGTGGTCGTGTGACCACGAAGATCGTTTCAGGCGTAGATCCTGGCGGCAGCTCGACGTAGCGCAACGCGCAATTCCTGCCTCCTGTTTGACCAGTCATCACCATCTTGGCGCTCATCGCACCCGTATCTCGTGTGGTCTATCTCCACGGCGAAACCGCACCGTCTTCGACCGCTACTGCAATCAACAGCACTCTCGGAATTCGCCCCAACAACATCTCGCAGCCCCCCTCGAGGATCTCTGGACCGACATGCTACCTCTTGAAGGAGCGGCCACAAGACTCATCGCTCCTCCTTCGCCGACACCGGCGGCTTGCCCATCCTCGACGGCCTATCGAGAGGATAGGGATGGACTACAAAGAATACAAGTCGAAGGATAGACAAAGCGACGACAAGAGGCGGAAAACGATGGAAGATACTGATCAAGGCACGTTTGCTCCCTAACCGTTGGCGCGATCCACCTTCGAGACACGGACGAGCGGGAGAAGCGCCATGGCGCCGAGGGCAATCGCGAGGATTCCAATCCCCACCCCGAACCGGTCGGCAAGGAAGCCGACCAGTGGGGCTAACCCCGCGACAAGCAGGGTTCGGAGTTGAGATTCCACGGAGAGCCCGGTGGCCATCGTGCGGTGAGACATCAACTCGGAGAGGTATCCGACCAACATCGGCCGGCGCAGGTTCTGCAAGGCATACACGCCGAGGAACGCCGCGATGGCGACTCCCGGAATATCGATCCATGCCGCCGCACCGGCAGCAACAAGCAGCGCCGCACCGGCAAGGTAGCTCGCATTGATGGCAAACGGCAGAGAGCGTAGCCATCCCTGCACCCGTCCGGCCTGCGCCGAGGCACAGCAGGTGGCGAGGTAGATGAAGAAGTAAAGCACCCCGACCACCACCGCCACCCGGCGATCGGCTTCAAACGACAGCAACACCGGGAGCGCGAGGGCCTGAACCTGAAGAATCGGCTGGAGGTAATCCTTGGTAGCCCGGAACATCGCGTCGAACCCGGCGCTGGAGAACAGCCCCTTGAGCAGTGCCGGCTGCCGCAATGCAGCCAGGAAGTCCTTGCCCGTGGTCGCGATCTGTCCGGTCAGACGCCGTGACCACGGCCCGGTGGCAACATGCCGCTCCCCATCGAGCGCCTTTGGATACGAGATCATCAAGAAGAGCTCCAGCACATACGGCACCATCGACGCCAGAAAAACGATCCGGTAGGACCCCGCGTAGAACACCAACCCCGCAGCGCCAAGCGATGCGATCGCCGAGCCAAATTGCGATGCCGCGCGGGTGTGCCCGTAGTACGACACCCGCTGATCGGTGAGCTTCTTGATTCGCAGGTACTCGAGGATCATCGCCTTGTGTGTCCCCGAGCGGAACGTCTCGCCGAGCGCGAACAATACCATGGCGAGCGCATACACCCAGAACCTCGGGAACAGGTAGAACAGCGCAAACGACGCCAAGTACGCGGAAAACGACGCGATCATCGCCCTTCTTCGCCCAAAGGCATCGGCGAGCACGCCGGTCGGAATCTCGAGAATGTTGGTACAGATCTCGCGGATCGAGTACAGCAGGCCGATATCGAGGAACGAGAACCCCATCTCGCGGAAGAAGAGGATCAGGAACGGATCGAAGAACCGCAGGTTCTTCAAGAACCCGTACAACTGAAAGCGTCGAAACATCCAATCCCGCGGGAAGGTCATGTCGATTCAAGGATACCCCAAGCAGCGGAGAGGAGAAGCGCGGCATACGTCACCTACAGCGCAAGATCCCAGGCGAACGTGAAGACCGCAGCGCCGTGGGTTGTTGTGACGAAGCTCAGCGAGAAATTCGAAGCCTCCGATAGCGGAACGATCCACTCGGCGTCGACCTCTCCCAAATCCATGAGAAGGCCGTTGCCGAAGAAAGAAGCGACACTGTGCAATCGCTCGAATCATTGTTGTTCGCAAGAGCACTTACATGTAATATCCATACATGCAGCAATGAAACTCTGCAGAGGGGATACAGAGCACGTAATGCAGCGGACTCGCATTAGTCGTGATAGGCATACCAGTCGCGCCCAGGGAGAGGCTCCGCAGCGTTGAGGCTGCAACTGGAGATGGGAACAGATGACAGTTTTCGATATCTCCTTCCGCCTAACGGGTGGGCCGATTCCGGTTGACCACGGCTATCGTCTGTACTCCGCTTTGTCCTCTCTGCTCATGGCTCTCCACGGAGACATGGAAATCGGCATCCATCCTATCAACGGAAATCCGATCGGGAACCGGCTGCTGGCAATCACTCCATCAAGCCAATTGACCGTACGAGTGCCAGCGGAGCGGATTCCCGATATCTTGGCTGTGGCCGGTGAGCATCTCGATATCGGTGGGAATTCGGTTATCGTAGGCGTACCGAGTATCCGCACACTAGTACCCGCAGCGAGTCTATGCAGTCGTTTGGTTGTGATTAAGGGTTTCATGGAGCCCGAAGCATTTCTTGATGCCGTCCGGCGCCAGCTTGCGAAACTTGATGTCCGTGGTACCCCCATCTCATCTCAACGGGTGAGGCTGTTGAGCAGAATCGGAGTCGAGATGGAGGTACGCAATCGCGTTGGATACGCCGTACGCTTCGCATCCGCGACAAGGAGATCGTTGGGTTCGCGCTTCGAGTTGACGGACTAACAGCTGAGGAATCGGTTCTCCTTCAGGAGAAAGGAATCGGTGGGCGTCGGCGATTTGGGTGTGGGGTCTTTGTTGCAGCAGGGAGATGAGAGAGTTGCCGCTGTTCGCGAAGAGCGTTTGCGGTGGGCGTCAACCCACGATCTTGGAGCATACCCACGATGTGCTTGATGCATTCGACACGTTGTTTGGATCTGTGGATACTCCGACCCGGACTGCAGCTCAATGGATGCGTTTCTTCCAACTTGAAGAGAGCCAGTGGGAGGCCTTCCTCACAAACTCACGGTTGTCGATCTGCTTCCATGATCTCGGCAAAGCGAACGATGGGTTTCAGAGCGCAGTAACCGAAAGGAGGAAGGACCAAGCCGTACGCCACGAGCACCTGTCAGTCATGCTGCTGGCTTCTGACCCATTGAAAGCATGGGTATCCACTAGACCAGATCTCGATTATGAGTTGATCCTATCCGCCGTTGGCTCGCACCATCTTCGCTTCAAGGAAGATGATTTCGGAACGTGGCTTGCTGATAGATCGCATATCCAGGTTCTTGACTTCTCTGCCTTGCTGTCAGACGCTGCCCACATCCTCGAAGTTGAGCCACCACCAATAGACAGTCTGGTAGGCAGATGGACGCCCCAGGATCTACCGATTGACTTCGTGCGACACTTGGCCAGGCGCTTCGATCGACAAGTTCGCCCCTTGATAAGCAGCTTCCGAATCTCCGATAGAACACACGACGAAGACCGTCACCGTCTTCTGCTTGCAGTACGAGCTGCGGTCATTGCGGCCGACTCGGCTGGATCAGGTTTGACGAGGGAGAGCAAGCCCGTAACTCCATGGCTTGAGGAAGCCTTCACAGAAAAACGAGTAATCCACGCCCAGTACATTCAAGACAGCGTTATTGAGACACGAAAACGCTCTATCGAGAAGTCAAGGGGGACCTCTTTTCGCTGGAACGACTTCCAGATAGAAGCATCCTGCCTGAGAAATCGAGCTTTGATGCTTGCACCTTGTGGATCAGGTAAGACTCTGGCTGCATGGAGGTGGATTGGCGGGCGTCTTACCGTGCGTCCAGCTGCAAGGATCCTCTTCTTGTATCCAACGCGAGGCACAGCAACCGAGGGTTTCAGAGACTATGTCTCTTGGGCTCCAGAAACTGATGCCACACTGCTCCACGGCACCGCTTCGTATGACCTCGAAGGCATGTTTGAGAACGGTGATGAGCGCTCCAATCGTGACTACACCGCGGAGCGACGGCTGTTCGCATTGGGACAGTGGCCGAAGCGGATCTTCAGCGCGACGGTGGACTCGTTCCTTGGCTTCATGGCCAGTCAGTATGCGTCGATATGCTTGCTGCCGCTTCTTGCCGACAGCATTGTCGTCATTGACGAGGTGCACAGCTTCAGTTCGGGGATGTTCTCCTCGTTGGTCAAGTTTATCGAAGAGTTCGATGTACCGGTGCTTTGCATGACAGCAAGCCTGACACCGAACAGGCGGCAGAGACTGCTTGAAGCGGGTCTACAGTTGTTCCCCGAAGATCCGTCGTGTTTTGCCGATCTAGAACGCATTGCTGCACATCCCCGCTATTGTGTGCAGCGGCTTGAGCGCGGAGAGACACAAGAAAGGGCCACACGAGCCCTAGACGAGGGGAAGCGCATTCTATGGGTGGTCAACCGGGTTGACGAGTGCCAGCGCATCGCGCTGGAGATGAGCGAAAGGTGCCCTCAAGCAAACGTGCTTTGCTATCACAGCCGATTCAGGCTGAGGGATCGGCGGGAGCGCCACGAGGAAGTGATACGGCTTTTCAGGAGCTCTCGTGGAGAAGAGGGATCTCTTGTTGTGAGTACGCAAGTCTGTGAAATGAGCCTCGATCTTGATGCCGATGTGCTGATCACTGAGATCGCTCCGGTGACATCCTTGATACAGAGAATGGGGCGTTGCTGTCGCGAGAAAGGACCCGGTGACCGGCGCGGCGCGGTGCTCGCTTACGAGCCAGAGAATCCCCTTCCATACGACAATGACGACATAGCCAAAGGCGGTGCCTTCATCAGCGCAATGGCCGGTGAGACTGCCATTTCACAGAGCTTCCTTTCGGAGTATCTGGACCGCCTCGCGTCGCCATGGGAAGCAGATAGGTACGAGGCGTTCTGGCAGAGCGGGTTCTGGACGAATGCGCATGAGCATCAGTTTCGCGAAGGGCTCGACTACAACGTCGACTGCGTGCTTGACGCCGACATCGACGAATACCTTGACGCCCGGAAACGACAACTGCTTTGTGCTCCGGGATACGTGCTACCGGTACCGAAATCCGAAAAGCCCAGTCCGGACCGCAGGCTGCGGCATCTGCGGATTGCTGCGTCGGCGAAATACTCCCCTGTCCTGGGGTATCGGAGATAGGAGGTGTTCTATGCCTGCCACTGCTGGGAGGCAATCTGAAAGAGTCACGAACAACACTGACAGACAGCCGATTACCATCACCTACGATCTACCCAGCTTACCATCGGCGCAGCACAAGGCTGGACTGGCTGGCCTTCTATTGCTCATCGAGTCAATGAGGCGACGGCGAATGGGTCCACTTCCAGAAATCAGCGAGCAGACACCCATAGGCTGCTCGGTCGCCTTCACAAAGGCGAGCCTTCAGTCGATCTTGAACGAGCTCTACGATGCTGAGAACTACGAAGTTGCGGCAAAGAGCAAGTGGCAGGGCAAGGAACCGCTGCGAATTGAGGAAGTACAGGTGGTTGGTCAAGAAACGGGTAAGACAAAGACAGAGCAACGGTACATCTACGAGACCCCGGCACCGAAACTGGCATTCCTTGAAACACTTGGCCTCTCTGGAGAACGTGGCGCTTGGTTGAAGCTGCGCAGAGATGCGCTTTGGGGAACCCTCAGAAAAATCCCCAAGACACGGGAAGGCTATCTGGACAGGGTTGATGGACAGCCGGCGAGTCGCAGTGGCTTATCCAAGATCTGGCCGGAGATGGTGAAGCAGAGGGACGCAGCAGTGAGGGGGCTTTTCTGTACTGTTGAGGTGCCGAGCAATCTGATGATCGGGGCCCAGACCCACAACGCGGAGAGAGTCAGATTCTCCGGCCCCGTAGATCAGACCCTGTTGCTTCACTTCTGGCATGTGGCCTGTCTTGTCTATGTTCCCCAGATTATCGATAGAGACGGAAGGGCCAATCTTGAGAGGGACAGTTACGTATTCGCCATCCCCGAAGTGAGTCACCTTGCGCATTTCATTGACGACTTCCAACACGTGTTAGGGGAGCTGGGTCCAGAACTCGTTGGATACAGGCCAGCCAAGGCTATCGTGTCCATACCGGAAGAAGGAGGTCTCGACTACATGAGCCTTCTCCTTGCTAGAACCCAAAAGCGCGCAGAGCTCGGCGCGTTCTTCGATTGCGTTTCGGCAGTCGAGGTTGTTTGCCTGAAGAAGAAGGGAAACAACCTTGCCATGCTTTCAAGCCATCGCCTTGAGCCCGACAGTACCATGCTTCAAAGCTTCGAGCACATTCGGCTGTCGTATAGAAGTCCACTCTTCAGGGCGCGCGCATTACGAAACCTAGTCGCTGGGCGAGCGTGGTTTGACGGATTCGCCGATCTCGCGGCAACAAAGTCGGCGAAGCTCCTGATGAATCATCCAGGAGCACCATGGACCACAAGACAGCTCAGCCGAGACGTAAGCAGGAAATTCAGATCACTCCAGGACGACCAGAAGGAGGCATGAGACAGATGGAAACACCCGAGGAAAGGGCACAAGACGAGCTCGCGCTTCGCGTGCACAGCATGATTCGGGCGTATGTCAACTACAAGACGGAGAAACGCTGCGGGAAGCGCTACGCGGACTTCAAGGCCTCAAGCTTCAAGGACGGCCAATACATCGAGGCCAACAACAAGGTGTGCATGGATGCCTTCCTTGCGGTACGGAGCAGAAAGGACCATCGGGAGTTCGTTGAGTACTTCACCGCAACCATCTGCTCGGTCCCGCAATTCCTGACCAAGGAAGAGTATCAGAGATTGTCTGTAGTACTGCTGAATCCCGAGAAGTGGGAGTCGCTGAAGAGTCTATCCATGTTGGCTCTATCCGCCCTCTCGCAAAGTGCGCCATCCGGAGAGGCACAAGGAGACAGGACATGAACAAGAACTTGTTCGCAACGGCGCTAACCTACCCCGCACCGTCAGCCAACTACCGCGGCGAGAGCGAAGAGAACCGCACGGTGATGCAGAAGATCACGGACGGGCGGTTTGGGTTTCCGATCATCTCCCCCGAGGCGATGCGCAATGCTTTGCGTGAGATGCTCGCGGGATACGGCCTGCCGTGCAATCGAAAGCGACTGCACAACGAGGAACAGCTTGCGGTCAAGTTCGAGGAATACCCCGATGCAAGGAAGTTTGCCGATGACTTCTTCTTTGGCTATCTGCTAGCTCTGGACAAGAAGGGCAAGAAGAGCCTCGCGGAAGCCAAGGGCGAGAATCACCCCTTCAAGCGCGACTCGGTGTTACGGATGAATCTGGCCAAAGGGCTTGTTCCATACCGCTACGATGCCCTTCTGACTCAATCTCCGGTCAACGTTGAGAGTCCATGGCAGAACGCCGGAACCTCTGCCCTACTTCATCGAGAGACTGCTGTCACAGCGTTCCAGTATCCGTTCGCGTTCAACTTGAACGACGTATACGGAGGTACTGGCCCTGATGAAGAAACGCGCAAACAGTGGCTCGCGGCGATACTGCGCGCCATTGCCGAAATGAGCGGTGTCGCAGGCAATCATGCGCGGAGTCTATTTCAAATGGCGCCGGCCAGCATCGTGATAAGAGTGACCGAACGGCTCGTCCCCGGCTACGATTCGTACGGCTTCAACGTAGATGACAAAGGCAGCGTGACTCTCCCGGAAATCGTTGATGGACTAACAAAGGACGACTACCCCGGCGAGGAATTCTACCTTGGGGGCACCTTTGTCAAACAGATGGGTAATGAGATCATGGAGAGTCTTGAGAAAAAAGGGGTCCATCTGTTCCGCATGGCAGACAAGGCACTGGCTGCTGTGTCGCAAGAGACTGCTGGGATCGATTTTCTTCACCGTCCCCAGTAAGGGAGAGCGTCATGCTGATTCTCTATCTAAGAGCTCCTTTCGGCGCATATCGCCCTTTCGTCGCGGGATCCTATCGGCCGACCGCCCCATTTGTGACGCCGACCGGGGCATACGGTCTATTGCTCAATCTAGCTGGCATTGAGAGCAGGCTGCATGTTGTCAAGCTAGCAGCAACAGCAATGCGAAATGATCTGCCGGGGGCAAAGATGGCCATCGGCAAACTGGGTGAGCCTACTGTGTCCCGCCTACTCCAACAGCTTCACAACTACCCAGTAGGGAACACGGGGAAGGAGCGTGCTCCAGACACCAAAGGCGGGAAATACAACATCCAGCCGATTGCGCGTGAGCTTCTCGTTGGTATTGAGGGGTACATCGGACTAGACGGTAACAAAGATCTGGAAAACCGTGTGCGATTGGGACTTGCTCGCGGGCTAGCTGCCTCGCAGAGAAACGGCAGACCACGTTATGGAATTCCGTTTCTGGGTGACAACTCCCTGATGATTGACATCATCGAAGAGGCACAGAACGAGCAGTGGCCGATGCGGCCAGCACAATGGTATTGCCGGTTAAGCGAAGGTCCTCAGGACAATGGCCCGCGACCAGGAACCTGCCGAATGACCACATGGATTGACCGGAACGACATGTCGCGAACGCGAAGCGCTCTGTTCGCGCCAAGCGATCCCATCAGCAGTATCCCAGAGGAGGCGTGGGTGCACGTCGGACCCCTGACGTGAGTCTGCCCAGAGGAGCCAGGACTCCTTGAATGGCGAAAAGGGCTAGCGCTGTTTGATTCGCCCACAAGAAGGAAGAGAGAAGATGGAGAAGAACAACGATCCCCTCATCCGTGTCGCCGCTCTGCACGCACTCGCCTACTGCGAGCGATTGTTTTACCTCGAAGAAGTAGAGGAGATACGAATCGCTGATGCCTCTGTCTATGCAGGGCGGACGCTGCATGAGGAACTGCGCCAGGCGGAGGAAGAGATGGGCGAATGGACAAGCCGCATGCTCTCCAGTGCCAGCCTGGGTTTGGTGGGGAAGGTCGACTGTCTACGCAAGCGCGACGGCCGGATCATCCCGTATGAGCACAAGCGCGGCCGCCCCCGTCGTGACGACAACACTGCCAAAGCGTGGCCTTCGGATGTGCTCCAGATTTCTGCCTACGGAATGCTCCTCGAAGAGGAGACAGGTGAGACAATCAAGGAGGGTCGAATACGGTATCACGCTGAGAATGTCACCGTGAGAGTCGCTCTGGATGAGGAGGCTCGAACCATGGTTCATGATGCAATTGCACGCGCGCAAGCACTACGAGCCGGGACTACACGCCCACCCGTGACCGAAAACGATCGCAGATGCATCCGCTGCTCGTTGGCACCGGTCTGTTTGCCCGAGGAAGAGAGACTCCTGAAGGATCCCGAGTGGGAGCCCGTTCGGCTGTTTCCTCCCGACCTCGAGGTGAAAACAGTCCACGTTGTAGAGCCAGGAGCTCGAATCTCCCGCTCCGGCGACCGACTGAAGATCGAGACAAGGGAAACCGAACCTCGGCTGTTTCCAATCCGCGAGATTGGCTCTCTCGTCTTGCACGGATACCCGCAAATGACCACGCAAGCGCTTCATCTGTGCGCCCGAAATAGTATCGGCGTACATTGGCTCTCCGCAGGGCACTATTACGTGACGAGTATCGCCACGTCATCGCGGGCAGTGCAACGCCGGTTGCGTCAGTATCAGGCCCTCAGCGATCCCGGTGTGTGTTTGCGGTTGGCAAGGCGAGTCGTTAATGCCAAGATCACAGCATCTCTTTGCTACGTGCTCCGTGCAACGCGCGGGCGTCCCGAAGCGCGAAAGGCTTCCGAAGATGCCATTCGCGTATTCCGTCAGTGTTTGAAGGAGGCAGCGAGTGCGGAGGGAATCGATGCGTTGCGTGGCCACGAGGGGATTGCCGCTCGTTCATACTTCAGCGCAATTACTCACCTCCTTCACGAGAATGTGCCGAACGAATTCCGCCCTCAAGGCCGGAGCCGTCGACCTCCGCGCGATCGATTCAACGCGCTTCTGAGCTATGGGTACAGCCTACTCTACCAAGCCGTGATGCAGGCTGTCATGGCCGTCGGTCTGGAACCCGCGTTGGGGTTCTACCATACGCCTCGATCGTCCGCGTACCCGTTGGTTCTTGATCTTATGGAGCTGTTTCGTCTTCTCGTGTGGGATGTCCCGCTTATTGGATCCATCAATCGACATCAATGGGACGCGAACGAGGACTACGAGGTAACTGGAGATCGGGTGTGGCTATCGAATACGGGGCGCCGCAAGGCCATTGCACTCTTTGAGCGAAGGCTCAAGGAGACGTGGAAGCATCCCGTTGTCCGTTACTCGCTCTCCTACGCACGCTTGATGGAGCTTGAAACACGTTTGCTTGAGAAAGAGTGGACCGGATCGCCCGGGTTGTTCGGGAAGATGAGAATTCGATAACCATGGGACAACAGAAGGATTGGTACTTGGTTTCCTACGATATTCGCGATCCCAAGAGGCTCGCTCGCACGGCACGATGTATTGGCGGGTATGGATCAAGGGTCCAGTACAGCATGTTTCGCTGCCGACTGACGACACGGCAACTGGAACGTTTGCAGTGGGAGCTAACCTCGACCTTGGCGCTGGAGGATGATTTGCTGATCATTGGCCTGTGTTCGCGATGCGCAGGCCAAGTGCGGAAGAAGGGAAATGCCAAAGGATGGAACGTGGAGACGGTTACATTCGAGGTTGTGTAGGATGAAGAATCAAGCATCGATCGATGATGAACGACTACGCAGTCAAGAGCGGGCACAAACCGCACAGGCATTGTGTTTCCGCAGATCGAGACCTCGAACAGTGGTTGATTCTTTTCTTGCGTCTGCTGAATCTCTGTTCCAAACAGCAGTTGGAGCATGCAGTGATAGCAGCATAGGCAAGCAGCTTCGAGTTGTGTGGAACGCCAAGGCAAAACCGACACATATCCATGAAACAGGCTGCGAAAACTCGCCTTGGGTAGAGGGATTGCCAGGCGTGCTGTGGTAGAACCTCAGATGCCGTAAGGCGTTGAGCACTCCAATCTGGACATTGGATTCACAATCCCCTCTACCGTGGTAGAACCTCAGATGCCGTAAGGCGTTGAGCACCGTACTTTCGGTTCCACGCTGATCTCATCATTGGCGAGGTGGTAGAACCTCAGATGCCGTAAGGCGTTGAGCACAATCAGATCCTTACCTTGAACTGGGTGCGGTGTGGTGGTAGAACCTCAGATGCCGTAAGGCGTTGAGCACAACAGACCCCAGAAGAAGCCATTCGGACCAAGCAGCGTGGTAGAACCTCAGATGCCGTAAGGCGTTGAGCACTCGTTCTCTTGCGCTTCTTTGATTTCCCCTTGCAGTGGTAGAACCTCAGATGCCGTAAGGCGTTGAGCACCCTTCTTCCCACTGCATTTAACACGCCCTAGCATGGTGGTAGAACCTCAGATGCCGTAAGGCGTTGAGCACAAGCCGTAGGAGTCTACCGATTCTCCTTGCGCATCTGGTGGTAGAACCTCAGATGCCGTAAGGCGTTGAGCACACGAGACAGTGGATGGTGCAGGCGGCGATCTCGAGTGGTAGAACCTCAGATGCCGTAAGGCGTTGAGCACTAGCCGCCCGAGAACCATTCCAAGACGAAGTCCGCCTGTGGTAGAACCTCAGATGCCGTAAGGCGTTGAGCACGAAGAGCGACTCAAGGCCGAGTACGGGAAAGACCTGGTGGTAGAACCTCAGATGCCGTAAGGCGTTGAGCACTACAGAGGGAGCGCAGCGGACATCGCTCGCCTCACGTGGTAGAACCTCAGATGCCGTAAGGCGTTGAGCACTCTGCCCGATGTCTTCCTCGATCGTCAAGAAGATGTGGTAGAACCTCAGATGCCGTAAGGCGTTGAGCACGCTGAAGCGTACTGGAACGGTGATGACGTGGGGTGTGGTAGAACCTCAGATGCCGTAAGGCGTTGAGCACGGTATAGCATTTGCTACAGTAGTTGTATCACTCACTGCGTGGTAGAACCTCAGATGCCGTAAGGCGTTGAGCACAGGGCGGCGTCGGCCTTGACGGTTTCCTCGTAAAGGTGGTAGAACCTCAGATGCCGTAAGGCGTTGAGCACGGAGCGAAACCGCCCGTGCCGGAGCTCCTACGGCAGTGGTAGAACCTCAGATGCCGTAAGGCGTTGAGCACCTGACACGTGTCGCGTGATCGATCAACCGTCAATGTGGTAGAACCTCAGATGCCGTAAGGCGTTGAGCACCCATGGTCACGAACTTCCTGGAAGGGAACACGGGAGTGGTAGAACCTCAGATGCCGTAAGGCGTTGAGCACGGATATGCGACCCGAGTTCACCCGAATGTGCGAGGGTGGTAGAACCTCAGATGCCGTAAGGCGTTGAGCACGTGCTCCGGGGCTTCAAGGAGATCCACGGGCGACTGTGGTAGAACCTCAGATGCCGTAAGACGTTGAGCATGTTGAGTCGTGGGATGTGCCATCTGCCGCGACCAGTTGACGGAAGCTCAAGTGCGGAAAACTGGGTGGAGGAACACTACGAGGTCTTCGGATTGGCGAGTGCGTTCAGCGCTTCGTTCACGCGATCCTGCAGTTCATTGACAAAGGAGTCGACACAGAGATACTTCGTCGTCTTCCACGGGCCTTGGCCCTCGCGGCCCGTCTCGTTCGTGTACGAGGTCTTGCAGTGGTAGAAGACACAGCTTCCGTCAAGATAGAACTCAGGTTCGTTGTGCTCCTGTCCCTTCCACAACAGGCAGGAGAGACCCGGATGGTCGTCCTCGTCCCAGAAGTGTGTCTCTCGCCAACTGAGGGTACACGAGAGGACCAGAGAGCCGATCCCGACCGTGGCCGTTCCGCGGAGCCGTGCACCGTAGCTGTGACCGGTAATCTCTCTGTGTTGCCATTCCACATGCGCTGCAAGCTGGATTGGATCGTCCGCGTCGTCGCTGTAACCGTACACAACCCGCGTCGGCGTCCAGCCGTCTGCGTCGAAGCCGACGGCATACGAAAGCTTCAGCGTGCTCGTGGAGAAGCTCCCGCGGGAGACGATGTCCATCCCGTCGGTATCGCTTTGGATCATGGCCTCTGCGGCTTGCTCGGCTTCCTCGTCGGATGAACACACAGCAATGAGCGTCTGCGCTTCGTATTCTCCTCCCACAGAAGGCGCCTTGTCCCCTTCGATAAATGCGTACGACAACGGCGTCACCCCGAGACGGCCGGACACCGATCCGAGTCCTCCCCCAAGATTGCACGGGTTGTAGAAGAGCATGTCGCCTGGACGCAATCCTATCTGACCGGCGGACCCAAGAGGATCGATCGATTGAAGCGGAGTATTCAGCAGAGGCAATGAGGTTGGAAGATCCAGAGCCGGCGGCGCGGTGGGTCTTTCCCACGCGGTTGTCTCGACGTTGTCATACCCCGCGATGTCGGCGGGCAGGTAGGCTTGCACCGGCGTCTCGATCGAGGTTTCGATGTACGCAACGGCGTCCTGGTACTTCCTGATGATGTCTCTGGATGAGATCTCCTCTTGCGGATCGCCTGGCTCCAGCGGGAAGAAACCGGGGATCTCCCTGAGGAGAGGGAAGGCTTCAGAGATGGAGATTGCGTAGTAGAACTCTGCGCCCTCCAATACAGCGTAGTTGATGCCGATCACGTTTCCAGAAACATCGAACAGCGGGCCACCGCTGCTTCCGTGGTAGATCGCGGCATCGGTTTGGAAGATCCGCTGCCCTTCGTGCCCCGGCATCGCGGTCTTGATCGATGTCACCTTTCCGTCGGTCACGGTGAGGTCGTGGCCCAACTCAAGCGCAGCGGGAAAACCCATGGCAATGACGGAATCCAACAGCTGGACGGCGCCGGGATCCCCAATCCGGACCGCGCACTGCCCACGCACGTCAATCTTCAGGAGTGCTAAGTCATCCGCTTGGCTTGCGGAGACTACCTGGGCGGGAAACTCGCGGTCTTCGAGGGTCACGACGATGGTAGTTGCATCCCGGATGACGTGCTCGTTGGTCAGAATGTAACCATCGTCCGTGACAACGAAACCCGTACCACACGCCCGGGAAGAGAGCGGTGAACCCCTGCCGCAGAGGCAAAACAGCGACAGTACCGAAATCATGACGAGGATCCGTTTGATCATCCCAGACGCATTCTACTTGAATAGAAGTTTTGCCGTCAACGGCGCTGATGGGCCTTTTATCGGTCCTTTCCGTCTTTGGTATCCATCATCGCCGTCCATTCGGACGCCAGGATGGCATAGCGAACGGTGTCGATCCACGGGCCGCCGGGTTCGGCAGGGACGTGCGCTTCGCGGAAGTGGGCTTCTTTCCTCATCCCCAGCCGTTCCATCAGTCCCCAGGAACGTTCGTTGGTGTAGATGGTGCCGGCGAAGATCCGGTGGTAGCCACATTCGGTGAAGACATAGTTCAACAGGCCCCGGGCGGCTTCGGTGGCATAGCCTTGCCTACGGTGTTCGATCCCCAGGGCCCAACCGATCTCACCCTGTCGATTCCCATCACTGACCAGGCTCAACAGCCCGAGGACGCACCGGTCGGCCTTGCGCTCGATCGCGAGATCCACGCACGCCTTGGCCTCGAACAGCTCGATCTTGCTCTGGCGTATTGCATACTCGTCCAGCTTGACTGGATCGTCTCGCGGGATGTTGGTGGTCTCTCGCGACACCGACGGATGGGCGGTGAACGCCACGATCGCCTCGAGATCGTCCGGGCCGAAGCGGCGGACGGTCAGTCGTTCGGTCTCAATCGGAAACGGCATGTTTAGAAGCTCCTCGCTGTTGATGGTTCCTCAGTATAGCGACGGGCGGCAAGAACCATGGAGAAGCATGACGGTTCGATGCCCACTCTCCGGTCATTCGCACTGGGCCAGTTGCCCGGTATCCTTGAGACGTCACCAGGAGGTTCAGGATGGAATCACCCGATCTTGGGAATACCGTTGTGCTGGATACGAACGTCTTCGTGGCCGCGGCATTCAACCCGCGCAGTCATGCCGCACGGATCATCGCATCCGTCCGCGAAGGACGCCTGCACCTCGTCTGGTCGGAGGAGACCTTGCGCGAGACCCGCCGGATCGTAGAGAAGATCCCGCCGATCTCGTGGACGCCGTTCGCCGAACTCTTCCGCGATAAGAGCCGGTACATCGGCCCGCTCAATCCGGACTGGTTCGGGAATGTCCGCGACCCAGACGATCGCAAGTTCGCCGCGCTCGCCTACGCCAGCGGCGCCACGCTCATCACCCAAGACGAACACCTGCTCGAGATCCGCTCGGGCGTCGATGTCCCGATCGTCACACCGGGCGAATTCCTGAAAGCGCTTTAGTGAGGTGTCTCGCAGGCTGCCTTTCGGCAACGATCGCAATGCGATCTACTTCGCGGTATCCGAATCGGTTGAAGCAGCGCCCCCGGAGAGGGTCCACAGAGCAGACTGCAGCTGTATTGAGGATCTACACGTTGCCGCCTCCGTGGCGCCAGGATAGACGAATGGTTGAATGAAGAAGAGAGGCCGGCAATAACCAGCCTCTCTCTTCGCTACCTGTGAGACAACGGGAACCCCCCCGTCGTCACTCTTTTGATTCTGAGCTTCACGAAGGATTCGAAGTTGAATCCGGACTGCCTCTTGATGACAGAGCTTACTGATTCAACCAGGTAAGTCAAGCTTCTCGGAGTGATTCAAGGAACACCTTTGCTAAGAACTGACAGATCGACTATGCCGATGACTCCTGTGGTTCATCGCACCCGAATACACGCAGAAGCAGTCGGTGCGGCGTCTATCTCGACGCCTCCAGCCTCCCGATGAAATTCCCGGAGCCCGCCGCGAACCAGATCGCACCATCGACATCAACCGCCAGATTGAGCGGTTCGGAATTATCAGGGAGTCGATACACGGTGGCTTCATTGCGCCGGATATCGAGCCGGCCGATGCAGTCGCCGATCCGATCGGTGTACCAGACTGCGCCCTCCGAATCGAAGGCCAGATCGTACACCTCGCCGGTCCCCGGGATTCGCCACGTCTCGGACCGTCCTGTCACCGGATCGAAGTGCCCGATTCCCCCTTCCACGAGGTTCCCGAACCAGATGCTCCCGTCGTCTGCGGCAAGGAGGCCCTGGAAGATCGTGACATTCCGGATCGTTTCCATCAACTGGATGGTTGCCGCAGCCGGATCAAGCCGGTAGAGAAACGGCGTTCCGAAGCTGATCCATACCTTGCCGTCGGTCGCCACAGCAATATCCTGAAGGAAGAAATCCTCGCCTAGAGGGATCGTCCACTCCATAAACGAGGATGCTGCACGACTCGCCACCAGAGGCTCGGGCTCCGGCATGAGCGTTATATCGTAGGGGAAAAGCTCGTAGTCTGCATCAACCGTCACGGGGTGAATGGACATCCTCTCCACCCCCACCCCTCGATCCAAAGGATCTCCGACGATCCACGGCGCGTCGGACGGATCGTACTCGAACCGCAAGACACCGGGGGCGTTCCATTCCGCGATCCAGAACACGATGCGTCCATCGCTCCGATCCGGTCCGCGGTGGATTTCGCTCGGCCCCACGTTGGGGAAGGGAAGCGCCGCCGTGGTGACGCCCAGACCGGCAGGGTCGAAGTACACGAGCTGATTCGCTTCTCTCACTGTACAGAAGACGGTCCCGTTCGCAACCAGCACGTCCTGCGGACGCTCTCCGACGCCCCAGGAGCGGAAGGTGTCGGTGCCGGGATCCAGGCGATAAACCTCCTGCTCGCCACTTGCCACCGTATAGATCCCTCCATGAGCATCGAGCGACAATCCTGCAGGAAACGCGCTCTGGTACGGAAGGCTCCACAGCGTCAACGATGCCGTTTGCGTTGCCACCACGCCCAGAACGACTGTAATACACATCACTACCAGCACGACCATCCCTGAGAATCTTGACCTCATCCCATGCCTCCTCTCGTTCCCGAACCATTCTAGGGATGCGGATTGTCCACTCCAACTCGCGGCATGGACGAACGCCGCAGAGGGCGCCGTAGTGACCGTCCCCCACTCGTTTCCGGCCGCAACAGCCGAACGCTTGTCTCAACGAGGGAGATTCCCAGACAATGATTTCAGCCGACCTGAGTGACTAGGGTTCCGCTGTTAAGCAGGCTCGGACCGAGCGTCACAGAAGCCATCGAGCGTAGCACCTGATCGGATAAAAGCCGGGAGGGATGAGGCCGGCATCGATCCTGTTGCGGGGCCTCCCGCACGAGTGAGGTGCTCTCGTGCGAATGCCGGTCAACCGTCGCGCCGCACTTCAGGCGCTGCTTGTTACGTTCCTTTGGTCCACGTCGTGGATCTTGATCAAGCAGGGTCTACAGGAGATCCCGCCGATCACGTTTGCGGGGCTTCGCTACGCCATCGCATCCGCCGTGCTCCTGCCTGCGCTCTGGCGAAGACGGGCCGAGGTGTCTACACTGACCCGCGGTCAGTGGGTTCAACTCACGGTACTCGGACTCTTCTTCTATGCGCTCACGCAAGGCGGCCAATTCGTCACGTTGAACCATCTTCAGGCGATCCCGTTCAGCCTCATTCTGAGCTTCACCCCTCTGTTGGTCGCCGCCACAGGGGCGATCGCCTTGAACGAACATCCATCCCGGTTGCAGTGGGCCGGCGGCGAATCGCTTCGCCGATCGTGGTGACGTCCATCAGCATGGGCATCGGGGCCATCTGCATGCTCGCCGTGGGATTGGGATCGCAGGGACTCCCGGCCATATCGCTCAAGGGATGGGGAATCATCGTCTGGCTCGCAGTGGTCAATACATCCTTCGCCTTCACGCTGTGGAATCACACACTCCGGGTCCTTTCGGCAACGGAATCGAGCATCATCAACAACACCATGCTGATCCAGATCGCCGTTCTGGCTTGGGTGTTCCTCGGCGAACCCCTCGGCACCGTGGAGATTCTCGGTCTTCTCGCCGTGGCCTTCGGAACCGCAGTTGTCCAACGCGAGCGGCAGAAGCAGAAACCTTCTCCCCGCCGGGAAGTGCGCCCAAGATAGATTCCCCGATCGCATCCTATGGGCCGTTCGTTCGGACAGATCTTGCGGTACCTCGGATTGACAAAGATCGAAATGGCAATTCCAGTGGAAGCCGGAGACACAACATCGCGGATCTGCGGGAGGATTCCATGATCGCCGGACTGCCGAAACTCAAGCCACTCGCACTGGATTGCTTTGTTCTCGCAGTCGTTGTCTACGTTGCTACGGTCGACGGACACGCCGTTCGGGTTCTCCGAGGTCTATGAGAGGAGCCGGTCGTCGCGATTTGCACGAGCCTATCTTGGCAACCAAGGCGACCCCGTCATCGAACTCCACCTCCTGCGCACAAGCCACGTCACCAAGCAAGAGATCAAAGACCGCATCGAAGTCTTCGGCTCTGAGCTTTCGCTCCATGGCTCAGCTGTAGCAAGCGACACCTCACCGGACAAGATGAACGCGCGAGGACGCCCGATTGCATGGCAAGCCGCCGGGTGGCGTTGTCAGATCCAACAGGGTGTTCAGGCCAAGGGGGAGAGGCCGGCGCCTCCTGCGCCGTCCAACGCCAGCATCCGATCGATCGCGGTGCGGGCGGCCTTCGCCGTTGCAGGCTCTACGAAGACCTGATGGGTGAGATCTCCGGAGACGATCGACTCCAGCACAGAGGCAAGCCCGGCCGCTGTTACTTCGCCCATCCCCGAGCAATAGGGCGAGATCTTGGCGAGCGGGCGGATCGTCTGCTCCAGGTGCTCGGCAGCAAGACGGTGAACGAAGCGCGTCTCCGTTCCGATCGCCCAGCGCGTTCCGGGAGGAGACTGCTCGACCCACCGGATGATCTGTGATGTAGACCCAGCATCGTCCGCAAGCGACACCACCTCGGTCGGGCACTCCGGGTGTACGGCAACTCGGAACGCGGGATCCTCCTCGCGCCGGGAGCACACGTCGGCAGCGCAGAATCTCTGATGTACATTGCAGGCGCCTGACCAGAGGACCACCTGGGCGCTCCGTAGCTCCTCGTCGGCCGGCGGACGCTCTGGGCGCCAGACCACGAGATCGTCATCGCACAGTCCGATCGAATGCGCCGTGTTCCGGCCGAGGTGTCGATCGGGGAGGAAGAGGACTCGCGGCCCTTGAGACAGCGCCCACCTCAACACGCGGCCGGCATTCGCCGACGTGCACGTTGCTCCGCCTCTCTCTCCGCAGAATGCCTTGAGCTCGGGACTGGAATTGACGTAGACGACCGGTACGAGCCGCTCGTTTCCAAGGACATGTTCCATCATCGCCCATGCCTCGCGAACCGTATCCAACGACGCTGTGTCCGCAAGTGTGCAGCCGGCATCGGGACTCACTTCGTAGGCCTTCTGTCCCGGAGCCAGCAGGCAAGCGGCGGTTTCCGCCATGAAGCGAACACCGCAGAAAATGACGAACTCGGCGTCGGTCATGGCCGCCTCTCGCGCTAGAGCCAACGAGTCCCCGCGAACATCGGCGTGCACAATCACCTCATCGCGAAGGTAGTGGTGCCCGAGAATCACCAGCCGTCGACCGAGATGTTCCCGAGCGTCGCGTATCCGTGCCGCCACGTCTTCACCGGTCGTCACGCCCTCCTTCTCCACCCGCATCGACAGGTCAAAGGCCGGAGCCGAGTGAGTCAGGGCGCCGATCGAGATGAAATCGATCCCCGTTGACGCAAGCTCTCCCACCGTCTGCAGTGAGACGTTCCCCGACACCTCGAGAGGAACACGCCGGGCCGTTCGCCGCACAGCCTCCAGCACGGCCTGCGGAGACATGTTGTCAAGAAGAATCCGCTCGAGCGGCGGGTGAATCGCGAGGGCTTCGTCCAAACGAGTCAGACCATCGACCTCGGCTTCCAGCGGAAGGCCCGGATACGAGGATCGTGCCCGGTGAACCGCTTCCGTGAGACTGCCCACAGCATCGATGTGGTTGTCCTTGATCATCATCATCTCGGTAAGGGAAAGACGATGGTTGTACCCGCCCCCCATCCTCACCGCATACTTGTCGAGGATCCGGAACCCGGGAGCGGTCTTCCGCGTGTCCAGGATCCGCACATCGGTCGTGAGGACCGCATTCACGAAACTGCGGGTCAGGGTCGCAATGCCGCATGAACGCTGCAGGAAGTTGAGTGCAACACGTTCGGCCGTGAGCAACGAGACGGCCCGGCCGTTCACGAAAGCAACGGTCTCGCCAGCCGTCACCTCTTGCCCTTCCTCGGCAACAGCGGTCCATGCCACGTTCGGATCAAGCCGCCGAAACACAGCCTCGGCCACGGGAAGTCCTGCGATGACGCCGGAACCTTTCGCAATCAGCCGCGCACAGAGCAGGGCCTCGGCGGCAACAGTTGCTGCACTTGACGGGTCCACACCCTCTCGAGAACGGCGTCCATCCGCGGAGGCAAGATCCTCCTCCAACGCAAGATCGATAAGCGGCTTCGCCGCCTTCAACAGCTGTTCGATACCGATCCTCACCCAACGTTTCTCGCGCATACTTCCTCCGATCGCTGCGGACCGCCGGGAGTGTAAGAAAACGCCCGATCCCCCTCCACCTCGGCCTCCCCCTCAGCGGTCTCCAGCGTGCCACGTCGCGAGAGGGATGACGCAGCGCGACGCGCAGTCGAGCTCGAGTCACTCGCCTGTTACACTTCGCCGCGGAGGGAGTGCGTGAGCAGCAAGGCGGATGTTCTGATTCTTGGATGTGGTATCGCCGGCGGCATTGCCGCCCTGCGTCTATCCGAAGACCCGGATCTACGTATCGTCATCGTCTCACGTGAAGACGATCCACACGAAGCGGCCACGTTGTACGCACAAGGCGGGATTGTCGGACGCGGGACAGCGGACAGCGCGGAGCTTCTCGTGACGGACATCCTGCGCGCTGGAGCCGGTCTGTCGCTTCATTCCGCCGCCAAGCTCCTTGCGGACCGGGGTCCGGACCTGGTTCGGGACTGTCTCATCCGGGAACTCCAGGTGCCGTTCTGTGTTTCACCCTCGGGAGAACCCGAGGTCGTTGTTGAGGGGGCCCATTCTCTGCCCCGAATCCTTCACGCGAAGGATGCAACAGGAAGGGCGATTCAACAGAACCTGATTGCGGCGTTGCGCACGCGTTCCAACGTGACGTGGCTCACCGGGTCGACAGCTGTGGATCTGATCACGACCCCGCACCACAGCGTGGACCCACTGGCGGCGTACAGGCCGATCTCATGCCACGGAGCCTACGTGCTCGATCGCAAGACCGGCGACGTGCACCGGCTGCTGGCCCGAGCAACGATCTTAGCCACCGGCGGACTCGGCAGGATCTTCCGCCACACCTCGAATCCGGCCGGAGCTCGCGGGGACGGCCTTGCCATGGCTTCGCGCGCCGGCGCGCGAATCGAGAACATCGAGTATATTCAATTCCATCCCACAACGTTGGCCGTACCAGCCGCCGGGAACTTCCTGATTTCAGAGGCCGTCCGCGGGGCCGGAGCCAAGCTTCTCACTCCGGACGGAGAAGCCTTCATGTCACGTTACGAGCCGGAGTGGGATGATCTGGCTCCCCGAGACATCGTCGCCCGGGCAATGCACAACGAGATGGTGATTCACGGCTACCCGCATCTCTTGCTCGATGTACGTCCCGCACGCCGTGCAGATGAGATCGAGCAAGCCTTTCCCACGATCCGGCGGGCGTGCGCGGACGTTGGAATCGATATCACCGCCCAGCCAATCCCAGTTGTTCCCGCGGCTCACTTCTCCTGCGGCGGCGTGCTTGTCGATTCGTCGGGGCGAAGTAGTATTCGCGGGCTGTATGCCGTCGGAGAGGTGAGTTGTACGGGAGTTCATGGCGCCAACCGCCTTGCCAGTACATCGCTTCTCGAAGGCCTGGTTTGGGGGACACAGACCGCAGAGGACATCGCAACCCGCTCGGACCTCAGCGCGCCGGACGTGCGCTGGTTCCCGGAGTGGCGGCAAACAGGGCATGCTGCTGCGGATCCCGTGTTGGTGCAACGAGACGTCGAGTGCGTACAGAACGTGATGTGGCACTACGTCGGCCTGTCAAGGAACGAACACCGTTTGGCCCGCGCCGTACACGACCTCGATCATCTCTGGAAAGAGACCGACGGCTTCTATCGAGTCTGCAAGCTCGACGATGCCCTCATTGGGCTTCGCAACAGGGTGCAGTGCGCCTGGATGATCACGCAGGCCGCGCGCAGGAACCGAACCTCACGCGGAACGCATTGGAGGGAAGACGCACCCGAGTAGGCCTCGAAACACAACCCTCTGGGATGGAGTCCGTCATGTTGCCATCGAAATCCGGAAGGTGTCGCCAAGCGGTACCTTCCGATTCCGTAGGATGGACCAAAGGAGGGATCCGCAAGATGTGTTCCGATGCCAAGGACGTCGCTCAGTACCTCGCCGGTCTTCCCGAGGATCGCCGATCGGCCGTCGAAGCGGTTCGGGAGGTGATCCTCCAGCACCTACCCGATGGGTACGAGGAAGCGATGAACTGGGGGATGATCGCATACCAGGTTCCGCTCTCGCTCACCCGGACACGTACAACCGCCGGCCACTCCTGTATGCTGCGCTCGCTTCCCAAAAGCACCACATGGCTGTGTACCTGACCGGCATCTATCTGAGCGAAGAGGCGCGGAAGGACTTCGAGGCCGCCTATCGTGCGACGGGAAAGCGATACGATGCGGGGAAATCGTGTGTTCGTTTCCGCCACCCTGAGGACTTGCCACTCGAGCTGATCGGTCAGGCGGTTGCGGCACTTCCGGTGGAGGACTTCGTTCGCCGGGTCAAAGCGCTTCGAGCAAAGTGACTAGGCACCACCCGGCGGGCCGGGCCGATCGTAGATTCCCGTAGGGCCTTCCTCGTCCACGGCATCAGAGGAAGCGTCCAGGATCCGTTGAACCTCTCCAAGAAGCAAAGCGAGCGCTTCGGCATCCGCCGCAGGCAACTCCGCACGAATCAACGAGTCGGCGTCCGCCAGGGTGGCTTCCACATCGTCTCGAAGCCGGGCCCCCTTTTCGGCAACGTAGATGCGAGACACGCGGTAGTCGTACGCGTCACGCCGCCGCTCGACCCACCCCCCTTTGAGCAGGTGCTTGAGCATGTTCGAGATGCTGGCTTCGCTGAACCGCACCGCTACCGCCAGTTCTGCCTGTGAAAGACCGTCCTTAAGCCAGAGGTGCTGGAGGATACGGCGTAATCCCCAGTGAAGTCCGGTCCCCTGGAAGTGCCGCAGTACGCGCTTTTCAAGGGGATCGATCACTGCGTACAACGCCTGGGAGAGCCCTTCTCCCGGCATCGTGGACGCTTTCTCGGTCATCGCAATCCTCTCTCCACCGCTCAGCCTACTGCGGTTGATCCGATCCGCACAAGCCGTTCTCTTAAGAGAATACGCGGGATTCTGGCGCGAAGGTCAAAAACCGAAACGAACTTGTATCGGCGCTTTCCGCGATCTAGTATCGATCCGTCTGATCAGACAAAGCCGGGATCCCGCCAGGGCTCCCGGGAAGTTCGCATGCGATTCCTTGAACCTGCGTGTAGGGATGGCACACGCCATCCTCCGGATCCCGGAACCGAATGGAGGGATGATGAATCAACGGAGTCTGTATCAGGAAGCCATCGATCGAATCGATCGGCTGGTTACCCGTCGTCATGCCGAAGGACTCGGACCCGGTCTTTCGCTCGCGATCACAGCAAGAGACGAGCTTCTTGCCACGCGGTCCTACGGCGTCGCCCATGCGGATACCGGCGAGGCAGTGACCGATGAGACCCTTTTCCAGATCGGCTCGATCACGAAACACTTCACTGCCGTAGCTTGCATGCGGCTGTTCGAGCAAGGACGGCTCGATCCACAGACACCGGTCACCCAGTACCTCGACTGGTTTGCGGTTACGTCCAGATTCGAGACGCCGGTGACCCTTCATCACCTGCTCACGCACACTGCGGGGTTGGTGATGATGATCGATTCGTACCCATCGAGCTGGTGGCAGGTCTGGGTGCTTCGGAACACCGAACTCGGGTTCGAGCCCGGAACGAAGTTCTCCTACTCGAATGTCGGATACAACGTGCTGCAGTGCGTGATCCAGACGATCACCGGACAGAGCTTCGACCGATCCTTGCGGAGCCTCATCTTCGAGCCGCTTGGGATGCGCGACACGTTCGGACAGATCACGAACCGCCTGTATCCGCGGATGGCCAAGGGTCACAAGTACACGATGCACGACGATCGCCCGGTACCGAAGCCGGAAAAGCAAGCGGTGGTCAATTGGTCCGAGATGAGCCAGGGTTGCGGCAGTGTGGTCACCACACCGAAGGATCTGGCGAGATTCCTGCGCATGCTTCTCAACAACGGCCGAGCCGACGACGGAACGGCGTTCCTTTCGCAAGAGACCTATGACTTGATGACTCACCCGCATGCGGTGATGGACGGCTTCTTCCCCGGAACCACTCAGGGGTATGGCGTGCTGATCGAGCAGAGCGACGAAACCGGCAACAAGCGGAGGATCCTCGGTGGCGGCGAGAATCTCGGGTTCGAAGCGGCGATGGTCGGTGATCTCGACAGTGGTGTCGGGATCATCCTGTGTAACAACAGCTTCGACATATGCTGGAACGAGGTCCGCTACGGGATGTCGGCGCTCGTCGCCACATCCCAACGGGCCGAACTCCCTCCGCTCCCCGAGCCGGCGCCCGCCGAGCCTGCATCGTTGGGAGACAAGGCGCGGGAGTATGTTGGAACGTACCGGTCGCCCGATACGGCCTTCACCATCGAAGAGGAAGAGGGCGGCCTTGTCCTTGCCACCGAGGAAGCTCGTGGGAAGCTCACGCCGCTGTGGGGGGAGAACTTCATCGTCTCACACCCCGGATTCGATCACGCGATGCTGACCTTCGGCCGGAACGAAGCAGGGCAAGTGGCCGAAGCCTTTCAACTCGGCGAGGAATACCGCAACGAACACAATGACGGATCGCGATCCTTCGATATTCCGAACGCATGGCATGCCTATGTCGGTCAGTACCGCTCGTTCGGCATCCTTGTCACCAACTTCCGGATCTTCATTCGCAAAGGGCAGCTCGTATGCCAGTCGTTCGGCGGAACCGTCGACCAGGTCCTGACCGATTTGGGCAATGGCGCGTTCCGTTCGGGAGACAAGGATTCACCCGAGAGGCTCCTCTTCGACTGCTTCGCCAATGGAAAGGCGCTTCGATGCCGCGCATCCGGCGGAGACTTCTACCGGATCGAGTAGGAAAGCAGGATCGCCTCAAACCTTGCCCGGGAACGGCCATGGCGCACGAATCGGCGCTTCCGGACGCATCTTTCAGGCGTTGATCTTCTACTGCACCTGGATGATCTTCTCGACCGCGCCCTTCAGCCCGTCGGAATCGGTGACGATCAACCGGACACGCCAGGCCCCCGGCTCAGGGAAGACTACCGTGACCTCGTTGCCAGTTCGGGAAAAGGTGGTCTCTCCCAGCGCAAACTCCCACGCCCAATCGACGAGTTCTGCGCCTTCCACTACCATCGACTCGTCCACCAACCGGACCTCATCCCCGGTCTTGGGCGATGCAGGGATTGCAGAGAATTGCGCCGTGGGCGGGCCGAAGGTGATCACAATCGGCCGCGGCCGTTGGTAGACACCGAAGACCACGTCGACCGCGCCGTACATCGGCATCGTCACCACAGCGGACACCGGTGTGGTCAAATCGGACCGTTCCGGGAGGGAGTTCTCATCGAGAATCGCCGAAAGCGGCCCGTAGCGCGCCTCGGCAACGAACCGGCCGTTGGCATCGGTTGTGACCACCGTATCGACTGCCTGGCCTTGTACACGGATTCGGACGCCGGCAAGCCCCGGTTCCGCGCCATCGCGAACCCCGTTTCGGTTTTCATCGACGAAGACCCGTCCCCGTAGCCACGACCTCGGCTCGAGCGGAATCCACACGGAAGCCGCTTCGCCGCGGTGAACGTCAACCTTCAAAGGCAGCGAAATCCCGGGCGTCAATCCGGCGGGAAGGGTTACGATATCCAGATCGTACGTTCCCGGAAGCATCGGAGGGAAGACGAACCCGCCGTGATCGCCGGTGATTGCCTGTTCATCCGCCGCACCGAACAACACACCCGCCGCACCGGTCTCGTCTGCATCCCGATGTCCGTTGGCGTTCTCATCGACAAACGCGATCCCGGTGATCCGTCCCTTGGACGGCCCACAGAAGGGGAAGACCTGCATCAACGTGAGATTGATCTGCGTAGAGAACGTCATTTCACCGCACAGAGAGATCCTTCCCGACCAGGAGAATGACGCGCCGCCGGCTCCTTCCCATGAAATCCCAGCGCCAAGGGATCCGTCGCTTCCACCGAGCGTAATCGTCACCTCGGGCGAGAGGAAGACGTCGGCGCTTGCTCGAACGGTGAGGCTCGATGAGAAGGTTGTATTCGAGTCATCCTTCAGCCGCCGGAAGTTGAGGCTTGGGTCGATGCTCAGCTGCCCCACGGGGAAACCGACGCCCATCGAAACCCGTTGGGAGATGACGGTTGTGTCCGCAATCTTATCCTCGAGCCTCTGCGCTCCGGCCGACAGGGACCACGAAAGCGGTGTTTTTCCGGAGATCGATCCGGACAACGACCACGAGACCGTATTGATCGTCTGCGGCACATCGTCGCTGTCCTCGAGCCCGAGGCCGACGGCGCCGGAGAACGACAGGAGTGAGTCGGACGGCAAGCCAAGCGATAGGGCGAAGTTTTTTGACGTCACGAGGTACTCGGTGGGCGGCGCTCCGGCTTCGCGCTGCACAACCGCCACCGAAAAGCTCAACGGCAACGGACACTCATCCACCGATCCGGAGACCTGGAGCTCCTCCTTGGGCGTATGAAGTGGGAACCCCGGGCCGATGGAGAAGTACGATCCTTCCAGATCCCAACCCTCGAAATCGAGTTCTCCGCCGAGGCCGATCGCCGTACCCGATCCCGTCTGCGTTCCCGTCTCAACGGTAAACCAACCGGACGGAGGGCCCGGGAAATCGTATTCCACCTCGATCTCCTGGAACGAGAGATCCCGATCGGCGTCGCTTCCCAACGAGAACCGGCACGAGGCAAGTTCGTAGTCGTACTGCGCAAAGATGCCCTTGGCCGCGGCGGTGTACAAAACGTACCACGACAGCCAGTCTTCGACGGTTCCACTCCACAGCGGCTTCCCCGCTACCGACAGCAGCGTGCTGCCGATCCCGCCGCCACCGAGGTTGACCGTCCACGCTTCCGTCTCCAGCCGGGCCTGCGCGTTGTACAGCCCCTCGTCCATCGACAAAGCCACCGACGCATCGAGCTTGCCGAGGTTCTCGATGTCGCCCGATCCGCTGAAGGAGAGCCTTGGCTCTCCGCTGCAATCGATCGAAAAGGTCCCCGATACCGACCATTCCGGGAAGAGCGTCCCCCCCACAAGTTCGGGCGGCGGCGGCCCCAGCGTGACCACCTCACGCAACGAACCCTCGAGCGCCGGATGGATCAAGGACGACACAACGACCGTTAGCACGAACTGCGTCCGCTCCGGCGTCACCGGAATCGAAATCCGAAGTCCTACCACACGGGACTCGCCCGGCGCCAATTCGAACTCCTCTTCGGAGAGTTCAGATTCCCAATCAACCGAAGCCGAGGCCTCGACCCGGAAGAGATCGGCCGTGTTCCCGGTGTTGCCGACCCGGAAGCTCGCCTCCACCGCCCCGCCCGGCTGTCCCGGCGGCGGCGGGATGACCCATTCGACGGCCAATCCCGTAGTGGTCTTCACCTGAACGAGCGCAACACTCTGGGCCGTCACCGCAGGATCGAACGACGATTCGACATCCAAAGAAACCTCGTATATCCCGGCAGCCGCAATGGGTGAAACGAGGAAGTTGACGAAGATGATCGCCTCTTCGCCCGCATTCACCGACACGGTGGACGGGATCGGCAGCGATGTCCAACCATCGGGAAGTGCAAGAACGAGCGTGTACACATCGTCATCGGTTCCGGTGTTCGTGATCGTGAAGACGTGTGTCACGAGGTCGCCGCCTTCTACCAGCTTCTCGGATGTTGCCGACACAGAGACAGCGTAGTCTGCCAGGCACGTCATGGACCCAAGAAAGAGCAACATCATGCAGAAGAGGGTTGTACGGAGAAGCGTCTTGTGGACTCTCGCTCCTCGGTTTGATGCGACGTCTCGTGGAGCGCCTTCTGCACGGACGCGACAGAATCGGGAAACCACTGTTTTATGATCCATCGGACTCCGTCTCTCGTTCGATCTCCAATTGGAGCCCGCCCTGAATGAGGTGATCGCCGCCGAAATCGAACACCGCCACCACGTAGTACAGCCCGTCCGGGAGCGGCACTTCGGACTCATCCTGGATCAGTAGGAGCTTCTCTTCCGCCGGCAATGTGGGGAACGGATCGACATCGAACGACCGGACCGTCTCTCCAAAGATGTCGCGAACCTCAACCACGCCCGATGTGGTGACGTGCGCTGTTCCGGTGTTGGCAAAGCGAACGTTGATCTGCAGTGGATCTTCTTCGAGCACCACGATCTCGCGAATCTCGGCATTGGGACTCCGGTGAATCGGATCGACATAGAGGATCTTGACGGCGTAGGTCACCACCACGCGGGTCGTGTTGGTCAACCCCTCCTCCGCCTGCTCCTCTTCCACCGGATTCGGCTGTTCTTCCACCAAGAGGACGGCCCAGTGATCGCCAACCACCGTCTCCGGCACGAGCAGCTCCACGGAGATGATCTGCTCCTCTCCGGGTTCGAACGTTAGCAGCTCGTTTGAATAGACCGTCCACCCCGCACAGGAGCGCTCCAGTGTCTCCGGGACGTAGATGAGGAAGCCGCCCTCGACCGTTCGCCACCAATCGTGCAGGGTGATTGTGACTTCGGCGTCTTCGTCACCGGTGTTCCGAATCACGAAGGAGAGGAGATCCGGCTGACCGGGCTCCACATTCGATCGCAAGGAAAGCGGCGCTACAGTAATGCTCCCATACAGCGAAATGGATACCAACCCAAGAAAAAAGAACAGAGACAACAGCACGCCGCGCATCGGCCGATTCATGGGTCTACGCCTCCTTAGCAGACAACCCCCAATTCCTCCTAGCTACGACAAGTTAGGCATACGATAAAACGCAGAACTGATGATATGAGTCGCGTTGGTCACCTTTCGGTGGGTCAAAGGTTCGCAGTGACTGTCAGCTTCACCGCCAACTCGAACTGGATGATATCGCCCGCCTGACGATCCCCGAGGGTATCGAGCCGTACCCGAATCGGGTACTCGATGGTCTTATCTGTCGTGCCGCTCATCCCGGCGAGTGCCACGCCGACCGTATCGATGTTCGCAAGCGTTCCATAGGGAATCTCGGTCCAAGTCATGCCGCTTCCCGGATCGTACCCATAGGTGAGGGCTCTCTCGAACCCCGGAGATGATGGATTCGGAACCGGATCCCCCGACAATGCCGTAGCGGCGTACACAATCTTCGTCGAGTAGCTGACCGATCCGGTGACCGTCACCGTCACTGCCAGATTCCCAAACGAGGCGACATCAAAATCTCCCGAGGCCCAATCGGAAATCTTGGGTTGATCCACCGTTAAGGTACTCAATGGGCCAAGAACGATGTCCGCATCCGATTCGGCCGGTGTGCAGATGGGGCCGAGGATCGTCCCCGTATCAACCACCGCCTTTCTTCCGCCGCCTGCCTTGATCCCAACCCCGATATCACCGACCTCCCAGTTTCCCACGATCGTCAGTTCGTGCCGTCGCACTTCGCCATCCCCGAGTCCCACTTCCCACTTGATCCCGTAGATCAACGTATGAGGATCGGTTGACACTTCCCACGGTCCACTGCAGATCAATGGGCCAGGTGGGTCAGGAGGCGGCGGAACGGTGAAGTAGCAGGCTTGAACCACTTCATGTTGCAGCCCGGGAGGAGGGCAAAGCTCGAGCACCCAGTGGCTAAGCGCCGGAGATGAACCGCCCGTCACTTCGTAGTACCAGGTCGAACTGTCGGCGGTATAGGTGCAACCGTGAAAGACAATGGTCGTGATAGAAGAAGTTCCCGCTCCAAGCGTTACGCTGTCATACGATGTTCCCCATCCGAGAAAGTCATAGTTGGCTTGTGCTACGAAGCCTACAAGGGTCACTACACAGGCTAAGTACATGGCTATCCGCGTTCCGTTTGTCCATCGCGCACTCATCGTGGCAGCTCCGTTTCATCCATCCGCGTGGCAACGATCAGGTCATCCTCCAGCCACCGCATGTCCCAATCCCTCGCCCAATCAAGGGTCGCGAGGAGCGGCAGGTACATTGGATTGCAGAAGAACTGGTCGAATCCTTCGCACTGCAGCAGCTCGCCGTTGTTGGTCGCCGGAACGCGCCCATACAAGGGAATGTCGAAGTTCGCCCAGAGGAAGAACGGCTCCGATTCCAAGAATGCCTTTACGTACTCCTCCTGGCGTTGTGCCAATCGGAATCCGGGCCTGTCCGTCGGAGACACGCCGCGCTCCATGTCCACCAGCCCGACCAACGCCCACGCCGGCCACAACGGCGGACGGACGGACGGTTCTACGGAGAGATCGCCGAAGAAGTCGGCGCCGTAGAGGACCCAGCGAAGGTGGTTCGACTTGTCCTTCTCCTGCATCACCAAGGGAAACAGCCCCGTCGGCGATTGCGACACCGCCTTTAACCAGTCGTCCCACGTCCAGTACTGGTCCACGCATTCGCACGGAAAGAGCACGGCCGTTGGATCGGCCAGCAGTTGCGTCGCGGCGTCATCCGTCAGCCCAGTAGCCATCCCCGGTGCGCTGGCGAGCGCCCGGGATGCGGTATACCCGATCTCTGGCGGGAGCCATGAATCGACCGACACACGGTAGATCAGCTCCGCGGTCTCCCCCGGCTCCAATCGTTCGTACTCGGCCACCATCAGTTCGACCGCGCCGATCCGATGAATGCGCGCGGTTTGGGGTTGGACCGAGTCGGACTGCACGGAGAGGTGCGGGCCGACCAGATCGACCAATTGGAGGTCATGAATCGCACGCGAAGAATCGTTGCGGTACAAGACGCGGTACTCGACCTCCCCGCCGGGTTCCACGATCCACTCCACTTCGGGTTCATTGAGAACCCTCGCGCCCTTGAGCCCCGCCAGGTTGGCGGTTCCCGCTGCGCCGCCGCCGCCGGCCTGCGCCAGCCGCAACAGCGGCTCCGGCTCCGGCCTCAGCGGCGTCCAGGTGGCATCCTGCAGGTACTGGGTCGATGGATCGTCGGTCACGACTGGGGATGTCGTCTCGCAGTAGACGGATGCTTGGGCAAGAAGCCCCGCAACAGTATCCGGAAGATCCTTCGGGATCAGAACATCGAACGCGAACTCGACAAACTCGTCCGGCGCCAATCCACCCACGTGCCAGTACAGGTACACCGGGCCTTCGAATACCTCGATCTGCTCCTGATCTGCGGTTGCCTCAACAACCACGGCATCACCGCCGGTCGCCAGATTCCCTTCGGCATCAACGGTCCAGACCGTGCCGTCGACATCGTGTGTTTGGATGTTGCCGTCGGCATCCACGATCCGGACGACCCACGAATCCAAGACAAACGATACGGAAGGATCGAGCCGCTCGATGTAGTGGATCCCGTCCATCGTCACCGGAGAGACATTCCCAAGCAGCATCCGGTACCGCAGCGTATCGCCGGGATCGGCGTCACCGTTGTTGTTTCGATCCACCAGCAAGTCGTCGGTCTTGGTGGCATACAAGGCGGGCAGGGGCGGCGCACAGTACGGCACACACTCGACTGCACCGCCCCCACCCACGATTCCTTCGAAGACAACGCTCGTCCCGACTACTGCTGCATTGTCAGCGTTCCCGACTCGAGCAAGACATCCGATCAGGATTGCTGTCAAGAAGAATGCCGCGAGCCCGCGAGAGCGCCAATTCACCTTGGATCTCCTTTGCTACGTGGCCGGGTCGTCGACGAGGATGTAGACCTTGAGATCCAGGGTGTCTCCAGCCTTGAAGTCTCCAGTCAACAACGAGGGCGTCCAGAGGACATCGTAGACGTTATCCTGTAGCGCAGGTTGCCCCATGTTGTTGGAACCGGCCCATCCAAGGTCGCTGTATTCCGTGGTAACGAAGTCACCGATGTCGGTCGTGTTCCCCGGAGGTCCGAGGAGTCCAAGGGCGTCGAGGGCTGTAACAGCCTTCAACTTGAGCGGAATCGTCCCGCTCGTATTCCCCATGCCACCGGTTGGGGTCACATCGTTGAGTCCGAGGAAGTTTGCGGTGTCACCAATCTTCGCACCCTGATCTGTCCAGTACGAAGCGTAGACATGAAACTTGCCGAGAGATTGGATCGTCACGAAGATCTCACCGTCGTGAACGCCGTGAACGGTCTCATCCCAGATATTGATGAACCCCGTTGAGTTGAAGAACGTGTCAATCATCGGCTGTGTGATCGGTCCATCCGGCCAGTTTGCGTACATAGAGAGATTGACGACCTTGGAGAAGATAAGTTCGGTCCCTACGATACCCGCATTGTCGGCGAATGCCGCGAGCGGAATGAAAAGTAGACTACTGACCAACAAGAAAGCGAGTGCTTTCCTCATAAAAGAAACACCTCCTAGAATTGGTCCTTCTAGACAGGCGTTTCGGCAGCTCGGCCGCCTTCCGATGGAAGGCCCGCCGCTTTGCGTCCCCGGGTCACCCCGGAGTTGCCGTTTCGTTCACCCTCCTTGCAGGTTCGTTGTGTTGTCGGCGCATCACCTCCTTGCTGGTGATCCACCTCACCTACTGTGCGATTCCCCGTGGTTCTCTCCGTACTCTTCCCGCACCACCACTCGCACCCGGAGGAGTTACTTCTCTTGTCACGACATGGCAGCCATCCTAGCAGTCTATCCCCCTTGAAGTCAATATACAGTCTCGTGTGTTTTGTATGGCAAGCAGGTTACTGCAGGCTTTTTCTTGTACAAATCAGCCGAACGTCTCTCCGTTTCCTGAACGAGGAATCCTCGTACCAGACACTGCCCATTTCATCATCCGGACGGGCCCACGATCTTCATGATGGAAGAGCCTACGAAACGCCTTCGTGCCGTTGCTGCACATCGGTCGGTACGGCGAGCGGGGGCACCGCCGCTTCTGGTGGTTTGACTTTCCTCGATCAAAGGAGTCGAATGGTTGCAGTCCCTTCGCGGGGAAAGGAGGTACACCATGGGTCGCAGACTCCTCATCCTCGGGCTCGCGGCAGGACTGCTCCTGGGATTGGCCCATTGCACTTGGTTCCGGCCACCGTCACTCACGCTCTCGGTGGTTCCACAAGCGAGTGCCGTCCATACGCTGGTGACGATCGTCGGACAGGGATTCGGCACAACACAGGGAACCAGTGTGGTCTCCTTCGACGGGCTCGCGGCATCCGTGGTGTCCTGGACCGACACACAGATCGTTGCACGCGTCCCGGTGCTGGCGACGCCTGCAGGAGGACGCTTGGCCACGGTCCGGGTGCACGTCGGCGGCGTGGAGATCGGCACGGGCTTGTTCACGGTGCTCCGTGGCGTGTTGTTCGAGACAGGCCGCGATGGCAACAACGAGATCTACGTGATGAATCCCGATGGAACGCAGCCGATGAACCTCACCAACCACACGGCAAGCGACACCTACGCCGCCTGGTCGCCCGATGGAACGAAGATCGCGTTCGTGACAGGCCGCACCGGGAACAGCGAGATCTACGTGATGAATGCCGATGGATCGAATCCGAGGAACCTCACGCAACACCCGGACCGTGACTACTTCCCGGTCTGGTCGCCCGACGGGACGAAACTGGCGTTCATGACCGACCGGGAAGACGAAAACGGCCTCATGGCCGAGCCGAAGATCCTGATCATCGCCTACAACGTCGAAATCTTCGTGATGAACGCCGATGGCTCCGGTCAGACGAACATCACCAACCACCCGGCGTGGGATGGGTATCCGTCCTGGTCTCCGTCGGGAGACGCCATCGTCTTCGAATCAGAGCGCGACGCACAGCAGGGAGGCGCCATCGTCTTCGAATCGGAGCGCGACGCACAGCAGATGGTGATGGGACTGGTCATCGATCTTGGCGATGAGATCTACGTTGTGGGAAGCGATGGATCCGATCCCACGGGGATCTCCAACAACCCGGAGAGCGACGCGTACCCCTCGTGGTCGCCCGATGGTTCCAAGATCCTGTTCCAATCAACGCGCGATGGAAACTGGGAAATCTACACCATGAACCCGGACGGTACAGGTCAAACGCGACTGACCACCGACCCGGCGGCGGACACGTACGCGACCTGGTCGCCTACGGGCAGTTGGATCACGTTCCACAGTCAACGGGGTGGAGGATCCGACATCTACAAGATACGCGCCGATGGGTCGTCGGAGACCCGCTTGACGGCCGATCCCGACTGGGATTGGGGCCCGTCGTGGTCGCACGACAGCACGAAGATCACGTTCCAGACCTCGCGAGACGGAAACAGCGAGATCTACGTGATGAATGCGGACGGTTCGTCGCAGATCCGGCTTACGATCGATCCTGCTTGGGATTTCCATCCGGTGTGGACCACCGCACCGTGGCTCCCACCGGCGTAGCATATCGCCGCATGAAGAATGAAGTGCCCCGTCTGCACTAGGGCATCTCGTCCGTCCTCGGACGTTCACCGATCACGGCGGTGTACGACATCTCTTCGCCATCGCGCAACACGGTCAACCGGACGGTGTCTCCAGGCCGTGTTTCCTCTTCGAGGTACAGCGTCAACCCGACAATGGAATCCACAGCAACGCCATTCACAGCCAGGAGCACATCGCCGCCGACGGGGAAATCGAATCCCAGAATCTCGACGGTGTCTTGCGCACCCTTCAATCCGGCCGACTGTGCCGGTCCTTCCTCCACGACCTCGGCGATGAGAATGCCGCGATCGAGTGGAAGCTCGGCGCCGGCTTCCAGGAAGAGTTGCACCAGTTCAGGCGTAAGGCCGAAGCCGCTGATTCCCAAATACGGATGAGCAAAGCGCCCGAACGCGATCAGGTCGGGAACGATTCGGGCCACCGTCTTGGATGAGACCGCGAAGCCGATTCCCGCTGACGCTTGACTGGGACTGATGATTTGGGAATTGACCCCCACAACTTGCCCATCGAGATTGAGCAACGGCCCGCCCGAGTTCCCCGGATTGATCGCCGCATCGGTTTGGATGGCCCCGCCAACGAACCGTCCGTCGGGACTCTGGATCACCCGTTCCAACGCGCTGATAATGCCGAAGGTCATCGTCTGTTCCAATCCGAAGGGATTCCCAATCGCAACCACGAACTGCCCGACCCGCAGCGCATCGGAGTCCCCGAGCGGAAGCGGTTGTGGAAGATCCCGCCGGGCAATCTGGATGACGGCAAGATCGGTCGAGGGATCAAGACCGACGACCTCCGCTGCACAACACTCGACCTGGTCGAACGCAACGGTGATGGATGTAGCCCCCTCAATGACGTGGTAGTTGGTCACGATGTGCCCCTCGAGATCGTAGAGAAATCCCGATCCTGCACCTTCGGTTGGAACGGCCCGCATGAAGACGTCCTCGGCGGTCCCTCGTACGGTGATGTGAACCACTGCGGGGGCTGCGGCCTCGAACACGTTGATCACTCGTTGCTGCATGTCTTGCGCCACGGCAGCCGATGCCCCAAAGATGACGAGAAGAAGTCCCAGGAGCGAAACCCGAATTCTTGCGTTTCCCATAATGCCTCCTTCGCCGGAACGGCCTTGCACGGATTCGGTCTGTGTTCCATCCTACACCGGTCGGCCGCGGAATGTCTCCGTTGTACCATCGGAAGGTGGAGGGTTCTCGAACGACGCGTTTCCGCGTCTTCGCAGAACCCGGGAAATCGAAGGAGGAGCGTATGAAGCGATCATTGGGTCGAAAGACACTGATTCAACCGGCGCCGGTGTGGGTCATCGCCACGTACGACGAACAAGGCAAGCCAAATGCGATGGCTGCGTCGTGGGCCGGAATCTGTTGCTCGAAGCCTCCGGCTGTGTGCGTCTCGCTACGGGAAGCCACGTACACCTATCACGCGATAAAAGCCCGGAAGGCATTCACGGTGAACCTTCCGTCGTGCGATCATGCCGTGGCAGCAGACTTTCTCGGAATCGCCTCAGGAAGAGACATCGACAAGCTCGCTGTCGCCGGATTGACGCCGGTTCGAGCCGAGCAGGTGGATGCGCCGCTGATCGAGGAGTTCCCACTGAACCTCGAGTGCGCTCTCGTTCACGAGCACACCATCGGCCTTCACACCCTGTTCGTCGGAGAGATCCTCGATGTCAAAGCGGACGAGGGCATCCTCAACGACAAAGGACGTCCGGCGATCGATCTGTTGCGACCGTTCGTGTATGCCGTGGCAGAGGGCGTGTACCGTTCGATCGGAGAGACCCTCGGTTCGGCATTCGACATCGGAAACGCACTCACACGCGAGTAGCCGGTCGCACGAATCACCGGAGATGGCTGTCCTACGGCGCCGGCTCCTCCGACCACAACTGCACGAGGTGCAGGCAGACGTCGAGCGCCTTCTCCATCTCTTGAACGCTCGTCCACTCGAGCGGGCCGTGTGCATTGTGGATCCCGGCAAAGAGATTCGGCGTGGGGAGGCCTCGTTCCGTGAGCTGCGATCCATCGGTCCCACCACGGATGGGAACGGTCTTCAGTTCGATTCCCGCACGGCGTACGGCTTCGAGCGCCAGGTTTGCCGGCCGCATGTCGTTCTCCAGCCAATACCGCATGTTGCGGTACTGCGGCGAGATCTCACACGAAAGCGACGCCCGGGGTTCGAGCTGCGCCACAGCATCCACCGCCGCCTGAAGGGCCCGCCCATGCGCAGCAAGTCCATCGCGCTCGAAGTCGCGGAGGATGAATTGAAGCTCTGCTTCCGCCGCACTGCCGCTCATTCGGACGAGGTGGATGAAGCCTTCTCTTTCGTCGGTCGTCTCGGGCGTTCTCGTATGCTGAGGCAGAAGGGCGATCAGCTTGCCGGCCAAGGTCAGGGCATTGACCAGCCGGCCCTTGGCCTTGCCGGGGTGAATGGCGACGCCTTGGATCCGCACGATGGCCTTGTCGGCGGAGAAACTCTCGTAGGTCACCTCTCCCGGCGCTTCGCCATCGAGGGTATACGCCACATCGGCGCCGAGTTCCTCGATCGATAGGTGGCCGATGCCGGACCCGATCTCTTCGTCCGGCGTGAAGCAGACGCGGATCTTCCCGTGAGGAATCGACGAATCGCGTAGCAGCTGTTCGACCAGCGTCACAATAACCGCAACACCCGACTTGTCGTCGGCGCCCAGCAGGGTGGTCCCATCCGAGCTGATGATCGTTTCGCCCCGCTTGGTTGCCAACTCCGGCGCGGTGTGCTCATTCAGAACCATCGACGGATCTCCCGGAAGAGTCAGCGGTTGGCCGTCGTAGTCGCGGTGAACGACCGGCTGTACCGGAGACGCAGGGAAGTCCGGCGCCGTGTCCACGTGCGCGAGGAAGGCAACCGTTGGAGCAGTCGATCCACCGGTCGCCGGAACCGTGGCCAGAACGAATCCTTGGGGGTTCAGCACGACGTCTTGCGCACCCAGCGCCGTCAACTCCTCGGCGAGCACCCGCTGCAGCTCCAGCTGTTCCGCGGAGGAGGGAACCGTACCGGATCCTTCCACGCTCTGTGTTCCAATTCGTGCGTACCGAACGAACCGCTCTTCCAAGGCTCTTGCCACGTCACTCATGCTCTCTCCTCCTCCGTTGCCTGCGCCGCTTGGAAGGGCGACGCGCTAGAACAGATCGGTATCCGCCTCGGCCGATTCCGGCGGCTCGTCCACGCGATACAGACAGTCTCCCGGGCCGATGTCGCACCACCGGCACTCGGACCACGCCGGCGCCTTGCCCAGCGGCTTGTCGCCCCCGACCCTGTGAACCAGCTCCACGAACCGGCTGCGGAAATGGTCATCCAAGCCATCTGCCGGGACATCGACCGAGCTCGTCTTGTAGACGACGCGGCCGGACAGATCGATCCCGGCGCAGCGAGGATTCTTTACAGGGAACAGGAGCATGTACACCAAGACCTGAAGCTGATCGGATGTCCGCGGCCGCCCGGTCTTGCAGTCCTCGATAACCCCGCGACCATCGCGAATCGCCAAGATATCGGGCTTCCCCGAGACGACGATTCCCGTCTTTCCGATCCGCTTGAACGCGTTTTCGTCCTCGACGTATACGGTGTACCCATCGTCGAGAAGCTGCTCACGCCGGGCCGAAACAAGCTCGTTGTGCTCGATCGTCCACCGGGCCAGGTCGAAGGCCATCGGGAGCTTGTCGTAGTCCTTGTGGTGTGCCCGGAACCACGCCGACCATTCGCACTGGCTCTCTCCGGCAAGGAGTTTGGTCAGCCAGGTCACCCAGATGTACGGCTCCGCTCGTTGTACAGGCATCTCAGCCTTTCATTGGAAGAATCCGTAGAACAGATCTCTAGACAGCCTCCACCGATGTAACGCCGGGAACCTGTTCCTTCAACACCCGCCCGATTCCATCGGCAAGGGTGATCGACGCCATGGGGCACCCGTTGCATGCACCCTGCAGGCGAACGCGAACCACACCGTCTTCAGTGACTTCAACCAATTCGACATCTCCGCCATCGGCCTGCAGCGCCGGGCGGATCGTTTCAAGGGCTTGCTTGACTTGCTCCAACATGATGAACCTCCGTAAACAGCTTGTCTACGAGGCCTGGACACAGCCTCGTAGACAAGCATACCCACTCTTCTGATGTTTCTCGCGTCTTGGCGTGGGAAAATCGTGAAGAGAACCCGTCTATTCCGCCATCCCTTCGAGAAACTCCAGATACTCCGAATCCGTGGACAAAACGAGTCGGGTTCCACCATTCAAGGCGGTCTTGTACGATTCGAGCGTCCGCCAGAACCGATAGAACTCGGGGTTCTGATTGTAGGCTTCCGCGTAGATCTCAAGCGCCTTGGCGTCACCCTCACCACGGACGCGCTCGGCCTCCTTGCGCGCATCCGCCAACAGGATGTCTACGTCCTTGTCGGCGGTTGACCGGATCTCCTTGGCCCGCTCCTCGCCTTCGGCACGCAGTTCGGCCGCCATCCTCGCCCGTTCCGATCGCATCCGTTCGAACACGGCCTGCTCGATTTCGGTCGGCAGATCGGCGCGCTTGATTCGAACATCGATCAGTTCGATCCCGAATTCCGCCAGCTTGACCCGGCTCAATTCGGTCACTTCCTCCAAGTACTCCCGTCGCGCCTCGGAGATGATCTCGCCGTAGGTGTGCTCGGCCAGGATATCTCTCAAGTCGGAGAACACGATCACATCGATCTTGTCCTGCGCGCTCAGGAGGCGCCCACCGGTCGATTCCACGAACGTCTGCGGGTCGCCGACGCGCCAGATGGCATAGTTGTCGATCGAAAGGCGTTCCTGATCGGATGTGTAGACATCGAGCGGTTGGATATCGTAGCTGATCACGCGATCTTCCAGATACGTGATCGATTGCACGAACGGGATCTTGAAGTGAAGGCCCGGCTCCTCGACGATTCGAACGATTTCCCCGAATCGCAGCACCGCAGCCTTCTGCGTCTCATCCACCGTGAAGGTGAACAGGTTGTAGGCAATGATCAACACAATCACGGCCCCAACGAAGATCATGAGGGGTTTGGGAATCGAGAACCTCACTGCCCATCACCCCCTTCGAAAGCCGTGTCCAGATTTAGGAGCTTGAGCAGGCTTCCCTCGCCTCCGGGAAGGATGATCTTGTCCATCCCGGGAAGGATCTGTTCCATCGTCTCGATGTAGATCCGGGTCCGGGTAACATCTTCGCCGAGTTCATACTTGGTCAGTACTTCGACGAAACGGGCCACATCGCCTTCCGCTCCCTTGATTCTTGTCTGCTTGTACGCCTCGGCTTGATTGGCGATCTGCTTTGCTTCTCCCCGCGCGCGAGGCAGGATGTCCAACGCATACTCGTCGGCCTGATTGATCAGCTTCTCCTTGTCTTGACGCGCGCTGTTGACATCGTCGAACGCCGCCTTGACCTCATCAGGCGGCTTCACGATCTGCAACTGAACGTTGTCGATCGTAATCCCGCTTTCGTAGGAATCGAGAACCGACTGCAGCGCCAGCATCGTGTCGATTCCGATCGTGTCTCTGAGTTCGGTCAGTGTTTCATCGAGCGTCCGTGTGGCCACCTGGTCGCGCAATGTCGCCTCCGCAGCCTGCTTGACGATCTCTTTGGGGTCGATGAGGTTGAACGAGAACAGCGCGGGATCTTTCACTCGGTACTGAATGGCGATCTGCACGTGCGTGATGTTTCCGTCCCCGGTCAACATAAGGGCTTCACTCTTGATCGTCTGATACCGCGCATTCGGCGCGGGCGAGATGGTTCGGAAACCGATCTCCTCGGTACGGACTTCGAGCACATTCACCCGGACGACGCTCTCGAACGGGGATGGCAAATGGTAGCGCAATCCCGGCTCGGCCGTGCGCACATAGGCCCCGAATCGTTTGACCAGCCCGACTTCCGAAGGCCCAATCGTGTAGATCCCGGTCAGCAAATAGATGGCAAAAACCGCAACGACAAGGAGCCAGCCGAAGCCGCCTCCTATTCTCCGCGCAGCAGGACGGCGTTCGACCTCATCCCTCTGTGGCGGATCCAGCAATCGATCAACGAAGTCTGACATAGCTCCTCCTGACTACTTCACCGTAGTGCAGAAGAGCCTGGTGCGCAAGCGTCAGTGCTGTCGCTCCACGATGTGTTGTGCGCCCTCGAGGCAAAAAAAGAGGGCACCGCCTCTTGGCGACGCCGTTATGTGTAATATACGTTTTTCGTCTACCGAATGTCAAGGGTTACCGGGAAAACCGTACAACAACAAGCCAGCAACCTTCTTCTCATGGACCTTTCCCATCCTTGGCCCCCTGGCCGAATCGCCGGAGACCGGTGGACACGATAGCGTCCACCGCCGATGATTGAACCGCGGCGCGCGCTCCGGGACCTGCGCCGTGCACAGAAAGGTGGGGAGGGGCCACGAACCGTTCGAGCGATCCATCCGAGATACTCCACTCCGTGTTCGGGTATGCCTCATTCCGCGGCGAACAGGAAGAGATCATCCGTCACATCGTAGATGGAGGAGACACGCTGATCCTCATGCCGACGGGCGGAGGAAAGAGCCTCTGCTTCCAGATCCCGGCGATCATTCGACCGGGCGTGGGCGTGGTCGTCTCTCCCTTGATCGCTCTCATGAAGGATCAGGTGGATGCGCTCAGACAGTTGGGCGTACGCGCCGCCTACCTCAACTCGTCGCTTTCGGGCGAGGAAGCGGCCAAGATCGAGCAGGCCGTGCTGCAGCAGGATCTCGACCTCCTGTATGTCGCCCCGGAGCGCCTTCTCACCGAACGCTGTTTGCGCCTCCTCTCACGCACGACGGTGTCGTTGTTCGCCATCGATGAAGCCCACTGTGTTTCCCAATGGGGACATGACTTCCGGCCTCACTACCTCGGCCTTTCGATGCTTCACGACCGATTTCCGAGGATCCCTCGGGTCGCTCTGACCGCAACCGCGGACGCGCCGACGCGCGCGGACATCGTCGAACGGTTGTGCCTGGACCGGGCGCGACACTTCAACTCAGGGTTCGACCGGCCGAACATTCGCTACCGGGTCGTCGCCAAGCGGCGTCCGCGACAACAGCTGCTCTCGTTTCTCGACGCCGAGCACCGGGGTGATGCGGGCATCGTCTACTGCCTGTCGCGCCGCAAGGTGGAGGACACCGCCCAATGGCTCCGCGGAGAAGGATGGAACGCGATCCCGTACCACGCGGGGCTCGACCCCGAACTGCGGCGGGAGAACCAGGAACGCTTTCTCTTGGAGGAAGGCGTGGTGGTGGTCGCAACGGTCGCCTTCGGTCTGGGAATCGACAAACCCAATGTACGGTTTGTCGCGCACCTCGACCTGCCGAAGAGCATCGAGGCCTATTACCAGGAGACCGGACGGGCCGGACGAGACGGGCTTCCGGCCGATGCGTGGATGGCGTACGGCATGGCCGATGTCGCCATGCTCCGAAGCCTCCTCAGCCAATCCGATGCCGACGAGAGCCACAAGCGGCTCGAACTGCGCAAGCTGGACGCCATGCTCGGGTATTGCGAGACGGCCTCCTGCCGCCGGCAGGTGCTTCTCAACTACTTCGGAGAGAAACTCGAGAAGCCCTGTGGAAACTGCGACACATGCCTCGAGCCGGTCGAGACGTGGGACGGAACGATTGCAGCGCAGAAAGCGCTGTCGTGCGTCTACCGGACCGGGCAGCAGTACGGCGTCGTGCACCAGATTGCCGTGTTGCTCGGACGAGAGACGGAGAAGATCAAGCGCGCCGGCCACGATGCCGTAAGCACGTTTGCCATAGGAACAGAGCTTGATGAGTCCGAGTGGCGTTCGGTATACCGCCAGTTGGCTGCGGGCGGATACCTCGTGGTCGATCACGAACGCCATGGGGCGCTTCGCCTGACGCAGAAGAGCCGCCCGGTCCTCCGCGGCGAAGAGCAGCTGCTGTTCCGAAGGGATCCCGTACCCAAGAAGAAGTCCCGTAAGGGGCGTGCGCAGTCTCACGGGATGGATGAATCGTTCGGTCCCGGCGACCGTCGCCGCTGGGAACGTCTGCGTGCCAAACGTCTGGAACTCGCGAAAGCACAGGGCGTACCTCCCTACGCCATCTTCCACGATGCCACGCTACAGGAGATGGTGGTCGCCCAACCGACAACCAAGGAGGAGTTGGCACAGGTCTCTGGGGTTGGAAAACGGAAGTTGGCGCGATACGGAGAGGTGTTTCTGGAGATTCTGCGCGATTCGTAGAGGTCCGGTGACCGCTCCGCTTGATGCCAAAGAAAAACGCGCCGCGCGCGACGCCGTTAATCACAAGCTACGATATCGGCGGTATCAATGTCAAGGGTAGTCTGGCAAACGACCTGCCAAACACCACGATCGCGCCATAATACACCGCTTCCGGTTCGTCGGAAGCACCATACGGCCGTGGGTCCACGGCTCGCAATACAATCGCGAGAGGACGCACTCCTGCACCCGTCCCGGAGGAACCACCCATGAAGATTCGAGAGGCACGATCGGAAGACGCCTCGGCCATGGCACGCGTTCACGTCGATGCCTGGCAGACGGCCTATCGTGGGGTGGTTCCTCAAGAGCATCTCGACGGGCTCAGCTATGCGCACCGGACCGAGAAGTTTCGGGAGTTTCTCCGTCCCGATTCGGCAAGGGGAACCTACGTTGCCGTACAAGACAGTGAGATCATCGGGTTCTTGATCGTAGGCGACTGCCGGGATGAGGATCTGGAGCGATCGGCTGTGGGAGAGATCTGGGGCGTGTATGTCCACCCCTCGGCGTGGCGTCGGGGAATCGGCCGGCTGCTCTGCAACAGAGGAACCGATCTACTCCGGGAATCGAGACACTCCGAGGCCGTACTGTGGGTTTTGGCGGGCAACGCACGCGCTTGCCGCTTCTACGAAACGATCGGATTCCTTCCGGATGGCGCGGAGAAGATGGTTCCGCTGGGTACTCCGATGAGAGCGATCCGCTATCGAAAGTCCATCGCAACCGCGTAGCGCGGTGTCATCGGCCATCTGAAGCCGTTTGCTCTGCAAACCAGAGGACCCAGGCGGCCTGTTCCTCGGTTTCGACCGCATTCCGGTGGTAGTTTGCACGCACCCAATCCACAGCATCGGATCGGGGGACGCCTGAGAGGACCGCCATGCAGGCGAGCACAGTCCCCGTCCGCCCGAGTCCTCCGATGCAGCCGATCTCAACGGCCTCTCCTGCCTTCGCGCGGCGGAACGCATCGATGATACTGTGCGCCGCTTCCTCGTTGTCCGCCGGTAAGCCGAAATCTTCCCACGCAATCACACACGCATCCCACGTCGGCGCCCACGAGCGGTCCAAGTACAACCCATAATCCCGCTCGCTGTCGTGCGCCTTGCGCTCGCGGAGCGAAAGCGCCTGAATTGCTGTCCCGTCCGGAAAACAGACCCTCATCAATGTCTCCTCCGCGGGGGATCCCGCCGCTCAACCACGAGTCTATCCGATCGTGGCGAGATCGATGGCCTTGCGAGGATTATCCAACCCGGATCCGCTGCATCTCCTCTTGGTACGCCACGCCGAGAAGAACCACCTTCGCCAAGAGGTTTCTCCACACATCGGATTCGGACGAGTCGATAAGCGCCGCGTGAAGCCGAAGCGCACGCCTTCTCGCCTCGGGTGTAGCAAGTTGGCCGTACGCCGACAGGATCCGATCGGTGACCTGTTCTACAGCAGCTTCCTCCGCGCGCACGATCTGCAGGGTCCCCGAGGGGGCGCCTGCTTCCTGACACCCAAACCACAGGGCGTCTTCGATCAGGCTCTTCACATCGGAAGAGCAGGCTTCATCGATCACACCCAGAGAGACCTGAACCACTGCCCCGGAGGATCTCACCGGAACCGCGTCAAGCAGCTGGTGGTAGAGCATGTCGTTGAAGGTTTCATCGACCGCAGCAAGGACAGCCAGGCTGTACCGGTTCGCAGCGCCCGTCATGGCTGCGAATCGCTGGCGCAGCACCTGCTCGCCGTACGCCGCCGAGGATGAATCCACGGCAAGGAGTGAGCCGGCAACCGCAGCATAGGCGTACTCCGCGACCATCTCAGCATAGGTCGTGTGCAGAGCTTCTGCAATGGATCGGTGCCCTTCTTCGTGCGCAATCAGGACGCTGTTTGCATGGTACGGAATGACCAATTGTGTCGACAGGCCAAGCGTCGTCGTGATCCGCTCTGTCGTGAGCTCTACGCGATAACCCGAAGAGAGGCGGGTTGTGGTCAGTGTCATCGTGCTGTGATGCGATGCCGCGTGCCGAATGCGACACAGTCCGGCCTCCCCCACACCGAGGTCGCTCGGCGGAAGAGATGGATCGAAACGGTCCGCCGGCAGCCGATCAATTTCGGTCTCGACCGCGAGAAGACCCTGCCCCAGGGCAACCCCGCCCACGACGAACAGAAGGGACAGGAACGCTAAAGAGATCATCGTTTTGTATCGTCGAATCCTCACAACCACCTCGTGTCATGTTGCCAGCGGGTGTCGGTCGGCACGCTCCACACGCCGACATCACGCAACCGCTGTCTCCCACCCTTGGAATTGTCCCTTCGCACCATGGGGAAATCGCGGGGGAACTGCAACGACGGTGTGAAGCCGGGAAGGATGAAAACATCCAACGTACTGGACGTGCGCACCAGTGACACTTCGCGCGTGTCGATCCCATGGGTCCGTACTCCGCGTGACACCCCGTGGGATGACCAAGGAGTCTTCAGACACCCAGGAAGCCGGAGATCGGACGACGAGCTTCTGATACCGCCAACACTCGTTCCTCCGCCGAAGGAAAGTGGAGATCATTCGCGGCCATCTCGAAGCTCGAAACGGCGGAGTCGATGGCATCGTACGGCGCAAGCAGATTCACCGGACAGGCCAACGAAGCGATGCTTGCCGCAGCATAGAGAACACCGGAGACCAACCGCTCTCTTCGCCCCGCATCCGCAAGCCGTGCCAATGCCGGATCCGACTTGGATCCTCCCGCGCGCTCTCTCGTTGGGGAAGTCCGGCGAGCCACTCGCGGACCGATCGAAGGGTGCGTTACTTAGGAATTCACGCCGGGGCTACAAGACCACGACATCCTGGGCCTGGAGTCCGCGTTGCCCTTCAACGACGCTGAATTCGACCTTCTGCCCTTCGTCGAGCGATGTGACGCTCAGGTCGCGCATGCCGCTGAAATGGACAAACACATCTCCGCCCTGATCCCGCTCGATGAACCCGAATCCCTTGCCGCCGTTGAACCATTTCACCGTACCCGTTTCACGCTCCGCCATAACGACCGAACCTCCTTCGATTGGGGCCCCGTGAAGACAGAACGCTTCGGATCAACAGACCGACGTATGATACCCTGCGCCGAAGTCACTGAAGGCTGACCTCCAACCGATGCAGTCTACCTCTCGCACTGTTTCTTCTCAACTTCCACCCTCTTCCGATCTCCTGCGCAGCACTCGCCGCGCGGGCTACGCGGCTTTCGTCAACAGGCTGAACGAGCACCGAGCGCATTCGGCGTTCCCGGTTGATATCAAACCGGGAAACGCATACGTTCTCGGAAAGCAAGGAGCCAACCGATGACAACCAACTACGCCGGCACCATCGCAGGGGAACTCAGCCTTCGGCCAGACCAGGTTCAGGCCACGGCCACGTTGCTTGCCGAAGGGGCAACCGTTCCTTTCATCGCACGCTATCGGAAAGAACGAACCGGTTCACTGGATGAAGTATCAATCACCCAGATCCGCGATCGGCTAAAGCAATTGCAGGCGCTTTCGGAGCGGCGCGAAGCAATCGTTTCTTCTCTGCTGGAGCGGGATCTACTCACCGAAGACCTGCAGGCAGCCATCGCGTCGGCAGACACGATGACCGACTTGGAAGACCTCTACCTTCCGTACAAGCCGAAGCGCCGCACCCGGGCGATGATCGCGCGCGAACGCGGGCTCGAGCCGTTGGCCGATCTCATCCTCTCGCAGGATGAGGACGCCGATCCGCTGGCGATGGCCTTGGCGTTTGTCGACGAAGAAAAGGGCCTCGAGACGGTCGATCAAGCCCTTGCCGGCGCGCGAGACATCCTTGCCGAACGGGTCAATGAATCCGCGCGGTCTCGCGGAGAGATCCGCCGCCTGTTCGAGAAGAGGGGGATCCTTCGATCCCACGTCGTTGAGGGCAAGGAGGAGGACGGCGCCACCTACCGGGACTACTTCGATTGGGAAGAGCCGCTCGCCCAGGCCCCGGCCCACCGCATCCACGCCATGTTGCGCGCCGAACGGGAAGGCGTGATCCGTCTGTCGGCACGTCCGGACGAAGAAGCCGCGCTGTCCTATCTGAAGCGGCAGTTCGTGACCCATGCCGGACCGGCCGCGGAGCAGGTTTCGCTGTCCGTGGAAGACGGGTACAAACGGTTGATGGCCCCGTCGATCGAGAACGAGATCCGCGCGCAGCTCAAGCAGAAGGCGGACCGAGAAGCCGTCCGCGTCTTCGCGGCCAATCTCCAGGAACTGTTGATGGCATCGCCTCTGGGCCAGAAGAGGATTCTCGGCGTCGATCCAGGATTCCGAACCGGATGCAAACTGGTCTGCCTCGATGCGCAAGGGAAGCTTCTAACGCACGATGTAGCGCACATCACAGGATCCGACAAGCAGCGTGCTGCGGCGAGAGAAACCTTCCTCCAATTGGTGAAGGACTACGAGATCGACGCCATCGCGATCGGGAACGGCACAGCAAGCCGCGAGACGGAGGCTTTTGTCCGCAAGCTCGACCTGGGACGCGACGTGATGATCGTTCTGGTGAATGAGAGCGGCGCATCGGTCTACTCGGCGTCGGAGATCGCGCGTCAAGAGTTTCCTGACCACGATGTGACGGTTCGTGGCGCGGTGTCGATCGGGCGAAGATTGATGGACCCGCTGGCCGAACTGGTCAAGATCGATCCGAAGTCCATCGGTGTCGGGCAGTACCAACACGATGTCGACCAAGGCCTTCTTCGCCAATCGCTCGATGATGTCGTGCTTCACTGTGTCAATGCCGTGGGCGTCGAAGCCAATACGGCAAGCGCCCCGCTTCTGTCGCGCGTCTCGGGGCTCGGTCCGAAGCTGGCGGAGAGCATCATCGCCTTCCGCAATGAAAGGGGGCCGTTCCGTAATCGCGCAGAACTCAAGAAGGTCCCCCGGCTGGGTCCCAAGGCCTTCGAACAGGCGGCCGGGTTCCTGCGTATCCGTGGAGGTGACGAACCGCTGGATGCGAGCGCCGTGCACCCGGAGAGCTACCCCATCGTTCGCAAGATGGCTTCCGACCTCGGCTGTAGCGTCGCCGAACTGATGGCACGTCAAGATCTGCGGGCGAAGATCGATCTTGAACGCTACGTGACCGAGAGCGTGGGAATGCCGACCCTTTCAGACATTCTCGCGGAACTCGCGAAGCCCGGGAGGGATCCTCGAGAAGCGTTCGAGGCGTTCTCGTTTGCAGAGGATGTGCACGAACTGAAAGACCTGCGCCCGGGGATGAAGCTGCCGGGCATCATCACCAATGTCACCGATTTCGGAGCCTTCGTGGATGTCGGCGTCCATCAAGACGGATTGATCCACGTCAGTCAGCTTGCCGACCGCTATGTCGAGCACCCGTCCCGCGTGGTCCGCGTCGGGCAGAAGGTGGTCGTCACCGTGATGGATGTCGATATCGCACGAAGGAGAATCGGCTGCTCCCTGCGAAAGGATCCTCAGAGCCGCGGTCGAAGAGAGCGTACATGGGAAGCAGCCTAGCGCAAATGGAATTCTGGTACGTTCGGCAAACCCAGGCCTATCAGGAGGCAGTCGCTTCTTGCCGGGATGCGCTGAGGCTCGGAATCCGAAACTCGTGGGAGGACCGTTCGTCCAGTGGCACGCTTTTTGAGGTGGGAAGCAGCATCGTGGAGATCTTGTCGGCCGCGCCAGGCCAGTTCTGCGAACCGCCTACCGGCGCTTAGATACGCATCGAAGTCCCCAGCGTAAACGACACCCTGCCTCGCGTCCGTTCAGCAGGACACCCGATCACCATGGAGCTGAAGAACCTTTCCTGGGCGAGCGCATTCAAGACCATCGACCCGAGCGGATTGACGGTGTCCCTGTTCGAGAAGACGTAGGAAGATCCCTACCGGGCTCGCCGGCCGGCCCCTACGCGGATCTGTTCCGTTCTTCGAGTTGGTAGTACAGTCTGCCGCTTTGAAACCTGCGGCTCACCGATCCACGCGCCATCAACTGTCCGATGAGCTTCCCTGCCTCGCTCAGGTGGACCCCCGACGCTTCCGCAAGCTCGAGCAGTGTGAGGGGCCGAACAAGAAGCAGGGCGGCGATCTCATCGAGCGTCTTCTCGCCCTCGGCCCGCCGGTGGGTTGCAGGAAGTGGTGGAACCACCGAGATCGACAATCCCGGCAAGCGACGCCGCATGTCATCGCGAATCGAGACCAGTTGGGCGTCAGAGAGCGCTAGAAGATCCTCCGCTGGTGGACGAACACACGTATTGAGCGAGACGTCCTCCGGCCGGATCCTGTCGATCCGCGTAACCAGCGCATCGATCGCCTCGGGATGAACGTTCGTCTTGCCCGCCGCCGAAGCCACGAACATCACCTCCAACCAGACACTGTTTCGCTCGGCAAGCTCGGCGATGGACTCCGTGATTCGATCGAGAGAAATACCACGATACGGCCGGTTGATCCGCTCGAAGGTCTCTTGATCCCCCGCATCCAATGACGGAAGGACAAGGTCGCACGTCACGGCCGCCTCAAAGACATCCCGTCGGGAGAGGAGCGATCCGTTGGTGATGAGTGCAATCGGGAGGGTCGTCACGCCCCGCACCGCTTCGATCGCCTCCCCAAGCGCTGGATGCAGTGTGGGTTCGCCGGATCCGGAAAACGAAACGACATCTGCGTGCGCGGTTTGCTCGAGCTTGGTGCGCACGGCATCTGCGATGCGCTCTGGAGAAGGAAACTTCCCTTCGACCTGCTCCGGCCCGGAGACCACATGGCGAATCCTCCCGAGCTGACAATAGACACAAGAAAACGTACAGGTCAGCGGCGGCGAGGGGTCGATCCCAAGGGACATCCCCAGTCTTCGGGAGGCAACAGGACCATAGACGATTTGCCGCGGCTTCTCGTTCATCGGCTCGCTCCTGCATCCGAGGCTTCCGACACCTTCACCACATCGGCCAGTCCACGGAACACATCCGCCACACCGCTCTTTGGATCCGAAAGGAAGATCGGCCGCCCTTGATCTCCGCCGACAACAACCGCCGGATCCAATGGGATCTCACCGAAGAACTGGACGCCGGCCGCATCGGCTTCGCTCTTGCCTTGCCCCGATCCGAACAGATCGATCTGCTCGCCGCAGTGGGGACAGAGAAGACCCGACATGTTCTCGACGATTCCGATCCGCGGAATCTGAAGTTTCTTGGCGAAATTCACGGCCCGGCGAACATCGATCCTCGACACCTCTTGCGGTGTAGTCACGATCATCGCCGTCTGAGGCGCGATCCGCTGCGAGATCGTCAACACCTCATCCCCGGTCCCCGGAGGAAGGTCGACGACCAGCGCATCCAGTTCTCCCCACTCCGTTTCATTGAGGAGCTGCTCGATCACCTTCGACCGCATCGGCCCACGCCAGATCACCGGCGCGTCGGCAGGAAGCATGGACGCGAGACTGACCACCTTCACTCCACGCTGTTGGTGAGGCACGATTCGCTCCGCGGTCCCTTGGGCGGGCTCGTCAACTCCGGTCATGTGCGCCACATTCGGGCCGGTGATATCGGCGTCGAGCAATCCGACCCGTTGTCCCCGCTCAGCGAGCGCATACGCGAGATTGACGGCAACCGTCGTCTTGCCCACGCCGCCCTTCCCGCTGAATACGACGATCCGTTGCTGAATCGCATCGACAATATTCGAGAAGATCATGGAAGCCTGCGCACCCTGGTCTTTCTGTTTCGATTCGTTCATACCCAATCCCTTCCTTTGCCACATGAGCTCTCTTGCGCGAACGGTGCGCCGCCCCGCCGAAGCGTCACGGTCCCCAATGGAACGCCTAGATGCCGCGCGACCACATCACACTTCGCACGCAACACGAAGAACACCGGGGCCAGGATCTCCGACAATCCTTCGTAGTTTCCCTGTCCCTTGGACAACACGAGCGGCGCGCGCTCCAATCTCCGGCGGAATGCCGCTTCGGCCAATCGAAGCGTAATCCCGGGCGATCGGCAGCCGCTTGAGATCACCTCGGCGACGCGGTCCATTCCAACCAACGCTGCATCGTCCCCCGTGACATCATTGAGAATCGGACCGTCACGAACGACGAACGTCACGACCTTTCCCATGGCCCGAAGCCGTTCCACAACCAGGAGGTCGAAGACGATCTCGCCCGCGTTGTCTCCCAGGTACAGCACGCGGTCAACCTGCTCGAGACGCTCGCGAAACAGCGGATAGTCTTCGAAATCGAACGCCCCTTCAACCACGCCATTCAAGGCTTCCTGGAGGTCGATTCCGCTCTTGATCCCCACATCGATGACGTTTGCCGCTGCCGCAAGGGCCAGAAGATATCTCAAGGGGTCTTCCTGTTGATCGGCTGCCCGGCGATACGTCTCGGCCAATGACAACGCCACGCGGTTCGACGCCTCCTTGTGATGATAGAACGGATCCGCACATGCAACGGTCTCTCGCACGGCGCGGTGAACGGCAGCTGCCACATCCGCCGGAGTTACATCATCGGTGAGTGCCAGCAGCTCGTTCATCGCACCGCGAAGCGCCGCGCGATGGCTCGTCTCATCATCGGTCACGAAACGCGCCGCGGTGAGTGCCTGCCGGAGCAAGCACGGAACACAATCCATTGCAATACGCATGATCTCCTTGCCGCTTCACGGGGGAAGCCTCGGCATTCGGCGGATCCTATCGGCTACGACACCGCCGCAAAGAAACAGTCAACGATTGCTCTCATGGCATCGCCAGCCGGGCTTCCTTCCTGCTCGACGACGCTCCGTCCGCGGATCAGACTGTCAGGGACAGCACGGTCATACGGTATCTTCCCGAGGATCGGCAGATCGTTCTCCACAGCAAAGGCCTGTAGCCGTTCGCTCAGCTCCGGACTCAGGTCGGCCTTGTTGATCACAAGATAGGCGGGAATCCGAAAGTGACGAACCACGCCCAAGGCGCGCTCCACATCGTGCAACCCGGACAGCGTCGGCTCGGTGACCAGGATCACAGCATCGACACCCGTAACCGACGCGATCACCGGACACCCGATTCCAGGCGATCCATCGATCAGAGCCCATTCCACGCCTTCTTTTTCCGCGAGATCGCTCATCTTCCGTTTGACTTCGGAGACGAGCTTTCCCGAGGTCTCCTCTCCCGGCAGAAGCTCCGCTCCAGCCAGTGGCCCCCACGAGGATTGCGCAGTGTACCAGGTCCCCGAGACCCTGAGCTCAAGCGAAAGGGCACCAGCAGGACACGCAGTGACACACGCGCCGCAGCCTTCGCAGAGGTACGGATCGATCTCGAAGTCTTCGCTCACGGCTCGATAGCGGCACACCCGCCGGCAAGCCCCGCATTGCGTACACAGTTCATTGTTCTTGAGAACCTCGTTGGCTCCCTGATACTCTCCTTGCTCCCTCACCTGAGGATCGAGCAGCAGGTGCAGGTTTGCCGCATCGACATCGCAATCGGCCAGCACCTTGTTTTCTGTGAGTACCGCAAATGCCGCGGCAAGAGACGTCTTGCCCGTTCCACCTTTACCGGACAAAAAGAGAACCTGTTTCATCGTGCCACCCCCTGGAGAGATTCGGCGAGTTCCAGGAAACGCTCCCGCCACGAGGGTTGGGCATCGATCCATGGTGTTCCCACCGCGTAGGCTGCCGCGATGTCTCGATCGAACGGGATCTTCATCATCACAGGGATCTTCTCTGCCTGGCAGTACGCTTCCACCCGATCGTCTCCGATCCCGTGCCGGTTGATGACCACGGCAATGGGTACCTCAAGCGTTCGCGCAACCCCAACCGCGGCCTGAAGGTCGTGCAATCCAAACGGAGTCGGCTCGGTGACCAACAGCGCCACGTCGGCTTCGTGAAGGGCAGCGATGGTCGGGCAGCCGGTCCCCGGAGGGGCATCGATGATGGTCAACCGGTCGTCGGAAATCTCCTCTTTCACCGCATGCACGATCGGCGTCGCCATCGCCTCTCCGATGTTCAAGAGACCTCGGGCAAACGGGAATCCCCGTGCACTGCCTGTCTCGACCACACCAAGCTCATGGGGAACCTCCCGGATGGCTCCGGCCGGACAGACCAGCCCGCACCGTCCACACCCATGACACAGCGCATCGTATACGAGGACCTTTTCTCCAATCACCGCCAGCGCATTGAACTCGCAGGCCTCGGCACAGGATCCGCACCCCGTGCATCGAGACGGATCGATTTCGGGCACGAGCTTCGCCACGGTTCGAACCGTCTCGAACGCCGGGTTCAGGAAGATATGCGCATTGGGCTCCTCGACATCGCAGTCAAGAAGCCGGATCTTCGTCTCCGCAGACAGGGCCAGGGCGAGATTGACCGCAAGGGTTGTCTTCCCCGTTCCCCCTTTTCCGCTCGCGATCGCAATCCTCATCCGAGATGCTTTCCCGTATCGTGGAAGGTGTGCTGCTGGCATGCGTCTTGATCCGACGCCCCGTCAAGCGTTCCGCCTTTCCACGTCTCGATCGCTTCGCCGGCTGTTCCGGAAACGCCCACACAGACCTCGATGCCATTGGCGTTGAAGATCCCGATGGCTCGGCGGCCGGCGCCGCTGCATAGAAGGACATCGATCCCGAGACCGGAAAGGATGTCCGCGGGAAGCCCTCGCCCTCCGGCATGCTCGGATGTGTTCTCAACAACATCCACCGTTTGCGTCTCGGTATCGTAAATCGTATACGTGGGAACGCGTCCGAAATGCTCCCCCACGAGGTCATCCAATCCGCCGGGACCGTTGGTTGGGACGCAGATCTTGGTCATCGTCGTGATCCTCCGTGCCGGGGACCTGTTGCAGCGGAAGTGCTGGTCAGTTCGCCAGCCTTGTATGCCGCCAGTGCGTCATGCCCACTCCCACGTGCGCCCACGTAGATCTGCAGACCAGCCGCAGCCAGGCCTTGATATGCATTCGGCCCGACATTTCCTGTGAGAACGACACCGGCCCCTTTGCTTGTCACGGTTTGGGCCGCTTGAACGCCCGCTCCGTGAGCGCCCGGAGCGTTCTCAACGGCCTCTGTAGCCAGTGTTTCGACGTCGACAAACAGGAAGAAACGGGCTCGGCCAAACATCGGATCGACCGGTGCATCCAGATCCTTTCCCGTAGATGTAATACAGACTCTCATGGTTCCATCCTTTCGCGTTGCTCCCGCGACATCCGATACCCTCATTCCCGTGGCCGTTGCGCGGATTGCATCCGTTGATCTAGCTTACCCACCCAGCTCGGCGATCCGGCGACGGATTCGATCGAGATCCTGCTCGATTGCGTCCGCGTGTTGCCGAAGCCGAAACAGCTCTTGCTCGCCCGAAACCGGAACATCGCCAGGCATCATTTGGGAAACCCATCCGTCGTCGTCGACACCCTGGCTCCATCCCAGTCTTCCTCGTCGCCAACCAAGCGATGCGCCCGGCGCGCGGAAGCGACCTCCGCGTCCGAATCCGGATGGAATGTTCCCACCCGGCATCACGCAATAGCCACGGCCTCCGCCGGTCATCGGCCCACCGCCCTGCGGTCCTGTTCCATCGAATCCAGGCATCATCGTCTCCTTTCCCCTCTCTACGGCGCGGGATCGAAACACCGCCGGAAATGGGTTCACGGTATATTATGGGCATATGCACGATTAATGCAAGGACCGGCCCTGCCGCTTCCTTTGTAGAAACCCTTCATCCTGTCTATACTCATGCCGACATGCCACGCCGGAAGAAGGTACGCTACTGCCGCGGAGTCGAAGGGTACAACCTGTACAAGCCTTCGGGAATTCCGATGTCCCAGCTACAGATGCTCGAGTTGGGGTTGGATGAACTCGAGGCGATGCGCCTGTGCGATTTCGAAGGCCGCCAACAGGAGGATGCCGCGGAAACCATGGGGGTTTCGCGTGGAACGATCCAGCGATTGCTCGAGGCCGGCCGCAGAAAGACCCTGGACGCCCTGATCCACGGAAAGGCCCTATCCTTCTCGGATGCCGATCATGTGTGCATACGACCGCCCGTGCATCCGGGGTGGGGACGCCACGGAGGCCGGTTCGGCAATGGGTATAGCCGGCGAGGTCCGGGGCGCCCACCGCTCTAGGATTTGCATCATGGCGACTTCCCGCAGTGTACTTCTGGCACGTCTTCACAGAAGGAATATCCCTCGCGAAGTTCGGATTCGTCCGGTTGCACCGTCGGACCGCGAGGATCTCTCCACGCTGCTCTATGCCTCGTTCCGCGGAACGGTGGATGATGAAGGAGAAACAGCGGCCGATGCGCGGACCGAGATCGAAAAGACGTTCGCCGGAACATACGGCCGCTTCCTCCCTGATTGCTCGTTTGTGATCCGTCAATCGGAGGGGCTCGCAGCCGCGTGCCTGGTGACGTGGTTCGAACCGCACCAAGCCCCGCTCGTCGCCTTTTCGATGACCTTACCGGCCCACCAGCGGCGCGGCTTCGCCACGACCCTGCTTCGTGCTTCGATGAACGCGCTCCTCGATCGAGGATACGCGGTCCTGACCCTCGTGGTGACCAAGGAGAACGTGCCGGCGCAGGCGCTCTACCGAAAGCTCGGGTTCCTCCCGATGCCGGAGGAGTAGCCAGCGGGTGGAAGCCTTCCGTGTCGTTCGATGACGCAGCGTGCGAAAAGCATCAGGGATCGCTTTCGGTATAATGCTGACCTTGCGCCGCGGAACCCGCGGCGACGTAGATCGAGCTTTGTTCATGGAGGCCGACATGGCAAACAACAGCACCACGATGGAGAAGATCGTCGCTCTGTGCAAGCGGCGTGGCTTCGTCTTCCAATCAAGCGAGATCTACGGCGGTATCGGCGGTTTCTGGGACTACGGCCCCCTGGGCGTGGAACTCAAGCGCAATGTGAAGGAGGCTTGGTGGCGAGACATGGTCTCCGGACACGACGAAACGGCCGTCCCCGCCGGTGCGCCGGCCAAGTACGGGATGGTGGGGCTGGACACCACGATCATCATGCATCCACAGGTGTGGAAGGCAAGCGGTCATTTCGACTTGTTCTATGATCTGTTCGTCGATTGCCGCACGTGCAAGGCGCGGTTCCGTGCCGATCAGATCCAAGACAGCCAGTGTCCCCGCAAACCGAGTCTGCACCCAGGTGAACACGCCGAGTGCGACCTCACGGAGCCGCGCGAATTCAACCTGATGTTCAAGACCAACATCGGCGCCTTGCTGGACCCGAGCGCGGAAGCCTACCTGCGCCCGGAGACGGCGCAGGGGATCTTCGTGAACTTCAAGAACGTGCTAAGTTCGTCCCGGGTCAAAGTTCCGTTCGGAATCGCGCAGATCGGGAAGAGCTTCCGCAATGAGATCACGCCGCGGAATTTCACGTTCCGCTCCCGGGAATTCGAGCAGATGGAGATCGAGTTCTTCTGTTCGCCGGAGGCGTCACAGGCCTGGTACTCGTACTGGCGCGACGGCCGCCTGGCATGGTATACGGCGCTCGGCCTCGGAAGCGACAAGCTCCGGTTGCGTGAGCACGGTCCCGAGGAACGCGCGCACTACTCGTGCGGGACAGCCGACATCGAGTATGCCTTTCCTTTCCTTCCCGCAGGCGAGTTTGGCGAACTCGAAGGCGTATCGCACCGCAGCGACTTCGACCTTCGAAGCCACATGGAAGGAAAGCTCATCCGCGAGGGAGACGCTCTGGTGGTCGAGCGAAACGAGCACGGCCAGCCGAAGCACCCGGGCAGTGGCAAGGACCTGTCGTACTTCGACGACACGACCCAGACGAAGTACGTTCCACACGTCATCGAACCGTCGGCAGGAGCCGATCGCGCAACCCTCGCTTTCCTGTGCGAAGCGTACGATGAGGACGCAATCCCCGACGAAAAGGGCGTTCCGCAAGAGCGAATCGTGCTGCGTCTTCACCCGCGGCTCGCGCCGATCAAGGCGGCCGTCTTCCCGCTGGTCAAGAAGGACGGACAGCCGGAGATTGCATCCGAGATCTACCGCACCCTGAAGCAGCGGTGGAACGTGTTCTATGACGAGAAGAGCTCGATCGGCAAGCGCTATCGCCGCCAGGATGAATCGGGAACCCCATTCTGCATTACCGTCGATCACCAAACCATGGACGACGGCACCGTCACAGTTCGGGATCGGGATACCACCGAGCAGATCCGCATCAAGCAGACCGAGATCGAGGCTTGGTTGGCAGAGCGGCTCTAGCCTCACCAACAAAGGCTGGAAGGAACCGAGTCGCTGCCTCGATTCGCTCGATCATCGGTGAATGAGGTGACGCAAGACTCGAGTTCGCGAACGTCTGCCGGTCGGGTCTTGGCTGCTCTCTCGGTAGCGATCCGATGGATCGGAGAGGTCTTCCGCTCGGTCGCTGATCTTCACCAGACAGTCAACGAACCCGGCAATGTGCCGTTTGCGTGAGAGATCCAAGCCCGAAGCGAACAAGCCTTTCAGAAGCTTTCTTTCCAGGCGATCGACCCGTGCTTCGCCCTTCTCGATACAGTCGGTGCGGGCCTGTACTTCGTCCCGGTCTCCTTCGAACAACGCCCGGATGGCTCCGTCGACATCCAAGAATACGGCGTCCGTCTCGTCAAGGATCTCGAGAATCTTCGGCGCGATCTCCTGAGGAATCTCAACGGCCTGACCCAACAGGAAGTCGAGTGTCGCCTCTGCGGCATTGGCCAGCGTGTCAACCCGATCGATCACCTCCAGTACCTGTCGACGGAGTGGCGCAAGGAGGGCGCCACCGGTCAGGGTTTGCTCAACCCTGCGCCGAACATCATCGGCCCGGCCTTCGGCGCGATGGGTTTGGAGCGCCAGCATCTTGACAGCATCTTTGCCCTGCCGCGCGAAGTGCGCTCGTACCGCCTCGGAGAACAGCGTCATCGTTTCGCGAACGCACACAAGATGCTCTAACACCAGCGTCTGAACGTGGCGTGATTCCTTCCACAATCCAAGCATGAATCCACCTCTTTCCACCATCCGAGCGAGCATCCCGAAGATGCGATCGAGGACGTCCCTCACCGCATGGAGCTTCGACCCCTCCATGCACCCATCGACTCGAAAGCGAGGAGAGCCGTGCTCTCTGAAGCCTTCTACAGAATCGCCCACGCAAGAGCGGCGGCAATCCCGCCGGCGATCGTCGGCGTCCCGACCCATCCGAAGAGAACCCGCAGGAGGACTCGTCCATCGATGGTCTTGACCCCCTTGACCAGACCGATTCCCAACACAGCACCCACCACAGCTTGGGACGCAGAAACAGGAACTCCGATCAGGGCATACACATTGAGGGTCACCGCCTGGGCGAAGACGACAATCAGTGCGGCGATCGGATCGAGCGAGACGATTCGGTTCCCCACGGTCCGGATCACCCGTCTGCTGAACGTGAGGATGCCCAGGGCAATCGACAAGGCGCCGACTACCGCAGCGACCATCGGGGTGAGGAGCCCAGCGCCGACGTAGACTCCGGTCACATTGGCCAGATTGTTCGCACCAAGCGCATAGGAGCTGTAACACAAGACAACGATCAGGCCGATTCGTAGGACCCTTCCTCGCGCCACCAGACGATTCGGCAGAGCATCCGGGAACCTCGTCAGCAGCCAATAGGGCACGAACGCCGCCACCATTCCACCGAGCGGCGTCAAGACCCACGAGACAAAGATCTTCGCCAGCGGACCGAACGACACACCGCCCGTCAGCATCCCGGCTCCGATGATTGCACCAACCACCGCCTGCGTACTCGATACCGGAAGACCGACAAGGGTCATCAGTGCCACGGTGATGCCTCCCGCAAGCATGATCACAAAGCTGGACAGCAGTGTCTGGGTGCCAATCGCCTCGTAGGCAGAGAAGCCCCGGCTACCCAAGGTGACGGCCCCGATGAGGATCAAGAGCGAGGAGAGCCACGCGGCCGTCCAGAATCTGAGCGCGCCGCTTCCGACCATCGGCCCAAACAGATTGGCGGCATCATTCGCGCCAAGAGACCAGCCCATGAAGAGTCCTGCGCTCACGATCCACATGAATAGAGACCTGTCCCTGTAGTGTTGTATATAGAGAGTATACCTGACGTGTCTGTAGCAATCCTTCTAGGCAAGGCCCCTGTGCAAGGATTCTCCGGTGGAACGCCGTGGTCAGATGGTCTATCCGCAAGCCGGCGACCGGCGGTTCGTGCACGCGATTTCGTTCCGGACGGCGGAATGAAGGATCGAACGAGAGAGCAACTGGAGGTGCCAGGCGGGCCCGCTGGCGATCCGCACGGCCCGTTGGCGCAACCCGCTAGACCGGTTCTGCGTCGAGCATCACGCCGGCCATGATCGCTTCGGTGGATCCGGTATTCCTCCACGCGTGGCTGGTTCCTCTTTGCACCACGACATCAAACGGCTTGAGGACCACCTCGCCTTCGTCGAGTACGAGGGTCACCTCTCCTGTCAGGATAATGAGGTAGTCGATCGTCCTTGTGCGATGCATGCTGGGATCTCGCTCCGATTCGACGCCGGAGTTCTCCGCCCCGATCGTCTTCATCCCTTCACGCATTTTCTCTCTTTCCATTCTGGTGAGCTCAACCCCGAGTTCGCGCGTTTCGGACGGAGGGATGTGCGCGATGAAGAAACCCGATCCCTGAGGCAAGGGCTCAATCGAGATCGGGCCGTCTCCGTTATCGTACGAACCATGATTGCAGGCCGGCGCGCCATCGGTCGCCCACAACTTCGTAAAACACCCGCCGGAACCTGGAGGGTATGGCACGGCATTGGGCGCCGGGCCATCGAACAGAATCACCGAACGCCCTTTCTCGTTGTGTCCCGTGACCACGCGTCGCACGGATTGATTCATCACCCTTCCCTCCTTCTCTTGGCGTACACCATGTCGTTTTGCCTCGCTCTAATGATCTTGTATCCAGTGGATTGAGTATGGCCCGCCGGCTCTCCGAACGCAATGCAGGCAGCAGCAAGTTTTACCAAGTCTTGATTTAGATTGAATCTTATTTTATACTTCGTCCATGATGGCCTCCAAGAAGCGCATGGACCGACTCAGAGATGCCGGCATCACCGCAACCATGCAACGGATCGCGGTGCTCGAGTTCCTTGAAGAGACATCGACGCACCCAACCGCGGACGAGGTCTATGCAGCCATCCATGACCGATACCCTACGATTGCCCGGGCCACGGTGTACAACACCCTCGATGCCCTGACCCAAGCAGGCGCAATCCTGAAATTGACCGTTGATCCCAATGCCGCACGGTACGATGCCGACCTTCGCCCGCACATCCATTTCCGTTGCCGCCTATGTGGCAAGGTGTATGACATCGCCATGGAGAGGGAGAAACGCGTGGGGGAGATCGTGATGGGCCACCACGTGGAGTCGGTTCGCACATACGCGTACGGCGTCTGCGCAGCCTGCCAGGCAGCGATCGATTCGTCGTCTCCCTCAAACGGTGCACCCGCCGGGGATCTTGAGAAAGGGAAGAAGCCGAAGGCGTTTTCCACCGACTCCTTGGATAAGGATCCGTCCGCACGAACACAGAAGACACAGGATGTGTCTTCTGTAGGCGAATCACCAACCGGAATTCGAGAGGTCCACGGACGGAAGAAGCCGAAGACTTCTTCCACCTACTCCTCGGACAAGGCCCCGTCCTCACGAACACAGAAGACACAAGATGTGTCTTCTGTAGGCGAATCACCAACTGGAATTCGAGAGGTCCACGGACGGAAGAAGCCGAAGACTTCTTCCACCTACTCCTCGGACAAGGCCCCGTCCTCACGAACACAGAAGACACAGGATGTGTCTTCTGTAGGCGAATCACCAACCGGAATTCGAGAGGCCCACGGACGGAAGAAGCCGAAGGCTTCTTCCACCTACTCCTCGAGCAAAGGAAAGGAGGAGTAGGCAATGCCCGAACTCCCTGAAGTCGAGACCTTCGTTCGGAACCTCTCCGGGGTGATCGGCCACACGATCTCTTCAGCGGACGTCTTGGACTCACGCCTTGATCTGGACCCGGAGAATCTGGTGGGGAAATTGATCGTCGATGTCCGTCGCCGCGGCAAGCACATCGTGATGGATTTCGCCGATGGCTCGTCACTCGTGATTCACCTGCGCATGTCCGGCCGCCTGAAGCTCGAGCGCTCGCAAGCAGAGATACCCTACACCCGCTTGACCGTGCGGCTCGACGATGGAGAACGCGTGTATTTCGTGAATCCGCGCAGACTGGGCACGGCTCAGTTCTGCCGGAACGGCGCCTCGCTGAACCTGGGGCTGGAGCCGCTCGATTCCGAGTTCACCCCGGACGCACTTCACCGAATCGCATCGGCTTCGCGCGCGCCGGTCAAACAGCTTCTCCTTGATCAACGCAAGATCGCCGGCATCGGCAACATCTATGCCGCCGAGGCGTTGTGGCGGGCGGGAATCGACCCCCGGCGCCCATCGAACACGCTCTCCTCAGAGGAGGTCGCGGCGCTCCACGCCGCCGTGGTCTCGGTGCTTCAATCGGCCATCGCCCAGATGGGAACGACGCTCGGCACCAGCGTCTCCGACTATCGCCCGAACTCGATCGCCGGAGGGATGTTCCAGAACCACTTGAGCGTATACGGAAGGGAAGGGGAGTTCTGCGAGCGCTGTGGAGGAACCATTGCTCGTACGGTTCAGTCCGGACGTTCGACATGCTATTGTCCATGTTGCCAAGCTTGATCAATCACTACAGGAGGAAACATCGATGGAACTGAAGGGAACAAGAACAGAGAAGAACCTACTGAAGGCGTTTGCCGGAGAGTCGCAAGCCCGCAACCGGTACACCTACTTCGCTTCCCAGGCGAAGAAGGACGGCTTCGTACAGATTCAGTCGATCTTCGAAGAGACCGCGAATCAGGAGAAAGAACACGCCAAGAGGTTCTTCAAGTTCCTCCAAGGCGGAGAGGTCGAAGTGACAGCCAGCTTCCCAGCGGGAGTCATCGGAACGACCGCGGAGAATCTCAAGGCCGCCGCCGGGGGCGAGCATCATGAGTGGGACATCCTCTACCCGGAATTCGCCCGCGTTGCTCGGGAGGAGGGATTCGCGGAGATTGCCGCCGTATTTGAAGCCATCTGCGTGGCCGAGAAACAGCACGAGCGCCGCTACCTCGGACTGTTGAAGAACATCGAGAACGGCACGGTGTTCAAGAAGAACGCTCCTGTGGTATGGCGGTGCCGCAACTGTGGCTACCTCCACGAAGGCCCGGAGGCCATCGGTCTGTGTCCAGCATGTGCTCATCCGCAAGCTCACTTCGAGTTGCTCGCAGAGAATTGGTAATCGCGAAGTGGAATGCTGTTGAATGAGTCATCCGAATCACAAGAACTCTCGTAGCAAAGACTCTCAGGAGGTGAAACCCGATGATCAGTCAACCCATGCAAGATGCGATGAACGATCAGATCCGGTTCGAGATGGCGTCAGCGTACCTCTACCTGTCGATGGCCGCCGATTTCCACGCAAAGAGCCTCGATGGCATGGCGCAATGGATGCGTTATCAAGCACAGGAGGAGCTCGCCCACGCATTGAGGTTCTTCAACCACATCAATGATCGCGGCGGCCGTGTCGAGCTTCAGGCGATCGAACAACCACAGAGAGAGTGGCCCTCGCCGATCGCCGCATTCGAAGCGGCATTCGAGCACGAGCAGTTCATCACCGGACGGATCGATGAATTGATGCGCGTGGCCGAGTCCGAAAACGACAACGCCGCCAAGATGATGCTCCAATGGTTCGTATCTGAGCAGGTCGAGGAAGAGGCGTCGGTTTCCAAGGTCGTCGACATGCTCGGGCTCATCGGAGACTCAGGACACGGGCTGCTGATGGCAGACCGTGAACTGGGACAGCGCACGGCACCGGCGGCGCAAGACACCGAAGGGGCGACGTAACCGAAAGGCGGTGCAATGGTTTTCACGGTTGTCACAGATCCCGCCCGGTTGAACCAGGCGCTGTTTCGCGTGACCCACGGGCTGTACATCCTCACCGCTGTGCACCGCGGTCGGAAGAACGGCCAGTGCCTTGATGCGTTGATGCAGGTAACCAATGCGCCTCCGCGGGTGGCAATCGGCGTCGGCAAGCGTTCACTGACCCACGAGATGATCGCCGAAACCGGACGGTTCGCGTTCAGCGCAATCGATCGCGAAGCGCCGGACTGCATGGAGGTTATCCGTCACTTCGGATTTCAATCGGGGCGGGATGTTGACAAGTTCACCGGCTACGAATACTCGAACACACCCAACGGCCTCCCCCTCCTCGTGTCGGCGGTCGCCGGATACGAGTGCATGGTGATGCCGGAGCACACCGTTGACCTGGGATCACACTCGCTCTTCATCGCTTCGGTGGATTGGGCGCAGACGCGCGAGAGTGGAGATCCACTGACATACAACGAGTACCGAAACACCCTCAAGCAAGAAAGGAAGAACTGAATGGAAAAATGGGTTTGTACAGTCTGCGGCTATGTCTATGATCCGGAAGTTGGAGATCCCGACAACGGAGTCCCAGCAGGAACGGCGTTTTCCGATGTCCCTGATTCGTGGGTCTGCCCGCTGTGCGGTGTTGGGAAAGACATGTTCGAGCAGCAGAGCTGATTGCACACTGCTGAGAGAGAAGGAGGAACCCGTTGAAGGCACGGAAGATCGTCTCGGGTGTCGAGTGGATGGGAGCCATCGACTGGGATCGGGAACTGTTCGACGAACTGATTCCGCTTCCCGACGGCACCAGCTACAACGCCTATCTCATCCGCGGTGACGAGAAGACGGCATTGCTCGACACGGCGGATCCCGCGAAGAGCGAGACCTTGTTGCATCAACTCGAAGACGTCGACCGGCTCGACTATCTGATCATCCAGCACGTCGAGCAGGATCACAGTGGCTCGGCGCCGCTCGTTCTGGAGCGCTATCCCGAGGTGCAGGTGATCGCAAGCCCCAAGGCGCAGCCGATGATCGCCGACCACCTCGGCATCCCGTCCGATCGGATCCTCACGGTTGATGACCACGAGACGCTTTCGCTCGGCAGCCGAACCCTCGAGTTCATCCACGCGCCATGGGTGCACTGGCCGGAAACGATTCTAACGTATCTGAGGGAGGACCAGATCCTCTTCACGTGCGACCTGTTCGGCTCTCACCTGGCGACGAACGATCTGTATGCCGTGGACCGAGCGCGCGTGTACGAGGCAGCCAAGCGCTACTACGCGGAGATCATGATGCCGTTTGCCAATCTCATTCGCGGGCACCTCGAGAAACTGGCTGGGATTCCGATCCGGATGATCGCTCCGAGTCACGGTCCCGTGTACGACGATCCCTCAATGATCCTCGATGCCTACGATCACTGGGTGAACGACCCGCCGCAAAACCTCGTGGTATTGCCCTACACGTCGATGCACGGCAGCACAGCACAAATGGTCGATCACCTGATCGAGGCGCTCACCGAACGAGGGATCCACGTCGAGCCGTTCAACATGACGAAGACCGATCTCGGGGAGTACGCCGCAAAGCTCGTGGATGCCGCGACGGTGGTCTTTGCAGGCCCCACCGTGCTCGCCGGGCCGCACCCGAGCATCGCCTTCTCCGCCTACCTAACCGGCGCGCTCCGTCCGAAGGCGCGCCACGCGGCGGTGATCGGATCTTTCGGTTGGGCGGGCAAAGCGGCCGAGAAAACGCAGTCGCTTTGTTCTGGTCTGAAGGCCGAATGGCTCGATCCGGTCATGGTCAAGGGGTTGGCAAAGGAAGACACATTCGCCGCACTCGACCGGCTCGCAGACGAGATCGCGGCACGTCATCGCGAACTCGGATAGGAGGCCGCCATGGAACAGAGCCTGTTCATCGCCGGGACAGCAGGAGAGGGAATCCAAACGATCGGTGATGTGGTCGCACAGACGTTCCTTCGTCATGGATACCACGTGTTCACCCTCAAGGAATACGAGTCGCGGATCCGCGGCGGAAACAGCAGCTACCGGATCCGTGTCTCGGATCGACCGCTGAACGCCCCGCGTCACAGCGCGGACATATTGCTTGCCTTGAATCCCAGGGCCGAGGACCACTACGCCGCCACCCTCGTCGAAAACGGACAGATGCTTGGTCCGAAGAACGTTCCATTCGGTGAACTCGCCGATGAGACGGGCGGTTCGGCACTGTATGCCAACAGCGTGGCGGCCGGCGCATTGTGCGCGGCGGTCGGTTTGCCCTTCGCCACGTTGAAGTGTGTGCTCCACGACGCATTTGCCCGCAAGGGCACGGAGATCGTTTCGGCCAACGTCTCGGCGGCTCGCGCCGGGTTCGCCAAGGCACAAGAGGTCATTGGAGATCAGAAGCCGGAGAGCCTTCCATTGGGAGAGGCCCAGGTGTCATTCTCTTCGGCACACGAGACCATTCCACTGGCCGCTGCCGCAGCTGGATGCCGTTTCATGGCGGCATATCCGATGTCTCCTTCCACCGGAATCATCACAGCGTTCGCCCGCGATCCCGAACTCGGGGTCTTCGTGGAGCAGGCCGAGGACGAGATCGCAGCGATCAACATGTGTCTCGGTGCCAGCGCCGCTGGAGCTCGCGCAATCACCGCCACATCCGGGGGAGGCTTCGCGTTGATGGCAGAAGGCATCTCCCTTTCCGGGATGACCGAAACGCCGATCGTGATCCTGTTGGCGCAGCGCCCCGGACCCGCCACGGGCCTGCCCACACGAACCGCGCAAGAGGATCTCAACTTCGCCTTACACGCCGGCCACGGCGAGTTCGCCCGCGTTCTTCTGGCGCCGTCGGATCCTCAAGACGCAATTCAATTGACCGTTCGCGCCTTTGATCTCGCCTCGAGGTATCAGATTCCGGTGATCCTGCTCACCGACCAGCTCCTCGCCGATGCGCATTTCAGTCTGCCCGCATTGCATCTGCCTGAGGAACTCCCGCGGGAGACCTTTGCGGAAGACGCTCCCACAGCGGAGTACGCCCGGTACGAGTTGACGGAGGACGGATTGTCTCCACGGCGGTATCTGGGCCAAGGAAAGCAGATCGTCTGCATCGACAGCGATGAGCACACGGAGAACGGCCACATCACCGAGGATCTCGCCTCGATCCGTCCGGCCATGGTCGAGAAACGGCTGAAGAGAAAGCAGGCGCTGATGTCGGAGATGTCGGCACCGGCGGCCTACCGCGTGGAGGATGCGGAACTCGTGCTAATAGGGTGGGGTTCCACCCGCGGCGCATTGACCGAAGCGGTCGATCGTCTACGTGATGCCGGACGCGCTGTGGGCCTCCTTCACTTCACCGAGCTGTGGCCCCTGCCGCCGTTGAATCTGGATCCAGACCGCCGCTACATCGTGGTGGAGGGGAACGCCACCGGCCAATTCGCCTCGCTTCTCCGTGCAGAGGCACACGTTCCTGTGGACACGGTAATCGGAAGATTCGATGGGTTCCCGCTCGATGCGGAGACCATCGTTGGGGAGCTCTCATGACAGCATTCGATGCATACAAGAGCCTGGTTGAGAATCAGTGGTGTCCGGGATGTCCCAACTTCGGCATCCTCACGGCATTGAAGAAGGCGCTGGTCACCCTGGACAAACTGCCGCACGAAGTCTGTCTCGTCTCCGGAATCGGACAGGCCGCGAAGACGCCCCACTACCTCTCGTGCCATGTGTTCAACGGCTTACACGGTCGAGCAATCCCTGCGGCGATCGGAATCCACGTGGCCAATCCCGCGTTGACTACGCTGGTGACTTCCGGTGATGGATGCGTCTACGGAGAAGGGGGAAACCACCTCCTGCATGCATTCCGCCGCAATCCCGATCTCACGGTATTGGTGCACGACAACCGGATCTACGCGCTGACCAAGGGCCAAGGATCGCCGACCACGCGGCGCGGCGTGAAGACGCGTCTGCAGTTCGACGGCGTGCAGATCGATCCTTCACAGATGTTGGCCACCGCCATCGTACACGACTGTTCGTTTGTTGCTCGCGGCTTCGCCGGAGACATCGAGGGGCTCGCATCGATTCTCGTCCGCGCCATTGGTCATCGGGGCCTGTCGCTGGTGGACATCCTACAGCCGTGCATCACCTGGGGACACTGGTCTATGGATCAATGGAAGGATCACGTGATCACCGTGCCGTCCGACCACGACCCAACCGACCGGGCAGCCGCCGTCTCGCTGGCTCTCGAAACCGATGGCGCCGTGCCGGTCGGTGTGCTGTACGAGACTGCGCCGCGTGAACCGTTCGCCTCATCGTACCGGGCCCGGGTTGGATCCCGCCCGATGGCCGAGACGCCCCCCATCGAGAGGACCGCCGTGGAGAAGAGGCTGAGCCGCTTCGAGATCAGGGAGACGTAGCACCGAAACTGAGAGGAGAGAGACCGCATGGAGAGCCATCGCATCGGAACCAAGGCGCCACCAATCCAGCTGGAAGATCAAGATGGTCAGGCAATCGATGTCACGGAAGCCAGTGGAAAGCGCGTGGTGTTGTCGTTTCACCCACTGGCTTGGACCGGCGTCTGCCAACGCCAGATGGAGGCCCTGGAGATGAACTTCGATGCCTTCGCTGACCTTGGCGCTGTTGCGTTCGGCATCAGCGTGGACGCTCCCCCCACCAAGAAGGCCTGGGGAGAATCGATTCACGTGAAGAAGACCCGCTTGCTGTCAGACTTCTGGCCGCACGGAGGCGTAGCGACATCGCTGGGGCTGTTTCGGGAGCAGGAAGGAATCTCCGAGCGGGCCCATGTCATTCTCGATGAGGAGGGCAAGATCCGCTTTGTCAAGGTGTATCCGCTCGGTGATGTTCCCGACATGGCGGAGATCTTGGACGAACTGAGGAAACTCGCACCCTAGGAGGCCAACCGTGCATGCAATGACCAAGGAGTTCCTCGAGGCGGCGTTTGCCGGAGAGAGTCAGGCCCACATGAGGTATCTGATCTTCGCTCACGAAGCGGAGAAGGAAGGAAAGCCCAACCTAGCCAGGCTGTTCCGGGCCATCGCTTATGCGGAACAGGTTCACGCAACGAACCACTACCGGGAGCTCGGACGGATCGGGAGCGCCGCAAGCAATCTCCAGCAGTGTATCGACGGAGAACACTTCGAAGTCCATGAGATGTACCCCGTCTACAAGAACGCTGCAGAGTTCCAAAGCGAGACAGGCGCGGTCCGATCAGCCCACTACGCCCTTGAGGCGGAGAAGATTCACGAAACGATGTACGCCGAGGCCAAGCGCGCCGTCGCCGGCGGCAGCGATCTGGCAATCGGCATGGTTCATATCTGTCCGGTTTGCGGGTATACCGTGGAAGGGAACGAGGTTCCCGAGTACTGCCCGGTATGCGGAGCCAAGCGAGAGCTGTTCAGGAAGTTCTGATCGGCCGGTACGCAGCGTACGAGAAAGGAGGACTCGAATGACCCTTGGCGAACTGATCAAAGGTGGAGCCCAGGAAGGGAAAGAGAAGCACGTTCCGGTGATCGAACTCGTCGACTGTCAGGAATGCGGCGAGAAGGTCGTCAAGATCACGGTAGGCAAGGAAACCGCCCACCCCAATACCATGGAGCATCACATCAAGTGGGTAGCGGTCTTCGGCGTAAAAGCGGGGCTTGCGGTGCATCTTGCAACCTTCGATCTCGGCCCCACGGTTGGAATTCCCACCGTGGTCACCCACGCGAACTTGGAAGGCATGGACGAGCTGATCGCGCTCGCGTACTGCAACATTCATGGGTTGTGGGAGTCTGCTCTTGAGCTGTAAAGCTCAAGAGCCTCGGATTCGCTGTAAAGCGCAAGAGCAAACACACTAGAGGGCGAGGAACGTTCCTCGCCGAGAGATAGGATCCAGAACGTCTTGCGATAGGAGGAAATCATGGCGGAACAGGACAAGATCTACGTGTGCGATCTGTGTGGACAGGAGGTCCGAGTCACAAAGTCCGGAGCCGGGACCCTGGTGTGCTGCGGTCAGCCGATGCACATCAAGAAGCTGTGAAGCGACAACGGGCAAGGAGAGGCTCTCCGTCTTCCCGCGCAAAGGAGCCTCCATGATCCCGGACATCCTTCCCGCCATCGGCATGCGGCGGGCCCGGCGCGCATTGAGAAGTGATCCGATTGACCGAGCCATCCTCGAGCGGCTTGCGCTGGCTGCGCATTGGGCCCCGTCATGTGGCAACAACCAGCCTTGGCGGTTCGTCATCATCGACGATTCCGCTGTGCTCTCCCAGGTCAAGGAACACCTCTCTCGCGGCAACTACTGGGCGAAAGCAGGTCCGGCGATCTTCGCGGTGGTCTCACGAACCGATCTCGACTGCGAGATCCCCGACGGCCGGAGGTACTATCTGTTCGGCTGCGGCATGGCCACGATGAATCTGATGATTCAAGCCACTGCGGTCGGATTGATCGCTCACCCGATCGCCGGCTTCAAACAGGCGCCAGTCAAACAGGTGCTCGGAATTCCCAACGACTATACACTGATCGCGCTGGTGGTCCTCGGCTACCCAAGCGATGACCTCGCCGCCCTCGGGGAGAAACACCAAGCCGAGGAAATATCCGAGCGTACGCGCCGGCCGCTCGAAGAGATCCTGTTCTACAACCGCTTCCCGTGATCCGCCGACCCTGCGACATGGTTCGTTTCAGCCAAAGCGCCACGCAGAAGCTCGGCGGAGCGTCGCAACCGTTGCTGCTCCTTCGCTTCAAGCGGAATCGTCGATTCGCGAACAGCACCAGTCACGGTCGGGAGATTGAGAAAGGGATCGCGTAAGCTGCAATCGTACGCAACGTGTGTGGAGACGGAGCGCGCCAACCGCTGATTGCGCACAATAGCCTCTGTGATTCGAGCCAGAGCACAGGCGACGGAGGAATACGTTGCGCCCTTGCGTTCGATGACGTGATACGGCTGCGTCTCGCGTGTCGAGGAACAGCCGCAACCGTTGCTCAAACGTCAATTCACAGTCGCTTCACCGGCAGTAGTCTTCCAACGGAATCCCCGCGACCGTCGTCCGGCTCCACACGGCCACCTCGCTGTGTCAAGCACCGTCCCGGATCCCACAACACGATGCGAGGGGAACCGCAACAGCTTCCATGCCACATCGCTCAGCGCATCGATCGGATTGGCGGCGATCAAGGGGACTGCATCCGGTGCAACCGAAGCGATCTCGGGAATCACGCTTCGAAAGACGTCAAGGTTGCGATGGAGCAGATCCAGCCGCGTCTCCAATGCTTGTTGCGCGGCGCCGGCAGACACCATCACGATGTCGGATTCCTCACAACCGGGGATTCCGCCAACCCGGATCTTCTCCGGGCTCGCCAGGAGAACCGCATGGCCAAGATCATGGCTTCCCCTTCGGCGCGCTTCGCATCCCGATCCACCAGCACAATCTCCGCCGCAAGGCCTCGCAACAACAAGGTTTACGCGAAGGAAGCTCCGACGCGTCCCATGCCAACGATGGCGATCTTGTGCGCCGCACGTCCCTCTCGCTTTCGAGTCATGGGTGCCTCCCCGCATGATCACAAGAGCCCGTGGAGCATCCCTCCTTCGATGGCAACGCTGGTTCCGGTGATCCCCGCAGCGCGATCCGACGCAAGAAACGCAATGAGATCGGCCAGCTCCTCCGGACGCAGGATCCGGCCGATCGGGATTCCGGCTTCCCAGGCACGCCGCACATCATCCGGCGTCCGGCCCTGTGCATCGGCCTGCTCGAGGAACAGCTTCTGCAGACGCTGCGTGTCGAATGCCCCAGGACAAACGCAGTTCACCGTGACGCCATCGGCGGCCAGCTCGCGCGACAGGGTCTTGGACAACCCAACCACCGCAGCACGCAATGCGTTTGACAACACGAGCCGGTCGGCCGGTTCCTTGACGGTAAACGATGTGTTGTTGACGATCCGCCCCCAGCCACGCGAGCGCATCCCAGGAATCACTGCACGGCACAGCCGGACCACCGACAGAACGAGCCCTTCGAACGCTGCTTGCCACGCGCGATCATCGTGCGCTTCGAACAGGCCCGGCGGAGGTCCGCCGGTGTTGTTCACCAGGATGTCGATCGACCCGAAGCGGCAGCTTGCTTCATCGATGATCCGGCGGACGCCGTCGGAGCTGCCTTGATCAGCGGCCACGGGAAGTACGGTCGCTTCCGCAACGGAAGCGATTGTCTCCGCCGCTTGGTCCAACTCGCCGGCATGCCGCGACACCATGACCACGGACACCCCCTCGCGCGCCAGACGCTCGGCACACGCTCGCCCCAACCCGCGGCTTGCACCGCCGACGATGGCTACCTTCCCTTCCAGTCCAAGCTGCATCTTGCACCCCTTTGGCAACCTGCTGCCCCCTCGGCCCACGTTGCGCCCGCCGGCTGTTCCGTCGCACGGTTGACGCTCTTGGAGAGTCCATTCTATGCTGCGTGCAGCGAACCAGGAAAGCGAAGACAAGCCACAGGAGGAATCATGAAACAACGGATCGCATTCGCTTCATGGGTGATCGTGCTCGCCCTATCCGCCCTTGCAGCGGGTCAGGCATCGGTGATCCTCTCATTTGAGGATATGGATCCTCACATCGGTCAGTCGCTGGAACTCCGGGTTGTCGACAAGGAATCTCAGGCCGAACTCAATCGCATCGTCGGCCTGCCTGTTCCGGATGCATCATTCGAGCTGGAGATCTTCGACCTCGAGATCGGAAGAGATTACCGAATCGATCTCTTTGTGGACTTCAACGAAAACGGACGGTATGACCCGCCTCCGGCCGATCATGCTTGGCGGATCATGATGGAAGATGTGCAGGCCGATGAAGTCGTGAACTTCACGCACAATACATCCTTCACCGACATCCGATGGCCTCCGCAGATCGACGGACTCATCGAAGAAACCGAGTACCGCCACATCCTTAATGATGCTCGAACCGGCATGACGGTTTATTGGCAGAACGATGAGACGGTCCTCCATATCGGTCTGGTTGCTCCGGGCACGGGATGGGCGGCCATCGGCTTCGATCCCGATTCCCGCATGCGTGGCGCCAACATCATCATCGGCGCCATCCAAGACGGTGTCCTCGAGATCGAAGACCACTTTGGAAGCTCGGCAACGGCGCACCGCAGCGACACCGACTCGGACATCATCCAAGCCGCAGGCAGTGAGGGCGACGGAATGACCGTGATCGAGTTCGCCCTGTTCCTTGCTTCGTCGGACGAACAAGATGCGGTTCTGGTTCCGGGAACGAGTGTGTCGATCCTTCTGGCGTACCACGCCACCTCGGATCACCTCTCGGTCCGGCACACCGCTCGCACATCGGCGGCAATCGAACTCGACTAGGAGGTTGGCATGTCACTACTTCGTGGGTTGGCGTACGACTACACGCTCGGCGGGTTCCCAGTGGTTGCGCTGGTTGGATTTGCAACCTATGCCCTGCTGATGGTCACAGCGACATTGGTCGGGTTGAAGCGCGTCAGCAAGAGGGCCCGCCGAGTCCCGGTCCGCGTTCATCGGAATCTCGCGTTGATCGCGCTGCTTCTTGCAACGATCCACTTCTTGATGGGTCTGTCGATCTACGTGTAGATCCAAGAAACGGCGAGGGCCCAAGACGGGTGTCTCGTCTTGGGCCCTCGCTTGCGATTCTAGGAGGTACGGTATCTAGCTCTCGTACCTTGAACGTACGGTTCGTACGTGAAGCGGGTGTGTGCGAGCCATGGGCGGATTGTGTCACGTGGACCCGCCCCGGCCTCCGAGCATTCGGTAACGAGCGTTCGTACCACCCCGCGGATCGATCCTATCGCCGGCCATTGCTTCAGTATTCGTCGCGCAATCCGAACTCCGCTGCCTCGATCCACTCCGTGGGGCGATCGAAGTACTCGACCAGCGAACTAACGAACACGTAATGGCTGTGTTCGATGCCGGCAAGCACGGCAAAGAGGGCGCGGATTCCGGGATCCTGAGCAACGGATTCCTGCTCGCGGTAGAAGGCTTCCGTCTCCTGTTCGATCTTCATGGCCGCCTGAAGTGTCTTGTGAAGCGAAGCGTCCAGCGAGATCGCACCGACCCCGCCTTCGATGGAACCACCGATCCAATCCTGGGCAGCGGACAGAAGCCCGTCGCTCATGGCAGGAACGTCGGTCTTCATCATCCGCAGCGCATCGGAATGCCTAGCTTCCTCATCCGCGAGAAGAAGGAGAATCTTCTTCGCCCCCGCATCGGCAGTCGTTTCCGCAGCTGACCGATAGTTGGTTTCGGCTCGCTCTTCGAGCGCAATGGCGTCCTGTAGAATTCCCATGGTTCTTCCTTTCCCTTGGTCTCTAGTACCGCCCTTCAGCAACCAGCACATCAAGAAGATCGGAGAGATCCTCGGCACGATCGGAAAGCTCCACCAACTCCTCGATGAAGTCCCGCAACTGAAGCTTGTGGGCGAGGTCGATGTCCATCTTGAACAAGGCCTTGAGAACCTTTCGCTCGAGGTGGTCCACCTCGCCTTCTCCATGCTCGATCCGTTTGGTGTATTCCACGACCCTGCGAATATCGTGGAACAACGCCCCCACCGCGGCATTGACATCGTCGATGATCTCCCGCGTCTTCTTGGAGATCTCTTCGATCGCCGGCCGAATCTCTTCCGGCACCTCGATCCGTTCGAGAAGCAACCGGTCCAATACGGCTTCGCCGGAGTTGGCAAGACGGTCCACTTGCTCGATGACATTGAGGATGTCACGCCGTGACGGGGCAAGGAGCGCCCCGCCCAAGAGCCTTGTCTCAACCTCCCGCCGGATGTCGTCGGCCTTTCCTTCGGCCACATGGGTGTCGAGGGCCAGCTTCTTCGCCTTGCTGTAGTCTTGCTCGACCACGTAGGCCATCAGGGCCTTCTCGAACGATGCCAAGGACTCGTCCACCTTCTTGAGATGCCGCAGTACGAGTTCTTCCACCTTCTTCGCTTTTCCCCAGAACACGCCGCCTCCTTCTACGCGTCACTTCAGAATAGCGAACAACGCGAAACCTCGCCAGCCAGCCGTCCCTTGCCGCCGCTTCCGTCGATGTGGACGCACGTACCGCTTGCCACACGCTTCATGACACCCCCCGATTCCACCAGCAAGCCCCCGGATTCATCGACGGCGACCGCACGCCCCTCGATGATTCGCCCCGCACCAAGATCGATCCTCACACGCCGACCAAGGGTCTCACACCCGGCTCGATACGCTTCAAGAATCTCCTGTTCGGACTGGCAACGCGCCAATTCGTCCGCAAGTCCTCGAATCAAGCCGGCCGGCTCGATCGCAACGCCGTGACAGCTTACGTCAGTCGCCGTGGGAAGCGGAGCCGACGCAAGATTGATCCCAATCCCCACCAGTGCGATCTGCCCGACGGCTTCGATGAGAATGCCCGCCAGCTTCTCCTCTCCGATCAACAGGTCATTCGGCCACTTGAGCGCTACAGGAAGGCCAGCTGCACGCAGGCGGGCCGCGACGCAGATGGCTGCCTTCAACGACAGAAGCGGTTCGAACGCGTGAATGTACGTTGCGTAGAACCCTCCACGGGGAGAGAGCCACGACCGCCCGAAGCGGCCGCGGCCGGCGGTCTGCCCATCCGCTACGACCACGTGCCCAATCCCGGCTTCCCCGCGCTCGAGGAGGCGTCGCGCTTCATCCTGCGTGGAACGGACGACGGCTCTGTGATGCACGCGGAACTCGGGCCTAGTGTTCATCGATCACCGGAAAGACCTCGGCTGCGTGCGGCAGGAGATGTACCCGGTAGTCCTTGCCAAATCGCTGCTTCGCGAACGCCAGCAGGTCTTGCGGACAATCGAGCGGCGTCATGTAGAAGCGCCGAACCTGCTCGCCGGGAAGCTCGCTCACCAAGAAGAGCTCCGCCCGCGCAACATCCCGGCAATGGCACACGGCCTTGTGCCCGCCGAGCACGAATCCTTCTTGTTTGTAGATCTCCGCGACATCCTCCGGATTCCGGCTTCGTTCGATCCACTCCTGGAAGACCTCCTGCCCGATGCCGTCGGAACATGCAGCAACAAGAAGGACCATCCCCCCGTCCCGCACGACGCGCAGGGCATTGTACTGTCCCTTATAGGATTGATAGAGGTTGATGTCCCGAGGATGCCCGCCGGCGGCAGCGATGACCACATCGGCCCGATCACGCACCGTCACGCGGTGCTGTTTGTCCCACAGTGCACGTCCGGCGGCATGTGCTGCTTCGGGCTCGCCCACAACGACCCGTGCCACGTCTCCATCGCAATCGAGAACGACATCCACGATAAATATCACCTTCACCAGCTGTGCGGCTTCGACCATCTCGTCGTTCACGGGGTTTCCGTGGTAGATGCAGGGACCGCTGCGCGGATGAAAGAGCTGAGCGTGATTGGCTTCGATCGTTTCCCTTCCGGCGACGCCGGGAAGGATGTTCTTCCGTCCACCGGAGTAGCCAGCGAAGTAGTGAACACCAATGTGTCCGAGGGTGATCACATGATCGGCCTCGACGACGGTGCGATTCAACCAGATCGGCGTCCCACGTGTACTCTGCCCGGCGAGAACGAGATCTTGATCACAGTTGTGAACCGACACGCGAAATCGCCGGCGGAGGTCGCCGAGCATCCGTTCGAGCTCTTCATCCGTCGGCTCGCGGTGTGTTCCCGTTGCAACCAACAGCATCACTTGGTCCCGGGAGACGCTGGCACGCATCTTCTCCCACAGGTGCTCGAAAATCTGCCGGGTGGGAACGGCTCGCGTGTGATCGGGAATCACGACGACGACCGATTGGCCCGGTTCGATCTCGCGGACCGCATCGATCGGCCCGAACGGCTGCTGCCATGCATCATCGAATGCGTCACCCAGGGGGACCTTGGGAAAGCCGCGTCCGGCAAGGACACCGGACACACATTCCTCCGGGATGTCGATGGAAAGCGCGCCGGTTCCGTAGGGAAGGCTGTACCTCGCCATGAACGTGTTTCCTCCAAGACCACCATTCTAGAGCCTTCGTGGTTCCATGCAACAATCCTTGCGCCCATCGGAAGCAACCGATACGCTTCCTCGAGCGAAGGGAGAGCAATGATGCAACGAATTCTTCGAACATCCGAATCCGTGACCGAGGGGCACCCGGACAAGGTCGCCGATCGTGTCTCGGATGCCGTATTGGACAGCATTCTGTCCGACGATACCACCGCCCGCGTCGCGTGTGAAACGTTCCTGACCACCGGGCTCGTGCTCGTTGGGGGAGAGATCACCACATCGACGTACGTCGAAGTCACGGAAATCGTGCGCCGTGTCCTCGAAGACATCGGCTACGCCCAGCCCGGTCTCGGATTCCATTTCGAGGACTGTGCAGTGCTCTCGGCAATCAAGGAACAGTCGGTCGACATCAAGGCGGCGGTTGACAGCTCCTCGGACTCAGATGTCGCCGACATCGGCGCCGGCGATCAGGGAATCATGTTCGGATACGCGAAAGACGATACGGATGTTCTGATGCCGCTGCCCATCGTCCTCGCCCATCGCCTAACCCAGCGAATGTCCCAAATCCGCAAGGATGGCACCCTCCCGTACCTTCGTCCCGATGGGAAGTCGCAGGTGACAGTGCAATACGAAGGAGAACGGCCGATTCGGGTGCACACGGTGTTGCTTGCTGCGCAACACGCTCCCGATGTGTCCCGAGAGACAATTGAAGCCGATCTGGTCGAGCACGTGATCAAGCCGGTCATCGGACCGTGGTTTGACGGAGACACGAAGATCCTCATCAATTCGTCCGGCCGCTTTGTCATCGGCGGGCCGGCATCGGACGCAGGAATGACCGGCCGCAAGATCATCGTCGATACGTATGGAGGGTTCGGCTCACACGGTGGCGGCGCTTTCTCGGGCAAAGATCCGACCAAGGTCGACCGCTCCGGATCGTACATGGCGAGATACGTGGCCAAGAACCTGGTTGCGGCGGGCTTGGCCCGCCAAGTGAAGATCGAGGTCGCGTACGCCATCGGACGCTCCACCCCACTCGCAGTCAACGTGAACTCCTACGGGACCGGAGCGGTTCCCGACGAGGTCCTTGTTAAGGCCGTTCAAGAGGTGTTTGACTTCCGTCCCGGGCAAATCATCGATCGATTCGAGCTTCGGCGGCCGATCTACGTGCCGCTCTCTTCCTACGGACACTTCGGACGAGTGGACCTCGATCTCCCGTGGGAGAAAACGGATCAGATCGAAGCGCTGCAGCGCGCAGCCGCCCAGGCGGGGTAGTTACAGACGCAGGGCTGCGTCGCGAACCGCATCCAGCATGATCATCCGATCAGCCAACGCCTCGACGTCGGTGGATGAGGAATGGCGAAGGCGGTAGGAGATACGGACCTCCGCCCGTTCTCCGTTCCACACCCACCCGACCTGTGTTGCGCGAATCCGAAGTTCCATGCAAACACTGCGAAACGCCACGGCAACGTCTTGCCGCTTCCCGGCCTCCACCGTGACCTCGAACGTGTGGTAGACGCGGGTTGGAATCCATGCGGAGAGTGGATCGACAATCGACAAGATCGCAAGACCCAGAAGGCAACCGCCGCCAGCAATCACGTACAACCCTTGGCCGGCGACGATCCCCACCGCAGCAACGAGCCAAAGAGATGCCGCAGTAGTCAGTCCTCGGACCCAATCGCCGACCTTGATGATCGTTCCGGCCCCAAGGAAACCGATTCCGGTGATCACGCCGGCGGCGAGCCGTCCCGGATCGAGCCGGATGAGGCCACCATCCCCGCCGATGGCGTGGCTCGCGGCTTCGAATGCTGCCATCACCAATGCCGCGCCGGTCCCCACGAGAAGATGGGTCCGCAACCCGGCCGGCCGGCCGTGGAACTCCCGTTCGATTCCGATTAGTGCGCTCAGGCCGCCGGCCACCATCACTCGAAGGAGAAGGAGCAGCTCATCCATGGTCTCTCCCTTTCACCCCTGGCGGGCGACGCTCACGTCAACGTGAGCGCCTTGCTGTCGATCTGACGGCGGATCAGGGTTATCGCATCGTCGACCGGAAGTGCGCCTAGATCCTCCTCCGTGCGCAGGCGCACCGCGACCGCACCCGCCTCCTGCTCCCGGTCGCCGACAACGAGCATGTACGGGATCTTCTGGAGCTGCGCGTTGCGGATCTTCGCATTCATCCGGTCGGACGAACTGTCGATATCGGCCCGGATTCCCGCACTGCGAAGCTTCGCCTGGACCTCCCGAGCATACGCGTCGTGTCGATCCGAGATCGGAACAATCATCGCCTGTGTTGGGGCAAGCCACACGGGGAAGGCCCCGCCGTAGTGCTCGATGAGCAACGCATAGAACCGCTCGAGACTCCCCAGGAGCGCACGATGCACCATGTACGGACGATGTTCCTGTCCGTCGTCGCCAATATAGGTCATGTCGAACCGGCCGGGGATGTTGAAGTCGAACTGGATCGTTGTGCACTGCCAGGTGCGATGGAGTGCGTCGCGGATCTTGATATCGATCTTCGGCCCGTAGAAGACCGCTTCGCCTTCCATCCGCTTGTACGGCAGGTTGCGTGCCTTGATCGCCTTGACCAAAGACGCTTCCGCCTGTTCCCACATCGCATCCTCGCCGGCGTACTTCTCCGGATGCCGCGGATCGCGAACCGACAGCTCGATACCGAAGTCATCGAACCCGAACCCTTTCAGAAGGTCGAGGCTGAAATCCAGAACCCGCAGGATCTCATCGTCAATCTGGTCCGGGGTGCAGATGATGTGGGCATCGTCCTGGGTAAAACCTCGCACCCGCAGGAGTCCGTGCAGCGTACCGCTCCGTTCGTAGCGATAGACCGTTCCGAGCTCGGCCCACCGGAGCGGAAGATCGCGGTACGACCGCATGCGCGCATTGTAGATCATCACGTGAAACGGGCAGTTCATCGGCTTGAGGTAGTACTCCTGACCGTCGATATCCATCGGCGAGTACATCCCGTCCTTGTAGAAGTTGAGATGTCCCGAGGTTTCCCACAGGTGCGCCCGTCCAATGTGCGGGGTGAAGACGATCTCGTATCCCCCGGCGTAGTGCCGCTCGCGCCAGTAGTCTTCAATCGCGATGCGCATTCGCCCGCCGTTCGGATGCCAATACGCAAGCCCGGGGCCAGCGCCCTCATGGAAACTGGCAAGATCGAGCTGTTGGATCAGGCGGCGATGATCGCGGGCCTTGATCAGCTCGAGTCGTTCCAAGTATTCGTCAAGATCCTTCTTGGCCCACCAGGCGGTGCCATAGATGCGCTGGAGCATGGGGCGATGTTCGTCTCCGAGCCAATACGCGCCGGCAACCGACGTCAGCTTTAGCGCTTCGGCCTTGAGCTGCCCGGTCGATTGAAGGTGCGGCCCCCGGCAGAGGTCCGCGAATTCGCCTTGCTCGTAGAAGGTGATGGTGTCTCCCTCAAGGGTTTCCAGGAGCTCCAGTTTGTAGTCTTCGCCCTGCGATGACAACAGGGCACGGGCTTCGCCGATCGGAAGCTCTTTGCGGGTGATCGGCAGGTCGGCGGCGATGATCCGGCGCATCTCCTCGCTGATCCGTTCGAGGTCCTCATCGGCAAACGATGCGCTCAGATCGAAGTCGTAGTAGAACCCGTCTTCGATCGCCGGGCCGATGCCTAGCTTGACCTCCGGGAACAGTCTCTTCACCGCCTGGGCCATCACATGCGTTGCGGTGTGGCGAAGCGTGTCTACAGCCTGCTCGGCGCCCGTCGTGAGGATCGTCACCTGAGCGTCCTTTGTCAGTCTGTACCTCAGATCGTGGAGCTCGCCGTCCACGAGGGCGCAAACCGCCGCCTTCGCCAGGCGAGGACCGATCCCTTGGGCGACCTCGAGAACCGAAGTTCCCTGAGGCACCTGCTTCACCGACCCATCCGGCAAAGATACCTGGATCATCCGTATGTCCTCCCGTTTGGAAATGCGAGATCATACTCCGCCGCGATGCCGCGAAACAACGGCATCCGTCTTGATGCGTCTACAAGATGTAGCGCGATAGATCGGGGTTTTCGACGATATCCGCCAACTGCTCACGAACGTAGCCCTCGTCGATCACGAACGTCTCTCCCGTTCGCTGGTCCGCGTCAAACGAAATCTCGTCCATCAACCGTTCCATCACGGTGGTCAGCCGCCGCGCGCCGATGTTCTCGGTGGTCTGGTTCAATTCGTACGCCAGCTGTGCAATCGTATCGACCGCGTCCTCCTCGAATTGAAGCGTCACGCCTTCGGTGGCCAACAACGCGGTGTACTGGCGGATCAGTGCATCCTTCGGCTCGGCGAGAATCCGCCGGAAGTCCGCCGCAGTCAGGCTGTCCAGTTCGACGCGAATCGGCAGGCGGCCCTGAAGCTCCGGAATGAGATCCGAGGGCTTGGACATGTTGAACGCCCCTGCGGCGATGAATAGGACGTTCTCCGTCGTGACGGATCCATACCGCGTCCGAACCGTGGTCCCTTCGAGCAACGGCAGAAGATCCCGTTGAACGCCCTGACGAGAAACGCCTGGGCCTCCGGTCTCTTCTCTCCCACCGGCGGCGACCTTGTCCAACTCGTCCAGGAAGATAATCCCGAGATCCTCGGCCACGCGGAGTCCCTCCTGCCGCACGTCTTCCATGTTGATCAGACTATCCACCACCTGATCGAACAGCACCGGCCGGGCTTCCCGAATCCGAAGCCGTCGCTTCTTGCGTGACGGGGGAAGAAATCCGGAAAGCATGTCGCCCATGTCGATACCCATCTGATCTCCGCCATCTTGGGAGAAAACCTCGACGTGCGGAACGACCTGCTCCTCGATCGTGATCTCGATGTAGCGCTCTTCGAGTTCTCCGGCCTCGAGCTTCTCCCGGAGCTTCTCCCGGGTTCGTTGGGAGCTTTCTTCGCGCTCTGCGTCCTCGTCCGGGAGCGGCAGAAGGGCATCAACGATCTGATCGGTGACCAAACGCTCGGCTTCTTCTTCCACGCGAAGGATCTCCTCTTCACGGACCATATCGATCGAAATATCGACCAGATCGCGAACCATGGATTCGACATCCCGCCCGACATACCCGACCTCGGTGAACTTGGTGGCTTCCACCTTCACGAACGGACAGGTCGTCAGGCGCGCGAGCCGGCGGGAGATCTCCGTCTTGCCGACGCCGGTCGGTCCGATCATGAGAATGTTCTTCGGTTTGATCTCTTCGCGAATCTCCTCGTCCACCCGCTGCTGCCGCATGCGGTTCCGCAAGGCAATGGCAACCGCTCGTTTGGCATCCGCCTGGCCCACGATGTACTTGTCCAGTTCGGCAACGATCTGCCGCGGAGTCATGCCGGACGGGTTCTCTTCTTGCACTTCCATCAAGTTGGTCATGATTCGCCTACCAGGTGATCTCTTCGATCGAGATTTCGTTGTTCGTGTAGATGTCGATCTCCGCGGCAATCTCAAGGGATCTACGCGCCATCTCATCAATCGGAAGATCCGCAACCGAGAGCAGCGCCTTGGCCGCAGCCAGTGCATACGCGCCGCCGGATCCAATCCCGATCACGCCTTCATCCGGCTCGAGAACGTCGCCGGCTCCGGAGACCATCAGCAACCCTTCCTCACTCACCGTCACGAGAACCGCTTCCAGGTGCCTCAGAACACGATCGGTACGCCATTCCTTGGTCAGTTCCACCGCGGCGCGCCGTAACTGACCGTTGTACTTCTTCAGTTTGCCTTCGAATTTGTCAAGCAGCGCCAGGCAATCGGCGGTTGCCCCGGCAAAGCCGACGAGGACCTTGTCGTCGTGCAACCGGTGTAACTTGCGCGTCTTGTGCTTGATGACCGTTGTATCCAGCGTGGCTTGGCCGTCGCTGGCGATCACGGCACGGCGCTCTTTCTCGGAATGGATTGCCACAATCGTTGTATGTCGCATCTTCATCATGAAGCTCCCATTCTAGTTCGATTCGTTGTCGCCTTCCACTGCATCGTACCGGCACCCCGGACAGAACGAATCCTTCCCCGAGTACATCACGCCACATCGGGGACACCGTCTTGCTCCGGCGGCAAGGTGGCTTGCATCCCGATTCTGCTGGGCCATCGCCAAGCGGACAAAGGCCCTTTGTAACGCCACGGAATCCAACCCTTGAAAGATCTCCTCGGCGCGTGCCTCGGCCTCGGAATCCACCTGCTGGACCACCGGACTCCGTCTTGGGCGGACTTCCCCCACCGCGAAGCGTAGCCTGCGGATCGCAGCCTGTGCGCACTCTTGATTGATCTTCCGGATTAGGGTGTCCGCCTGTGCCTGAAGTTCATGGGCAATGGCCGCAGCATCGACCACCACGTGAAGTGTCTTGTTCTCAACGTGCGTTGCAACCGTCAGGTACGCAATGGTTTCGTCAACCACCGTCGGCCATACCGAGACGGCAGCCTGTTGCTGATACTCGGCCAGCAATCCGTTTCGCCGAAAGACTTCTTCTACGTCTTTCTTTTCCATTCTATAGTTGTAGTTGTAGTCGTTTCGCGTTCTGGGGACAACCATCACGAAGGCTCTTTCACAGTGTCTTTGCGGATGTGGACGAAGCCTGCCCGGGCTGTGGAGTCATCCATCCTTTCTGGGTACAAGTTCTGTGGAGAGTTCGTCCCCAATTTCTATCCCCTCTTTCGGCGGTATTGTCCACGGATTGTTCCCGGATCCTTCCCCAGGAGTGGCACCTGCGTTTCCTGCGAGACATCAAGCGCAACCGCTACGGAATTTCGGACGGGATTCCCACGATGTGCAGTGATGTTCAGGTCTTCCGGCCCGCTATGGCTTGAGTGCAGAGTAGCGCGATGCGAGGTACTCCTGAACCTCGCTGATTTCCGATTGCAGCAGCGGGGTCTCTTCGAGAAGCGCCTTGACCTTCGAGTAGGAGTGCATGATCGTCGTGTGATCTCGGTTGCCGAACTCTCGACCGATCGCCGGGAATGAGTGATCGGTCATCTGCCGCGCGAGGAAGATAGCCACATGTCTTGCCTGCGAGATCTCCTTTTTCCGGCTGGACCCCTCGAGATCCTCTCGCTTGATGCCGTACCGCGAACTCACTTCCTCCTTGATGTGCCCGATCGTGAGCCGGGGGCGCTGTCCTTCCTTCGGCAGCATGCCCTCGAGTTTGGCCGGGGTCAGCCGCTCTCCCTGGAGTTCGGAGTATGCCAACGCCTTGACCAAGGCGCCTTCCAACGCACGAACATTGGAGGAGATGCGCTGGGCAATGAGTTCGAGAACTGCACCATCGACTTCCAGTCCACGTTGAACGGCCTTTTCGCGCAGGATGGCGATCCGGGTCTCCAAATCGGGTGCTTGGATGTCGGCTACCAATCCCCAACGGAAACGGGAGACAAGCCGCTCCTGAAGCCCGGATAGATCTTCCGGCGGGCGGTCGCTCGACAACACGATCTGCTTCTCGCTCCCATACAGCTCATTGAACGTGTGGAACAGCTCCTCCTGGGTCGCTTCCTTGCCTTCCAGGAAATGGACATCATCGATCAAGAGCAGGTCGATGCGGCGGTACTTCTCACGGAACGCCGCCGTGTTGTTGGTGCGGATGGAGTTGATCAACTCAATGGCGAAACGCTCGGATGTCGTGTACACGATGGCCTTGCTCCGGTCGGAGTTTCCCACCCGGTTTCCAATGGCTTGAAGCAGGTGGGTCTTGCCGAGCCCGACACTGCCGTAGATGAACAAGGGGTTGTAGGTCTTGTCCAGACCATCGACCACCGCGCGGGCCACCGCTTCGGATGCGGCGTGCGCCAGGTAGTTGTTCTTGCCTCGAATGAAGGTCGCGAAGGTGTAGTCCTGGCTCAGTGGCAACGTATCTTGTGTCTTGGGCCGTATCTCATGCGCTTCCAGACGCTGTGGCTCGGGTGGAATGGCTGGCCCTTCTTCCGGAACCACTTGTATCGCCAGAGCAATGGCCCGATCGCAGGATGACGAAGCCAAGAGCTCGATCTTCTCGCGGAAACGGCGCTCGATTCCTCCCTTGATGAAGTCATCGGGCACACCCAGCGTCAGTGTGGACTCCTCGAGATCCAACGGCTTCGCAGGAGCGAGCCACGTCTGGAAACTCGCATACGGAATCTCATCCTTCAAAGAAGAAATGACCGAATCCCAAATCGATAGAAGCTTTGCGTTCATTTGCCCCCTCACCGGAAGTTGCCTCACACAGTATCGACAGGAGCGCCGCCGGGTCAAGGACGAACGTTCCGTGCCGTGATGACGGGCAACCGTGAAACTTGGCTTCCCACTTGCTTGGGACAACTGGCTTCGCTCGAACGCGGACCGTGTTCCGAGGCGATTTTGCTTGAACCGTCTCGAGAGTGGACAAACGCACGATCCATCAAGATCAGGCCGCAGCCTGTGGAAAAGCCGCGAAAACTATTCCTGGATAGAAGATCCGATGTGGATAAGCCTGTGGATCAACCGGGGAAAGCCGCCGATAGGTTCCCCGTCCGGATGTTTCCGGTTCGGCGGTAGTATTGGCTGCACTTATCCACAGTGAACGCCCGAAATTGAGCTGTTTACGGGGTGTTATCCACAGGGTTGTCCACAAGAGCATTGTGCGGCTGCAGGCTCGTACTATGCTGAAAGACGAGGATTCCGGGTTCGACCAGCGCGAGAGGATGGCGGGAACTGTGGAACCGTTCGGCAAATGTCCCATTTCGCGGGGACAGCTGGCGATCGCTTGAGAAAAAGAATGGTGCCGAGGCCCAGATTCGAACTGGGGACACCGGCCTTTTCAGGGCCGTGCTCTACCAACTGAGCTACCTCGGCACGACTGGCGGGGACGACCGGATTTGAACCGGCGATCTCTGGAGTGACAATCCAGCGTCCTAGACCTGACTAGACCACGCCCCCAGGAACGTAAAGAGCCCATTGGGCGAGACAGGACTCGAACCTGTGACCTTCCGGATGTAAGCCGGATGCTCTCCCAGCTGAGCTACTCGCCCATTATAGATGGCAGACGTCCTACTCGCAAACAGGCAATCTGGCGTCCCCAAGGGGATTTGAACCCCTGCCGCCGGGATGAAAACCCGGTATCCTAGGCCGCTAGATGATGGGGACAGTTTTCGCACGGAATTATACGGCCACGCACGTGTCTTTCAATGGGTGTGGGTCGTGCTGGATTCGAACCAGCGACTCCCTGATTAAAAGTCAGGTGCTCTGCCACTGAGCTAACGACCCCAGAAGGCCCGTGGTGGGTCGTGCAGGACTCGAACCTGCAACCAACGGATTAAGAGTCCGCTGCTCTACCATTGAGCTAACGACCCGTGATGTTCTCGATGGTACGAAGGAGCTTTTTCGCTGTCAAGGCTTGTGGGGTCTTGAGCGGATCGGCTACGATTCGGCATGGATCCTCTTCAGTTCACAGATCCCGCGCCCGCACCGCTTGCGGAGCGCTTGCGGCCGACCCAGCTCGGACAGGTCATCGGGCAGGAGAAGCTTCTCGGCCCCTCGGGACCGCTGCGTGCGCTGATCGAGTCGGATTCGTACCGAGCCTTCCTGTTTTGGGGTCCACCCGGAACGGGCAAGACAACGGTCGGACGGATCATCGCCCAACGATCAGGCGCCCGGTTCGTCTGTCTGTCTGCGGCGCTTGCCGGAGTGAAGGAGGTCCGTCAGGCGCTGGAGGCATCGAGGTTTCGGGTACGAACCGAAGGGCGGAGAAACGTCCTCTTCCTTGACGAGGTGCACCGGTTCAACCGGGCGCAACAGGATGTTCTGTTGTCGTTTCTCGAGGAAGGAAGCGTGATCTTCATCGGCGCCACAACGGAGAACCCGTCGTTTGCGCTGAACGCGGCCTTGCTCTCGCGCTGCCAGCTGTTCTGTTTCGATCCCCTGAAGGAAGCGGCGATACAGGCACTCATCGAGCGGGCGATCGCTGATCCCGGCGGTCTTGCTCATCGGTATGCCTTCTCCGGAAAGGCGATCGACGCCCTTGTCGCCATGTCGGATGGTGATGGCCGAAGGGCACTGACCATGTTGGAGTTGGTGTCATCGGTGTCGGAGGGAGGGACGATCGATGAGGAGCTCGTCCGGCGGACCATTCAACGGAAGGGCTTGCGGTACGACCGGGCTGGGGACGAGCACTACAACCTCATCTCCGCGTTCCACAAGTCCGTGCGAAACTCCGATCCCGATGCAACCTTGTACTGGCTCGCACGGATCCTCGAGGGAGGAGAGGATCCCAGATTCGTTGCTCGCCGTTTGATCCGGATTGCTTCGGAAGACATCGGGCTTGCCGATCCTCGAGGCCTCGAGCAGGCGATTGCGGCATGGAAGGCCGTTGAGGCCATCGGCCTTCCGGAATGCGATCTTGCGTTGGCTCAGGCCGCGGTCTTTCTGGCGTGTGCTCCGAAGAGCAATGCGGTGTACACAGGCATGAAACGCGCAACGGGCGATGTGCGGGATCGTCCGACCGCCGAAGTCCCCCTGCATCTTCGCAATGCCCCGACACGAATGATGAAAGGGCTTGGGTACGCGGGGGGCTATCAGTATGCGCACGATTTCCCGGATGCCATCACGGCGATGCCGTGCCTTCCCGATGACCTCGCCGGGCGCCGATACTACACGCCAACCGGCCGCGGAGCGGAGCAGGAGATCGAACAGCGACTGCTACGGTGGCGGGAACGGATGCGTCAGTTGCGGAAGCCTTCTGCGAGAGAGGGAGATACGGCATAGCGGGACGTCGGATGGATCAAATCTCCTCTCGACCCTACTTCTTCTCCTCTTCCATCTGGTCGAGATACTGGAGAATCGCGTCGACAATCAGGTAGTTGACCGATCGGTCTTTCTCCTCAGCAAGCTTTGAAAGACGCTCAATCGGACGATGGTGGGCCTTTTTCTTCGGCACGTAGATAGATAGGGCATTTTCTCTTGAAACCACTCACTTCACCTCCGGCCCTCTTACTATAGTCTATTGAACGACGAAAGGCAAGAAACAGTGCTCGCCCACATGCCGACGGACCTTCGGCACGGGGTTCTCGGATACTCCAATCTGTCTTTCAGGCGGGACTACTGGTGGAGATGTCTCTTGATGTCGAGTTTTGCGCTCTTCTCGAACGGTTGATCCACCAGGGAGAGGCACTCCTTGTACTTGATCCGCTTGAATGTCGCGAGGTTCTCGTTCTTCAGCCGGATGGCCTCCCACAGGTGCTCCAGAGCCGCGTCTTCGCCCTCGATCTTCAGTCCCTTCAGGACGTCCCAGTTGGGATAGATTTGAGCCGAAACGGTCGGAATGCCCTGGCGGGTTCCCTCGTACACCATGATCTCTTCGATTGCCGGGATCGAAACGAATTCCCACTCGATCTCTTCCGGGTACACATTCTTGCCGGTCTCCAGGACGATGACGTTTTTCGCCCGTCCGGAAATGACTACGCGGCCGTCCTCGTACGTTCCCAGATCGCCGGTGTGGAACCATCCGTCCTCATCGATCACTTCTTCGGTTGCCTGAGGGTTCTTGTAGTACCCGGCCATGATGTTCGGACCGCGGGCAAGGATTTCTCCGACCCCCGCTTCATCCGGGTCGGAAATCTTGATCTCCACACCCTCGATCGTCTCCATGCCCGGCGTCTCGGCAAAGGCTGTACACATCGTCAGCAAGGGAGACGTCTCCGTGAGTCCGTACCCTTCCATGATTCCAATGCCCATCCTTCGGAAGCCGGCAGCGGCTTCGGGGCTGAGTGGAGCGCCTCCGGATGTGAAGAAGCGGAACTGCTTGCCGAACAGCTTGTTCTTGACGAGCTTTCCCATGAGCGTCGGAGAGGAGCGATCGATCGCTTGCTTGACCGGGCTCTTCTCGATGGATGACCGGATCCTTCCGTACAGGACGTTGTACAGCTTCGGAACGCCTAGGATGATGGTCGGATGCGCCTTGCGCATGACCTCAGCCAGGTTCCGATCCACCGGTGTGTAGCTGCTCGTTCCGCCCGTGGAGATCGGCGTGATCAGGGTGATGGTCAACCCATAGATGTGGTTCCACGGGACGATGGATAGGAAGGCGTCCTCGGGTGTCAACGAAACGACCTTGGCCGCGGCCAGGGCATTGGAGGAGATGTTTGCATGCGTGAGCATCGCGCCCTTGGCATTCCCTGTTGTCCCGGACGTGTACATCAGGATGGCGAGAGCGTTCGGATCGACATCGACCCGCGGGAGCGGCTTCTTCCCGAGAAGAAGCGCGTCGAGAAACTGGACGTTCTCCAGCTTGGTTCGATCCATCGAGATGACGAAACTGTCCGCAAGGGTCCCCTGTTGAAGACCTGCGATGTCCTCCGCCTTGTTGCCTGTTGTGATGATTCCCTTGACTTCCGCTTCCACCAGGATCCGTTCGATTTCGCCGCGCTGCAGTTCGGGATCCAGGGGCACAACGACGGCGCCGCAATGGAGGATTGCGAAGAAGCTCGTAGCCCATGCCGTTCGGGGTTTGGAGATCAGGGCAACACGATCTCCCTTGGATACGCCAAGGTCCGAGAGGGCTCTGGCCATGCGGCCAACGATCTCCCCCAGACGGCCGTACGAGATTTCCGTGAGCACCAGTTGAACACCCCGGCCACGCTTTCGCTCCTTGGGGATCGGCATTCGAAGGGCTATCCGGTCTCGGTGAGCGGCGACCGATTCCTCAAACAGGCTGGAGATCGTTGGATACACGGTACTCATCCTCCCCTTTTTCTGCCCTCCCGGGCAAGTAACTCCTCCGTCTAGGCGCCCCGTGCGGATCGCGAAACGGGGGCAAGGACTACTGCGACAGGTATTTCTCTACTTCGATCGATCCCATGGCACCTTCCCCAGCGGCCACTATAGCTTGGGCATAGCGGTTGGCGCCAATCCTCGTGTCTCCCACGGCAAAGATTCCGGGAACGTTGGTCTGCAATTGCTGGTTGGTTTTGATATATCCACCTTCATCCAGTTCCACAACACCGCGGAGGAAATCGGTTTGCGGGATGTGGCCGATATTGACGAAGACACCATCAATGGGCACGGTCTCCTCCTCTTCCGTGTCGAGATGGCGTAAGCGCACGCCGGAGACGTGGGCGTCACCGAGAACCTCTTCCACTGCGAGGTTCCAGAGAAAGCGGATCTTCGGGTGCTGGCGGGCGCGTTGCTGGAGGATCGCCGAGGCACGGAAGGCCTTGGGATCTTCCTCCGGGTGCCGGACTGCGATGGAGACCGATGCAGCGAATCGAGTCAGAAACAGCGCTTCGGTCAGGCCGGAATCTCCGGCGCCGATCTCGATCAAGTGTTTGTCGCGGAAGAAGAAGCCGTCACACGTTGCACAGTACGACAGCCCTTTCCCTTTGAGGCGAGCGGCGCCCGTTGCCGGGAGTTCCCGCGGGCGGGAACCGCACGCGAGGATGACGGTCTTTGCAGAGTACGTTGCGCGTGGTGTGATGACCCGGTGGTGAGGTTGACCGGGATCGATCGATACGACCTCGTCTTGCTCGATGACCGCACCGAATCGCAGCACTTGCCGATGAAGACGCTGCATCAGTTCCGGTGCGGAGACCGTCTCTTCAAAGCCCGGCCAGTTCTCGATGAGGTCGGTCTCATTGAGTTGCCCCCCGGGGATCGCCTTCTCGATGACCAGCGTTGAGAGCCTGGCTCGCCCGGCGTACAGCGCGGCCGTCAGGCCGGCAGGACCGGCACCGATGATGACAACATCGTACAGGTTAGACTTTTCCACCATGGCGGGATTATAGAGGAGTGCTAACTGAGGTCAAATGCATCCAGCGAGAAAGTCCCTTTGGTCTTCTCCACGACGGTCTCCATGCGGAGCTTCGCTTGCTCCAAGGCCTCTTTAATCGTTGCGGCAAGGGAGAGTCCCTCCTCGAACAGGGCGATCGCGCGATCCAACGGGATGTCTTTCTGCTCCAGGCGGGTTGCGATGTCCTGCAGTTTCTCCAGGGATTCGTCGATGTTCATTCGGTTATCACCTCCTCAACGAGAGAACGCGTTCGGCCTCGCGCGAAACGCGTCTCGATTCGGTCTCCCGCTGCAAGGGACGATGCATCGCTCACGGGGACGGTAGAGCCCGGGACAAACGTCAGCGAGAAGCCATGCTGCAACGGGCGCTCCGGGTCGGACAATCGAAGCACCCCGCTCAAGTGTGAGAACGCGTCGCAACGTGTGCGGAGCGCGGCCTGCATGCGGGTCATCACGGTCGTGATCAGTTGATCGAGCCGTTGATCGAGCGTCTGTACCTTTTGCTGGGGAATCCTGAACAGAGACGTTCGAAGATTCGCTTGGAGATGCAAGCGGCGCGCGGCGAGTGCGTGGGTGCAAGCGCGCGTCATTCTTGCAGCGAGGGTGGACAGCGACGCAAGGACCTCGGCCTGATCCGGAACCACGAGTTCCGCGGCGGCGGAGGGGGTCGGTGCTCGAACATCCGCGACGAAGTCCAGGATGGTGAAGTCAACCTCGTGTCCAACTGCAGACACCGTAGGGATGGGGCAAGCGAAGATCCGGCGGGCCACCTGTTCCTCGTTAAAGGCCATCAGATCCTCGGCGGAGCCGCCGCCGCGTCCGACGATCAGCACGTCGATCGGCTCGACGGTCGACGAGAACCGCTCGGCCGCATCGATCGCCGCGATCAATTCCTGCGGTGCCGACTCTCCTTGGACCGACGAGGGGTACAACGTAACGCGCGAAAGGGGCCAGCGCCTCGATATCACCGAGACAATATCGCGGATCGCTGCCCCGGTGGGCGAGGTAATCACACCGATGTGTCTCGGGATCACGGGAAGGGGCTTCTTGTGAGATGGGTCGAACAGTCCCTCCTCCAGGAGTTTCCGCTTCAGCCGCTCAAACGCCTCTTGCAGCGCACCGGCGCCGACCGGATGGATGACACTGGCAATGAACTGGTATCTCCCGCGTGGCTCGTACAACGTCACTCGTCCCAGGGCCAGAACGATGGCTCCAACGGCGATCGGCACCTGTGGAAGGGCGCTGCTGTGGCTGCGGAAACGAACGCAACCGATCTCCGCGGCATCGTCTTTCAACGTGAGGTATAGATGCCCTGAGGGGGCGCGGGTGAACTCGGATACCTCGCCGCGGATCCAGACTGCCGAGAACTCCGATTCCAGAAGCCCTTTGGCTGTTCGGTTCAACTCAGATACGGTATACACATGCTGCTTGTCCATTGATGGGAGTGTATCCTGTCGGCCGGGCTTCGAGAAAGCCCGCGGGCTGAAACCTTGAAAAGGACAGAGGTTCAGACTATAGTCCGTGTATGCCTCACGGCACCGACAGCCGGTTTCCCGCCGCGATGCGGCTCAAACGAAGAGACGACTTCCGATGTGTGTTCCAACACGGGTCCGTTTGGCGAGGGCGCTGGTTCACGGCGCACGTGCTGCCGCGCGAAGAAGGATGCCGGCTTGGCATCGTCATCGGCCGGCGTTGGGGCCCCGCAGTGGAACGCAACCGCATGAAGCGTCTCTTTCGCGAGGCGTTCCGACAGAACAAGACAAGGATTCCCGCTTCGGATATCATTGTGAGACCGGCGGACGCGTGCCGGGAAGCGAACGTCGAAGCTCTCGGGCGAATGTTGGTTCTTGCGGCGAACGAGAGCATGGACAAGAGAGGTGACCGATGAACAAAGAGACGATCTACCTCACCAAAGAGGGATACGATCTGATGCGTCAGGAACTCGACCTGGTCGAGAAGACGCTTTACGAGGAGATTCCCGACAAGCTGAAGACCTCGAAGCTGAATGGGGGAGACCTCCGCGAGAACAAAGAATACATGTACCTTCAGACCCAACAGCAGTACTACGAGCGCGAGGTCCGGCGATTGACCGGGATTCTGGAAGTCGCTGAGATTATTCCCGATGAGGCGATTTCCAAGGAAGAGATCGGCATCGGATCCAAGTTCATCCTGCAGGATTTGACGCTCAAGGAGAGCGGGACGTTCACATTGGTCAGCCCCGCTGAGGTGGATCTGGAGAAAGGAAAGATCTCCGTGGCTTCCCCCGTTGGGCGGCTTCTGTTGGGGAAGAAAGAGGGCGACGAAGTGAAGACGCATTTCCCCTGGGGAGATGCCGAATTCCGCGTCATCGCCATCAACAAGTAGTCCCTATTTGCCAACAGGATCTCAAATGGTTGTGTCGGACCCACTATAGCTTCCCGGGGCTTTGGTTCCGTGGCAAGGATGTGGAACAGCGGTTCGGCGTGGCCGTGGAACGCCAAAGGAGCAGCGAGTGATGGGCGTATGGGCGCGGCTTGGTGGGCACGTGGATGGTATCGCCGACGCGATCCTCAACTGGGATCGACAGGCGGTGGAGTCCTTCGGGAACCATCCGGCGTTACAGCGTTTCTCCAAGGTGTTCTTCACCGCAACCTACATGGGGGACGGTTACCTGTGGGGAGGGCTCGGACTGGGGCTGATCCTGTTCGGCCGGGCTGTCGACCGCTGGAATGTTCTCATCGGTCTTGCGGTGTCCATTGTCAATATCGCGCTTTTCCGGTTCCTGAAGCTGGTCTTTGCGCGGGCGCGGCCGGTGGTCGTGTCTCAGGGGCTGCGATCCCGCCTGATTGACACGTACTCGTTCCCATCCGGACATGCCACCACATCGTTCGGTCTTGCGTGGGTCGTGTCCTCTTCCTATCCCCACCCCGCCATCCAGGTCGGCGCGTACCTGGCTGCGGGCGTTATTTCGATCTCTCGCGTGTACGTACGCGAGCATTTCCCGTTGGATGTCATGGTCGGAGCCGCACTCGGATCACTCGTTGCTGCCTGCCTTGTTCCCTTCTTCCGTTGGCTCGGACTTTGACGCAGGTTCTCACAGTTGCATACCATTCGAGGAACTACCTCAAGAAGGTAAGGAGCGTTCGGTGATGAGACATCACATCTCGAGTCGGGCCAGTGGCGCGAAACGATCGGCGATTCGCGAGATCCTCAAACTGACGGAGCAACCGGATATCATCTCTTTCGGCGGCGGCCTTCCTGCGCCGGAGACCTTTCCTGGCAAGGAGATGGCCAAGATCGCGGAAGAAGAACTCCGGGACCATTGCGCGGATGTTCTGCAATACAGCACGACCGAAGGAAGCCGCCGTCTTCGGCGGGCGATGTGCGAGTGGCTTCGGCCCCAGGGCCTCGATCTGTCGATCGAGCAGCTCCTCGTAACCACCGCGTCGCAACAGGGGCTCGATTTGATCTGCAAGGCATTCTTCAATCCGGGGGACGTGATCTTCTGCGGCCTGCCGAGTTACTTGGGTGCCGTGCAGGCATTCAATCTGTTCCAACTGACGAAGATCGGTATCCCATTGAACGACGATGGGATGGATCTCGATGTGCTCGAGCAGCGGATCCGTGAGGCGAGGGCCGAGGGAAAGTCGCTGCGTGGAATCTATGTGATTCCCGATTTTCAGAACCCAAGTGGCATCACGATGTCCCTCGAGAAGAGGAAGCAACTGCTTGAGATCGCTCGACGTGAAGACCTGTTGGTGTTCGAGGACAACCCCTATGGCCACCTGCGCTTCGCCGGCGAGCCGGTTCCATCGATTCGCAGCTTCGATACCGAGGGCCGTGTGATCATGATGGTTACCTTCTCTAAGGTGCTGTGCGCGGGCCTTCGCTTGGCGATCATGATCGCCGATGGAGACCTGATGGATGCGCTCGTTCGGGTGAAACAACCGACCGACCTGTGCACATCGAAACTGCTTCAGATCCTGGCTACGCGCTACATCGAGGAGTACGGACTGGATGAGCACTTAAAGGAGATCCAGGCCATCTATCGCGACAAGCGCAATGCGATGATCGAAGCCTTGGAAACCTACATGCCGAAGGGCGAGGGCATCACCTGGACACGCCCCGAGGGAGGGCTCTTTGTCTGGGTCCGTTTGCCTGAAGACATCGATACGGAGAAGATGCTGATGGCGGCGATCGAGCGGAAAGTCGCCTACGTCCCCGGTGCATCCGCCTTTGTGGACGGCAGCGGACAGAATACCATCCGTCTCTCGTACTCCCTGGTTACGGAGGAGAAGATCGTCGAAGGGATCCGCCGGTTGTCCGAGGTGGTCAAGGAAGCGTTGGCTGCGCGGAAGGTCGGCGCGAAGACCGGATAGGGAAGCGCTGTATCTTGCGGAAACGTGGAAAGACGCCGCCGGACGATGATGGATCGTCCGGCGGCGGTTCGTTTTGCCTTGCCGTCCGTGCTACAGAAGAGATCCAGGAACCGATTGAACGAAGCCGGTGGCCAAGCGGACCGTATTCTCGAAGTCATTCAATCGCAGGGTGGAGATCGGGGAGTGGATGAACCGGCACGGAACCGAGACCACACCGGCTAGAACACCGCCGCGGGTCAAGTGGATCGCGCCCGCGTCGGTTCCACCGTACGTGGGCAACTTGTACTGGTAAGGAATGGCTTGGTCCTCCGCGATGGCCTCCAGCGCCTCGATCAGCTTGCGCGAAACGATGATCGACCGGTCGGCGATGCTGATGGCCGGGCCCCGTCCGGCACGAACCGGCTGGCTCTCATCGGGAACGCCGGGCATGTCGGCGCCGATCGTTCCTTCGAATGCCACTGCAAGATCCGGCTTGATCCGGTAGGCGGCTGTCTTGGCACCGCGCAGGCCGACTTCCTCGCCGAAGACGAAGGCGAACACCGTGGTCATCGGGAGCTCCGTTTCGGCCAACCGCCGCGCGATTTCGAGGAGCACCGCGCATCCGGCACGGTCGTCGAATGCCTTGCCGGTGACGTATCCCCGATGAAGCTCGGCAAAGGGGTAGTGAATCGTGAATGGATCGCCGATTCGGATCCCGAAGTCCGCTGCCTCCTGGCGCGACGTTGCACCGATGTCTACGAACATCTTCTCTAGAGGAATCGGCCGTGACCGCTCCTCCGCCGTGAGGATGTGCGGTGGGGCCGCACCGATGACGCCGTAGCGCTTCTCTCCCGAGCGTGTAAGGATCTCCACGCGGTGTCCGGGAACGATTCGATCGTCCCACCCACCGAGCGGGGCGAAGCGGAGGTATCCCTTCTCATCGATCCACTTGACGATGAATCCGACTTCGTCCATATGGGCATCGAGCATAAGGACGCGTTCGTCCTTTCCTTTTCGGGTGGCGATCAGGTTCCCCAGCGGGTCGATCAACACCTCATCGACATACGGCGTGATCCGCTTCTGGATCAGATCGCGGACTTCATCTTCGAATCCCGACACACCGAATGCATCGGACAGTTCCTGCAACAGGGGCATGGTTTCCATCCCAGGGGCCACCTCCTAAGGCGGATAGACCGAAGTATAGGACAATAGAACCATCCCCTCACGCGGGAGGCGTGGAGACATCCTAGGCGGCGAGGTTCTCGAGGAGACGTTTTGCGAGAGGCAGCGGGATGTCGGCTCGTTCGGACACCTCTTCCGGGGTCGCTTTGGCCAGCTGGGCAATCGAGCCGAACTGCCGCATCAGGGCGCTCTTGCGCTTCGGACCGATCCCGGCGATCTCATCGAGAACCGACGACAGGCTGCGCTTGGACCGCAGCCGCCGGTGATAGGTGATGGCGAAGCGGTGCGCCTCGTCGCGGATCTGCCGCAGGAGCAGCAGGGCCTTGCTCGTGGGTGGCAACACCAGCGGCTCGTCGCACCCGGGCCGGAAGATCTCCTCCTGGCGTTTGGCCAGACCGAGCATCTCCAGTCCTTCGATGTTCAGGTCGTGGAGCACCGACACCCCGACATGGAGCTGTCCCTTTCCCCCGTCGATCAACACGAGATCGGGAAACTCGGAGAACTTCCCACGGGCCACGGTGGGATCGGAGAGTTCCGCGAGCCCGCGGCGGAACCGTCGGCGGAGGACCTCGGCCATCATGGCATAATCATCCGGCTTGCCCGAGATGTGCACCTTGAAACGGCGGTATGCGTCCCTTCGCGGACGGCCGCCTTCGAACACGACCATCGAACCGGTGGCCTCTCCCCCTTGGGTGTTGGAGATATCGAATGCTTCGATCCGTTCGGGGAACGAGGACAGGCCGAGAACCTCCGCCAGTTCCACCAAGACCTGGCCGGTCTCCCGGTGCAGCGCATCCTGCTTCTTGGCCGCGGCAAGCGCGAACCGGGCATTCTCCGCGGCGAGCGCCGTCAGGTGCCTCTTCTCTCCGCGCTGTGGCACACGAAGGCGTACGGCATTGCCGCGCAGCGACGAGAGCCACGCCTCCAGCGGCTCCCGGTCCGTCACCTCGGTAGGAAGAAGGATCTCCTTGGGGATGAACGTCGCCTTGGCGTAGTACTGACGGAGGAAAGAGACCAGGACATCCTCTTCGGCCGGCGAAGCTGGCACCATCAAGTGGAAGGTCTTCCTTCCCGCCATCCGGCCTGCGAGCACGTGGAATACCTGTGCACAGGCGCGGTCCTCCTCGATGGAAAGGCCGATCGCATCGCGGTCGACGAGGTCGGAAAGCGTCACCGCCTGGCGTTCGAGGCTCCGCTCCAGCGAGGCCATCCGATCGCGAAGCCCAGCCGCCCTTTCGTATTCCTGCTTCCCCGCCGCGGCCGTCATCTCTGCGCGAAGGCGCGTGACCAGCCCTGAGATCCGGCCTTCGAGCAACATCGCGGCCCCATCGACCGCTTCCGCGTACTGCGCCTGCGTGACCAACTCGGCACACGGGCCGAGGCACCGTCCGATGAAGTAATTGAGACACGGACGCCGAGGGGTGGACAGCGGGAGGGAGAGCGTACAGGTCCGGATCGGGAAGAGCTTCTGCGCCAGTTTGAGGGTGGAGCGCATCGATTTCGCGCTGGTGTACGGACCGAAGTAGCGCGCACCATCGTTCTTGCGCCGGCGGACCACCACGATGCGTGGAAACGGCTCCTTGGTGATCTTGAGATACGGATACCGCTTGTCGTCGCGCAGGCGGACATTGAACCGCGGCTGGTACCGTTTGATCAGGTTGTCTTCGAGGAGGAAGGCCGCCGCCTCGGTCTCCGTTTGGATCACCTCGAAGTCCGCGATCTCGGCGACCAGGGCCCGGGTTCGCTCCGCCATCCCCTCTTGCGATTGGAAGTACGACCGGACCCGTTGACGAAGCGCCGCCGCCTTGCCCACGTAGAGGACCGCCCCGGTCGCGTCCTTCATCAAGTAGACGCCGGGGGACAGCGGGAGCTGCTTCAGTTTCTCCTCGATCGTCGGATTCATCGTACCGTTCCCATGGTAGCGTGGCGCTGACAAGCACTCAAAGCTCACAAGGGACTCCCGGCGGAGGCTAAGATAGCGAAGTTTGTCTTTAACGATAAAAGCAGGTACTCTGTGAACGGAGACGAAAATGAAAGGATTAGTCATGAGCGGAAAGAGGAGAGCGAAAGCAGGTCTCTGGATAGCCGTAGTGCTTGTTCTATTCAGCTTGCTATCACTGGCGCAGGTGGTGCAGCCCGAGTGGATTGACTATGGCTGCAATCTTGTGTGGGAAACCAATGGCTGTGCGTGCAATGGGCTGTCGTGTTGCTGTCAGCAGGGAGCCAAGTACGAACACAAGGGCTGGTCATTCGGAGGCGAGCTGGAACTTCCCCTGACCGTCACCGTGTCGTGCGAATGTACCGCTGTTTTCATCTTTCTGAGCGGATGCACTGACTCAGACTCAGAAAGCGGAGAAGGAGAGGTCGTCGCGCGTGCGATGTGTTACTTCTCGTCCGGAGCATATGGTTGCGACGACACCATCTTCAATAGTTCATGCTACTGACCAGCAGGAAAAGGAGCAGACATGGGAAGCCGGAAACTCGTCGCTCTTGTCATCCTCGCGACATTCGTCTCTGTTGCGACAGCGGGAGCCGACACAGCGATTGCGTGGATAGGAGAAATGGTCCCGTGGCCGATGATGGCTACGGGGATCGCGATGGTTGAACTCGAACTGTCGAGTGACCCGATGGCAGGAGAGATCCGCCCTGGGTTGCGCAGTGACGCGGTTCAGTACGGGCTGTTCGCGCTGGGTGATGGTTCCGATCCGGGGGTATCGTGTGCCGTTTCGCATCATGAAGGTGAACCGCCTGTCCTGGTTGTCGACGCCGACAACAACGAGACCTTGGTTGACGATGCTTGGCTGCTACCGGCGCGCCGACTTGATCTGAACACCTATGCCTGGTTGATCGACGTGATGGTGGCGTTTGAGGGCGGCGATGAAGCCCACCGGGTGCCATACCACCTGTTGGTTACGGCGCAGTACTCCCATGAGACCGGGCTGTTTGAATGGTTCTACGGCGGATCGTGCCATCGACGAGGGCTGTTGACGATCGATGGGGCGGCCTACCCCATTGCCGTAACGAATCTCCAGACGACGGGTGGATACGAGGACCCCGAGACGTTGGTCGTGGCAGTGGATGTGGATCGAGACGGCGTCCTCGACACGCTCCCCGGTTCCCACGAGGTCTTTGGGCCCGGGCAGGATATCGTTCTTGAAACCGGGAGCTATCGGATTGCATCAACCCGCGCGGACGGGATGCGGATCGAGTTCGAACGCGTGGGAGAGGCGTCTCCCCGGCCGGTGATCAAAACGGGTCTCCCGGCTCCCGGCTTCGAGATCGGCAGCGTGACAGGCGACCCGATTGCAGTGCCCGATGCCCAGCAGACGACGGTCCTCGTCTTCGCAGGCTCGGGACGAAGCGCCGGATGTTCGACATGCGGGCTCGATCGCTTCGCCATGCCCGACCGGGTGCGGGATCTCGAGCGTGTTCTGGCAGACCGTGCTCCGGGAGCCGTGCGAATCGTGATCATCACCGATCGTGAAGTCTCCGCCTCCGATGTGTCGGCTCCCCTTTCGAACATCCCTGTGGCGGTTTGCGTTGCGCCGGATGTGGTCGATCTGTACCGAAGGATGGAGGAGCTTCTGGTGATCGGCTCCGACGGAACGATCGCTGCGATGGATCAGTTCTGGTACACCGTTGTCGAAGGGCGGCCGGTGATCCACCTTCATCGGCTCTCGCCCCTCGATGTCGCTTCGATTGTCAGCCGGTTGATGGATTGAGCTGTTCCTCGTTTGTGTGGCCTCGACGAACGAACGGATCGGCAAGCGCAGAACGGGTTTTCCGTCGTTCATCGTGCGGGTGGTGGTCGAAGCTCGAAGGCCGCTCATCGAGCCGATGTCTCCTGTGTGAGATCGATCTCGCTACACCCTGGGATCACGGCCGCGATCTGGCTATAATGGCGTTCCCGATGGGGGTGTAGCTCTAACCGGGAGAGCGCCCGCCTTGCACGCGGGAGGCTGGCGGTTCGAATCCGCTCACCTCCACCAGAACAAGATGGAACGTCATCTTCATCCGCGACGTGACTCCTTTAGCTGTGCGTCCGTGGCTTCAATCCATGATGCGAGCGGCCAGTGGCCTGTAGAAGGCAAGACAAGACCCTTGACCGCGAGGAAACGAGGGTTTTTCATCGTACGTTTCCTTACTTCTCTAGTGAGACGGGCCCTTGTGGCGTGGTGCAATCGGCCTGTAGCACGCGGCAAGTGGTCTGTGGAAGTAAACGGAAAACAGAGGCTTGCGTACGGGAGTCTTTCGTTGCGCGATATCCGCATCGGGTGAGACGTTCGAGCAGGCGCTTCCTCTCACACGAGACGAAACTTGACAACGGATGCGTTTTGCCGAGAATGAATGAACGTTCATTCAGGAGGCTCGATGACCATTCCGATGGAGGAGAGGATTCGCGATGTGGCGGTCCGGGTGTTCGCGCAAAAAGGGTTCCACCGGACGCGGATGAAGGACATCGCCAAGGAGGCGGGCGTGGCGGTGGGGTCGATCTACAACCACTTCCGCGACAAGGACGACCTGCTCCTGTCGATCTTCGAGACGGAGTTCGATGCCCGGGTGTCGTTTCTCGAAGCCGGGCAACGAAAGGGGCTCCCGGTGATCGATCAGGTCCGGCGGCTCCTCGAAGAGCACTTCGCCCTCGTCCAAAAGCAGCCCGAACTGGCGCAGCTCCTTCTTCTGGAACGGTTCAACCGTGGCGGCCGCCTGCGCGACCGGTTCGTGGCCCTGCAGCGGGTGATCGTGGAGCGGATCGATTCGATCCTGCGTTCGGGAATCTCGGAGGGCTGGATCCGGCCGTGCAACACCCGGGTGGTTGCGCAGGGGCTGTTCGATCTGGTGCAAACGATGAGCGCGACGGGCCTGGTCTACGAATCCGAAGAGGAACACGAGATCCTTGCCGCCGCGCCGGCCGAGCTGTGCGATCTGATCTGGCGAGGGCTCCAGGTTTCCACTGAGGAGGGCCTGGCATGACGCGGCGACGGCTTCCCCACTGGGTCAATCTGGAACCGGTCTTCCGCTTCACCGTGCACCACCCGGTCTGGACGATCGTGGCGATTCTCCTGATCACGGGCGTTCTTGCGGCGTTCATCCCGTCCATCGGGGTCGATGTCGATTTCAGCAACTACCTGAATCGAAATGATCCGGCGGTGATCGCAGCGGATGCGGCCAAGGACCGTTACGGATCACAGGTCCTCGTGATGGTGATCGCCGAGGGCCGGCCTGACGTGTTTCAAGCGGAGAGTCTCCGGGTGCTCGAAAGGCTGGGCGAGGCGTTCGAGCGTCTGCCGGTGGTGGCTGAAGTCACCGGCCCACTCGACAGCCAGGTCATCCGCGGAAGCGAGACGGAACTGCGGATCGGGCCGGTGGCGCCGCAGGGGCGTGCACCGGAGACGGTTGAGGCGATCAATGCGTACCGGGATTCGGTGCTCAACGACCGGACGACAAGAGACTTCGTGATCTCATCCGACGGTCGGGCAGCGGCGTTCTATCTCCGTGCGGAGACCGGTGTGGAGATGATCTCGTTTGCGGAAGCGATCGAGGAGGCCATCGGCAAGGAGGATTGGCGGCCGCTCGAGGTGACCATGTCCGGGATTCCCCACATGAACCTCACGTTGGGGCAATCGATGCGGCGGGATCTGGGCATCTTCCTGCCGGTCGTCTTTGTGGTGATCGTCGCCGTTCTCGCGCTCGGATTCCGATGGATCTGGGGCGTCGTCCTGCCGCTGGCTGTGGTGGGGGCCGCCGTGATCTGGACGGTCGGGTTGATGGCGATCTCCTGCACGCCGTTCACGGTGGTGTCGTTCATCCTTCCGGTGGTGGTGATGGCGATCGGGGTGGCCGACGGCATTCACGTGCTGAGCCGTTACCGGGAGGAGCTGCTCGCCCATGACGACAAGAATGCGGCCATCGTGGCGACGATGTGCGCCATGCAGACCCCGGTTGTGATGACTTCGCTCACCACCGCGGCCGGCTTCCTCGCCCTGCTGAATTCGTACATGATCCCGCAACGAACCTTCGGGATCTTTACGGCTGTGGGGATCCTGGCGGCGATGGCCCTCTCGCTCGTGTTGCTCCCGGCCGTGCTCCGGCTGGTGCCGGCCCCGAGGGTGAGCAGGCGGGCGGGCCGGCGATCGCTGGGGTGGCTGCTCGAACGCCTCGCTGCCCGTGTCGTGCGGGCGCGCTGGTTCGTGTTGGCCGCGGCGGTGATCGTAGGGTTCGCCCTCTCGGGCGGATTCTCTCAGATCGAGATCGAGACTTCGCAACGCGGATACCTCGGAGAGAACCACCCTGCCGTTTCCGCGATCGATCTGATGGAGGAGTACTTCTCGGGGGGCGAACAGATCCTGATCGAGATCGACACCGGAGCTCGGGATGGGCTGAAGCGGCCGGAGGTCCTGCGGGAGATGGTGGCCCTCCAGGCGTTCCTGGAAGATCGCGGTGTCCGGCGCACCACGTCCTTGGCGGACATCGTCCGCGAGTTGAACCAGCGATTCCACGCCGACGACCCTTCGTACTACGTGGTTCCCGATGATCCGAAGTTGGTTGCCCAGTTGCTCCTTTTGTTCTCGTTCCAAGGGGGCGATCTCGGATCGCTGGCACTGGGGGACTTCTCCGCCGGCGAGGTGATCGCGTTTCACGCCACGCGAAGCGGAGAGGATCGCGCGGTGTTGGTTCGAGATATCGAGGCGTATCTCGACGAGCACTTCGCTTCGTTGGCCGAAGCGGAAATGGTCGGATCGACGCGGATCCAGGCCAGCATGTTCTCCTCGATCACGCGGAGCCAAATCTCGAGTCTGGTCACCTCGATCCTTGCTGCGGGACTCATCGTAGTCCTGCTGATGGGATCGATCGGATTCGGGGTGCTTAGCCTGGTTCCCCTCTTGTTCACCGTGGCGGTCAATTTCGGGATCATGGGGTATGCGGGGATCTCTTTGGACATTGCAACGTTGATGGTTTCGTCGATCACGATCGGCATCGGCATCGACTATGGCATCCATTACATCACCCGCGTCCGTGAAGCGCGGCGAGCGGGACACTCGATGGACGAGAGCGCGATCCTCGCGGCCAGGTCCGCCGGGCGGGGCATCGTGTACAACGCCCTCGCCCTCGCGTTAGGGTTCAGCGTTCTATTGCTGTCTGCATTTCGAGGGATGCGGAGCTTCGGGGCGTTGATCTCGATGACCATGGTGATCAGCGCGATCTCGTCGCTTGCGGTGATTCCGGTGGTGCTCAGCGTGGTGGCTTGGGTGAAGAAACGCCGGGATAGATCTGCGGGCTGAAACGCCTGAAACGTTGACGCTGATTGGGGCAACTCATAAAATGCGGTCTTGAGAGGAGTTGACGATGCCCGAACAAACACGGCGCGAAATGATTGAGCACATGGACCGAACCCTCGACGTGCTCAAGGGAGCGTTGGTCAAGGTTCAAACCGGACGAGCCAACCCTGCGATGATTGAGGACGTCGTGGTCGACTACTACGGAGCCATGACTCCGCTGAAGCAACTTGCGACCATTGCGGCACCGGATCCGAATCTCCTGGTTGTGCAACCGTATGACAAGACACAGATGGCGGCGGTGGAGAAGGGAATCCTTGCCGCCGATCTCGGTTTGAATCCGGCCAACGATGGGCACGTGATTCGCGTGAAGGTTCCGAAGCTCTCGGAAGAGCGGCGGCAGGAGCTGACCAAGGTCATCAAGACACGAGGCGAAGAAGCGAAGGTGGCGTTGCGGAATGTCCGGCGAGAGGCAAACGACAAGCTGGATGTCCTGAAGAAGGATGGCGCCATCTCGGAAGATGACCACCATCGCGAGCGGGAAAAGAACGACGAGACCATTCACGAATATACGAAGAAGGTCGACGACATGGTGGAGGAGAAGGCCAAACAGATCCGCACGATCTAGCGCATTCGACACACCATGAGCAGGTCTCGCACCATCGGCGGTTTGATCCGGCTCCTGCGAATCCCGTCCTCGTTGCTATTCTGTGCGATTGGTGCCGCTGTTCTCGGAGCGACCGGGTATCCGCGAGTTGCCGCGGGCGTAGGTATTGGTCTCGGGATCCATCTGCTCAACCTTTTTCTCCTGGTTGAGACGAATCGTTCCGCCGTGACCGCGAGCGGAAGACGCCGGGCGGCACTCGCAGCCGGCGGCGGGAGTGTTGCGCGTTACCTGATGATGGCCGCGGCGCTTGCAGGGATCGGGTTGTTTCTCGATCGGGAGATTCTCCTGGGGGCATGTGGAGGGTTGTTCGTTGCGCAGGTAAACTTGCATATCGCTCGCCGGAACACGCGAGAGGCGAAGTAAAGGGCGCTTTGATGAAAGAGATCTTCAATCAACTGGCTGGATTGCTGACGCACCTCGGAGAGAAGCCGATCGGTGTCGTGACCCTGGCGGGGTACGAGATACGATTCGACTGGCTAACCCTCGTGATGTCATGGGCGGTGATGGCGATCCTCATCGTCGGTGCGCTGTTCTTGCGCCGCGCGCTTCGTCAGCCGATCGAAGACAAGCCGAACCGTACACAGGCTGCGTTGGATGCACTGATGGGGGCGCTTCAGACGCAGTTGGGCGGAAGCTTCGGATCGGAGCGACTGGCGGCGATGATGTTTCCGTTCGTTTCGACGCTGTTTCTCTACGTCTTGTTCTCGAACTGGATCTCCGTGATTCCGTACATGACATCGCCGACCCAGGATCTGAATGTGACGCTGGGCTTGGCGATTCTCGTATTCGTGATCTCGCAGGTCCTTGCGTTGCGTTTCAAGGGGGTTCGCCGGTACCTGAAGGGGTACGTTGATCCGCTGCCGGTGATGCTTCCGATCAACATTATCGGAGAGCTTGCCAAGCCCCTGTCGCACGCGTTTCGTCTCTTCGGGAACGTCCTCGCGGGAACGATTCTCGTGACGGTTATCATGGCCAAGTTCGCGCCGATCATCGTTCCCCCGGTGCTGAACATCATCTTTGGCCTGTTCTTCGGGGGAATCCAAGCCTTCGTTTTCGCCATTCTTGCGGTGGCGTACATCAATGTGGCGGTACAGGAATAGGGGAGGAATCATGTTGCAGGAAGCACAGACAGTTGCCAGTGGGATCAGCGGCCCGGATATCGTGGCTGCGGCGAAGTACATCGCTGCCGGACTCTGCATGGGCATCGGCGCGATCGGGCCGGCAATCGGTGAGGGATTGGCCGCATCGCACGCATTGGACGGGATGGCTCGCCAGCCGGAGATGGAAAACGCGCTGATGCGAACGATGATCCTCGGGCAGGCGATCACCGAGACCACGGGAATCTACTCGTTGCTCATCGCCATCGTTCTGCTGTTCGTTGTGTAAGGGGGCATCGTGACGTTCGAATGGGGCACGATCGTCAAGTCGATCAATTGGACGTTCGTCTTCAATCTGATCAACTTCGCGATTCTCTTGTTCGTGCTACAGCGGGTGCTCTTCAAACCGGCGATGGCGTATCTCGATCGGCGGCGTGAACGGATTGCCGAACACATGACGCAAGCCGAAGCAAGCGAGCAAGAGGCCGGCGAGCTGTTTGCCGAGCGTACGAAGGAACTGGCTGAGGCGCGTGAAAGGTCCCTGCGAATCGTTGAAGACGCACAGAAGCGGGCCGAAGAGATCGTGGCCGAGTCCAAAGGCCGTGCGAAGCAAGAAGCTGACCGGGTTCTTCAGGATGCGCGCCTGGAGCTCGAGCAGGAGAAGGAGCGCATGCTCGCCGACCTGAGAACCGCCTACGCAGAGATCACCGTTCTCGGTGCCGAGCGCGTGCTCGATCGGGAGATTCGCATCGAAGACCACCGGAAGCTTCTTGATCAGCTGTTGTCCGAGATCGACGAGCAAACGTTGAAGGTATAAGGAGCGCTCTTGAAGTCGAGGGATATCGCACGGCGATACGCAGACGCGTTGTACGAGATTGCGCGCGACAGCAACGCGGTCGTCGTTGTAGAAGACAACCTCCGACAGATCGTCTCACGCGTTGAGGAGACGCCGGAGTTCGGCCGCTACCTCGAGCATCCACTGGTGACGAAGAAGCAGAAGGCCGAACTGATCGATCGTGCGTTCTCCGGTTTCGATGAGCGGCTTCGCTCACTGCTCCACGTTCTGGTGCACAACGGACGCGAAGCCTACTTGGCCTTGATTCTGGATGAGTTCATTGCGGCGAGAGCCGATGACGAGCAACTCGCCCGGGTGACGGTGGTGTCGGCACACGCACTTGAGGAAGAGGAACGAGCAAGACTGACCGAGCAGTTGGAGTCTGCCTTGGGGCAGGGCGTACAGCTCGATGAACGTGTAGACGAGACCCTACTCGCTGGCGTGCGAGTGGAGATCGAAGGGCGCATCTTGGATGGAACCCTTCGCGCGAAGCTGGATCAGCTCCGCAGCACCCTGGGGCAATAGGAGGAAACGTGGCGACACGCAAGGATGAGATCACGGCGATTCTCAAGCAGCAGATCAGCGGGTTCCGCTACGACCTCGAGATGCAGGAAGTCGGCGTGGTGGTGGAAGTCGGCGATGGAATCGCCCGGGTCTACGGGCTCGAGCGTGCGATGGCATCTGAGATTGTGGCGTTCCCAAACGAAGTGTACGGGTTGGTTCTCGACCTGGAAGAGGAGTCCGTTGGGGTCGCTTTGTTCGGGGACAGCGAGAAGGTCCAGGAAGGCGACGAGGTCCGGCGGACCGGACGGGTGTTGGAAACGTCTGTGGGATTAGGACTCCTTGGACGTGTGGTCGATCCGTTGGGGCAGCCTCTGGATGGCGCCGGCCCGGTGGAGACCGACGGAACCCGGAGCGCTGAATTCAAGGCACCCGGCGTGATCCAACGGCAGCCGGTGAACACGCCGCTTCAGACGGGTCTGAAGTCGGTCGATGCGCTCACGCCGATCGGCCGTGGACAACGGGAATTGATCATAGGCGACCGGCGAACCGGGAAGACGGCCATCGCGCTGGACACGATCATCAACCAGAAGGCCTCCGGCGTGATCTGCGTGTACGTCGCGATCGGTCAAAAGGCGTCGACGATCGCCCGAATCGTGGATACGCTGAAACGCCACGGCGCGATGGAATACACGATCGTTGTGGCCGCCGATGCCAACACCACGGCGCCGATGCAGTACGTCGCGCCATACGCCGGGTGTGCGATGGCCGAGTACTTCACCTACAGCGGCAAGGATGCCTTCATCGTTTACGACGATCTATCGAAGCACGCCGTTGCGTACCGCGAATTGTCGCTGCTTCTGCGTCGGCCGCCCGGACGTGAAGCGTACCCTGGGGACATCTTCTATACCCATTCACGGCTGCTCGAACGCGCCGTCCGGCTCTCGGATGCGCACGGCGGGGGATCATTGACGGCGTTTCCGATCATCGAGACCAAGGCCGGTGATATTTCGTCGTACATCCCGACCAACGTCATCTCGATCACCGACGGTCAGATCTATCTCGAGACGGATCTCTTCAACCAGGGATTCCGGCCGGCGATCAACGTGGGATACTCCGTTTCTCGTGTCGGAGGCGCGGCCCAGATTCGGGCAATGTCACAGATCGCCGGGGAGTTGCGGCTTGAGCTCTCACAGTACCGGGAATTGGAAGCGTTTGCGGAGTTCTCGGCGGATCTGGATGAGGAGTCTAAGGCCCAATTGGCGCGCGGAGATCGGCTGATGGAGATCCTCAAGCAGACGCAGTACCACCCCATGGCGGTTGAGGAACAGATTGTGTCGCTGTTTGTCGCGGCGGAGAATCACCTGATCGAGATTGACGTCGCAACGGTTCAGCGGTTCGAAGAAGAGTGGCTGCGGTTCATCCACGATGAGCACGAAGAGATCTTGGACAGCATCCGCGAACACAAGGAACTGGATGACGACACCCGGGGGAAGTTGGAAGCGGCTGTGACCGAATTCAAAGAACGATTCGGCGGATAGGCGAAGGCTGAGATGGCACAGAACGGTCGAGCGATCTCGCGATCAGATGGATCGCGCGGCCGGATTGGGAACATCGAGGACATCGCACAGACAGGGAGCGACAGGCGATGTCCGACAGGCGAATTAGGCGAAGGTTGAGATGGCACAGAATGGTCGAGCGATCTCGCGATCAGATGGATCGCGCGGCCGGATTGGGAACATCGAGGACATCGCACAGACAGGGAGCGACAGGCGATGTCCGACAGGCGAATTAGGCGAAGGTTGAGATGGCACAGAACGTACGAGCGATCAAGAGCCGGATTGGGAACATCGAGGACATCGCACAGATCACCAAAGCGATGAACGCGATCGCGATGACCAAGGTCACGCGGCTGAAGAAGCGGGTGGTGACCAACCGGCCGTATATCGAAGGTCTCGAAGCGTTCGTCGGACGATTGGTGGGACAGCTGTCCGCGGAAGCGGAACGCCCCGCGCTCTTGGCCGAGAATGGATCCGAGCGGGTGGGCATTGTCGTGCTCAATTCCGATCGTGGACTGTGTGGACGATACAAGGGAGACATCAACCGCGCCGCGCAGACGTTGTGGGAAGAAGCGGGCGAAGACGGAGAGATTCTGTCGGGCGGAGAGAAGGCGCGTGTCTACTTCCAGCGCCGCGCCATCACACCGATCCACACGTACGCCTACCTCTACGATGTGCCGAGCGCCGAGGCGGCGGCAAGAATCGCCGATGATGCCACCGCGTTGTACAACTCGGGACAGGTCGGCCGTGTGGAGATGGTCTACATGCGGTTCGAATCGGACCTGACCCAGCGGATGTCCGTCGAATCGTTGTTTCCGATCCGCGTTTCGCCGGCCACGGGAGACGCACTGATCGAGCCGGATCCGGTGGTCGCCCTGGAGACGGTTCTTCCCCTGTATGCGCGAGCCAAGGTCTATGCCGCGATGCTCGAAACCAAGACCAGCGAAGAAGCCATCCGCCGTCAGGCGATGAGAAACGCCACCGACAATGCCGAGGATCTGCTCAAGAACCTAACGCGGGCCTACAACAAAGCTCGACAGCAGGCGATCACACTCGAGATTGCGGAGATTATCGGAGGATCGGAAGCCCTCCGGACGAAGGGATAGAGGAGCAGCGATGACTGACAAGCAAGCAACAGGGCAGGTAACCGAGATCCGTGGTCCGGTGATCGATGCTCGGTTCGAGAAGGGCCAGCTGCCGCGCGTCAATGACGCGATCCGGATCGCACGAGAAGGACAGGAAGATCTGATCCTCGAGGTTGCGCAACACCTGGGAGACGATATCGTCCGGGCGATTGCCATGGACTCGACCGACGGCCTCTCCCGTGGAACGCCGGTGATCAACACCGGTGGGCCGATCACGGTGCCGGTCGGACCGGACACGCTCGGCCGCCTGATCAACATCGTGGGTGAACCGATCGACGAGCAGGAACCGATGGACACCACCAAGCGATACTCGATCCATCGGAAGGCGCCCGCGCTGCTCGATCAAGACACCGAGACCGAGATCTTCGAGACCGGGATCAAATCGATCGACTTGATCGCCCCGTTCCCCAAGGGCGGGAAGATCGGGCTGTTCGGCGGTGCCGGCGTCGGCAAGACCGTCCTCATCATGGAACTGATCCGTTCGATCGCCTACGAGCATTCCGGCAATTCCGTGTTTGCCGGCGTGGGAGAGCGGACGCGCGAAGGGAACGACCTGTACCTGGAGATGAAAGAGGCCGGCGTTCTGCAGAACACGGCCCTTGTTTACGGTCAGATGAATGAGCCGCCCGGTGCCCGATTCCGCGTGGCCCTGACCGGCGTCACCGTGGCCGAGTATTTCCGCGATGAAGAGAACAAGGACGTGTTGCTGTTCATCGACAACATCTTCCGCTTCGCTCAAGCCGGAAGCGAAGTATCCGCGCTGCTCGGGCGCGTTCCGTCCGAGGTCGGCTATCAACCGACGCTGGCCACGGAGATGGGCGAACTGCAGGAGCGGATCACCTCGACCAAGAAGGGGTCGATCACCTCGGTGCAAGCGGTGTACGTTCCCGCCGATGACTTCACGGACCCGGCGCCGGCCACCGTGTTCTCTCACCTCGATGCATCGATCAGGCTGTCGCGGGAGATCGTCGAGAAGGGCATCTATCCCGCGGTGGATCCCCTGAGGTCCAACTCGACGATGCTCGATCCGAACGTGGTCAGCACCGAGCACTACCGCGTGGCACAGAAGACCCTTCAGGTTCTCCAGCGGTACGAGGATCTCAAGGACATCATCGCAATCATGGGGATGGACGAGCTGTCCGAAGAGGATCAGGAAACCGTGCGGCGTGCGCGAAAGGTCCAGAAGTTCATGAGCCAACCGATGCACGTGGCCGAACACTTCACCGGCCGATCGGGGGCGTATGTCAAGGTCGCGGACACCGTTCGCGGATTCGGGATGCTGGTCGACGGCGAGCTGGATCACATTCCGGAGCAAGCCTTCTACATGGCCGGGTCGATCGACGAAGTCATTGAACGCGCCAAGCGTTCCGGCAGAGACGTGTCGGACGAGGCGGAGAAGGAAGAAGCCGAATGAGTCCACGGGGCGGGTTGTTCGAGCGGCTGAAAGGACGCGTTCGCAACTACGCCCCGCGTGGTTTCTCCGATGCGCGTTCGTGTGGAGCCTTCTACGATGCGCGCGCGATGATGTTCCGCAAGGACCCTCACACCCAGCTGGAGTACACCACACCTGATGTGCAGACAAAGCTGTTCGAGCGTGTGATCTCCGCACTACCGCCGCGCGGACGGGTACTCGACTTCGGGTGCGGTCTCGGGCACCTCCTCGATTTTCTGGATGAGAGGCATCTCTCACCGGCGGCCTATCACGGCATCGATGTCAGTCAGGCGATGATCCGGCAGTGTGAGGAACGCATCGGGTCGCGGCATGGCGTGTCGGTCGAATGGCGTGACATCACCGGTTCCCCGCTCACCGAGGGTTCGTATGATGTAGGGTACGCAATCAGCGTACTCGGCTATCCGATCGGCAAGGATCCTCTCGCGTGGATGATGGGCGTGCTCGAGAACCTTCTTTCCGCTTGCTCGGAGGGGATTGCGTTGACGCATCTTGCCGCCGGACGGAAGCCGGGGCTTGTGTTCACAACGGATCCGGAAGAACTGGCTGCGCGGTGTGAACGAACGTTCGATGTCACCGCCGGCATCGAAGACAATGGATCCTTCACTTACGTGCTTTCACTTCGTCATCCGGGGGCCTCGTAGCACATCCAGCGTTGGATTGCGGACACAGCCGCCGTGCCGCGAATGGCTACTGTGGGATTCGGTTGCTCAATGGATCGCTTCACGCAAAGCATGCCCCAAGGACAGCTTCTCGCACGGGCTTTCGCTGGGGCCATGCACCGGATGTGGGGCCGCACGGTTTTGACGCGGTCTCCTTGCCCTCGTACTCCGGAGCCGAACACCCTTATCGGTACATTCGATACGGGAAGAATCGATTGACCCAGTCCGAGAGAGCGCCTATAATCCGACTTACCTTGGCGGCGTAGCCAAGTGGAAAGGCAAGGGACTGCAAATCCCTGATTCACCGGTTCGAATCCGGTCGCCGCCTCTTGGACTACTCGATAGAGGGTGGTTAGCTCAGCTGGGAGAGCGCATGCTTGACGTGCATGAGGTCACAGGTTCGAGCCCTGTACCACCCACCAGACCCGCGAGCCGGTCGGCTCGCGGTTTTCCTTTGCCCCGTCGGACGATGTGGGCGGGATTTCCCGTCCGCTGCGCCGCCGATGCCTGAGAAGATCGGCCCCCGGAATCCCCCGGACTGAGCGAGTTCAAGGAGGAACTGTGGATCGCGTCAAGAAGCTCATCGAACCGTACATTGACCAACCCGGCGTCATCGGGATCTATCTGGTGGGTTCGGCCACCCGGCCCCACCGCGATGACCTGTCCGACTACGACATCGAGGTCATTGTCGACGACGAGGTCTACGATTCCACGCCGGACAGCGAGCGGCAGACGTTCTTCTTCAAGGACGGCGACCCCAAGGTTGTGGATTACGAGTTCTACCTGATCCCGTGGAGTGATTTCTCGGAGCTGCAAGACTCGACCCTCGATCTGTTCCACTTTCCGTATCAGCACGCGCTGGTGTTGCATGACCCGCAGGGGCGCATCGCTCCGATGGTAAAGAAGCTGGCCGAACTCCCCGAGAACGTTCGTCAAGACCGGATGAGGGTCCACTTTCTCGAGTTTCTCTATCGGCTCGGCCGGGCGCGCAAGACAGGAATGCGCGGGATACACGCGATCAACCTCTCGCTGCTACACGGTGACGCGCTCAGTGCATTGGTCAAGCTTCTGTTCCTGGCCAAGCGGTCCTGGCCGGCGACCAAGCACTGGAGCGAAGAGGAGCTTCTGGAATTGGGCATCGCCCCGGGACTCCTCCAGCAGATTTCCGACTGGCGAAGCGATCCCACGGCCGAGCGAGCCAAGGGATTGATCGGAGCAATCAAGGCGTTCCTCGACGATTGCGATGAGACCTTTCATCGGGATCTCGAGCCACCCCAGCAGTGGTTGTTCTTCACCAAGGAGGGGAAACGAGCATTCGAACGGTGGGGAGAACGGTAGATTTCCCAGATGAAGCGGCTGTCCTTTGTCGCACGATCTTGCATCCGATATACTCCGCCAGCGCGGAAGCACAGACATCAACAGACGTTTCAGGAGGTTGACCGCAGTTGATGCGCAACGTCGGTATTCGTCGTGAAGACATGTACGCGTGGGAGCGGCGCGCTCCGCTCATTCCTCAAGATGCAGAAGATCTGGTCCGAGATGCCGGTATCCCCATTGTGGTACAACGTTCGCCAAAGCGGGCATTCGCCGATGGGGAATACACCGCCGCCGGACTCCCGGTGGAGGACTCTCTCGAAGGTTGTTCGGTGATCCTCGGGTTGAAGGAGATCCCGATCGATGTCCTCGAGAGGGATAAGACCTACGTCTTCTTCTCGCACACAATCAAGGGCCAACCGGCGAACATGCCGATGCTTCAACGGGCGCTCGATCTTGGGTGTACGGTGATCGACTACGAGCGAATCGTGGACGAGCACAATCGGCGGCTCATCTTCTTCGGCAACTACGCCGGGCTGGCGGGGATGATCGATTCGCTGTGGGCGCTAGGAAACCGTCTTGCATCGGAAGGGATCGACAACCCACTGTCCGCGATCCGGCAGGCTTCGACGTATGAGAGCCTCAGAGAGGCCAAGGAGGCCATCCAGGGCGTGGGAGAGGCGATCCGAAGGAACGGGCTTCCCAAGGAGGTCTCGCCGCTGGTGGTGGGCGTGGCCGGCTATGGGAACGTCTCCCGCGGCGCGCAGGAGATTCTCGACCTGCTTCCCGTGTCGGAGATCTCTCCCGCCGATCTCCTGTCCAATGGTTGGATGGAGCGTACGGAGCAGCCGATCGTCAAGGTGGTGTTCAAGGAAGAAGACACCGTGGTCAGGCTCGATCCAAGCGGGGCGTTCGATCTGTCGGAGTACTATGAGCATCCGGAGAGGTATCGCGGGGTGTTCGCCCAGTATCTTCCTCACCTTCACCTGTTGGTGAACTGCATCTATTGGGAGCCGAAGTACCCGCGGCTGGTACAGCGGGACGATCTGTCCACGCTCTATGCCGACGAGCAACCCACGCTGCGTGTCATCGGCGACATCACCTGCGATGTCGAAGGATCGATCGAATCGACGGTCAAGGCCACGGAGCCTGATGATCCGGTATACGTCTTCGAAGCGGCAACGGGGCAGATCCGCTCCGGGGTGGAAGGAAACGGTCCGGTGATGATGGCGGTGGAGATTCTTCCGACCGAGCTTCCCCGCGAGTCGTCGACGTATTTCAGCGGGATCCTCAAAGGCTTCGTGCCTGCGCTTGCCGCGGCCGACTACACGGTGGAACTGGAATTGTTGGACCTTCCGGCGCCGCTCAAACGGGCAATCATCGCGTATCGCGGCGAATTGACACCGGCGTATCAATACATCGGGAGATTCCTCCCATCGAGTACGGAGTAGAAGGAGTGTCCACGTGAAGCGCGTATTGGTTCTTGGAGCCGGACTGGTTGCCGGTCCGCTCGTTCGGTATCTGCTTGGGGTTGATGGTTTCGAAATCACGGTGGCGAGCCGCACCGTGGAGAAGGCCGAAAAGCTGATTGGTGGCGCGGCCAACGGCATCGCGCGGAGTCTCAACGTGAAGGATGAGGTGGCCCTCGAGGCCCTGATCGCGGAACATGATCTGTCGATCAGCCTGCTGCCCTACGTCTACCATCCGATGGTCGCCGGTTACTGCGTCAAGCATCGCAAGCAGATGGTCACCACGTCCTATGTGAAAGACGCCATGCAGGCCCTTGACGGCGCTGCCAGGGAAGCGGGCGTCATCCTTCTCAATGAGATCGGCGTGGATCCCGGGATCGATCACATGTCGGCCATGCAGGTGATCCATCGGATCCAGGCGGGTAAGGGTACCCTGACGTCCTTCACTTCGAATACGGGGGGATTGCCCGCACCGGAAGCGAATGACAACCCGATGGGCTACAAGTTCTCGTGGGCGCCGCGCGGCGTCATCCTCGCTGGAAAGAACCCGGCGAGGTTCCTGAAAGACGGCGAAGTCGTCGATGTCCCCGGGCCGGAGCTCTTCGCTCACCACTGGCCGTGTCCCGTCGTGGGCTTCGGAGAACTCGAGGCCTATCCCAACCGGGATTCGATTCCCTACATCGAGACCTACGACATCCCGACGGTGAAGAGCATGTTCCGCGGCACCCTTCGCTATCCGGGATGGTGTGACACCCTCAAGAAGATCGTGGAGCTCGGAATTCTCGATGAGACCGAGCGAGACGACCTTGCCGGGCAGACGTTCGCACAGTGGACCGCGCGGTTGATCGGTTCGAACGGCGGCGATCTGAAGAACGACATGGCCAGACACCTTGGGATTCCGGCGGACTCGAAGCCGGTAGCTGATTTTGAGTGGCTCGGACTGTTCAGCGACGAGCCGCTGCCAGCCGGCGCGAACACCGATCTGGACGTCCTGGCGCAACGGATGTTGCAGCAGATGCAGTACGCTCCGGGAGAGCGCGATCTCCTCGTGATGCAGCACGAGTTCGTCGTGGAGTACGCCGATCGCAGGGAGAAGATCACCTCGACGCTGATCGACTACGGGATTCCCAACGGTGATTCGTCGATGTCCCGGCTCGTCGGACTCCCTGCGGCGATTGCCGCCCGGATGATCCTCCAGGGAGAGATCGATCTCACCGGCGTGCATGTTCCCACGATCCCCGAGATCTACGAACCCGTGTTGGCCGAACTCGCCACCATGGGCGTTTCGTTCTCGGAGACCGTCGAGGCGTTGTAGCCGATCGGTGCAAGGGAGGATGGCGTGGACCTGAAGCTCGGTGCAAGCGTATGGGGATTCCGCCGATCGGTCGAAGACCGGCGGCCGGCACCGGGTGATGTGGCCCGCGCCATCCTTGGGTTCGATCCTCATCTCGGAATCGAGGTATGGGCGGATCGGGCGCTTGGAGATCCACCGCCGGAGGGCGCGGCAGTGGATCTCCTCGCGAAGGCGTGCGTTTCGGCTCCGTTCGTCGCTGTTCACATGAGGGAGGCGTACTGGGGGTGGAATCCCCGGACCTTTCGCGATGAGATCAACTTCGCTTCCCGAATCGGAGCGCAGACCCTGGTGATTCACCCACGCTGTCTTCGTCTCGACCGCCCCGATGCACGGCCTGACTACCCGGAGATCGTTCGGGTCCTGAAGTATGCCGGGAGGAAGGGTGTGATGGTGGTGCTGGAGAACACCCCCGACACCGTGTGGGCGCTCGATCGAGCCTTGGAGGAGATCGGTGACGACCCCGCGAAGACCAACCTCGCCATCTGTATCGACACGGGACACGCACATCAATCGGTCGATGCCGGCAGGCATCCGGTGGTCAACTACATCGAGCGCTACGCCGCGCAGTTACGGCATCTTCACCTTCACGACAACCATGGAGAGGCTGACGAACACCTCGTTCCCGGTGACGGGACCATCGATTGGCCAAGCGTGATCGCTGCGTTGGAACGGGTGAATTACCACGGAACGTCCGCCTTCGAGATCCACGATTCACAGGGAGATCCGCTTGATGCATTGCGTCGTGCGTGCGAGACCTTGAACCGCTCGTGCGCTCCCTCGTCCTAGCGGCCCTGAGAAGCGGTCGTTCTGCGGCGAGCATCGCCTGCTTCCCCTTCCATGCTGAGCAGGAAGGTCGATCTGTTAGTAGATCGGAGCGTCCGGGTCGACATCGCGGACCCATGCGGCCAGGCCGCCGCGAAGGTTGCGAACGCGTGAGAATCCCCGATGGCGAAGCTCCTCCACCACACGGGCCGAGCGTCTTCCGATCTTGCATACCACCACGAATTCCGCTTCTTTGCCCAAGGAAACCGCACGCTCGAGCAAGGCGTCGCGGGAGGTGTGTACCGCCCCTTCGAAGCGGAAGATCTCCCACGCGGGCGATGGACGGATGTCGAAGACCGGCGGGGCGGTTCCGGCATCCATCCTGGCCTTGAGCTCGACCGGCTCGATCTGTGCCTCCGTGGGCAGAGCGAGTTCCGGCTCTTCGATCGAAACACCGCAGAAGCCGGCATAGTCGATCAGCTCGATTTTCGACGGATCTCCGCTGCAGGTTGCGCACTTCGGATCGCGTGACACGTGAATCGTCTCGAAGTTCATTCGCGTGGCGTCGTAGACAAGGAGCGCGCCGCGAAGCGGGCTCTCTTGCCCGAGAATCCATTGAATTGCCACGGTGGCCTGGAGGGTTCCGATGGTTCCTGGGATCACGCCGAGCACGCCGGCTTCCTCGCACGTCAGGACGTTCTCCGGCGAAGGAGGCGACGGAAACACGCAACGGTAGCATGGACCATCTTCGGCGGCGAACAGGCTGACCTGTCCTTCCATCCGGAAGATCCCGCCGTACACGAACGGAATGCCGAGCCTCAGACACACATCATTGATCAGGTATCGCGCCGGGAAGTTGTCCGTGCCGTCGATGATCAGGTGGTAATCTGCGGCAATCCGCCCGGCATTCTCCGATGTGAACGGCTCGAGGTATACAGCGACGTCGACTGTCGGATTGATGTCCAGGAGGCGACGCTTTCCCGAGAGGACCTTCGGCTCCCCGACCTCGGATGTTCCGTGAAGGACCTGCCGCTGTAGATTGGAGATCGAAACGACATCGGGGTCGACCAGCCCGAGATGGCCGACCCCGGCGGCGGCCAGATAGAGGGCAATCGGGCTTCCCAATCCACCCGCTCCCACAAGAAGGACGCGCGCCGCCTTCAGCTTGCGCTGCCCATCGACGCCGATCTGCGGCAACACGAGATGGCGGCTGTAGCGCAGGATCTCGTCTCGGGTCAGATCCGGCAGCTCGTGGTTCGTCATCCCATGGCCTCCTGCCTCATGATACAGGGCCGGTCTCTCCTTTGTCTGTTTCCCGTTCCGGAACCAGCTCGTACACGAAGACCGCCGCAGCATAGTTGTCCCACGTTTCGTAGTCACATGCCTGAAGCACCGGAAGAAGCTGTGCGGTTCGCCCCTGTCCGTGGGGGATCATCGCTTCGATGTGGTGTCCGGCAAACCGGCGATGAACCTGTGCGAGCAACCGCGCCAGGGAGGTCTGATCTCCGTCGGCGAACACGATGTCGATGCGTCCCGGTGAAGCCTCCCGCAAGCAGACCGCGGCGCAGAGCCGTCCGTCTTCTTGCTCCATCCCCCAGCGAATCGATGCCGCGGCCAGCGCGCCGTGCGGATCGGCATCAAACGGGAGGAAGCGCCAGCCGTGCGGAAGCCTGCGATGGGCAAGGTCAAGGAACTCGGATCGCTCCACGAAGGCGAGGGTATCTTCGATCGAGAGGCAGACGGATTCGGCATGGCTGGATGAATCTTCTTGTTCCGCCGGGATGTCCTTCTCCAGATAGACGAACGAGGCAATCCGTTCGAATCCCATCGATTCGATGATATGGATCGACGCCTCGTTGTCGATGTAGGTTCCCAACCCGATGCGCGTTGCGCCTTCGTCTAGGGACCGGGCGACGAATGCCTCGGTGAGGGCCCTCCCGACCCCTCTCCCTTGGTACGCCGGTTCGGTTCGTGTGCCCTCGAACCAGGCGTAGCCCGGAACCAGCCACATGCGGCGACCGAAACCGACCACTCGGCCGCCCCATGTTGCGACCGCGAGCTCGCTCTGCTCATCGCCCATCCACGCATCGATGACGTAGGGGATGTAGTCATCGCCCTCCCAGATCTGGGCGGAGATCTCGAGGATCCGCTCGCGATCCGTAGTCCGTGCTCTGCGTACATCGATCTTCATGGCCGATACGGTAGCTCTCCCGGAGTGGCGCTTCAAGGGATCCAACCTTCGCGCTTTCCTGGCCTGCGGCGCGTTTCCCCGGCGTGGGTTCAGTGCACCAAGCGGCGGAGAACGCCCCGGCTTGGCGAGAACAAGAGGGCCAGAAGGAAGAAGGCGATCGAAACGAGAACGATGGCCGCGCCGGAGGCGATGCCGAAGTAGAACGACAGGTACAGTCCGGCGACCGAAGAGGCTGCGCCGAGGACCGCCCCAACGAGCATCATCGATGAGAGCCTTCGCGTGAGGAGGTAAGCGGATGTCGCGGGGGTGATCAGCATCGCCAGCATCAATCCGAGGCCGACGGTTTGAAGCGAGACCGCAACGGTCACGGCGATCAGTACCAGGAGAAGGTACCGGTAGAACGATGTCGGAAGGCGGAGCGTGACTGCCAGTGTCGGGTCGAACGACACGATCAGGAATTCCTTGTAGAACAGCGCGATCAGCAGGAGCACGGCGCCACCGAAGGCCACGATGGTCCACACGTGCCACATGGACACCCCAAGAACGTTCCCGAACAGGAAGTGGACCAGATCCACGGCAAATCCGCGCACGGTCGAAATGAGCGCAATGCCCAAGGCAAACATCCCGGCGAACACGATGCCGATCGCGGTGTCCTCCTTGATTCTCCCCTTGTTGCTGATCCAGCCAACCCCCAAGGATACCGCCACCGCCGTTCCCAATGCCCACCAGAAGAGACCGTGACGATCGCCTCTGCCCGAAACCAGGAATCCCACGGCGACGCCCGGAAGCACCGAGTGGGCCAGGGCATCGCCGAGGAATGCCATGGATCGAAGAACGACGTACGAACCGACCACGGCACACAGGCCGCCCACCAGGACCGAGGCGATCAGCGCACGGAGCATGAACGGGTAGCCGAATGGGGTCGACAGCCATGCGACAAGGCTCATCACGTCTCTCCCGTGCAACTCGTGTCGTGGACCACCAGCAGGCCCTCGTCGGTCTTGACCATCCTCAGGCAACTTCCATACGCGGATTTCAGGGTGTCGGGCGTGAAGACCTCGGACGGCGTTCCGAAGCCGACGGCGTTCTGGTTCAAAAGCAACACCCGGTCGAAGTGGCTTGCGGCGATGCTGAGATCGTGCAATGCGACCAGGAGTGTGACATCGTGAAGGCCATCGAGAATCGCCAGGACCTCGTCGCGCGAGTGCACATCGAGTCCGGCGAACGGTTCGTCCATCAACACGATCTCGGCCTCTTGGGCAATCGCCCGCGCGATGAACATCCGCTGTTGTTGTCCCCCCGACAGCTCGTGGATCGGGTGGCCCGCCAAGGCTTCGAGATTCACCGATCGCAGCGCCTGCGAGACCGTCTGCTGGTCGGCAATTCCGGGCCGGCGCAGCGGACCCAGCCGTCCGGTGCGGCCCATCATCACCACATCGCGGACTGTGACGGGAAATCGCCAATCGACATCGGTGCGCTGGGGAACATAGGCGATGCAGATGTGGCCCTGCGGCGCGTGCCCGTGGATCTCGATGGAGCCGCGGCTTGGGGGGAGAAGACCAACCAGCGCCTTGAGTAACGTGCTCTTGCCGGCGCCGTTCGGACCGGCGACGGCCAGCTTTTGCCCACGGCGAAGCTCGAACGATACCTTCGACAAGGCGGGACGCGCCTTGAAGGAGACTGTCAGATCACGGACCAGGAGTGCCGGTGCATCGGTTTGATGCACAACAGCCGCCGGCGATATCCACGTTCGCCGCCGGGATGGTGTTTCAGCGCCGTGCTTGCTGCGTGTGATTCTCACGGGGATTGCATCAGTCCTTCCACAATGGCCAGCACATCATAGCGCATCAACTCGATGTAGCTTCCTGCCGGGCCGTCCGGCCCGCTGAGAGAACCGGTATACAGGTACACGATCTTCGTTCCGCTGTCTTCCGCCAACTGTTCCGCGATCACCGGATTGACGGTCTTCCCTACGAAGAGAACGGGGATCGCAAGGTCTGCGATGGTGTCGGAGAGTTCCGCCAATTCCCGCGCCGAGGGCTCGGCCAGCGTGCTGAAACCGGGGAGAATCGTACCGCGCTGCTCGAACCCGTAGCGGTCGGCGAAGTAGCCGAACACCGCATGGTCTGTGATCAGTAGGCGGTCTTCCCGGGGGATCCGCTCGACCTGAGACATGATCCATGCATCCAGGGCTTCCAGTGCTGCGATGTAGGTCGCGGCGCGGTCCTCGAATTCGTTTGCCTCTTCCGGGGTCGCGCGAGATAGCGTCGTGCGGATGACATTGACCCAGGCCTCGACATACGACGGATCGAACCAGACATGCGGATCGACGGCATCGTGAAGACCGTGGTCGTCATCGGTGGGATCCTCTTCCGCGTCGTGCAGGGGGATTCCGGCCTCTTCCGAGAGAGAGACGGTTCGATCGAGCACATCGGTCAGAAACGGGCCGAGACCTTCCTCGAGGCCGGCTCCGCTCAGGAACACCAGATCGGCATTCAAGAGGGTCACCAGATCCCGGGGGGACGGTTCGAAACCGTGGGGATCGGCGTCTTCCGGAAACAGGGTCGTCAACTCGATGGCCTCGCCGCCGACGATGGCGACGATGTCCCCCACGATCGTTGTCGTGGCCACCACCCGAAGAGGCCCTGCAGCTGCCGCAAGGCAGAACAGGGCCAACCCGCTGCATGCCAGGAGTACGATAGCCAACCGGTGCTTCATCGTGACCTCCCTCCTTCCCTGTCGAGCAGCATAGCACAGGAGGAGGTGCGGTGTACCCATGCCGGCCGCCTTCATCAATCTGACACACGGCTGAGGCACGTGCCACAATTCCGGCCGATACCTTCCTGTTTGAGGAATCGCAGAAACAGGAGGGATGAACGATGAACAAGAAGATTCTCAAGGCGCTGCCGCTGGTCGCCCTGCTCGGGCTGATGGTTGCCGTTCCGGCAAGTACTCAAGGGATCGATGTTGGAGAGATGGCTGACGATGCAGTCAGTCTCCCCTTGCTCTTGGCAGTGAACCGGCTGGAATTGACGACCGACCAGATGGAATCGATCTTGGCAGTTCTTGAAGGGGTCGTTGCGGAGCGGGACGTGGTTTCACAGCTTCAGGCTGCCTTCACCGAGGAGATGCTACGCTTTGACGGCACAGCGGAGCAACTCGACGAACGCCTGGCTGCGCACCGGACCGAGATCGAAACGGTGGCAGAAGGCCTTCGCGAGCGGATAGCGGAAGCTGTAGACGGGATCAAGGCTACGCTTTCGATGGCGCAAGGCGAAGTGCTTCAGCGCGTCATACCGCAACTGTTCGGCGGTCCAGCCGCGTTGAGGCGAGATGCAGCGGCGGGGAACCTTCGCGAGCGTGCGGCGCGAAGGTCGGAAATCGACTGCGATGCAGAGACGGTCGACCTCACAGGAGAACTGCGGATGACCGGCCGGGCGAAGGATGTCGTGTCCCGTCCGGAGATTGGTGAGCGCCTTGGGCGTGAGGAGATCGACGGAGAACGGATCGCGATGCGGCTTCAACAGATGCAGGCGAAGGCCGGGAGAGGCCTCTGCCCCGAGGACGGTTCGCCGCAGGGCGGAGGACTTCGGATGACGAGGGTCGCCGGTGGAATGAGGGGTGGTCTTGCGAGGTCGAGCGACGATCACACGGCACTCGGATGGGTCGAAGACCTGGTGGAGATTCTCACCTTGAAGCTTGAGAACAGCGAGTAACAACCTCTTCATCTGCAGATCGACGGCCGTGCCGCAGGTTGGGCACGGCCGTCCTCCCGTCACACCTTGTCAGGCCTGGGGAAGCCACACGGCGAAACACGCGCCGCCGCCCGGGCCGCTCTCGACCGTGATTCTCCCTTTCTGTGCCTCGACAAGCGCCCTGGCGATCGGGAGGCCAAGTCCGGCGCCCGCATCTCCGGCGCGGGCGCTGTCGGTGCGATAGAATCGCTCGAAGACCTGTTGGCGTTCGTTGGGTGTCAGTCCGGGGCCGGTGTCGCAGACCCGTGTCTCGATGCCCCCGTCCGGCGCCTTTCGGGCCGAGATCTCGATGGTCCCCCCTTCGGGCGTATGGCGAATGGCATTGGCCAAGAGATTGAGCAAGACCTGCTCGAGTCGGTGGGGATCGGCGGCCATCGGGGGAAGGCCATCAGGGACATCGACTCGAAGCTCGATGCCTTCGTCTTCGAGTTGCGCGTCAATTGTGTCGGCGATTCCCCGGAGAATGGGCCCGGCGTGGCACGTTGTGGCCTCGATTGACAATCGCCCGGCATCGGCGAGTGCTAGCTGATGCAGATCATTGACCAGCCGCGTGAACAGAAGGAGTCGATTGTGGAGAGAGGCGAACGTCTGCTGCGTTGGTTCGATGAGGCCGTCTCGCAATCCTTCAAGCGCCGTACGAACGGCCGTCAATGGGGTTCGCAATTCGTGTGAGATGTCGGCGATCATTCGCTTCTTCGTTTCCTCGGCCTGTTGAAGGCTCGCCGCCATTTCATTGATCGATGTGCCCAAGCGGCCGATCTCATCGGATGACATCACCTCGACTCGCTCATTGAGATGTCCCTCCGCGATGCGGCGTGCGGCGAGGTCGAATCGTTTCACCGGCTTGGCGATCTGCCGAAGCAGCATCAGCGAGAACAGCAGGGCCGCTGCCCCCGCAGCCAATGCAGCCAACCAGAGCGACCGGCGTGTGGCATCCAGAAAGCCCTCTTGCAGGGCGTCTTGCCCCGGCATTGTTCGATAGGGAACGACGGTCCAGGTCTCGCCATCGGCCAGGGTGACCGGAATTCCTCTGCCGAGTTCACCGCCGGTCAGCTGCCGCCCGATCAGTGCATCGTCGCCGGCGAATCGAATCCTTCCGTCGGGATCGGCCAAGAGGAGCGGGACCTCGTGCTCTCCGGCCTCCAAGACTGCGGCCATCTCCTCGAACGACCCGGTGCGCTGGTAGGCGACGACAAGCAGTGAAGCCATGATCTGGTCTTGACGCGTGAAGCTTCGGACGGTGAAGTCGGAGAAAGCCCGGCTCACGGATCGATTGATGAACAGGTATCCAATCGCCGTAGCCAGGGTCACCACCACCGCAAACGAGAGCAGAAGCTTCGCCTGAAACGACAGCCGTTGCAGCAGCGGCGGCCTCATGGATCGTCTCCCCGGGCAAGCTTGTAGCCGACGCCGAAGACCGTCACCAGGTGTTCGGGATGGCGAGGATCCTTCTCGATACGCTGGCGCAGCCGCTTGATGTGCGAGTCGATGGAACGCTCGAAGCTTCCGTAGGTATCGCCGCGTACGGCCTCAAGGAGTTCGAGCCGGGTGAATACACGTCCGGGATGCGTCATGAGAAACGCCAGGAGATCGAAGGCCATCGCGGATAGGTCGACAGGCGTTCCTTCAACCCAGACCTGACGCTGCTCGCGGTCCAATCGTAGCCGTCCGAGTTCGAGGATGGGCGAGGGGCTGCCCGTCGAGCGCCGCAGGACCGCATGGACGCGGGCCTCCAGCTCTCGCGCGCTGAACGGCTTGATCACGTAATCATCCACGCCGGATTCGAGACCGATCACACGGTCCTCTTCCTCTGTGCGCGCAGTCAACATGATGATCGGCACGGTGGATCTGGCGCGGATCCTGGCTGCAACCGAAAGCCCGTCGAGTTCGGGAAGCATCCAGTCCAGGATCACGAGATCCGGGGTGTGGGCCTCGAACTGTGCAAGGGCCGATGCACCATCATAGGCAACGAAGACCTCCCAGTGCGCTTGTTCGAGGTAACTGCGCACCGAATCGACTACCCAAGGTTCATCGTCAACCACGAGGATCTTGTAGGTCATCTTGCCCTGCATGAGTATAGGCTGACGGCGGCGGGGATCCCAGGGGGCTTTCCCGGCGCTTCGGGCTGGTCGTTGAAGAGATCATGCTCTCCTCGTAACGTATGGTGTTGTTTTCACGAGTCGATTGCATGTGGTGTTGCACGAAAGGGGGATTTCACGTGTTAGGGGAAACCCGGTTACGCGAGATCGCAGACCGTGTGCTGCGCGAGGCAAAGGCCGATCAAACCGAAGTGCTGGTCACAGTGGAGGACTCGAATCTGACAAGGTTCGCTGTGAACAGCATCCATCAAAACGTCACCGAGACCAGCGTTGGCGTTCGCGTGAGGAGCATTCTCGGAAAGAAGACGGGGGTTGCCTCGGGTAACGAAATCAGTGATGAGGCGCTGTCCGCCCTTGTGCGGAGCGCCGAGGCTGCGGCATCGTTCCAGAAGGACAATCCCGACTTTAAGTCTCTCCCGGCTCCACAGCCCATCGAGCTCGTCGATGCGTATGTGGAAGCTACGGCGTCCTTCACGCCAGAGGAGCGCGCGGATGCGGTGCGGAAGATCCTCGATGCCGCACGGAGCCATCGTCTCGAAGCCGCGGGATCGTTCTCCACCGAGGCCGAAGAGATCTGTATTGCGAACTCGCTCGGTGTTTCGGCGTACCAACGGCGGACAGCATCCAATGTTCGCACGGTGGTCATGGGGCCGGACAGCTCCGGATACGGTGCCGACACATCCAAGGATGTGCGAATCCTGGATCCCGGGCGCGTCGGACGAGAAGCTGTGGACAAGGCGCTTCAAAGCGTCAATCCAACGAATATCGAGCCCGGCGAGTACACCGTCATCCTGGAAGAGGAGGCCGTGGCCGACATGCTTCGGTTCCTGGGGTGGGTCGGATTCAATGGCACCGCCTTCCTCGAGAAGCGAAGCTTCCTGACGGGAAGGCTCGGCGAGAAGGTCACCGGCGATCTCATCACGATATGGGACGACGGTAGGGATCCTTCGGGGCTCCCGTTGGCGTTCGACTTCGAAGGGGTTCCAAAACGCAAGATCATGCTGATCGAGAATGGGGTGGCCAAGCACGTGGTGTACGATTCCTTCACCGCCGGCCGGGCCAACACCGAGTCAACCGGGCATGGATTGCCGTCACCCAGCATGTTCGGACCGGTTCCGATCAACATGTTCATGGCCCCGGGAACCGCGACCAAGGAGGAGATGCTCGCCGCCACAGAGCGGGGAATCTGGGTCACGCGATTCCACTACACCAATCCCGTCCATCCGACCAAGACGATCCAGACGGGGATGACACGAGATGGAACGTTCTTGATCGAGGACGGCAAGCTTGCGCGGCCCGTGAAGAATCTGCGCTTCACCCAAAGCATTCTCGAAGCCTTCACCCGCGTGGACATGATCAGTTCGACGATCCAGCCGGTGAAGTCGCTGTACGGTGGTTTTGTGACCTCCGTGCCGGCCATTCGAACGCACGGCTTCCGCTTTACCGGGACCACGGAGTTTTAGGGGGAGGAAGAACATGCGTCAATTCACCGACCAAGCTCTGAACACCGCCAAGGCACAGGGTGTATCGTACGCCGACATCCGCATCCTCCGGCGATCGACACAAGGGATCAAGGTTAAGAATGGGGTTGTGCAGGGCCTAACGCAGGAACAGACGTACGGGTTCGGCGTTCGCGTGGTGGCCGATGGTGCGTGGGGATTCGCGTCGAGCAGCGACGTGACCCGCGACGAGATCGACCGGGTGTCCGCATTGGCGGTTCGAATCGCCAAGGCGAGCGCGCGCGCGAATCAAGAGGCTGTGGATCTCGGTCCGGCCGAGGTCCACGTGGACACGTACAAGACGCCCATCGACATCGATCCGTTCGACGTCTCCTTGGAAGAGAAGATCGACATCCTGCTCGCTGCAGACAAGGAAGCGCGGGCAGTGGACGGCATCATGGTCTCGACGCCACAGATGACGTTCATCCGTGATGACAAGACCTTCGCCTCCACCGAAGGAAGCTACATCGAGCAGACGCTGTACGAGACCGGTACAGGCATGCGCGTCAATGCCGTAGGACAAGGAGAGATGCAGCAACGTTCCTATCCCAACATCTTCGGCGTGCAGCAGGAGACCGGGGGATACGAGGTGATCGGCAAGTGGGATCTCCCGGGGAATGCGCGCAGGATCGCCGAAGAGGCCGTCGCGTTGCTCTCCGCGCCGCAGTGCCCGAGCAAGGTGACGAGCCTGATCCTCGATGGGACGCAGCTCGGACTGCAGATTCACGAATCGTGCGGTCATCCGATCGAACTCGACCGCGTGTACGGCACCGAGGCTGCCTATGCCGGGACGAGCTTCCTTACCCCGGAGAAGTTCCGCGACTTCCGCTACGGATCTGATATCGTGAACATCGTATCCGATGCGGTGACGCCGGGCGGTCTGGGAACGTACGGATACGATGACGAAGGTGTGCCGGCGCAGACGACCGACATCATCAAGAACGGGATGTTCGTGGGGTATCTCACCTCTCGCGAAACCGCGGCGCAACTCCGGAAGACGCATCCCGACGCCCCGGAACGATCGAATGCCGCGATGCGCGCGAGCGGCTGGAACCGGATCCCGATCATCCGGATGAACAACGTCAGTCTCCAGCCGGGCGAGTGGACACTCGACGAGCTGATCGCAGATACCGACGATGGAATCTACATGATCACCAACAAGAGCTGGTCGATCGACGACCGCCGGTTGAACTTCCAGTTTGGTACCGAGCTGGCCTACGAGGTCAAGAACGGGAAACTCGGCCGGATGTTCAAGAATGCGACTTACACCGGCATCACGCCTCAGTTCTGGGCCGGATGCGATGCGATCTGCAATCGTGACCACTGGAATGTCTGGGGGGTGCCCAACTGTGGCAAGGGACAGCCGGGCCAGTCTGCACATGTCGCCCACGGCGCCGCGCCCACGCGGTTCCGCAATGTGCAGGTGGGGGTCTTCAGGTAGTTGCTGTCGAATGTTTCTGTTCGTACGAAGCTTCTCGTGGTGTTGAGAGGGAGCCTCGAAGGGGCTCCCTCTTCTTTTGAGTTGATGAACAATCTGCCCGCCTCGTGCGACATACCAAGGACAGGAGCGCGGCGGCCGCATTTGTACAACGGCTTCGTGAAAGGTACGCTCACAGATCCCAGCTCGGAGTTCCCCGAGGGAGCTTCGAGAAGTTGCTCTTGGTTCATCGAAGGGAGGACGACAACGTGCTAGGTGAAACCCGCTTGGCTGAGATTGCACAGGAGGTTTTGCGTGCATCTCAGGCCGATCAGACCGAAGTGATGGTTTCCAGCAGCAACGCGCATCTGACACGATTCGCCGCGAACACGATTCATCAGAACGTGTCCGAGACCGACGTGTCCATTCGGGTGCGCGCGATCATCGACCGAAAGACGGGCGTTGCCTCAGGCAACGAGGTTACGCCCGAGGGAATCAAGAATCTGGTGGACTCGGCACAGACCGTGGCTCGCTTCCAGCAAGCCAATCCGGAGTTCCGTTCGTTGCCGTCTCCGGCGGATGTTCCTACGGTGACTGCGTATGTAGATGCCACTGCAGGGTTCACGCCGATGGCGCGCGCCGAGGGCGTCGAGACGATCCTCAAGATGTCCCGTACAAGCGATCTGGAAGCGGCGGGTGCATTCTCCACCGAGGAGCAAGAGCTCTACATCGCGAATTCTCTCGGTGTCGGCGTCTATCACCGGGGGAGTGTCGCGAGCATTCTCACGGTCATCATGGGCCAGGACAGCTCGGGCTACGGGGCGGCTGCATCGATTGACGTGAACGATATCGATGCCGCGCACGTGGGGCGTACTGCCGTGGACAAGGCGCTCTCGAGCGCCGATCCTCAGCCGGTCGAACCCGGGGACTACACCGTGATTCTCGAAGAGGAAGCTGTTGCCGACATGATCTTCTTCCTCGGATGGATGGGAATGGGTGCGTTGTCGGTCCAGGAAGAGCGAAGCTTCATGAGCGGGAAGTTCGGCCAGAAGATCACCGGCGACAACATCACGATCTGGGATGACGGTCAGGATCCTCGCGGGATTCCACTCCCGTTCGACTTCGAAGGGGTTCCGAAGCAGAAGGTTGTCCTGATCGAGAACGGTGTGGCCAAGAATGTCGTCTACGATTCATTCACCGCGGGGCGCGAGGAAGGCAAGGCTTCGACGGGTCACAGCCTCCCGGCGCCGAACACCTTCGGGCCGATTCCGATCAACCTGTTTATGGCTCCGGGTAACGCAACCAAGGAGCAGATGCTCGCTTCCACCGAGCGGGGGATCTGGGTTACACGTTTTCACTACACCAACATCGTTCACCCGGTAAAGGCCATTCTGACCGGGATGACCCGCGACGGGACGTACCTGATTGAAGACGGCAAGATCACTCGCCCGCTCAAGAACCTGCGGTTCACGCAGGGCATTCTCGAGGCGTTGTCGAACGCGGAGATGCTCGGATCGACGCTGAAGCTGATCAAGGATGAGTGGAACTCGATGGGTACTTGCGCTCCAGCGGCGAAGATCCACAACTTCCGATTCACTGGGATGACCGGATAGCGGCGCTGCCAGGAAAGGAGAACAGCATGCGGGAATACACGGATCGTGCATTGAACCTGGCGCAGGCGAGAGGGGCCACGTATGCCGACATTCGCGTTGTCCGCCGTCAGACGCAGGATATCGAAGTCAAGAACGGAATCGTCCAGACCCTTTCATTGGGAGGAACGTACGGGTTCGGCGTCCGGGTCGTAGCCGATGGCTCATGGGGATTTGCCTCGAGCAACCGGCTGGAAGCGGAAGAGATCGATCGGGTCACCGCGCTGGCGGTTGCCATTGCCAAGGCCAGCGCGATCAGCAAGGCGGCCGACGTCGATCTCGGTCCGGCGGAAGTTCACGTTGCGACCTACGACACGCCAGTGGAGAAGGATCCGTTCGAGGTTTCCATCGAGGAGAAGATCGACGTCCTCCTTGCGGCGGACAAGGAAGCGCGGGCCGTGAAGGGGATCACCGTTGCGGAGAGCACGATGGGTTCGCAGCGCGAATGGAAGACCTTTGCCTCGACCGAAGGAAGCTACATCGAGCAGGTACTGACCGAAACCGGCGTAGGCATGGTGGTGATGGCGGCAGCGGAAGGCGAGATGCAGCAACGATCGTATCCCAATTCGTTCGGCCGGCATCAGGGAGCTGCGGGGTACGAATTCGTCGAGCGGTGGGATCTTCCCGGAAGTGCGCGCCGGATTGCCGAAGAGGCGGTTGCTCTGCTCTCCGCGCCCCAGTGCCCGAGCGGTGTGAAGACGATCATCCTTGACGGACCACAGCTCGGACTTCAGATCCACGAGTCGTGCGGACACCCGGTTGAGCTGGACCGCGTCTTTGGAACCGAGGCTGCCTTTGCCGGGACCAGCTTCCTCACTCCCGACAAGTTCCGCAGCTTCACCTACGGGTCGGACATCGTGAACCTGGTCTCCGATGCCGTCACGCCCACCGGGCTCGGAACGTATGGCTTCGATGACGAAGGGGTTCCTGCCCAGACCACCGACATCGTCAAGGACGGGCAGTTTGTCGGATACCTGACGTCGCGGGAGACCGCCAGCCAGCTTCGGAAGATCCACCCGGATGCGCCGGAACGGTCGAATGCCGCGATGCGCGCGGATGGATGGAACAGGATTCCGATCATTCGGATGAACAACGTCAGCCTCAAACCGGGCGAGTGGACACTCGACGAGCTGATCGCAGATACCGACGATGGAATCTACATGATCACCAACAAGAGCTGGTCGATCGACGACCGCCGGTTGAACTTCCAGTTTGGAACCGAGCTGGCGTATGAGATCAAGAACGGAAAGCTTGGACGGATGCTGAAGAATGCGACGTATACCGGTATGACGCCCAAGTTCTGGGCCGGTTGCGATGCAATCTGCAACAAGGATCACTGGCATGTCTGGGGCACGACCAACTGTGGCAAGGGCCAACCTGGGCAGGTTGCCCACACTGGGCACGGCGCTGCGCCGGCCAGATTCCGGAACGTTCAGGTCGGGGTGATGAAGGACTAGATCTTTCGTCGTTCGACTGTACAGGCGATCCGTGGAAGAACATCAAGAGGAAGGCGCTTGCACAGCGCCTTCTTCTTCCCTGGGATTGGGCGGGATGGCACACGACGTCTCAAGTTTCTCGCCATGTCCCGAGGTCCGTTCGGTCGATGGCCGAAGCGTGAATCCGGATTCCTTCGTCTGCAGGTGCTCCGAGCTCTTGCTCCTCCTTTGTGCGGAGAGCAAGTAGGGCGGACGGTTCGAATAACGCATTGACAGAGGATGAGCAGGAAGGTCGCAGGTGTCCTCCCGCCCGCGATGGCATGCAGTATGCTTGATGGGAACATGAGAGTAGACCACTTGGGGGTGAGTCGATGGAAGGGATCGCCAGATTGATCTCAGCGTCTGCTTGGGCTCTGGTTGCACTGATGCTCGCCGGAGGCATTCCATTCGCTTGGCGAAAGGTGAATGCGTGGTTGGATGCTCGCACTCAGGTGGCGCTGGCGGAGGCCGTCCGGCGAATGATCGAGGAGTGAGCGCTCCCACACGGAGTGTGGATGAAGGTGTGACATCGAACGTCATCGTTCGGTCGAGGGGGATCCAGGGCAGCGCCTTTCGATACGGGAAGAGGATCAGACCTGCCAAGAAGCCTGCGTTCGGAATGGGCAGATTCTATGGATCTTTCAGGTGGACTCCCCGATCGTTCATCGGATAGGATGAACGAGTCATGTGGGATCTTGTCAATGAAGAAGTCGGTGCGGTCGTGACATTCGACCGGTACTCTAGCCCTCCGAACATCCAAGCGATTCTGTGGCAGGGACGGCGGCTCGATGTACGCGAGTGCTTGGATGTTGCGGTAACCGGTGGCGGAGATTTGCGCTACAACCTCCAGGCAGCGGAGAGTCTTGTTGCTCTCGACTACCACTCGGGGCGGCAAGCGTGGACCCTGTCAGCCATCGACACATCGGCGCGATTCTACCCTACTGCAGGCGTGGATCTCTCCTGGATCCGCGGGATCGGTGAGATGCGGGGCGAGGAGCACTAGAAGACGTCGAGATCGTGCGCGGAGACCACCCTTCCCTCGTAATGCGCCCGAACCTCGGCGACCAAGTCATCTTCGCTGACGGATCCGTGGAAGATCTGATGGGTAAGAACGAGGAGCTTGGGCCTCACGATCGCAGCGATCTTGGCGAGCTCAATGGTCGATGTGTGCATCGAGCGATGGTAGGTCCGCCACTCGGGAGCGCGCTTCGACAAGCCGTACTCGGAATGCACCTCGTGGATCAAGACATCGCATCCGCTGTAGGCCTGCTCTATACCCTCGAATGGTGCGGTGTCGCCAGAGACCACGATCACCCGGTCGGGCGTTGCGAACCGATATCCGTATGCCGGCCAAGCGCCGTGATGGACACGGAATGCCTCGACCGCGACACCCTCCTCGGCGAAGACCTTTCCCGGAGTGATCTCCACCGGGGCTGCGAGCGGTTCCACCAGATCAAGCGGTTCCATCCCTTCGGTCCGTTCGCGGATGTCTTCGGCATACGCTGCCAGGAGGTGGCTCGTCATGGCGCGGATGCCTGGAGGACCGTAGACCACGAGCGGGTCCGGCCGGCCCAGGACCCACGGGCCGAGGATCAGATCGGCAAGTCCGGCGGTGTGATCGGAGTGAAGGTGGGTGATGAACACCCGGTTCAGGCTGGCCATGTTGAGTTCTCGGATCCCACGTTCACACGCGGCCGCAGCCCGTCGTACGACGCCCGGTCCGGCGTCAACCAGATAAGGCCGTCCATCGACCACAATCGCTAGGGCTGGGCCGAACCGGGAAGGATCGGCGTTGGGCGTGCCTGTTCCAAGGAAGACGATCTTGGATCGGCCCATTCTCGTCATGGCTCAAGGGGCCTCCTCTGGCCCGGATCGCTCTTGTAGAAGGGACCGCTTGTTATCCGATGATGGACCGGCAGCTGAAGTGCCCACGGAAGTGGCGCTTCTGCCTGAGAACACGTCTGGGTCGATTTCATGTTGCGCTCCACTGGTCTATCCGCTGCGTGGCCCTCCGAGGATGGGCGCGGCGGCGAAGAACATCGTGTAGTGACAATGTTTGCAGATCAATGCGACGCAGCCGAACGAGGATGGTTTGGCCTGTTTCTTCTTCAGATCGAGATCGAGGCCGCCGAGAATGTTCTCATGCATTCCCCATCCCGAGTCGGAGCCGCACGCGGGGCAGGCTGTGCGAACGTTGTGTTCCTGCATCCACTTGGTGATGAGCTTCTTCTGCTTGTTGGACATCGACACGGTGAACCTCCCGAAGAAGAGGGTACGGTCGGATCCCGATCCGATCAATCGAAGAAGCTGGCTCTTGTCCTCCGGGTGACGGGCGAGCTCCATCGTTGTGCGTGATTGTCTGCGCCGATCAGTCGCTCGGGAAGTAGTAGTGCAGGCCCGTTCCGATTGCCATGTTCAGTGTCCCATCGAGCGCGTAGCTGGCGCCGAATTCGATGTTCCAAGACAATGCCGCGGCGGCACGGAAACCGAACTCGATGCCTCCGTGTACCGCAAGTTCGAACGGGTCGTCTTCCAGAGAAAGGGTTCCTCCGGTTGCGACGTAGAAATCTACGACTTCGGTATCACTCACACGAAAGAGGCCGCGGACGGTGACGGTTCCATCCACATCCCCCGATTCGCCCAAGACGAACACAATGGCCTCCGCGCCGACCGTCGGAGAGAACCAGGCGCGTGTGCTGAGCAATCCTCCGTACGGCAGTCCGACCTGTATTCCCACACCGATCGATCGCCCATCCGAAACGTTCGGCACTTGCGCGATTGCAGCCGGACCCAACAGCAGAACAAGGCACACAACCAGGAGATCTCGTCTCGCGATCATGGCTCCTCCTTTCTTCCGCATCCGGGTATATCCGATGCAACCGGTGACTGTCTACACGCCGGAAGACAAGGCAAACCGGTCTCGACTCCGTTGGAACGGGACGCAGCACACTTCGCGGCACCGTGATTCCTTCTCGTCTGCGGGTATACTGGGGCCCACTGCCGGCCCGGCATCGGGCCGGGTTGTTGGCTCATCTGTCTCCATGAGGCGTACGAACTCAGCGTTTGAGTCCAATGGACCGCGAGGCCGCCACGCACGATTGTACGAGGAAGACCCAATGTCTCGCGGCAGAAGCGGGGTATCAATGGTGAAACTTCTAGTCTGTGTCGATATCGAAGGAATCTCGGGTGTCAATGATTACCGAATGCTGGACAGCGAGACCTACGAGCGGACCAAGGCGCTGGCGACCGGAGACGTCAATGCGGTGGCGCTGGGTGTCCGGGAAGCCATTCCCGATGCAACGTTCGATATCTTTGACGCGCACTGCGGAGGGGGCAACCTGTGGGAAGAGGATCTCGCGCCGGGCTGCCGGGTGCTTGGCGGCGGATGGGTCACAACGCTTGCTGAGATGGTCGATTGCGATGCGCTCTCGACGTACGACGGCGCGATCCTGCTTGGACAGCATGCTGCGGCCGGGATCCGCGACGGCTTCGTCAGCCATACCAATACCCTGTTCGCCGCGCTCCGTATCAATGGAAGGGATGCGGGAGAAGCCTCGCAGTTGGCGTGGCTGTTGGGCCACTATGGAGTGCCGGTGCTCTTCGTCTCGGGCGGAGCGGCCGTAGCCCGCGAAGTGGAGGCCCTTCTGGAGGAAGTTCCTACGGTGGTTGTGAAAGAGGTCGGGGAACACCGCGGGGTCGCCCGTTGCATCCCGGTGGATGAGGCACACGAGAAGCTTCGCGAGCAGGCGCGTTCCTGCGCCCGGCACATCGAACAGGCTCGCGTGCAGACGGTCGGACTTCCGGTCACGGTGGACATCATCTATGCCACCCCCGGAATGGCTGAAACCGCCGCGCGATTCCCGGGATACACACGCGCAGACGAGCACACGGTATCCTTTATCGCGGACGACTATGTCGAAGGATGGCGGGCGTACAACACCAGCCGAACCATCGGTCCGATGCATGCCCGGCTTCACTTCTTTGACGAAGTCGTCGGCGTCGACGGCGTGGAAGAGCGATACAAGACGCATGTCGAACGATTCGTGAGAGAGTGGCTGGAGGGAGATCTGCCGTACCCTTCCGTTCGCTTCTGATGAAGGCGGAGCCCGGGAGACTGCATGCAGAACGCAGATCCTCTCAACGGCTTGGCAAAGAGAGCGCCCTGAACAGGCGTGGTATCAGATCTGTGAGCAGCTTCTGGGGTTTCTTGAACTCGAGATCCTTGGGGCTTCGCGAAACGCAACCGTGGGATGGTGGACAAGTTCTATCTATCCGAACCGGGCAGGTAACGTCTTGATTGCGACGCCACTCCGAACGTGGCCGTGTTGCCACCCCGGATTCGGGAAGCGATTCAAGCGCGTGCTCTTAACCGTGTAGGCCTCTCCGATTCGGGCATCTCGTCTGACCGGACCCTGCGAGGATGGTCAGGGCGACACATCACGCCGGCGGAGACGGACGGTGAACGTCGAGCCTTTCCCAGGAGTGCTTTCGACCTCGATGGTTCCACCATGCAAGGAGACAATCTGCCGGCAGATGGCCAGGCCAAGACCTGAGCCGCTTGCTTCGCCTCCACGATGTCGAGATGAATCGAGACGTACGAACCGTTCGAACACTCGATCGAGGTTTTCAGGCGCAATGCCGACGCCACTGTCCCGCACACGTAGGACGGCGTTTGCACCCTCTGCGGCGACAGTTGCGCAAACCTGTCCCCCCCGTTCGGTGTAGCGGATCGCGTTGTCCAGCAGGTTGACGATCAGTTGGCGAATCCGGACGGGATCTCCTTCGAGGTGGACGACGTTCACCTTGGTAGATAGTTCGACCTCACGCTCATTCGCAAGTGGCTCCAATGCAGCAGATACTTCTGCGACAAACGATCCGAGGTCAAGGACCTCGGTACCAGGGTTCTCCCGATCCACCGAATCACCTCGGGCCAGGGTCAGAAGCTGGTTGACGAGTCTGTGCATCGAAGATGATTCTTCGGCTATGGTCGCCAAGGCATCCCGATAAGCCTGGGGGTCTCTTTCTCGCCTGAGGGCCAACGTCGCCTCAGCTTCAATCACGGAGAGCGGAGTTCGCAGCTCATGAGATGCATCGTCGGTAAACTGCCGCTGTCGCGCAAAGGCCTTCTCAAGCCGGTCGAGCATGGAGTTGATCGTCTGTGCAAGTCGTCCAAGTTCATCACGTGATTCCACAGGCACGCGTTTCGCGAGATCCGTCTCTTCTATGGCGCGCGTCGTCGCGATGATCTTGTCCACGGGCTTCAAGGCACGTCGGACGAGAAACAGCCCACCGATTCCCGACAGAAGAAGCGTAAGCGGAGCCGCTATGAGCAACGTAATACGAAGCGTGCGCAATGCGTAAACCATGTCGTCGGTCGGTCGCCCGACGACGATGACTGCTGTTCCCGGTTCAATATCGAGGGGCTGTTGCATTTCGCGAGGAGGGGCCGACTCTCGGATTGCCGGATCGGGGGGAGGAATCGGCGAGGATTGCGGCACCCAAGCAGCAAGAAGGCAGCGGACCTGAGGCCCGTCTTCGTGGTCAATCGTCACATAGGTCGCTGCACCTGCGGCCGATGCATCGAGTGTTGACGTGGGAATCATGTCGTTGCTGAGCCGGTATCCGACGGCCGACCAAGCTCCTTCTGACAGGACGTAGGCCCCGTTGATTTCCCCGAGCGGCGCACGGGGCGAATCATCCGTGATCATTCGGATGAAATCTGGTTGGGCCATCACCTCTTCCAGGCGATGGGCGAGCGCCCTGTCGAGAGACGTAGCCAACGTGTGCCTCAGTGCAGCGTAGATTCCGGCGCACATCGCGATCAGTAAGACCGCAAGGACAACCACATACCAGCCTGTGAAGCGAGCGCGAACCGAACGGAACATGCTCACGGAACCCTCAATCGGTACCCTGCACCGCGTACGGTTTCGATCATGCTCGGACCTTCGTCGGAGTCAATCTTCGAACGCAGCCGTCGGACATAGACATCCACAAGGTTTGAGACGGAATCGAAGGCGTTGTTCCAAGCATGTTCCTCGATCATTCCGCGAGAAACCACGGCGTCGGGGTTGCGCATCATGTACTCGAGGATGGCGTACTCCTTTGCGGTGAGGACGATCTCAACGCCGCCACGGGTCAGCCGGCGTGTCACCGTATCCAGACACAAGTCACCGGCCCGCAATTCGGCAGATCGTGGCGGCGACTGCCGGCGGGTGAGCGCGCGTACACGCGCGACCAATTCATCGAAGGCGAAGGGTTTCACCAGGTAGTCGTCAGCTCCCGTATCAAGTCCAACGACACGGTCGGCCACTGCATCCCGGGCCGTGAGCATCAGGATCGGCGTCCTGAGACCGTTTTCGCGAAGCGAGCGGCAGACACTGAGGCCATCCTGCACCGGCATCATGATATCAAGGACAATCAGGTCGTAGTCATTGATCTCGGCGTAGTACTGGGCCTCCTCTCCGTCATGGGCTACGTCCACCGCGTAGCCTTCTTCGGTCAGGCCTCGACTGACAACCGCAGCCAGGCGTTCGTCGTCATCGGCAACCAGGACTCGCATGTCGCTCTCCTCCATGCCGTAAGTATAGGCTTCTAGACAACCAGAAGATGAACACACCCACGCAGCGGGCGCATTCGAGGAAGTAGATCCACCGGATTGACCCGATCCACTCTCCGAAAATGGCGCCGGTGGTAGGGGCTGGGGCATAGCCTGCCGGAGCAGGCCGTGCGCTCTTCGGAGCCTCAGTGGGTCGAGCCGCCTCACGATCTGGCCCCCGTCAAAGGGCAGACTGCAACAGGACGGCCACTGGTTTGAGCAATGGGCTACATCCATGGGGGACGCCGGAATCCGCCGATGCCTTCGTGCGTTGGAAATGCTCACGTCGCCTTCCCTTGGTTCGTTGTCTTGTGCGACCCGTTTCGTCCGGCTCTAGAAGACATTCTGAGCAAGCCCCTCGTCGTCACAGATGATCACCGTGGCTTTGTCGATGTTGGGATGTGCGCTGAGGGTTCGCGAGAACGCCATCAAATCGGATGAGCGCTTCGGCTTCACAAGGAATGTCATCTCCAGGCGCGCGCCATCCTGGACACTCCGCGTGTTGATCAATCGATGATCTCGCAAGTATTCACTGAAAGCCTTCTCGTGGTATCGAACGTCTCCCTGCTCGGCGGTTGGCACCGTAAACTTGACCAACGTCTCGCCCTTGGCACGCATTCCGATTCGCGAGTAGCGGATTGCGACCATGAAGATGCCGATCAAGCCTACGCCAACGGCGGTCTCACCGAACATGCCAACACCGATGCCCATGCCCGCCGCCAGAGAGAGGAAAATGAAAGCAGCGTCCTTGGCGCTCTTCACGGGCGTTCGGAAGCGGATGACAGCCAGCGCGCCGACAAGCGTGAAGGCGCGTGCGAGTTGGTTCGAGATCACAAGCATCACCAAGGATACGATCATCGCGAGGTAGAGCAGGGTGTGCTGGATCGATACCGAGTAGCTTCCAGGCGGCGTGGAAAGCCGATAGACAAGTGCTACGTACATCCCTAGAGCAAGGCTCATCGAGATGATGGTCAGAGTGGTTTGCCAGTCGAAGTTGAACACTTCATAGAACGTTGACATGATTCCATCCTTGTTTCTTGGTGGGGTTTTCGCCGAGCAGTTGCGCGATGCTGAGTGCGTACTTCGAGCAAGCTTGGCGTTGAAGTCCATGGGCGTTGATGAGCCGGGAAAGAAACAGCGGAACGATCTCGTTGAACTTGACCTCGAGGATCGTCCACCCATACAGAAGCGGAACGAGTTCGGCCTCGCTGTAGAGTTCTTTGATCTCTGGGTACAGCTGCGCCCGGAGGTTCCGATCGAAGGTGACCCGAACCGTGTCCTGTTGGCCGGGCCAGACATAGGCAATGCGGTCGTAGACCACGAGAGACGTTGGAGCGAACTGCCATCGATCCATGCTCAGCAAGAGTTGCCCCAATACATTCCCTGGCTCGTCCATCGAAGCATCGAGTCCCACGCGGCCACGCAATCCCTCGATCTGTTGCTCGTGCAAGCGCACCTTTCGCTTGGTGTAGGTTTCCCCCCGGCGCTGTTTGCACTCGAGGAACACCCCCGGTGTATCACCGTTGTTGTAGCCCCGCAATCGGTATTTGCGCCGGTTTTTCTCTCCCGCCAGCTTCTCGTGATAGCAGCGAAAGGTCGGGGAGTCGAAGTAGATGCTCCGTACCGTGTAAGAATCCCGCGGCCGGTGTGCTCCGTACTTGTCAAGCTCAAGGTGCGCTTCAAGGAGCGCCCTAATGGGCCCGATGCGCTCGGATCGAATGAGATACTTGAACTCATGCCTGCCCGTCGTTGGCGTCTGGATATCACGCGGCAACTCGACGGACTGAAGCTCACTACGGACCCGCGTCTGCATCCGACGAAGTGGTGAAACGGTCCTTTCGGTTCGTTCTGCGATTCCTGGTTTCATACTAGGTCCCCGGTGTCCCGCCAGAGGATTGGCTTGCTTGCCAATGGGCCGCAATGTGATTCGGCAAGCTCGCATCAACGAGCTCGAGCGAAGGGCCGTTGCCGTCGGCATCGTCACACCACACGCCTTCATCGTCGTAGGCGACGCAATCGACCCAGAACCCTTCCTCATCGACCAACCGCAGCGTCTCGCCGCCGTTGGAGAGCTTGCCCTCCTCCCAAGCAAGAACCTGGCAATCAAGATGAGCGTAAGAGTCCGCATCGGCCGCAATCACGAGATGGCCGCCTGGTTCGAGGACGGTGCCGTCTGGGATTGAGCAGACAACGCCGTCGTCGACTTGCCATCCGGAGAGATCCACAGGCATATCGCCGTCGTTGTACAGCTCGAGAAACTCGTAGCGCTCGTCAAGCCCTTGTTCCGGCGACGGGTTGTAGTGGATCTCCGTGATGATGATGTCCGCGAGTTCGGTGTCCTGGGCATCGATGTAGTTGTGCGCCTTCGAGGACTGAGCCGCAGCGACCTCGACGACACCCCCCATCGCGGATTCCGAATCGGCGAGCGTCCCGCTGAAGCTGTACGGGGAGAGGTCGCCGGACTCATCCACAAGGAAGGGCGCGATTGCATCAAAGGTCTCGCGAATCAGCGTTTCGGTGAACTCCTGCGAGAAGACACTCTCGAGAGCCTCTAGTACATAGGTGTTGTATACGTCCTGATAAACGGGATCCGAAATGACATAGCTGATGAGCGGCCAACCGTCGCCAACACTGGAAAGGTCGATCGACGTTGACGACCCCGTACGCGGCGCGAACGACTCGTTCAGGTCCCAGGGGATCCAGTGAACGATCCCGTCGGGAGAGGTATACAGGTAGTAGTTCTGAGGCATTTGACCATACGAGTCCCAGTTGCCGATCAACCGGTTGATGGCGAGCCATTGTAGAAAGCCGTCGACGTCGAAGACAGACTCCAATCCGGCTCGCCAAGCGGCTGCATCATCGCGCGAGGCGTGAAGCGCCTCGAACACAGCCTCGAGATCGCTCCAGTCGGCCTCCTGCTCGTTGGACTTCTTCTCGAAATCAGCTTCCTCGAAGCTAGCCCAGTTCGCGGATCCACCTTGCGGTTTGTAGAGATTGCCACTGCTCGAACCGAAGAACTCATCAAGGAATGCGTCATCAGGCGTCTCGGTCATCGTATACAAGCCGAGGAACTGCTCGCCGCCGCCGATGTCAAGGTACACTTGGTAGAAGGCAACTTCAGGCGTTGGAACACCGAATGTACGGAAAATCTCAGCGGCGACGTACTGTCGAACGTAGGATGCATCGATGGATAGATTGCCGAGTGAGAGATCATCGAAACCAAAGAAGCGTTGGTTCAGAACCGCCGGATTCGCGTCTTCGAACTCGTCGAAGTCGAGATGAAACGGGTATTTCAAGGATCCGGAACCTGTGGCGTTACGCAGCGTTGAGTTTCCTTTGAATCGAATGCCGACGTCTTCCCAAGTCTGACCCTGGAATCGAACCGTGCACGGCACGTAACTGACGGAAGCATCAGTCGTTTGGTTTGCCAACATGTCAAACCCACCGGGCATGGCCCCCGCCATTGGCGGCTCGCCTGGCCTGGCTGGCTGCTCAGCCCCCATGGGGGGGCGTGCATTGGCCTGCGGGCGCTGCGCTGATGCAGGAGATTCATTGCGCATTCCCATGGCCGGCATCCCCATTTCTGTGCCCGAAACTTCTTCGATCATTAGAGACCAATCTTCGGCAGCGATCGCGAAATCGATGCGTTGGACGGTGACTCCGGGGAAGACGGTTGCGTAGTCCGGAGCCTCAGATGCATCTGCCGTTTCGGCTGCAACGACCCCAGTACCGGATGGCGAGACATCGGGCTCCTGCCCCGTATCTGCGGCTGGCTGTTCAGTTGTCGCTCCTGGGTTCAGAAGCTCTTCGAGGACGGTCTCAAGCGGAACCACGGCAGCAGAGACCTCGTCGTTTCCCTCGATGCCTGGCTGCGAGAAGACACCTGGTATCAGAAACAAGGCGCAACCGATAAGGATAATGGCGATCGAAAGGGTCCATTTGGTCATGATTACCTCCACGATGCCCGGGCTAGGATTTCCTGTTGCACCCGGGCGCTGTGGGGAGAGCGTAGGGTTCGAAGATGAACGCAGGATGAATAGGCCGGCGGCGAAGGTGGTCACATCTGGCGGGCAGGGCACGTCGAACATCCAAGCCCATCCCAAGAAGAAGAGCGGACCCGTGGAGTCCTGTTTCCATTCTCCAGCACGCTTGCATCCCTTCAACAGGAGCGATCGTTCGTCCAACTCCGTAAGACGAATGGCGTTTCATCTGTCGTTCATCTTCCTCTTGCATGATGTCCGTGGCTGCAGTCTGCCAATCTTCAGAAGGACAATGAAAAGGAGAAAATCGTGGAAACCGGAAGCTACAGATCCAGATCGTTCAGTTCCGTGTTGATGCTTTGTGCATTGCTCGTTGTTGGCATTGCCCTATTAGGGTTGGGTGGTGGCAACCGTGATGTAGGCGAAGCAGCAGCTGCGGATGTCACCTATCTGATTGTCGATACAGGGCAGGGCAACTGCTACAACAGTGATGGAGAAGCGATCGCGTGTCCGGCGGAGGGAGAAGCCTTTTACGGCCAGGACGCGCAGTACGAGGGCGCCCCGTTCGCGTTTCAGGACAACGGCGACGGAACGGTGACCGACCTGAACACAGGTCTGATGTGGCAGGTCACGCCCAGCGCGGAGTCGTTCAGCTATGACGAAGCCGGCGAGTACGCAGAGAACCTCGAACTGGCCGGCTATGACGATTGGCGCCTGCCAAGCACGAAGGAGCTGTTCTCGATCAGCGACTTCTCTGAGGGCTGGCCGTACTTCGACACGGACGTCTTTGACATCGCTGGTCGCAGTGTCAGCAAGGACGAACAGTACTGGACCGAGTCCTACGTCGGCTTGACGCATGGCGGGCAAGTGTCCGCGTTCGGTGTTAACCACGGCACCGGCCACATCAAGTCCTACCCCGTAGACGGGAGGGGCAACTACGTGCGCGTGGTGCGCGGTGAAACCTACGGCGTCAACGACTTTGTTGACAATGGAGACGGAACGGTGACGGATGTCGCGACCGGTCTGATGTGGTCGCAGGACGACTCAGGCGTGGGGATGGATTGGGAAGACGCATTGGCGTACGCCGAAGGCTCTGAACTGGCCGGCTACGACGACTGGCGGCTGCCGAGCGTCAAGGAACTCCAGAGTATCGTCGACTACAGCAAGTCGCCGAACGCGATCGATACCGACGACCTAGGGCCGGCAATCGACACGGACTTCTTCAACATCACGGCCCTGGCTTCTGGAACGACGGCGTACGATCCCGACTACGGCTACTTCTGGACAGGCACGAGCGCGTACCAGAACGCGCGGAGTCCGGGCTACTACTACGCATGGTATGTCGCGTTCGGAACAGCCCCAGGTCCCGATGGAAATGACACGCACGGTGCTGGTGCCGTGCGGTTCGCCGGGAAGGTCGAAGGTGGACCGGACGGCGAGGATGCCGCGACGGTCTTCAACTACGTTCGTCTGGTGAGGGGCGGTGATGTGACCGAAACACCCGATGGTAATCCAGACTGTATCGACGAAGATCGGGTGGTCGAGTTTCCCGATGGTGACACGGGAAGTCCTGGCAACTCCGGTGAACCACATGAGGGCGCAGGGGACATGCGGCCCGACACTGCGGCTGCTGCAGCGCAACTCGGCGTGACAGAAGAAGCGCTGATCGCTGCCTTGGGTGACCCGAGTCGAGGTGCTCCGAACTTCGCTGCCACAGCAGAGACTCTGGGTATAACAGAAGCGGAGCTGACGGCTGCGCTGGGAGGCTCTCCTGAAGAGAGAGGAATGCCTCCTTCTAGAATAGCAGATGTTATAAGTGATCCTCAAGAGGAAACAGGCGTTCCAGAAGAGATACCCGGCGATCCTCAAGAGCAGATCGGTACGCCTCAGCCGCTTGATCTGGCGGCTGCATCAGCGCAACTCGGCGTGACTGAAGACGCCCTGAGCGCAGCGCTTGTGATCGCGGCCACAGAGCTGGGGGTGACCGAACAGGAGCTGATCGACGCACTGGCAACTCCCCCGAGCGGTGCAGATTCCAAAGTCGAAACGGACAGCGCGCCCGGTGTTGATGATGGGGAAGCGACATCTACAGGGCTGACCTATCCGATCGTCGATACGAATCAGACGGTCTGCTATGACGACAGCGGTGAGATCGCGTTTCCTGCAGAGGGCGACGCGTTCTACGGGCAGGACGCCCAGGTTGTCGGTCACGATCCAAGCTTCACGGACAACGGCGATGGCACCATCACCGACAACGTCACCGGCCTGGTATGGCAGCAGAGCCCAGATACCGATGGTGATGGCGATATCGATGCTGCAGACAGGATGTCCTACGAAGATGCCTGTGCTTACTGCGAGAATCTGTCCTATGCCGGCCATGACGACTGGCAGTTACCCACGATCAAGCAACTCTACTCATTGATGGATTTCAGCGGGGTCGACCCTAGCGGCTTCGAAAGCACCGATATCTCCGGGCTGACTCCCTTCATCAACACCGAGTACTTCGACTTTGCTTATGGCGATACCGAGGCCCGAGAACGCATCATCGATTCGCAGTATGCGTCGAGCACCCTGTACGGTGGCGGTGCCTCTGAGAATCTGCTGTTCGGCGTCAATTTCGCCGATGGCCGTATCAAAGGCTATGGACTCACGCTGTTTGGACAAGACAAGACCTTCTCCGTCCTCTGTGTTCGCGAGAACAGCAGCTACGGTGTCAATGACTTCAACGACAACGGCGATGGCACCATCACCGACCATGCTACGGGCCTCATGTGGTCCCAGGATGATAGTGGAGACGATGCTCCAGAGGGACTCAACTGGGAACAAGCACTGGCCTACGTAGAGGCGCAGAATGATATCAGCTATCTGGGCTACAACGACTGGCGCTTGCCCAACGTGAAGGAACTGCAGAGCATCGTCGATTACAGTCGTTCGCCTGATGTCACGGATTCAGCGGCCATCGATCCGTTGTTCGATGTCACCAGCATCATCAATGAATCCGGTGAAACCGACTACGCCTTCTACTGGAGCAGCACGACACACGCCAACTGGACGGACAGCCCTGGATCAGCCGGCGCATACGTCAGTTTTGGCCGGGCAATGGGGTATATGGATGGCGCTTGGAATGATGTTCACGGGGCAGGTGCGCAACGCAGCGATCCGAAGAGCGGCGATCCTAGCGAATGGCCAACCGGCAACGGTCCGCAGGGCGATGCGATCCGGATCTATAACTACGTTCGCCTGGTACGTGATGTGGACTAGCGTTCCAGCACACGTGTGAGTAGAGAGGGGATGGGCGGATGCCTGTCCCCTCTGCTGTGGTAAAGCCTGGGACCCTGAATAGTCAACGCGTCTGTGCGTCTCCATATGGTGACGGGTGACCACCTCTGCAACAGAGAGTCGCTGATCTTCAGTGCAGATATTCCTTCTGGCGTTCTCGAGCGATCCGGGAGACGCAGGACCTGGCGCTCCCACCTTTGGCCTTGAGCGGACCGACACACCGAAGAGGCTGTAGCTCTGTCTTGTGTATGCAGAGCGTTGGATAGACGCTCAGTCTAGAGGAAGGAAGCAGGCAATCCGAGATCCATTCGGTAGGAAAAGCTCCCGGCGAGATTCTTCTCCGTTCTCCCGCACAGCTTGCATCCCTGATTCGCGGGCTGTAGTTCGAACATTGCTGTAGAGCGGACAGGCGGTTCATCTTGGATTCATCTTGCGCCGGTAGTCTGCTGCTATCTGAAGACAGGGATTGAATAGGAGTAGATCATGAGAACCAAGAAACGAACGGCCTTGTGGTCAATGCTTGCCGTCTGCGCGGCACTGCTGTTGACCGGATGCACCTTCCTCGCGGTGCCCGGAATCAGCTCGGAGACGACAAGTGGAGTGACGGCGGAGTACGCAATTGTCGATACCGGGCAGGTCGACTGCTACAACAGTGATGGAGAGATGATTGCGTGTCCGGCCGAGGGCGAAGCCTTCTACGGCCAGGACGCGCAGTACGAGGGCGCCCCGTTCGCGTTTCAGGACAATGGAGATGGAACGGTCACGGACCTGAACAGCGGCCTGATGTGGCAAGTGACCCCGAGCTCTCAGTCGTTCAGCTATGCGGAGGCCGTTGAGTACGCAGAGAACCTCGAATTGGCTGGGTACGATGATTGGCGCCTGCCAAGCACGAAGGAGCTGTTCTCGATCAGCGACTTCTCTGAAGGCTGGCCATACCTTGACACAGACGTCTTTGACATCGCCGGTCGCAGTGTCAGCAAGGACGAACAGTACTGGACCGAGTCCTACGTCGGCCTGACGCATGGAGGGCAAGTCTCCGCGTTTGGTGTTAACCACGGCACGGGTCACATCAAGTCCTACCCGGTAGACGGGAGGGGCAACTACGTGCGCGTGGTGCGCGGTGAAACCTACGGCGTCAACGATTTCGTCGACAACGGAGACGGAACGGTCACGGATGTCGCGACCGGTCTGATGTGGTCGCAGAACGACTCGGGCGTGGGGATGGATTGGGAAGACGCGCTGGCGTACGCCGAAGGCTCTGAATTGGCCGGCTACGACGACTGGCGGCTGCCGAACGTCAAGGAACTTCAAAGCATTCTGGACTACAACAAGTCTCCCAATGCCATTGATGCCGATGACCTTGGCCCAGCGATCGATACGGATTTCTTCAACATTACACCGCTGCCGTCTGGAACGACGGCGTACGATCCCGACTACGGCTACTTCTGGACGAGCACGAGCGCCTACATGAATGCACGGAGTCCCGAGTACTACTACGCCTGGTACGTCGCCTTCGGCGCGGCGGTGGGCCCAACGGGCGAAGATACCCACGGAGCAGGTGCTGTACGCTTCGATACGAAAGCCGAAGGCGGAGCGGACGGCGAGGATGCTGCACGGATCACCAACTACGTCCGGCTGGTACGTGTCACTGATTGACTCAACGAAAGGGGTATTCAGACTGGGGGGATGGGCGGACGCCCGTCCCCTCGTTTGTTGTAGAGCCTTGGGGACTGAATGGTTAACGCATCCGTACGTTGCATCCTGGCGATGCATGTCCTTATTCGGCGGGAGTGGCTTTCAGATGCGCTATTTCAGTCTGCCTTTCCGTCGCTCTGGTGCTTTGCTCTCTGCGGCTCCCAACTGGCAAATCTGACATCACGATTGGGCCGAATCCAGGGTTGAGGGTCAGCTCGGAACACCTCGGAGGGCGTCGCTTGGACGTGCTGTTCGACTCGGATCGTGTCTCTGTCGGTCATGCTGCCTCCTACGGCGATCCGAGCTTGCTGACGAGGTTGGCGACGCGCTCGCCGTGCATCTTCCCCCAGCGTGCGACGCGCTCATCCGGCTTCCCAGTGCACCCGACGCCGAAGTGGCCACCGGCTTCCGGGGGATCGGAGAGAACGATCATCCCGGCGACGAGCATCGACTCCAGGATCGAGATCATCGTCGTCTCGATGCCGCCAGTCGGATGACCGGCGGTCGAGAATGCCGCACCGACCTTGTTAGCCATTTTTGGTCGGCTGTTGCAGCTCTGGTCGAAGATCACCTTCAGCTCTGATGCCATGATCCCGTAGTAGGAGGGGGATCCGGCAATGATGCCGTCGGCGGCTAAGAGATCCTCCAGCTCCACCTCCGAGACCGGCTTGAGGACGCAGTCAATGCCGTCCACACTGTTCACGCCCTCAGCGACGTGCTCGGCGAGCGCCTTCGTGTTGCCTGTTCGCGAGTGGTACATGACCAGTACGTGCATGCGTTCTCCTTTCGAGCGTTGATCACCCTTCTGACCTGCCCAAGCGTTAGGGCCACTTCTGGAGCAAGTCTAGGCCGCCTCTGACCTTCACGCCAAGAGTTAGTCCAAAGAACATGTCGGAATCGACATCGACTGACATCTAGAGGAGGAAGGAACACAGGCAAACAACGGGGTTCTCCGAGACCGAGATCATGTACACCGTCAGTCAGTTGGACATGGGCGTTTCGGTCGGGCAGGACCTCCCTCCAGAGGAACCGTGAGTGTGATGCGTGTCACACGGCCCAAGGGGACTCGAACTTGATACCACTGCTCCGAACTGCGATAGCACGAATCGGTCGATCGGCCGTTCCATTGCCCGGGGTCAAAGGAACACACATGGGAACAGGGAGTGGTTGATTTCTTTGGAGCCTGGAGGACTGAATGTAGAACGCGCTCATACGTTGCGACGTGGTGATCTGTGGCCGATCCGTCGGGTGGCTCACCCCTTGAACCCGACAAAGGGATTTGCCGCGTTCATCTGTCTGTGCTGTCAACTGGGCTTCGCTGCATGCACCAGATTGGAAGTTCGTGCTTGGGAATCGATGTTTCGAGCATCAACTCGAAGCCGTACCTCTTGTAGTACCCGACGTTGCCCTCGTCATGCGTCTCCAGGTAGACGGGCACGCCCTGAGCGTCGGTGCGCGTCAGGAACGCCCGCATCAGCGCGTCGCCAATCCCCTCTCCTTGGTGTTTCGGATCTACAGCGACACCCCAGAGGTAGGAGTGCGGACGGCTCCCCATGATCTCTTTGTGGATGCGGTCAACGAACTTTTCGCACTCCATCGACCTCTTGTAGCGGCGGAGGCCCAATACGAGTGGAGTGAACAGGAAACCGTGCCAAGCATACTCCCAGAGACTGAGGCTTGTATGCCCTGGGGGGAGGGAGAACAGCACTCCATCCATATCGCAGGTTGTGAATGCCTCGCCATGGTGAAGGGCGCACCTCAGCACGTTCCGCAAATACCACGGCAAGATACGAGAGCGCCTTGATGGGTTTGGGAAGTAGAACACAAACATCGGGTAATCAAAGAAAGCCGCTGCCAGACACGCCGATGCCTCGTTGAGGCTCCGGGTTTCCAAAGGAACGGTTTGCATCTTGGTTTGAGCCGATCCGGATTGTGTGTCGATTGCATTGCCCCTTCCCAAGTGTCAGCACAGCCTACGTGCGCAAGAAGATAGACGCAAGCATTCGCAGCGCTGGAAGGTGTCTGGGCGGGTGTCCGCCAAATTGCAGTGAATCCTAGGCGACGAGAATAGACGTGCCGGCGTGCCATCCGCAGAGTCAGAAGAGACCGATGTAGATCGCGGCGACATCGAGGATGCTTGCCACGAAACAAGCCACCAATGCGGCGGGAATTCCCCGATGTATCCAGGCTTTCGTTGTAATCGGCTCGGGGGTTCGCTCACTGCTTGAGATCACCAGGACATTCGCTGTGGCGCCGATCGGCGTGGCATTGCCTCCGAATCCGACGCCAAGGGCCAGGGCCCACCACAGCGGCGCGATGGACAACCCCTGGGCCTCCAATCCTGCGAGGATCGGCAGCATCGCGATCGTGAACGGGACGTTGTCGACCACGGCCGACATGATGGCTGCGCTCCACAGGACCACGAGTGATGCCAAGATCATTCCGTGGCTGCTCAAACGAGAGATCGCTGTGGCAACGATGTTCAATGCGCCAGCCGCCTCCAGTCCGCCAACGATCACGAACAGTCCAATGAAGAACAGCAAAACATCCCAATGAACCTCAGCGAGGACCTCGCGAATGTTGGGCCACAGCCAGACAAGGCCCAGGCCGGCGCCGAGCAGCGCTACCACGCCCGACTCGAGGCTGAGCCTCTCGTGGCAGAAGAAGAGAACCAACGTGACCGCAAGCACTGCCAGCATCTTGGTTGCAGTCCGCGGGTCGGAGAGCGCGCGACGGGGATCCATCTGCATCAACCGATCGATGTTGTGCGGTTTGCCGGACAACACGCTCTTGAACATCAGGAGAAGAACAGCCTGCACAACAACCCACACGACGAGGACGACCGGCATCAGGTGGACAATGAAGTCGGTAAACGTGAGGTGCGCTGCCGAACCGATCAGGATGTTGGGCGGATCTCCGATCAGGGTCGCCACGCCGCCGATATTGGACAACATCACCTCGCCGATTAGGAACGGCGTCATCGGGATCCCCAGGATGTCCGCCAACGACATTGTCACCGGGATCATGAGAATGATGGTGGTGACATTGTCCAGGAACATCGAAACCACCGTTGTGGCTGCCCCGAGATAGATGAACAAGAGCCACGGCTTGCCCCGTGCGAGCTTGGCCGCACAGATCGCGATGTATTCGAAGAATCCGGTGGCGCGAAACAGACCGACGATCACCATCATCCCGAACAGCAACATGATCGTGTTGACATCGATAGAGGCCACGGCCTGCTCTGGAGCGTAGAAGTGAAACCACGTTCCGAAGCAGACGATCACCACGGCGCCCACCAGGGCGACCAACGTGCGGTGGATCCGTTCCGTGAGAATCCCGACATAGGTCAATAAGAAGACCGCCACCGAAACGGCGACGGGCACGATGCCAGTGTGCATGCTGGGCCGGACTGTACTGCGTCAGGTGCTTTGGCGCAAGGAAATGAGCTTGCGCTGGGTCACTTGTCCGATCGCCTCTGGATCAACAGCGATCCGATTCCCAAGACGATGATCCCGAGCGCAACCACGTAGTACTCGGTGAGTGGAAGGGCATAGTCGGTTGGCGTGTAGCTCCCAGATGCCGCGGCCTGAAAGGCGACGCGCCCGAGGAGGGGAGCGAGGCGTTGGGTAAGCAATCCAATGGCCACAAGAACCAGGCCGGTCGCGATGATGGCAAGCGGGGTGTTGGTCTTCATGATGATCTCCTTTCTGCGTGGGAACGAAGGGTACTCGAATTGGGATCGCTTGGCACGGCGTCGTGGCCCTCCGGGAAGGCGCATCATCGTTCTCGTCTCGGGGTTTATCGTTCCAGATAGGAAATGTGCAGACGAGTCAGGTATCCCTTTTCCGGACGATCAGTGCCAAACGGCGTGAACCTGGGTACGATCGGGGCATCTCCCGGGGACGCTGGCTTGCATCGCACAGAGCGGGATGCGCCGACGTGGGGGAGTCGAACATCCAGAATAGTTGCCCGGAAGGTGTGCACGAAGAGGACCGTGGAACAGGGCAAAGGAGGAATGATGGCGGATACGGTGATTCGCAATGGGCGCGTGGTGTCGGCGTCCGGGATTCGATGTGCCGACGTTGCGATCGCTGACGGACGCGTGGTTCGCATCGGCACGGATCTTGAGAAGGGGATCAAGGAG